>Ga0063235_10007_pt1 | contig 345312 bp, 363 predicted proteins | sample YelNatPoosite2B6_FD_60082 | JGI IMG/M metagenome (GOLD analysis project Ga0063235, IMG submission 60082) | Hot spring thermophilic microbial communities from Obsidian Pool, Yellowstone National Park, USA - site 2 B6 (version 2) (version 2) | ecosystem: Environmental > Aquatic > Thermal springs >...
GCCCTTTAAGTAAGTGTAAAAAAATACAATTCCAGTAAAAACGAATTTTTTACTGGAATTTAAGTGCTAAATCTCTGCTAAAGCTTAATTGTTTTTGTGTTAGGTGAGGATATTTGATATATAAGATTCCGGAAGGTTTTTCAAGAAAAGAAATTAATCCAATAAAATGTGCTTAATTGGTGAATTGTGATAATCCATTACAAATTAATTACGGTCAAGGAAAAAATTAATAATTGAAGGAAAATAATGAACAGATTAAGATTAGTGTTACCAACGCTGGAGCAAAAAGAGATGATTTTGGATTATAAAAAAGAGTTTATTGAAAACGGTGATAGTTTAGATGGCACTGCGGGATTAAGTGATGCTGATACTTTTGAAGGATGGTATAGTAAGGTTTGCGATAATTCAAAAGAAGATAGCGTAAGAGAAGATCGTGTTCCTGCAACTGCATATATGGCTATTTCAAATGATGATGGTCGTTTAATCGGCATGATTGATATTAGGCATAGCTTAAATGATTATTTATTTAATTTTGGTGGGCATATAGGCTACAGTATTCGAAAATCAGAAAGAAGAAAAGGATATGCAACTGAAATGTTAAGATTAGCCTTAATAGAATGTGTAAAATTAAACATAAGAAATGTTTTAATTACCTGCGATAAATATAATGTTGCTTCGGCAAAGACCATTATAAAAAATGGCGGTATATTGGAAAATGAAGTTCCTGAAGGAAATGAAATTACACAAAGATATTGGATAGCTTTAGAATAATGTTACTAGCATAATTAACATTTTTCTTATATTGTTGAGCGGTTGTAGTTCAATGAGAAACAGAAAATTTATATTTTATTCGGGGGTATAATATGCAATGCAAGATGTGTGAACAACAAAAGAACATTATAAATGATCCTTATTTTATTATGGAACTTGAAACTGGATATGTTATCTTAGGATGGTATCAGAGGTTCAAGGGATATACTGTTTTTAACTGCAAAGAACATGGTCCGGAATTACATAATTTAGAACATGATTTTAAAATTAAACACCTTAAAGAAATGTCCATAGTTGCAGAAGCTGTTTCTAATGTGTTTAAGCCAGATAAAATGAATTATGAGCTGCTTGGAAATGGATGTCATCATATTCATTGGCATTTGTACCCAAGGGTGAAGGGAGATACTCCTATCATAAGCTCGGTTTATCAACTGCCGAATAGCGTATTGTTTGATGAATCCACAAGACCAAGCGATGAAGTAAGGAAAGATTATACAGATAGAATTAAGAATGAAATTGAAAGACTGCTCGCATTATAAGCATAATGCACGATTGAGTAATTTTGCATCCTTCTTATGAGATGCTTTAATTCTGGTTTATGAAGTAATGCATCATAGTAATTTATGACCAATCAACTAAATTTGGAGGTAAACTCATGAAATTAGAAATAAGACAAGCGGTAGATACTGATAAGAGTAATTTTATTGACTTTTCAATAAAATTAAGTAGATTTAATCGGAATAACCATAATAATGAATGTAAATATGATAATTATGAATTGGTAATTGATTCAATAAAAAGTAAAGCAGAAGAAACATTTATTAGCAGAAATGAAGACACCTTAATACTTATAGCAGAATTAGAAGGTAAGCCAGTAGGATATGCTTTAGGAAGAATTTTTGAAGAAGATAAAAGTACAGATAATGGAGCTGGTAGAATAGGATTACTTGATGAACTATTTTTAGATGATACAGCAAGAGGACTTGGATTGGGTCAAAAATTAATTGATGAAATTATTGTTTGGATGAAGGAAAAGAAAATTAATAGAATTAAATTACATGCTTATTCTTGGAATAATAATGCTAAAAGACTGTATGAGAGAAATGGTTTTAAAGAATATGCAGTATCTTATGAAACTTTTATTTAGTTACTTCGTAATTTTCTTAGATAGCCAATTAAAGATTGGCTTATTTTTAAAGGGGAATGGGTATGAATTATATCAAAGCCATTTTTAGAACAGATAAGGAGTATAAAGACATTTTAAAACAATACAATTACAAGGATGGTATTTCAGCAATTGTATTTTACGCATTAGTTATGGTTCTTTACTATGTAATGGGAGTGTTGTATGACGAAAAAAAAATTATATTTAGGTTATGAGTTTAACTTTTTTCTGGTGATATTATGCATTTTATTTGTATTGATTCGTAAACAGCCGATAAATACAATAGGGTTTGGCAAAAAGAATATATTAAAGTCATTAATTTTAGGACTTGTACTGTCAACGGTTATTATAAGTATAAATATTATTTCAGGAATTTCAGATGGATATCATCTTAATACTGCTTTAAATCTGATCTTAAGCTTTGGATATCACTTGTCGTTGTAATAATTTATTTTATTCTAAGAATTATTTATGAAATATGGAATATAAAAATTGCTAATCAAATTTCATCAATATTAAGCATTATTACAGCAATAGCAATGTTAACTATTGCATTAATATCATTTTTTTATGAGAAAAAAAGAAAAGAGGCTTTGCAAGCCTTAATACTATTTATTATATTGCTAACAGTAAATATTGTTAATTATCTGCTAAAATAGACTATTCATTAAAGATTTAATTGCTTTAGAATAGTAGAAAGCGACGAATTAACCTATTACAAATCGATGTGATTTTAAAGGGGACATTATTAATCATGAGTAAGATAAGAAGAATAATAAGAATATTTATGTGTATGTTTTTAATAATTGTTTTAATAGCAAGTATAAGTATAAGAGTTGCTGTACGCTCAAAAGGTATTGGAGCATTTTATATACGCAAAACTATAGCATGGGCACACTTTGTACAAAATACAGAAAGTATGAATACACAAAAGTTTAATTATGGCACAATTTATTCAAAAGATAAATTAGATAACAGTAGCTCTAAATTAATAGAAGAATCTATTCAAAAGGGAAATACAGATACAACAGCTATTTTTGGACAAACACCTTCGCATCCAATAAATATTGTTATATTTCCAACACTTAAAGAATATCAGAAAGTACTTAATAAAAGCTACAGTGCTGCGAGTTATGATGGTTATTCCTTGTATTTACAACTTGATGAACTAACCAACTATACTTTTGTTCATGAGTATGCTCATTTTAAAACAGAACTTTTTTGCCAAGACAATAAAATAAGTTCTTTGCTCCTTCCTCAATGGTTTAATGAAGGAATAGCAGAATATATAAGTTATAAGTATCGAATGAATAAGAATAACAAGACGCTCGAAAGATTAAAGAATTTTAGGGAGTTAAGCAATCAAATAGAATTTACAAATGCCAGGCTGGAAGGATACGATGTATATTATCAAAGTTACCTTGCAATAAAAAAGATAATAGAGTTAAAAGGCGAAAATTCTATTAAGGATATAGTTTTAGATTCAAAAAATAAGGATTTTTATAGTGCTTTTGAAAAAAATGTAGGATTGAGCATAGAAGATTTTCAGCAGTTATTAAAATAGTATTTGCTTCGGACCTTTCTTATATGATTCGCTAACAATGCAAATGAAATAAATGAATAATGGTAAAAATTCCGAACTAACGATTTGATTTAGGTGGTGAAAATTATGGAAAATAAAAATATTAAAATGTCCTGTTGAGAGAGTAAAGAAAAGTCTGCTGGTACAGTAGAACAACTCCAAGTATGCCCTATATGTAAAGAATCTACACAAGAAGTTAAAAACATAACAGTTAAACATTTTGTTCTTGATAATATTTCAACTAAAGTGCATGATGGTAATTATCGTATTTGCTTAAACAAAGATTGTGATGTTGTTTATTATGATACTGTGGCAAATGAGATATTTAAAAAGAAAGATATTAAAATTCCCATATGGTTTAAAAAAGATGCCAATCCCAAATATATATGCTATTGCAACCAAGTAACAGAAGAGCAAATCATTAGTGCTGTCCTTAAAGACGGGGCAAAAGATATGAAGGATATTATTAAATTTACTGGAGCAATGAAAAATGGAAAGTGTGAGATTAATAATCCTTTAGGCAAATGTTGTAGTCCTTTTATTCAAGAGACTATAGATAAAGCGTTGAATATGATGAAATAATCTGATACAGAATCTTCGTATATGACCCAATAAGAGCACCCTATCAAAGATACCTCCAATTTCAACATTATTTTTAAATAGATCCTAAAAAATACGAATATCCTATAATTTAAATATCAGGAGGCGAAGTAATGCCGCTCATAATAATCCGTAATGACATAACTAAAGTTCAAGCTGATGCAATAGTCAATGCTGCAAACTCATCACTATTAGGTGGCGGAGGAGTTGATAGAGCAATTCATCGTGCTGCAGGCACTGAGCTTCTTGAAGAGTGCCGCGCACTTTACGGCTGCGAGACTGGACAAGCGAAGATAACAAAAGGGTATAAGCTGCCTGCAAAGTATATAATCCATACTGTTGGACCTGTTTGGAATGGCGGGAAAAGTAATGAGGAGAAGCTGCTTTCAGATTGCTATAAGAACTCTCTTGCATTGGCTAAAGAGTATAAGCTTGAAAGTATTGCCTTTCCGCTCATATCCTCAGGCGCCTTTGGATATCCAAAGGATAAATCATTAAAAACGGCTATTTCTGTTATAGGAGATTTTCTTTTAAATAATGAAATGACAGTTTTTCTGGTTGTATACGATAAGGCAGCCTTTGTGCTGTCTGAAAAGTTGTTTTCCTCAATTTCACAATATATTGATGATAAGTACATAGAAGAACATTCCTCAAATCGCAGAGACAGATATGTGGAAATGCCAAAGCTAAGTGAAAGCTATATAGAAGCGTCTGAGCTTTTCTCAGCGGAAGTATCTGCTCCTGTAAAAAAACGTAAACGGAAACTTGAAGATGTAGTAAAAAATATAGAAGAAACCTTCTCGCAGATGCTGCTGCGGTTAATTGACGAAAAAGGCATGACGGATGCAGAAACCTATAAAAAAGCAAATATAGACCGTAAGCTGTTCTCTAAAATCAGAAACGACATAAATTATAAGCCAAGCAAGCCTACTGCAATTGCTTTTGCAATAGCGCTTAAATTAAACCTGGATGAAACCAAAGACTTACTGCTTAAATCAGGTTTTGCACTTTCTCACAGCAGTAAATTTGATATCATCATTGAGTATTTTATTGAAGAGGGAAACTATAATATTTTTGAAATCAATGAAGCTTTGTATGCTTTTGAACAAAATTCCTTAGGTGGTTCATATACAATGTAATAAAGTTCTTGCATTAATGATGTCCCAAAATATCCAATCTTCAAGGATTTTTGGGACATCATTAATGTATTAGAACTTTTGCATTGTATATAGTAAAATGTCGCCTGTCATGCGACCAAGGCTTAAGCACTAAATGTTATTCTTAAATCATAGAAAATGATTGGAGGATAACATTATGAAAAAAGGTTTAGCAGAACTTGTTTTTATTCTTGATAGGAGCGGCTCAATGAGCGGTCTTGAAAGCGATACTATAGGCGGATATAACTCAATGCTTGAAAAGCAGAAAAAGGAGCAGGGTGAGGCTGTAATAACTACTGTGCTATTTGATGATAAGTATGAACTGCTGCATGACCGTATTAACCTTAAAGGCATAGAGCCCATAACAGACAAAGAGTACTTTGTGAGAGGCAGTACAGCACTTCTGGATGCAGTGGGAAAGACCATAAATAAAATAGGAAATGTGCAGAAGCATACAGCTTATGATCAGCGGGCTGAACATGTTATGTTCGTAATAACAACTGACGGTATGGAAAATGCCAGCAGGGAATTCAGCTACGAAAAAGTCCGTCAGATGATAGAGCGTCAAAAGAGCAAGTACGGCTGGGAGTTTATTTTCCTCGGTGCAAATATTGATGCTGTTGCAGCTGCGGAACGTTTTGGAATCAGCAAAGACAGAGCATCAAATTATAATGCGGATAGCGAAGGTACTTTACTTAACTATGAGGTAATAAGCGAAACAGTAAGCTGTATGCGATCTAATAGAGCTATATCAGAAGCCTGGAAAGACCGCATTGAAGAGGATTTTAAGAAGCGTGGGAGTAGGAAGTAAATATAATTGGTGATATAATTGGAGATATAGTTGGATTAGTTTGTAAGTAAAGGATAAAAAGGAACTAAAGATTTTCTTAGGGTTCTGATACCTTTGCAAAGTGACTAAGACTGTTGCTGCTATAATATAAAATGATTAGAGGGACAGATATTATCCCTCTATTGTTATACAATTAGTTTTAGTAATTTTTATAGAAGAGTTAGAGAATTAACATTAGAAAAATAGTCTATGCAAATATTAGGAGGAATTGGACATGCTTAATGCTGCATATAAGAAAGAAGCGTTATCTGAGCTGGATAGGACCAATAGAAAATATCAGAGTGCATATGAAACCGCGGTAAAGAACATTTCAGATTTACATGAAAAACGATTGCTTTCAGTAAAAATACTGAAGGATATTGAAGCATACATACTAAATCTTGCTAACAAGCCTAAGGAGTACGAAAAGATCGTAAGCGAGATTGTTTTAAGAAGGCAAAGATTTGAATCAGACTTACATGCATTGGAACTTGAGAGCAAGAAGGCTGATAAAGTTAGCGGCAGTGTAGCCGGAGCAGGTGTTGTAGCAGGAGCCGGTGTAGCTGCCTTAGGGCCATCTGCTGCAATGGCTATAGCGATGACCTTCGGAACAGCATCAACCGGAACGGCAATTGCAACTCTCTCAGGTGCTGCAGCTACAAATGCTGCATTGGCATGGCTGGGAGGCGGTGCTTTGGTAGCTGGCGGTGCCGGGGTTGCCGGTGGTGAGGCACTCTTGGCTTTAGCGGGTCCTGTAGGCTGGGCAATTGGCGGGGCTGCACTTTTAGGCGGCGGTTTATTAGCAAACAGCAAAAATAAAAAGATAGCTGAAAAAGCTGAAGCTAGCACTAGAACGGTAAAGAAAGAAACAGAACGAATTCAGGAGGTTGATGTTAAAGTTACTGCAATTCAGAAAACTACTGTTTCACTTAACTTGGAAATCAGCCGTTTGCTAGATGGCATGAAGGATTTAGGATTAAATGATTACAAAAATTTTACAGAGGATAACAAGAATACCTTGAGAACTATGATGAACTCGGCAGAAGCTTTGTCTAGAAAGATTGGAGAAACTGTTTAATGATAGATCAAAGAAAGTATAGCCCTGCAGAAGTAAAAAAAGAAGAATGGAAACATGCAAAATGTGATAGATATGACTATATGATTGCTGCTTTTTGCGGTGCTGCAGCTGGGTTGGTAGACATACTGTTTGTTGGTGCACCTGGCATGTCTAAGCTTGGAAACATTACAGATGCAGCTGCTGATGAACTTGTAAAAAAGTCAGCTAAACTAGCCGGCTGGAAACCTAAACCGGGGAATGAAAATAGTGTGGCCTCTGCTATAGGTTTTTTTGAAAGAAACTATGCTGTGAATTATGATCAAAAGAGTACCAGCGAAGTTGGCGGTTTGTTCAATATGGCTGCAAAGAATCACCACTATAAGTCTTTATCCCATTCTCCGGATATAATTGGATTATTTTTTTCAATATTAGACCAGTTTATGAACACTTCAAGTTTTTTAAGCGATGGTCAATTGATTCGCATTGATACCTCAGATAAGGAATCACCATTAAAAGGCGGTAATTTGCCGGCAAAATTGTTCTCTGGATTTTGTAATTGGCTGGGACACATTATGTCGGATATGGCAGGAAGTTCTGGTAATAGAGGTCCCGGAAGTACTGGACGTGGAACGGGTGTTTCTATTCCTTTTATGGAATTGTTTCAGTTATGTGATTTTGGCAAACTGCAGGTTGGAAAGGACAGGCAAACACTTGCGGAAGTAATGACACGAGTATTTCAAGAAGGATATGATTTAAGATTTGGAGCCGCTATGGCAATACCTGTATTGATGGAAGAATTGATGATTAAAGCCATATGGGTTATTCGTCAAAGATTCTTTGAAAAGAAGGACTGGTCTGAATGCATTCCAACAAAACAGCACGCGGATTTACGCATTATGCTAATTGTAGGAAACAGCACATTATGCCTTATTGATGGAACAGATGCCGCAGTGCATGGAATAGTTGAGGGCGGTAATGTTATGGTATTTATCCTGCATCTGAACTATGTGGCATGGGTAAGACTAATTATGTTAGTATTGCGAGAGTTGCTTATAAGATTTGGCCCAGTTATATCTGATGCTCTTAGGAAATTTCAAGAAGAAATACTATACATAGTAACGCCGAAGGAAAGGGCTGCTATACAGCAGTTTTATAACAGAATGCAGCAACTGGATGTATCTCTTGAAGTATTGTTAAGGGAGTTTACAATTCAAGTTGAGCAGGAATATCAGCTTATATATCATGAGATTGAAGAAACCTTTTCAAGCAAAAATTCCACTGCGGTGCAGGCTGAACATTCTATGGCACTTGCAAAAGCCTGCGGTGTTGATGATTCAAAGATAATGAAAAATAATAAAGACTTAGATGACTTCTTTTAGAAGACTTTTACATGGATTAAATATAAACCTCTAGATAAAATATCTTACGATTATAAAGAATAATTAGTAAAACTTTGAAAAAATATTTATATTTCTAATTTAGGATAACCAGTACCATCAACAGCATTTTTAGCAACGGCTGCTTCAATTCTCTGTAAATCTTCTTGAGTCAAGTTTAAATTTAATGCATGTAATGCATCTTGAAGGTGAGACTTTTTACGGGATCCGATTAAAGGAATAACATCTTCACCACGAGATAAAACCCAGGCAATTACAAGCTGAGCTACAGTTGCGTTCTTTTCATATGCAATTTTGCGAAATACTTCTACCAGTTTCAAATTTTTAGAGATATTTTCTTCATAGAATCTTGGGGCATATGTACGAAAATCACGTACATCAGTTTTTCGTTCTTTTGACCAATTTTTCTAAATTCCATAATCAAGTTCCTCTTGTAAACTTGATTTTAATATCCACTATTTTTATTTATAATAACTTGGCTGCAAGTTTACCTCTTACATGTCTTTCGGAAAGCTTCTTAAGAAAAAATAGGATTCCTTGTAAAAATATAATGTTTTCTATCATAGGATTTATCTTCTTTTCAGCAACTAATTTGCCGAATTCCTCTGCCATTTGAGCCAAGTCCTTTTGGGCGATAAAATCCCCTGAGCCGTGAGCACCTCCCAAAGCTACAGTATGAACAGAAAAAGCTTTTCTCCACTTAAGGTATTTAATCCAACTTTCCACTGAGTCACATCCTTGCCTACTTCTTCAATTACACCAGCAACATCAAGTCCTAAAACAAAGGGGTAGCTCCAATTAGGATGTCCTGCTGCAGCTACTTTGTAGTCAACAGGATTTAAGCCAACTGCATGGACCTTTACAAGTATTTCTCACTTTTTAGGAACTGGCCTTTCAATTTCTTTTAAATATAGGGTCTCAGGTAAACCTGATTTATCAAGTACTATAGCTTTCATAACTCAAATCTCCTTCATTTATTTTCTAAGCTTAGTTTTATCATAATAGTAAATGTTTAATACTTTAGAAAAAGTATAAAATTATTATGGCAGAGTAAAATATTATTAGTTGACAGAAACAATTATATATTTTATCATGTGTATGTACAAACAACAAAAAGGAGATTTATAATGATTGAACATTTATTTAACAAATGTCTTTATTTTACTGTAAGCAAGCTTTCAAGAACTATAACTAAAATGGCTGAAGAAGAGTTTGCTAAGACCGGGCTTTCTCCAACCTATGGTTTTTTGCTTATGACAGTAAATGAAAAGCCAGGTATTTCACAAAATGAAATATGTGAAGTTCTTCATATCGCGCCTTCTACGCTTACAAGATTTATTGACAAGTTAGAGGGGAAGGGGTTAGTTGAAAGAAAGTCTGAAGGTAAGAACTCTTTTATCTATTCCACAGAGAAGGGAAAGGAACAGCAAAATGAGATAGAGAAGGCTTGGCAAAGCTTGTATCATAGATATTCTGAAATTCTAGGATATGAAGAAGGTGATAAGCTTACGGAAATAGTTAATGATGCAGTTAATAAATTAGAAAAAAAATAAAATTTTTTTAACTTTACAGTTGTATGTACAAACAATATAATAAAAATTTAAAAAAGTCTACTTTATTAGTTTAAGAAAGGCAGAAAAATATTTTAATATTAATTAATTAAAAGTTACAAATAATAATAAGATAATCACTTTACAAACTAAGGAGAATAATTATGAAAACTTTAGTAATTGCAGCACATCCAAACATGGAACAATCAAGAATTAATAAAAGATTTATGGAGGAAATAAAAAAGCATTCAGAAGTTACAGTTCATGAACTCTATAGAGAATATCCTGATGAAAAGTTAGATGTTCAAAGAGAACAACAGCTGTTATTAGATCATGATAGAATAGTGCTTCAATTTCCATTCTACTGGTACAGCACACCATCCTTACTTAAAAAATGGCAGGATGAGGTTTTATCCTTTGGATGGGCATATGGTCCAAATGGAGATAAACTTAATGGAAAAGAAATTATTATAGCTACATCAACAGGAGGCCCAGAACATTCATATGTTGCAGGTGGATATAACAAATACAGCATGAGCGAACTTTTAAAACCGCTTCAAGCTATGAGCAACCTAGTAGGTGCTAAATATTTAATACCATATGTATTCCATAAGGCAATGATGGTTACTGACGAAGAGGTAGAAGGTGGAGCAAAGGCTTATGTAGAACATGTATTAAGCACGAAACTAAGTAATTACTAAAAGGAGAGATTCTTATGAAAACACTTGTTATTTATGCACATCCAAATCCAAAAAGCTTTAATGCAGCAATTAAGGATACTTTAGTTGAAGAACTTACTAATAAAGGACATGAAGTAAGAGTTAGAGATTTATACGAAATGAACTTCAATCCAATCTTATCAGGAAGAGACTTTGAACAAATGCAAAGTGGGAATATGCCTCAAGATATTGCTGAAGAACAAAAACATATTACTTGGGCAGATACATTGATACTTGTTTATCCAGTTTGATGGATTAATATGCCAGCCATATTAAAAGGCTACATTGATAGAACCTTTACCTATGGTTTTGCATATCACATGACAGAAAATGGACCGGAAGGTTTGCTAAAAGGAAAGAAAGCTGTTGTTATTTCAACTGCAGGACAATCTGAGCAGTTTTTAGACGAAAGACACTTCGTATCAGCAATGAGAGATTCAATGGATTCTGGAACCTTTGGTTTCTCAGGAATTGAAACAGCAGCACATGAATTTTTCTATCAAGTACCATTTGTAAAAGATGAAGATAGAAAAGAAATGCTTTTAAAAGTAAAAGAGTTAGTAAGAAAAATATAGATAAAATTAATATGAAAAATTGCCCACCTAATTTTTAAACAGGTGGGTAATTTAGAGTTAAACGGGGGAAAGAATAATGAAAAAGAATTTAGGAGCAGTAAATGCACTTTATCCAATGCCAGTAGTATTAGTAGGCACAGAAGTGGAAGGGAAAATAAACTGTATTAATATAGCACACGTTGGGAGTATTGATATGAATACCATATCTTTAAGTATGGGAAAGCCTCATCATTCTAATAGAGGAATTAAGCAAAATAGACATGGCTAAAGTAAAACCGATGTTGTTCGATATGCCGCAAAGAAAGTATTGGAAACTGGGAGAAGGATTTGCCAATTGCTGGTCAATAGGAAATAAGTATAATAAGTAAGGAGGAATTACAATGCCTATAATAACAATGGAAGGTCCAAGTCTTACAACAGAACAAAAGAAAGAACTTATAAAAAGATTTACTGAGGTTGCATCTGAAGTAACAAAAATACCAAGCAAGTTTTATGCAGTTACAATAAAGGAGCTACCTGATGAAAATCTGGGGTTTGCTGGAGAAACAGTAGTAGAAATAAAGAAAAATTTAAGCAAGTAGAAACTGAATAATAATTAGAATTATAAGGAGTTTATTATGTCAAAAGTAATATTATTAAGTGGAAGTCCAAATTCAAATGGTAACACTGTACAGCTATTCAAGAAATGCAAATATTCTTCTTATCCAATGACATGATTGTGCCAGGGTCAACTTATTGGAATATTGTTCTTTGTAAAAAAGCAGTTATGCTTTGCGTAAATGTATAATCCAAGTAACTATGCTCCCCATTTACTATAGGGGGGGCGTATCTTTACTCAGAACTAAAGTTATTTGCGTTAAGGTATAGGTTTTGCAAAATTGTTAATGTAGACAGAGGAAAACAACCTCCTTCTAGATAGTTAAAGAAGAAAGTGTATAACTTAATTCTTATAGCAACAAATTTAATTTAAAGGATTCCTTCATCTGTTTAACAATCAAATCAGCTAAATCATCCGGGGGCACGTTCTTATCATTTTTAATCCATTGAATTAGAATGTTGATGGCCATACCTGAACGGATAGCAATAAAGTAATCCAGGTGGCTCCATATAATGGCATGGGACTTGTCAATATGGTGCAAAAACAGTTTGAACATATTAGTGAAGGATTCATTCATTATATCAAGACGATTGGCTTTAATAAGCAGTTCAATGGGGGAGGATTTAACATACCAAAATCTTAAAAAAGGCTTGAGAAAAATTGGTGTAAGGTTTTTATCCTCATAAATATTGGTTTTGTAATATTCCAATAAATATTCATATAATTCATTGAAGGTTTCATCACTTTTCATGCGAAGAACATCATCAAGAGCTTCAAAGTTTCTGTAAAAGGTTGCCCTTCCAAGTTTTGCTTTTTCAACTACCTCAGTGATGGTTATCTCAGAATAGCTTTTCTTACCCATCAATTAATAAAATATTACCTAAATCAGCAGATAACAATTATAAGGGTTACAGGATTGCAGCTATAGTTTTTTTATTAGTTGCTGTAATGGGGGCGGTGAGAAGCTGTATTCATTTCTTTGCACCAGATGGAGGTGCGGGCTCTATTGCAGGAATGGATTTATCAGTAGCAGGTGCAAATGGAATTATCTTTGCATTTTCTTTATGGGGAAGTGCACAGCTATTGTATGCCTTCATTCAATTAGTTGTATTTTTTAGGTATAAAACACTTATCCCTTTTATGTATATAATTATGTTTCTTGAAACTGTATTTAGAATGATTGTGGGACATATTAAACCAGTGCATTTTGCGCATACACCTCCAGGACAAATTGGAAACTATATATTCATCCCTTTAACTATAATCATGTTTATTTTGTCCATAATGAACAGAAAACAGGAGGTAAAATGATATGATTGAGAGATTTTCCAAAAATCAGAATTGGGCAAAGCTTGCTCCCTTTTTAGGGCTTCTTTCAACGGTTTTATTATTATGCTTTTTCAAGCCGTCCCAGGCTGTTTTCTGGGCACTTGTTAACATTCCGCTGTATCTTTTCCATCAAACCGAGGAGCATTTATGGCCCGGAGGATTTAAAGATTATATAAACAGAGTGGTTAACAAGCTGCCTGAAGGTGAAGAAGCTTTGACAGATGAGAAAGTATTTTGGATAAATATCCCATTGGTATGGGTTGCATTCTTCTTATTTGGATGTCTGGTATTTTTGAACATTGGCTCCGGACTATTGATTATCATCTTTAGTATTATGAATTGTGTTACCCATATCATTCAAGCAGTGAAGCAAAAGGAATGGAATCTAGGTCTTGTGATGTATTAGCTTATATCCTATCCCTGAACCAATAATGTTTCCTATAAAGGGATTACGGAATATGCCTGTGTTCCAGCGGGAACCTATACCTTTAAAGTAAATGTTGCGGGAACTAATAATACAGCGTTGACCGTTCCAAATGTTAGACTGGATGATAGCACCTATTATACTATTTACGCTGTAGGCCTAGTTGGGCAGTCTCCACCTTTAGAAGCTGTACTATTAACAGAACCAAGGTAACGAAATGAAGCGAAGGTGTAAATTAATGTTCCTTCGCTTTTTACAATTATTTCTTAATTAATAGAGGTCTGCTGTGCAAATATAAATCAATATCATCAGTAGGTCTATTATTGATTAAATCACTTATTATTTTGGAAAGAACCATACTGTAGACAGTTCCGTTATCTCCATACCCATATAAAACATAACAATTTGGCAATTGTTCGTATATTCCTATTATGGGCAGTCCATCATGGGTACCACCATAGAAGGCAGATATATAAAATTCAGGATATACATTTATATTAGGAAAAAGTTTATTAAATTCTTGTATAAGTTTTTCTTTGTTATGCAAAAGCTTTGAATCACGTTTTTGAGAAATAGTAATATTTTCATCAAGACCGCCTATAATAATCCTGTTGTCAGCAGTAGTTCTCATGTATATATAAGGTCGTGCTGACTCCCAAATAAGAGTTCGTTTATGCCAGCAGCTAAAATCTTCTACTTGATTTGTTACAATGGCATATGAACTTGACAATGCGGCGTTTTTCTCATTTTTTATTTCAAGACACTCATATCCAGCAGCTATAATTACATGTTTTGCCTTTATAGAGTGATTGCTCTTAGTAAAAAAGACAGCATAGTCCTTTTCGAATTTCTTTCCGTTTATTTCTGTATTTTCGAAAATTCTTGCTCCTAGGCTTTTGCATTTCTCTAGCAGCCCAATAGTAAATTTATAGGGGTTTAGCTCTGCATCGTTTTTACTGTATATGGCAGAATGTTTTTTAAAAGAATAAAGTTTTTCTATTGTTTCTTCATCTATCAATTCCACATCGAATCCATGTTTCTTCAAAAGATTAAATTCTTTTATTATTTTTTCGTAATCTTCTTCATAGCTTTGATAGTATAGCGTATCTCTTCTACAAAATTCAGAGTCTAAACTTAAGGATTTGCAGATATTTTCAATCTCATCAATAGCTTGTTTGCATAAATGCATATGACGAGCAGCATACATTTCACCAAAGCTATTGATTAATTCAAAGAACATTTTTTCTCCCATATACTGTATTAAGGCTGTATTTGTGCATGTGCTTCCCAGTCCTGCCCTTCGCTTATCAACCAATACCACATTTGCCCCGGAGCTCGCTAAATAATAAGCACACTGCGCTCCAGAGGTTCCGCAGCCAATAATTAATACATCACAGTCAATATCCTCTTCTAAACTTGGATAAGATGGAACCTCTAAAAGAGTTGTTGGCCAATAAAATTTCCCATTTTGTAAATCCATTTTTCTCACCTCTTTTACAGAAGGATAAAGTGATAGCTGGAATAACTAGTCACTCATTTTTCAATTATTCTCTTCCTACTGTCTTAATTGTAGGCAGATGCTCAGGCTTTGTATTGACAGGGATATATAGCAGCTTCTTCATATTCATGCCTCCAATTTTTCAGTTCAAGTTTATTATTCTTTTATTTACCTACAAAAGTCATCATTCCATTATCTCCGGAATATGGAGGTGCTCCTGGTACTGTTACGTAGCAAATGATAAGCTTGTATTCTGCTCCTTTGGTAATATTTTTATTAAAGGTTAATATAAAGGTTTTAGCTGAACTATCTTTTTGTTGAATTTTTACTAGTCCGTCTCTTAATGAATTACTGGCATTTACACTTTCATTCTTCCCTAAAGTTGCAATTCCTTTTGGACTTAAATTCATTGTATCTTGAACCCAATAGTTAGTTGCTTTTGTTCCCTTACTTACATCAACTTCTCTATCATAGCTTATTTGAATTTGATTAGCTGAAATTTGCTGAACACTTGAAAGCATTGGAATTGTTTGATCATTGTTTTCTTTTGCAGTTGCTGAGTAAATTGAATATTCAGTTGTAGGCAGAGCCTTTATAGTATTTGCAACTGCAAATTGTACTGAAATAAATGTTCCTAGTACTAAAACAAAACTAATTAATTTTTTCATACTTAATTTCCTCCTGAGTATATTTAATAATATATTTGTTACAAGCTTATATTTACCCAAAATTGTCATAAACAATACTATTGAATTTTCAAAGGTAAATTTCTATGATTAATCCATAAATCAAATAATAAAAACTGTTGATATCTCAGTACTCAGTAACCTCAGTTCTTCAGAATGATTTAAATAATATCTGTCAGAGAAATCCTAAAAAGTAGCAGAACTAAAAAGGAATAATCCACAAGTTCAGTGCGAATTTCTGTATTCTTGGTGAATTCATGTGTGACATTTCCACTCCTGGCTATTTTATGGTTTACAGCATTAAAGAACGGCTTTGATGTGTAAAGTTATAACTCATAAGTTTTACACGCCCCCTTAAACCTAGGGGGTACATCTTTATGCAAAATCAATATTAATGCGTATTAATATCATTTTTCTATGAAAACACACGTGGAGACAGTCGTTATTATAGAGAGGAATTAGGCCGATATCAAAGGCTTTACAGATTTTTAGGTAAATTTAATAGTGTGTTTTTGTTCCCTAAGACTAATAAGTTTGAGGAAATTTATATTTAGGCGGTCGTATCTTTACTCAGAACTGAGGATACTTACGTTAACATATAGGTTCTGCAAAATTGTTTATGTTGATAGGGAGAATACTCCTCTTGCCTTAACCAAACAAAAATTATAATTCTGATACAATACAAAGTCCTTGATTTAAAGGGCTTTTATTATTTTTTAAGGTATAAATTGCGATGTTAATTTATAGGGAAAAATGTTTAAGTGAACAATCTATATTACAAATTAGCACCTAATATCAAAAAATATGTAAAATGTTTGTAAAACATGGTGCAATCTGCTTATAACATACGTGAGGTGAGCAATCCAATGGGATTATTTAATAGAATGAAAGAACCGGTTTTTCTTAAGGAAAGCAGTGATGCAGAAGTACAATTAGAAAAGCTTAAAGAATTGGAACCATTACTCAATTCAGAAGGACTAAATATAATAAAACAAGATATAAAATGCCTGGAATATGGAATTGCTGGAGAAAAGAATATTGAATTTGAATTAAAAAATAGTCATATACCTATGTATATTTTGCATGATATCTACCTTTAAAGGATTTAATTTCTAAAATGCCTAGAAGCAAGGAGGAACTGCAGAAGGTTGCAGGTTTTCGTGAGGTAAAGGCAAATAAGTATGGCTATGATATTTTTAAAATTATAAAGAAATACTAAACTATTGAATAATAAATTGCCAATATATTTTACTAATTTGTATTTATAATATGACATACTGTTGTCATATTATAAATGATATAGTTATATTAACTTGAGCGGCAAAATAGTGGAGCTGTCTTAGAGAGAGGAGAATATTGTGAAGTGATAATTAATAATTTTAAACCTTATGAAGGTGAAAATTGTGAAACGACTACTGTTGGCAATTTATTAAAAAATAATGGTATAGTATTGTCTGAACCGATGCTCTTTGGAATTGGTGAGGGACTTAGTTTTATTTATTGGGATAGTAAGCAAATTGGGTTTCCATTCTTAGGGGGAAGATGTAAGCAAGATGTTTTAACAGAAAAAATAGTTAAAAATCTTAATTTAAATATTGAAGTGCACCAGACAACTTCAAAATCAAAGGCGTGGGAAAATGTAAAATCTAAAATCGATACTGGAATTCCGGTAGGATTAAAGCTGGATAGTTACTATCTTGAATATTTTACACAGAAGATACATTTTGCTGGACATTATGTAACAATTTATGGATATGATGATAAGTTTGCTTATTTAATAGATACTGCTCAGCAGGGATCAAGTGTCAAGACAAGTTTATCAAGTTTATCAGAGGCTAGAAGTGCAAAAGGACCAATGTCTTCTCCTAATAGGTCATTTATAATAACAGGGAATAATGAGCTGCCTAATTTAAGGAAGGTTATTATATCTGCGATTTATAGCAATGCATATGAATATTTAAATCCTCCAATTCAAAACATATCTTTTAAAGGCATAAAAAAGACAGCCAAAGTTATTGTAAATGGTTTGAAAAACCTGGGATCACTCCGGAGTTAATTACTCAAACAGGAGTGCTAATGGAAAAAGCAGGAACAGGAGGTGCCTTATTTAGGAATATGTACAGAGATTTTCTTAAGGAATGTGATGAATTATATAAGGACTTAGACCTTAATAGTTCCTATAAGAATTTTTGTACTATTGCCCATATGTGGACAGAGGTATCAAAAATGGTTTGCAGTGCAGGCCAAAACAGCAGTAAACAAGCCCTGCAAAGGGCATCTGATATACTTATGGATATAGCCGCATTAGAGGAAAAAACTATGAAAACTTTATTAAGGAAAATGCAATTAAGGAAATAATATAGACATTTTATTTGCATTGTATATACTATGAAAAGTCCTGCTAATGGATGGAAAGGGATTTTTCGTCAGTGTAGTACTTCACAGGCACATTTGTCAAATCAAAAGTTTGAAAAATGTGACCTGTTTTTATTTTTTGGATAGTTAAGTATAATTTTAAAAATAATCTTGATTATTATGACTGAAAAATGGCAAACTATTTATATTAGCTTTATAATATGTTACTGTAAAAGTTCTAATACATTCATAATGTCCCAAAAACCCTTGAAGATTGGATATTTTATGACATTATGAATTTAAGAACTTTATTGCATTGTATATATGTTACTGTAAAAATAATACACAAGTTATAAAAATTTAAAGTGGTGATTTATTTGAATATAATTATATGCGAGGATAAACAAGAGAATATAAAGGAAATTTCAAGAATAGCAAAAGACTTCTTTGAGGATAAAGGCATTGAGTACAGTATTAATGCGTTTAATAATTTCGAGAAAACAATAAGCTATATCAAATCTTTACATTCTTATGAGGACTGTCTATATATTCTGGATATAGATTTGAAGCAGGATAAAAATGGATTAATGCTTGGGAGAGAGATAAGAAATATGGATGAGTATAAAGGAGAAATGATATATGTTACTGCTTTTACCCATCAAATGCACAGTGTATTTAAGTACAAGCTCAAAATATTGGATTTTATAGACAAAGGTTACAATATGGAAAATGATCTTAAGGAGGCATTTAAGGTATATCTTAAAATTTATCAGGATAAGGTTCGTAATAAATCCTTAGTATTTAAAATTGGCGGGAACGTGTTTATGATAAGGCCTTCAGATATTGTCTGCATAGAAACTGATAAGAGCAAAAAGAAGATTATTATTTATACAACTAAAGAGCAAATAAGTGTAAATCTTACTTTGAAAGAAATTCAAGAAAAGCTTACAAACCAATTTATACAAATTCATAGAAGTATAATTGTAAACAAAGAGCACATTAAAAAGATGGAAAATGTTAACGAAGATTTGTATGTTGTCCTTACGGGAGGAATAAAAGAGATTGTGTCAAAGAGAAGGGAAAAGGAGATAAAGGCATGTATTACACTATAGCTACTACATTAGTACAAACTTATCTAATATATGCTTTTGCTTATAAAAAAGTAAAGATTAATTTTAAAAGCATTTGTGCAGTAATATTAGTTATAATCATTAAACCTTCTGTTATGACATTTTTAAAAGACAACTTTTTGTCTTTTATTTTTGTGTGGTTTTGCAATTATGCCATAGCTTATTTTTCTATAGGAAAGAACTTTAAACGTAATTTGGAGCTTTCCTTTTTTGTTGAACTGATAACCCTTATGGCTTATTACATGAGTGCAGGCATTGTGCTTCTTTTAGGCTACAGCATAAACATAAAGGATATATTTAACTTTAACATTTTATTTTATAATGTTAATGGATATTTTATACTAATTTATTTGGGCGGCATGATTGTTTTCGGGCTGCTTAGGAAGTATATTCCAATGAGCTTTTCAGATGAAGATTCAAGATACAGAAACTTTAATGGAATATATATCGTTATGGCTATTAATTTATTAATAAAATTAATAAATGATTTGAAGGTGAACTACGGAATTAAGTTAATAGCATTTGTTTCCATAAACTTTTTTATTCTGATTTTTTATATTATAAACGATAAATTGTATATTAAAAGAGTGAAAGATGAGATAGAAATAAAGGAAAAAGAAAATAGAATTAAAGAGCTGACCCTCTACATTGGAACTATAGAAGAATTAGTTGAAAAATATAGAGAGTTTAAGCACGACTACAAAAACATAGTTTTGGGTGCCGGGGCAGGCGGCCTAAATGAGAGTAATTTGTCAGATAAATTAAACAATGAAATAGTGGGAGATAAAAGCTATAATGCCTTTTTGAATTTAAAGGATATAAGCTATATTCCATTAAAGTCTATTCTATCTTATTATATTATGTTAAGCATTAAAGAAAAAATAGAAGTAAGTTTAATAACTATAGGAAAGGTAAAAGAAGGATACATATCTGAAGTAGATTTCTCCAGAGTTATGGGAATAATACTGGAAAATGCCATAGAGGAGGCCTCGGTAAATGATGATAAGAAAGTGGAGATTTATGTTGAGATAATTAATGATGATTTAAATATTACTGTGGCAAATACTTTTAGGCAAAGAAAAATTAATCTGGATGAGATTTATGAAAAAGGGTATTCCATCAAGGGCGAAAACAGGGGGCTGGGGCTTTATAATCTTAGATCTATAGCTGATAGAAATTACAATATGGTTTTAAATACTTTTATAAGCGAAGGAATGTTTGTTCAGGATATACATTTTTCTTCTCCTAAGAGTAAAGTTATAGAAAGTCAAGATACTGTATTATAGGTTTGCGTTTGGAATAAAAAATAACCCCCTAACGTAACGAAATTTTCAATTCAGGGAGCAGACAAAGTCGTTCAAAGAAATAATATTTTATTTTTTTTAGGATAGGTATAATATTGAGCCTGTGAAACTGAAAAGATTTCAACATTAGTTTTTAGGGGGAAAATTATATGACAAATTATAAAGGTAATGACCGTTTGTTAGTGGGAATGATTCTTGGCGTTGCAACCTACTGGTTATTTGCCAGTTCTATAACAGCAGGGGTACCGCCCCTTACTAAGGATTTGGGAATATCAAGTTCTGTTGTTGGTACTGCAGTAAGTATTACTTCGCTAATTTGCGGAGTTAGTATTGTAGCAGCAGGAGGTATTGCTGATAGAGTAGGAAGAGTTAAAATTACACAAATTGGATTTATATTAAGTATTATTGGTTCTATACTTTGCGCAACAACACAAGGTCAGGCACTTCTTATTGTGGGTCGTGCTATTCAAGGTTTATCAGGTGCATTAATTATGCCGGCTACTTTAGCTCTTATTAATGCTTATTATCCAGGAGAGGCTCGACCACGTGCTCTAAGCTTCTGGTCTTTAGCTTCCTGGGGCGGCAGCGGTGTTGCTAACTTTTTCGGTGGAGCTGTAGTATCAGCTTTAAGCTGGCGCTGGTTATTCTGGCTTACTGTTCCGGCAGCATTGATTGGCATGTATTTAGTTAAGGGTACTCCAGAAAGCAAAATTACAAGTGAAAAGAAACAAAGTATTGATTATTTTGGAATTGTTACTTTAACTTTAGCCTTACTTTCCTTAAATTTAGTTGTTACCCGAGGCAGACAGTATGGATGGTTAAGTGTTACTATTCTTTCATTGATTGCAGGTTTTATAGTTCTATTTTCTGTATTTTTAGCAGTAGAACGCAAGAAAGATGCTCCATTAGTTGATTTATCATTATTTAAAAGCAAAGGTTATAATGCAGCGGTAATTTCTAATTTCTTACTTAATATGTGTGCAGGATGCTTATTTATTCTTATGCCTTATGTTCAAACAACAAGAGGATTAACCTCCTTCCAAAGCGGATTATTAACAATTAGCTATCTTGTTGCCATAGTATCGACAATTCGTGTTGGAGAAAAGGTAATGCTAAAGACAGGTTCTCGTATACCTATGGCTATAGGAACATTAATGGCTGCTGTGGGAATTTTCTTAATGACACTAACTTTCCTGCCAAATATTTTATATTTTACAGCCGTTGTAATTGGCCTTGGAATTATGGGAATCGGCTTTGGATTTTATGCTACTCCATCTACAAATACTGCAGTTGGAAATGTTCCTCAGGAAAAAGCAGGTTCTGCATCAGGTATTTATAAAATGGCAAGTTCTCTAGGAGGAAGCTTTGGAGTTGCTATTTCCGGAGCTGTATCAACAGCTATTCTTTTAGGAAATAAATCGGCTCAGAATCTAGCTGCCGGCTGGGGACTAGGAGTCAGCGTAATTGCAGGAACTATATCATTAATGGCTGTGCTTACACTAGTGCCTAAAATAAATAAAAATGCAGATAATAAGAAGAGGGCTGCCTAATAATTAAAATTAAGAAAGGAAGGTTTTTTATGTCAAATATATTGGATAAAGCTAAAGAAATTGAAGAATACATTATTAATTTTAGAAGAGATTTACATGAAAATCCTGAACTTAGCGGCCAGGAATTTAAGACTCAGGAAAAGATTATGAAAGAGCTGGATAAGCTTGGAATACCATATAAGAAGGCAGGTAATGCTTCTTTAATAGCTGTATTAAAGGGAAATAAGCCCGGAAAAACTGTAGCCTTAAGAGGAGATATAGATGCACTTCCTATAATAGAGCAGTCAGGGGTGGAATTCGCATCTAAAAACAGTGGAGTAATGCATGCGTGTGGACACGATGCTCATGCATCTATGCTTCTTGGTGCCGCAAAAATCTTATCTGAAATGAAGGATGAGATAGCAGGTGAAGTTAGATTTTTCTTCCAAGAAGGAGAAGAAACCTTCACAGGCGCTAAAAAAATAATAGAAGCAGGCGGAATGGATGGAGTTGATGCCTGCCTTGGCATGCATGGAATGCCAGAACTTGAAACAGGATATGTAAATATTCAGCAAGGTTACAGAATGGCAGGCTGTGATACTATTTATGTGAAGTTTGAGGGAGTATCAGGACATGGTTCAGTTCCACACCTTGCTAAGGATACAATTCATCCAGCATGTACTTTTGTTACAGACATACAGGGAATAGTAACTAAAAATATAAATGCCCAGGATCCAATAGTACTTTCTGTAGGAAAGTTTGTTGGCGGTACAAAGGCAAATGTTGTTGCCAAATATACAGAGCTTGATATTTCTATGAGGTACTTTAATCCACAGGTTAGAGAAATAGCTCATGAAGCAATAAAGAGACATGCAAAAGCTATTGCAGATGCTTATGAACTTAAGGTTGATGTAAGAATAGAAGAAAGTGCACTTAGTCTTTACAACGATGATGAACTAGCTGCACTAGCTGATACATCAGCTGCAAAGGTCCTTGGCGAGGGTAAAAATAAAACTTTGCCTAGATATATGGGTTCAGAGGATATGCCATACTATTTCCAGCATGCTAAAGGAGTTTATGCATTTATGGGATATAGAAACGAAGAAAAAGAGACTATATACTTCCCCCATCATGAGAAATTCAAGCTTGATGAAGATTACATGAAATATGGTACTGCATTGCATGTGCAATTTGCTCTTGATTTTTTAAATAATTAAAATCAAGAATTCTAAGAATGCTTTAATTATAAATGAGTTATTTTTAATGAATATGTAGTATATAGCTCTCAAAGAGATTTTGAATTTATGTAAGCTGACATTGTTTTTTATATAATGTCAGCTTTATTTTTGGATGAAATGTAAAATAATATATACGAAAGAAGGGGAGGTAAATGCCTAAAAGAAATACTCAAAATAAAACGACTCTAGTTAATGCTAGTACTTTATTAGCTATAATAAAACAAGCATTTAAAATTAATAATAAATCTTTTCCTTGGAACAAAGCAATAAGCGCTGCAATATGTTCAGGAGTTCCGGTAATAATTGGATTGCTTTTAGGTAAAATGCAGTTAGGCTTTTTGAGTGCAATAGGTTCCTTTTCCTATCTATATGTCTTTAATGAGCCATATGCTCAGCGTGCAAAAAAAATATTTTTTGTGGCTATTGGATTAAGTTTTTCAGTAGGATTAGGTACATTAGCAGCGCCTTATCCTGTACTTGTTATAATATTAGTTGGTTTCATAGGAGCCACTGCAACTTTTATATTTGGATTATTTAAAATACCAGGACCTGCAGCAGTGTTCTTTGTTCTTGCTTTCGTAATGACAACAGGTATGGCTATAGATCCATCCGCAGCACTTATTCGTTCTGGACTAGTATTAGCAAGCGGACTTTTTTCATGGATGGTTAGTCTTTTGGGATGGTTTTCCAATCCCCATAGACCAGAAATAAAAGCTGTTATGGATGTTTACTTAAGTTTAGCCGCATTTTCTGATTCTATTGGCAGCGAAAACAATGAAAGATTACGACAAAGAACAGTAAATGCATTAAATGCATCTGAAGAAACACTTTTGTCTGGACATATTTCTTGGAAAAAATCATTAATATTTAATAAATTAGTTCTTCTTGATGAACAAGCTAACAATTTATTTTTAGAGATGCTTGAGATATCTTATCATAGTGATATGAGATTTCCTAAAAAGCTTAGTGAAGCCTTAAGAAAAATATCTAAAAGGGCTGAATTGATAGATAAAGAAGCGGTAAAAATAAATTTAGTGCTACCGGAATCAAAGGGTGAGTATAAAAAAATATGGGAGATTATTAATGACATTGAGTATATTATCAATAATCCATCCATGAATATTGAAAATAATATTAAACTTTCAAAGCCCTCATTAAGAATGAAGTTTAATAAGGCTTTTGATAAAGATTCCATAGTATTTATTAATGCAGTTAGATACGGAGTTGTTCTTTCTATATCTACTGTAGCAGCATATGTTTTTCAATTTAACAGGTCTTATTGGATTCCTTTATCTTGCGCTGCTGTTATGTTAGGAACTACTATTATGGCTACTTTCAATCGAGCAATACAGCGTTCCTGCGGAACAATTATTGGGATTATGGTAGCTACAGCAATATTAGAATTTCAGCCTCACGGTTTAATGATAATTATAGTGAATATGATTTTAACTGCTGCAACAGAGCTGTTTATTGTAAAAAACTATGCCATAGCAGCACTGTTTATAACACCAAATGCTTTGTTACTTGCGGAAACTTCTTCCAAAATACATGATATATCTTACTTTGCAACAGCACGTATTATAAATATTTTAGTTGGGTCGATGATTGGGCTGATTGGAACGTACATTATAGGCCGTCGTTCAGCCTCCAGTAGATTACCAGATTTGATGGTGAAGCTTTTGCATAGTCAATCTCAATTAATAGTGTGGCTTGCTGCCAGTAAAGAAGGAGATAATAATCACGGTGGAAAATTAAAATTGGCAAAAGAGAAAATGGAAATAAATCTTATGAATTTTAAGATGGCTTATAATACTGCTTTAGAAGAAATTCCAAATAATGAGACGGTGCTTGAATTGTTGTGGCCAGCAGTTTATTCATTTGAGCATATTAGTTATTTGCTGGATCAACGGTGTGTAAGAAATAATTATTTAAACATATCTGATAAGGATTTGGCACAAATTTTACTTGTCTTTGAAACAATGGCTGTAGCCATTGAAAAAAAACAATCCTTACAGCCTAAAAGAATTCCTTATATATATGAAATACCGCAAATCTGCAAAGAACTTAATAACCTTCAGGAGGCGTTAAGTATATAAAATGTGCTTGGGAATATAATATATACTCAACAAACTTAGGGGATATATTTGTGCAAAATCAATATTATACTTTAAATTTACTTGGCCTTGGTGAAGTCTCTATAGATAACATGAGAATTGATTTTGGTGAAATAGATCCACTGGATAGGGTATATGGGCTGCTAGAGTTAGAATTGCTGAAGGCTTCTAAAGTAATTATTGATGCGGTTGAAGATAAGTTTTATAACGGATTTTAAAATGTAATAAATTATTCTAGTAGATAAGAAAAGAATTTGCTGTTTTCAAGACAACAAAACATCTGTATCTGGTATCCGGGACGGTTATCAATAAATATTATTTTGCTAAAGATTATAACATAAAATTGTTAGCCGTCCCCAATTATTCAAAATAGATTATCTAAGTCAACACAGCCTCTCTTATATCTATCTTTTCGATAATTGTATCTATTTTTTCTTTAGCATCTTCTATAGCATCGTGTCTCTCTTTCTCAGTAGTGCCTGTACTATCTACTAGCAGTCTTTCAAATTTACTTATACCCATAAACTTCATAATATCCTCGATGTAATCCAGACCTTTATTAAACATTGGTCTCATCACCCATGGAATGTTTCCGCCGGAGGATTGGATGTAAACTACTGACCTGGGTTTATCATTTAGAAGCCCTTCAGGTTTTTCGCCTTTCTCAGGAAATGTTACTGTTTTATCAGTTTGTACTATGCAGTCTATATATTCCTTTAATGGTGCAGGGAAGGATAAACTCCACATAGGTGCAGCTATTACGTAAACATCCGCCTCTATAAATTGATTACACAACTCTACAATTTTATGAACTTCCTCTTGGTCCTTTTTTGCTAGTCTATTTGTTGCTTCTTCATTTACAACGCAATTTCTGCTTTCAAAATATTGATATTCTAACCTAGGTATATGTTCTTTATACAAGTCAAGTTCTTCTACTTTAAAATCCGGATACTTTTCCATAAATCTATTTACAAAGGCTCTTCCAACAGTTTTGCTTGCAGATAGGTTTTCCGGTTTTGAATTAACGGTAATGTATAAAAGTTTTTTCAAAGTAACAACCCCTTTATCTTAAATTAGTATTCCATATTAGTGTTTGCATTTTTAAAAATTAATAATCAGATATTAACAAAATATTTGCAAACAAAAAAAGTAAGGAGAATCCTTGTAGATATTCATATAAATAATCACCTAAAGATATAGCGCAGAGGTCAATAGTAATTTCTAGGACCTCTGTTATATTCACCTATAAATTTAATGTTGCCACTTTCATAGTATTCAGTACCGGATTCTATTATTGTAGTTGAAAGAGATATTGGAGTTCATATAAAAATTGTTGATACCTTATTGAATTATATGCTATAATTATAACAATTAAATATGTTTTTATAGGTTATCAGTATGAATTAAGATATTAAAAGGGAAGGAAGTGAAAAGCTTCCACAGCCCCCGCTACTGTAATTGGGATGAAAATCGTATACCACTGTTACTTAAGTAATGGGAAGGACGATTAGTAAGATGAACAAAAGTCAGGAGACCTGCCTATAGATGTAATATAGCTTCGGAGGGAAGTTAAGGATTATTGAAATAGATTTACGTCATTTTCAGGATTATGCTTATACCTGTTTGGTAATGATAGTTTTTAGTATTTCTGTTTCAGCTGATTAGTATGGAAGAATTTATTAATTAGTAAATAACCTTTGCCTTTGCGGCAGAGGTTTTTTGTTTTGCAGAATTTGAAATATTATAATAATGAAATATTAAACATTTCAAAATACAACTTAATAATTGAATATAGGTTTAATCAGTTTTGATTAATTAAAAGGGAATCAGGTGAAATTCCTGAACTATCCCGTAGCTGTATTAGATGAATTTAAGCACAGTTTATGAAGCGAATTAAATAAAGCTTTGTAAAAGTCACTTGGAAACAGGGAAGACGTACTTAAATAATGAGTCTTGAGTCAGAAGACCTGCCTATATTTTGCACTGTAAACTCTACGAGTGATAGAGAGGGCGTTATAATGAAAATTTGTATGCTTATTTTATGAAATAGCTGCATCTTGCCGTGTAATCCTTTTAACACTTTAGTTAAAAGGATTTTTTTTATGCATACAAGCGTTATTTAACATCTAGAAAAGATTATATTGCATAAGTGTGAAATTATTTTGAAATAGTGATATGAAAAAAAGTCAAGGGAAGGTACAGCATGGAGAGATTTATTATGTTAAGCATTGTTATTTTATTATCTATATTTTATGTTTTATGGAATAAGCAAGGCAGAACTACCCGTGGAAAAGAAAAACACCATCATAGAATGGGACACAAGCATGGTGAAAGGTTCACAATTGATTTTTATGCTTATATTTCTAAAATCAGGCACTGGAATCCTGCTTTTAAAGTATCTCTTTCTATGATGTCACTGATTCTGTGTATAGTGCTTAACAACCCTTATGTATCTGTGGCAGTGATTATTGCTATGGGTTATATAACAATTATAAAAGGAGAACTCACAATACATTACTATTTACCAATACTCTTAGTTCAGATGGGTTTTATCCTTATTGGTACTTTTACCATTGCCATTGATTTTTCAAGGAGGCCCATGGGACAGTATAACTTATATGTTGGTTTGTGCTATGTGTTTACTTCTCAGGCTAAACTCAAGGAAGCTGCTTTTTTAATCATGAAGGTATTTGCGGCAATAAGCAGCCTGCAGATGATGTCACTATCTACTCCATCATCTGAGATTATTTATGTGCTTAGAAAGGCTCACATACCAAAGATCATAATTGAATTGATGAATATGATCTACCGTTTTATTTTTATTTTAATGGATGTGTATACAAAAATGAAAAATTCTGCGGAATCTCGCCAAGGATACTGTGATATTAAAACTTCCTACTTTACTTTTGGAAATATTGCAAGCAATATGCTGGTGATTTCGTTAAAAAAGGCAAATGCCTATTATGATGCAATGGAGTCTAGATGCTTCGATGGGGAACTTATATTTTTGGAGGAAGATAAGAAGATAGAAACTATTCAGATTGTATCTGCATCAGCATTCATATTATTTCTAATTTTGTTATGGTGCTTTACAAGATAGAGAGGAGTTATTATGGGAGAGCCTATATTGGAAATTAAAGAACTTTACTATACATATGGAAATGGAAATTCTGCGTTAAATGGTGTAAGTGTTAGTATGCACAAGGGTGAAAAAATAGCTGTGCTTGGGTCCAATGGATCAGGAAAATCTACATTTTTCTTAAACATAAATGGTGTTTTTACTCCAGAACAGGGACAAGTTGTTTATCGAGGTACAGTAATCAGTAGAAAGAATTTAAAAGAACTTAGAAAAAACATAGGGATTGTATTTCAGGATGCAGATAATCAAATCATTGCATCTTCAGTCAGAGCAGAGGTAGGATTCGGACCGATGAATTTAAAACTTCCTAAGGAAGAAGTAGAAAAACGTGTTGAGGAAGCACTGGCATATATGAATATATCTGATTTTAAGGATCGTCCACCTCACTATTTGAGCGGTGGTGAAAAAAAGCGAGTTACCATTGCAGATATTATTGCTATGAAATCAGAAATCATTATTTTTGATGAACCTACAGCAGCACTTGATCCTATAAATGCACAGATGCTTGAAGAAGTTTTAGGTAAGCTTGGCAAAGAGGACAAGACAATGTTAATTTCAACCCATGATGTGGATTTCGCATACAGATGGTCTGAGAGAGTTCTTGTATTTCACGAAGGAAAAATCATAGCAGATGGAAATCCTCTAGAAATTTTTCAGAACAAAGAAATCTTAAAGCTGGCAAATCTCAAACAGCCAACATTACTTGAGATTTATGATTTACTTGTAGAAAAAAAACTAATTGAAGATACAAGAAAATATCCCAAAAGTGTTGATGAATTTAAGGAAATGCTTGAGAAACATGCATATTCTCTAGGTGTTTTATCCTAGTTGAATATAAATAAAAAAGAAAAGAGGAAAAAGGTAAATGGGGAAAAGAGAAAAGAAAATTATCATTTTTATTTCAATTTTTGCATTAGTTAATGGAGTAGCTCCAGTAGTAAATGCAATGCACATTATGGAAGGATATCTTCCACCAAAGTTTTGCATTTTATGGGGAGCTATATGTATTCCATTTCTGGCAGCAGGGTACTTATCAATCAAGAAAACATTGAATAAGAATCGAAGAGCTATAACTATGCTTGCTATGGCAGGAGCATTCGTTTTCGTACTATCATCTTTAAAAATTCCTTCAGTAACAGGAAGCTGTTCACATATGACCGGTACAGGACTAGGTGCAATTTTATTTGGACCTAGTGCAGTGAGTATATTGGGAATTATCGTACTTATATTTCAGGCAATACTGCTTGCGCATGGAGGGCTTACTACCCTTGGTGCTAATACTTTTTCTATGGCAATAGCTGGGCCCTTACTTTCCTATGGAATCTACAAGTTATTCCAGAGATTTAAATTAAATAAGAATGTAGGTATTTTTCTAGCAGCAACTCTTGGTGATTTATTTACATATTGCGTAACCAGCATTCAGCTTGCACTTGCTTATCCTTCCGCAAATGGCGGAGTATTAGCATCTGCAGCAAAGTTCCTTGCAGTATTTGCTCCTACACAGCTTCCACTGGCTATTATCGAAGGTATCCTGACAGTTGTTATTGTTATTGGACTTGAAACTTATGCAAAATCCGAAATGAAAGATATAGGATTTCTAGTTGGGGGTGAAAAGTAATGTCAAAAAATAAGAAAAAGGTTGTCATTTTATTAATTGTAGCAATTTTTATTGCTGTTATACCATTATTTACATTAAAAGGTGCTGAATTTGGAGGTTCTGATGATGCAGGAAGCAAGGTTGTTTCCGTGATTACAGGCACTGAATATAAACCTTGGTTTACACCTGTTATGGAAAGGTGGATTGGTGGTGAGTTGCCAGGAGAAATTGAGAGCCTGCTGTTCTGTGTGCAGACTGGAATTGGGGTTGGTATACTGGCTTTCTTTATGGGAAGATTTGTAGAAAGAACTAAGCAAGAAAATAAGAAGATTAAAAACTAAGAAGTAATTATATAAAGGATTGAAAGGATATTCTATTAATTTATTAACTGGTGGTGATATTATGGCAAAAACTAATTCTAGTAGCAAAATTATAATTATAATTCTTGTTTTAGTTCTTTTATTATTAATAGGACTATCCTTAAATCTGGGTAAAGTTAATCTATTTCAATTAGACACGGAGACAAGGTACAACATTTTAATTAATATAAGACTTCCAAGAATTATACTTGGAGTTGTAATTGGGGTGGCGCTATCAGTAAGCGGGGCAGTACTTCAGAGCTTATTAAATAATCCTCTTGCTGATTCTTATACACTAGGTATCTCATCTGGGGCAGCCTTCGGTGCTTGTCTTGCGATTTATCTAAATACAGTGTTACATATTTTTATTCCAATAAAGCTGACAGCTGTGATCTTTTCTATTTTAGTTTTGTATATAGTTCTAAAGATCGCTGGTACAAGCAGAAGAATCACAACTACAAATTTGGTTTTATCAGGTATAATAGTAGGTTCAACTTGTCAGGCAGGTATTAGTTTTTTAAAGAGTTTGGCCAATGAAAATGCTGTTGCTATGATTTACTGGCTTATGGGAAGTTTAGCTTCAAAAAATATAACTGAGGCAGGAATTATCACAGTTATAGTAATTTGCGGAGTAGGCATCTACTATAAATTTTCAAAAGAATTAAATATATTGACCTTGGGAAGACGAGAAGCTCTACTTGTTGGTGTAGATTATGACAGGATAAATAAATTACTTATGATTGTATGTACAGTAATGATTGCCGCCTGTGTATCCTTATGCGGCATTATTGGATTTGTTGGGCTTGTGGTTCCCCATTTAACTAGATTATTAGTTGGGGCGGACAATAGAAAAATAATTCCACTTAGTTCGCTTATGGGAGCCATTTTACTTTTAACAGCAGATACACTAAGCAGAAGCATATTTAAATATGAGCTTCCGGTAGGAGTTATCACTACAATTATGGGCGGTCCATTCTTTTGCTATATATTCATTAATAGAAATAAAAAGGTGAACTAGTTATGAGGTTTATTGATATAAAAGGCTTGAACATAAAAAAAGGGAGTACAGAGATACTTAAAGATATTAATTTAAATTTTGATAAAGGAAAGCTATATGGAGTTTTAGGAGCAAACGGGGCAGGCAAAAGCACATTGTTTAAAGCAATTACAAATCAGGAGAAAATCCATCAAGGCAGCATTTTAATAGATAATAAAGAATTAAATACTTACAGTATTCAGGAACTGGCAAAAAATATTTCTCTTATGTCACAAAACTTTAGTCTTAAATTTCCTTATTCTGTGGAAGAAATAGTTTCTATGGGAAGATTTCCTTACAGCGGTGGATATTTAAATAAAGAAGATATGAAAGAAATTAATAAAGCTATAGCTGAAACTGATCTTGAAGGTATAAGAGGAAGAAGGGTTGACCAATTAAGCGGAGGAGAAAAACAAAGAGTGCTTTTCGCAAAAACCTTATGCCAAAACACACAGGCTATATTAATTGATGAAGGTTTTAGCAATATGGATATATACTACCAAATAGAACTTATAAGGCTTCTAAAAAATAAATCTAAAAAGGAAAACAAGTTAATTATCTTTATTATGCATGATTTAGCACTGGCTAAAAAGTATTGTGACAACATTCTTATGCTAAGGTTTGGACAAGTTCATAGCTTTGGTAATTGTGAAGAGGTTTTAAATGACAAAGCATTATATGAGGTTTTTAGGGTTAAAGCAAGATTTACAGATTCGTCTTTAGAATTTCTATAAAACTTAGAAGATTTAAATTTAAGGAGAAACTAAATATGATTAACAATTCAAAAAAGGCCATATTGGTAGTAAGCTTTGGAACAAGTTATGAGAACACAAGGAAACTTACTATTGATCAAATTGAAAAGCTAATTAAGGAAGAGTTTCAAGAATATGAGGTAAGGAGAGCTTTTACATCCTACGGCGTAATAAAAAAGCTTAAGGAAAAGTATGGTATTTTTATAGATAAGCCTCAGGAAGCTCTTAATAAGTTAAAGAAGGAAGGCTTTGAAGAAGTAATTGTTCAGCCTCTTCATATCATACCTGGAGAGGAATATGATTTCGTAAAAAATGTAGTAGAAGCTTTTAAAAAAGAACAAACTTTTAAACGTATTGCTCTTGGAAGACCAGCGCTCTTTTTTAAAGGTGATGAGGAGAAGATTCCTGATGATTACAGTGTTTTTATAGAAGCCTTAAAAGAACAAATCCCTCAAAATGAGGCAGTAGTACTGATGGGTCATGGTTCTAATCATCCGGCTAATGCAGTTTATAGCTGTCTTCAGTGTGTTCTAGAAGATAAAGGGTTTAAAGACGTATTAATAGGAACCATAGAAGGCTACCCAAACCTGGATTATGTAATTAATAAATTAAAAAAGAAAAATATTGAAAAGGTTACATTGATGCCACTGCTTCTTGTAGCGGGAGATCATGCTATTAATGATATGTCGGGAGAAGAAGAGGATTCCTGGAGAAGCATACTCTCAAAAGAAGGATTTAAGGTAGACATCTTTATGCATGGTCTAGGAGAAAATTCGAAGATTCAAAATATATATGTTAACCATATAAAAGATGCTATAACAAGCAGATATGGAAGCATAGGTACAACTAAAAAAGAAGTCATTTAACAGACTATAAACTTATTAAATAAGGAGTGATACATATGAAAAAAAAGGCAGCAATAATATTGTTAATTAGTTCAATGCTTTTAACTTCCTGTAGTACTAAACAAGTTTCTTCTGAGAAGTACATAAGCATTACCGATGATGTAGGTACTAAAATAGAACTTAAAAGCCCGGCAAAGAAAATAATTTCTTTATATTCAGCCCACACCGAAAACTTATTTTCTCTTGGCTTAAATGAGGAAATAGTTGGAGTAGGAAGATCTGAGTCTTATCCTAAGGAGGCACTTAAGAAAAAGGCGTTTGATTATAAAGGAGATCCTGAGGAAATTATTAAAGAAAAACCAGATGTAGTGCTTATGAGAACTACTATAACTAAAACTAATCCTGATTTTGTGAAAAAGCTTCAAGACGCAGGAATTCAAGTGGTAACATTGTACCCGGAAAACTTTAATGACTTTGATAAGTATATTACTGATCTTGGCATAATCACTGGAAAAGAAAAAGAAGCAAAGACAAAATTAGAAGAGTTCCATAAAAGTTTAAATGAAATTAAAGCAGCAGGTGAAAAGATTTCTAAGAAGAAAAATATATTCCTTGAAACTATGGCAAAAGGAGTAAAAACTGCTACAAAGGATAGTTTTGCATATAAGTCCATTGAATTTACCGGTGGAGTAAATATTGCAAAAGATATAAAAGATGATAATGCTACGAGCACAATTTTAGATTTTGGTGAAGAGAAGCTGCTTTCAATGGCACAAGTAATAGACGTGTATGTTGCACAAAAGGGTGCTATGAACTCGGATGTAAGTGAAAATGCAATTAAGAATAGACCGGGCTTTGATAAGATCAAGGCTATAAAAGACAACAAAATAGTTATTGTGGATGAAAAACTTGTTTCAAGCCCCACATTCAGATATGTTGAAGGAGTTAAACAGCTTCAAAAGTCAATATATCCTGAGTTATCAAAATAAAACAACAACCAAAGTAAAGGCTTCAAAACTTAAAGAGCTAATGGTTATAAAACAGGAGAATAGATATGAATTATATAAAGATACCTATGGAAATAGAAAAAAGAAGCTTTGAAATTATTGGTGAAGAGATGGGTAAGCACTGCTTTTCACCAAGAGAACTTAGCATAATAAAAAGAGTTATACATACTACTGCTGATTTTGAATATAAAGATTTAGTTTATATAAGAGAAAATGCAATAGATAAGGCGCTAGAACTTTTGAGCAAAGGTACAACTATTTATACAGATACAAAAATGGCTTTTTCAGGAATTAATAAAGCTGCTCTAAAAAAACTTAATTGCAAAGTAGAATGCTTTGTTGATAGGGAAGATGTATCAGTAATAGCGAAGGAAAGGGGAATTACACGTTCTATGGCTGCTGTTGAAAGAGCTGTAGAGGAGGAAGTTAAGTTCTTTGTTTTCGGTAATGCTCCAACAGCTTTGTACAAGCTTAAAGAGCTAATAGTTGAAGGAAAATCCAAAGCTGAATTTATTATTGGTGCGCCCATAGGTTTTGTAGGTGCAACAGAATCAAAGGAAGAGATAGAAAAATTAAATATCCCGTTAATAACAGTGAGAGGAAGAAAAGGAGGCAGTACAGTGGCTGCCTCAATCGTCAATGCTCTTATGTATATGCTTATAGAAAGGAATTAGGTATGCTTGACCTTTATGTAAATTGTGATGGAAAAAAGCTAAGATGCGGTTATACTACCGGTTCCTGTGCAGCAGCGGCTGCCAAGGCTGCTGCCTTTATGCTATATAGCGAGGTGGATTTACAAGAAATAAAGATTGACACCCCAAAAGGAATAGTATTAAACCTTCCTATAGAAAAAACAGTACGAGGAGAAGACTATGTTGAGTGCTGCATAATAAAGGATGGCGGAGATGATCCTGATGTTACTCATGGCTTAGAAATTTGGGCAAGAGCAAAAAAAAGTGATAAAGGTTACAGTCTTAAAGGCGGCAGAGGGGTAGGCGTTGTTAATGGAGAAGGACTATATATAAAAAAAGGAGAGCCGGCAATAAATCCAGTTCCAAGACTTATGATTGAAAAAGAAGTTAAAGAAGTTCTGCCAAAAGACGGTGGAGCAGAAATAATTATCTTTGTACCAAGAGGAGAGGAGATTGCAAAGAAGACCTTCAATCCAAGATTAAATATAATAGGCGGAATCTCTATTTTGGGAACTACCGGTATTGTAACTCCAATGTCAGAAGAAGCCCTTAAAGAGTCAATTAAGCTTGAAATTAATCAAAAAGCAGCTAAAGGCTACAAGGACTTGATTTTAGTCTTTGGAAATATGGGAGAAGACAAGGCCAATAGCCTAAGACTAGATATCGATAAAGTAGTTACCATGTCAAACTTCGTTGGCTTTGCTTTAAATTGCTGTATAGAAAAAGGAATCAAGAAAATTACCATGGTTGGACATATAGGTAAGATTTGCAAAATAGCAGCGGGATGTTTTAATACTCACAGCAGAGTTTGTGATGTAAGGCTTGAAGTTATTGCTCTAGAATTAGCATTATTAGGAGCAGATACAAACCTAGTCAAAAAAGTATATGAAGAGAAAACTACAGAAGGAGCTGTGAAACTTCTAGGAAGTGAATATAAAACTGTTTATACAAATATTGGTGGCAAAATAAAAAATAGAGTAGAACAGTTTTCCTATTATCAGTTAGAAGCAGATGTAATAATGTTTTCAATGGATAATGGAGTACTCTATGACAGCAGAGAGTGAGGAGAATTAATGATATACATTGTTGGTCTTGGCCCCGGAGGCAGGGATTATATTTTGCCAAAGGCAATAAGTACCATAGAAAGCTCAGAAGTTGTAATTGGTTTTAGAAGGGCGTTAGAAAGTCTGGATTTTATAAATATACCTAAAAAGGAAGTTAAGGATTTAAAGGAAATAATAAGCCTTATAAATTCATGTAAATCTAAGGATATTGCTATTGTGGCTTCAGGAGATCCATGCTTTTATGGGATATTGAATTATATAAAAGCAAACTATAAAGGAAGTTTTGAAGTTGTACCAGGGATAAGTTCTTTCCAATACCTTATGGCTAAGCTTAATAAAGCCTGGCAGGGAAGTTTTCTTGGCAGCCTTCATGGACGTGAAGAAGATTTTATAGAGAAGGTAGAGAATAGTTATATTTCCATATGGTTAACAGATAAAACAAATACTCCAAAGATTATCTGCAAAAGGCTCTATGAAAAGCCAGTGCAGTGCAAGGTTTATATAGGCGAAAATTTATCTTATGAAGATGAGAAAATTACAGAAGGAATACCGGGAGAATTAATGGATAAAGAATATGGTGATTTATCAGTGGTGGTGATAGAAAATGATTTATATAAAGGATGAGGAATTTATAAGAGGAAACTGTCCTATGACCAAGGAAGAGATAAGAATACTCAGCGTTGCAAAGCTTAAGTTGAAAAAGCATTATAGGGTGCTGGATATTGGAGCCGGTACAGGTTCTGTAGCAATACAAACGGCCAAGGAGTGTGCTGATGGAGAAGTTATTGCCATTGAGAAAGAAAATGAAGCCTTAGAAACTTTACAAAGAAATATAGAAAAGTTTCAGTGCTCAAATATAAAAGTCATAGCTTTGGAGGCTTTAGAGGCAGAGAAAAATATAGAAGGAGATTTTGATGCAATTTTCGTTGGAGGCAGCGGGGGAAATATTGAAGAAATAATAAAAAGCTATGGAAATAAGCTCAAGTATGGAGCTGTAATGGTATTGAATTTCATAACTATAGATAATCTCTATAAGGCTATGGAAACACTTAAGGCACTTAACTACAAGGCAGAGTGCTCACAAATATCTGTAAGCAAGACTAGAGGCAATAGTTATATGCTTATGGCAAATAACCCGATTTTTATAGTTACTGCTGTTAAATAAAAAGAAATGGAGAGACGATATGGCTAAATTATACGGAATAGGAGTAGGTCCAGGTGATAAGGAACTAATTACCCTTAAGGCTGTAAAGACAATAGAAAGCTGTGACGTAGTAGTAGCACCTAGCAGCATGGCTAACGGAAAGAGCATAGCATTTGAAATTGCTGAAGGTTATATTAAAGAAGGCACTGAGGTTATAATTAGGCATTTTCCAATGGGAGGGGAAGAGCAGGAAGAAAAAATTTACGAGGCATTTAAAGCAATAGAAGAAAAGCTTCAGGAAGATAAGAAGGTAGCTTTTTTAACTATTGGAGATCCTTTTGTATACAGCACTTATATATATCTTTTAAAGCATGTAGAAGAGAAGGGCTATGAAACGGAAACTATACCGGGAATAACTTCCTTTTGTGCTTGCGCAAGTATTGCTAAGCAGCCGATAGTTATAGGCAATGAGCCTCTTTTAATAGTGCCTGGCGATAAAGTAGAGTATATAAGAGATGAAAAGCATGTTGTTGTTATGAAGGTATATAAAATAGAAGAGAAAATACTAAATACCCTAGAAGAAAAGGGATTTAAATATGTTTATATAAAAAGAGCCGGAAGAGAAGGACAGGAAGTTATTTATGAAAGAGATGAAATACTCAAAAGCAAAGACTATATGTCATTGATAATAGCAAATAGATAGAGGTGAGGTTATGGTTTATTTTATAGGAGCAGGTCCCGGAGATGTTGACTTAATAACAGTTAGAGGTCGGGATATTTTATCTCAGGCTGATATAGTTATTTATGCAGGCTCCCTGGTGAGCAGTGAACACTTAAAGTTTTGCAAAAAGGAAGTAAAAGCTTATAATTCTGCTAAAATGACCCTGCAGGAAGTTATTGAAGTTATAAAAAATTTAAAAGATGAAGATAAGCTGGTAGTTAGACTTCATACGGGGGATCCGTCTATATATGGTGCAATAAAGGAGCAAATGGATGAACTTGATAAACTGGAAATAGATTATAAGGTTATCCCGGGAGTAAGCTCTTTTACAGCGGCGGCTTCAGCTATTAAAAGTGAGTTTACTCTGCCAAAAGTTACTCAAACTGTAATTTTAACTAGAGTAGAAGGAAGAACCCCTGTGCCTGAAACTGAGGATTTAGAGAGGTTGGCTAAGATAGGTGCCTCAATGGCGATATTTTTATCCGTAAACATGATTGATAAGGTTGTAGCTAAGCTTAGACTAGGCTATGGAAGAAACGTTCCTATAGCTGTCGTGGAAAGAGCCACATGGGAAGATGAAAGAATAATAATAGGAACCTTAGATGATATAACGCAAAAGGTAAAGGAAGAAAACATAACTAAGTGTGCTCAAATTCTTGTTGGAGACTTTATAGATTGTCACTATGAAAAGAGCCTTCTTTATGATAAAAGCTTTACTCATATGTTTAGAGAGGGTAGTAATGAAGATAGCGGTAATAAGCTTTAACAGCAAGGGAAACAGTATTGCACAAGTAATTAAGGAAAGCATTGATGCTGATTTATTTGCTAAGGATCAAATAAAAGACTTTAACTTAAAAGAAATTGTAAAGGCTCTTTTGGAAAGCTACAATGCCTTGATTTTTATAGCTTCTACCGGCATTGCAGTGAGGGCAGTAGCTCCATACCTTAAAAGTAAAGCAGAAGACCCCGCAGTTTTAGTTGTAGATATTTTGGGAAAGTATGTTATTAGTCTTCTAAGTGGACATCTTGGAGGTGCTAATGAGCTTGGGATTAAGATTGCAAAGCTTATTAAGGCAGAACCTATCATTACTACCGCAACTGATGGTATGGGTATTGAAGCTCCCGATTTGCTTGCTAAAAGAAATAATCTAGTTATAGAAAATCTTAAAGCTGCCAAGGATGTTTCTGCACTTTTAGTGGATGGAAGAAAAGTAGCCTTCATAGATGAGGAAAATAAAATAAAAGCGCCAAAGGGGTATTCTGACGATTTAGAAGCTTCTAGGGGGCTGGTTTACGTCACTAATAAAGATATAAAAACTCTATATTTGATAAGAAAGAATATAGTTCTTGGAATAGGCTGCAAAAAGAATTATTCTCCTGAAATAATGAGAGAAACTGTGCTTAAGGCTCTTAAGAATTATAACTTAGATTATAGGTCTGTGAAAGCCGTGGTAACTATAGAGCTGAAAAAAGAAGAGCAGGCAATTGTTGAACTAGCCCAAAATCTAAAGGCTGAGTTTAAAATTTTTACTATCGAGGATATCAAAAAAGTAGAGCATAAGTATAAGGGCAGCGACTTTGTAGAAAATAATATTGGTGTCAGAGCGGTATGCGAACCTTGTGTAGAGCTTTACGGAGCAACACTTATAACTGAAAAATTAAATTGTGAAGGTATGACCTTATGTATCGGGGAGGTAGAATGATGAACAAGCTATACGTGATAGGAATAGGTCCTGGAGGCTTGGAACATATGACAATCAAAGCAAGACATGCTATAGAGGATAGTGATGTTATTGTTGGTTACACAAAGTACATAGATTTTATAAGAGCTTTAATAGGAAATAAAATCATATTTTCTACAGGCATGATGGGTGAGGAAGAAAGATGCAGGGAAGCTCTTAAGCTTTGTAAAGAAAAAACTGTATCTGTAATAAGTACTGGAGATGCGGGCATTTACGGTATGGCAGGGCTTATATTAGAGCTTAAAGAGGATGATGATATAGAGGTTGAAATTATTCCTGGAGTAACGGCGGCAACAGCTGCGGCATCTATCATAGGCGCACCATTAATGCATGACAACTGCATAATAAGCCTAAGTGATTTAATGACTCCTTATGACTTAATCAAAAGGAGAGTTGAACTGGCTGCTGATGGAGATTTTGTAATATCGATGTATAACCCTAAAAGCAAAGGAAGAACAGATTATTTGATGGAAAGTATTAATATAATAAGAAAATATAGAAAAGGCAGTACTCCTATAGCTGTAGTTAAAAATGCTCTTAGAGAAGGCCAGAAGTACAGTTTATTTACTTTAGATACCTTTCGGGATGAAGAAGTAGATATGTTATCTATTGTTATTATCGGCAATAGCCAAAGTTACATAAAAAATAATAGGTTTATAACTCCAAGAGGTTATAGATTATGATAGGCCTGATATTAGGTACTTCAGAAGGAAAGAAAATACTTTCACTTTTAAATAAATATACAGACGATATTTTTGTATCTACTGCTACTACCTATGGAGGAGAATTATTAAAGGATTATTCCTTTAAGGTCATTAATACAAAGCCTTTAAAGCTCAATGAGCTTGTAGAGGAGCTTAAGAAGAATAACATTGAAATATTAATTGATGCATCTCATCCTTATGCCGCCGTGATTACTGAAAATGCATTAGAAGCATGTTCAAAGCTTAAGATACAGTATATAAGATATGAAAGAAAAAGTGTAGTTTCTGATTTTGAATATAAAATTATAAAAGTTAAAGGTTATGATGAATTAGAACAAAAGCTTAAGGAACTAAAAGGTAATATATTAAATACCACTGGAAGCAGAAATATAGAAAAGTTTAAGGACATGAACCTTAAAAATAGAATAATTCATAGAGTGCTGCCTTCTATAGAGGTAATGAAGGAATGCTTTTCTTTAGGAGTAAAAACTGAAGATATCATTGCTATAAAAGGGCCTGTAAGCTATGAACTTAATGTAGGCTTTATAATGCAATATGATGCTAAAGCAATAATTCTTAAAGATAGCGGTAAAGCTGGTGGTACTGAGGAAAAACTGAAAGCAGCTTTTGATTTAGGGGTACAAGCTTTTGTTATTGAAAGAAAAAAACAAAGTTTTGATTATTTATTTAGTGATGAAGAAGAACTTGTAAATTATATTAGGGAGAGTGGAAAAATATGAAACTGAGAAAACTGATATTATCTGCCTTATTTATAGCTCTAAGCTTTGTTGGAGCTAATATGAAAATAGCGGGAAGTATAGCCTTTGATTCTATGCCGGGATTTTTAGGAACGCTAATTCTAGGACCTTTGTATGGTGCTGTCATAGGAGCGGCAGGCCATTTTTTAACTGCTGCAACCAGCGGTTTTTATCTGACCTTGCCTGTTCATATTATATTAATGATAGCCATGGCAATTACTATGTATCTGTTTGGCTTGACCAATAGAATTCTTGAAAGTAAAAAATCAGCAGCAGTAATAGTTTCTTCCATAGTAGCAATAGTAATAAATGGCCCTGTAGCAATTTTTATGATAATTCCTATTTTAGGGAAAAGCATATTAGCAATGCTTCCTATATTGTCTTTAGTTGCTTTTTTAAATGTGGCTGTGGCCCATATATGCTATAAATTTCTTCCGAACAAGTATAAAACTCTAGATTAAGACTTTTAATTATATAAATATCATAATGGGAGAAGAAGTATGGAAGCTTCAACATACTATCCGGGCAGCATAGGTGAACTTATACAGGGAAATTTTAAAGGAAGAGACATTTTAGTATCTTGTCCGATAAACCTATATACAAGCATTAAAGTGTCTGAAAGCAAGTTTCCCTATAGTAAAAATAAAAATAATAAAACAGCTAAATTTTTACGAAACATGCTTGCGCGGTGGGGATATAAAAGATATGATAAAATACTGGATATTGAAATATGTTCACAAATACCTAGAGGTAAGGGCTTTGCTAGCAGTACTGCCGATTTATGTGCACTTTACAATGCCCTAATCGCATTATTTAATAGGGAATTTAATCAGCTTGAACTTGCAGAAGAATGCATAAATATTGAACCAACAGACAGTATTATTTTTAAAGAAATGACTCTATTTGATTATAAAAATGGAACATTTTATGAATCTATTGGCAGCTATATAGAATTTTACGTATTGGTATTCGAAGGATTCAGAATAGTTGATACAGTGGAATTTAATAAAAAATCATTCCAGCCATTGGGAAATATAGATGATTTAGTTCCAATATTAAAAAATGCAGTAATAAGAAAAAACATTAGAGAAATTGGTTCAGTTTCATCTGAAAGTATACGAAGAAACCAACATAGGTTAAAGTACAATTCATTAGATTATATTTTAGATATAAGCAGAAAAAGTGGAGGCGTTGGAGTAATAGGTGCTCATAGCGGAGATTGTCTTGGAATAATTTTTGAAAATGAAGAACAGGCAAGGTATGCTAAAGAACAATATTTATTCTATGGTAATTATAGGACTTATATATTAAAGAGCATAAAAATATAGATTATGTTTAGAGAAGATTTATTAAAGATTTAGATAGCATTACAAGTCTCCATATCAACATTATAAATGTAATTGGAGGAACAATGCTCACAGGTCGAGTCGGTTATGCAGTTGGCAGATTATTTGGAGCACTGATTCAGGGCGCTATCCAAAATATAATTATATTTGACGGAACTTTGAATTCCTGGTGTACACAAAGCATTGTAGCTACATTGCTTTGTGTTTTCATTGTAATTCAGAGACTACTGGTAGCAAGAAGAGATTCACAAAAGACACGAGGACGAGGTACTCTAGGTAGAAGACTTGCAGCTTTAAAATAAAGTTAATTCTAAGTTCCCCCAGTAGGAGTTAATTATCAAAAATGGTTACCTAAGGATAGAAAGCAATTTCTATTGTAAGGAAGCTCTTTTTTGTTATGGAGTCGTAAGAAATATTACAAGAAAGTGTGGCGGAAATAAATTTATACAAAAGAGCAACTATATAACTAGAAATATATAAATATAGATAACTAGTTATATAGTTGCTCTTTTTGGTAAAAACATTATGCTGCGTTGCACTTGCAGTTGTATCAGTATTGCCAGCTTTTGAAGTTCCTTGTGAACCGCAGGCGGTTAGTAAAAAAACTAATAGTAATGACATTATTATAGTTAATATTTTTTCCATTCAAATCACTCCTGTCTTCTATAATAGAATTATATAATGGAAATGTGGTAATACTATCAAATCAATATGTGAAATTTGTGTGAGTAAAAGGATTATGTGGTATAATTAGAATAAGAGAATAACAAAATCATAAGTCTTATAAACTATTTAGATTGCGAAATTTTTCAAAATAATCGGGAGGATAATGTGAAATTTATAGACATAGAAAATTGGAACAGAAAAGATCATTATAATTATTTTAAGCAGTTTGATTACCCACATTTTAATATTTGCGGAAACCTTGATATTACAAATTTCTATAGATATATTAAAGAAAATGAATTTCCCTTTTTTGCATCTATGTTATATGCTTCTACCAAAGCAGCAAATAGCATAAAAGAATTTAGATTTAGAATAAGAGAAGATAAGGTAGTTGAACATGAAATTGTGAGTCCTTCCTTTACAGTAATGACTAATGATGAAGTATTTAGTTTTTGTGCTGTAGATTTCATTGATAACTATAATACTTTTAAATCTAATACACTTAAGCAAATAGAGGAAACAAAAAATAATGTCTGTATAGAAGATGAACCAGGGCGTGATGATCTCTTGTATATTACAAGTATTCCTTGGGTTTCATTTACTAATATTACTCATCCAATTCAGATGAACCCTATAGACAGCATACCGAGAATATCCTGGGGGAAGTTTTTTGAAGAAGGCGAAAAAATCAAGCTTCCGATTTCTGTCCAGGCGCATCATTCTTTGGTTGATGGAGTACATATTGGTCAGTTTTTTAATAACATTCAAGAAATTTTAGACAGTCCGGCGAAATACATGTTATAAAGGAGTCTTGTATTATGTGTAATTATGTTCTAACTTGCTGCTCTACAGCAGATATGCCTTATGATTACTTTAAGAAAAGAAATATTCCATACGTTTGCTTTCATTATGTTTTAGATGGAAAAGAATATCCGGATGATTTGGGACAAAGCATGACTTTTGAGGAGTTCTATCGTAGAGTTGCAGCTGGCTCAATGCCTACAACCTCACAGGTGAATGTAGGGCAGTTTATAGAATTCTTTGAACCCTTTTTAAAAGAGGGAAAAGATATTCTGCACATTTCTTTTTCTTCTGGTTTATCAGGAGCTTACAACTCTGCTTTAATTGCAAGAGAAGAGCTTTTATCAAGATATCCGGATAGAAAAATCATTGTTATTGATTCTTTAGGAGCATCCTCAGGATATGGGCTGCTTATGGATATGGCAGCTGATATGAGAGATAATGGAGCAACAATCGAGGAGCTGCAGGCATGGGCAGAGGAAAATAAGCTAAACATACATCATTGGTTTTTCTCTACAGATCTTACACATTATAAACGCGGAGGCCGTATATCTGCTACATCTGCGGTGGTGGGAACTTTACTTAACATGTGCCCGCTGTTAAATATGAGTTATGATGGAAAACTTATTCCTAGAAGGAAGATCCGCGGTAAGAAACAGGTTATTGCTCAAATTGTAAATATGATGGAAATGCATGCTAAAGATGGAGTTAATTATTCAGGAAAGTGTTTTATCTCTAACTCTGCATGTTACGAGGATGCTCGTAAGGTTGCCGATCTTATTGAAGAAAAATTTCCTTATTTAAGTGAGCCTGTTATGATAAATAGTGTTGGTACTGTAGTTGGATCACATACAGGACAAGGAACAGTTGCACTTTTCTTCGTAGGTGATAAAAGAGAGGACTAGTTTCTTTTAGATTTAAATATTTTTATATACAATGCAAAAGCCAGTCCATAGATTGTTAAAATCAATGGACTGGCTTTATTTGTTTAAGTTACAATTATGAGTTTAACTAAATTAAATTGTAACGTTTTAATAAATCTAGAATAACAGTATCGGAAGCCATTTTAAGAGCTTTGCTTTCAAATATTTTTGCAGACAGAGGAAGCTTCAAATCAGTAAGTTTCTTGCCATCAAGCATTTTAGCAGTTGAATCCAATAATACTCTTACATCATAGCAAGAATTAAATACTTCTGGTACACCACGGTCTACGTTAAGTAAAGTATAAACTGCTTCCATTGCTGTTCTAACAGAATATTCTGTTGTAAATACTGTGTCACGTACGGTATCAGCAAACTGGCCTATAAATGCAAAGTTTACACTTCCATCTGGAACTACGCTAGGCCTGTCTCCTTTTGCTCTAGGCATAAAGAAGGCAGTTATATAAGGCATCATGCATGGAATGCAGTGAGCTGATTTAGTTGCCATGTCATGGATTTCTGATTCAGGTACTCCTAAATGGTAAAGCCATTCTTCAGTAATTTCAATTCCTGTACATTCTTTCATTGGCTTCTTAATATAGTTTCCTGGAACATCTGAAAATAATCCGTATACCCAAACCACAAGCTGATCTTTAGGCTGGCTCTTAAAATGAGGCTGACGGTTTAAAGTATAACTCATAAGCCAATTTGAATCTTTAACAGTAATGATACCACCTGTTACTACCTTACCGCTGAATGGATCTCTCTTGCATACTTTCTCTATATATGGAGGGATTCTGTCATCAAGGGTAGTAACTGTAGCTGATTCCCAAGTTGTTGCTTTCTTATCTGTACAGAACTTATCAGGATGACCGAAGGATGGATCCTGCTTTGCGATATTTTTCCAAAGTTCCCAGCATCCGCCTACAGAATCATTAAATACTGGTGCATGATTATCATCACCTAAAGTAGAATTTTCTGTACAGCTTCCGTTAGTAACAAATACTAAATCATTTTCTGTAAGATCTATAGACTCTTCTTTTCCGCTATGCTCACAAATGATTTTTGTAGCAACCTTTTTATTACCTTGAATATCAAAAATAACATTAGTTACCTTTGTATCATATTGGAAGCTAACCCCATGACTTTCAAGATATTTTAGCATAGGCATAATTAAAGATTCATACTGATTATATTTTGTGAATTTAAGTGCAGAGAAATCAGGAAGACCACCAATATGGTGAATAAATCTTTGAATATAAAGCTTCATCTCTAATGCACTGTGCCAATCTTCAAAAGCAAACATTGTTCTCCAATATAACCAGAAGTTTGAAGCGAAAAATTCATCAGTGAATACATCAGTTATTTTCTTGTCATAAAGGTCTTCATCACGAGTCATGAATAAGCTAATGATTTCCATGGATGCCTTTTGATTTAATGTAAATTTTCCATCGGTATGAGCATCTTCTCCTCTGTTTACAGTAGCTCTCATAAGTGAATAGTTAGGATCTTTCTTATTTAGCCAATAAAACTCATCTAAAACTGATACGCCTTCTGTTTCAATTGAAGGTATTGAGCGGAATAAATCCCATAAACACTCGAAATGATTTTCCATTTCACGTCCGCCTCTTATTATAAATCCTTTTTGAGGATCATTTATACCGTCGCAGGCACCGCCAGCGATGTTAAGCTCCTCTAAAATATGAATGTTTTCACCTTTCATCTGACCATCACGTACTAAAAAACATGCCGCTGCCAAAGATGCTAAACCTGAACCAACAAGATATGCTGATTTTTTGTCCACATCTTCTGGTTTTTGAGGACGAGCAAATGCTTCATAATTTCCATTGCTATAATACATATTGAATACCTCCTAATTTTTATATATATCTGATATATATATGATAAAAATTAATGAGAACATATACCATAGACGAAATAAGTACAGTGTTGAAATTTTAGACACAACACCTATTTTGTAAAAAGTTTATACATTAGGCCGTAATTGTCTAAATATGAGCGTCTGCTTTAAAGTTTTCAAGAGCTTTAACAATATTTCCGTGAATTAAAATATTTACTCTTTCTATGATAGAAGAGGGGTCACCCTTCATTCCTTTTCCAATCCAGTCCAGCGTAAGTCCAACAAAGGCATATTTATAAAAATGAGCAATGAATGCTTTATCCTCCTCTTTTATATTCTGACCTGCTGCTTTTTCTTCGATAACTCCAATAAGAAGATTATAGGTTTCATTGTAAAGATAATTTTCTAGGTGTTCTCGCTTAAGGGAATGATATGTATTTATTACAAAGGATTTGTTTTCAAGCACGTATTTAAAAATTTGAATAAAGCCCTGCTGCCATGTATCATAGGTTTTTTTATCGCCTAGTGCCTTTGAAGCTTCGTTGGTGTAAATCCATTCAACAAGATCATATATATCCTTAAAGTGATAATAAAAGGTTTGTCTATTAACTTCGCAGTCTTCAACTATATCAATAACAGTGATTTTATCCATAGATTTTTCTGATAATAGCTTCTTAAGAGATGCAGCAAGTGCTTTTTTTGTTGTTTGTGCCATAAATATTCCTCCAGTTCAGGACAATAAATTAGGATAATATAATATATTATATAATCTTTATGGCTTTCTAGCTATACAATTCATTTGCTAATATTCTCTTACTAACATTTTTTCAACAATTTGTTTCAGATAAGATTTCTCAAAGCTTTCAGGTAAGCTATCAATAAGCTTTAAAGATTTATCTGTATATTTTTTTGCTGTTTCTTTTGCTTTAAGCAATCCTTCTGATGTTCTAAGCATTTCTATTACTTTGTCAGTGCTGCCATTTCTTAGATTTTCAATAATAAGGTTATTAGAACTTTTTATTTCATAAAGAAGGGGCAGTGTATAAATTCCTTCCTTTATATCGTTTCCAGAGGGCTTCCCTAAAAAATTGGTTTCAGAGGTTAAATCAAGAATATCATCAATAAGCTGAAAAGCCATTCCTGTATAATAACCGATTAATTTTAATTTTTTTATTATAACTTTATCCGCATTTCCTTCATAGGCACCAATTGAAAGACTTAATGAAAATAGGGAAGCACATTTGCCGTTTATTCTTTTTAAATAAGATTTTATGTTAGCCTCTAAGGAGAAAACAGAAAAAAACTGATTTATTTCACCTGTGCAAATAGTTTTTATAGTGTTTGATACTTCCATAATGCTTTCAGGGCTAACATTTCTTGAAAAAAGGACATAGCTTTGGGCAAAAAGATAATCTCCGGTAAATATTCCAGCCTTTACTCCGAAGCTGCTGTGTATGGTGCTTTTTCCTCGTCTGTAATTTGCCTCATCTATAATATCATCATGAACTAAGGTGGCCAGGTGTAAAAGTTCTATAGCTGACGCCATTTCTATAAGTTTTTTACGATTTATATTTCCAAAGCTTCCCCCTAAAAGAACAAAAAGTGCTCTCAGCATTTTTCCCTTGTCAGCTGCTAGGTTGTCCATAAGTTTAGCTGAATTTTTATCTGTGCTTTTTAAATTATTAAGAATGGTTTTTCTTATTTCTAATAAATCCCCATTAAGTTTATTCTTGGTAATATTCTCATTTTTCATAGCATGTCCTCTTTTCATTGTCTATTTTTTACACTATAATAATTTTAATAATATATGTCCAATAATAATTAATTTTAGCATATTATAGGAAAACATTCAGTATATTATTATGCTATTTTTAAAATCTTTATGAGGTGATTTTATGATGAAAAAGATAATAAAAGAATCAAGACCTGCTACTTTAGTTGTGACTATAATATCTACAACTCTTGGAATTATATCTGCCTTTAGAGATGGTTATCTTTTTAAGAATGTACAGTTTGATTTGTTTAAAATATTTTTAATTACTATTGCAGGTATTTTGCTTCAAAGTGGTGTTAATTTGATTAATAACTTTTTCGATGAAGAGGTAGATGAAGAAATAAAAATAAACAGAAATTCCTATTTTTTAGGTTATAAAAGAACAAAGGATGAAATATTAATTTTTAAGTGCGGACTTATTTTTATGTTTATTACTTTCTTAATAGGTACATATCTTAGCTTTTACAGCGGCATACAACTTTTTATAATAGAATTAATAGGATTATTTTCAGCCTATGCTTATGCTGGAAAGCCTTTCAGCTATAAAAATTACGGCTTGGGAGCAATAATGTCATTTATTATGATGGGCCCTCTTATGGTTTATTCAAGCTACCTTGTTTTTTCAAAAAGTTTTTCTATAATACCTATTCTTCATTCTTTTACCTTGGGACTTTTTATACCGGCAATACTTCTTGCAAATGAAATAAGAGATTATATAAAAGATAAAGAAAGAGGAATAAAAACCTTAACAGTGAGAATAGGGTATAAGCGTGGAGTGAATATATACTATGGTCTTATAGTTTTTGCTTATATAAATACTATAATTCTTGCTCTTGTAAAACTTCTTCCATTATGGAGTCTAATAGTAGTAACAACCCTTCCTTTAGTTAAAAATATCACGCGAAATATGAAGGAAAATACAAAATTATTAATACCGGCTACTGCAAAGCTCTATTTAGCTTTTGGAATAGAATTACTTATAGTATTAATTTTAACAAAAATTTAGACTTTTTTTCCAAAAGTACTTTAAATGTTTACAAAAAAGTTTTATAATAAAGAAAAAGGGATTATCTAATAATAACAATTATTGAAGGGAGTAAATTTAAAATGGGAAATGTAATTACCTTAGCAAGGCTGCAATTTGCAGTAACAACAGTCTATCATTTTTTCTTTGTACCATTGACTATTGGACTGGCATTGCTTTTAGCTATTATGGAATCATTCTATGTTAAAACTAAAGATGAAAAGTATAAGCAAATGACCAAGTTCTGGGGAAAATTATTTCTGATTAATTTTGCAATGGGAGTTGTCACAGGATTAGTTCAAGAGTTTCAGTTTGGTATGAATTGGTCTAATTATTCAAGATATGTAGGAGACATTTTTGGAGTTCCTCTTGCTATAGAAGCTTTATTAGCTTTCTTTCTAGAATCCACTTTTCTTGGTATTTGGATTTTTGGATGGGACAAGGTTTCTAAAAAAATACACTTGGCGTCAATCTGGATAGTAGCATTATCTACAATGCTTTCTGCATTTTGGATTTTGACTGCAAACTCCTTTATGCATGAGCCAGTTGGATATGTTATAAATAATGGAAGAGCAGAATTGGACAGCTTCTCAAAGGTTCTTGGAAATTCTCATCTGTGGGTTCAATTTCCTCACACAATCTTTGCAGCTATGGCGACAGGTGGCTTCTTTGTTTTGGGTATAAGCGCCTATCACTTAGCTAAAAAGAATAAAGAAGAGTGGGTGAAGTCATCCTTAAAGATTGGAATTGTTACAGCTTTAATATCAACTATTTTGGTAGCAGGAGCAGGGGATGCACAGGGAAAATACCTTGTTAAGCATCTTCCTATGAAAATGGCTGCTGCAGAAGCATTGTGGGAGAGCAAGGATCCGGCTCCTCTCAGCATCGTATCTATTGTAGATGAAAAAAATAAAAAGAATACATTTGAGATAGCTATACCAAAATTTTTAAGTTTTATGAGCTACAACAGCTTCAGCGGGAAAGTTGAAGGCCTTAATGATATTCAGGCAAGATATGAAAAGCAATACGGTCCTGGAAATTATATACCGCCTGTTACTCTTTCCTTTTACACCTTTAGAGCTATGGTTGGCTCAGGGGTTATGATGCTGCTTTTAGCGTTACTTGCAGTGTTCTTTTATAAAAAAGGTAAAATAGAAGATAAAAAAGGTTTTCTTAAAATCTTAACAATTGCAATAGTACTTCCATATGTAGCAAACTCTACAGGCTGGATCTTAACAGAGTCAAGCCGTACGCCTTGGATAGTATTTGGACTTTTAAAGCTTGATCAGGCTATATCGCCTACAGTATCAGCTTCTTATGTGTTAACTTCATTAATAGTGTTTACACTGCTGTACTCTGTTTTAATGTTAATAGATGTGATTTTAATGTTTAAATTTGCTAAAGAATCTCCTATTAAAGTGGAAGCAGGAAAGTCTGAGGCAAAAGGTAACAAGGAGGGATCATTATGGATTTAGGAAATATATGGTTTGCACTCATTGCTATACTCTTTATTGGTTTCTTCTTTCTAGAAGGTTTTGATTTTGGAGTAGGAATATTGCTTCCTTTCTTGGGTAAAAAGGATGAAGAGAGAAGAGCAATTATAAATAGCATAGGACCTTTTTGGGATGGAAATGAGGTTTGGCTTATAACAGCTGGAGGAGCAATATTTGCTGCTTTTCCTAACTGGTATGCTACTATGTTCAGTGGATTTTATTTAGCCTTGCTTTTGGTTTTGGTTGCTTTAATTCTTAGAGGTGTTGCCTTTGAGTTTAGAAGCAAGAATGAAAGCAAGACCTGGAGAGAAAATTGGGATAGAATAATTTTTGCAAGCAGCACTCTGCTGGCTGTTTTATGGGGAGTTGCTTTAGCTAATCTTATAAAAGGTGTCCCTATAGATAAAACTTTAAATTATGTTGGCGGATTCTTTGACTTGATTTCAGTTTACACTTTAGTGGCTGGAGTAACTACACTTTTAGTATTCATATTCCATGGAGCAGTATTTTTATCCTTAAAGACTACTGGGGATATTGAAAAGAAGGCTTTGAAGGTTGCTGAAACAGAGGGTATATATGCAATAACAGCATCCTTGATTTTAATAATTTTAACCTTTGTTCAGACTGATTTATATAAGAGCAGTCTTGCAATAGCTGCATCTATCTTAGCACTTGTTTTCTTAGTTTTAAGCTTGTATTTAGTAAACACTAAAAAAGTAAAGTTTGCTATGATTACAAATGGTTTTGCAATTGCACTTGGAGTAGGAGCTTTATTCTTAGGCTTATTCCCAAGAGTTATGGTTTCTAATATAAGTCCTGAATTCAGTCTTACAATTCAAAATGCTTCCTCCAGTTTAAAGACTTTATCTCTTATGACTAAGGTTGCCTTAGTGTTTGTACCTATCGTTTTAGGCTATCAGGCATGGAGTTATTGGGTATTTAGAAAAAGAATTACAGTGAAAGACTTGGAATATTAAGGCGGTAAAAAATGTTTAATAAAAGATTATTAAAAGAAGGCGTTCTAAAAAAAATTTATATCCCCGCAGCAGTACTTTCTTCTATTTTAAATTCTGCATTTACTATATTAAACGCTTATCTATTGGCACTAATAGTAGACAGCATATTTATAAAGAAGCTAGGTGTACAAAGTATAAAAAATTATACAATTATGTTTTTAGCAAATGCTGCTTTGAAATCTTTTGTTAACTTTATAATTGAAGGGTATATCAAGAATTGCTCTGAAGATATTAAGGAGGGTATAAGGAGAAGAACATTCTCACTTATACTCTCCTCAAATCCATATAAAGTTAAAAATCAAAAGCTTGGCGAAACCATAAATATTTTAACTGATGGTATTGAAAATATAACTCCATATTTTTCACAATATATACCTCAGGCTTTTGCTTCATTTTTGATACCTCTAATCATATGCATCGCAGCAGCATCAAGAGATATGCTTTCTGCAGCTATTATGCTTGTAACCTATCCCATAATACCGTTTTTTATGAGGCTTATAGGTTATAAGTCAAAGGAAGTAAATGAAAGACAATGGAAGAAGCTAAGTATTTTAAGTTCTCATTTTATTGAAATGCTTCAGGGGTTAAGTACTTTAAAACTATTTGGAAGAAGCAACCTGCAGGAGGAAAAAGTATTTCAGATAAGTGAAGAATATAGAAAGTCTACTATGGATGTGCTTAAAATTTCTTTTTTATCAGCTCTTGTGTTAGAGCTTTCTGCGACCATAAGTACAGCTGTGTTAGCAGTTAATCTTGGGCTAAGGCTTGTTTATAGCAAAATAAGTTTTATAAATGCGTTTTTTATACTTATTTTAGCTCCGGAGTTTTATATTCCTATGAGACAGCTGGGGATGAAGTTTCACGCTTCTTTAAATGGACAGGTTGCCATTGAAAAGATACAGGCGATTGAGGATAGTCTAAAGGATGATAATCCAGATGAAATACTTCAAATGAATGAGAATGTAATAGATATCAAAGCTAAAGATCTTAGCTTCTCACATGATGAAAAGGAAACTTTGAATAATTTGACTTTTGAAATCCATAAAGGAGAAAAGGTTGCTATAGTTGGCGAAAGCGGAAGCGGTAAAACTACCCTTGTAAATATATTAAGTGGATTTTTAAAAACTCAAAATGGGATGGTTTTTATAAATGGTATTGATATCAATAAAATAGATATAGAAAGCTATTTTAAAAGTCTTTCAATAGTTCCGCAGTTTCCGCACATCTTTAATATGAGCATAAAAGATAATGTTTCTTTAGGAAAAGATATGAAGCTTGATAGACTTACTTATATATATGAAGCAGCTAATATAAAAGACTTCGCAGCACAGTTTCAAAACAAATATGATGCTTTAATTGGAGATGGAGAAAAAATAGAAATCAGCGGAGGAGAGAAACAAAGAATAGCAGCAGCAAGAGTTCTTGCTAAAGATTCAGATCTTATAATACTTGATGAACCAACCTCAGCCTTAGATCCTGAAACTGAAGAAATGCTTTCCAATATGTTAAGAGATTCTCTGAAGGGAAAAACTGTTTTAATTGCGGCACACAGACTAAATACTATAAAGAATGCAGATAAAATTATGGTGCTTCAGCATGGAAAGATAGCTGAATTTGGAAGCCCTGAGGCTCTGATGAGTCAAAAGGGAATATATTATGAAATGATAACATCAATGGAGGGGCAGTTATGAGGATTTTAAAAGTGATGAATTACCTGATGAAAAAGCATATTTTCTTTGTTGCTTTAGCATTATTAATGGGTATATTTACAATTATGAGCAATGTTGGAATGCTTGCTACATCTTCTGTGCTTATATCTAAAGCTGCTCTTCATCCTGATGTACTGGATCTTATGGTTTTAATAGTAGCTGTCAGGTTTTTTGGAATATCTAGAGGAGTGTTCAGATATTTAGAAAGATTACTTTCTCATGATACTACCTTTAGAATATTAAGCAGCATGAGAAGGTGGTTTTACAAGAATTTTAATGAGCACTATTCTGAGAACAATAAAAACTTTAAAACAGGAGATATTTACACAAAGCTTGTAAATGATGTAGATACATTAAAGGAATTCTTTTTAAGGGGGATATATCCTCTTATAACAGCAGTATTGACTGGAATAATAACTTCTATTTTTATTTCATATTTTAATAAAAAAGCAGCTATTATTTATATTTTAATTTATATAGTTTCCGGTTTTATTATTCCTGTAATATTATATGAATTTAACAAAGGATACATTGAAAGAGAGTCTGAAATAAAGAAGGAACTTAATTTATTAATAATTGATATAGTAAAAGGAATAGTTGAAACCTCTATATTTTCACTAAAGGAGCAATTTAGTTTAGAGTTTAATAGATTAAGCTTTGAATACTTATCAATTCAAAAGAGAAAAAATTTAATTGCAGTTATTGGTGATAGTTTATACTCTTTATCTGTAAGCTTAGTTATAATATCTTCTCTTTTAATTATGGCTCCGGCTGTAAGCTTTGGACTATTGGAAGGTGTTTACTATGCCATGATTCCTTTAGCAGCTATGGCCTCTTTTGAAGCTTTAATGCCGATGCCAAACATTCTTTATAAGTTTAAAGAAGCAAATAATGCCGGGACTAATATTTTTTCTATAATAGACAGCAGTGATATTAAAGAAGATGAATGTAATAAGGCAGATAAATTTGATTTGACGGTTAAAGATTTAGAGGTTTATGAAGAGGGCGGCGAGAATTCAATTATTAAAAATATATCTTTTAACCTTCCTTATGGTAAAAAGATAGCCATTGTCGGAGCAAGCGGGTCCGGCAAAAGCAGTGTTTTAAGAACTTTGCTTGGCTTCATGAAATATGAACATGGGAAGATTGAACTTGGAGGAGTCCCTTATTCAAAAATTGATAAGGAAGAGTTAAGAAAAAGCTTTACCTATGTAGATCAGAACCCATATTTATTTAACACAACAATTAAAGAAAATTTACTTATTGCAAATGGCGATGTAAATGAAGAAGAGATAATAAAGAAACTTAAGGATATGCAGCTTGAACAATTTGTTAGTGATCTTTCAGATGGATTAGATACTATGCTTGGAGAGTTTGGAAGTAATTACTCAGGAGGAGAAAAACAACGCCTGGCTTTAACAAGAGCAATGCTTAAGAAAAGTAAAATAGTGTTGTTAGATGAAGCTACTGCAAGCCTTGATATAAAGCTTGAAAGAAAAATCATAGAGGAAATTCATGAGGAGATTGAAAACAAAAGCTGTGTTTGGGTAACTCATAGACTGGTTTCCATGGAAAAGTTTGATGAAATTCTAGTAATGGATAAAGGTCAAATTATTGAAAGAGGAACTCATGAGGAGCTAATAAATATAAAGGGAAGTTATTATAAGCTGTGGAATATACAACAGCAATATATAACTGAACTAAATAGTTTCAAATAGTTGATTTGCTTTGAAATCTATATAGTTAAATAGACATAAAATTATAAGATACAGGGGGAATATATTATGAAAATAATTATAGTTGGCGGGGGCTTTGCTGGAATTAAGGCAGCAAAGCAGTTGTCAAAAAAATTACCAAAAGAAAATGAAATTTACCTTATAGACAAGAATGATTATACAACAATGCTTCCTAATCTTCCTGAGCTTACAAGCGGAAGATTGAGAGAAAAGGATATAACTGAAAAAATATCCAGCTTACTGCCAAGAAGAGTTAAATTTTTAAAGGAAGAAATAACAAGTATTAATTTAGATAAGAATGAAATTACAACCTCAAAAACTAAGTACAATTATGATTATCTAGTTATGGCTGCTGGTTCTACAACTAATTTATTTGGCTTTAATCAGCATCTTGAAAGTGTAAATTTATTAGATTCACTAGAGGCTGCTAATAATGTTAGTGAAAAGTTTAAATCTTATATAAGAAAGACTGAAAATCCAACTTTGGTGGTTTCAGGGGCTGGATTTACAGGTATTGAGCTTGCCTGCAATCTATATGATTATGCGAAGAAACAAGGCAAGAAGCTTAATGTAGTATTTGTCGAGCTAGCGAAAAAAGTGTTGCCTATGCTTTCAGAAAAGTCCTCTAATCATGTTATGAGCAAACTTAAGAAGCTAGATTTTAAAATCTATACTGAAAATCAAATAGTAGGCTTTGATGGTGAAAATGTAACCTTAAAGAACGGTGAAATTATTAAGGATGTCTTTTTCTGCTGGTGCAGCGGAGTTAAATCTTCTTTAAAACCAATAGGAAATTATGAGTCCCTTCCTGATGGAAGAATAATTGTAAATGAATATCTATCAATACCAAATTATAAAGAAGTTTATGTAGCTGGAGATGCAGCTGCTATAAAAGGTAAGGATGGAAAATTTTTAAGAAGGGCTGTAACTTTCGCTGAAATGTCAGGAAAGCATGCTGGTAGGAATATTGAAGCAGCAATAAAGAATGAACCTCAAAATAAATTCAACCCTATAGATCTAGGATGGATAATTCCTCTATATATTTCAAGTATTGGTGAAGCAATGGGAGTTGAGGTAAGAGGGCGCAAAGGCATTTTTATGCACTATATTTTATGCGGTATTAAGAATTACAGCTTTAAAAATTTTGGAAGAGAGCTTATAGCTGCTTTTAAATATCCATTTGCTAGGGTATAAGAATCCATTTTTATAAGAACATCGATATACAGTTTTGAGGCTCAAAACAAAAAAATTAATAAAGAATAACACAAAAACAGCATTAATATTTATATATAGTGCTGTTTTTAAAATGTTCTTAAATAAGTTGTACGAATAACGGTAATAACAAAATATATTTAATCAAGTATTCGTTCAAAAAATATGCTGTCACACCATTCTCCATTCTTACAAATGTACTTACTATTTCGCCCAGTAAACTGGAAACCATTCTTTATTAATACTATTTGAGAGCCTATATTATTAGGTGATGTTCCAGCCTCTATCCGATGAAGCTTATGCTTATTGACTGCTTCATCTAAAACAAGTTTTACAGCACTTGTTGCATATCCCTTTCTCTGATGTTCCTCACCAATTCTATAGCCAAGTTCAGCCTTATTAAAAATTCCTCTTACTATTGATAATAAATTTATTCTTCCAAGAATCATTCCAGAATGATTCTTTATTAAATACATATATGTTAATCCTTTCTCTTGTTCCTCAACGGACTCCTTTACTATTGTACTGAAATTATTCAATTCATAATAGTTATTGCCTCTAGGGAAACCTGCTCTCTTAAAAAAAGCCCTATTTTTAAGTTCAAATGTAAAAAGTTCCTGTGCATCTGACTCCTCAAGTAATTTGATTATAATATCAGACATAAAAGCCTCCTTAACATAGTAGTAATCTACAAGTATTAACTATTATTATATCTGAAACATGAAGGTAATACCAATGATTCAAGGAAATTATTGTTTTCTATTTAAAATAAAATATATCTTCTTTTAACTTGCCATTATCAGCTATTCCCTAGTAAGAATACCTGCAATGATACTTTTGATAAGTTTTACTGTTCCTACGACGCTTATAAGACCAGTAAAACCAATTATAGTAAAATTGGTATATGCATGAATATGTCGATATTTGTTGAAAAACTTTGCATGTTAATTTATTATTATAAATAAGTTTAAACTGATGGACAAGGAGACAAGCTTATGCTTTTGAAAAATAAGACTTTTAGAAGTATTGCTTTATTAATTATATTAACTGCTGGTGCTTCCTATATTATTTTGGGACAAACTATATTAAAGTTAAATAAAGCTTATAAATCTTCAGGGAATGTTATAAAAAATGAATCAACAAATAAGAGTGCCGCTATTTCTTCTCAAAACTTAGGCCCAGAAGAAAAGGCTTCACAAGCTGCAATAGCAAATGTGTCACAAAAAGATATGAAAGCTATTGCTCAAAATTCTGAATTAAATAGTTATGTACTAAAAGTTATAGAGTTATATAAGAGCGGGAAATATCCATATCTTTTAAATAATGATTATGAGCATTATAACGGAGTAACAGAAAATATTACTTATAAAGGTTCTATAATTGCTAAGGCAAATCCAGACGGGAGCAAATCTAGTCATTGTGTTGGCTTAACATTCGAAGTTTTCTTTAAAGCCATGGAAGAACGAAATAAGGAAGCAGGAATGCAAATGGATAACTTTAATAATATGTCTATTGATAATATGAAGGATTTTATGCTGACTTGGTTTGCTGCACAAGGAGGACCAAAGTCTGAAGGTGATCAGCTTGCTGGAGCAATAGTCAAATATGGACTTGGGACTCAAATAAAAAGACTTGAAGATGCTAAGTCTGGCGATTTTATTGATTTTAGCAGAACAAAATCCGGGCATACTGCTGTGTTTATTAATTGGATAAAGGATGACAAAGGAAATATAGTCGGCTTCAAATATTGGTCAACGCAAGATTCTACAAATGGAATTAGTTACAAAGTGGAATACTTTAGTGATAATATTAATGTAAACTTTAAGGGAGCTGTTAACAGAAGTCAGCTTTATATTGGAAGAGTTGGACCTACTACAAACTATAAATCCTTCTAAGGGCACTTCCTTTGTTTTCTTCTTTTAGCTCTCCAATACTATATCTTTTATAAATGCTTTATGCTATTATATGTATACTATATAATGCACAGTAAAAATACTATTGGAGAGTGTAAGGAGATATTATGAGTAAGCCATTTGCTGTAATCGTTATTTTAATGTCTCTTGTTTTATTAGGTTTATCAATGGCCACCCCCCTTCAAAGTTATAATTTTTCTTTTTTATCTTCCTCAAACGATAGTAAATCAGTTAAGCCTGTTGTTTTTCCATATCATGAATATAATAATTTTCTAAACACCTCAAGTGGGTTTACTTATGTGGCTCATCGTGGTGCACCAATGATATCAAAGGTACCAGAAAATTCTATTGAAGCTTTTAAAGCCGCAAAGGAATCTGGCTATAAGATAGTCGAAACAGATTTGCAATTAACAAAAGATGGACAATGGATTATAATGCATGATTATATTTTAGATAGAACTACAAACGGCAAGGGCACTGTTAGAAGCCATTCATTAAAGGAAATAGAAGGACTAAGATTAAAAGGAAATGTTAACGAGAGCCTTTCTATACCTACCCTTGATGATTTCCTTAAACTATGCAGCAGAGAAAAATTAATACCTATTTTGGATATTAAGCCTAATGATAAGCAAATATCATCTAGAAACTATAACAATTTATTGAACAGCTTAAATAAATACAAATTATTGGACAAGTCTATATTTTGCTCATATTCAAAGGAAGTTTTGTTTGAGTTAAGAAAACGCAGTGACGCAACTACTATTGCAGTTATGATGGATGTCAATCAAGATAATTTAAATTTTGCTAACAAATTAAGGAATGCCTTTATGTACTGTAATTATGAGAATACTTCTGATGAAAAAATACAACTTATTAATAATAATAAGTTAAAGTTTGGAGTTTGGACTGTAAACGATGAAATTGTTGCTGATTATTTTTATAAAAAAGGTGCAATCATGATTGTGACTGATAAATTAAAGTTAAAAACTAAAGATGAGTTACTTAAGAATATATCAACAATGTAGTGATTGATTCAACCAAGATTATTAAAGTGATGATTAAAAAACTGGAGCCAGCTTAAATGACTCCAGTTTTTATTTTAGTTTTAAATTTATTGAATCCATAAAAACAGATAGATATTCTCCAGTAAGTGATACACAGCCTATGGAGCCGTGTCCATTATCCTTCTTTTCTATTCCATGAAAATCAGAGCCAGCAGTTATAATTTTTTTATATTTTTTGGCTATTGATTTGTAATATTCATTTTGCTCAGGCGTATTCATATGATAAATAGCTTCGATACCATCAAAGTCATATTTCATAAGTTCTTCGATATTTGTTTTTTTATATAAAATAGGGTGAGCTAAAACTACTAATGCGTTTACTGACTTTAGCAGATTAATGCCATCTTCTAAGGATAAGTTCTTTTTTGGAACATAGGCAGGGCTGTTTTCACCAATAATATTTTTAAATATATATTCCCAGCTGTAGTCATAACCTTTGTCTACAATGGCTTTTGCAATATGAGGCCGCGCTATTACCCCTTTTGCTTTTCTTAATATATCGTCATAGTCAAGTTCAATATTAAAGTGTTTATCTAGATTTTCTACAATTTTTTTTCCTCTGTTTATTCTAAAGTCAGTCATCTCTTTCAATATTTTAGAAAAGGTTTTATTTTTATAGGAATCATCTCCAAAATATCCAAGAACATGAATACTTTCTCCGTTATAGGTTGTGGAAAGCTCTATACCTGGAACAACGGTTATTCCAAGTTCCAAGCCATGAGTAAGCGCCTCTTCTATGCCGGCAGTTGTATCATGGTCGGTTATAGATATTATATCAAGTCCTTTGGTTTTGCATTTATTTACTATCTCTATGGAAGTTAATTTTCCATCTGAGGCATGAGTGTGCATATGTAAATCTGCTTTAAGCGTCATAAAATCATTCCTTTAATTGTATTAGTAAAATGTTTTAATTAATTATAAACTATTTTTTTGATATAATAAAGAATAAGTTATATAATTTATCTGTAAACAAATGTAATGCAATAGGAGTGTTAAAATGATAGATAAGCTTAAGATAAAAGAAGCAGTAAAAATGATGCTGGAGGCTATAGGAGAGGATCCTGAGAGGGAAGGCCTTTTAGATACCCCAGACAGAATAGCCAGAATGTATGAAGAAATATTTTCTGGGAATTTTGAGAGTGCCAAGACTCATTTAGATAGAGTGTTTTCAGTAGAGGAAGACGGTATTGTTTTAGAAAAGGACATACAGTTTTATTCCATGTGTGAGCACCATCTGATACCTTTTTACGGAAAAGTCCATGTGGCCTATATATCCAATGGAAAGGTAACAGGGTTAAGCAAGCTTGCAAGGACTGTTGAAGTTTTTGCGAAGAGACCTCAGCTTCAGGAGAGAATGACTAATCAAGTTGCTAAGGCTTTAATGGAATATTTAAACCCTAAGGGAGTCATGGTAGTTATAGAAGCGGAACATCTTTGCATGACTATGAGGGGAGTAAAAAAGCCAGGAAGTAAAACAGTAACAACCGCATATCTTGGTGATTTTAAAGATAATGAAAACTTAAAAAATGAGGTTTTTAGAATGATAAGCTTAAGCTAAAGGGGGACAAAAGATGTTTATTGGAAACAGGGAATTTAAACTAGGTGAAAGAACTTACATAATGGGGATTTTAAATGCTACACCTGATTCTTTTTCTGATGGTGGAAAATTCAATAATATAGAGGCTGCTTTAGCACACGCAAAAGAAATGCTTGAAGAGGGTGCAGATATTATAGATGTAGGAGGGGAATCAACAAGACCAAACCATCTTCCTGTAAATGAAGAAGAAGAGATAGAAAGAGTTATACCTGTAATAGAAGCACTTTCTAAGGAAATTCATGTACCTATATCAGTTGACACTTATAAAGGAAGGGTGGCAGAACTTGCAGTAAAAGCTGGAGCTTCCATAATAAATGATGTTTGGGGATTTAAGAAGGATAAATATATTGCTGAGGTTGCAGCGAGATATAATACAGTAAATATTCTTATGCATAATAAGGGTAATATGGACTATAAAAGCCTTATGGGTGATTTATTGATGGATTTAGAAGAGAGTATTAACATAGCTTTAAGTGCAGGAGTAAAACGAGAGAATATAATTTTAGATCCTGGTATAGGCTTTGCAAAAAACTATGAGCAGAATCTAGAAGTTATGAACAAGCTTGAGTATCTTAAAAAGTTAAAACTTCCTGTACTTCTTGGAACCTCAAGAAAATCAATGATAGGAAATGCATTAAACTTACCTTCCCATGATAGAGTAGAGGGTACCCTTGCTACAACTGTAATAGGTATTATGAAGGGCTGTGATTTTGTTAGAGTTCATGATGTGAAGGAAAATAAAAGAGCGGCAGTAATGACTGACGCAATAGTAAGGAGATAGATTGCATGGATAAAATTAACATAGAGGATTTGGAAGTTTATGCTTACCATGGAGTAAATCCTGAGGAAAAGGCTATGGGACAAAAATTTTTAATATCTTTGGAGCTTTCCCTAGACCTTGAAGATGCCGGAAATTCTGATGACCTAGATAAAACTGTAAATTATGGTGAGTTATGCTTAGTTGCAGAGGAAGAGTTTAAGAAGGAAAAATACGATTTGATTGAAAGTGCTGCTGAGAAGCTTGCTGAATTTATACTTAATAAGTATGAATTAGTAAAATCCATTAAGGTTTGTATTAAAAAACCCTGGGCTCCAATAGGAAGGCCATTGAAGTATGCTTCTGTTGAAGTGGATAGGGGCTGGCATACTGCTTATATTGCACTAGGTTCAAATTTAGGAGACAAAAATAATAATCTTAAGGATGCTATAGATAAAATAGATAAACTGCCGGGGACTATAGTAAAAAAAGTGTCTAGTATGTATGAAACAAAACCAGTAGGATATTTAGAGCAGGACAATTTTTTAAACTGTGTCATAGAAATAAAAACACTTTATTCACCAAAAAAACTTTTAGAACAGCTTTTAAGTATAGAAAAAGTTCTTAAAAGAGAAAGAATTATTAAATGGGGACCAAGGACAATAGACTTGGACATAATATTTTATGACAATTTAGTAATAAGCAGTGAAGAACTGATTGTTCCGCATCCAAGGATGCATGAAAGACTTTTTGTATTAAAACCGCTTAATGATATAGCACCATTTTTAGTTCATCCTTTGCTTAGCAAAAGGATAATGAATCTTTTAGATGAGGTTTCAAAGGTTTCGGAATCATAAATAAAGAGGCAGTCTTAAAATAGCTAAACTTAGCGTGGTATTTGAATTCTGCGAAGCGAAAGTTTCCTAAGATTCAAATACCACGCCATATGTTTAAGCTGTTTTGAAACAGCCTCCTTTTATTTATGAAAGATTATCTAAATTATCTAAGCATTTGAATCAATATAATGGAGTATAAGTCACATTATTGAATGATATCTAATGAAAAATAATATGGAAATGTTATATATTAGAATAATATACTAACTAAGAAATCTGCAATATCCTTCGCTATATTATCTTGGATCTGCCCAAAGAGGGTATATACTAACAAGGTCTGCAATAAGTGTAACAAATGAGATGTGTATGTCATTTTGCTCATAATATGGTTTCTTTCAGACAATAATTTCGATTAGATTACTTTTATCTTGTCCATAATATACTAAATTATTTATGAAGCCAGTTTAATTATTGAAGCTGGTATTAAATAGTATGCAATTATAGATTTTTTTAAATATATCATTTCTAGGAAGAAATCTATATACAAAACATAAATTTTAATGCAAATTTAACTTTATTAGGATATTATGAAGAAAATTATCAAAAATAATAATACACTCATATGTTTTAATCTTCTGAAGCAAAATACTTAAAATCTGTTTGAATAGATAAAAGCTCTTAAGGGTGTATAGAAACAGTGAATATGGATAAATTTAAAACAGTTTATACAATATTTGTTTTCGTGGCCTTAGCAGCCTTTGACAACATAATTATAGGGCTCTTTCCACCTCTTTTTTCATCTATTGCAAATACATTAAATGTGAAAATATCAGCATTAGGATTTGCTTCAGGGGTAAACATATTGGTTACGTGCATATCTTCTGTAATATGGGGGTATCTTGCTGGTAAGTTTAATCGTAAAAGACTAATAATCACTGGAACAGTTATATGGTCTATAGCTGTATTTTTTACATCCATAAGCAAGAGCTTTACTCAACTTTTCGTATTTCAAATCTTCACTGGTATAGGTCTTGGCTGCATTGCATCTATCGGCTTTAGTGTTTTAACCGATTACATACCCCATAAGTCCAGAGGCATGCTGATGAGTCTTTGGGGAATGTCACAGGGACTTGGAGGAATTGCATGTGCTATGATGGCTTCTCTTATGGCACCAGCTTTAGGCTGGAGAAGACCTTTTGAAATTGTGAGTGTAGTTGGACTGATGCTAATAATATTGTACCTTTTTATAAAGGCACCAGCTTTAGGGGAGTCAGAACCAGAACTGCAGGAGCTTATTAAGAAAGGGTATAATTATGACTATAAAATAGAAGTTAATCAGCTTCACAACATTGTTCTAAAGCATAGTAATATTCTACTGTTTTTACAGGCATTTTTCTTCAACATAACAACAGGAACCCTAATATGGCTTCCAACCCTATATATTTCGAAGATCCAGCATGAAGGTTTCAATCTAAATACATCAATTATTGCACCAGGATACCTTTTTGGTATCTTCCAGCTTGGAGGAATGACCTCTGCATACTTCGGACATCTTGGAGATAAATATCAAAGAAAAAGCTATAAAGGAAGGGCTATCATAACAGCCGTTTTTACAATTGCTATGATGCCCCTTTATATCTTAATGTTCTATATGCCTATGAATAATCTTCAATTGCCCAATAATAGTGCAGTATTAATATTAATTGCTTTAATTAAGCAGATATTTGTGAATCCATGGATGACAAGCATATTTGTATTATCTTTTCTGGCAAGCGCCACTCAGTCGGCAAACACTCCAAATTGGCTGGCGCTTATAACTGATGTAAATTTGCCTGAGCACAGGGGAACTGCCTTTAGCTTAGCAAACCTTGCAAGTGGACTAGGAAGAACTATTGGAAACTCAGGAGTGGGAGTCTTGCTTTCATTAGTTTCTCTATATCAAATAGAACCTCACAACTACATAATTACACAGGCAGTTTTCGAATTGCTGCTTATTCCTTCTTCACTATGCTATATAAAGATGACCAAAAGCAATGTTAAGGATATTGAAGAAGTAAAATCAACTCTTTCAAAAAGAGGAAACATAGCATAGCTGCCGGCTATACTTGAACTTTATTTTTTAATAGAGGTAGTCTAAGGCTTTTCACTGAGCATTTTAAATTAATTTCGCTGCTTAAATAATCAACAGCTTTAAATATAATATTGCCTATAATAATTGCAAATATTAAATCTAAAAGTACATGCTGCTTGATAAATTGTGTTGACAAAATTATGAGGATTGAGGTTGTAATTACAATTATTTTAGCAGTTGTAAGCTTGGAACTGCACCTATTGATGCCTTTTATCAGCAGATAGCTTGTAAGACAATGTATGCTTGGAAAGCAATTAAAGGGATTGTCAGTTTTATATACATATCTTACTAAATTAGTTAGCAAATCATTTCCTGATAAATTGGGCCTTGGAACTGTGGTTTGGAAAAAATAATAAATTATGAAGAATAACATCAGGCTTATTAAAAGGCTTGCTATCACCCTGTAGTAAATCTCCCTATAGCGTAAGCACAGAAAAACAAGTGTTAAGAATAAGTATGGAGACCAAAGCAAATAGGGTATTGCAAAGGCCTTTACAAAGGGAATACTTCTGTCTAAATCTGTGACCAGAGTATGTATTCCTCGTTGTGAGTTATTTAAATACACATATATGATATTTATTAAAGGAATTCCAAGCAATAAGGTAAAGGGCATAATAAAACCTATTGATTTTTTCATCAGAAAATCACCCCTAAGGATTTTAGATAGTACTCTCGAAAACTCTCAAGGCATTGAAATATCAGGGTTTATTTTTTGAATAAAATAAACTTCACCCCAGAATTTTCTCAAGTTTTATATTGTACGCATAACCTAGCTAAGCTAAGATATCCGTATCATTATCATCATAATTTAATATAGTCGTCTTATACAGCGCCTATCGGCTTGTATAAATTTCCACGTTTAAGTTTTAAAATTAATCAAATCATTCCAATAAAGGAGTGATTTTTTATGTTAACTATCAAATATCCACATTCTGAATATCAGAACTTTATCAAAACAAGTTTAGAAAAACTCTATATCAGTACAGGTCAACAAAATACATTGTTAGAAAACAGTTCTATCATAATTAAAATGTGGTCTATCGACCTAACTGGAATTGTTCCTTTACTTCAATCCACTTATTCTAAATCTACTCAGGGTGCTCCCCCCAAAGATGCGGTAGCATTATTAAGATCACTTATTCTCATGTTATATTGTAAAGAAACAAGTATATCATCATGGGTTTCAAAATTGCGTTCTAACCCTTTCTATGCAATATTATCAGGATTCATTCCTTCATGCTATTTTCCATATAAGGCCGAAGGCATTGTTGCAGACAAAATACCTGGAGTTGGAACTTTTTATGATTTTATGGATAGATTAATTCGTAAAGATAGAATTCTATACAAATCTAAGCTGCGTAAATTTAAACGAAAACCACGTAAAAAACAAAAGAAAAATCAAAAGATGGATAGTTCCAAACCTGGCGTAGTTGAACGCTTAGTAAAAAAAGTTCTAAGATATGATAATACTAAGCTTCCAGATACTATTGAATCTACATTAAATACCGTTCTTAAAGAATTATTTGTTATGCCTTCCTTAAAGATGGGTATCCTTGGCGATTCTTCAAGGTTTAATGTCGCAGGTGATGGAACATGTATGCCTACTCAGGCTTCGCCTTATGGCAAAAAGGTTTGTGAGTGCAATCTTAAACCAGGCCAGAGTTGTAACTGTTCACGAAAATTCACCGACCCCAGTGCCAGCTGGGGCTGGGATAGCTTTAATGAAGAATACTACTACGGGCACACATTCCACGGATTTACTGCTTGTGATAGTTTTTACAGCTTACCTATACATATTAAATTTGTTAGTGCAGCACGCCATGACTCTGTAACTGGCGTTTATGCGCTTAAAGAGCTAGTGGACTTATATCCAGAAATCAATTTTTATTCGGCAGCCTTCGATTCTGCCTATGATGCTAATGCCTACTATAATCTAAACATGCACTACGGTATAAATCCTATTATTGATCTTAATTCTCGGTCTTCACAGCCTTCGGCAAATAATGAATTCGTCTCACTTGATAAAAACGGCATTCCACACGGAAAAGTCTGCGGTCATAAGCTTCGAAACTGGGGCATTGTAAAAAAAGAATATAGGCATAAATGGTTGTTTCCAGTTCAATGTGAATGTTGTGATAGATGCCCTATGAAAAGCAATCAAACCTATTACACCAAAACATTGGACAACCCTAGATACTTTACTCCAATACTAAGAGGTACCCCCCAGTGGAAAAAACTTTATAAAAGACGTTCCACCACTGAAAGATGCTGGGATAGAATAAACAATGACTTTCACGCTGAAGATGCAATAATTTATTCTATTGAACGCAGAATAGTAAGAGTTTTCCTTGGAGCATTCTGCTGTTTTATAGATGCTTGGGCTTGTGAGAAACAAGTTAGCATTACTGAAATCTTTCCTATGCTTAGATACAATATTGCTTAAAATATTTACCATGTACTTTATTCTGCAGCCTTCGGCTTTTTTGAGAGAGCATCAAAAGGTCTTTTTGTGATGCTCTTATTTAGTTTTAGAATAAAACCCAATTAATATAAGTGAAATCTTTAAAGAAATTTACTAATTGTAAATTATTGTTTTTCGACTACACTATTTTAGAATATAATCTTATGATAATATCAAAATTTGCCGAATGTGAGGCGGAATTGTTAATAGTTTTTAAACAGGAATTATAATTAAATTTGAAAATGCAATTAGAAGAATTACTAGCGAGAGTAAGGGTATGATATTCTAGAAATGCCGCTTATATGTAAAAATATAATACTATTGAGGGAACGATCATTGAAAGTGTTTGGGGCTATGGTTTCATAGGAGATACTAATTTAGTGGACGTATTAAAATGTAGAATATTTTTAATAAGATTTTAAGAAAAACATAATATAATGTTATTTGCAGGATTAACACAGGATGTCGTAAAAATATAGGTGGCGATATGTGTAATTATATGCCTGTTGAAAATAAGGGAAGGAGTTTTTATATGAACGTTTTAGAAGTTAAAGACGTGAAAAAGCAGCTTAGCAAAAGGGAAATAATTAAGGGAATAAGCTTTTCTGTAAAAGAGGGAGAAATATTTGGTTTTCTTGGCCCTAATGGTGCAGGAAAAACTACCACAATAAGAATGCTGGTGGGACTCATTGAGCCAACAGAAGGCAGCATACATATTATGGGACATAATATAAAGACTGAAAGAGAGCAGGCTTTAGAGAGTGTTGGAGCCGTTGTTGAGAGCCCAGAATTATATGGCTATCTTTCAGGAATAGAGAATCTTATGCAGATAGCAAGAAACAGAAAGATACCAAGAACTTTTGTAGATGAAATAGTTGACCTAGTTGGTCTAAGTGGCAGAATTGGAGATCCTGTGAGAAAGTATTCACTTGGGATGAAGCAAAGATTGGGACTAGCAGCAGCCTTACTTACCAAACCTAAGCTTCTTATACTTGATGAGCCTACTAATGGTCTTGACCCTTCAGGAATACTTGATTTTAGGGATATTGTTAAAAAGGTATCTAGAGAAACAAAGACAACTGTTTTTATATCCTCTCATATTTTAGGTGAAGTTCAGCAGCTTTGTGATACAGTTGCTTTTATCAACGGTGGTGTCATAAAATCTGTAGAGAGTGTAAAGAGTGATATTGAGAAGGAAGGTATTGAGACAATCTCTTTAACAGTAAGAGAAAAAGAAGCATGTCTTGATATTTTAAAGTCTTTGGAATACGTAAAAAATATCAACAGTATTGAGGATGCCTTTTATGTTAAGATCAGAAAGGGTTATCTGCCAGACCTGATATTTAAGCTTGCAGAAAACAAGATTCATATTGAAGAAGCCTATAAAAAACATCAAGAACTTGAAGAGAGATATATGGAGCTTGTAGAAGGAGGTATCAGAGCATGATAACTTTAATAAAAAATGAATTTATAAAGCTTATGTACAGAAGGAAAACTCTTGTTACTTTAATTGCCTTTATAATCCTTTCTATACTTATTGGCTTTGGTTTATACAAGGAAAATCAAACTATGGTAAGAAATCAGGATCCAAAATATAGAATACAGGAAATTCAATCAAACATTGACAGACTCCAGAACAGAATAAGTTCCAGCAGAACCTCAGAAGATGAAAAGGTTATGTATCAAAGCAACATTAAAAGTCTACAGGAGGAAATGCAGAAATTAAAAGATAATCCGGTTGTGGCAGCGACTGATTGGAAAGAAAATTTGAAAGCCAACATTCAAAATGTTGAAAAAAGCCTTCAAAACACAACAGCTCCTGCAAGGATGAAGGAACAAAATAATAGGCAGTTAGTAATGGACAAATATCTGCTTAATAATAATATAAAACCTATTGAGGATTATGTTTTTAATGGAATGAACTATATAATGACTTTATTTAAAACTCTTGGCGTAGTATTTTTAGCTGTAGGTATAGGTATCTTTTCTTCTGATATGGTGTCTGGAGAATATACACCAGCCACAGCAAAGTTTCTTTTAATACAGCCTATATCAAGAGCAAAGATATTATTCTCAAAGTATTTAACATCTGTTTTATCAGCCATAGTTCTTATCTGCGGTGTAGAACTGATAGCATTTTTGGTAGTGGGAGCCTTTACGGGCTTTGGAAGTATGAGCTATCCAGTTTTAGTAGGGGAAAGATTTCAGTATGACATGTCCTATGTGAACCAAGCTGGAGGACATGACTTATTATCAATTGCAGGGTCTGCCTACATGCTGCCATTTTGGAAGTATCTCATAGAAGCTTTTCTGATGCAGATACTCTATATAATCGCAGCAAGTACCTTCGTTTTCATGATTTCAACTGTTTCTAAGAGCAGCATGATTGCAATGAGTGTAAGCATAGCTTCTATAATAGCTGTAACTGCACTACAAAATGTTTCTGCAATTACAAAAGAAATTACTTCTTTTATTTTCATTATTTATGGAGATGTAACTGGTGCATTAACTGGAACTGCAGCCTATAGCCTGGGGCTTACCTATCCCACTACAGGTTTTATAATACTGATAATGGTAATTTGGACAGTTGTAAGCTATTTGATTGCTCGTTTTGTATTTGTTAAAAGAGATGTACTGATTTAAGCTTTATTAACATAAATATTTGAAATAAAAGTCGGTGACCTGTTAAAGGATCACCGACTTTTTTTATTACTTATTTGCTGAGTCTAAGGTGCTTAGAGAGTTGTTAAGAGTAGTTTTGCACTTTACTGGATCAGCATTTCTAGAACGAACTGAAGATAAAACATCATCTATAGTACCATCGATTTTTGTCCAATTTGTCTTATCGATTTTCTTCAATTGAGGAGCTGATTTATCCCAAGAACGCTCCAAATCGTCTGCTCTAGTTTTTGCTAAAGCAAGTTTGTTTGAGTTTACATAGTTCAGCATATCATTTTCAATTGTAATAAAATCATTTAACTGTCCTGATAAAGTAATTTGTGAAGAACTAGGTTCAGGTACTATATTATTACTGCACCATATGTAGCCTCCAACACCAACAACCATGAAGATACAAATTACAGCAATGGTCTGTGCAATAACGTTACTTTTGTTTTTATTTACTTGACCTGTTGCAGCTTCTCGCACTGTATTTAAGCTAGTTTCACCTTTTTGTGATATATCAAATTTTGTAACAGCGAGAAAAATTACTATAGCTAAAATAGGTATAAGAAAAATTATGCTTGTAACTGTTGCTCCGAGTCCTAAACCGCCGTATTCCTTTGGCTGAGACAAATAATCACCAAAGGATGCTCCAAGGGGTCTTGTAAAAATATAGGCAATCCAAAAACCTAATACAGCATCCAGTTTTAAGAATTTCCATGCTAGATATACACAAGCTATTATTAGAGTAACTGTTAGCCCTGTTCGAAGATATCCAAGACCAAGTTGTTCAGAATATAAGTCGCCTACTGCAGTTCCAAGTGCAAAAGTGAAAAGGATGGTAAGCCAGTAGAACATTTCTCTTTTTCTTGTAAAAATAGAGTGTATGGAAAGTGTTTTTTCACTAAGATACCAAAAAAGAAAGGTTAGGCCCAACAGTACACCGAAAACTACTGTACTAATCTCCAAAGGAACACCCAAACCATCAGTCAAATTGTCAGTTACAAGTGTGCCAAATACACTTATAAGTACAACTGTTAGCCAATATACACCAGGAATATACTTGGTAGCTCTAAACTGAAAATATAATACAATAAAAAATGCTATTCCCATTATTATAGTAGTAAGAGCTAAGCCAAATCCAAGATTCACATTTAGAAAATCTGATAATGTTTCACCTACAGTTGTACATAAAACCTTGATTATCCAGAAGAAAACAGTTACCTCTGGAACTTTACTTAGTAGAATTTTAAGATCTTTTGTTTTTCTAATTTCCATTTTCCATCTCCTCACTTTTAACATAAAAATATAATTGATATTATAAATTAGAGTTTTTGCCCCTAACAAATAACAATAGCAAGCTTTAATTAGGCTGCGTCATTTGCAAGTTTTTCATGACTACTTACATCCTTACGTGTAAAAGCCATGTATCCAACTAATAAAATGATTAATATAGTTAAAGTTAAGCTCACCCAGCCGGTTCCTATTCCAAGCCCGCTTCTGCTTTTAGGCACGCCAACCCAGTCGGCAAAACTGGCACCTAGAGGCCGCGTTATTATGTAGGCGAACCAAAAGGTGAAGATTTCATTGAGGCCAAAAATCAAGTATGCCACAGCAGGAATGGCAATCAGTACTGCAAACATTATGCCAGAGTAGAAATATCCTAGGTGCATTGTGGAAGCGGTCATATCGCCTGCAGCTGTTCCAAGGGCGAAGGTAGTAAGTATTGTAGCCCAGTAAAATAGTTCTCTTTTAAATGTATATACACTGTGTATGGATAAAGTTTTTTCGCTAGCATACCAAATTCCGAAAATTGCCGCTAGAACAGCTATGAAGAATATAGTAGATGCATTATATGGTATACCAAACCCAACATGCAGAACATCGGCAGCCATTGTACCAAAAATACTTACCATTATAACTGTTAGCCAGTATATCCAGGTAATATATTTGCGTACTGAAAACTGTAATATCAACACAGCAACAAAGCTTATACCTGCAATAGCTACTGCAATCACAGGATTCATATTGTTAGCTAAAAAATCAGAAGTAACTTCACCCATTCCTGTAGTCAGTATTTTAATAATCCAAAAGAATACTGTAATCTCCGGAACCTTCGATATTATTTGCTTTGCATTATTTAATGATTTAGCTTCTGTTGAATACATATATAGATTCTCCTTTTTTGTGAAATATCAAATCAATTATATTTAGTAATCATTAAAATTGCATTAAATAATAATTAATAAATTTATAATTTAACAAGATAACGTTTAATCTATAGCGATTAGTATATTAACTGCTTTGAGGATGCAATGCATGGTTACAGCGGAGAAATAATGGAAGAATAAGCTCCCTTAAGTAGTGCTTATACACACGAGGAGAAAGCAAAAATGTAACGAATTATAATGATTTATCAACTGATCAAATAATAATGAATTATAAACCTTTTTATAACAGAGAAAATGCTGTTGTAAAATGTTCAATCTTCAAAGATTTTTAAGGCAGCATTAATATGAAAATATACGACTGGACTTTGTATCTCCATGATAGAGATGGAAAATTTAGTGTAAGCAGGGTAATTAGAAACGGCAAGAACTTTGCTCCTAATTACTCAAGACTTATAATGCTCGCCCACTGCAATTCAAACAATGAAAATACTATTAAAGCCCTGCCGAATTCTATAAGGGTTTAGGTTATTAATTTGAGGTAATTAAAGATAACATTCCAGATTATTATTAAAGAATTAAAAAAGATAGGTATTTCTAAAATCTTTTATTTTTATTAAGATGTAAGCAATTTTTGGCTAAGGTACTAAAATACAATGAAATTGAAGTTTATTTTGTTATTGAAAGAAAATTTACCATTAGGTGAAGTTCTTTTCGGTCTAAAATCACCTTTGGTTTTGCACTTCAGTAAGGGTAGCTTTAAGGGTTATGTTAGGCTTTGTAGAAAGCTTCCTCATTCTATTTTCTGCTAGAAATATAGTTAACTAGAAAACTATATAACTAGAAATATTCTTATCTATATAACTAGTGGTCCTTGCAATCAATCGTGTCCAGTACTTCAATGCTGTTTGAATATTTCTTTGCCACTGCAGCTTGATTGGGTCTCAGGTTTTAAGCAACTTCCAGGTACGTAATCTGAAATATATATGTAAAGGAGTGGATGAGCTTTTAGAGGGCTATAAGGATAAGACTACGATGGTTGGGCTAAGATATACTTCTACAGTTTACAAAGACAAAAGTGCGGTCTATAGACCTTGGAGAAGAAAATTATCTGGTTTTACATTTTATCAATGGTATGGAAAGATAGGAATGAGAAGACTTCGTCAGACATAACAAGGGTGACTTAATTATTTTGGTGTATCAGGTATAGCTAGGATAACAAAAAAGTTAGACGAAAGGGTCAGACAAAGAATTAGAATGTGCTTTTGGAAACAGTGGAAGAAGATTAAGAATAAGCACGATAATTTAATGAAGCTTGGTATTAAGATTAACAAGTCATAGGAGTACGCAAATACAAAAAAGCTACTGGCGAATAGCCAATAGCCCTATACTTGAAACTATAGTTACAAATTCCTATCTTGAAAAGCTGGGATATACAAGTAGCTATAAAAGGTATAAGAAAATACATTAATTTCTATTGAATCGCTGTATACCGAAAGGTACGTACAGTGGTGTGAGAGGTCGCTGAATAAAATAACTATTTAGCTCCTACTCGATTGAAATATAGGTTTTTCGTACCAGTCTGCTAAGTAGTCATAGGTATTTTGAAGCTTATTATAAAGATTATCAGGGAAATCATAGGTTTCAAGCTCAACACCTGATTTTAGCAGCTTATTTCTAGAGCCCATAAATATTCCGCCAATGGATGTTGCGCTGTAATGCCAATTGCCCTTTATTGTTTCTATAAATGATAAAACTCCTGAGGAGAATGCCGGGGCAATGTATGGTTTAAATCCAAAGGTACGTACATCTAAGTTGGCATTCTTTGTTCTTACAGTCAAATAATCTGAAAGCTTCTCATTATAGTTTTTTATGCTGTCGGCTACTACAACTCCTTCTCCATGAGGACCAAAGCATCTTCCTTCAGTTAAATATTGAAGGGCGCCTTCCTCCTCAGCAAAATAGGCTGCTCTTCCATGCATAACTCCTAGACCATAAGCTCTGATTTGTTCAGGTGCAAGACCTTTAAAGTCCATATTGCCGTCTTCATCCATGTTGCTGAAGTTGTAGGCTATATTGCTTAAAAGATCAACAGGATCTGACATAACTATGAATAGACCCTTAAAGTTTTTTTCCCTGGCAAGCTTAGAATACTGCTTTAATACCTCAGCATTACCTTCGAATTGAGCAATTCTAACATCTTCTGGTTCTTTACCTACCTCAGGTACACCTACAGAAATACAAAATACGAACATATCGCAGTCAAACATAGTATCCTTTGTTAATGGATAGAGTTTTGGAGGTATCATCTCATCTGAAGGAGAGAGTACTTGTGCTGCTTCATACTTCCATCGTTTTATTCTATTAGGATCTATATCGTAAAGTCCAATCTCTGATACATAATCTGAGGCTGCAAGTCTAAGTCCTGCAGCAAGATTTCCTCCTACATCTCCAAGGCCTATAATATTTATTCTCCATTTGCCTTCAGGAAGTGCAGGTCCATCTAGTACCTCTTCCCAATTAGGAAAAGTTGCATTTATACAGGTAATCTCTCTATTACTGATTTTACTCTTAATCCAATCAGGAATATCAGAGGCTTCAGCTGTGCTGCTTTGTTTTTTTAGAAGCTTAAGATCTTCTTTTTCAAGAAAGAGCTCTGAAGGGTTTGTAACACAAAAACTTCTTCTGCTTTTTCTAGGATTCATATTTGTTAAAGAATAAATAATTCCATCAGTGTTTTTTGCTGCTTCTTCAGAAATTATTTCGTAGCTATCTCTTGGAATTTTAGATAAAACAATTTTACCTTTTATTTTGTAAAATATCATTAGTTAACCCCTTTCTTTATTGAGAATTAATTATATTATCAAGTCTCAACAACAGTTCTAAATCATTTTTTATATAATTTGAAGGACTTAAGTTCAAATCGTAATTAATATTTTTTCCTCTGTCAGGACAGCGTGGAATAGTAAATACCTGGCCTAAATTTAGGAGGCTTAAATTTCTTTCATGGAGGATATGATACTCCTCCTCTATAGTTGAAAGTATATGCAGTGCATTTTCTAGACATACCTTTGAAAGATTGTAAACTGCACTTTTATTTGAGTTTCTTATAAAGGTTGGAGAAGTATATGGCATAATAAGATTAATCGAAGGCAGCAGGTTCCTTTCTGGGAAGCTGCCTCTCCAAAGAGCATCTCCACCTATAAATGGATATAGAGAGTTTTCATTAAACCATATCTTTAACCTAGGTATAAAATATACAAAATCAACTTCTCTGTTTTGAATATCCATAAGATCTTTGCCACGTCCGGATAATATACCGCATACGATCTTTTGAACCTTTATGTTTTTCTCTTTAAATAATGGGTCAAGAGCCTTCATCCTATAACCTTTATGAAGTATATTATCTACTAATATAACAGGTTTCCTAAAGGATTTAAGCATTTTAACCTGAGTTTCTAAATCAAGATAATAAGGAAAAGGTCCAATACTAAAATTCTTCATAGTGGGCTCAAAAAGTTTTTCTGTATGCAGAGCCTTTGTAACTGTATTTGGAATTACATATCTTTCTAAGATATCTCCATAAGGTACGCACATAGAATTTCCAAGTTTTCTTGGAATGGAAATTTCAGTCGGTACATTATTTTCATTACATATTTTTTTAATCATAGATTGATGAAGCATGCTGCTGTCAAAGCTTAGAATAAGTTCACAAGTGTAAAGCTTTGTAAGTGCTTCCTGAAGCTTCCGTCTCGCTGCTGATACAGCAGAGCGTATTTTTAAATTGCTCCTAAAGGGCTCCTTTAACAGGGTTTCCGTATCTAAATTTAATACACATGGTGTACTCATATCTACTACAAGGGCCGGATTGTCTAGCGATGAGCTTGGGACATACTTAAAACCTTGGAGCTTTAAAAGCTCATAAATTGTAGAAGAACAGGAATCTGTAAGAGTATTCTTAAATATAGCAAACTCGTAGTCTCTTGATAAACAAAATGCGAGAGTTTCAGTTATTATGATCTGTTCAAGAGTTTTATATTTGTCAGGGTTTTTTACACCAAAACCATGAATTAATACAGTTCTGCCAGTGCTTTTTTCTCTAATATATTGAGAAAGCTTTATATCCTTAAGTTCTTCGTATAGTGCGCTTGAACGTATCCAGTGAAACAGTGAAAATCCAACAGCTTCATTTTTGTTTAAAGTGTTTCTTATAATAATGAGCCTTCCAGACGGTTTTGACATAGTTTCCTTTATTTTATGATATAAAACATCTTTTTGCATGCCGGTTATGGAATAAATATCTAATAAGATTTCTTCAGTAATTTCTTCAAAAACCTCAACCTTAAGCCATAAGGAACTAACAGAGACTTTTTCCTGAGGCTCTCTTTGATAGAACCCATTTTCGTAAATGTATTTTTGAGCAAGAGGATCTATAAGGCTTGAGATATCTCTGCTTTCATCTATATAGTTTCTAATTTGAGTAGAACTTATATCTGAATATCTTGAAGGCAATGCAATCCATTCTATCTTACCGTCTATATTTTTTACGGCTGCTTCAAGTTTTTTGTTTTTACCACGCTCAAAAATAATATGATTAAAGCTGTGTATAGACTCTGGTGTTCTAGAAGATTTATAAGAGGAAGCATTAAGAACAACATCGCTTCCAACAGCTATATAAACTTCAGAATTTGGAAAACTAGACTTTAAATTTTTTAAATCTTCTTCGTTTGCAATATTTACAGGCAGTGTATGAGGATATACATAAATATTTAATTCATTTGCCACAGACATGCTGACAATACGTCGTCTGAGCATATTTGGCAAGGTCTTTTTAGACCATGAAAACTCATCCACTGAAAGATAAACCTCAAAACCTTTATCTCTTATAAACTTAGCTATTTCCTTGTGGCTTTGCGAGAAGGGATCAAAGGTTCCAGGGAAGAAAGCTACTTTATTCGGAATTTCTATATTAATATTTCCCTTAATAAAGCTGTAGTCAGAAATAAATCTATACAAGTGATTTAAAGCAGCTGAGTTTGATAGGAATAACAGCTCTTCTCCTTGAGTATCTGTAATCATTGTAAGTATTTTTTTGCTTATCAGTTTAAAAATAACTTCTTTATTATCCAGGCTAAGATTAGTTGTTCCAAAAATATCTTTTCCGAGTACACTGAAAGCTGTTTGTCGTGATTTGGTCTCATAGTCAGCAAGGGAGTTTAATAATATTCCAAGCATAAAGACCTTTCTAGTATTATAGTCTTCAAAAGACTCTGTAAATCTATCTTTATAGTTAGGATAGCTAGAGATAGCTACACCGATAGTTTTAAGAATTAAGGATTTAACATTAGAACTAGAGGTTTTAATTTTGTTTTGCAAATCTTCTATAATCTCATCCAGTTCCACAGGCTGCAGCCACAGAATAATCTGTCCTATATAGTGTGGAATGTATTCAGTAAATCTATTTCCTTCTATCTCAAGTGCTCGTAAAAGTTCTACAGCAACTTCGTTTCTTTCAGCAAGAGATATATGAGGCATTATTTCTAAAATAGCATCTCCAGCTGTATTACGTACATTTTCGATTGCGCTAACTTTTAACAAATTACAAAAGTGAATGGCTGTATGAAGTCCGTTTCCTTCGATATTTTTTAGAGTATAGTCAAGAAGAAGTAAGATTTGACTTCTTTTTCTTATCCAATCTGTAGCGGTTTTTAAGTTGCTTAGAAAAATATCGGATATTTTCTTTTCATCTAATCTGCAGTGAGCACTGAAAACTTCGCTTAAATCATCCATATCTAGCTGCAATGACAAATTGTATTTCAAAAGGTTTTCAGAGGCGACATTGCTTCTTTTTTGCCTAGAAGCTAAAAACTCCTTTAATGAAGTTCTAAAATAATGCTCCTTATCTAACCTTGATAAAAGTCTTAAGGAAGCTTCAAGAGAGCTAAGTCTTAATGTGTTGCTGTGTTTTTTCATCATAGTAAGCAAAAAAGAATATAGATTTTTTAAACTATCATCTTCAGGGGTTACAGGTATGTATTTAATAGTTTCTATAAGAAAAAGCTGAGCCTCTGTAGTTTTTGAAATTTTTTCATCAAAATAACTTAATATAATTTTTCTGTACTCAGGCATTGATTTTTTTTGGCAGCTTTTAAACAGAGAGTTTACCATTATGCTTATATTGTAGCCATTAAAAAATCGATGTTCAGAAATAAGCTTATAGCTTGGAAAAAGCATTTGCTCCATATAAAGTCTCAACAAATTAATGCTGTTTACTGGAGAAGCATCCAATTTAACATTTTCAGGTATCTCTTTTCTATAATCTTCATCAAAAATAGCAATAAGTGTACCTATTAATTCAGCGCAGTGTCGTCTAATATCATCTTCAGGGTGAACAAGATTTTCGTAAAGAAATTTTATAGTTTGAAGTTTTTGGTTTTGCGTAAGATAAGTAGAATATTCCTGAAATATTCTTATGTACTCTCTAAAGTTTTTCCAATCCTTTTCACTTCGGGCAAGCTCAAGGATATAGTCAAGAGAATATTCGTCACGAAGCTGATACATTAAACTTATATTGTGACTTACTGCAATGTATTTTAAATTTTGTACTATTTCATCTCCCTGCATAAGAGAATAATTTTTTATATCTGCTTTCTTAATCGGGAGTGAATTTGAAAAATCTATTTCTGTATTGACTCCAATACTTAGTAAGAAGTTCTCAAAATCCTTAAGTTTTCCGTAAACCTTCTTATAGCGCTTTTCTTTTGCTTCATCTAAATTATCTAATTTCTCAAGAATAACCTCAAAAGAATCCTTTAAATTAAAAATGTGCATTTTCACTCCCTGATCAGTTACTTTGTTTTTAACTCTAAAATCAGAGTAGATTAGAATCAAGGACTCCAAGGATAGGTTTTCAAGCTCTAAATCCCAAGTTGAATGATTAATGGCTATATTTCTTATATAGTTGCTGCCTATGCGTTTAAACCACTGATCTGAGTAATAATAGTGAAGATAGGGAACGCGTTTAAGCTCAGAGCGCTTGCAGCCGTATTTGCCAATATCGTGGCCTGAGGCTGCTCCTGATACTCTTCCCAAATCCACTGGTACTGAAAGAGCTTTAAGCTGCCTTGCTAAGTAAAGTGAGAGATAGTGCACTCCGCATATATGATCTAGAGTATTAAACCCAAAAACTTCACCATTAAGCTTCATCATCTCGTAAGTATAATTATGTTTAAAGGTCTTTAAAAACTTTTTGTATTCTTCAGGATGTTCAAGTGAGTTTTCTTCATCCTCAGTTAAAAAGTTCATTGGATAAATACTCTGCCAAGTACCATCTTTTGATATTTTTTGTGCTTCGCAAAAAACTCTTAGAACTCTTAAGTATATTTCACAGGCAGGATTTAAGGAGTCTAAAAGTATTATATTTACAGCTTCAGGAAAAGATTTATTTAAAGTGTACTGATAAATATAATTAAGCCAATCTTCTGGAAGGTTAGGATAGCTTAATTTATTAATCATATCCATGCATAAAGTCAATACTGCTCTGCAGCTGTAATCATTATTTTTAATACTTTCTTTAAGATTATTAACAAACTTATCCGTCTTTAAATTCTCTTCAATAAAATTAAAGTCAATATTTAATTTATCCAGCCATTTTGTACTTAAAAGTTTTCTTGATATTTTACTGTATAGGCTTTGGAAAGCTAGACTACTCATCTTTTCCTCCTTTTTCATAAATATTAGAAATTATATTAAAGATTATATATCTATAGAAGATAATTTCATAGAGGGTTAAGAAAAAAAGCCTTAGGATTGAATCCCAAGGCAAAGACGTTATCTCGGTATTAGATATTTGCATAAACCATACAAATTATACAAAGGCTGAATGCCTTCCATATCTACATAATCCATGGAGTATGTCCCATCCCAAGGATAAACAGATATGTATTTCTCATTATAAATATTTATGACAAATTTTTCTTTATCAAAGTTAAGGAAAAGCTTATATTGTGGCTTATCTGATAAGTCTTTTGGTTTCTCTATAAAATTTGGCTTTTTAATTGATTTGGAGAATTTTTTAATTGTATCTATATCTTCAGGACTTAAATCAGCTTCTTTTGAAAAATTCGTATCTAAAAGCTCTACTTTTACTTTTGATTGTGTTACTAAATTTTTTATAAGCAAATTTGTATAAAAGTAGTTGTTTGGTTTTTTTTTCGTAACAGTAAAATTATTAATTGAATAACTTCCTAATTTTATTGTGCAGCCTATAAATAAAATAGGAAGGATTAAAATGGATATTATGTACAGAGTTTTTCTATTCAATGCTACCACCTTGTATAAGTATTCTCTAAATAAATATATGCTGAATGAATACAAAAGATTATAAAAGCACATTATATTTTTGAGGAAGTGGTTTAGTTGAAAAGTAATTTAAAACAGAAAAATATAACTAAAGAACATATTAATACAACTGAAAAAATGAAAGTTACAAAAAAATCCGAAGACTATTGTATAATTAATAATCAAAAAATAGAAGGAAATGCCTGCAGTACAATATTAAATGATGATAAAAAGGAGGGGCAATAATGGATAAAAAAGAAATTAAAGCACTTCAAGATGTAGATTATGCTGTTCTTACTCAGGAACAACAAAATAAGCTTAGAGAATTTGAAGCAAAGTTTAATGAAGAATTTGGCGAAGACTTTAACATTTTAATTATGGATAAAATTAAGGAAAATAAATAACACAAACAAACTTGGAGCCTTTTGGCTCTTTTTTGCTATTATTTATAAAGCATAAATAGACCTACAGTGGAAAATCTAATTAATGAAAGGGGAGTTGAAATATGAGTGAAAATCGAGGAATGAGTCATACTTTTAATAATAAAAAACAAGATAATCATTTTAAAAAGAAGAATATAAAACATGATCCTCAGGCTGAAAGTGCAAGGGCTGTATATGATGATCCAGGAAAGAAGCGTTAATAGGAAGGGGAGATAATAATGTCACATAGAGAAACTAAAAAATCTACAAAAAAGGAAAATAAGAAGCCTTCAAAACCAGAAATAATCCAAGGTGCAGAAATAGAAAAGCATAAGACTCAAGGCCTTATAAGAGGAATATAGTTAGGCGGTGAAATAATGAGCAGTGAAGAAATGATTAGAACTTCCATGATAGGAAGAGAGCTTACAGATGAGGAAATAGAAAGATATAAGGAAGAAAGAAATATAAGTAATATAGCCTATATGAAAACTCCAATAGTCAATAAGCCTACAACACAGGTAGGCTATAATGAAAATGGCAGCATTAAAGAAGTGGAAATTAAACCTCAAATTATTGAACTAAACGACACTAGAGATACTAAGGAGGAGTAGCAAATGACAAAAGAAAGCAACAAGCATAAAGCAAAAAATAAAGAGCCCAATAGAGTTGATATTAAAGAAGAGAAGGATGGAAAAGGACCGATAAGAAGAAGTATAAATGATAATTATTAAATTTAAAAAATATTAAAGAAAACTATTGATTTATTAATAATTATTATTTATAATATAAATATAAACAAATCCCAAACCCTAAACCCCAAATCCAAATTTATTGATACTTCCTTCAGTTTAAAAGCAACCGGTTTATCCGGTTGTTTTTTTGTAATTTCAATTAAATTATTTTAAATAAAATAAAAAATCCATACTAAAAGTATGGATAATCTTGGTGCCGATGGTGGGATTCGAACCCACATGGTTTCCCGCTCGATTTTGAGTCGAGTGCGTCTGCCGTTCCGCCACATCGGCAAATTTACATAAGTTATGTTATCACATATATTTTAAAAAAGCAATGTTTTTTTAAAAATTATAATTTAATTTGCATAAAAATTAATTATATACTTTATAAAAAACACTAATTGATGTTAAAATATTTAATGTATGTGAATAGCATTATATTATAGTGGAGGAATAAGATGAATAAATTATTAGAAGCAGTTATTGAAAATAATAGAAGATGGACTAAAGATGGCAAGGTAGCAACATATATTCCTGAGCTTGGAAAAGCAGACCAAGATGCAGCAGGAGTATGTATTATTACTTTAGATGGAGAAGAATATAATGGCGGAGACTATAAAACCAAGTTTACTATACAAAGCATATCAAAAATAATTACTTTAATGCTTGCACTTCTTGACAATGGAAGAGAAAGAGTGTTTTCAAAGGTTGGAGTTGAGCCAACAGCTGATGCTTTTAATTCAATTATAAATTTAGAAACTAAAAATCCTCAAAGGCCATTGAATCCTATGATTAATGCAGGTGCAATAGCAACAGTATCACTTGTTGCAGGGGAAAATTCAGAAGAAGTTTTCAATAGAATATTAAATTTTACAAGAAAAATTACTGGGAACCCAGATATAAATATAAATGGTGACGTATATAAATCAGAGAAGGAAACTGGTGACAGAAACAGGGCTTTGGCATATTTTATGAAAAGCACAGGAGTAATTGAGCAAGACCCGGAAGAAGTTCTTGATGTATATTTTAAACAATGTTCTATAGAGGCAACCTGCAGGGATATTGCAAGGATTGGAGCAATGCTTGCAAATGACGGAGTACTGCCATGGAGTGGAGAAAGAGCTTTGCCTAGAAATATAGCGAGAATAGTTAAAACTATAATGGTTACCTGCGGACTTTATGATGCTTCAGGACAGTTTGCAGTTGAGGTTGGAGTTCCTGCTAAAAGTGGTGTAGGTGGAGGAATAGTTGCTGCAATTCCCGGAAGAATGGGAATAGGAGTTTATGGGCCTGCTTTGGATGCAAGGGGAAACAGTATAGCAGGTATTAAAATACTTGAAGAATTGTCCAGAGAGCTTGATTTAAATATTTTTTAAGATAAAAAGAAAAGAGGAAAACATATGCTTAGATTTCTTGATGCTGGAGAGTCACATGGAAAGGCTTTAGTTTCTATCATTGAAGGTTTACCTTCTAATATAAAAATAGATTTGGACTATATAAACAGTGAACTCGGAAGAAGGCAAAAGGGCTATGGCAGAGGAGCAAGAATGAAAATTGAGCAGGATAAAGCTCAAATATGGTCTGGCGTAAGAGGAATGGTTACTACAGGCAGTCCAATAACAATGGTAATTTATAATAAGGATTATGATAATTGGAAGGATATACTTGAAACTAAGCCTGAGGAAGATAAAAAGATAACAGTGCCAAGACCTGGACATGGAGATTTAGTAGGATTCTTAAAATATAAAACTGGAGATATAAGAGATGTAATAGAAAGAACTTCGGCAAGGGAAACAGCCATAAGAACAGCTGTGGGGGCTTTATGCAAAAGCATACTTGAAGAGCTTGATATAATCATTAGAAGTAAGGTAAACAGCATAGGAAATATACAGGATGAAGAGTCAGATTTATTCGATAACAGCAATTACAAAATAATAGAAGAAAGTGAATTAAGGTGTTATAATAAAAATATTGAAGCTAAAATGAAAAAGCAAATTGATATTTGTAAAGAAAATGGAGACACTATAGGTGGAAGTATTTTCATATCTATGAAAGGTATTCCTGCTGGGATAGGAAGTTATTCTCAATGGGATAGAAAGCTGGATGCTGTTTTGAGCTTTGCAGTAATGTCTGTTCAAGGCATAAAGGCAGTGGAGTTTGGAAATGGACTTTCTCAAAGCCTAACCGGAAGCAGATTTAATGATGAAATATACTATGAAAATAATAAAATTGTAAGAAAAACAAATAACTGCGGCGGCATAGAAGCTGGTGTTTCTAATGGTGAAAATATTGAGCTTAAAGCTTTTATGAAACCAATACCTACTGTAAGACAGAGTATCGCTTCAATTGATTTAAAAACTAAGACCAATGTTACAAACAGATATGAAAGATCGGATGTGTGCGGCGTCGTTCCTGCATCAATTGTTCTTGAAAATGTATGTGCTTTTGAGATATTAAAAGAAATGCTAAACAAGTTTCCTGGTGATAATTTCATGGAATTTAATAGAAGCATTGAACAATATAGAAATGAAATATATACATATTAATGGAGGAAAGTTATTATGTCAAAAGAAAGACTAATAATATTAGATGGACACAGCTTAATGAATAGAGCTTTTTATGCCCTTCCGCCTTTAACTAATACTGAAGGACTGCATACAAATGCTTTATATGGCTTTACTAATATGCTTATAAAAATGAAGGAAGAGATAAAGCCAAATTACATAGTATGTACTTTTGACAGAAAAGCTCCAACCTTCAGACATGAGGAATATAAAGAATACAAGGCTGGAAGAAAGAGAATGCCCGAGGAACTTGCAGAGCAATTTCCTGTACTAAAGGATCTACTTCAATTGATGGCTATTGATATATTTGAAATAGACGGCTTTGAGGCAGATGATTTGATAGGAACCTTATCAAAGTTTGCTGAAAAAAATGATATTGAAGTTTACGTCGTTACTGGAGATAGAGATGCTCTTCAATTAGCCTCAGATAATATTAAAGTTGTAATAACTAAAAAAGGCATGAGCGAAAAGGAAATCTATGATAGAAATAGAATGATTGAGGACTTTGGAGTTACTCCAACTCAGTTTATAGATGTTAAAGGGCTTATGGGAGACAGCTCTGATAATATTCCAGGGGTTCCTGGTATCGGAGAAAAAACAGCCTACAAGCTTATACAACAGTATGGCAGTATAGAAAACTTACTTCAAAATATTGATAATGTTACAGGAAATAAAGTGAAGCAAAATCTTTTAGAGTACAGTGAACAGGCGATATTCAGCAAAAGACTTGCTACTATTATTACTGATGTTCCTATAGATATAAGCTTGGATTCTATTAAATCTAAAGAAAGCTTTGATATTGATGGACTAAGGCAGATGTTTTTCAGGCTTCAATTTAAATCTTTACTTGAAAGACTTCCTATTGATGATAGTGAAGCAGATAAGGGTACTAAAGCTTTAGAAGAGGCTGTAAATTATAAAACTATAGATTCTATAGACAAATTTGAAACTCTCGCAAAAGAATTTAAGGAAGTAATATATTTTAATCTTGAATTTTCAGATCTAAATGTGTATTCAAAATGTAAAATACAAAAAATATATATTTCTTTTAATGATGATAATTATGTTATAACTTTTAACAGTTTGTTTGAAGAAGAAAAAGATAGAACTATAAATGTTATAAAAGATATATTTGAAAATAAGGCTTTAAAAAAAGTTGGATATGACAATAAGGCTTCGTACTTATTATTTAATAGAATAGGTATAAACCTTGAGGGCGTTATATTTGATATTAAGGTGGCTGCCTACTTAATTGATTCCTCAAAGGGAGAATACGAGTTAAATAACCTTATAGGAGAATATCTTAAGGTTGACATAAGAAAAGATGACGAAGATATACATATAAAACAAACCTCATATTTAAAAAGTCTTAAAGAAGTCTTAGAAGAAAAAATTAAGGAATATGATATGGATAAGCTTCTTTATGAGGTTGAACAGCCGCTTACAGAAGTTCTTGCAGCTGTGGAAGCTGAAGGCTTTAAGGTAGATACAGAAAAGCTTGAAGAACTTGGAGTAAAGTTTAAAAAAGAAATTGAAATAGTTCAAAATGATATATATAGTCTTTCAGGAGAAGAGTTCAACATAGGCTCGCCAAAGCAGTTGGGTAAGATTTTGTTCGAAAAGCTTGATTTGCCTGTGATTAAAAAAACAAAAACAGGCTATTCCACAAATGCAGAGGTTCTTGAAGAACTTATGGATAAACATCCTATTATAGAAAAAATATTGTATTACAGACAACTTACAAAGCTACATTCAACTTATGTGGAGGGATTAAAGTCTGTAATAGATACGGATGGGAAAATTCACTCCAGTCTAAATCAAACAGTTACGACTACTGGAAGACTTTCAAGTACTGAGCCGAACCTTCAAAACATACCTATAAAGTATGAGCTTGGCAGGGAAATTAGAAAGGTATTTATACCAAATGAAGCTGAGTGCATTATATTATCAGCAGACTATTCGCAAATTGAATTAAGAGTTTTAGCTCATATTGCAAAGGATGAAAATTTAATTGATGCCTTTATAAATCACAGTGATATTCATACAAAAACTGCTTCAGAGGTTTTTAGAGTTCCTATTGATGAAGTAACTTCTCTTATGAGAAGCAGAGCTAAAGCAGTAAATTTTGGTATAGTTTATGGAATTGGTGATTTTAGCCTGGCAAAGGATTTAAAGATAACTAAGAAAGAAGCAAAAATCTATATTGATACCTATTTTGAAAGGTATCCAAATGTAAAGAAATATATGGAAGATATAGTGAAAGATGCTAAAGATCAATCCTTTGTTACTACAATACTGAACAGAAGAAGATATATTCCGGAAATAACAGCTTCAAACCATATGGTGAAAGCTCTTGGTGAAAGACTTGCTATGAATACTCCGATTCAGGGAAGTGCAGCAGATATTATTAAGCTTGCTATGGTTAACGTATATAAGGAACTTAAACAAAGGAACTTGAAAAGTACTTTAATACTTCAGGTTCATGATGAGCTTATATTAAATGTTTATAAGGAAGAGCTCAAGGAAGTTCAGGCTATTGTAAAGAAAGAGATGGAACAGGTGCTTGAGCTTAAGGTTCCTCTTGAAGTTGATGTTAACTTAGGTGATACCTGGTATGAGGCAAAATGATGCTTAAGGTTGGCTTAACAGGAGGAATTGGCAGCGGTAAAAGCACTGTTTCAAGACTTTTTAAAGAAAAAGGATTTCCGATAATAGATGCTGATATAATTTCAAGAGAAATATATAATATTTATCCTGATATAAACAAAGAAATAAGAGAGCAGTTTGGAAGCAGTTTTTTTGATAGTGACGGCCAATTAATAAGAAAAGAACTTGGTGCCTTTATATTTAAAGATAAGGAACGTGTGAAAAAAATAGAATCAATAACACTTCCGTATATCCTTAAAGAAATTTTTGAAAGGTTGGAACAGCTAAGCAGGGAGGATAATGCTCTTTGTATTGTTGACGCACCTACACTTATTGAAGTAGGCCTTCATAAACATATGGATACTAATATTTTAGTATGGGTAAATTTAAATACGCAAATAGAAAGAGTAAAGCTACGAGATAATGCAAAAGAAGAAGATATAATAAACAGGATAAAAGCTCAACTGCCTATTGATGAAAAAAAGAAATATGTAGATTTTATCATTGACAATAGGTTGAGTCTTAATCATACAAAAGAACAATTTGAAGTAATATTAAAAAGCTTATTATTAATGAGGTAGAAAAATGAGATATAGAAACTTACTGCGTTCTTTTGTGATTGTAATTATTATTATTACTGCATTAAATTTTTTAAATATTATAAGATTGTTTTACCCTCTACAGTATTCGGAGCATATAATGACGTATTCTGAAAAATATGATTTAAGCCCTTATTTAGTTGCGGCTGTTATAAAAACGGAGAGCAATTTTAGACCAAATGCGAAGTCACCTAAGAACGCTCATGGCTTAATGCAGATAACCTCTTCTACAGCAGAATGGGCAGCAAAAGAAATGAATCTTGAAAATTATTCTGTTGAAATGCTTAAAGACCCAGAGTTTAATATAAGAATGGGCTGCTGGTACTTGGATAATTTAAATAAAGAATTTAATGATAATACAGATTTGGTCCTTGCAGCTTATAACGGTGGCAGAGGAAATGTTCAAAAGTGGTTGTCGGACTTAAATCACTCAAAGGATGGAAAAAATCTTTACTATATTCCTTTTAAGGAAACTGATAAATATATAAAAAGAGTTAAGGTAAACTATAATATATATAAGCTTTTATATGGGGAAAGATTTAATGAATAAAATAATATTTAGAAGTATAGATTAATTTCTATACTTCTTTCTTTTCGATAAATAGTCTGTTTTGATGCTATATATAAATAGAGTCTTTAGTAGTATAATTTAGATGTATGATATAAAGTTAGTTTGCAAGAGGATAAAAGTGAATTAAAAGACTTAGTAATTTAGATTAAATAAAATTGGGGGAATAAAAATGCTATTAATAAAAAATGGAACAATTCTTACTATGATTGGGGAGCCAATTGAAAATGGACAAGTATTAGTTGATAACGGGAAAATTATAAATGTAGGGAAATATATATCAGTTACTGAAAACTGCCAGGTTATTGATGCAAATGGTGGTTTTGTTATGCCCGGGATTATTGATGCTCATTGCCATATAGGTATGTGGGAAGAAGGGCTTGGTTTTGAAGGAAGCGATGGAAATGAAATAACAGACCCAGCAACTCCTCAGCTTAGAGCAATTGATGCAATAAACCCAAGGGATATAGCTTTTACAGAAGCTTATGAAAATGGTGTTACCTGTGTGTGTACTGGACCAGGAAGTGCAAATGTTATTGGAGGACAATTTGCTACTATTAAGACAAAGGGAATAAGAATTGACGATATGGTTCTTCAACAGACAGCTTCAATGAAGATAGCTTTTGGTGAGAATCCTAAGAGATGCTATAATGCAAAAAAACAATCGCCTTCAACAAGAATGGCTACTGCTGCAATACTTAGGGAATATATTCTTAAAACAAAAAATTATATGGAGAATAAAGAAAAGAACTCAAGCTTTGATATGAAACTTGAGAGTTTGATACCAGTTGTAAAGGGAGAGCTTAATGTAAAGGCGCATGCTCATAGAACAGACGATATTTTTACAGCCATTCGTATTGCCAAGGAGTTTGGCCTTAAGATGACTTTAGAACACTGCACCGAAGGACATTTAATTGCTGAGGAACTTGCAAAAGAGGGCTTTGCTGCTATAGTTGGTCCGTCTTTTGGATCTAAAAGTAAAGTTGAATTGAGGGAAAAGACTTTTGAAACAGCAGCAGTACTCCATAAAGCAGGTGTAAAAATAGCAATAATGACAGATCATCCAGTAATACCAGTGCATCATCTTCCAATGTGTGCTGCTTTTGCTGTACGAGCAGGACTTGATGAAGAAACAGCACTAAAAGCAATAACTATTAATCCAGCGGAAATACTTGGAATTTCAGAAAGAGTTGGTTCTTTGGAGATTAATAAAGATGCGGATATTGTTATTTTTGATAAGCATCCTTTTGATATTCAAGCTAAAACTACCTGCGTTTTAATAGATGGAGAAATTGTTTTTAAAAGGTAGAATTAATTTGTATTTAGTTTTGGGGCAGTTAGCCCCTTTTTATTGCAAATAATTATTAAACAAGAAATAAAAAAATTAAACAAGTTATTTAAAAATATGACAAAAAGTGATAGAATGTTAAAGGACTGCAATTTAACTTGATTTTTACAAAAAATTAACATATCTTTAACCTAATAGGGGAAGGGAGCAAAATAATGCAGAGAAACACACATAAAAAGGATAAATTATTTTTAATGCTTTTAGACATTTCTGACAATTTAAAGCAGGGAGGACAGTATTTTCTTGATTTTAAGATTAAGGAAGAAAAACATCTTGAAGAATTTCAAAAGAAAATGAAGGAATACGAGCATAAGGGGGACGTTTTAGTTGCAGAAATAATAAAAGATTTGAACAATACTTTTATTACTCCAATTGAGCGTGAAGATGCCTTAGAATTAGCAGTTCATATGGATGAAATTCTTGATGGACTTGAACAGTGTGCAGCCCACTTCTATATTTATAATGTATATGAAATTGACCATTTTATGGTTGAATTTAGCGAGTTAGTTTATAAATGCATAGTAGAAATACATAACGCAATAGACTTGCTGTCACAAAAGAAGCTTACTCAAATTAGAGAGCATTCAATTAAAATAAAGGAATATGAAGAAACATGCGATATTCTTGAAAGAGTGGCTTTAAAGGAACTTTTTGAAAAACAAAATGATATAAAAAGACTTATTCAATATAAGGAAATCTACGAACTTCTTGAAAACACCGCGGATGAATGCAAAAGAGTTAGTAAGGTGCTTGAGACGGTAGTAATGAAGAATGCGTAAGGAGAATTCAAAATGGGTACATCATATATTACATTAGCTTTTACGATTATTCTTGCATTGTCTTTCGATTTTATCAATGGTTTTCATGATACTGCAAACGCTATTGCAACGGCGGTATCAACAAAAGCATTAACTCCAAGACGTGCGATTATGATTGCCTCATTAATGAATTTTATTGGGGCGGTTGCCTTTACTGGAGTTGCTAAAACTATTGCAAAAGACATAGTAAATCTTGATGCAATACCAAACGGTGCTGTGGTTATACTTGCTGCGCTTGTTTCTGCTATAGCCTGGAATCTAATAACATGGTATTTTGGAATACCAAGCAGCTCATCTCATGCACTTATAGGTTCTCTTGCAGGTGCAGCCATAGCTGCTGCAGGAACAGCTTCAATTAACTTTAAAGGATTTATTTCTATTATAGAATCTTTAATTTTGTCACCTATACTTGCCTTTGGAGTGGGCTATATTGTTTTTACTATTATTAAACAAATATTTAAAAACTTAAATTTGTCAAAAACCAATAGAAGATTTAGGAGACTTCAAGCATTAACAGCTGCAATTCAAGCCTTTGCTCATGGTACAAACGATGCGCAAAAATCTATGGGAATAATAACCATGGCTCTTGTAAGTAATGGCTTCGACAAGTCTGGCAACATTCCTTTATGGGTACAAGTATGTTGTGCTACAGCTATGGCTCTAGGAACTTCTATTGGCGGCTGGAGAATAATAAAAACTGTTGGAACACAAATTATGAAGATAAAACCTGTAAATGGTGTGGCAGCAGATCTGTCATCAGCATTGGTAATATTTGGGGCATCTAAATTTGGACTTCCAGTTAGTACAACCCATGTTATATCCTCTTCAATAATGGGGGTAGGCTCAGCTTATAGAGTTAAAGCCGTAAAGTGGAATACAGGCAAAAGAATGATAATTACATGGTTTATAACTCTTCCTATAGCAGCCTCAATTTCAGCAGTTATATTTATGCTTATTAACATATTTATTTAATTCAATAAATTTAAGGCAGAGACTTTGATGATAAAGTAGCTGTCTTTTTATTTTGGAGAATAATACTATTCCATAAAATTAAAAAACAAAACTATAACCTTGACGTTAAGGTTATGGAGTGATAGAATATCTATTGGCAGGTGAGAATATGGAAAGCAAATACTACAAAATTGAAGAAGTAGCAGTAAAAACAGGGCTTACAAAAAGAGCAATACGATATTATGAGGATATTGAACTCATAAAGCCAGTTAGAGCGGAATCTTCGTATAGACTTTACACCGAGGAAGATATAGAAAAAATTATTAGAATAAAAGAATTACGAGATAGTCTTGGCTTTTCTTTAAATGAAGTTAAAGTTATCTTTGATCTAGAAATTGATTTAAAAAGTATCTTTAAGGGTGAGAAAAAGGATGAGGCTTTGGTTGAAAAATCGAAAAATTTGATTGAGAACCAGATAAAACTTATAGAAGAAAAAGAACAAACTTTAGAAAGAGTCAAAAATAAATGTGTAGAAATTTTAGAAAAGCTTGAAGCACTACGTCAAAGCAAATAATAATGAATAAAATGGAGGCCATTAAATGACAAAAGATAATTATAAATGGATTGCACTTTCTTGTACAACCATCGGTGCACTTTTTTCTGTGCTCAGTGGCAGTACTTTAATGATTGCACTTCCGGTTATTATGAAAGATTTAAATGCAAGCATGAGTGTAGTAACTTGGACTCTTATGGGCTATATGCTGGCAATGACAATATTGGTTCCTTCAATAGGAAGAATGGCAGATATGGTTGGAAGAAAGAAACTTTATGTATCTGGTTTTGCAGTATTTACCTTTGCGTCTTTATTATGCGCTATGTCACAAACTGGAATGCAGCTGCTCATATACAGAATAGTTCAAGCTGTTGGCGGATCTTTGATGGTTGCAAACAGTACTGCTATAGTTGCAGATGCATTTCCTAAGAAAGAACTTGGAAAAGCATTAGGAATTAATAGTATGATAATAAGTATAGCTTCAATTGCAGGGCCGATTCTAGGTGGATTTTTAATAACAATCGGCTGGAGAAGCATATTTTATATAAATATACCAATAGGAATTATTGGAACACTTTGGGCAGCCTTTCAGCTTAAAGAAAGCAGTGTTCTATCTGATACTAAGAAGTTTGATTTAAAAGGTACATTAACTTTTACAGCAGGAATGCTGGCTCTTTTAGTAGCCTTATCCTTTGGGGGATTCGTTGGATGGATGAATATAACTGTAATTGGTCTTATCATAGCATCAATAATATTGCTTTGGATGTTTGTACGAATTGAAAACAGCACAGAAGAACCTATGCTGGATTTAAGGCTTTTAAAAACAAGGGTACTTGCCTTTGCATATGCAAGCAACCTCCTAAACGGAATAGCAAGAGGTGCGGTTACCTTTTTATTGATCTTTTACTTCCAAGGTATTAAGGGGATTGACCCAATAGTTGCTGGAATGCTCCTTGCTCCATTTGCAATATCCATGATGATAGTATCACCAATAAGCGGATATCTTTCAGACAAATACGGAGCAAGAATTCTAAGTTCTGTTGGATTGCTTGTTTCTGCTTTAGGTCTACTTGGAATGATGTTTATAACTGCTGATACATCAACTGCTGAACTTGTTATATGGATGCTTATAATGGGGTTTGGTTCAGGAATGTTTTTCTCTCCAAATACAAGTGCAATTATGGGTATGGTACCAGCAAATAAAAGAGGTGTTGCAGCTGGAGTCAGAACTATGGCTACCAATGCAGGAAATGTATTAAGCATAGCAATTTCTATGGCTATAATATCCTCAAGTATATCTCCTGAGGCAATGCAGGCTTTGTTTGTGGGTACACAGGTAGGTTCAGAAGGAATTGCTATCGGTCAGTTTGTTTCAGGCCTTAGAATAGCATTTACTATATCTTTCATATTCAGCATAGTAGCTGCTGTTATATCCTATATGAGAGGAAGCGAACCTGAATGGAAAGAAGAAGCTGCATAAGTTATTTTGCAGTTAAAAAGGACAGCTTGTTAAGCTGTCCTTTTTAACTAGTTGTCTAGATAGCTAGTTATATTCTTTTCTAGATATATTCTTATCTAAATGTTTTTGGTGAAAGTTTTGTTGTAAGTAAAAGAGCTAGAATAATAAAGCACATTATCATTGTAACAACACCACTCCATCCGAAGGAAGACCAGAAAGTTCCTCCTGCAGTTCCGCCTATGCTTGAGCCCACATAATAGAAAAAAAGATAAAGTGAAGAAGCCTGAGCTTTATCATGAGATGCAAGATGTCCAACCCAGCTGCTTGCAATAGAGTGTCCACCGAAAAATCCAAAGGTCAAAAGAGCTATACCAACTATCTTCAGGATTAGATTGATGCTTAAGGTTACTGCTGCACCCGCAAACATTATAATAAGTGCACTTAAAAGAAGCTTATGCTTACCATGCTTGTCTGCCATTTGCCCCATCCAAGTAGAACTAAAAGTCCCCATGAGATACAGAATGAAAATAAATCCTACTAAAGAAGGGCTTAAGGAATAAGGTGGAGCAATTAATTGAAATCCAATATAATTATACAAAGAAACAAGACTTCCTAAGAGCAAAAAGCCAATGCCATAAAGACAGAGTAAACTTGGGTTTTTTAAATGATTTATCATTGATTTTAATAATTTCCTTGTGTCAAGAACGCGAGGGTTAAAATGCTTTGATTTTGGAAGCTCAACTACAAACAATATGCTGGCAATAAGACTCAACACCCCTACAGAGCAGAGAGCAGCACGCCAATTAAAAAGGTCTGTAATAATTCCTATGGTAATACGTCCAAACATTCCTCCAAGGGAATTGCCGCTTATAAACATTCCCATTGCCATGCCAAGACTTTTCTCTTCTATTTCTTCACCTAAATATGCCATCGCAATTGCTGATAATCCAGATAAAACAAAACCTTGAAGTATTCGGAGTGCTAAAAGAATATGAAAACTTGGGGCAAAGCCTGTAAGTATTGCAAGTATAGAGGCTGAAAACATAGAAAATGTCATAATTACTTTTCTGCCCCAGGCTTCTGATAAAGAACCTACAATTAGAAGGCTCACTGCAAGGGAAATTGTAGTTGCAGATAGGGAAAGACTTGCAGACGCAGGAGAAATATAAAAATCTCTAGAAAGGTATGGAAGTAGTGGCTGTGTGCTATATAATACAGCAAATGTGCAAAAACCGCCTGCAAATAGTGCTATGTTAGCTTTTTTAAATTCCTCTGATCCTTTTTCAATATAACTCATAATTATGTCACCTCAAATTTATGAAATAAACTTTAAATTAGAAGAAATTATTTTAAAATACAGTTTTATTATAGAACTTTAAAACTAATTATAAAAGTACTATAATGAAATTAAAGTTTAGATAATACTTTATAGGAGGTAAATCGATTGAGAATCGGAATTATAGGTTTAGGTGATATAGCTAAAAAAGCGTATTTACCTGTTCTTTCGGAAAAAGAAGGAATAGAATTGGTGCTTTGTACAAGAAATAAAGATACCTTAGAGAGATTTTCAAAAAAGTATAGAATTAATGATAAGGCCTCTACAGTAGAGGAGCTTATTGAAAAGGGTATAGATGCAGCTTTTGTGAGCACTGCTACTGATGGACATTATGAAACAGCAAAGAAGCTTCTAGAAAGTGGAATAAATACATATATAGATAAACCTATATCTATGAATTTTAATGAAACACAGGAAATTGTAAAACTTGCAGAGAAAAAAGGAATCATTGCTATGACCGGCTTTAACAGAAGATTTATACCTATGATTAAAGAGCTTAAGGATCATGGTAAGGCATCTATGATAATAATGCAGAAAAACAGATTTGCTTTTCCTGATTATATAAGAAGGTTTGTTGTAGAAGACTTTATTCATGTGGTAGATACGTTAAGATTTTTAATTGATACTAATGTGAAAGATGTTAAAGTAGAATACATTAAAAATGGTGATATGCTTGATAGTTTAGTAATACAGCTTATAGGAGAAGGCTGTATAGCAATAGGGATTATGAACAGAAACGGTGGAGTTACAGAAGAAATTATTGAATATACCACCGGGTACCATAAATATGTAGTAAACGGTCTTGTTGAGACAACTCACTATCACAACAAAGAAGTATGTATATCAAAGTTTGGGGATTGGGAACCAACGCTTTATAAACGTGGGTTTTATCAAATAATTGATCATTTTATAGACTGTGTAAAGAATAATAAGACTCCAAATCCATCTATTGAAGATTCTCTTATTACACATGAAATTTTTGAGAGAATAGTTAAGTGTATAGATTGACGAATTTTAAATAAGAAGAATAGAATAAGTGCTATTAGGATTGAGCAGGTAAAACCTGCTTTTTTACTAGCATATTGGTATTGTATTTTGAATGCTGGTAGATGTGAGTTGTAAGTTATTAAAACGAGTGATAAAAAATAAAATCACTATATAAAACAAAATTGTATTAAAAGTTGTTATTAATTAATAAGTACTACTTTATTTTTTTAGTATATAATGGTAATATAAATTAAAAAGATATGATTTTTCATTAACTAGAAAGTAATAGGTAATTCTTGCATAATATAAATGTGTAAAAGCATAATAAAACTAGAGAATATGTAATATAAAAACAGCATAATATAATTGCCTGTACTAGAATATAGAAATCTATATATTGAAAGGAGTTACATAAATGAATAAACAACAAATAGGTGTAATAGGGCTTGCCGTGATGGGGAAAAATCTTGCATTAAATATAGAAAGTAAAGGTTTCTCAGTATCAGTTTTTAATCGTTCTAGAGAAAAAACAGATGAACTTTTAAAGGAATCACAAGGTAAAAATCTTATAGGAACTTATTCTATTGAAGATTTTGTAGATTCTTTAGAAGTTCCAAGAAAAATTCTTATAATGGTAAAGGCGGGAAAGCCTGTTGATGATACAATAGAACAGCTTAAGCCATACCTTAGTAAAGGGGATATTTTAATTGACGGAGGAAATTCTTTTTTCGTAGACACTATAAGAAGAAACAGAGATCTTGAAAGGGAAGGCTACAGGTTTATTGGAACCGGTGTTTCGGGAGGAGAAGAAGGAGCCTTGCATGGTCCATCTATAATGCCTGGAGGGCAGGAAGATGCTTATAAGCTTGTAGAACCAATGCTTACTGCTATTTCTGCAAAGGTAGATGGAGAGCCTTGCTGCACATATATTGGTACTGATGGAGCAGGTCATTATGTTAAGATGGTTCATAATGGTATTGAATACGGAGATATGCAGCTTATAAGTGAAGCTTATTTTCTTTTAAAGAATATACTTGACCTTTCCGAAAAGGAGCTTCATGAAGTATTTTCGGAGTGGAATAAAGGCGAACTAGATAGTTTTCTTATAGATATTACTCAAGATATATTTACTAAGTATGATGAAGAAACAGGAAAGCCCATGGTTGATGTTATACTTGACACTGCTGGTCAGAAGGGAACAGGAAAATGGACCAGTCAAAGTGCACTAGACTTAGGAGTATCAACACCAACTATTACTGAAGCGGTATTCGCACGTTGCATTTCTGCTATTAAGAGCGAGAGAGTAGCAGCTAGTAAAATATTAAAAGGACCTTCAAAATTTTCCTATGATAAAGACAAAAATGAATTTATAGAAGCTGTAAGAAAAGCTTTGTATGCTAGTAAAATATGCTCTTATGCTCAAGGTTTTGCACTTATGAAGGCAGCTGCAGATGAATATGGCTGGAATTTAAACTATGGCGAAATTGCTATGATATTTAGAGGCGGCTGTATTATAAGAGCACAGTTTCTCCATAAAATAAAAGAAGCTTACGATAATAATAAGGATATTGCAAATTTAATGCTTGATCCATATTTTAAAAATATACTTGAAAGCTATCAGGATGCCTTTAGAGAAGTTATATGCATTGCTGTAAAATTTGGTATACCGACACCCGCATTCTCAAGTGCGTTAGCTTATTTTGACAGTTACAGAAGTGAATTTCTTCCTGCTAACCTGCTTCAAGCTCAAAGAGATTACTTTGGAGCACATACTTTTGAAAGAACTGATAAAGAAGGTATATTCCATTATAAATGGTTTTAAGAATATTAATAATTAATCAAGGCAAAATTAGAGAGTCTAGGATAAAATTAATTTAATCCAGACTCTTTCTTTTATATTTTTATTTATCTATTAATTTTTTTTGGAATTCTTCCACCATCTTTTTGGTTATTAATCCGCCTACTTGACCACCGATATATCCGTTTAATTTTGAACTTACATTACCTTTATATCCATCATTATATTTAAGTCCAATTTCATTTGCATATTCTGTTTTTATCTTATCTAATGCATCTTTAGCTTCTGGAACTAACGGTCTTCTACTCATAAAAACACCTCCATGTCTTTATTAGTTTGAATTATAAATCTAAATATATGCTGGCAAATTAAACTATAAAATACTCTTTTTCTTTTTAATATGCTAATTTTTAATAAATAATGAAATGTGTTCTGAAATATTATGTAAACAATAATTTGAGGTATGTATACATAAAATTAAAAGTATACTAAAGTAAATATAATTATTATGGTAAACAAAAGTTTAATAATGTATACAAATTAAAGAATAAGTTGTATAATAATATTTGAGTTGATATATAGTCTGGAGGTAACAACAATGGATGAATTTAATAACGAAACTCAAGATAATAAAAAAGATTCACCTCTTAGTGTAAGAGTGGAACAGTATTATAAGGAGCTATTTCTAGAGCTGAGTGAGAAACCTGGCTATAATAGAAAAAGACTTCTTGAAAATATGATAAGTACATATATAAGTAAAGAAAGAGAAGATAACAGGCAGAGCAATTTGAATCTGGAGCATGAAATAAGTTTGATTTCAGGTAGTCTTAATGATATTTTGGGAGTGTTTAAGACTATTTCAACTAAGGCTCAGGACACTATTGGATCTGACAGAAGCTTCTATGAACAGCAAATTGAAAATTATAAAAAGGAAATTGAGAGTTATAAAATGAAGTTTCAAAGCGAAGAAGTTCAAATAAAAGAACTTAAGCTTCAAAATAATGAACTTGAACTTGTTATTAATAAACTAAATGAGGAAAATAAAAAATTAGAAGACAAAAATAAAAATCTTCAGCAAGATGCTGATAAATCAAAGGATGCGCACGCAGAAGTGCTTAAAGATGTGTACAATTTAAGAGGCTTGGAGGTTGAAAATTTAAGGCGAACGGCCGAAAATAAAGAACTTTCCGCGCAGATTGAAGCTATTAAAGTGATTGTCAATGATAAGGAAAAAGAGATAGAAAAACTTAAATATAATTACAAGGTACTGGAAGATAAGAGTGATAAAAAGAGTGAACTGCTTGAAATGCAAATAGAAGAAATGGCTAAACAAATTGACAGTATGAGAAAAAATAAAGAAGCTGATATAAAAGAGGTTGAGGAACTTTTAAGAAAAGAGTTTCAAGTTAGAAAAGAAACTGAAATTTTGGAGCTTAAGTCAGAATATAATAAGCTTCAGCTGCAGTATATAAAAGATATGGAAAGTATGAAGAAGTAGCTCTGTGTTAAAATTTTTGAAAAAAGTTTTTTGAAGAAGTAGAAATGTTAGTATTGCATAAAACTTTTTTCTTTTTTTAGTATATTTTTCGATATAACTCGATACATAATTTAAGTTATGTATCGAGTTGTGGTATAATAGATTTTGAAGTGGATTTTTAAAAATAGGAGACAGAAATGGATTACTTAAATTATTTTTCCGATTATTTAAAAAAACGAGATTTATCCTTAAATACTATTAGTAGTTATAAAAGTGATGTTGGACAATTTCTAGAGTATATAGTTAAGCCGGTGTTAAGCATTGATAAAAATGATGTACTTAATTTCGTTGGGCATCTTGAAGAAAATGAAATTAATGTCAGCTCTATAAATAGAAAATTTATAAGCATCAAAAATTTTCTGGATTTTCTTAATGAAGAATATAATGCTGGTTTTACTTTTAAGCTAAAACAGATAAAAACTCAACATCAGCAGTATCTTGATGATTTGCTTTTTAAGGAAGATTTTGATAAGCTTATTAATTGCGCAAGAAAAAATAAGGACATTAGAGCTGAGACTATATTTCAAACTTTATACTTAACCGGAATGAGGGTAAGCGAACTTCTTCAACTTGAAGTAGGGGATGTAGGAAAAAAATATTTATCTATTAAAGGAAAAGGAGGCAAGTACAGGACAATCTTTGTGCCTCCAAAGCTTGTGGATATACTTAGCGAATATAAGCTTCAAAGAATTAATAATAGCGATAAACTGTTTACAGGACAAAGAGGTCCGATAAATAGACAAACTGTTCATAACATGATAAAAAAATATGCAAACATGGCAAATGTTAATATTGATTCTGCTCACGCTCACAATTTCAGGCATCTTTACTGCTTAAGTCTTATTGAAAAGGGGCTTAGCATTGATGTTGTTGCCGATCTTGCAGGGCATAGCAATATAAATACTACAAGAATATATACAAGAAAAACAAAAGAACAGTTAATGACAGCAATAAACGAACTATAAAAAAGGAGACTAGGGATGGGACAAAAGGCAGTATTTTTTGACGTAGATGGAACTTTAATTGATTGTGCTAACGGTATGGAGCGTGTTTTAGACTCTACTGAACAAGCAATTACGAAAATAAAGAAAAATGGACATTTAGCAGTATTAGCTACAGGAAGACCTAAATCTTTTTTAGATAAAGAAATTACAAGACTGAAATTTGACGCATATATAACTTCAAATGGAGCTTATATAGAGATGAATGGCAAAGCTTTGTACAATAGAAAAATTGATATAAGCACATTAGATAAGGTCATATCTATGTGCAACTCTGAAGGGATTGATTATATATTTGAAGGGCAGGATTTATCCTATGTTTCTGATTTTAATTCAAATAATATTAAAAATCTGCTCCAAGTATTTTCAATTAATCCAAATAACTTGACGGACATTAATGATTCGAATGAGATATCAGCAAATAAAATGGTATTAATTTTTAATAATGACAGGCAAAAAAAATTAAGTATCAGTCTGTTAGAAGATAAATTTAATTTCATGAATCATCCAGGACTTAGTTCCTATGATGTTTATTTTAAGGACTGTACTAAGGCTGATGGTATAAAAAAGTTTGCGGACAACCTTAATATAAGTATAGATAATACAATTGCTTTTGGGGATGGAATTAATGATATTGAGATGCTGCAGACTGTTAAATATGGAATTGCTATGGGAAATGCTAATGAAAAGTTAAAAAAAGTTGCCTATTTCGTTACTAATGATGTTTTTTCCCATGGTATTTATAATGGTCTTGAAAGACTGCAGATAATATAAATTTAAATATGTGTAGTTCTAAATATAAAGAGTCAGCTTTTGCTGACTCTTTTGTTATCTTATGAAATTAGTAACAGCTCTCTCTTCAGCTTTTGGAAGTTCGATTCCTGCTTCTTTACCAGCTTGTATGCATTTTAAAAGCCAAGCCATATTCTTGCCTAAAGTTCTCATTGTCTGCATACCTTCTAAATCCTGTTTTACTTCTTCAGGGGTATTGCCATGAACCATATTCCAATATTGAGAAGATACTACAGGCATATTTGAAATGGTAAAGTATTTGTTTAACTGCTCAAAGGCTGCAGTAGAGCCACCGCGACGGCAGCTAACAACTGCTGCTCCGGGTTTATATTGAAAGCAGTTTCCTGCATAGAAAAATCTGTCCAAGAAAGAGGTTATCTGCCCTGAGGCAGCAGCATAGTGTACTGGTGAGCCAAAAATAAAACCGTCTGCTTCTTTTGCTTTTTCTAAAGCTATATTTACTATATCGTCATTAAATATACATTTGCCATTATCATCTTTAGAACATCCGCCACAAGCCATGCATCCTCTAATAGGTTTACTTCCTACATGCAGAATTTCTGTTATAATACCTTCATTTATTAGCTCTTTTTCTACTTCACATAAAGCGGTATAAGTACAGCCTTTAGCTTTTGGACTTCCGTTAATAAGTAATACCTTCATTATTATCACCCATCCCAATCTAAAATAATTTATAACTTTCACTGCTTATTATACAATAATCTATCTGAAAAATGTAGAATTTCACAATCTATATGTAATGTAAGAACTTTCGCATTATATATTGGTAATTAGGAAGCTATGTATGTTACAATATTAAAATGTGTTTGCAATAATTTAATAAAAAATGTATCATAATAAAATGAAAAGTTTTATTTTTGTAAGGGAGATATAAATATGAAAGCAGTTTATAAAAATCCAAAGGAATTAGCAACAAAATTAATCGATTTAGTAGATACCTATAGGGAAGGGTTAATTGACGAAGAAAAATTTGAAAAGTCAATAACTGCAATTATAGAAAAAAATACAATATATAAAAATGGATTTATGCCAGCAAGGCTTATAAGTATTATAGGAGAAGATAGAAAAACCTTCATTGATGAGGTAGAACAAAAGCTTAGAGATAAATAAAGGGTGATATAGTGGTAGAAAGATTACAAAAATATATAGCTTATTGCGGAGTTGCTTCAAGGAGAAAAAGTGAAGAGATAATTTTAGAAGGACGAGTGAAAGTTAATGACACAATTATAACTGAGCTGGGATATAAAATTGATTCGGCTATTGATAAGGTTTTTATAGACAATGAGTTAATAACTCCTGAAGAGAAGAAAGTTTATATTGCCTTAAACAAGCCAGTAGGAGTTATATCTTCTGTAAAAGATGAAAAAGGAAGAAAAACAATTGTAGACTTAATAAATGTAGAAGAAAGAATTTATCCTATTGGAAGACTTGATTATGATACATCAGGCTTGATACTTCTTACAAATGATGGGGAAGTATATAATAAGGTAATTCATCCTCGAAAATCTGTAAATAAAATATATGTAGCAGAACTTAAAGGTATCCCAGATAGCAATGAAATTAATAAATTCTGCAGCGGTGTAGATATTGGTGGTTATATTACAGCACCAGCAAAATTTAGACTTTTAAAATCATCAGTAAGTACATGCTCTGCAGAAATAATTATTCACGAAGGAAAGAACAGGCAGATAAGAAAGATGTGCGATGCTATAAATCATCCTGTAATGAAGCTTAAAAGAGTTGCAGTAGGAGATATAAAGCTTGAAGGTCTAAAGCTTAGTGAGTGGAGATATTTAAAAGCTGAGGAAATTACTTACCTCAAAAATTTATAAACTTTACACACTTGTATTAAGAAGGCGATATATATGTATAAATATGTTTATGATATAAGTCAACTAGCTCAAAGCATCATATCGAATTATTTGAGTAGTTTTCAGTGTGCTGTTGATGCAACGCTTGGAAATGGATATGACACTGATTTTTTAAGCGAAAAGTTTAATAAGGTTTATTCTTTTGATATTCAAAATGAAGCAGTTGATAATTATAAGAAACGCAATAAAGAAAATGTAATCTTGATTAATGACTCTCATGAATATTTCAAAGCATATGTAAATGAAAAAGCTGATTGTATAATGTATAACTTAGGTTTTCTCCCAAAAGGAAATAAGGAATTGACAACTACAGCATATACAACAATAAAAAGCTTAGAAGAAGGTCTTGATATCTTAGCCCCGGGAGGAATTATAAGCATTGCTGTTTATATTGGGCATGAAGAAGGTATGAGAGAAAAAGATGCTGTTTTAAGCTTTGTTAGCAAGCTTCCTAAAAAAGAATTTGGTGTAATGGTGCATTATTTTGCAAATCGAGATAATGCACCATTGCTGATTATAATTGAAAAAAATATTATATAGTGACTTTGCAATATTTTTATTGTAAAAAGTAACGAACAATTGAAAGTTTTGTTGATAATTTTTTCAATAAATGTTAAAATGAAATAAATCATTCATTTTTTCATTAAACTTAATAGAAAGGATTGAACTCCAGTGGAAGAAAATAAACAGGATCTGATGAGAACCATTCAGATGAAATTTCCTAGATTGAGTAAAGGACAAAAATTAATAGCAGAATATATTTTAAAACATTATGATAAAGCTGCTTTCATGACAGCTGCAAAATTAGGTACTAGCGTTGGAGTAAGTGAATCAACCGTTGTTAGATTTGCAAATGAGCTTGGATTCAGTGGCTATCCTAAATTGCAAAAAGCTCTTCAAGAGCTTATCAAAAACCGCCTAACCACAGTTCAAAGGATTGAACTTTCCAATGATTATGTAAGTGAAGAATCAGCTTTAAAAGGCGTTTTAAAGTCAGATATGGAAAATATTAGAGCTACTCTTGAAAAAATTAATCATAAGAACTTTGAAGACGTTGTAAACAGTATATTTACCGCTAAAAAAATATACATAATCGGTTTAAGAAGCTCAACAGCGTTGGCTGAATTTTTAGGATTTTATCTAAATCTTATATTAGATAATGTAAAAATAGTGGGATATGGAATAAGTGATATATTTGAACAAATGATAAATATATCAGATGAAGATTTGGTTATTGGTATAGGATTCCCTAGATATGCAGCTAGAACTATTGAATCTCTAAGTTTCGCACAAAGCAGAGGGACAAAAGTTGTTGCCATAACAGATAGCTTATTATCACCACTTGCTGCTAAAGCTGACTATACTCTTATTGCACAAAGCAATATGGCTTCCTTTGTTGATTCCCTAGTTGCACCTTTAAGTGTTATAAATGCTCTTATAATCGCTGTTGGACTTAGAGAAAAACAAAAAATTTCAAATACCTTTAATGAATTAGAAAGTATTTGGGAAGAATATCAGGTATACTCATATAAAGATAAAGAGGATAAATAAATTATCCTCTTTATCTTTATATGAACCTTTTTTTAAAATCATTTTGATGTAAAAATTTAATTATAAAAAATATTAAAATTTTTTTTAAAAAAAGAAGGAATATTGCATTTTGTATAGAATAATATATACTGTAAGCAAGTTAACATTCAATAATTATTATGAATGAAATTAAACATTCATTTTAGGAGGTAAATATTATGTCAAATGTAAAAATGGATCCTAAAACCTATATTGAGCAGGTTATTGAAAACGTTAAGAAAAGAAATGCTCATGAACCAGAATTTCTTCAGGCTGTAGAGGAAGTTATGAACTCTCTAGCTCCAGTTCTTGAGAAACACCCAGAATATATTGAAGAAAATTTACTTGAGAGATTCTGCGAACCAGAAAGACAAATAATGTTTAGAGTTCCATGGGTTGATGATCAAGGAAATGTTCAAGTTAACAGAGGATACAGAGTACAATTTAATGGAGCTATAGGACCTTACAAAGGCGGACTTAGATTCCATCCATCAGTATATATAGGAATAGTTAAATTCTTAGGTTTTGAACAAATATTAAAGAACTCCCTAACTGGTCTTCCAATAGGAGGAGGAAAAGGTGGTTCAGATTTTGATCCAAGAGGAAAGTCAGATGCAGAAATAATGAGATTCTGCCAAAGTTTCATGACTGAATTATACAGACACATAGGTCCAGACGTAGACGTTCCAGCTGGTGATATCGGTGTTGGAGGAAGAGAAATCGGTTACTTATTTGGACAATATAGAAGAATTAAAGCATCCTTTGAAAATGGAGTTCTTACAGGAAAAGGATTAACTTATGGCGGAAGCTTAATAAGACCAGAAGCTACAGGTTTTGGAGTAACTTATTTCTGTCAAGAAATGCTTAGACATGAAGGATTAGACTTCAATGGTAAAACAGTTGCTGTTTCAGGATTTGGTAATGTTGCTTGGGGAGCATGTATAAAAGTTAGCCAGCTAGGCGGTAAAGTTGTAACACTTTCAGGACCAGACGGATATATTTACGATCCAGACGGAGTTACTGGTGAAAAAATTGATTACATGGTTCAAATGCTTAATGAAAACAAAGGTGCAAGAATTAAAGATTATGCTGATAAATACGGCGTTCAATTCTTCCCAGGTCAAAAGCCATGGAATGTAAAGGTTGACATAGTTATGCCATGCGCAGTTCAAAATGATATTCAATTAGAACACGCTAAGCAAATAGTAGCAAATGGAGTTAAATTTGTTTGCGAAGCTGCTAATATGCCATGTACTAATGAAGCAGTTGAATACTTCCAAAAGAATGGATTAATTGTAGGACCAGCTAAAGCTGCAAATGCAGGCGGTGTTGCTACATCAGCATTAGAAATGGCTCAAAACAGCATGAGAATGGCATGGTCTGCTGAAGAAGTTGATGAAAAGCTTCATACAATTATGGTTAATATATACAATAACTGTAAGAAAGCTTCAGAGAACTACGGCTATGGCTACAATTTAGTTGCTGGAGCTAATATAGCAGGCTTCGTAAAAGTTGCAGAAGCTATGCATGCGCAAGGAAATTATTAATCAGTATAAAAAGAGAACCTCTTAGTTAGGTTCTCTTTTTGTGCTGTATTTTATTTTAGCATTGAATAATATTGGATAATATATTAAATTATAATAGTGAATAAAAATGGTGGTGATTTAATGGCTAAAGTTGTTGTTATTGGTGGAGGTCCTGCTGGAATGATGGCTGCAATTGCTGCAGCAAATAAACATAAGGTTATACTTCTTGAAAAGAATGATAAGCTTGGTAAAAAGCTTTTTATAACAGGCAAAGGAAGATGCAATATAACTAATGCAAAAGATATTGGCGAGTTTTTTAATTACATACCCGGTAATCCATATTTTTTATATAGTCCTCTTTACAGTTTTACTAATGAAGATACAATGAATTTTTTTGAAAAGTTGGGCGTTAATTTAAAGGTGGAAAGAGGAGATAGGGTTTTCCCGGCTTCTGATAAGTCATCGGATATTATAAATGCATTTTCAAGTGAAATTTTAAGAATAGGTGTGGAAGTAAGGTTTAATGCTGCTGTAAAAGAATTAATAAGCCATAATAATAAAGTTCAGTCTGTAAAACTTCAGGATAATAGTATAATAGAAGGGGACTACTTCATTATTTGTACTGGAGGCCTTTCTTATCCTAGAACAGGCTCTACGGGAGAAGGTATGAATTTTGCGAAGGAATTAGGACATAAAATAATTAAGCCAAGACCTTCCCTAGTACCTATTGTAGTTGAGGAAGAATGGATTAAAGAGCTTCAAGGACTTTCGCTAAAAAATGTAGAGTTAAAAATCATGGAAAAGAACAAAGCTTTGTACAAAGACTTTGGAGAAATGATTTTTACTCACTTTGGAATTTCAGGTCCTATAGTATTAAGTTCAAGTTCAGTTGTTAAAGATAAAAAGGATCTTAAAGCGGTTATCAATTTAAAGCCTGCTTTAACTGTTGAGGAACTTGATAAAAGAATTCAAAATGACTTTGCAAAATATTCTAATAAGGATTTTAAAAATTCATTAGATGATTTGCTTCCTCAAAAGTTAATTAAGACAGTTATTACTCTTTCTGGTATAGATGAGAATAAAAAGGTTAACTTAATTACAAGAGAAGAAAGAAAAAGGCTTGTGGCTTTATTAAGTAATTTTACTCTTACTATAAAGGAACTAAGACCAGTTGAAGAGGCTATAGTTACAGCAGGAGGGGTTGATACAAAGGAAATTGATCCTTCAACTATGCGATCAAAAATTATTAATAATCTTGCTTTTGCAGGTGAAGTAATCGATGTTGATGCTTTTACTGGAGGCTATAATATTCAAATAGCATTATCCACAGGGTATTTGGCGGGGGTAAAGGCTGGTGAAGATGTATGATAGCAATAAGAGGAGCAACAACAATAGAAAGCGACAGTATAGAAAACATAAAAGAATGTACGATAGAGCTTTTTGAGAGAATAATCGAAACTAACAATATACAAATTGATGATATAGTTATGATAATATTTTCCTGCACAGATGATATAACAAAAGACTATCCAGGAAAATTTCTAAGAGAGCATTTTGATATTAAGAATAAAGCGATTATGCATTTTAACGAAATGAAAGTAGAAAATTCACTTGAACTATGTATAAGGGTATCCGTACTATGTGAAGGCTCTAATAATAAAGAGATTAAATTTATATATCTCAATAAAGCAAAAGGATTAAGAAAAGATTTGACTAATTAAGTCTTAAATTAGAGGAATTTTATTATTTGTATAGAATATAAATTATGGTTACAATAACATAGAAGGGCGGAATGGAATTGAAGTTGTCTATTGCCATTGATGGTCCTGCTGGAGCAGGAAAGAGTACAATAGCTAAAATTTTAGCAAACAAATTTAATCTTATGTATATAAACACAGGTGCTATGTATAGAGCTGTAACTTTAAAGGCTATGGAGAAAAATATTTCCTATGAAAATATAGAAGAGCTCTTAAAACTTATAGATACTATGGAAATGCATTTTGAGCATGACGATTTATTTCTTAATAACGAGAATATTAATGAACAAATATGTATGCCTGTAATAAGCAATAATGTTTCTAATTACGCAGCGGTTTCAGAAGTAAGAGAAAAACTAGTTACACTTCAGAGAAGGATGTCGTATAAGTATAATGTTGTTATGGATGGCAGAGATATTGGAACTGTTGTATTAAAAGATGCACCTATTAAGTTTTACTTAACTGCGAGCCCTGAAACACGAGCAAAGCGAAGGTATGAGGAACTTTCTGATAAAGGTATTGATGTAAATTATGAAGAACTCTTAAATGATATTATTAGAAGAGACTATATAGATTCACATAGAGAAGTAAATCCTTTAACTAAAGCAGAAGACGCTATAGAAATAGATTCTTCTGAATTAACAATTGATGAAGTTATAGATAAAATGAGCATTTTCGTAAAAGAATATCTAGAATGTAAAGTTAAGATTTAAGCTTTTTAGGAGCTTTTATACTTAATTGATTATAAAGGAGGAAATATGAAAATGAATGAAATTAAATCTGAAGAGTTTAATGAACAGTTAGCATTTATGAATGAGAATCTTTCTTCAGTATCTGTTGGAAAAATAATAAAGGGTACTGTTATCTCATTAAATGATAAAGAAGCGTACATAAATATAGGCTATAAATCTGATGGATATCTTCCTAAAGAAGAGGTTGTTAAAGATAATGATACAGAACTATCTGATTTATTAAAGGTTGGAGACGAAATAGAGGTAAAAGTAATAAATAGGAATAATCAAGATGGGTATGTTGTGCTTTCAAGAACTGAAATAGAAAGAGATGAAGCATTAAAACAAATTAAGTCTATTTATGAGAATAAAGAGATTATAACTGTTACAATTAAGGGAGTTGTAAACGGAGGATTAATATCAAGTTATAGAGGAGTGAGAGTTTTCATACCAGCTTCTCATATTGAATTGTTTCATGTAAATAATATAGAGCAATATATAGGTAAAGAGGTTGAAATAAACATTATAGAATTCAGTCAGGACAGAAAAGGAACAAGAATTGTAGGTTCAAGACGCGAATTATTAAAGAGAGAAAAGGAAAAGAAGGAAGAGTCAGCATGGGAAACCCTTAAAGAAGGAGATAAAGTTACAGGGGAAGTAAAAAGGCTTACAAACTTTGGTGCTTTTGTTGATGTTAATGGTGTCGATGGTCTTCTTCACGTTTCAGAAATTTCCTGGGGCAAAGTAAATAAGCCAAGTGATGTTTTAAAGGTTGGACATAAGGTTGAAGCTGTTATATTAAGTTTAGATAAAGAAAACAAAAAACTTTCTTTAAGTATTAAAGCATTAACTGAAAATCCTTGGACAGGAATAGAAGAAAAATATCCTGTTGGAAATATAGTTTTAGGTAAAGTAGTTAGATTTGCTGCATTTGGAGCTTTTGTTGAATTAGAGCCTGGTGTAGATGGTTTAGTTCATATATCTCAAATAAGCAACAAAAGAATAGCTAATCCAAGTGAAGCTCTTGAGCTTAATCAAATGGTGAAGGCTAAAATTCTCGAAGTTAACAAAGAAACTAAGAGAATAAGTTTAAGCATAAGAGAAATTGAAGAAGTGTAATTCTCAAATATCACCTAATTTAGGTGATATTTTTTTATAAATAAACTAAGTTTTAAATTTTCATAAAAGTAATATATAATTATAGTTGTAATATAATTTAATATATTAGACTTTATAGAGCATATGGGGTTTGTTGTATGTATAGCTGTGTTACTCTTAATAAGAAGAGATTGAAAAAATTTTCAATAATAAATGATAAAAGAAAATTATTTAATGAGTTAAATGAAAATTTTTTTGATTATTATAATACTATTAACTTTACTAAACAATTTTTTTTGTGCAGGTCTGTAAAGCTTTTATATACTAAGGATGAGCTGACAGGCTACATTTGGTTTTCAAAATATGATGATAGACATTATGTTATTAATTCTATGTATATAAATGGACAACAGGATAATTTAATAAAAGGACTGAGAGAACTTATTGAATCTCTAAAGCCACGAGGCTTTTATACGTATTACTGTGAAGAGAACAGTATAAATTTTTCTGTTTTAGAGAAGCTTGGTTTCTATAAAAGAGAGAGTACATATATAATGTGTCTTAATACGTGCATGTTTAATAGTATAAGCGTTAATGAAAGTGCGGATATAGAACCTTTTAAGAAAGGATTACATGAGCAGATTAGGTGTAATATTCAAAATGAGGTGTTCAAGAACGATTCGAGAATTCCTCTTGGCATTGAAGATATTTATTATGATGAGTCTCAGAAATACTATTATGATGAAGGATCGATTTTCATAAAGAAAGATAATGAATATATTGGATATGGACAAATAATAATGGATGGAGATATTCCCACTATTGTAAATATTGGAGTTATAGAGGGGTATAGAGGGAAGGGTTACGGCAGATTTTTGGTAGAATCCCTTATAAGAATAGTAATTAATAATGGCTTTAAAAAAGTTAATTTAAAAGTATCTGCTAATAATTCAACAGCTTTAAATCTTTATAGGAGCTTAGGTTTTAAAATACAGCATGAAACATGCACATGGGAGCTAAGAAAGTAAAAAACTCGGGATTACCCGAGTTTTCTATTATTATCTTCCTAATTTAATATACTCTTCTAATGCAATAGCTAATATCTTCATAGAATCTTTTAAGTCATCGCAATTTAAACAGTAGGATAGTCTAATTTCATTTTTGCCAAGTTCTTCTGAAGCATAGAAACCTTCAGCTGGTGCAAACATTACAGTTTTATTTTCAAAGCTGAAATCTGTAAGCATCCACTTAGCAAAATCGTCAGCATCCTTTATTGGAAGTTTAGCCATTATATAAAATGCACCAGTAGGTTTTTTGCAAATTACACCAGGGATAACAGATAATCCTTCGAACATTATGTTTCTTCTATTTTCATATTCTTTCTTTACTTCATCAAAATAACTTTTTGGTGTATTAATCAAGTTTGCTGCAGCCATCTGTTCTATAGTAGGGCAGCAAAGTCTTGACTGGCAAAGCTTTAATATTTGATTGATAACCTCTTTATTTTTGGAAGCTACAAGTCCTATTCTCGCTCCGCATGCGCTGTAACGTTTTGATATACTATCTATAAGTATAACTCTGTCTAAAATATCATTCATATAAAGTGCAGAAGTAAACTTTAAATTATCGTAAACAAATTCTCTATATACTTCATCGGCTATGATATATAAATTATATTCTTTGGCTATATCAGCAAGCATTCTCATTTCTTCATAAGTGTATACAACGCCTGTAGGGTTACCTGGATTTGATACTAATAGGGCTCTTGTCTTAGGTGTAATCTTGTTTACAATTACTTCTTTAGCAGGAAGGTGGAAACCATCCTCTGCCTTAGTTATAAATGGAACTACATTTACACCTGCAGCTTCAGAGAAACCATTGTAGTTAGTATAAAAAGGTTCTGGAATAATTATTTCATCTCCAAAGTCGCAAATTGCCATTAATGCAAATTGAATTGCTTCACTTCCGCCGTTGGTTATCATAATTTCATCTTTATCAAAATTTATATCCCATTCTTTATAATATTTTATAAAACTTTCAACAAGAGCATCCACACCTTGAGAATTTGCATATTTTAAAACGGTTTCATTAAAGCCGTTAACTGCTTCGAAGAAAGTATCAGGAGTTACTATATCAGGCTGTCCTATATTTAAGTGGTAAACCTTTACTCCTCTTTTTTTAGCATTTTCTGCATAAGGTGTTAATTTTCTTATTGGTGAAAACTGCATGTTCAAAATTCTTTTAGAAATATTCATTTTTATCCTCCTTGTTTATGGACATTAAGTAATTCTTATAAGCACACTATATATAATAAAAGGTTAACAAGATTTTTGCAATACATTACCTAATCTTTTCATACCTTCAACTATTAATTCTTCATTCATATTAGAATAATTTAGCCTAAAGTGGTTTAAGTTTCCTCCATTTGGAAAGAAAGAGCCGCCTGGAACAAAAGCCACCTTATATTTTAATGCTTCTTCTAAAATTTTTGCTGCATCCAGATTCTCATTTATCTGAACCCATGTAAATAATCCGCCTTTAGGACGTGTATATCTTACTTCACTTGGAAAGTACTTTTCAATAGAGTCAAGCATTACATCTCTTCTTCTTTTATAAATTTCTTTTATATTGTTTATATGTTCATTTAAATCATATTCTTTCATAAATAAAGCTATTTCTCTTTGTGAAATTGTACTGCATTGAAGATCTGCACCTTGCTTTACAATTATATATTTTTGAAGTATTTCAGGATCCGCGCATACCCAGCCTATTCTTAAACCAGGGCAAAAGGTTTTAGAGAAAGTTCCAAGATATATAACATAGCCGTCTTCATCAAAACTCTTAATAGAAGGATTAACGTTTCCTTCAAATGCCAATTCGCTGTATGGACCGTCTTCTATAACAGGTATGCTGTATTGCTTAGCAAGCTTAGCAACTTTCTTTCTTCTTTCTATTGACATTGTTTTTCCACTTGGATTTTGAAAATCTGGGATAGTATATATCATTTTTGCATCTGGATATTTAATAAGAGCTGCTTCAAGTTCGTCAACCTTCATTCCATCATCATCCATTGGTATTTCAATAAATGTTGGCTGATAAGCTTTAAAAGCATTTAATGCACCTAAATAACTTGGGCTTTCGCAAATTATAATATCTCCTTTATCAACAAAAATCTTTGCTGAAAATTCCAAACCTTGCTGAGAGCCGCTGGTGATCATAATGTTATCTATTGACGCTTTAACACCTGCAACGCTCATTCTCTGTTTAGCAATAATATCTCTAAGAGGTACATAACCTTCAGTCGTGCTGTATTGTAATGCAGATTTCCCATCTTCTCTTAAAACTTTTGAAGAAATTTTTTCCATTTTATCTATTGGGAATAACTCTGGAGCAGGCAGACCGCCTGCAAATGAAATAATATCAGGCATCTCTGTTAATTTCAACAATTCTCTAATTTCAGAAGCTTTAATTTTTGAAGTTCTTTCAGAATAACGTATGTTCATAAGAACACCCCCATATTTTATATTGTGAATTATATTTTCGTCCCCTTATAATCATTATAACAAAAATGAAGCAATTATTTCAATATTAAAATAAAATGTTATACAAATTTCATTTACCAAACAATTGATATTTTTTTAACTATTATTGAAATAAGACTTTATAAAATTTAAATATTGAAGAGTGTAATAATAAATAAGATAAACTCTTTAAAATTTAGTGTAAATTATATATAATATTATTTGATTAATTAAATTATGTAAAGTAAATATAGTTGAATTTTCTATAATTTTATACAGTAGTTAAAGGAGAGTTGTAATGAATAATGAATTAAGCAAGAAATATCTTATAGAGACTTGGGGCTGTCAAATGAATGAAGAGGACTCAGAAAAACTTTCAGGTATGCTAAAGTCCCAAGGCTATGTTAGGACAGAGGTTAAGGAAGAAGCCTCTATTATTATATTTAATACTTGTTGCGTTAGAGAGAATGCTGAACTTAAGGTTTATGGAAACCTAGGAGCATTAAAAAGCTTGAAGCAAAAAAAATCAGATCTTATTATAGCAGTATGTGGATGTATGATGCAGCAGGAAGGCATGGCAGAAAATATTATAAAGAAGTATCCTTTTGTAGATATAATATTCGGAACTCATAACGCTTATAAGTTTCCAGAGTATTTAAATAGAGTTAAGCAGGAAGGCAAGTCCATAATTGAGATTATTAATAAGGAAGAAGGCATTGTTGAAGGTATTCCAATTGATAGGGAAAGCGACTTGAAAGCCTTTGTAACTATTATGTATGGCTGCAATAATTTCTGTACTTATTGCATAGTACCGTATGTTAGAGGCAGAGAAAGAAGCAGAGAGCCTGAAGATATTGAAAAAGAGATTAAAGAATTAGTTTCAAAAGGCTATAAAGAAATTACTTTGCTTGGTCAGAATGTAAATTCTTATGGTAAAGGTCTTGAAGATAATATGAACTTTGCAAGGCTTTTAAGAAGAATAAATAATATTGATGGTCTTGAAAGAATTAGATTTATGACTTCTCATCCTAAGGATTTATCTCAGGAACTGATAGATGCAATAGCTGAGTGCAGTAAAGTATGCGATCACATACATCTTCCTGTTCAATCAGGGTCTTCAAATATATTAAAGAAAATGAACAGGCAATATGACAGGAAGCAGTATTTACAGCTTGTGCAAAAAATTAAAGAAGCAATACCAAATGTAGCGATAACTACTGATATTATAGTAGGTTTCCCTGGAGAAACAGAAGAAGACTTTGAAGAAACCTTAAGCTTGGTAAAAGAAGTGGAGTATGATTCCGCATTTACTTTTATTTATTCAAAGCGCAAAGGTACGCCTGCTGATGATATGATTGAGCAGATTGACGATAAAGTAAAGCATGAAAGGTTCAACAGATTAGTTGAAGCTATTAATGATATCAGTGCTAAAAAGAATAAAAAATATGCCGGAAGAATAGTTGATGTATTGGTTGAAGGTACAAGTAAAAATAATACTGATAAGTTAATGGGAAGAACTACTACTGGAAAACTGGTGAACTTTAAAGGTGATGAAAGCTCCATAGGACATATTGCAAAAGTTAAAATAACTGAGGCGTTGTCATTTTCACTAAATGGGGAACAGTTATAAAAAAGCTCTTTTAAAAAAGAGCTTTTTTAAAATTCACTACATGAATAAAAGGAGGTATAAAAGTGGCATTAACTCCAATGATGCAGCAATATCTGCAAGTAAAAGAAAAATGTAAAGACAGCATTCTTTTCTTCAGACTGGGTGATTTCTATGAGATGTTCTTTGAAGATGCAGAGGTTGCATCAAAAGAACTTGAATTAGTACTAACGGGAAGAGACTGCGGACTTGAAAACAGAGCACCAATGTGTGGTATACCTTATCATGCAGCAAATTCTTATATTGGAAGACTTGTAGGGAAAGGGTATAAAATTGCAATATGTGAACAGCTTGAGGACCCAAGCGTGGCAAAAGGCATTGTAAGACGAGATATAATAAAGATTATTACTCCTGGAACCTATACGGATTCATCCTTCTTAGATGAGAATAAAAATAATTATATTATGAGCTTATATATAGATTCATCTAAAAATACAGGTATTTGTTTTGCTGATATATCTACAGGAGATTTTTACTGTACCAATACTAAATTTAATGTAAATATCATAATGGACGAAATATCAAAGTATTTGCCGACTGAAATAATAATTTTAGATGAGTCAGATGAAGAGTTACTGGAAGTTGTGAATGAAAGATATAATGTTTTAATAACTAAAAGAAATAAGGACTTTTTTATTGAAGGATCTCTACATAATTTAAAAGAGCAATTTGCTGATTTTAATGAGGATTTATTTCACTCATGTACAATAAATGCTGCAAATGGAATGCTCAATTACATTTTTGAAACTCAAAAACACAGCCTATGTAACATAAATACTATTCAGTATTACAGCGTGGAAGAATTCTTAAATATTGATATAAATACAAGAAGAAATTTAGAACTTACAGAATCACAGAGAGATAAGAGTAAAAAAGGTTCCTTACTGGGCATAATGGATAAAACCAGCACTTCAATGGGAGCTAGAGAGCTGAGAAGATGGATAGAGCAACCTCTTATAAAAAAGAAAAATATTGAATTAAGACTTGATGCTGTTGATGAATTAGTTCATAATATATCCTTACATAGTGATTTAAAGGATGCTTTATCCGAAATTTATGATATCGAAAGAATTATTGGAAAAGTAGCCTCTAAGAGTGTTAACGCAAAAGAACTGATAGCTTTAAAAAATTCTTTAGGGAGGATTCCTAAAGTTAAAGAAATAATTGAACAATGTAGTTCTATTATGATAAAAAATATTTTTGAAGATATGGATGAGCTTAGTGATATTTATAAGCTTTTGGATGAGGCTATTATTGATAATCCTGCTTTATCTGTTAAAGAGGGAAGCATAATTAAAGAGTTATATAATGATGAAGTCGACAGCCTTAGAGAAGCTAAAGCTCACGGAAAAGAGTGGATAGCTTCATTAGAGCAGCAGGAAAAAGAAGTTACTGGTATAAAATCATTAAAGGTAAGTTATAACAGAGTATTTGGATACTTTATAGAAATAACAAATGCCAATAAAAATTTAATACCAGAGGGAAGGTATATAAGAAAACAGACATTATCTAATGCTGAAAGATATATTACTGAAGAATTAAAAGAAGTAGAAGATAAAATATTAGGCGCAGAAGAAAAACTTATCAATATAGAATATGAACTTTTTGTAGAAGTAAGAGATGAAGTTGAAAAACATATTGATAGGATGAAAAAAACTGCAAAGTTTATTGCTGAACTAGATTGTTTAATGTCTTTGGCAATTTTAGCTGTGGAAAGCAATTACTGTAAGCCGAATATTACAAATGATGGTGCTATTTCTATTAAGGATGGAAAACATCCTGTTGTAGAGAAGGTAATACCTTCTGGAACTTTTGTAGCAAATAATACTTTTATAAATAACAAAGAAGATATGCTGCTTATTATTACCGGACCAAATATGGCTGGAAAGTCAACATATATGAGACAAGTGGCACTTATAACCTTAATGGCTCAGATAGGAAGCTTTGTACCAGCTTCAAGCGCTTCTATTTCAATATGCGATAGGATATTTACTAGAATAGGAGCTTCAGATGATTTGAACTCAGGCAAAAGTACTTTTATGGTTGAAATGTGGGAAGTATCTAATATACTTCAAAACGCCACTAATAGAAGTCTTGTTCTTTTAGATGAGGTTGGAAGGGGCACCAGTACCTATGATGGACTAAGCATAGCCTGGGCTGTTATTGAGTATATTTGCAGCAATAAGGATATAAGATGTAAAACTTTGTTTGCAACTCACTACCATGAACTTACAAAGCTTGAAGGAAAAATAAAGGGTGTTAAAAATTATTCTGTAGCAGTTAAAGAAATGGGAAAGGATATAATATTTTTAAGAAAAATAATAAGAGGCGGAGCAGATCAATCTTATGGAGTTGAAGTAGCAAAGCTTGCCGGACTGCCTGAAAGCGTTATTGTAAGAGCAAAAGAGATCTTAAAGTCTTTAGAACAGGATATTTCCAAAAATGAAGATATATCAATTAAGGAAACAGCAGTGGATGTAAGTGCAAAAAACAATATGCTTCAAATAAGCTTTTCTGATATTGAGAAAGATAGTATAATTGAAGAAATTAAGAAAATAGATATACTGAACTTAACACCTATGGAAGGGTTTAATAAGTTATATGATTTAATTAAAAAGGTTAAATCTCTATAAAACGTGAAGGTGATAATTTGAAAAGAATTAATATATTAGATGTTAATACTTCTAATAAAATAGCGGCTGGAGAGGTTGTTGAGAGACCATTTTCTGTTGTAAAGGAATTAATAGAAAACAGCCTTGATGCAAATAGTAAAAATATAACTGTAGAAATTCAAGAGGGTGGACAAAAATCTATAAGAATCATAGATGATGGAGATGGAATCCATCCCGAAGATATAGAAAAAGCTTTTCTGCCGCATGCAACTAGCAAGATAAACGAAATTGATGACCTTTATAAAATTAATACATTCGGTTTCAGGGGTGAGGCACTAGCAAGTGTAGCTGCAGTGTCAAATGTAATATTAAAAAGCAGAACTTCTGAATTTGAGTATGGTAAGGAGATTTCAATTTCAGGTGGAAGAATAAACAGCTTTAAAGATACAGGATGCAATATAGGTACTACTATTGAAGTAAATGATTTGTTTTATAATGTTCCGGCTAGATTAAAGTTTATGAAATCGTCGCAAAGAGAAGCAGCTCTTATTAGCGATATTATACAAAGATTAGCTTTGGTAAATTCTAAAGTGTCTTTTAAGGCTCTTAGTAACAATAATAAGGTATTATTTACTGCACCTAGTAATAATGTAAGAGATACTATAAGAGCTATTTATGGTAAAAATATAAGCGAAAATATCACAGAAATAGAAAGACATACGGACATTGCTTCAGTATATGGATATATCGGTAATTCTGAAATCAGCAGAGGTAGCAGAAATAATCAAAGTTTATTTGTTAATAAAAGATATGTAAAAAATAGATTAATTACTACAGCTGTTGAAAGTGCTTTTAAATCGTTTTTAACTATAAATAAATACCCCTTTTTTGTGATTTTTCTTGAGATTTTTCCGGAGTTAATTGATATAAATGTTCATCCTACTAAATCAGAAATAAAGTTTAAAGATGAAAGATTTATATTTAAGCTTGTTTTTGATACAGTACATGAAACTCTAAGAAAAAGTCTTAAGGATTCATTTGATATTCAAACCAATGATTTTCAAAACTTTGATTTTGGCAAGGAAGAAAGAGAAAAAAGTATAGTTCAAGTACCTATAGATTTAAAGAGCAATTCTTATAAATATGAAAATACAGATGACACTGTGACTACTTATAATTCGAATATATATGGAGATATGCCTTTAAATAGTAAGTACTATAATGTGACTTCCGAAAACAATTTACCTGTGATAAAAGAACAGGAGGAATTGTCTATTAAGGAAGCTAAATTTGCAGAGTTGTCAGTTATCGGACAATTCAATGATACTTATATTCTTGCTCAGTCAGGTCAGGAATTATATATTATAGATCAACACGCTGCTCATGAGAAAATTATGTTTGAGAAATTCATTAAAAAGGTAAGGGAAAGTCAAGTTGTAGCTCAACTGCTTTCTTTACCAGTAGTGTTAGAAATGAGTAGCGAGGATTTTATGATATATTCAGAGAATAAAGAAATATTTATGAGAACGGGATTTAACATCGAAATTTTTGGAGAGAATACTATAAGTATAAGAGAAGTACCTATTATCTTAGGCAACATAGAAGTAAAAAATTTATTTTTAAATATAATTGATAATCTCAAATCTATGGGATCTGGAGAAACTGTTGAAGTAAAGTATGACAGAATAGCTACAGCGGCTTGTAAGTCTGCTGTAAAGGCTAATAATAAATTATCCGTGCTTGAAATGAATTCATTAATTAATGAACTTAGGTTCATTGATAACCCATTTACTTGTCCTCACGGAAGACCCACTATTATCAAAATAACTTTAAATGAGTTGGAAAAAAGATTCAAAAGAATACAGTAATAGAGCTTTCTAAGGGGAAGGGAGTTAATATGAAGGATTTGCTTATAATAGCTGGACCAACTGGAATTGGTAAAACATCTATTTCTATTGAATTGGCAAAGAAAATTAATGGTGAAATAATATCTGCTGACTCTATGCAGATTTATAAGCATATGGATATTGGATCTGCTAAAATAAAAGAGGATGAGATGAATGGAGTACGGCATCATTTAATTGATGTGGTAGAACCTAATGAAGATTTCAGTGTGGCTCAGTTTAAAATGAACGCTGAGGCCGCTATAGAGGACATTAGAGATAGAAATAAATTTCCAATGCTTGTAGGAGGCACTGGGTTATATATAAATTCAATAATATATAATTACGGTTTTACAAATGCAGCAAAGGATGAAGCTTATAGGGAGCAGCTTGAAATAATATTACAGGAAAAGGGTAAGGAGTATTTACATTCTTTGCTCAAGGACATCGATATAGAAGCCTATAATCGTTTGTTCCCGAATGATTCTAAAAGAGTTATGAGAGCCCTTGAGGTATATAAATCTACTGGAAAGCCTATAAGTGAGTTTATAAAAGAAGAAGATATATATAATATACCGTATAATGTATACTACTTTGTTCTAACGATGGATAGAGCTCGATTATATGAAAGAATAAATCAAAGAGTTGATATGATGCTTGAGAAAGGTCTTATAGAAGAGGTTATTAAACTAAAGAAGATGGGATATAATTCTAATATGCAGTCGATGAAAGGAATAGGATATAAAGAAATATTGTTTTACCTTGAGGGAAAAATGACGCTTGAGGAGAGCATTGAAATGATAAAAAAGGGAAGCAGAAACTATGCTAAAAGGCAGCTAACCTGGTTTAGAAAAGATAATAGAGCTATATGGATAAATAAAGATGATTTTGCAAGTGAAGAAGAAATTGTTGAACATATAATGTGTAAAGTAAATAGTATGAAGAATTTATAAAAATTAGAGGAGTTTTATAATATTTATAGAATAAATATTTAAAATAAATTTTTATTTGGAGGGGAATAGAATGAATAAAACAGCTAATAATCTACAAGACATCTTCTTAAATGGAGCAAGAAAGAGTAAAATACCTGTAACTATATATTTAACTAATGGGTTCCAAATAAGGGGAAACGTTAAAGGATTTGATAGTTTTACAGTCGTACTAGATTGTGATGGTAAACAAATGCTTATTTATAAACATGCAGTATCAACCATAACTCCTTTAAAACCAATATTATTTAGCAATCAACCTGGTGAAGATGAGTTAGTATAATTAGTATTACATAAAAGATAGGCTGTTAATTGCCTATTTTTTTTTTATGTGTTAATATTATTTAGTGTTTGAAAAGAATATTACAATATTTATTGAAGTATATGTTTGTTTTACATAGGAGGTAGCTGTACGATGCTTAAAAATACAATTAATCTTTTAAAAGAGCAATATAAAATAAATGATGATGTTATTAAATTATACTTAAAAGCACTTAAAGATGTTGAGGAAGAGTTTAAGTATTATGATGAAATAAGAGAATATAACCAACTTAAGATTTTACATGCATTTCAACAAGAAAGAATTAGTGATTCACATTTTACTAATTCTACTGGTTATGGCTATGGAGATATTGGAAGGGATAGTTTAGACAAGGTATATGCTAGGGTGTTTAACTGTGAAAGTGCACTGGTTAGGCCACATTTTGTCAATGGTACTCATGCTATAGGTGCTGCTTTATTTGGTAATTTAAGACCCAAAGATACTATGCTGTCAATATGTGGAACACCTTATGATACGCTTCATAATATTATAGGAATAAGTGGTAGCAAGAATATTGGTTCTTTAGCCGAATATGGCGTAAATTACAAGCAAATAAATTTAACTGAAGATGGGAAAATTGATTTTGAAGCAATTAAGAAACATCTTGAAGAGGATAAAACTATAAAATTGGTACATATTCAGCGTTCTACAGGTTATGGATGGAGAAAGTCTTTACTTGTATCAGAAATTGGTGAAATAATAAGTTTTATTAAAGGAATAAATCCTAATGTTATATGCTTTGTAGATAATTGTTACGGAGAACTTATTGATAAATATGAACCAACAGATGTGGGAGCAGATTTAATTGCAGGCTCGCTAATAAAGAACATTGGTGGTGGCATAGCACCTACAGGAGGATATATTGCTGGAAAGCAAAAATATGTTGAACAAGCTGCTTACAGGCTTACGGTTCCTGGAATAGGGGGAGAGTGCGGTTCAACCTTTGGGGTAATGAGGCTTTTATATCAAGGATTATTTTTAGCTCCCCATATTGCTATGGAAGCTGTTAAAGGTGCTGTATTTTGCTCGAGAATAATGGAACTTGCAGGATTCGAAGTTCTACCAAAGTTTAATGATAGAAGAAGTGATATTATTCAGGCAGTTAAGTTTAATGATGAAGAAAAATTAATAAACTTTTGTAAGGGTATTCAAGCAGGCTCTCCGATAGATTCTTTTGTTCAATGTGAGCCATGGGATATGCCAGGATATAATGATCAGGTAATTATGGCAGCAGGAGCTTTTATACAAGGTTCGTCCATAGAGCTTTCTGCAGATGCGCCTATTAGGGAACCATTCATTGCATATCTTCAAGGTGGTCTTACCTTTGATCATGCAAAAATAGGAGTTTTAATTTCATTGTCTAAAATATTAAAATAAAAAAAGAGAAGATAACTTCTCTTTTTTATTTTAATAAGCTCTATATAAACCTACAAGCCTTCCTAGTATTTTACAGTCATCTACGATAATAGGTGACATAGTTTTATTTTCAGGTTGAAGCCTAATATGATTTTTTTCTTTAAAAAATCTTTTTAGCGTTGCCTCATTTTCAATTAATGCAACAACAATTTCACCATTAGAAGCAGTACTGTCTTTTTCTATAATAGCTAGATCGCCATCCATGATACCGGCATCAATCATACTTTCTCCAGAAATACGAAGGCTAAAAAGTTCTTTGTTGCTTCTTATGTAGTTAAAAGGGATAGAAAAAGTATCTTCAACATTTTCTACTGCAAGAATAGGCAAACCAGCAGTAACTTTACCAACCACAGGTATTTCAATAATTTCTCTCTTTGTTACATTATCCTTAATTAGCTCAATGGCCCTTGGTTTGGTGGGGTCTCTTCTAATAAGTCCTTTTCTTTCTAATCTTTCCAAATGACCATGAACTGTAGAAGTAGATCTAAGGCCTACAGCTTCACATATTTCTCTAACAGAAGGCGGATATCCTTTCGATAGTACAAAAGACTTCATAAATTCATAGATTTCTGTTTGTTTGTCGCGTTTCTTTTCTAACAAGAAATAACACCTCTCAATCTTTAATTTGATTATAGCATATATATAATTAAATATCAAACAAGTGTTCTAATTTTAAGTTGATTTAAGAAAAGTATTTTGATATAATCTTTATTATACTTATTTTAAGGAGCTGTATAACAATGGGTAAAAATGAGCTTTGTATTTTTGATAAAAATAAGAACTGTAATGATTGCAATGAGTGTGATATATGTGATTTAAATTCAAGAAAAAAATGTGATAACTGTGGTAAGTGCCTTGAAATGGAAGGGTATGATATCAAGGCAATAAAGATTGATGAGGTTTTTGAAACTGATAGGGATATGAACGAAAATGAACAGTTAAATAAGATACATGAAGATGCTAATATAGTATTAAGCGAGGATGACGAGTTTTGGGACTACATAGAGGATATTTCAGAACTTAAGGATTTAGTTGAATCAGGGGAGGAGTTAAAAGGACAGCTAGTAGAACAATATCCTGGCCTTTTAGTTTACCAAAGCAGAAAATAATAAACAGCTAATAAAATTGGAAGGTAAATTAATACCTTCCAATTTTATTCTATATTTAACGGATTAGCTTTAACAGCGTTTCTAAGTCTTTCATCATCCACATGTGTATATATTTGAGTAGTAGATATATTTTCGTGACCAAGGATCATCTGTAGACTTCTAATATCTACGTTACCATGCTTGTACATCAAAGTGGCTGCAGTATGTCTTAGTTTATGAGGCGTATATTTTAAATTAGTTAGACCAGAAAGCTTAATGTATTTTTTTACAATTATTTCTACAGTGCGTTTATTTATACGGCAGTTTCTTTCGCTAATAAAAAGGGCATCTTTGTGTTCAGGCAGTATTTTCATGGAAGTTCTTTCAAGCATATATTCTGAAATAGCTTTTATACATGCGTTGTTTAAGTAAACAGTTCTTTCTTTATTACCTTTACCAACAATAGTTAGAGTATCGTCTTTTATTTTTGAAATGTCGATGCTGCACAGTTCCGATAAACGAAGCCCGCAGTTTAAAAATAAAGTTATTATGCAATAATCTCTTTTAGTATGTTTTGAATCGTTAATTATGGTGGTATCTAATAAATTTCTGCTCTCAGCTAAAGTTAAATAAATAGGATTCCTTTTACTTATTCTAGGAGTTTCTAATTCTAAAGCTGGATTTTCATTCAAGAATTTCGCTTTAGTGTAAAGGTATTTGAAAAAGGATTTAATTGCAGCTACTTTTCTTGCTCTTGCGTAGGTGCTATTATTTCTATCACTCTCAACAAACGATAGAAAAGCATAAAAGTCTGATAGTTTTATGCTTTTTATGTAATTATCATCAATATCATCTATAGAAATTTGCTCAAATTCTATATCTTTATCTAATTCGCCTCGGTAAAGCTTAATAAATCTAAATAACAGTGACAAATCTATTTTGTATCCATCAATAGTATTTTTAGATCTCCCTTTAATTACAGAAAGATAGTTTAGGAATTCCTTTAATCTATCAGGCAAATTAGAATCAGGATTATAACTGGAAAGACTTTTAACTTTATTTTGCATTTCTTTATTACTGGAAGGGTTTTCATTAAGAGTTTTATATTTATTTAGACCTAAATCCTTTAAAATATTTTGAATCTGCCTAATACTAATGTTGTATATATGTGCAAGCTGGGAAGTAGAGTAGTTATTCTTTCGGAATTTATATAAATCTTCAATTATAAAAGAATATATTTTATCATTAAAATTTAATTTAAGATTACTAATAATTTCTTTATCCTCGTTGCTTAAAAACGTATCTGATAATGTATATTTTTCTTTATTACTGTAAGTAATAGATTCATATCTATTGATTTTCATAAATTCTTCACCCCCTTTCTTAATTATATCGGATACAACTTCGTTTGTAAAGCTGATTCTAATAAATTTGCATTTAGCGAAATCGTGAAATGCGAAATTCAGCAATAAAAATTTCACTCCCCTAGTTTTATATATAAATCTATATCTTTTATTTTAAATATTAAACTTAAGTCAAATTATTAAACTATATTTTTCTTATAAAGTATAGATACGCATAAAACAGATTTTCTTAAAAGGAAGTCAAACATCAAACTACACATAGTCCCCTAGAACAAATATTTCCCAAAACAAGAGAAGGGGTTTAGTGTTGATCTTAAATGTTCTTATCTATGTTTATGGATAATATAATATATGTATAGTTTAGAAATATGGAGGTTTAGAATGTACAAATTAAGTGTACTTGATAAGGTATCTTTTATTCTGGTTATTATTGGAGCAATTAATTGGGGATTGTATGGGTTATTCAATTTTGATCTAGTACATATATTGTTTGAAGCTAATTTTCAGATTGCTTCTAGAATTGTTTATATTTTAATAGGAATAGCTGGGGTTGATATGTTGATTTTTTTATTAAAAACAAGAAAATGAATAAAATTGAATTATAAGAGTAAAAAATAAAAGGCTGATTTTAGCCTTTTATTTTTTACTCTTCTAGTGAGTCTATTAACTTTACTATTTCTTCAACAGCTAAGCTTTCATCGTCTCCAGATGCAATTACCTTAACAGTGGAGTTTTTAGTAACTCCTAATGATAAAACACCTATAAGGCTTTTTACATTAGCTTTTCTACCATTAAATTCTATACTTACGTCTGATTTAAAGGATGATGCTTTTTTTACTAATAAAGTCGCAGGTCTAGCATGTAAGCCAGTTGCGTTTTTAACAACTACCTCTTTAGTTACCACTTCATATCACCTCTACTAAATAATTATAACTAACATTTATATTATAGCATTTTTAAAAAATATTACAATGATAAAACGTTTATTTTAATTCAATAACTAGAAGAGTATCTCCACATTTAGAAGCTTTATAATTTATATCAAAAGATTTAACAAGTTCAGGATTAGTTATTATTATAGGAGTAATTGATGAAGCTTTTTTCTCTAAAAAATCTTTATCGAAAAACATCAACTTATCTCCTTTTGATACTTTATCTCCTACTTTTACGTAGGTAGCTAAACCTCTGCCTTCAAGTTTTACTGAACCAATTCCAACATGTATAAGAATTTGAAGCCCTTCTTTAGTTTTTAATGCTATAGCATGCTTTGCATCATATACAAGTGTAATCTCGCCTTCAACAGGAGAAATTATAAAATTATCTTTAGGATTTATTGCTAGACCCTCACCTATTATTTTCTTGCTGAATAAGTAATCTTGAACTTCTGATAATGGTAAAACATCACCATCTACTGGCATAACTAATTTTACAGTATCATTCATAATAATATCTCCTAATTAAAATTAAACTAAAACTTTTTCAGGAAATTTTCGATTCTATTTAGACCCTTTTCTATATTTTCTAATGATGTTGCATAGGATAATCTAATATAGTTATCTACACCGAAAGCGCTACCTGGAATAACTGCAACATTTTCTTCATCAAGAAGTACATCTGAAAATATTAAAGAATCATTTATTGAAATTCCATGTATACTTTTACCTAGTACTTTCGATATATTTACCATTACATAGAAAGCACCTTCAGGCTCCTTGCAAGATATATAATCCATTTTGTTTATTCTGTCTATCATATATTTTCTTCTATTGTAAAATTCATTAAGCATGTACTGGATAGTGCTTTGCTCTCCCTTTAATGCTTCAAGAGCAGCATACTGAGCAACTGAATTCGGATTTGAAGTGACGTGGCTTTGTATATTGGACATTAGTTTAGTTATTTTTTCATCTCCGCAGGCTGCGTAGCCTATTCTCCATCCAGTCATAGCATATGACTTAGATACGCCATTTATTACAACTGTTCTATTATATGCATCATCTGAAAGACTAGCAATACTTATATGTTTATTGTCAGTATATATTAGCTTTTCATAAATTTCATCAGAAATAATAATTAAATCATGCTTTTTTGCAAAATTAGCAATTTCTAATAAATTTTCTTTACTGTATACTGTACCAGTTGGATTATTAGGGCTGTTTACTATTATAGCTTTAGTTTTATTTGTAACTATCTTTTCAAGTGAATCTACATCGTATTTAAAGTTATTTTCCTCATTTGTTTCAGCAAACTTTGGTACACCATCAGACAATTTTACTAATTCAGGATAACTAACCCAATATGGTGTAGGGATAATTACTTCATCACCTGGATTAAGAATTGCCTGGAATACATTAGAAAGACTCTGTTTTGCACCTGTTGAAACTATTATTTGTGAAGGTTTATAATTTAAATTGTTATCTGATTTGAATTTTTGAACAATAGCTTCTTTGAGGTCTTTTATCCCTGATGCAGCAGTATACTTTGTAAATCCTTTTTTTATAGCTTCTATAGCTGCATCTTGAATATTTTTAGGTGTGTTAAAATCAGGTTCTCCAGCGCCAAACCCAATTACATCAATTCCTTCTTCTTTCATTTTCTTAGCTTTTGCATCTATAGATAATGTTATAGATGGTGATATACCTTCTGCTTTAATTGAGTAAATCATAATTAATCTCCTATCTATTAAAAAAATTTAATTTTAGAAACTTATTTGTAAGGTTTTCGTCTAAACCATATGTACCAATAGTAGAAACTGTATTATTATGGCTTCCATGATAGTCGCTGCCGCCACTTATCACTAAAGAATATTTCTTAGACAGATTATAATAATCATTTACTTGCTTAGAAGAATGAGCTGGATGAAATACTTCAATACCATTTAACCCATAAACCTTCAATTCTTTAACTGTTTCTTTCAGGTGAATTCCTTTTTTTATTTCTCCAGGATGTGCCAAAACTGAAATACCATTACAACTATTAATGAGTTTTAAAGCATCTTTATAATAAATTTTATATCTATCTACATAAGCAGGTTTTCCTTTGGTTAAGTACTGAGTAAATGCCTCTTTTGTGCTAGAGACATAACCTTTAGAGACTAATATTTTAGCTATATGAGGACGTCCTAAGGTAGAACCTTCGTGAATAATATCGCTATATGAAATATCTATATCAAGATTATTCAATTTGAGAATAATATCTTTTATTCTTTTTTCTCTACTGTCCTTTATTGAACTAAGCACTTGCTGCAATTCTGCATTATGTATATTAATAAAGTATCCTAGTAAATGTAATTCTATATCATTATATTCAGTACTGAGCTCGATCCCTGGGATAATATTAATACCAAATTGCCCAGATAACTCATTTATTTTATATTGAGAATCTATAGTGTCATGATCTGTTATAGAGATACACTTAATATTATTTTGACTAGCCATTTCAGCAATTTCTCTTGGCCACATTAATCCATCTGAGTATGCTGAATGGATATGTAAATCTGAAAACTGCATATTATACACCTTTTTACGAAAAAATGAAGGATTACATTCATTTCATAATAATAATAATATATCATTTAGTATTCCTATTGTAAACATTTTTATAAGTAATAATAAAACTTGAAGAAAGATTTTCTTCAAGTTTGTGATTGTTATATCTTATCTATGCTGGATTATAAGTTTGATGGCTGTTCTCTTATCACCATCAATTATAACATCTGCGAACGCGGGTATACATACCAAATCTATTCCTGTAGGAGCTACAAACCCTCTTGCAATTGCAATAGCCTTTACTGCTTGATTGAGTGCCCCAGCTCCAATTGCTTGAATCTCTGCAGTGCTATTTTCTCTTAAAACACCTGCTAAAGCACCTGCTACGGAATTTGGATTAGATTTTGCTGAAACTTTTAATACTTCCATTATAATAACCCTCCTGTAGAATCTATTGGATTTTATTTATACACTAATAATTCTACATTGAAGTAAATAAATCCTTTTAAAATAAATTTTTTTCAGGAGAATACAGAATTTAGTAGTAATTATTGTAATAGTATATAACTTGATAAAATAATAAGCTGCTGACTTATTTAATCAGCAGCTTATTTATTATTTCTATTTTGCGTATTCAATTGAACGAGTTTCCCTAATAACATTAACTTTGATTTGACCAGGATACTCTAATTCACTTTCTATCTTTTTAACAATATTTCTAGCTAATTCTGTTGCGCCAGCATCATCAACTTCATCAGGCTTAACTAAAATTCTAACTTCTCTGCCTGCTTGAATAGCAAAAGACTTTTCTACACCTTCATAAAGATTTGCAATTTCCTCTAATTTTTCAAGTCTCTTTATATATGCTTCTAGTGTTTCTCTTCTAGCACCAGGTCTTGCTGCAGAAATAGCATCTGCTGCTTGAACAAGTATTGCTTCTAATGACTGGAATTCAACATCACCATGATGAGCACCTATAGCATTTACTATAATTGATGATTCATGATATTTTTTTGCAAGGTCTGCTCCAATTAAAGCATGTGGACCTTCAACTTCATGATCAACGGCCTTACCAATATCATGAAGTAAACCTGCTCTCTTTGCAACAGCTACATCTAAACCTAATTCTGAGGCCATTAGCCCTGCTAAATAAGATACCTCGATTGAATGTTTTAAAACATTTTGGCCATAACTAGTTCTATATTTCAATCTTCCAAGCAATCTAATTAATTCAGAATGTAAGCCGTGTATACCAGTTTCAAAGGTAGCTTGTTCTCCTTCTTCCTTAATATGATTTTCAACTTCTTTTTTAGCTTTTTCAACCATTTCTTCAATTCTTGCCGGATGAATTCTACCATCCACAATTAATTTTTCAAGTGCAATCCTAGCAACTTCTCTTCTAATTGGGTCAAAACCAGAAAGAATAACTGCTTCAGGAGTATCATCAATAATTAAATCAATTCCTGTAAGTGTTTCGAGAGTTCTTATATTTCTTCCTTCTCTACCTATTATTCTTCCTTTCATCTCATCATTAGGAAGTGCTACAACATGAACAGTTGTTTCAGCTACGTGATCTGCTGCACATCTTTGAATAGCACAAGTAATAACTTCGCGGGCCCTCTTATCGGCCTCTTCTTTAGCCTTAGTTTCTACTTCCTTTATTAAAATCGCAGCATCGTGTTTAATTTCTTTTCTAATTTCATCTAATAATAATTGTTTTGCATCTTCTGAAGTTAAACCAGAAAGTCTTTCCAGTTCTTCTCTTTGCTTTTGATAAAGATTTTGAATTTGTTCTTCCAATGATTGAATTTCAAGTTGTTTTTTGTTGAGATTTTCATCTCTTTTTTCAAGCATATCACTTTTTTTATCTAATAACTCTTCACGCTGAATTAGTCTTCTTTCAAGTCGTTGAATTTCATTTCTTCTATCTCTAGACTCTTTTTCAAAGTCAGTTCTGAGTCTATGTACCTCTTCTTTAGCCTCAAGTACTGATTCTTTCTTTAAAGATTCTGCCTCTTTTGAGGCTTCGTCCACAATGTGTTTTGACTTTTCCTCAGCTTGTGAAATTTTAGCTTGTGATATATTTTTTCTTACATAAACTGCAGCACATATAATTGCTGCAACAGTGATTATTATGATGCCAATAATTATAATTGTATCAAGCAAATCTAACACCTCCTTGCTTCTTTTGCATAATTTAAATTATCAAGATATAAGCTTATAAAAGGTGTTATATTTATTTAATTGGCAAAATTTGAATATGCTAAACCAGTATTTGTATACTATTTTATATTAGATTTCACTATATGTCAAGTTTATATACTTGGCATTTACTACAATTTATCAGATACATAGTATACTAAAAATTATTGTAGAACTATTTATTTGATACATCATCTTTTGATTCAGAAACAGATCTATTTTCAGCGAGAGGAAGGCTGTACTTACCTCTAATCTTGTTTTCAATTTCTAACAATACATCAGTATTTTCTTTTAAGAACTGCTTAGCATTTTCCCTGCCTTGACCAAGTCTTGCTTCGTTATAAGAGAACCATGCTCCGCTCTTTTGAACAATCTCTTCTCTTACCCCTACATCTAGTACATTACCTTGCCTGGATATTCCTTCACCATACATAATATCAAACTCTGCTTGCCTAAATGGTGGAGCAACTTTATTCTTTATTACTTTGACTCTTGTTCTGCTTCCTAATACTTCGTCTCCCTGCTTGATTGAATCTATTTTTCTAATGTCAAGTCTCACAGATGCGTAGAATTTAAGAGCTCTACCACCAGGTGTTGTTTCTGGATTACCGAACATGATACCTACTTTTTCTCTAAGTTGATTTATAAAAATTGCTACGCATTTTGACTTGCTTATAGAGCCTGCCAGTTTTCTTAATGCTTGAGACATTAATCTAGCTTGCAAGCCTACATGTGAATCACCCATTTCACCTTCAATTTCAGCTCTAGGAACTAAAGCAGCAACTGAGTCAACTACAATAACATCTATGGCATTAGATCTAATTAAAGCTTCAGCAATTTCTAAAGCCTGTTCACCTGTATCAGGTTGTGATATAACAAGATTATCTATATCTACACCAAGAGCTTTTGCATATGTGGGATCTAAAGCATGTTCGGCATCAATATATGCCGCCGCACCGCCTTTTTTTTGTGCTTCAGCAACAATATGAAGAGCAACAGTTGTTTTACCTGAAGATTCTGGCCCAAATATCTCTACAATTCTTCCCTTAGGTACTCCTCCTATTCCAAGTGCAATGTCTAAATCTAAACATCCTGTTGAAACAGAATCAAGATTTAAAACACTGTGCTCACCAAGTTTCATTATTGAGCCTTTTCCAAATTGCTTTTCTATTTGTCCCATAGCAGCTTCTATAGCTTTTAACTTTTCATTATCCATAATTATCCCCTAAAGGGTTCACATCCTTTCTGTTTAACGAACATTAGTTCTATTTAATTATATAATATATTATTTAATTGGTCAACACTGAATAATAAAAAGTTCCTAAAAATTTCTAGGAACTTTTTATAGTTATATCCTTTTTTAAAATTATTAATCACTTATCTGTTCTAATAACATCTTTATTTTTCATAAAATAGTCTAATCCAGATAAAATTGTTATAATTACAGCTAATATCATAGCAATTTTAGCTATTAATATAAAGTAGTGATTGTTGTAAGTTAGGTTTAGCAATGCTAAGATAATAGCAATAATTTGTACAACTGTCTTTATCTTTCCCCACCAGCTTGCTGCAATAACAACCCCTTCTGCAGCAGCAAGTGATCTTAGTCCAGTTACAGCAAACTCTCTGGCAATAATAACCATAGCTATCCAAGTTGGAATTAATTGAAACTCTACAAGTGATACAAGAGCTGCTGTTACCAAAAGCTTGTCAGCCAGTGGATCCATAAACTTTCCAAAGCGAGTGATTTGATTTCTGCTTCGTGCTATGTATCCGTCCAGTTTATCGGTCAGGGCAGCAATTATAAAAACAGCAGTAGCTATTTCTTTGCCGTAGGGTATTCCTTTGACAGCTATAAATACCAAAAATATTGGTATTAAAAAGATTCGAATAACTGTAAGTTTATTAGCAAGATTCATTATATACAACTCCTATTAAATCATATTCTAACGACTCAGTTATTTTTACATTTACGAATTGACCTAAAGTTAATTCTTCATTACTTTTAAAATATATTTCACCGTCAATTTCAGGAGACATTTCATAACTTCTTCCTGAGTACAGACCGTCTTCTTTATAGCTTTCTACTATCACTTCATATATCTTACCAATTTTATTATCATTTATTTCTGAAGAAATTTGTTGCTGCAATATCATTAATTCTTTTTCGCGTAATTCTTTAACTTCTTCAGAAATTTGATTTTCCATTAACGCTGCAGGAGTATCCTCTTCTTGTGAGTACTTAAAAACTCCTAATTTATCAAACTTTGTGCTTGAAATAAACTCTTTTAGTTCGCTAAAATCCTCTTCAGTTTCATTTGGAAAACCTACAATGATTGATGTTCTTAAAGTAAGTTCTGGTATAGCTTCTCTCATTTTTTTAATATTATTGATAATTTCTTCTTTACGCCCTCTTCTATTCATTCTTTTTAATATATTATTGCTTATATGCTGGATTGGCATATCTATATATTTGCATACTTTTGGGTTATAAGCAATCTCTTGAATTAACTCATCTGTTATTTCTTCAGGGTAACAATATAATAGTCTTAGCCAACATATACCTTCAATTTTGGACAGTTCACTTAGAAGATAATTAAGATTCTTTTTTCCGTATATATCAATTCCATACATAGTGGTATCTTGAGCTACTAATATAAGTTCGACTACGCCAGACTCAGCTAATACTCTTGCTTCATTGAGTATATCTTCTACTTTTCTACTTCTATATTTACCTCTAATTTTAGGGATTACACAATATGTACAAAAGTTATTGCAGCCTTCACCTATCCTTATATAAGCAGTGGATTTGTTTGTGGTTAGGACTCTTTCGCCTTCTTGAAGATAGCTGTCACTGTAATCAAAATGAGATATTCTAGTACTCTTAGCTAAAAAGTCTTCTATGCTATCGATTAATTTCTCATAATTATTGACGCCTAGCATTATATCTATTTCAGGCATTAAATCTAATAGTTCTTCTTTGTACCTTTGGCTTAGACACCCTGAAACAACAAGCACTTTGCAGTTATAAACCTTTTTATATTTTGCCATTTCTAATATTGTATCTATAGATTCTTGTTTAGATGATTCTATAAATCCACAAGTATTTACTAAAATAATATCTGCTTCTTTCGGATTATTGACTAACTCATATTTTTTATTCAATTTACCTATAGCTATTTCTGAATCAATTCTATTTTTGTCACATCCTAAACTTATAGTACCAAACTTTAGTCTATCCACGAGGCTTCCTCCTAATGTTAATATGAATACATAAATAATTTTAAATCTCATTTGGCAAATTCACAAGTACTATATAAAATTATTAATAAATTTTAATTATTATGAAGATAAGATTCCGTTGCTAAAGAGTCTTTATCTATTAATATTTGTCTTGGTTTACTGCCATCTTTTCCTGAGATAATTCTTAGTTCTTCCATTTGCTCAATAATTCTTGCCGCTCTATTATAACCTATTCTAAGTCGTCTTTGCAACAAAGAAGTTGAAGCTTGTCCTGCGTCGAAAACTATTTTAACAGCTTCCCTCATAAGCTCATCAATTTCTTCTGAAGAAGATTCTGTTTTATTATCTAATTCTTCAAGTATTTCAGTGCTATACTCCAATTCAGACTTTTGATTCTTAATATATGAAACTACCTTTTCTACTTCCTCCTCTGAAATAAATGCTCCTTGTATTCTTAATGGTTTGGATTCACCTACTGGATAAAACAGCATATCTCCTTTACCTAGCAATTTTTCGGCACCTGAGGAATCTAAAATTGTTCTTGAGTCAATTTGGCTGGATACTGCAAATGATATACGTGAAGGTATATTTGCTTTTATAACACCTGTTATTACGTCAACTGATGGTCTTTGGGTAGCAATAACTAAATGCATACCTGCTGCTCTTGCCATTTGTGCAAGTCGTCCAATATAATCCTCAATGTCATTAGGACATACCATCATCAAATCTGCTAATTCATCTACAATAACAACTATCCAAGGTAATTTGTCCTGTAGTTTTCCCTTATTAACAAGTTCATTATAGCTTTCGATATTACGGACATTATTATCTGCAAACAACTTATATCTTCTAGTCATTTCATTAACAGCCCAATTTAATGCCGCTGCTGCTTTTTTAGGATCTGTGACAACTGGTATTAACAAATGAGGAATTCCGTTATAAACGCTTAATTCAACAACTTTAGGGTCAATCATAAGCAGTTTCACATTCTCAGGAGAATATTTATAAAGGAGGCTTATAATTAACGTATTAATACACACACTTTTACCTGAGCCAGTAGCCCCAGCGATGAGTAAATGAGGCATTTTACTTAAATCGGAAACAACACAATTGCCTGCTATGTCTTTTCCTAAGCAAAAGGATAGATTTTTACTATGAGTTGTAAATTCTTGAGATTCAACAACTTCTCTTAAAAAAACAGGTGTCAAATCTCTGTTTGGAACTTCTATACCAACAACTGACTTGCCGGGAATCGGAGCCTCAATTCTTACTCCAGATGCTGCAAGACTTAACGCTATATCATCTGACAAATTAACAATTTTACTTACTTTAACTCCAGCATTAGGCTGAATTTCAAATCTTGTTACAGAGGGTCCTTTTGTAACTTGTACAACTTTAGCTTCAACACCGAAACTGCTCAATGTTTCTTCAAGTTTGCTGGCATTATTAATTAAATCTTTTTTATCTTCCTTGTTCAATTTAGATAAATTATTAAAATTTAAAAATTCAGTAGGAGGATAAGTATACTCTGCAATATCTTCACCGGATACTTTATTTATTTGTGCCTCAAGTTCTTTATTAATTGAATCTTTTGAAATAGTATCCTCATTTTCTTGTGAAACATTAGATTCTGAAAGTTCATCAGTAGATTTCATGAAATCAATAATTTTTAGTTTATTGTTGACCTTATTAATAAAATGTTCCTTTTCACTATCATATGCAACTAAGTTCTCACTCTCTATATTAGGTGAATTCTCCTTGGGTATATTCTTTTGACTTTTTTTCTTCACTTTTAAAGTTGGTTTTATCTTAATAACAATATCATATAGTGATACCTGCCAAATCATTATAATCGAAATAATATATAAAAATATAAAAATAATATAGCAACCAATTACTCCAAATAGCTTATATAGTGGAACATCTATAAGAAAACTAATTATTCCACCATGTATATTACTGTTGGAATTATATATTTGCGATATTCCAATAGTTAGACTGTCTTGTGAATAATAAGAAGTCATATTGAGCATTTGTAGAAACATTAATGTAGTTACTAAAAATAATATAATACCATAAAATTTTTTGCTAAAGCTGATATTACCCTTTTTTAGTATGTAACAAAAGCCTATAAAAACAATAAAAAATGGAAGTATATATGCTCCAAGTCCTAATATGGCTATTAGTATTTTCTTTATTAACCTTCCTACTATACCAGATGAAGAAGTTGAAAATATACTAAACATAGAAAGAATTCCAAAAGTTATATATAATAACCCAATGATATCATAGTTTGCATTTGTTTTTTTCTTTGCCAAAATAGTCACCTCCTTGAAATATTATTCTACACAATTTATAAATTTCCTTTACTTCTAAACATAAATGTTAAAATTACAAAAACTAACCATAGGAAAAATCCTATGGTTTATTCTTATTGGTAGTATTTATAAGTGAATCAAGTTTTTTTATTGCTTCACTTATACCGCCTACATCATCAATTAATCCATATTCTACAGCCTGACTGCCTATTAGAATTGTTCCCATATCATTAAGAAGTTCATCACTTTGAAGCATAAGCTTTTTTAATGTTTCTTTGTCTATATTGCTTGTTCTAGTAATAAACTCTAAAATCCTCTCCTGCATTTTATTAAAATATTCAAAGGTTTGAGGAACACCTATTATTAACCCATTCATTCTTATTGGATGGATTATCATTGTAGCAGAAGGTGAAATAAAGGAATAATCTGCTGAGGTAGCTAAAGGAACTCCTATAGAGTGACCTCCACCAATAACCAGTGATACAGTAGGTTTACTTAGACTTCTTATCATTTCTGCAATTGCAAGACCCGCTTCTACGTCTCCACCTACAGTATTTAATATTATAAGTACACCTTCAACTCTTTCATTAGTTTCAATAGATATAAGTTGCGGGATTACATGTTCATACTTAGTGGCTTTTGTTTGTGGTGGAAGCATCATGTGTCCTTCCACTTGGCCTATAATTGGAAGAATTTGAATTCTCTCATCTGGCCTAGGTATATTTGATACACCAAGTTCCTTAATATTATCTAAATCTTTTTTAGTATTTTCTTCTGACATATACATTCCTCCTAGCATAAACTAGTTTTTACAATAGGAGAAATATATATGCATTAAAATACTTATCCTAAACTAAATTCCTTATGAAGTGCATTAATTGCTTGATCAGTAAACTTTGATTCTACAAGACACCATATAGTTGTATGAGAATCTGCCGTTTGTAAAACCTCAATATTTGCTTTAGCCAATGCTTTAAGCACTCGAGCCATTATTCCAGGTACTCCTCTAATTCTGCTTCCAATTAACGCTATCTTGCTGCAGTTCTCAATACATGTATATTTTAATTCAAGAACACTCATTATCTCATTAAATTTCTCTAAGTCCTTAGAATCAATAGTAAAAATGCTTTCTTTAGGAAATACATTAATAAGATCAATACTAATCATATTTTGCGCAAGTACATCAAGTAAAACAGCGTAGCTATCATTATTTTTATTATCAGCTAAACTAACTCTTAATTGCACTCTATTGCTCATATGAGTTATTCCGGTCATAACGCTTTCAGCATTAAAGCTTCCAGTATTATTTATTACTGTGCCTCCACAGTTGCTGAGTGTATTCTTTATTACAAGAGGAATATTACCTTTCATTGCAATTTCAACTGCCCTAGGGTGAATAACCTTAGCACCCTGGTGAGCAAATTGAAAGACTTCGTTATAACTTATCTCTTTTATTAATGAGGCTTCAGAAACAATTCTTGGATCAGCTGTCATAATTCCATCAACATCAGTATAAATATATATTTTTTCAGCATTTAATGCCACACCTAATAGAGAAGCAGTAACATCACTTCCACCTCGTCCAAGTGTGGTAGTAAATCCATCTTTTGTTTGTCCTTGAAATCCTGCTACTACAGGAACTTTTCCACTCTCAACTAAATTTAATAAAGTTTCCGTATTAATATTCAATACTTGAGCATTGCTAAAATTTGAATCTGTAATTATACCTGACTGTCCTCCGGTTAGCGGAACTGAATCTATGCCGAATTTGCTTAGTTCATCAGCCATTACTACAGTACTTATAGTTTCACCACAACTCATTATTAAATCTGTTGCCAAAAGATTATTGCTTTTAAAATCATCGCTAATCAGTGAAAGAAGTGTGTCAGTTGCATAAGGATCATTCTTCCTCCCCATAGCAGAAACTACAACAATAGGACTAAATCCTTCTTTTATAGCATGAATAATTTTATCTATAACTAATTGTCGTCTCTCATGAGATGAAACGGACGTACCTCCAAATTTTTGAATTAACAATCTCATATTGACCCTCCATCATACCCGAGTTTTCTTTAAAACACTGTCCTCAGCATCTATTATTATAGTCCTTGATCCAATTTTTTTTATAAAGTCCCAAGGTACTTCAATGAATTCATTACCACCAAAAAAACTAAATCTGCTTTTAGTATCATTTAAAATTAAAAACTTCATGTTTCCATCATCACTTATTACAATATCATTGTTGGATAAATAATTATACTTTTCTCCATCATTAATATTTATAATTTCGTATCTTTCCATTTCACTATAATATTTTATATTTTCACTCATGTTGGTTCCCCCTTAATATCTTTCATAGTATTTGGCATTATAAAATACTAATCTATTTATATACAATACTATGAAAGATATTAAGGTTTTAGTACTAAAGTCCAGTAGAGCCAAATCCTCCAGTTCCTCTTTGAGATTCACTTATCTCTTCAACTAATTCTATAATTGGAGTTTCTATTTTATTTATTACCATTTGGGCAATTCGATCACCTTTTTTTATTATGAAATCTTCAGTACCAAAATTGATTAATATTATATTTATTTCACCCCTGTAGTCCCAGTCTACAGTTCCAGGGGAGTTTAAAAGAGTTATTCCGTAATTAGCTGCTAACCCGCTTCTTGGACGTATTTGTGCTTCATATCCTTTAGGCAGTTCTATGCAGATACCAATAGGTATCTTATGTCTTTCAAATGGTTTAACAGTAATATCTTCATGTATAGCTGCAAACAAATCCATGCCTGCAGCTCCGCTAGTCATAAATTTAGGAGTAGGCAGGTCTTCAAACCCTTTTACTTTTTTTATTTTCAAAAGCAATACTATCACTCTCCATTATGTTAATTAACGAATCCAAATCTAAATTGTTACCTACAAATGATGAATTTTGTATTCCTTTTGTGAAGGTTTTGTCCATTACATCATTTAAATCTTCTTTAGTAATACTATCAATTTTTGTAATTATATCTATTGGGGTTTTAACCTTATTTAAAAATAAGACTGATTTTCCATTGCTAAACATACGGCTGCTAGTACTTTCTAGTCCTAAAATATAATTTCCTTTAAGCTGTTCTTTTAGTTTGAACAATTTCTCATTTGTGATATCGATTGTTGAAAATTTAATAATCTCATCTTTGATGGTGCTCACAACTTCAACTGAATACTTAGAATTTAAGCCAGTATAAATGCTTAGAACACCGGTATTATTAAAAGATGAAATATAAGAATATACAGAGTAGCATAAACCTAAATCTTCTCTTATTTTTTGAAATAATATAGACGAGGCACCTCCGCCAAACATATTGTTTAAAAGCAGCATTGGATATATATCATCATTCCCTGTTTCAATTCCAATTAGTCCTAAGCTTAAATGAAGTTGCTCTATATCCTTTTCTTTCATTAAATGATTGTTTAAAATTTTCGGAGCAGAGTACTTAGTGATTACTTTATTGTAACTAGCCCAATGGCCAAAGTATTTACTAACTATACTTTCTATTATATTCATATTTATTTTTCCTGCTATTGAAATTACCGAATTTTCAGGAATATAGTACTCAGAAACATACTTAATTAACTGTTCCCTGCTGAAGGACTTAACTGTATCTATTGACCCAAGTATAGGCATGGATATACTATCATCACCCCATATTGCTATACTATGCAAATCAGCTAATACATCTTCTGGTTGATCTTCGCTCATATTTATTTCTTCAATGATCACGCTTTTCTCTTTTTCGATATCGTCGGTAGAAAACTTGCTGTTAAATAACATGTCAGATAAGACTTCCAATGATAACTCTAAGTGAGAATCTAAAGCTTTGATATAAAAACATGTAGCCTCTTTTCCGGTAAAAGCATTTATTTGACCGCCTACATCCTCTATGGCTTCTGCAATTTGTTTTGAAGTTCTAGTATTTGTTCCTTTAAAAAACATATGTTCAATAAAATGAGATATACCATTGTTCAAGTTATCCTCATTTCTTGATCCATTTTCTACCCATAGTCCTACACTTACTGAATTCACATAATCTATATTTTCTACAACTATCCTCAAACCATTACTAAGTCTAAAAATATTATACATGGTTTCCTCCTATAACAAGAAGCATCAAGTGGTTAGTAATTATTTTTATAAAAAATAAAAAGGCAGTGATGCCCTTCTATTTTTCAGTTTCCTTTTCATCGTTTTCTGATTCTGAATCTCTAATAGCATCTTTCCTAGAAAGATTAATTCTACCCTGATTATCAATTTCGGTAACCTTAACTAAAATTTCATCACCAACAGAAACAATATCTTCAACTTTGTTAACTCTTGCAAAATCCAATTTTGATATATGTACTAATCCTTCTTTACCTGGCAGTATTTCCACAAATGCACCAAAGTTTGCAATCTTAGTTACTTTACCAAGGTAGATTTCGCCAACCTTTATTTCTCTAGTTAAATCATCTATGATTTTTAGAGCTCTTTCTGCACCAACACTATCATTAGACATAACAAAAACTTTTCCATCATCTTTTATATCAATTTTAACTCCAGTTTCAGCTATTATTCTATTAATAGTTTTGCCTCCTGTACCTATAACATCTCTGATTTTTTCAGGATCTATTGTTATTGTATAGGCTCTTGGTGCATACTTAGAAAGTTCTTTTCTAGGAGCAGGTATACATTCGTTGATTTTATCTAAGATATACAGTCTTGCTTTTCGTGCATCTTCGATTGATTTTTTTATACACTCATTAGAAATTCCTTTTATCTTTGTATCTATTTGTATTGCAGTTATTCCTTTTTCTGTACCTGCTACTTTGAAGTCCATGTCTCCAAAGAAATCTTCTATTCCTTGAATATCAGTTAAGACTTCCTCTTTAGTTAAATCTTCACTTGTAACTAATCCCATAGCAATTCCTGCAGCCGGTCTCTTTATTGGTACACCAGCATCAAGAAGTGCAAGCGTACTACCACAAACACTGGCTTGAGATGTAGAACCATTCGAGCTTAAAACTTCTGAGACTAATCTAATAGTGTATGGGAACTCTTCCTCTGATGGAATAAGAGGCTCTAAAGCCTTTTCAGCCAATGCTCCATGTCCTATTTCTCTTCTTCCAGGTCCTCTTAAAGGTTTTACCTCTCCTACACTGTAAGATGGGAAATTATAATGGTGCATATATCTCTTAAATTCTTCTTCACCAATACCATCCAAAATTTGAACATCACCTAAAGCACCAATTGTAGCAACTGTCATAACTTGAGTTAACCCTCTAGTAAATAATCCGGTTCCATGTGTTCTAGGTAATAGAGCTACTTCACAGCCTATAGGTCTTATTTGATCAAATGATCTTCCGTCAGGCCTTCTTTTTTCGTTTAATATCATATTTCTAACTACTTCTTTTTGAATTCTATAAACAACGTCAGATATGTCAGAAGAGTTATCAGGATATTTTTCAGCAAAGGTTTCACTAATTTTAGATTTAGCTGAATCCATTGCTTCATTTCTCTTATCTTTGTCGGTTATGTACATAGCATCTTTAATTATATCGAAGGAGAATTCTCTCACTTCGTTTTCTAGTTCTTTAGATACCTTATAAAGCTCTGGAACTATTTTTTCTTTACCTATCTTAGCCATAGCTTCTTCTTGGAATTTTACTATGTTTCTACATTCCTCAAAACCAAACATAATAGCATCATACATTACATCATCTGGTATCTCATCGCCGCCAGCTTCAAGCATTATTACTCTTTCCTTAGTAGCGCAAACGGTAAGATTTAATATACTCTGCTCTCTTTCTTTCGATGTAGGGTTTAAAATAAAATTGCCATCAATTAAACCAACAGATACAGCACCAACAGGATCTGTGAATGGAATACTCGAAATACATAAAGCAACAGATGCTGCATTAATTGCTAAGATTTCAGGAAGATTATCGGGTTCAACAGACATTACAGTACAAACAACCTGAACGTCATTCCTATATCCTTTTGGAAATAAAGGTCTTAGAGGTCTATCTATAGCTCTGCCATTTAAAATAGCCTTCTCTGAAGGTTTGCCTTCTCTTTTAATAAACCCTCCTGGAATTTTCCCTACTGCATATAACCTCTCTTCGTATTCTACACTTAGAGGAAAGAAATCAATCCCCTCTCTTGGTTTTTGTGAAGCATTTACATTAGTAAGAACTACAGTATCTCCATAACTAACCAATAAAGCACAATTTGATAACATACCAACTTTACCATATTCAATTTTAAGATTTCTACCTGCAACGGTGGTTTCTAGTATATTACTCATACATTTACCTCCCTTCAATGTACACTTATAGTATTATCTACTAAAAATTATTTATTATAAATTTTAATCTATTTGTAGTAAATAATTTTAAAATAATAGAGCGGTGTTGACCCGCTCTTGATTATCTTCTTAATCCAAGTTTTTCAACAATATCACGATACCTTTGAATATCTTCTTTAGCTAAATAGTTTAGAAGACCTCTTCTTTTACCAACCATCATAAGAAGACCTCTTCTTGAATGGTGATCCTTTTTATGGCTCTTTAAGTGATCTGTTAAGTGATTAATTCTTTCTGTTAGTAGAGCTATTTGAACTTCTGGAGAACCAGTATCTCCTTCATGTCTTTTAAATTGCTCCATTATCTCTTGTTTTTTTGCCTTTTCCATTGTAACACCTCCAAAAATTATCGCCTCTATCCCAAGAATTACGTTGGCAATTCGTTGTTCTTAGCATAAGGTTCACGCAAGTATTATAACAAATATAAAATATAATGTAAATTACTTTTTGTTCTTTTTAATCAATTTTTTTGCAAAACTTGACTTTCAGCATAAAACTTATCTTTTTCAAGTTGTGTGATAAGGTCTTCTAACCTATCAAACTTTATTTCATCTCTCATTCTTTCAATAAAATAAACTTTTATATTTTCGTCATATATATTCTTATTAAAATCTAATATATAAGTTTCTATTGAAATCTTAATATTTATAGGTTCTACAGTTGGATTATATCCTACACTAGTAATACCTTTATAAAATATTCCGTTGTATTCGATGGTTGTATAATAAACTCCTGTAGCAGGAAGAATGAATTCGGTATTGTATTGTAAATTTACAGTAGGGAAACCTAATTTTCTACCAAGCTGTTTTCCTTTTATAACCTTACCCTTAAGCATGAAAGGTTGAAACAACATTCTATTAGCCTCTGTAATGTTTCCATCTGATATTAAATTTCTAATTCTCGAACTACTAATAACGTTATTGTTATACATAACAGAATCCATAACGATTAATTCAAAGTTAAGTATTTTGCTTAATTTCTCAAGTAAGGATACATCGCCTGCATTCTTATAACCAAATTTATAGTTAAAACCAACAATTATACCAGCGGCATTATAAAATTTAAGCATATTTATAACAAATTGCTCTGGAGCAATTTTCATATAATCTATATTAAAATCCACTAAATTTACAATATCTATTCCGATTTTATCCAATATATTAAGTTTTGATTCATTGTCTATTAATAATTTAGGAACCTTATCTTTATTTATAATACTAAGTGGATGATTATTAAAGGTATATACCATGCTTTTAACTTTATTATATTTTGATAATTCCAGTGTTTTATTAATTAAACTCATATGGCCAATATGTAAACCATCAAAACTTCCAAGTGCTATATAGGTTTTAAAATTTAGTTTACTTTCAAAATTATCTTGTAATACTATCATAATTACTGCTCCTAAACTAATAATTTAATGATTTTAAATCCCTCTTCATCTCTTTTGCCTAAACCTATAAACTTATTGGTATCAATATAAACTCTGAGAATCTTATCCATATCTATAGACCCTATAATATATGTGTTTTTTATTTTAACACCATTTAGTAATAAATTTTCGTACTTATTACTAAATGAAACCTTATCAAATATATTTAGACAATGTTCTATTTGCATTATATTTTTTGATATAACCTCTTCGTTAAGCGAGGAAAAATCAATTGAATTTTCTTTTTTAAAAACACCAGTCTGCGTACGTTCCAAATCCCACATAATTCCGCCTGTACCTAAATTATTGCCTATATCATGACATAGACTTCTTATATAAGTACCTTTAGAACAAGTTACGATAAAAGTGACAATGGGTAGAGAAATATCTATAATACTTATATCAAAGATTGTTATATTTCTCTTGTTTCTTTCGATTACTATTCCTTGTCTCGCAAGCTCATATAATCTTTTACCATTAACTTTTAAAGCAGAATACATAGGCGGCTCTTGTTCAATCTCTCCTATGAATTGATTAATGGTTCTTAATATAGCTTCTTCAGGAATATCTACTTTTTTTTCAGAAATAATACTTCCTTCTCTGTCATAAGTATCAGTAGTAATTCCTAGTTTCAATTGTGCCCTGTATGTTTTTGTTTCACTCATTAAATAATCTACTATCTTTGTTGCTTTACCAACACATATAGGCAGTACTCCAGAAGCTAATGGATCTAAAGTACCAGTGTGGCCTACTTTTCTTGTGTTACATAGTTTCATTATTTTTCTAACTACATCAAACGAACTAATACCAGAAGGTTTGTAAATATTTAAAACTCCATCCATTATATCAACTCTTTTTCAATAACTTTTAATATTGCATCCTCGGCCTCTTTGATTCCTATTTTTAAGGTAGCGCCCGCTGCTCTAATATGTCCGCCGCCACCAAAACTCTCGGCTATTTTCCTAACATCGAGAAATGATTTTGACCTAAAACTTACTTTGATGCACTCGTCACATTCCTTAATTAGAACAGCAGCTTCTACTGTATCTATATTCATGCCTATATCCACTAAATATGACGTATCAGTGAGCTCTATATTTAAATTATCGAGCATTTTTTTCGTGAACTTCATAACACAAACTTGATTGCTGAAGGCTAGATAACAACTGTCTATGATCTTTCCCATAAGCTTTATGTGATCAAATTTTTTGTTTTCAAAAATTAATCTATGTATGTCATTAAATCTAACACCAGAGACTAATAGTTCACTTACAATTGTGTGCGTTTTACTAGTTGTATTTGAATGCTTAAAACCGCCAGTATCAGATAAAATTGATGTATATATACATGTTGCTATCTCAACATCAAGCTCAACTTGTAATAATTTCATAATTTCATAGATAATTTCTCCAACAGATGAGGCTTTGGTATCTATAAAATTAATATCACCATAAGAATCGTTGGAAATATGATGATCTATGTTAACTAGAGTATATTCTTTTTTATCAAAATCTATTTTAGCAGATATTCTTTCGTAGTTACCGCAATCTAATACTACTATACAGTCGAGAGAGTTCTCACTAATTCTAAATTCTTTCACTATAGAATCTAAATAGGGCAAGAAGCTATATGTTTCAGGAATTTTATCACTTGAAACTATATAAGCTTCCTTTCCTAGTTTTTTTAGTATAAGCATGAGAGCTAAAGCGCTGCCTAATGAATCACCATCTGGAGAAACATGAAAAGTAATTCCCACTGAAGTACTTTTTTTTAGTACTTCAATAACCTTATTTATCATGCTTAACATTCTCCTTTAAACTCTCAATTAGTGAATTAATATGCATGCCATGTTCTATAGTATTATCAAGCTCTATTAATATCTCGGGAGTATATCTCAGATTTACCCTATGACCTATTTCACGTCTTAAAAATCCAGAAGAACTTTTAAGAGCGCCAAGTGTAGCGTTTTTTTCTTCTTCCTTACCGAATATGCTGACGAATACTTTTGCGTATCTTAAGTCTTTTGTTACATCAACTCTCGTTACGCTTACCATAGCAGTTAATCTTGGATCTCGAATTTCATTATGGATTATATCACTAACTTCCCTTTTAATCTCTTCATTAATTCTCCCGCTTCGGTATTTAGCCATGCAATCCTCTCCTTTTCAGTATTATAAATGCTTAGGTTTAATTTCTTCCATAGTATAAGCTTCTATAATGTCGCCTTCTTTTAAATCGTTGAATTTCTCGATGCTAAGACCACATTCATATCCAGCAGCAGCTTCTTTTACGTCATCTTTGAATCTTTTTAAAGATGCCAAAGTTGATTCAAAAATTACAATTCCGTCCCTTATAACTCTAACACTGCTGTTTCTTGTAATTTTACCATTCAATACATAACATCCTGCAATTGTTCCAACATTAGAAATTTTATATGTCATCCTTACTTCAGCCTTACCTAAAACAACCTCTTTGTATTCAGGTTCTAGCATTCCAATCATTGCAGATTTTATATCATCTATAGCATCATATATAATTCTGTAAGTTTTTATATCAACTTTGGCTTTTTCAGCAAGTGCTGCTGCATTGGTATCAGGTCGTACATTAAAACCAATTATTATGGCATTAGATGCAGTTGCAAGAATAACATCTGTTTCAGTAATTGCACCTACTGCACCATGTATTATTCTAATCTTTACATTGTCAGTAGATAGTTTTTCAAAAGATTGCTTTACAGCCTCTACAGAACCTTGAACATCGGCTTTTACAATAATACCTAGTTCTTTAACTTTTCCTTCTTGAATCTGACTATATAAGTCTTCTAGAGAAACTTTGTTTGTAGACTGTAAATGTTCTGCTCTTAACTTTTCTTTTCTCTTTTCAGCCATTTCTCTTGCAGTTTTTTCATCTTTTGTAACATTAAACTTATCTCCAGCAGCAGGAACTTCCGAAAGACCTAAAATCTCTACAGGAATGGAAGGACCAGCCTGCTTAATCTTTTTGCCTTTATCATCAAACATAGCTCTTATTCGTCCATAAGTAGTTCCTACAAGTATAGAATCTCCCACATGAAGTGTACCATTTTGAACTAATAATGTAGCCACGGGACCTCTTCCTTTATCTAGCTTTGCTTCAACAACTGTACCTTTAGCATTTCTATTAGGATTGCCCTTTAATTCTTGAATTTCAGAGGTTAATATAATCATTTCTAAAAGATTATCTATACCTTCTTTAGTGTGAGCAGAAACAGGAACGCAAATAGTGTCTCCACCCCAATCTTCTGATACTAATCCATACTCAGTTAATTCTTGTTTTACTCTGTCAGGATTGGCACTAGCTCTATCCATTTTATTAATTGCTATTATCATTGGTACATTAGCCGCTTTACAGTGATTAATAGCTTCTATAGTTTGAGGCATAACACCATCATCGGCTGCAACTACTAAAACTACTATATCAGTAATTTGAGCCCCACGCGCCCTCATAGCAGTAAATGCTTCATGTCCTGGAGTGTCTAGAAAAGTTATTTTTTCATCGTTTATTGTTACTGTATAAGCACCAATATGTTGAGTTATACCGCCGGCTTCTGTTTCTGTTACCTTTGATTTTTTTATTGCATCAAGTAAAGAAGTCTTACCATGGTCAACATGACCCATTATAGTTACGATAGGAGGTCGCTTTTCAGCATCTAAATCTTCTTCAGCATCGAGCTCCACTTCAACATTTACAAGTTTATCTTCTTTTTTCGATATAATAACTTCAAATTTTTCTGCAACTTTTTCTGCAATATTGAAATCTATCTCCTGATTTATTGCAGCCATTACTCCCATAAATATTAATTGCTTAATAACTTCAGTTGTAGGTTTGTTTAATTTTTCTGACAACTCTTTTACAGTAATAGTATCACCTATTTCTATAATTGAACTATCTGATGTACTTACTACATCATTTTCTTCATTTAAATCCTCTAGATTAAAAAAATCGTTTTTGTTTTTCTTCTTATTTTTCTTAACTTTAATTTTTTCTTCGGCTAATTCTTCGTATTTTTCTATAATACTTTCATCTTCAGTTTGAGTTGCTGTTGTTTTTTCTTGAGATTTATTGCTATCTTTAATTAATTCTTTAATTAACTCACTATCTTCTTCTTCTATTACACTCATGTGATTCTTAACATTAATGTTAAATTCTTCTGATAATAAATTAATTAAGTCCTTGCTTGATATGTCTAATTCCTTTGCTAATTCATATACTCTTATTTTTGACATATATTCACCCCCGAATTTTTTACTGGTTCCATAACTCTAATAATTTTTTACTCATTTGTTCGCTTGTAACACCTAACACGTTAATTTCTGATTTTCCTAAAGGTATTGCTAAATCTTCCTTATTATAAGCTTGAATATAAGGGATTTTGCAGTTATTACAATATCTGATAAATTTGTCACTAGTATTTTTAGAACAATCTGAAGATAATATTATTAAAAATATTTTGTTTTTCTTTAATATTTCTTCACATTTATTATAACCTTCAACCAAATTACCAGATTTCTTAGTTAATCCTAAAAACTGAAGAAATTTATCTTGCATCAACTATCTCTTCTTTCAGTTTATTGTATATTAATTCATCAATTTTTGTTTCTAAATTTTTATCTAGCCGGTTTGCCTTGATGGCTTTTAAAAGACACTCATCATTTCTGCAAATATAAGCACCTCTACCAGGCTTTTTACCAGTTAAATCAACACATATTTTCCCATCACTAGATTTGACTATACGTATTAATTCTTTTTTTGGCTTCATTTCCATACAACCTGTGCACATTCGCTGAGGTATTTTTTTTGGTTTCATCACACTCACCTACTCATTACGATTGTTTAAACTTTCAGACTGAGACTTGCTTTTTATGTCTATTTTCCAACCGGTAAGTTTTGCAGCAAGTCTGACATTTTGACCTTCTTTTCCTATAGCTAGTGATAGCTGATTATCATCAACTATTACTTTTGCTGATTTATTTTCTTCATCTAGAGTTACGTCTAAAACTTTTGCAGGACTTAGAGAATTGGATATATATTGCTCTGGAAGCTTACTCCATTTTATAATATCTATCTTTTCATTCTTTAACTCATTTACAATACTTTGAACTCTGCTGCCTTTAGGACCAACACAGGAACCCATAGCATCTACATTTTCATCATTTGAGTGAACTGATATTTTAGTTCTTGATCCTGCTTCCCTAGCTATGCTTTTAATCTCTACAACTCCATCAAATATTTCAGGAACTTCAAGTTCAAACAATCTCTTTACTAGTCCAGGATGGGTTCTAGATACTACAACTTGCGCCCCTTTGGTTGTATTCTTTACTTCAACTATATATAATTTTAATTTGTCATTAAAATTATATGCTTCACCTGACATCTGTTCATTTGGGCCTAATACTGCTTCAATTTTTCCTAAATCAACGAATACGTTACCTTTATCTTTTCTAATGACAGTACCTGTAATAATATCATACTCTTTTGTTATAAATTCATTGTAAATGATGCTTCTTTCAGCTTCTTTAATTCTTTGTATTACCACCTGTTTAGCAGCTTGAGCAGCAACTCTTCCAAATTTTTTTGGAGTAACTTCAATATCCACAATATCTTCTAATTGATATCTTGGATTTACTTCTCTTGCTTCCTCTAAAGAAATTTCTTCAACATCATTTTCAACATTAACAACTACGTTCTTTTGAGAATATACATGGATTTCTCCATTAGCTCTATTCATAGTTACTTTTACATTTTGGGTACTTCCTGTAGTATAATTTTTTTTGTAGGCGGCTACTAAAGCATCTTCAATTGTAGTGAAAAGTAAATCTTCACTAATACCCTTTTCTTTAACAATTTCTTTTAAAGCTTCTATAAATTCCTCATTCATTTTTGTAACCTCCTTAAAAATCCCCTTTTAAATTAATAACTTTTATTATTTCCCTTGGAATACTTGTATCAACATTGTCTGACTTAATAATTATTTCTTTAGAATTAAATGAAATTAAGCTTCCTTCATATAATTTTTTGCCATCATACAATTTATTTAGTTTTATTATTACTGAATTATTAATATTTTTTTCTAGATGTTTATCATTATATAAAGTTCTATCTATTCCTGGAGATGATACCTCGAGATAATATGAGTCTGAAATAGGATCTTCTGCATCAATAATGTCGCTAACACGTCTGCTAACTTTTTCGCAATCGTCCAAGCGAATTCCAGAAGGATTATCTATATAAATTCTTAAAAAGTTTTCACCGTTTTCCTTAATATATTCTAGATAGTAAAGTTCATATCCTTCTTCAGCAATACTTGGCTCTATTATTTGATATAATCTTTTTAATAAATCGTCCTTGTTCATTTATACTCCCTCCTTACTTATATGTTTTACAAAATTATAAAAGTATATTACAGTTATAATAAGTTTTAACTTAAGTTTACTATTATGGGTTTAAATTTAAAATTATTTATAATAAAACGCAACATATGTTGCGTTTTAAAAATAGAAAAAGCGGGCTTTTACAACCCACTCCTTCGCCAAAAATATTATCGGTAATAATTAACTATAAACAGTTTAACACAACAAAAAACTAAATTCAAGGAAAACTTCATTATTTAGCTAAAATAGAGTAAATAGACTAGTAATTCTATAAATTATTAATTTCTTTTAATAATTCTTCAACCAAATTTTCCTCTTTTACTTTTTTTATAATCTCTCCTTTTTTGAATATCAGACCTTCGCCATTGCCGCCTGCTATTCCTATATCTGCTTCTCTAGCCTCTCCAGGACCATTTACAGCACAACCCATAACAGCTATTTTTATCTTTTTATCTAATTTAGATACTTTTTCTTCTACTTCCTTAGCAATCTTTATAAGATCAATTTGAGTTCTTCCGCAGGTAGGACATGATATAAACTCTACACCTGAATCTAATAGTCCAATGGATTTTAAAATTTCCCTTCCTACTTTAACTTCTTCAACAGGGTCTCCAGTGAGAGAAACTCTTATAGTATCACCTATGCCTTCACATAATAATGTTCCGATTCCAACGCTTGATTTAATTGTACCTCTCCAAATAGTCCCCGATTCAGTAACTCCCACATGCAAAGGATATTCAACCTTTTTTGATATTAATCTGTAACTGTCTATCATTTGAAGAACATTAGAAGATTTTATTGATATGGCAATATCAAAGAAATTTAAGTCTTCTAGTATATTAACGTGTTTTAAAGCGCTTTCCACTAATGCTTCAGGGCATACGTTACTGTACCTACTTAATATATCTTTTTCAACTGACCCTGAGTTTACACCAATTCTAATAGGAATGTTTTTTTCTTTCGCTGCTTCTGCCACAGCCTTTATTCTTTCCTTAGTTCCAATATTTCCTGGATTTATCCTTAATGCTGATACACCGCTTTTTATTGCACTTAAAGCCAATCTGTAATCAAAGTGAATATCAGCTACAACTGGAATATGTACCTGCTTTATAATCTTTTCTAAAGCCTCACTTGCTTCCATATCAGGAACGGCACAACGAATTATATCACATCCGGCTTCCTCAAGTTTAATAATTTGAGAAACAGTATCTGATATATTTCTTGTATCGGTATTAGTCATAGACTGAACAGTTATTGGAGAATCACCACCAACATATATATTGCCTAGTTTTATTTTTTTAGTGTTACGTCTATCCATTTTGTTATCTCCTAATTATATTAAAGTTTTATTGGATATAAAATATCCTTTACGACTACAATTACCATCAATGTCATAAGAATGGCAAATCCTATGTAATTGACTATTCCAATCTTATTATCATCAATTTTTTTACGTGTAATGATTTCAAATAATAGTAGGAAAATCCATCCTCCATCAAGAGCAGGAAAAGGAATTATGTTAAATATGGCTAATTGAACACTAAGATATGCTGCAAATGCCATAAGTGGAATTATCCCCTGTTCAGCGGCCTTAGTTGATACCTTAATAATTGTAATCGGGCCACCTATATCATTTGAAGATACTTTTCCTTTAACTAAGGTTTTTAAGACATCAAAGGTTTGCTTTATAATAGTATTGGTTTGAGTAAACCCATACGATACGGATTTTGAAAAACCAGGTTTTTCAAGAACAACCGGATAGATTCCGATAATATATCTGTTTTCCTTTGTATCCTTTACAGGAGTAATATTTAATGTTTTGGTTTCAGCATCTCTTAATAAAGTAATATTCAAATTACTGCCATTTGCCATATATACTTGTGTAAAGAAATCATCCCAAGTGCTGATTTTTTTATTGTTAACTTTAATAATTTTATCCCCCTTTTGAATACCTGCTTCATAGGCTGGTAAATTATTTTCTACCTTATCAACCACCGGAATTTGAAATCCTCTTACTGACCCTATTACTGTAAAAAGTAAAATTGCCAATATGAAGTTCATAATAGGTCCTGCAGCAATTATACTTAATTTTTGGGGAGCTGATTTAGCAGAAAATGATCTTGAATCTAAAACTTGTTCTTCTTCCCCTAGCATTTTAACATAACCGCCTATAGGAAACGCTTTAATAAGGTATTCCGTTTCTTTTCCCTTAACACCAAAAAGTTTTGGCCCCATACCAATAGAGAACTCTTCAACTTTAACCCCGTTTAGTTTGGCTAAAATAAAATGACCAAATTCATGAACTATAATCAACACACTGAATGCTAGCAGCCCACCTAATAAATAAATAATGCTCATAAAAATTCCTCCTTAATCCCCATATTTATTATAAACATATTTCCTAACTTTACTGTCTGTTTCTAATATATCATTGATTGTGAAATTATCAGAATAAGAAAATATATTCATGCACTCTTCAATAATATCTCCAATTTTAAGAAAACTTACTTTATTATTTAAAAATAAATCAACAGCCACTTCATTAGCTCCGTTTAAAATAGTTGGCAGTGTGCCACCGATTTTTCCTGCCTCATATGCTAATTTTAGGCATTTAAAGGTAGATATATCTGGATTTTCAAAAGTTAATGATTTAATTTTGTAAAAATTTAAATACTCTACAACACTATTTTGTCTATTTGGATAATTTATTGCATACTGTATCGGTAACTTCATATCAGTTGCCGCCATTTGAGCCATAACACTCCCATCAATGTACTCCACCATAGAATGAATTACACTTTCAGGATGTACCACTACATCAATATCTGAGTAATTCATATCAAAAAGCCAATGAGCTTCAATCACCTCCAAGCCTTTATTCATAAGTGTAGCTGAGTCAATAGTTATTTTTTTACCCATATTCCATTTTGGATGTGTTAATGCATCTTTAAGTGTTACATGTTTTAATTCTTCATAGATTTTTCCTCTAAATGGTCCGCCGGATGCTGTCAGTATTATTTTTTTAACTTCCGAATGCTTATTTCCTTGAAGGCATTGAAATATTGCTCCATGTTCTGAGTCTACAGGTAGAATTTTTACGTTATGTTTTTGTGCTTCAGCTTTAACTAATTTGCCTCCTACTACTAAAGTTTCTTTATTAGCTAATGCAATATCTTTTCCTGCTTTTATAGCATTGATTGTTGGAACAAGACCAACCATTCCGACAATTGAAGTAACAACTATATTAACAGCTGGAATGGTAGCTACTTTATTAAGCCCATCTATACCATAGGAAACTTCTATACAAATATTATTTTTAGAGCAAAAATCCTTAACCTTTTGGTAAGTAGTTTCATCTGTAATTGCTACATGCTCAGGATTAAACTCATTAATTATGTTTATGATTTCACTGTAATTTTTATTTGCAGAAAAACCTAACAATTTAAAATTATTATTAGAATTTCTTAAAACTTCTAAAGTTTGTGTTCCTATTGAGCCTGTTGCACCTAAAATGCTTATATATTTCAATTTCTTTTCCTCCTAGTAATTATCGGTTTACCTATCAAAGATATATTTTATTATATACAAAATAATATAGCATATAAATAATTAATATTAAAAATAAAAATATAAATAAAAATAAATTAAGCAGTTATATTTATCATATATTATAATTTTATATGATAAATATAAACTGCTCAAAGTATATAATACAAACTAATAAATACTACAATTTTAAAAATATAGTCAAATAATAGTATACTATTACAGATGAAAACAATATGCTGTCAAACCTATCTAATATTCCGCCGTGTCCAGGAATTAAATTGCTGTAATCTTTCACGCCTGCAACTCTTTTAATCGAGGAAGCTACTAAATCTCCAAATTGGCCAAATATACCGCATAGAACTCCAATTAATATAAAATGATAAAGAGGAATGTTAATTCCATATCTATTAAGTATATAGCCAAATATCAAGCAGCCTAATGAACTTCCAAGCATACCCCCTATTGAACCTTCAATAGTTTTTTTAGGACTGACTTTGGGACATAGTTTGTTTTTCCCCAAATATCTTCCTGCATAATATGCTGTAGTATCGCATACCCATGAAGAAATAAATATTAGCCACAATAAGTAGTTTCCATATTGCTTCACATCAACTAATACTATGAAACTGAAAAAAACTGAAACATATATGAAGCCTAAGACTGTAACAGCAACATCAATAAAATTATATTTTATATTTATTACTGGTATACATAACATAATAAAAACTGAAAATATTATTAATAATAATATGGTTTGATAGTTTATGTTTGTACCTATTAGTATATAATATATGACGCAAAATAAGTATGCTATGTATTCCATTGGATTAATATTCTTTTGCTTTGAAACCTTAAAATATTCATACATTCCTGCTAAAGACATTAGCATAATTATATATTTTAAATAAACACCGCCTAAAAATAAAAAAATCAAAAATGGTGATATTAATATTGCACCTAAATATCTTTTATTCATAATACACCTCTATTTTACTCCACCAAATCTTCGGTCTCTTTTCTGAAAATCTAATATAGCTTTATGCAAGTGTTCTTTTTTAAAATCAGGCCATTTTATATCAGATATCCAAAATTCAGAGTAAGCGCTTTGCCATAATAAAAAATTGCTTATTCTTTGTTCGCCACTCGGTCTTATAATAATATCAGGATCTGGCATCCCTTTAGTATATAAATAACTGGAGATTGTGTCTTCGGTTATATCTTCCTCTTTTAGTCTGTTAAACTTTAAATCCGTATACATCCTTTTAAAAGCCGTTGTTATTTCATCTCTTCCACCATAGTTAAGTGCTAGATTTAAAATTAAACCTGTATTTAATTTTGTTTTTTCATAAGCATTCCTTAACTCGGCTTGGCATACTTGAGGAAGTTTTGATATATCACCAATTGAACTTATTACTACATTATTTGAATGTAGCTCTTCAAATTCATTCCTTAAGTATTCAACTAACAATTTCATTAGTGTAGATACTTCCTCAGAAGGTCTTCCCCAATTTTCTGTTGAAAATGCATATAATGTTAAGTATTTCACCCCAAGATTATTACATTCTTTAACAATATCACGTATAGTTTCTACTCCTGCCCTGTGGCCCATAGTTCTTGGAAGATTTCTTTCTCTTGCCCATCGTCCATTGCCATCCATGATAATTGCAATATGTTTAGGTATTTTATCCATATCTATATTAGAAATATCTAAATTAGTAATCCTTTTTGTTGATTTAAAGAATTTAAACACAACAAATCTCTCCGTTTCTACAAATTTGCCTATTTATTTCTAGCCATTTAATTAATGTGTATAAATAGAACCTGCGATAACGCAGGTTCTATTTATACAGACATAATTTCTTTTTCTTTTGCGTCTATTATTTTATCTATTTCTTTTACAAAATTATCAGTTATCTTTTGAATATCTTCTTCAGATTTTTTCACATCATCTTCTGAAATTTCATTATTTTTCTTTAGTAATTTTATTTTATCGTTACTTTCTCTTCTTATTGATCTTAGAGCAACTTTAGCTTCTTCGCCAGTTTTTTTAACTGTCTTAACTAAGTTTTTTCTAGTTTCCTCAGTAAGTTCTGGAACAATAAGTCTAATAACCGAACCGTCGTTTGATGGAGTTAATCCCAAGTCAGATTTAAGTATAGCTTTTTCAATGGCTTTAATTGTGCTCTTTTCCCAAGGCTGAATTAGTATTATTCTTGGTTCTGGTGCAGATACGTTAGCTACTTGGTTAATTGATGCCATACTTCCATAGTATTCTACTTCTATTCTGTCCAGTATTGTAGGATTTGCTCTTCCTGCTTTCATAGAAGCTAATTCCTTTTTTAAAACAGAAACAGTCTTGTTCATTTTTTCGTTTGTATTATTAATTATGTCTTTAATCATAGAATTGCCTCCTTCTATTTTGAAACTAAGGTTCCGATTTCATCACCTAATACAACTCTCTTGATATTTCCAGGTGCGTCTAGTCCAAATACTAGTATAGGAATATTATTGTCCATACATAGAGAAGTAGCAGTTGAATCCATAACTTGTAAACCTTGTTCTAAAACTTGTATATATGTAAGTTTATTATATTTCTTAGCGTCAGGATATTTATTAGGGTCTTTATCATAAACACCATCTACTTTTTTAGCAAGCAGTATAGCATCAGCTTCAATTTCAGCGGCTCTTAAAGCTGCTGTCGTATCTGTAGAGAAATATGGATTACCAGTTCCTGCTGCAAAAATTACAACTCTTCCTTTTTCTAGGTGCCTCATTGCCCTTCTTCTAATAAAAGGTTCTGCGACTTCACGCATCTCTATTGCTGTTTGTACTCTTGTATTAACACCTATATTTTCTAATGAATCCTGTAACGCAAGAGCATTTATACAGGTTGCAAGCATCCCCATATAATCAGCTGTTGTTCTATCCATACCTTCTCCAGAACGTCCTCTCCAGATGTTTCCTCCACCTACTACAGCGCCTATTTCAATGCCCATATCCGAGATTTCTTTGATTTCTTCTGCAATTCTTTGGGCAACATTAAAGTCAATACCAAATCCATTTGGCCCTGCTAGAGCTTCACCTGATAATTTAAGCATGATTCTTTTGTACTTTGCTGTTTTCATATATATTATACCTCCAAATTAGCAATAATTACATAGTATAATAGAAAAATGTAAATTTTATAATTATCTTAAAAAAAGAGAACACAAGATGTTCTCTTTCAATAATTATCCCTGTTGCATTTGTTTACGAACTTCTTCAGCAAAGTTTTCTTCTTTCTTTTCAATACCTTCGCCTTTTTCAAATCTTACAAATCTAGTAACAGTTATAGGTGCGCCAATTTCTTTTGATTTTTCTTGTAAATACTTAGTTATTGTTAAATCAGAATTTCTAATCCAAACTTGCTCTAACAAGCAATTTTCTTTATAGTATTTTTGAATTCTTCCTTCAACCATTTTTTCTGCTATATGTTCAGGTTTTCCCTCATTCATAGCTTGAACTTTATATATTTCTCTTTCTTTAGCAAGTGTATCATTATCAACTTGATCCCTGCTTAGGAACAATGGATTTGCAGCAGCAACTTGCATAGCAACATCCTTAGCAACAGTAGCTACCTCATCGCTCTCTTTTTCACAGGCTACTTCAACTAATACGCCTATTCTTCCGCCGCCATGAATATAACTATGTACCACACCTTTATCAATTGAGAATCTGTTAAATCTTCTTACTGCCATATTTTCACCTAATTTTGCAATTAAAGCAGTAACAGCATCCTTAATTGAAATATTATTATCAGCTATGTATTTTTCTTCTATTAATTCATCTATAGTTTTAGCATTAGTAGAAGCAACTTGTTTTGCTATATTTTTACTTAATGAAGCAAATTCTTCATTAGCTGAAACGAAATCAGTCTCGCAGTTTATTTCAACTATTGATCCAGACTTTTTATCATCACTAATATAAGTTTCAACCAATCCTTCAGAAGCAACTCTTCCAGCTTTCTTTGCAGCAGCAGCTAATCCTCTTTCTCTTAAAATTTCAACTGCTTTTTCTAAATCGCCGTTAGATTCATTTAATGCCTTTTTGCATTCCATCATGCCAGCGCCAGTTCTTTCTCTTAATTCTTTAACCATCTGTGCGGTAATCATTTATAATTCCTCCTATAAAAAGTTAATTTAAAAGGTAAATGAAATTAACTTTTCACCTACCTTTTTTATTACTTATAATAAAATTACTCAGCTAATTGTTCGCCTTGTCTTCCTTCAATTATAGCATCAGCTATCTTTGCAGTTATAAGTTTAACAGCTCTTATAGCATCATCATTACCAGGTATTACATAATCAACTTCATCTGGATCACAGTTAGTATCAACAATAGAAACTACTGGTATACCAAGTATTTTAGCTTCTGAAATTGCATTTTTTTCTTTTCTTGGGTCAACAACAAATAAAGCTCCGATATTGTTGCTGTCCATGTTTCTTATTCCGCCAAGATTTTTTTCTAGTTTTTCTCTTTCAGCTCTTAACTTTATAACTTCTTTCTTAGGAAGAACTTCAAATGTTCCGTCTTCTTCCATTTTATTTAACTCTTCTAATCTTCTTATTCTTGCTTTAATTGTTCTAAAGTTAGTTAGCATTCCACCTAACCATCTATTGTTTACAAAGTGCATTCCACTTCTAATAGCTTCCTCTTGGATAGCTTCTTGAGCTTGTTTCTTTGTACCAACGAATAAAACATCTTTTCCTTCTGCTGACACACTCTTAACAAATTCATATGCATCTTCTATTTTCTTTACAGTTTTCTGAAGATCAATAATATAGATACCGTTTCTTTCTGTAAAGATATATGGAGCCATCTTAGGGTTCCATCTTCTTGTTTGATGTCCAAAATGAACACCTGCTTCTAATAATTGTTTCATTGATATAACTGACATTTTTCTACCTCCTAGGTTTTTCCTCCACTATCTTCATACTTATGAATTACCCGAGGGCACCAATTCATAAGTTGGATAATGTGTGTATTTTCTACTTATGTAGTATAACATAAGCTTTTGTGCTGTTCAATATTTTATTTTATTTTTTTTAATTCGTCAAGAAGTTTATCATTAAGGATTTTTATATGAGTTCCTTTCATTCCTAAAGATCTTGATTCTATAACGCCTGCACTTTCAAATTTTCTTAAAGCATTAACAATAACTGACCTAGTAATACCAACTTTATCAGCTATCTTTGAGGCAACTAGAAGTCCTTCGTTACCTTCAAGCTCATTAAATATATGTTCTACAGCTTCTAGTTCAGAATATGAAAGAGTACCAATTGCTAATTGAACTACTGCTTTCTTTCTTGCTTCATCTTCTATTTGTTCACTTTTTGATCTTAATATTTCAAGCCCAATAATAGTAGCGCTATATTCAGATAAAACTAAATCATCATCAGTAAACTCATTATCGAATCTAGCAATTAAAAGTGTACCTAAACGCTCTCTGTTACCATTTATTGGCACTATAGTAGTAAGTTTACTTTGTATTTTACATTCCATTTCCTGTTCGAATGTACATAATCCATCATTCTCTATATTTGATAGTGTTTCATGAACGTTCAATAACTTATTATTATAACTTTCAGGAAATCTCATTTCAGTGATTATTTTGCTTTTTACAACATCACACTCAAAGTCTGCAGATAAGTTATATCCAAGTATTTTACCTTTTCTGCTAATTATATAAACATTACATGATAGTACATCACTTAATAATTTACAAATATCGTCAAATACAACGGGCTCAGTTCCTGATTTTTGCAAAATTTTATTTAGCATACGGGTTTTATTTAATAAAGATGCCATTTAAATTCCTCCTACGTTTCTCATAATATTGATTGCATGATATTTTTTATGTCAATAGCACTAAAAGAAATAATTTTTAAAAACTTTATAAATTAAGACTTTTTGAAAAATTTTGAATTGGTTTCTTTTTCCCAAATAATAATATCACAAGGTTTCTTATATTTCAACATATTTTTTATTTTGTTCGACAATATTTTGCATTATAATTGTTTATCATCACTATATTTTCTGTTTTTACATTCTGGGTTTGTGCATTGAAGGAAGTTTCCTTTGGATTTTGAATACCTTTTTACCATTAATCCTTCACATAAATTACACTTTTCATTAGTTGGTTCAAACCAGCTGACATAATCGCAATTTGGATAGCCGCTGCAGCCAAAAAATTTCTTACCTTTTTTGCTTTTTTTAACAAGAATATTTTCACCACATTTCGGGCACTTAACATCTAATTTCTCAACTATTGGTTTTGTGTTTTTACATTCAGGATAGCCTGGGCAAGCTAAAAAATCACCAAAGCGTCCGTGTTTTATTACCATGTTCCGTCCACATTTATCACATTTTTCTTCGCTTATTTTGTCTTCTATTGTAATCTTTGATAATTCTTTTTCAGCAATATCAATTGATTCTTTAATTGGTTTGAAGAAATCATCTACGACTTTATTCCAATTATCTTTACCTTCTTCAACCCTATCTAGTTTTTCTTCAATATCTACAGTGAACTCAACATCAACTATTTCTTTAAAATAATCACTAATAACGTTGTTTACTATTATTCCTAACTCTGTTGGAATCAAAGTCTTTTTATCTCTTTCTATATATTTTCTATCTAATAATGTAGAAATAATGGGTGAATATGTGCTCGGTCTTCCAATACCGTATTCTTCCAATGTCTTCACTAAAGTCGCTTCTGAATATCTTGCAGGCGGTTGTGTAAAGTGCTGTTTTCCTTCTATGAGTTTTTTAGTCAATGCATCTCCTTCATATAAATCTGGAAGATACGTTGATTCTTCTTCTTCGTCTGTAGAATATTCATAAATTTTCATGAAACCATCAAATTTTACTGTAGATCCGCTTGCCCTTAATTGATAGTCTCCATTTATGACTTCTACACTTATTGTATTAAGTATACTCGCTGACATTTGACTTGCAACAAATCTTTTCCAAATTAATGAATAAAGTTTATATTGTTCATCTTTTAAACTATCCTTTATCTTCTCAGGAGTTAAATCTATATAGGTAGGTCTTATTGCTTCATGAGCATCTTGAATATTTTTTTTGCTTTTAAAAATTCTTGGGTGCTCAGGCTTATATTCGCTGCCAAAATTACTTTCAATAAATTCACCAGCTGACTTCTGAGCTTCTTCTGAAACTCTAACGGAATCTGTTCTCATATAAGTTATAAGGCCCAATGTTCCATGACTTTTAATATCTATCCCCTCGTAAAGCTGCTGTGCAATAGACATAGTTCGTTTTGTTGAAAAATTTAATTTCTTATAGGCGTCTTGTTGTAGAGTACTAGTTGTAAATGGAGGAAGAGGATTTTTGTTTTTTTGTGATTTTTTAATTTTATCTACGATAAAATTTTGTGAATTTAGCTCTTCAATTATTTTATTACTCTCAGATTCATTATTTATTTCGACTTTATTATTATTTTTTGAATACAGCTTTACTATAAAAGTTTTTTTATTATTTGGTGAAAACAATTTGCATTCAATAGACCAATATTCTTTTGGAGAAAATGTATTTATCTCATTTTCTCTATCACACACCATTTTCAGAGCAACAGATTGGACTCTTCCAGCACTGAGGCCCCACCTTATTTTTCTCCATAAGATTGGGCTTATCTCATAGCCAACAAGCCTGTCTAAAACTCTCCTTGCTTGTTGTGCATCAACTAAATTTATATTTACAGTTCTTGGATTTTTAATGGCATTCTTTACTGCATTTTTTGTAATCTCATTGAATTCTATTCTGCACTTTTCGGAATCACTAATATTTAAAATTTTTGATAAGTGCCAGGAAATTGCTTCACCCTCTCGATCAGGGTCTGTCGCTAAATAAATTTTATCACTTTTTTTTGCAGCTTTTCTTAGTTTTTCTAACAGCTCACCTTTTCCTCTTATTGTTATATACTTAGGAGTATAATTATTTTCTTTGTCCACTCCTAATTGGCTTTTAGGCAAATCTCTTATATGCCCCATCGATGCTTCTACTATAAAATCTTTTCCAAGATATTTACCTATAGTTTTAGCTTTAGCAGGTGACTCTACAATTACTAACTTCTGTCCCATATATATACCTAGCTAATTAAATTATTAACTAGGTTATTCACCCCCTCATAATATAGTACTTTCAAATAAATTATTTGTAATTTATTTGTTAATATGCAAATTATTAAAGATTTATATGTATAACTATATTTCTTTAAAGTTTTTCACATAATAATTTCCAGACAAGCACATTATTTCATTTTTTAGTTGCAATTCAAATAATACCTCATATAATTGTTTTATGTCAATATTAGCTATTTTAATAATATCATCTATATGCATAGGACTATCATTAATTAACTCCTGAATTTTCTTTTCACCAGGATTTAAAATATAGCTATTATTGCCACTGTGGATATAATTTGTTTTTAACAATTCAAAAATATCCTCTATAGAAGTCAATGGATAGGCTCCATCTTTTATAATTTTGTTACACCCTTTGCTTTGTTCTGAAAATATAGAACCAGGAACAGCCATAACATCTATACCTTGTTCCAAAGCTAAATTTGCAGTAATTAGCGAACCACTTTTAATTCCAGCTTCAACAATTATAACCAAATCACTTAGTTGGCTTATAATTCTATTTCTAACCGGAAAATTATATGCATATGGCTGAGTTCCTGGAGGAAATTCTGATAAAATTACACCTTTGTCTTTCATATCTTCATATAGAATTTTATTTTGTTTTGGATAAATTATATCTATACCACAGCCAAGTACAGCACAAGTAAAACCGTCATTCTCAATACAAGTAGAATGAGCATAGGTATCTATTCCTTTTGCGAGACCACTAATAATATTTATATCATTAATAGATAATTCTTTTGATATAAGTTTTGTAACATTAGTTCCATAAATAGAATTTTTCCTAGAGCCTACAATGGAAACATTAGTCCTTGTATTTAGCATATCTATATTTCCGTAATAATATAAAACAACAGGAGAGTCATCATATAATTTTAGTTTACTAGGATAATTTTCTTTATTATAAGTTGTTATTTTTATATTATTTTTTAGTATTATATCTTTTATAAAATTTATTTTTTTATCATCCCAGCTATCAAGCAATATACTTTTTAGTTGTTCATAAACTAAATTACCTTGAGAAAGAGCATCCCACAAGTTATAAGGATCTTTATAATATTTTATGAGATTATTTTTAGTTTTGTTTGATAACTTAAGTATTGAAAACCAAATATCATGTTCAATCATTACAATATACTCCTAATTATAACATTAAAGTAATTACCAATAATATACTGATTATATATTTTTATCAAACTATATTTTCATTAATGAATTTTCTATATTGTACAGCCTCTATTACATCGCTATTTTGTATGTTTTCTCTACCATTTAAATCCGCAATGGTCCTTGATAATTTAAGTAAGCGATTATATGCCCTATTACTTAAATTATATTTCGTATATACAACTTTTAATAGATTATTGCTTTGACTATCAAGCTTACAATATTTAATAATTTGCTTCTCTGTCATCTGTGAATTGCAGCATATTTTATCATTTTTATATCGTGATTTTTGAATCTCTCTTGCGCTGATAATTCTTTCTTTTATAGCTGCAGAAGATTCACTTTTATCTTTTTTATTAAATTCCTCATATTTTAAGGATGTTACAAATGAGAAAATATCTATTCTATCAAGAAGAGGACCTGATAATTTACTTAGATACAATTTTTTTTCATGATCAGTACATGTACAAACTTTGGTATTACTTGCATAAAAACCGCAGGGACATGGATTAGTAGCTCCAACTAGCATGAAATTAGCAGGGTAGGTTATATTACCGTTAGCACGCGATATTTTTACTACCTTATCTTCTAAGGGCTGTCTCAATACTTCCAGAACACTTTTTTTAAACTCAAGCATTTCATCAAGGAATAATACACCGTTGTGTGATAATGATATTTCTCCAGGGGCTAGATTACGCCCACCACCTATTAAAGATATATTAGAGCTGGTATGGTGAGGATTTCTAAACGGCCTATATTTAGCAAGTCCTTCCTCTTTTAGATTTCCAGAAACACTATAAATTTTAGTAACTTCTAATGCTTCTTCATAATCAAGCTCTGGCAATATACTTGGTATCCTTGATGCAAGCATGCTTTTACCCGAACCCGGAGGTCCCCAAAGAAGTAGTTTATGTTCCTTTACCCTGCATATCTCTAAAAATTTTTAATAGAACTCTGAATCATATTTATCTAATAACTCATACATTTTGCTTGTTATCTTAAAGTCATAAACTAATTTCATTTTATTATTTTCATAATCGTTTAAGACTTCAATTTGTTCAATTTGTTCCATTATTTCATCTTTTGTATATTCCTTTTTTAATTTTATCTTCTTTAAGTCAGTAATTGTATTAAGTATATTATTAATATCTTCTTTTATTTGATTGTTATCTCTACCTATATTATATAGTTCTTCTTGCAATTTTTCTTTTTCAGACTTAAATGCTTCTATCCTGCTATATAAAATATCTTTACTTATTACTCCATCTTCTAATAAATCAATATTCTTATTTATTTTTCCATCTATCTCTTTAATTTTTTTCGCTAATTCTTTTGTACTATCCAAATCCTGATTATCTATTCTTTTAGTTAAATCTTCTAAAATACTATTTAATCTCTCTATATTAAAGTTTCTATCATTAGTTACAATATTATAGAATTCTCCTTTACATAGTTTTTTAACCTGTTCATCAAGTATCTTTTCAGATACATTATAATTGTTGCAAGCATTTAAACCCCTTAACTTTTTCTTAGCACAATTATAGAATCTTCTCCCTTTATCTATGTTAGAATGATACATGCTACCACATTCACCACACACAAGTAAAGATGAAAACTTTCCTTTTAATGGTTTATTATAGCCAACAATTTCATTGTTTATAACTATAGTGTTCTTTTTTCTTACTTCTTGTGCTTTATCAAATAATGAAGGTTCTATTATTCGTGGTATTTTGCCAACATCTTCTATTTCTACCCATTCGGTTCTGTCCTTCAATTTACCATAATGTTTATTTTGCAATACTATTCCTGTGTCATACCTTAAACGATAATTTTTTCCCATATACACAGGATTGGAGAGCATTTTTCCAATTGTAGTTTTAGAAAATATATTTCCTTTCCTATTAAATTTCTTTTCTTCCGTAAGTTTGTTTATAATTCTACGCATACCAAAGCCATCTACATACATACTAAATATTTGTTTAATTATTTCAGCCTCACGCTCTATTGTTTCAAGCCTATTTTCTTCCTTTATATACTTATATCCAAATAGGCTTTTATTAGTGTGAATTTTAGTTGTAACTTCTACGCTTTTCTTATAGCCTTCACGCACTTTTAAACTTTTTTCTTTACTTTCACGCTCATCAAACTTAAACATAATGTCTAAATATTCCATGTCTGTATCATTTGCAGTATTTAAATTTTTATCTATAAAAATTACATTTACACCTTTTAATCTAAGTGCTTTAATTACCTCTTTTACTTCTAATTCATTTCTTCCGAATCTTGAACTATTACTACACAGAATGGTCTGAAAGAGAGGTTTTCTATTACCTTTAAATATTACTAACTTTTTATCTGTTTTTTCGTCATTCCATTTTTCTTCTACATCTAAGCCTGCACTAACTAACATCCTTATAAATTGTTTTCTTTTCTTTAATCCAGTACCTGACAAACCTTCATCTGCATATAAATGTTTTTCTTCCAAAAGATAATTATGCTCTTTTGTATATTCAACCCAATATGCCTTTTGGTTATCAAAACTGTTCTTCTGGGGTTTTAAAAAAGTGCTGACTCTACAATAACATGCCACTTTCACTAAATTATCTACTATGTTATCCATTATATGTATCCCTCCACCGTCATCACAAAAGCGTGGTTTTTTTATAACTTCATGTTAACATAAAGCCACACTTTGTCCAGTACTTTTTTATGGAAAACTTGATTCTTTTATAAATACATATTATTATAATTACATAATGTTTTTCTAAGTTTATGTTATTAAGATTTAAGAAGTGCCTTGCAGAAATGCAGGGTGCTTTTTTATTGTCTAAAATAGATTACAATTATTCCCATATAAACTAATACATATCAAAATATATTAATTTATATTAATAGAAATTAATGATATCGTTAGAAGTATTGATTTTACTACATCTTAGAACGTTTTTAAAAATGCTTAAAACATATTTACAGCAAAAAAATAGCAGTAAAAACTGCCATTTCTCTAAAGATTTTTTATGTATGTTTTTGCGATATCTTTACGATTTTCTCCATGCCCAAGGAAATTACTTACTTTATCTACAGCCTCTTTCTTGCTATATCCTTCACTTACATACTGTTCGTACTTTTCCGTTGCTACCATTTTTCTAATGCTATGTATTCCGCTTTTTGCATCAACATACTTATTTAATTCTAATTTTTCACAAGCACGATTAAGCCATCTATCTATAGACTCGGCTTTAATGCCTATAACCTTATCGAAAGGGTTTATTAATCCTCTTTCTTGTACGATTTCTTTTATTCTATCCATTTGTTCTTTTGTTACTTCTATATCTCTTGACTTTCCACCTTTGGATTCGTGTATATGTATTGTATTATTACTAAAGTTTATATCCCTTAATTGTAATTTTTCTAATTCACTTACACGAAGTCCTCCAAACCCCGCTAATTCGATACCGATTGGTGCAAGGCTTTTGCTATCCTTGCCAAATTCTAATATTTTTTCAAAATCTGAACGTTCCATAAATACATTTCTTAACTTATTATCTATGTTTATATTACTTGCAGGTGCAACAATATTACCCCTCCAATGAACATCTGCAGTTTCAAAAGTGCGATTTACAAGAACCTCGAGTTTATTTATCCTACTTACATAGTTTTCTAAAGTGTTTCTATTGCACGTTTCAGATTTACTTTTCAAAAAATCTTGTATATTTGAACTGGTTATATCTTTAATTTGCTTTGTGCCAAATTGCTCTTTACAGAAAACAGCCAATTGGCTACTTACATCCATTAAACTTTTACGCTCTGCAAAACTCCATACACGCCCCATAGTGTCCTCTGTTCCACTATGCTGTCCATTTTTTGCAGAATGTTTATCGCTTCCACCCTCATTAAAATTTTCGTTTATTGCCATTATAAATTGATGTTTTAGACTTCCCATAAATATCTACCCCCTTTATAAATTTAATTTTTGCGACAATATTGCCGACATCGTTCACCCCCTTAAATTCTTTATTTTTATCTTTATTTATTTAAAATTTATCTATATTAAATCAAAAAATTGTATTTTATAATTAAATATAGGCATTTAGCCTAATTTAATTATTAAAAACTACGTTTTTATTGTTTTTACTCCTTTTTTTAATAAAAATTGTATCTTGAAACACGCACTATACGGGATTAACACACTTGTCCATTTCATGTCCAAGCGTTAATCCCGATAGTAGATATATGTATTATTTTTTTAGAGTGCCTTTCAGCACCCTTGAAAAACCTTTGCCTTCGGCAAGGGTTTAACCCAAGCCACAGACCCAACATACTTAAGTTAAGACTACACCACTAAACTCACGTTTTAGTAAATACGCTAAGTTTAGTAAAAAAGCACATTTTATAAGCAAGTATGTTATTGCAACTTATAAACATGCAACCCACACCAAAACGGTGTAAAAAACCAACTCTTTAAAGAGTTAAAAAATAGTTTAGTTCTTTGCAATAATAGAAAGTTATAAGTAACTATATAAAGTAATTTGCAATTTAAAAATTCTCCAAGTTTTATATTAAAATTGATAATTTAAAATCCTCCATTTTTCTTAAAAAGTATAGTCCAAAAATCTCCAAGTTATATTAAAAAGTTATAGTCTGAAATTCCTCTAATTAATTTTAAAAAAGTTAAAGTAAAATAAAAATATCTCCAAAATTGTGTATAAAAATAAAATATAAAAAGACTCCTGCGTAATATAAAATAATGGTATACATACATGTAAAAATAAATAAATCAGTTTTTCAAGTTTTTCTTTTACAATAAAAAAGACAAGTCTTTTAAACTTGCCTTAATAGATTATTCTTCATTCTTTTTTATTTATAAAGAAGGGGAGAAAGATATATTTAACAACAGCATTATTGCCGACAAGGTCGGCAGATGGTGTAAGGTAGGAATGGGGGAGTTTTGTTCCAATTTGTTCAAGCATTCTTTTTACGCTATGTAACAAAATCAATTCCATTTTGGGCATAAAAAACATAATAAATATATTATGTTTTATAATATATTCTATTAAGATAGTACATTTATATTAAAATATTATTTATTAAGTAATATATATAATATATTTATTATAGTTTTAAAGTATAAAATAAGAGATAGAATTTAATCTATCTCTATTTTACTAAAACGCTATTTGTATCTATATTTTCTTTTGTTTCTACTATTACAGTAGAAAAATTTGGTTCAAAGGGTTGTCCTGCCTTTAAGAAGATTTTCCAATTTTTCGTTAGATATGTTTGCTCGATATCTTCTTCCTTTGAAATTGTTTTAGTTGGAACTTCTCCTGTTCTACCTATAAACTTAGAAACCATGTATGTTCCGTCTTCATCTTCCTTTAACCAATACTTTGTGGTCATGTTTCTACTATACCAATACTTTACAGAATGTACTCGTGGCGTACTTTGTATGTAATAAAATCCATCAGCAGGGGCAATAAAAGTTATAGTTTTAGCACCATACTTTTCATCTATCTTCGTTTGTGTAGCACCTTCCTCACTCGCATAATTAAATATCCAATGCCAATCCTTTTCCGTTGTAGAAGTCCTGTCCTTAGTTGCTTGGTCATAATAGATTATAAGTCTGCCATTGTCATCAATCCAACTATTGCTATTATTTTTATAATCCCAATTAATTTTATCATACCATTGTTCTGTAGTTGGTGGCTTAGGCTTTGGAACACTTGGCTTTTTACTATTACTATTAGTATTTGTATTAGCGTTGTTACTATCTAATTCGTATTCATTGCCTCCTCCAACCGTTGCATAAACATAGGTTATATTTATAGTTAAAATAAATGTTAAACTAATCAAAATAGATTTTATAATGTTTTTCTTTTTTAACATAGTATCAACCTCCTTTAAAATTATGATAGGTTGATGTTAATAGATACATACAAATTTTTCAAGTTTTTTATAATAAAATAATCCAAGCTAACGCTTGGATTATTATTAAGGTATTTTATAAGCAACTATAACAAATTTATTATTTTCTTTTTTCACTGTTGCGGTGCATTTAGCATCATCTTTTGTGTTAGCATAGTCCTTTCCGTTTTCTTTATAACTTTGCGTTTCTTGTGTTGCAGTATATTCAATATCATACATATCGGTATCTCTTGGAGTAATTTTATCTATAGTTACTTTTGTAACTTTTGCAATACCTTCAGCCTTTTTAATTCTATTGAATTGGTCAACAAACTTTTGCTCAGGACTATTTTTCTTTATATCTTCGCTACAGTAATCTAAATACTTTTTATAATCTTCAAGTGTGTATTTTGTATAATCAAATTCTAAGTTTGCTTTTACAAATCCCTCAATAGTAGGTAATAATTCCTTTTTTAATGCCTCTTCCTTATCTTCGACCTTAGTTTCTTGTGTAGTTGTAGTTTGCGTTTTAGTAGAAGTGGTTGGCTTGTCTACCTTTGCACCTCCACAACCAACTAATAAAGTTGAAGTTATTAATAAACTTGCTACTGTAATAATAATGTTTTTCTTGTTTAACATGGTATCAACCCCCTTTATATTTTAAAAATGTTTTTACATAATTTAGATGTTAACATGCTTACTTATAATGTTTCAAGTTATTTTTTAATATTTATACTTCCTGTACTTTCATACATTTTTATTCTATTATAAAAAGTACCTCGGTCAAGTTTTATTTGTTGCATAAAACTTTTAGCGGTTATTTCTTTGCTTTTCCATTTTGTATATAATTCCTTAAATTCCTTTTCATTTATGCAAATAGGCTGTCTGCCTTGATACTTTTTTTGCTCTTTAGCAATAGCAATGCCCTCCGCTTGTGTTTGTTTTATTTTTAATCTTTGTTTTTCACTTATATAGGAATATAATTCAAAAACTATATTCGCAATTAGTTGCTTTTCTAAATCACTCTTATTAGAAGTGTTTAAAAGTGGAGTATCTATAATTATTATTTCAACTCCTAATCGTGTTAAATAATCCCATTCATCTTTTATCAGTTCGTACGACCTGCCCAAACGGTCAAGTTCCTTTATTATTAAAATATCGCCTTTGCGTAATTGTTCACGCATATGCATATAATTTTCTCTACTAATAAAATCCTTACCGCTTTTTTTATCTTCAAATGTTTTATCTATTGTAATATTGTTTTCTTTTACATAACTTTCTATCGCAACTCTTTGACGTTGCAAACTTTGTGATTCCGAACTTACTCTCAAGTATGTAAAGACCATTGTATCACCGCCTTTGCTGTTTGATAACTCTAATGTATATATTTCCCTGTTGTCATGTACATGTTAACATCATTACAAAATAGAGTCAAGTTTTATTTTGATATATCTAAAAGAAATTTTTATTTTTTTGACCCTTTTTATATTTTCATTATAAACATAGTATTTTCAAGGCTTTATAAGTTTTTAGGGAATTCTATTGATGCAGTGGAAATGAAGTGATTTTTATAACAATATAGGTATAGTCTATTTTGCTACAGCAATTAATATAGCAAGGGAGGGGAATATATACAAAGTCTTAATGTTATCTTAAAAGCGTAATATATTCATTATAAAAACAAATATAATTACATAATATGAAGTATTAGTATATAATAAATATTCTATAGTAATTTTCTAATATATTTATTATGTTTTATAAACAATATTAATAGAGTATAAGTGTTTATATGTAATAAGTATTTTAATGTAATTTTTATTATATATTTATTAGCAAATTAAAAGAGCATATTATCATTTATAAATAACATACTCTTTATGATGTAATATTCATTTATTATTACTCCTATTTATAATTGTATAGATAAGTAGATATATACTGTACATACTATATAGGTGTTTTTTTGCACCTTTTTATTTATTCCAATAAGTCTTAATAGTCCTTAATGATTTTCCTGTAATTTCAGCAATCTCTTTTTGTGTTTTACCTTGTGCTTTCAATTCTTTAACTCTACTTATAAATTCTTCATTTCTCTTTTGCTTTGCAAGAGTTCTTTCTTCTATTCTATTAGCGTTTTGTTTAGTATTAGCAATTTTTTGTCTACGCTTTTTTTCTTCCACGCTAATTATGGTTTTAAGTTGCATATTAATTTCATCTTGTAAACCAATTTCTAAATCTTCAAGAATTGTTTCACTCTTGTACTTGTACTGCTTTTTTTCGGTATTACGAGTCTTGCTCTCCATTCTATTAATGCTATTGTCATGCTGAATGAATTTATTGTAAAATAAAAGAGCCTTTTCTTCTGCATCCTCCTTAGATATATTTGCTTTAATACAAAAATTCCTATATAAGAATGTCATATATTCCTGTTTTCCAGGCATGTCAAAACCATAGTACGCTTGGATAGTTTCTAAATCAGCAATTCTACACATTTGCAAACTATAGTCCTTTTGCCTTTCTGTAGTTAAATCACTCGCAAATATATAAGAGATATTATTACGTCTATTGGTCTTTTTAGCCTTTTCATTTTTGTTCTTTTCTTCCTCTTTTTGCTTTTTAATTTCCTCACGCTTGACGATTTTTTCCTCTTTGATTTTTATATATTCTTCTTTGCTTAAATTTAACCATTCCGCTAATTCTTGTAGACTATACTTATAGTTACTATAAATAAAATCGGCACTCCTTTTGCTATGTTTAGAATTAAAGTATTTAACAGTTGCCTTGTCTTTGTAAACAAAATCTTTGTAATTACCGTTTGCAGAATAGATTCTTTCTATTTGCTTAGCGTTTGTATTATAACTTCCTACAAGCCTTACCCCATTAGTTAAAGCATTTTGTTTATCTGCATTGAGCCATTTTATTCTATTTGCAAAAGTAAGTTCAATTTTTTTTACAAGAGCCATACTCTTTGTAGTTGCACCAACTCTTTCATCAAGTATGTAGATTAAACGTAGTTGATTGCTATATTCTACAAAGTTTGGAATGGGTATATCTCTATTAAAGCATTCCTGCTCTAATAAATTTAATACTTGTTTATTAGTGTGCAATTTAAAATCTTTTATATTCTTATAGTCTATATCTATTACAAGCATTGTAATTGCTTGTATATTGCTTTCTTCCATAGTTTCCATAGTCCTAAAAACATTCTTACTTATAAAAATATCTTCCTTAGTTTCAAATGCATCTAATACTTGTCTAATCTTATAAGTATTAGCAATATCACTAACTTTAAGATTCCTTATTGTGTTATCATGTCTAAATTTTATAAATCCACTTCTATCATTCTTGTTAAACATAAATTGTAGAATTTCAGAGATTTTATTAATTTCTCTTTGGTTAAACTTACTGCTATATATTTGTTTATAATTTAATTGTTCTGCTGTATTATTCATTTCACATCCCCCCTTTATCGAGGGAATATAAATAAAAAAGGCTGTTCAGATTAGTCTTTCAACCTTTATCTGCACAGCACCCACTTACCGAAAAATTTTTCAATATCTTAATATGAAAAACTTGATGTATTAAATTATCTATATTATAATACATACATAACAAATGATTTCGGTAAGAAACCTAAAGTGCTTGGCGGTGCGATAAAGGTTTCTTTTCTTTTTATATTTTTTATATTTAATTTTAGATAATCATAAAATCACCTCTTTTTTATATTCCTTCTTTATCTTTTCTGGTGATGTTACATCAGAAAGAGGGTATAAGTCAAATTTTATATGTGTATTTTTAATAATTATTGTAAAGTTGCTAATACTATTAAGTTATAAAAATAATCCAAGCTTTTAGCTTGGATTATTTTTTTCATCAATATTATGTTTAAGATTTAAAAAAGGGGAGAGTATTTAAGAAAATAACTTCCTATTAATATACTAAAAAAACTTTATGCGTGGTAATGAAACATAATATAATTATGTTGTGACCTCCGGCTGCCGCTACCTCTATAGCTCTTTTACTACTTTCCTGACCAATAATATCCTCAAAGTCAAATTTGAAATTATTGTTTTCTTGCTCATTACTATAATTAATAGTTAAGGGAAGCATATCTTCATTCTCTAAAAAACTTATAACTTGTTTTAAATTGTCAAAAGGAAATATACAAGAATTTTTTACTATTGAGCATTCAACTCTATTATTAGTTGGTATTATAAAACTTTTAATGTCATTCTTTAAGCCTTCTATAACTATAGGAAGTGCTCCCCTTATTTTTCGTATTTCACCTGATAATGAAAGCTCACCTATAAATAAATATTTATCTATATTTTTATAGTAGATTTGCTTAGAAGCTGCTAAAATACCTATAGCAATTGGTAAGTCAAATTGAGATCCATCTTTCTTTATATCTGCTGGTGCCAAATTAATCGTTATTCTACTTACGGGGAATTCAAAACCAGAATTTATAATAGCAGCTCTTACTCTTTCTTTTGATTCTTTTACTGATGTATCTGCCAGGCCAACAATATTAAAAGCTGGTAAACCCGTAGAAATATCAATTTCAACAGTGATGCTTATACCTTCAATTCCGCTAAAGGTGGCAGTATTTATTTTAACAGACATATTATCACCTCTAGCCATAAATTATTGACAAATAAATATATTTATATAACTAAAAATAAATAAAATTGTTTAGTATTAAAATACATGTCAATATTAATAAATAGTAAATAAAAAATCTTGCAAGGAGATTAGTCTATGAACAATCAAAATAAACCTATTGGTTCATATGGAGAGGAAATAGCTGAAAATCATATTAGAAATCTAGGGTATGAAATAATGAGCAGAAACTTTCGTTGTAATATAGGTGAAATTGACATAATAGCCAGAGATGGTAATTATATAACCTTTATTGAGGTTAAAACAAGATATGATAAGAAGTACGGATACCCCCGTGAGGCTGTAACTAAAGGAAAACAGTATAAGATATATAAGGTTGCACAATTTTATATACTAAAGAATAGAATTGAGAAGTTAAGTTTTCGATTTGATGTTATTGAAGTGATTTTAAACAAGTATTGCAATGAACATACAGTTACGTTGATAAAAAACGCTTTTCAAGTATAAAACCAAGTGTGCAACATTAACCACACTTGGTTTTATTTAAATTATATTCCTTAAAAAGTACATTCTATGTATCTTACTAGGTCCATATTTTTTTATAGCTTCTATATGATCTTTTGTACCATAACCAGAATTTTCTTCAAAAGAATAACCTGGATATACTTTTGAATAATCTTTCATTATATTATCTCTGTAAACCTTTGCTATAATAGAAGCGCACGCAATACTTGCGCTTTTTTCGTCACCTTTTATAACATAATTATTTTTGATGTTAAAATTTTTTATTGGATATCCATCTGATAAAACTAAATTCGGCTGCGTAGTAAGTTTTGAGACGGCTATTTTAAAAACCTGATTATTACACCAAGCTATTCCTTTTGAATCAATTTCATTATTATCTATAACAGAAAGAGAATAACTTATAGCTTTTTTCATGATCTTTGAGGACAACTCTTCACGAGCTTTGCTTGAAAGTTTTTTAGAATCCTTTATACCTAATATTAGCTCAGAATCTTTTGTAGTGTCTAAGTCAAGTACAACTGCAGCTGCCACTATAGGGCCTGCTAAAGGTCCGCGTCCGACCTCATCAACTCCAGCTATGTATCCTAAAGACAAATAACTTCTATCAAAGTTATACATATTTTTTACTCTAGAAACCTCTTTATCAAAAGATTCTATTTGTTTGGATAGTCTTATGGATAATTCTTGAACATTTTTTCTATCATCATTATTAATCATCTTAATCATTTGTAATACTGATTCCTTTGTGACATTAAAATTCGTATAATCATCTTTCAAACTATCTACATGCTTCTTTATCATACTATAATTCATTTTTGTAAAATCAATGTTTAAATCATACATACTACTCACAAATAATATCCCTCAAGTTAAGGTCTTTCTAAAGAAATCTTCCCTAACTTTCCTCCTCTAAATTCATCTAAAATCATTACTGAAACGCGATTATAATCGATTATGCCGCCTGATAGTATTGTTCCTCTTTTTTTTGCTATATTATCCATGGTATCTAATGGACTATCGCTTATGTATTCCAGTTTATATCTTTCTTGTAGTCTGTTTTTATAATCTATAGAAAGCTTCTCTAAAAGTTTAAGTGCAAGTTCCTCAATATCCATTACTTCGTCCTTGATAGCACCGGTAAAAGCTAAATTAAGAGCAACATCTTCATCCTCGAATTTAGGCCATAATATACCCGGAGTATCCATAAGCTCTATACCTATTTTTGTTTTTATCCACTGCCTGCTTTTAGTAACACCAGGTCTGTCTCCAGTTTTGGCAATATTATTCTTAGCAAGCTTATTTATAAATGATGATTTACCTACATTAGGGATTCCTACAACCATAACGCGTGTTGTAATATTTGACAGCCCTTTAGCTTTTAATCTATCGTGCTTTTCTTTCAAAATTTTATCTAAAGTAGGCTTAATTAAATTTAGCCCACCTCCACTTACGCTATTCACTGTTATGGCTGCAACATTATTCTTTGAAAGAGACTTAATCCACTGATTGGTTATACTCTCTTCGCTTAAATCGTTTTTATTTAGCAAAATAACCCTAGGTTTATCTCCACAAATATCATCAATTTCTGGATTTCTGCTGGATTTAACTATTCGTGCATCTCTTATTTCAATAACAGCATCTACAAGTTTAATATTTTCCTTTAGTTCTCTTCTTGTTTTCGCCATATGTCCTGGAAACCAGTTTATCGCCATATTATCTAATCCTTCCTATCTTGTTGAATGGGTATAATCTTAAAACAGCCCTGCCAACTATAAGCTTTTTATTAACAAATCCTACATCCGGAAATCTGCTGTCTCTACTATTATTTCTATTATCCCCTAAAACAAAAACAGTATTTTCAGGTACAGTAACTTCATTAAAAAATCCATTTATAAATTTTTCATTTAGATAGGGTTCATCCCTTTCGACTCCATTTACAAAAAGTCTATTATCTTCAATTTTTAGTTTATCACCAGATACAGCCACAACTCTTTTTATGAATTTCTCTCTTGTATCTGCTGGATACTTTAATACAACAATATCATTAACCTTAGGATATCTAAAATAGTAGGAAACCTTTTCAACTATTAACCTATCCTTATTATTTAATGTTGGAAACATGGATAGGCCATCAACGCTAACTGTTTCAAAAACAAAAGTTATTATAAGAACTGCTGCAACTATAGCAATTATTACAGATTTAGCTAACTCAATTAAGTTTTTTAGCATTTTAACACCTTCCCTTTATATATAAAAAAGGGTCTAAATAGACCCCTCTTTATATTAACTCTTTAACTTTTGCTGCTTTACCAACTCTATCTCTTAAATAGAATAGTTTAGCTCTTCTAACCTTACCTCTTCTAACAACATCAATTTTACTAATAATAGGAGCGTTTACAGGGAAAGTTCTTTCAACACCTACTCCATAAGAAATTCTTCTTACTGTAAATGTCTCTCTGATTCCACCATTCTGTCTCTTTAGAACGATACCTTCGAATATCTGTATTCTTTCTCTATTACCTTCTTTTACTTTAACGTGAACTTTAACAGTATCACCAACATTAAATTTAGGTAAGTCAGTTCTGATTTGTTCAGCTTCTATAGCTCTTATAATTTCTAACATGTGCATTCCCTCCTAATATTTATTCGACGTTCTTGATCGCTTTTGTATCAGAGGAACGCCCGTACTAGCACAAAATGTATTTTAACATATATCATATATTAATGCAATATATTAATTATTTAAGCAATTTTTTGTCTTCTTTAGTTAGTTCAAACTTTTTAAATAAATCTGGTCTTTTTTCTTTTGTAATATGAAGAGATTGCAATCTTCTCCATTTTCTAATATTCTCATGATGCCCGGATAAGAGTATTTCAGGGACTTGAATATTTTCAAAATACTCAGGTCTAGTATATTGAGGGTACTCCAAAAGCCCTGAAAAAAAAGATTCATCCATAAAACTTTCTGAACTGGACAAAACACCAGGAACCAATCTGCAAATACTATCTATAATTGGTATACAGGCCATTTCACCGCCTGTTAATACAAAATCTCCTAATGAAATTTCATCATCTATATAAGAATATACTCTCTCATCTATTCCTTCATAATGACCACACAAAAATATAAGCTCACTTTCTGATGAAAGTTCTTTTGCCATATCCTGATTAAAAGATTTCCCCTTAGGTCCTAAAAAGATAACTTTCCCTTTATTAATATTTCTAACAGCCCGTATTGAATCAACTATTGGCTGAGCAGTCATTATCATACCAACACCGCCACCATATGGATAATCATCAACCTTTTTATGTTTGTCTTTAGAAAAATCTCTTATATTTATAGCATTGATATCTATTAAGTTATTTTCTTTTGCTCTTCCTATAATACTATAATTAAAAATATCAAACATTTCAGGAAACAGTGTTAAAATATGAATTTTCATTGCCATACCTCTAGTGGTTTAATAATTATTATACCTTTTGTAACGTCTATGTTAGAAACAATAGTTTTAAGTGCAGGAACTAGAACTTCAGTATTTCCTTTTACCCAGTACACATCATTACTTGGTGTTTGTATTACGTCGTAGACAGTACCTAGTTCTCTGCCATTTTCATCTAAAACTTTACAGCCTATTATATCGGCTATAAAGTGCTCACCTTCAGATAGGGGTACAGCTTCCTCTCTAGGTATCTCTATGTACTTATCTTTATATTTTTGTGCTTTTTCTATACTGTCTATACCTTCAACTTTAAGTATAACCTTATCACTTTGTAATTTACACCATATAACCGTATTCTCAACATTATCTATGTATATTTTTTTTAACTTTCTAAATCTTCTAATGTCGTCTGTTAGAGGATATACTTTTAATTCTCCTTGTAGCCCGTGGGTATTAATAATTTGACCTACAGTCAAAAATTCCTTCATTACCCTTTCACCTCTTAGTTAATTTACTTTAAAATGAAATAAGGGTTTAGGATACACCTAAACCCTATATTATTTCTACAACAACTCTTTTATTATCTTTAATAGCTGCTGCTTTAACTACAGTTCTGATAGCTTTCGCTATTCTGCCCTGTTTTCCTATCACTTTTCCCATATCTTCAGGTGCAACTTTAAGCTCAAGTATAATAGATTGTTCACCTAGAACTTCATTAACTTGAACAGCTTCTGGGTTATCAACTAATGATTTAGCTATAATTTCAACTAATTCCTTCACAGAATACACCCCCAGTGATTACTTTGAAAGCTTTTCGTTAAGTCCAGCTCTGTTAAAAAGCTTTTTAACTATGTCTGATGGTTGAGCACCATTTTTCACCCATTTTGCAGCTTTTTCTTCATCAATTTTAATAAGAGCAGGTTCTGTAGTAGGATTATAGTAACCTATTTCTTCAATAAATCTTCCATCTCTTGGAGATCTTGAATCAGCAACAACAACTCTGTAAAATGGAGCTTTTTTAGCACCCATTCTTCTTAATCTTATCTTTACAGCCATTTATTTCACCTCCTTCTAAAGTGCGACTAATTCATAAAGGGTAACTTGCCAAAAATGCCTTTTTTCATACCCTTTTGCATGTTTTTAGTCTGTTTCATTAACTTTTTCATCATATCAAATTCTTTAAGAAATTTATTTATTTCTTGTATATTACTTCCTGAGCCTAGAGCAATTCTTTTCTTCCTCGATGGAGAGCTGCTAACTAGACTAGGATTTGTTCTTTCTTTTTTAGTCATGGAATTTATTATGGCCTCACGTCTTTTTAACTCTTTTTCACCTTGTGTAAAGTCAACCCCTTGAAGCTCTTTTGAATTTACGCCAGGCATCATTTCCATTATTTTATTAAGAGGGCCAAGCTTTTTCATTTGATTCATCAAAGACAGATAATCATCTAGATTAAATTCCTGACTCATCATTTTTGCGCCTAATTCCTTGGCTTGCTTTTCATCAATGGCTGATTGTGCTTTTTCAATTAATGAAAGAACATCACCCATACCTAAGATTCTTGAAGCCATTCTATCAGGATAAAACACTTCAAGATCATTCATTTTTTCGCCAACGCCTATGAATTTTATTGGCTTTCCGCTTATTGCTTTTATTGATAATGCGGCTCCGCCTCTAGTATCACCATCTAATTTAGTTAATATAACTCCTGTAATATCAAGTTGTTCATTAAAGCTTTGGGATACATTAACAGCATCCTGTCCAGTCATCGAATCCACAACAAGCATAATTTCAGCTGGCTGTATTGAATATTTCATACTTCTGAGTTCACCCATTAAATCTTCGTCAATATGAAGTCTTCCAGCTGTATCCACTATTACAACATTATAATTGTTGTTTTTAGCATGTTCTAATGAAGCTTTAGCTATATCAACAGGGCTTACTTTATCACCCATAGTAAAAACAGGAACATCAATTTGTTTTCCTACAACTTGCAATTGTTTTATTGCAGCAGGCCTGTAAATATCACAAGCAACTAAAACAGGCTTCTTATTTTTTTTCCTTAGTTGTAGCGCTAGTTTGCCGGCCATTGTTGTTTTACCAGCACCCTGAAGACCTACAAGCATGATAACAGTAATACCATTATTAATATAATTTATGGCGCTTTCACTGTTTCCCATAAGAGATGTCAGCTCGTCATTTACAATTTTAATAACTTGCTGTCCAGGAGTTAAACTTTCTAGTACTTCTTTTCCAGTACATTTTTCGCTTACATTATTTATAAAATCTTTAACAACTTTATAATTAACATCAGCCTCTAATAGTGCAAGTTTAACCTCTCTCATAGCTTCTTTTATATCTTTTTCGTTTAGCTTACCTTTTCCCTTGAGTTTTTTTATAGTATCTTGAAGTTTAGAAGCCAATCCTTCAAAAGCCATTATAATCCTCCTATAAATTCTCCATTATCTCTTTTTCAATATCATTTATATATAATTCTATATCATTATTATTAACTTTGCACTTTATAACATCAAATTTTTCCAATAAAGATTTTTTAATCAAAGCACTGTCAACACTCTTTTTTTTGAGCTGTAATTTATTTTCATAGCCAATCAAAAGTTTTTGACATCTTTTTATTATATCATGAATTGCCTGTCTGCTTGTATTATTAAGCTCAGCAATTTCACTTAAGGATAAATCTTCATTATAATACATATTCATTATATCAAGTTGTTTTTCTGTCAAAAGATTTCCATAAAAATCTAATAGAATAGAAATATCAAATCTTTCTTCCATATAACCACCTTACCCACAGCAATTATAATATCAGACATTAAAAAGGCTGTCAAGTATTTTTACTTAACAGCTATAAAATATTATTCAAAAAGAGCTTCGACAAAATCTTTTGGAACAAATTCCTGCAAATCATCAATACCTTCACCAACACCTATTAATTTAACAGGTATGTTAAGCTGATGCTTTATTGATATAACTACACCGCCCTTTGCAGTTCCATCTAATTTAGTAAGAATTATTCCATCCACTTTGCAAACATCCATAAATTGTTTTGCCTGTTGGACAGCATTCTGTCCAGTTGTAGCATCCAATACCAGCAAAGTCTGTTTTTGAGCTTCAGAAAACTCTCTCTCTATTATTTTGTTTATCTTACCTAATTCATCCATTAGATTTTTTTTATTATGAAGTCTTCCAGCAGTATCACATATAAGCACATCAACTTTTCTTGACTTTGAAGCTTGTATTGCATCAAATACTACAGCTGCAGGATCAGAACCTTCTTGATGCTTAACTAAATCAACTGAAGCTCTATTACTCCAAACCTCAAGCTGCTCTATTGCAGCTGCTCTAAAAGTATCAGCGGCAGCTAAGAGAACTTTTTTATTATCACTCTTGAGCTTTGCAGCAATTTTACCTATTGAAGTGGTTTTCCCAACTCCATTAACTCCGACTATAAGAAGAATAGATGGGGTCTTTGAAATTAAACTATATTCTTCATTCGAATCCATCATTTCTATTAAAACTTGTTTTAAACAATTATTAACTTCACTAGGCTGCTTTATTCTATTTTCTTTAACTTTTATCCTTACTCTGTTAATTATTTCTAAAGCAGTTTCTACTCCTATATCTGAGGTAATTAGTATTTCTTCAAGTTCGTCATAGAGTTCGTCATCTATGGTTACATACAGATTGAGCATTTCTCCTATTCTATCAGTTAATCCATCTTTGGTCTTAGAAAGACCATTTTTGAGTTTTTCGAAAAAAGCATTAAACATTATTTCCCTCCATAATAAAGAATTAAATATCTAAAAGTAAATTAAGCTGTATATGGCTGCTTATTAAAATCTACAGATACTACTTTTGAAATACCTTTTTCCTCCATAGTAACACCATACAAAACATCACTTACTTCCATTGTTCCTTTTCTATGTGTTATAACAATAAACTGAACATTATTTGAAAACTTCTTCAAAAATTCTGCATATCTAAGTACATTTGCATCATCAAGTGCTGCCTCTATTTCATCTAATATACAGAAGGGTGTAGGCTTCATTTTTAATATTGAAAACAGAAGTGCAATAGCTGATAATACCTTTTCTCCACCAGACATAAGATTTATATTTTGCAGTTTTTTGCCAGGCGGCTCAACATTAATTTCTATATTAGCAGTTAGTTCATCACCTTCTGATAAAATCAAATCAGCGCTTCCGCCTTTAAATAACTCCTTAAAGGTTTCATTAAATATAATTTTTAATTTAGCTAAATTTTCATTAAAAACCGTCTTCATCTTATCCGTCATTTCATTAATCATTTGGATAAGTTCTAATTTTGCCTCTACTAAATCTTCTTTTTGGGAATTCATAAAAGTATACTTTTCTATAACTTCTTTATATTCTTCTATAGCGCCTACATTAACTACCCCTAAATTAGAAATCTGGTGCTTAAGTTCTGAAATATTCCTCTTTAAGGAATCAATATTTTTTACCTCTGTCTTGTATTGAAGCGCTTCTGCATAAGTTAATCCCATTTCTTCATTTAGTCTGGAATATAAAGACTCGATTTCTGTTTCAAGCTTAGCTAATATAACCTGCTGTTTATGGTATTCATCTTCTTTTTTTGATAGTAAAAGGACATTTTCTTCTAATATATTATTGGTAATTTTAATAGCTTCTTTAATTCTTATTTTTTCTATTTCACTTTGTCTAAACGTTTCTTCATAATTTCCTATTGAAGCTTTAATTGAATTAATTTTATTATCATTATTTTTAATTTGTAAATATCCTTCACTTATTGAAATTTTATAGTTAGCTAATTCATTTTCGAGGGTATGACCTTTTTTATTTAACTCTTCAAGCTCACTTGATAATCTCTCTAGTTCTCTAATTTTATTAAGCACTATTTCATCTATTTGAGCCTTTTTAATTTTCAAACTCGTGTGTTTTTCTTTAAGTTCCTTTATATGATTTGATTTGTTTAATATTTGAGCTTCATATTCATTCAGATTGTTAGTGTTATCAACTTGATTTTTGAGTAATTCATCTAAGGATAACTCTTTTTTTATAATTTCCTCTCGACTGCTATCATAATCTTTTTTTAGGATTTGTATTTCAGATTTTGATGATTCTAGTGATTTAGTCAGCCTATCATTTTCAGATGCTATAGCAGTGATTTTTCCTTTTAGTTTTGTTATTTCAATGTTTTCCTTATACTCTTCATCTTTCAAGTTTAAACATTCTTCATCTAAAGCCTTTACTATTTTTTTATTAGCTTCTACTGAAGAGGATAATTTATTAATTAAATTATTTTCTTCCTGAAGCTTTACATAAAGATCATCTATCTCTCTTTTTCTGCTTATTATGCTGGCTGATTTGTGAAATGTGCTTCCTCCTGTTAAAGAACCGCCTGGGTTAATAGTTTCACCAGTCAGAGTAACTATTTTATAACTATAGTCAGTTTTTTTAGCTATAGATAAAGCATAATCCATATTCGAAGCAATAATAGTTCTTCCTAATATATAATCAATAGCATTAGTAAACTTTTTATCATATTCAATAAGATTGCTGGCTATACCTATAAAACCTGCAGCATTTTTAAGGCTATCAACATTAGATATTTTTTTACCTTTAATAATACTTAGAGGCAAAAATGTTGCCCTTCCTATATTATTATTTCTGAGGTACATAATTAACTTTTTAGCTGTATCTTCATTATCAGTTATAATATCTGAGATAGCACCGCCTAATGCAATTTCAATTGCAGTTTCCAATTCCTTTTTAACATTTATAATTTCTCCAAGAACATAACATTTTGAAAAAGCACCTTGAATTTTTCCGCTATTGATATGCTGCATTAGCAGTTTTACAGATTTATTATAACCCTCATATTGTTTATCAAGATTAATGAGCATCTGATAATTAGCTTCAAGTTTGTTAGCTGATATATTATGCTCTTTAAGCTGTTTTTCATCCTTGTTAATTATTACATTCAGCTTAGAAATCTCTTGTTTGTTATTTTTTATTGTATTTTCATAGTCGATTATCTTATTATTAATTTCATCCACACTTTTTTCTAACATACCTATAGTTGTAGAATTAATTTTGACAGAATTAATGTTATTCTCACAAAAAGATTTCAACTCATCTATTTTATTGCTCATTCTTTGAAGTTCATTATTAAGAATAGAAATATCATTTTTATTATTTGTTATTTGATTTAATAAATTCATACTTTCATTTTTGTATTGGTTTATTAATAACTCATTATTGTTTATTAAATAATTTATATCCATAATTTGCTTTTCATAAGCTTCAATATGTCCATTAATATTTAATTGCTCTTCTTGATATTGTTTTAAAAATTCTTCTTGGTTATTTTTTGTTTCAGTTATATTTTTAACTTTATCTTGAATTTCTTTAATATCACTAATATTTTTTTCTATTGATAGCTGTAGATTATTTATTCTTTCTTTGATAAGATCTGTTTCAGAATTAATATTCTGATAGTCAGATTTTAGTTCGTAAAATTTTTGCTGGTTGTTTTGCGTAGATACCTCATGATTTTCTAATTCATTTTCCAGAGTGTTCAACTTGTTTTTATATTCATCCTTCTTTATAACAAGACTGTGTATACTTTCTTGTATTTTTTCTATTTCCTGTTTAATATAATTATCTTTGCTTTTTATTTCTTCTAAGGAATGGATAATTATATTAACTTCTTTTTCTTTAAGACTCTGTGAGAAATCTAAAAAAGCTTTTGCTTTTTCACTTTCTAATCTTAGAGGTTCTAATCTATCTTCATATGTCTTTATTATATCTTTTATTCTAATTAAATTTTGTTCTGTGTTTCCTAATTTTTTTTCGGCCTCTTCTTTTCTAGTTTTAAACTTAACTATACCAGCAGCTTCTTCTAAGAGTCCTCTTCGTTCTTCTGGTTTGCCGCTTAAAATAGCATCAATTTTACCTTGTCCAATTATAGAATATCCTTCTTTACCTATTCCCGTATCCATAAAAAGCTCTTGAATATCTTTTAATCTGCAGTGAGTATTATTAATATAGTATTCACTTTCTCCAGAACGATAAAGCCTTCTTGATATGGTTACATCAGAGTAGTCGATAGGTAAAGCACCGTCACTATTGTCTAGAGTTAATGCTACTTGCGCAAGACCAACGGGTTTCCTATACTGAGTACCTGCAAAAATAACATCTTCCATTTTTCCGCCTCTTAGACTTTTGATACTTTGCTCTCCCAGTACCCATCTTACTGCATCAGATATATTGCTCTTTCCGCTGCCATTAGGACCTACAACTGTCGTAACGCCTTTTATAAAGGTTAACTCTGTTTTATCAGCAAAAGACTTAAAGCCTCTAATTTCTATTGATTTTAAGAACATAAGTACACTCCTTATCTAAAAAGCATAGGCAGCAATCCTAATATAAATATGAAAATCATAAAATAAACTAATATTTTTGTATATTTTTCACGTTGCTTTTTATTCATTCATATACACTCCTTGCATAAAGCTTTTATTATACTACATAAGTTTATAGTATAATAAAAAAAATATCAATGTACAAATAAAAAAACCGTGACTCGCACGGTTTTGCTTACTTATCTAGGTTCTACAATAAATTTAATTGCCGTTCTTTCTTCTCCCTCTATAATTATCTCTGAAAACGCAGGGACAACAACTAAGTCTATTCCGTTTGGAGCTACAAATCCTCTTGTAATTGCAATAGCTTTTACTGCTTGATTAACTGCACCTGCTCCTACTGCTTGAACTTCTGCTGCACTATTCTCTCTAAGAACTGCTGCTAAAGCTCCTGCTACTGATTTTGGCTGAGATTGCGCTGATACTTTTAATACTTCCATTATTAATTCCTCCCTACAAAATCTGTTAAACAAATTCCTCAGAGAATATATTCTATAAAATGTTTAAATCTCCTTCTTTATACTTGTTCCTCAAATAATCGCATATCGACACATTTATACAATTATCGTTGAAACTTAACATTATTTCGCCCCTCTTAACACAATCATGTTGATTTACTATAATATTTATTGTCTTAAGATGTTCTTTGGTGTCATTAAAAAATTTCTTTCTAGAAGTATAAAGTTTTGAAATATCCTTTGGGTTTAAATTTATTGTAAGCATTCCGGAATAGTTAGCTGGTGCTGATTCTTTAATAATATCGTTAATTATGCTTCCTTCAACTAACTCTCTAAAAGCAGCATGAAACGGACCTGCAATAATATCTCCGCCTTCATTTATCTCTTCAGTTGGCTGTAATCCCAATCTAATTACGTTAATATTATTTGCTACAAGCATCCCATAAACAACTTTAGAAATATATACAGCCTCATCTAATGAGTAAGGCTTATAAATTCCTTGCTTATACATTATCTCCATAGGAGTATCTTTTATCACTAAGGACGGGTAAATTCTGCAAATCTGAGGGGCTAATTTAATTATTTCCTTAGTAGTAATAATATCCTTTTCAAAATTATCTCCTGGGAGTCCGAGCATTATTTGATGACCTAAAACAAAGCCGTATTTTTTTATTAGTCTAGAAGACATAATTACATCCTCAATTGAATGACCTCTAGCAGATTTTTTCAAAACTTCTCGATCTAAAGATTGTACCCCTAATTCTATAATATCTACAGAAAAATTCTTTAAGTTTGTAAGTATATTGTCATCAATATAGTCTGGCCTTGTAGACAATCTAATATAGTCAACAACACCTAAATCTTTGTAATATTTTGCAACTTTTAATAATTCATTTTGCTTTTCAATATTAATAGCTGTAAAGGTACCGCCAAAGAAAGAAATTTCTAAGATTCTATTTGTTTTAGGAATTGTTTTAAGGTATTCTTCTACAGTATTTATAACAAATTCAGAATTTACTTTAGTAGTATTTCCGGTTATGCTGTTTTGATTGCAAAACACACAATCATGTGGACATCCTTCATGAGGTACAAAAATTGGAATTATATAATGATCTTTATTCATAGATTACCTCCAAATTGTCAAGAGCATCCTTAGCAGCATTTTGTTCCGACTCTTTCTTACTATATCCTGATCCCTCTCCACGTACAGTATTATCAATAACTACTTCTGTGTAAAACTTTCGCCTATGAGGAGGGCCTTCAAATCTTAACAAATTATAACTTATTAAAGTTTCACCCTTTTGTTGAATAACTTCTTGGAGGCGGGTTTTATAATCTAATATTATTTTATTATTTATAGCTCTCTCAATTATATCCTTAAAATTAGACATAATAAATTTTTTAGCCTTCTCTATTCCTTTATCTAAATAAATTGCTGCAATTACAGCTTCTACACTATCAGCTAAAATTGAAACTCTATCTCTTCCACCTGTTAATTCCTCACCTTTGCTCATTCTTAAATATTTACCGAGCTCCAGGCTTATTGATATTTCATATAAGGAATTTTCACATACTATTAGAGATCTTAACCTTGTAAGCTCTCCTTCAGATTTGTCAGGGTGATTTTTATATAAATATTCAGATATGCAAATTTGAAGCACAGAATCCCCTAAAAATTCTAATCTCTCATTATGATTATTTTCCTTATGTTGATTAATATACGAACTATGAGTTAATGCTTCAAGAAGCAAGTCTTTGTTATTAAATAATACGTTTAATTTTTTTTCTAAATGTTCTATATTAAATATTTCATCTAACATTAGTATAACACCTACCATATAAAGAAGTGTATTCTTCAACTTGCCATATAACAAATTCAAGAATGCACTGCTCAATTAATAAAAAAATTTAAGTCCCGTAGTAAAACGGGACCTGTAATTATTCTTCAATATGAGATTTTATGTACTCAACTACATCACTTACAGCGCTAATTTTTTCAGCATCTTCATCTGGTATCTCCATATCGAATTCACTTTCTAATGCCATAATTAATTCAACTATATCAAGTGAATCAGCACCTAAATCATCAATAAAAGAAGATTCCATGGAAATTTCTTCAGCATCTATTCCTAATTGATCTGATATTATATCTCTAACTTTTTCAAATATCACAATTTCACCTCCCAAATTTTAAGCTATACTTAGATAATATTACATAAAAAATCTAGCGTCAATATTTATAGATAAATTAGAACTATAAATTTTCATTATTATCAATATCAAGTTTCTCTATTTCTGATTTAATTTTATCAATAACTTTGTTATCATAACATACTAAGGCTTGTTTAAGCGCATTCTTAATGGCTTTTGCGTTTGAACTTCCATGTGCTTTTATAACTATACCTTGCGCACCTAAAAAAGCAGAACCGCCATATTCAGTATAGTCAAAATCCTTTTTAAATTTATTAAAAGCAGATTTTAGTAGGAGCCCGCCTAATTTATTCTTAAAAGAAGACATTATTTCCTCCTTTAGCATACCAAAAATAGTTGAGGCTACTCCTTCATAGGTCTTTAATATAGTATTTCCAACAAATCCATCGCAAACAACAACGTTTGTTTCGCCTGATGGTACATCTCTAGGTTCTACATTACCTATAAAATTAAAGTCAGTCTTTTTTAATAATTTATAAGTCTCTTTCGCAAGTTCATTACCTTTTTCTTCTTCTGCACCAATATTAACTAATCCTATTGATGGATTAACGGTTTTTAAAATATTTTCAAAATATATTTTACCCATTAACGCAAATTGCAAAAGATACAAAGGCTTACAATCAACATTAGCACCAGCATCTACAATCATAAATGGTGACTTTTTTCCAGGCATAATAGGAGCAAGAGCAACCCTCTTAATTCCCTTAATTCTTCCTATTAAAAGAGTGGCACCAGCCATAAGAGCACCGGTACTGCCAGCTGATAAAACTGCATCAGCTTCTCCTGATTTAACTAAATTAAGAGCTTTAACTAAACTTGAATCTTTCTTCTTTTTTAAAGCCTTTACCGGTTCCTCATTTGGAGTAATAACTTCATTTGCATCTACTACCTTGATTTTATTCTTTGGATATTCATATAAACTTAATTTTTGTAATATCAAATTCTCTGGACCAGTTATAATAATATCAATATTGAATTCTTTTACAGCATCGACGCACCCCTGAATAACTGAATCAGGAGCAAAGTCTCCCCCCATACCATCAACAGCAATTATCATAAAACTACCTGTAATTAAAACAGGATTTTCACATCCTTTCCTAGTTATAAGAATAGTATTGTTTAATAAGAAGTATATTATACAATGCTTTCATTATCAATATAAACACTTAAAAAATAAGAGAAAGTCATATGACTTTCTCTTTTAATTATTTCTCTGATGCAACTACTTCTTTACCTTTGTAATATCCACAGTTTTTGCATACTCTATGAGCAAGTTTCATCTCATGGCACTGAGGACATTCAACTATTCCTGGAAGGCTCAATTTAAATGTTTGTGCTCTTCTGGAATCTCTTCTAGATTTAGAAAATCTTCTTGCAGGATTTCCCACTATCAACACCTCCTTAATCAGCAGAAAACAAATCTTTCAACTTAGCAAATCTAGGGTCAATATCATCTTTTTCACAATTACAAGATGTATCGTTTAAGTTTATACCACAATGCTGGCATAATCCCTTACAATCTTCATTACACAATTTTTTAATTGGTAAAGATAAAATGATATTGTTTTTAACTATATTTGTGATATCAATAGTATCACCATCAATAAAAATGATTTCATCATCTTTATTATCAAAATTAGTTGAAAATTCTTCGTGAATCAAGATATCCACATCGTGATTAAAATTAACCAGACACCTAGAGCATGGTAAGCTTATCTTTGTAATAATTTCACCATCTAAAGTAATAATGTCTCCAGTTAAATGTAATTCACCTTCTAAAGTTACAGGCTTTAGAAACTCTATTTTTTCTCTATCATCATAAAAATTTTCTTCGTCATAAACTAAATGCACTTCTTTTCTTGAAACTTTTTTCTTAATTAAATCTGCTACATCAACTATCATAGTCTCACCTCAATGCATTAGCCACAATTTATTATATAAACATCCATATTAAAAGTCAAGCTGAAAATGAATTTTAAGTATAATTTTGTAAAAACTATTTAACTAGTTCTTTTACATCTCTAGCAATCATAAGTTCTTCATCTGTAGGAATTACAAACACTTTAACTTTTGATCCTTCAACACTTATTTCTACTGCTTTACCTCTAACTTTATTTTTCTCTTTATCAAGTTTTATTCCTAGATAGTCTAAACCTTCACAGATAGCTTCTCTAGTCTCTGGTGAATTTTCACCAAGTCCAGCGGTAAATACAACACAGTCAACACCGTTCATAACAGCAGCATAAGAACCTATAAACTTCTTAACTTTATAATGGAATACATCTAAAGCAAGCTTAGCTCTATTATTGTCTTCTTTCCACGCAGCATCTTCTATGTCTCTAAAGTCACTGCTTACACCTGATATTCCGTATACACCTGACTTTTTATTTATAACGTCGTTTACTTCATCTATTGAGTAATTTAATTCCTTCATAAGGAAAGTAACTATAGCTGGGTCAATACTTCCAGATCTAGTTCCCATTGCTATACCTTCAAGAGGAGTAAAGCCCATACTTGTTTCAATTGACTTGCCATCTTTAATAGCAGCAATACTAGCACCATTTCCAAGATGGCAAGTAATAACCTTTAAGTTTTTTAAGTCATCATTCATTAATTCAGCTACTTTTGAAGCTACATATCTATGAGATGTACCATGGAAACCATATTTTCTTATCCCATGTTCTGTATATAATTCATATGGTAGAGGATATATGTATGCATATTCAGGTATAGTTTGGTGAAATGCAGTATCAAAAACAGCTACCATTGGAGTAGTTGGCATAAGTTCTTTGCATGCATTTATACCTGTTATATTTGGAGGATTATGTAGTGGAGCTAATTTTGAACATTCCTCTAAAGCCTTCATAACCTCGGCATCTATTAATACTGAGTTAGAATACTTTTCTCCACCGTGTACAACTCTATGACCAACAGCAGAAATTTCAGACATATCTTTTATAACACCATTAGTACTATCAACTAAAGCTTCAAGTACTAATTTTATAGCTTCTTTATGATTAGCCATTGGTTGCTTTATTATATACTTTTCTCTTCCTTCAACCTTTTGAGTTAATATGGAACCTTCAATACCGATTCTCTCAACTAGTCCTTTTGCAAGTACAACTTCACCCTTCATATCAATAAGTTGATATTTTAGTGATGAACTACCACAATTTACAACAAGTACATTCACTTCTAATTCCTCCTTAAATTATGCATTCTTTTGTGCTTGAACAGCAGTAACAGCAACAACATTAACTATATCTTCTGCACTGCATCCTCTTGATAAGTCATTAATTGGTTTTGCAAAGCCTTGACAAACAGGACCGATAGCTTCAGCATTTGCAAGTCTTTGAACTAATTTATATCCTATATTTCCAGCCTGTAAATCAGGGAATATTAAAACGTTAGCTTGACCTGCTACTGTACTGCCAGGCGCTTTCTGGTCAGCTACTTTTTTAACTAAAGCAGCATCTAACTGTAATTCTCCATCAATCTGTAAATCAGGTCTTAATTCTTTTGCTATCTCAGTAGCTTTACTTACCTTATCAACTAATTCATTTGCTGCGCTGCCTTTGGTAGAGAAAGATAACATAGCAACTTTAGGCTCCATATTGCAAAGATTTTTAGCTGTTTCAGCAGTTGAAATTGCAATAGCAGCTAGTTGTTCAGCAGTTGGGTTTGGATTAACAGCACAGTCTGAAAAAATGAACATTCCATTATCTCCATACTCGCAGTTTGGAACAAGCATAATGAAGAAACTTGAAACTGTTGATATTCCAGGTGCTGTTTTGATTATTTGAAGGCCTGGTCTTAATAAATCTCCTGTTGTATGAATAGCTCCTGATACTAATCCATCAGCATCACCAAGTTTTACCATCATTGTACCAAAGTACATAGGATCTTCAATTGTTTTTTGAGCTTTTTCTAAAGTTACGCCTTTGCTTTTTCTTAGCTCGTAAAATTCATTAGCGTACAATTGTTTACTTTCAGATAGTTGAGGATCAACTATCTTTATACCATTGATGTCAACACCTAAACTTTTGGCTTTATCTGTAATTTTTTCAATGTTTCCTAATAATATTAAATCCGCCAGTCCCTCTTTTTTTATCATAGCACTAGCTAAAATAGTTCTGTCTTCTTCTCCTTCAGGAAGTACAATTCTCTGTATGTCAGACTTTGCCATTTTCCAAAATTCTTTCATAAGTTCCATAACTATTTCTCCCTTCTGTATTATACAATACATATACACCATATATAATAATAACTCATATATAATGTGTTTTTCAATAAAAACATTAAATATTTCCACGTAATAAGTCAAATCTGTGTAAAATTATTTGAATTTAATAGAATATTAGTGTATAAAATAATTTATACACTATATAGAGAGGTAGTGAATTAATGAATATATCTTCAATAATTGCCGAATATAATCCGCTTCATAAAGGCCATATATATCATATTAATAAAACTAAGGAAATATCTAATTCAGAAGGTATTATCTGCATAATGAGCGGTAATTATGTACAAAGAGGAGTTCCAGCAATAATTGATAAATGGAGCCGAGCTAAAGCTGCCTTGCAATGTGGAGTTGACTTAGTAATAGAACTTCCTGCGGTATACAGCCTCTCATCTGCTGAGTTTTTTGCATTTGGCGCAGTAAGCCTACTTGATAATTTAGGAGTCGTAGATACAATTAGCTTTGGAAGCGAGCTTGGAGAAATTGAATTTATTAAAACAGTATCAAAGATACTTTTAGAAGAGCCAGCAGATTTTAATAAGAATTTAAAAGAATATTTATCTAAAGGATATGCTTACCCAAGTGCTAGAAGTAAGGCTATAATTGATTACTTAAATGCAATTAATCAAAATACAACAGAAACAGAAAGTATTCTTAATTCTTCAAATAATATTTTAGCTATTGAATATTGCAAAAGTTTATTAAAACTTAACAGCCCTATAAAACCTATTACAGTAAAAAGAGAAGGAGGTTCATATAATAGCGCCGAGCTTGATGAAGTGTTTTCAAGTGCTACATCAATCAGAAAGTATTTAAAAGAACATAACAATATTGATGAACTAAATAATCATATTCCAGAAGCAACCTTACAGGCTATAAAAAAATATGTATCTGCCGATTATCCCCTTACTTATGAGGAATATATGTTTCCTTTTATAAAATATAAATGTTTTACTGGTGAAAATAATATTTCAAATATTCCAGATGCTTCTGAAGGATTAGATAATAGAATTTATAAGCTTATAAGTTCATCTGAAAACTATAACGAATTAGTTAGCAAAATAAAAAGTAAAAGATATACTTATACCCGTATAAGCAGGATACTATGCCAGTACTTTATTGGATTTGAACATTTTGATTCATATAGACTCAGAACTGAATCCTGCCCTTATGCTAGAGTCCTTGGTTTTAATAAAACTGGTATGAAAATCCTTAAACATATTAAGGGAAACTCATCGATACCAATATACACAAAGCTTCCAAGACATATGGATGATTGCTTAAAATTAGATATTCAGGCAACTAACTCATATAGCTTAATTAATAATTTTATATCTCCTCTCAGTGATTATTTAATTAATCCAATAAAGCTGTAGTAATAATAATTAATTCAAGTAAATAAATATACTATTAAAAGAATTAATTATAAATAGGAGATTTAAAATTGAAATTACTACTCTATTTAATTTTCTTACTCATTTTTATTTTTGTTTATAAACTGATAAAAACTATGAATAGAAGTGTAGTGGCAACTTGTATATGCACTCTGCTGATCATACAAATAATACTTACACCAAAGCTTTGTCTAGATTCAGCTGTTATAGGAGTTAGGCTGTTTGTAGAAAAGGTATTTCCATCGTTATTTCCATTTTTAGTAGTATCAAGTATTATGATGAATTATGACGGTATTGAAATTTATTCTAAGATGTTAGGTAAGTTTCTTTGCAAACCGATTAGGCTTCCAATACAGTGTACTTTCGTAATAATAGTTAGTATTCTTTGTGGATACCCTCTTGGAGCAAAATATGCATGTGACATATACGAACAAGGGTTAATCGATTTAAAAACCTGCCAGAGATTAATAAATATAGCGTCAAATACTAGTCCCCTATTTACTATAGGTTCTGTAGGAACAGCTATGTTAGGAAGTAGTCATATAGGATACATATTATTAATTTCAAATTATCTTTCTTGCTTTATTATGGGAATAATTCTTCCAGGTAAATCCATAAGCGAAAAAATGATACATAATATTCCTAAAAATAATAATAAAAATATAGGAAACATAGTAAAACATAGCGTTGAGAATTCAATTACTACTTGTTTGTCTATTGGAGGCTTTGTTATATTATTTAGCGTTATTACAAACATGATAAAAAGCAATATCTTATTTGATATTGCTGTTAGAAATATTAATATAATAACAAATATAAATAAAGAACTAATATCAGGAGTTTTATTGGGTTTAATAGAAATGACCAATGGCTGCTATTTGATTTCCATTGCATCCATAGATATGTACATCAAAGTTATAGTTATTAGTTTTATATTAGCTTTTAGCGGGCTGTCAATTATATCGCAAGTTCATTCGTTTACATATAAATATAATCTATCCATGAAAAAATATATATTTAGAAAATTAATACAGGGATGCATAGGCTCGGCTATATCGATTGTTATATATAAATTCCCTCTATTTAATTTTTCTGTACAAACTTTTAATTCACAGCACTTTAATAGCCTCAACATATATATAATTTTTGGCTTAATATTATTAATGATGCCTTATATTTTAAACAGATTTAGTAAACTATTTCATGCCTCTTAACTCTTTAATATTTTCACGTATAGTATCTAGGTCATTACCTACTTCATTGTTTAAAGAGATCATAAATTCTTCAACTTGTTTCTTTATATTTAATATCATAGTTTGGCCTTTTTCATTTATTTCTTTTTCAAGCTGGCACAGTATTTCATCAGCGTAATCTCTCGCACCTAAGCGCATAGCCTTTGCATCTCTTTGAGCTGAAGCTATTATTTCTTCAGCTCTTACTTTTGCTTCTTTACTTATATCATGATTTTCTATTTGCTTTTTTAGCATATCTATGCTTTCTTTTTTTAAGTTAGTTGCTTCTTCTAATACTTCTCCAAGTATTCTTTCCTTTTCCTCTACAATCCACTGAGCTTTCTTAAATTCATCAGGTAAATAATTTATAATTTGATCTAATATATTTAAGACTTCCTTTTTATCTACAAGGATTTTACCCGTTACTGGAACCTTTGAAGATGTCTCAAATATCTCTTGGAGATACTCCAGTAATTTTATAACTTCCATATCCCTTTTCCCCCATGTTATTTATTTTTTTTGTAATATCATCAATGATATTATTTGGAACTAAATCTTTGATACATCCTCCAAATTGAGCTACTTGTTTTACCGAAGATGAACTTAGATAAGAGTATTTAGCGCTTGTCATCATAAATACTGTTTCAATATTAGGATCCAGCTTATTATTCATTAAAGCCATTTGAAATTCATATTCAAAATCAGAAACAGCGCGAAGTCCTTTCACAATAACATTAGATTCAGTTTGCTTCATAAAATTTATTAGTAGCCCACTAAAACCCTCAACTCTAATATTTTCAAACTTACTAACACACTTTTTTATCAGAAGGACCCTTTCATTAACATCAAATAATCCTTTTTTATCAGGATTAACTAAAACTGCTACTATCACTTCATCAAAAACTTTAGCTGCTCTTTCTATTATGTCTAAATGTCCATTAGTTATGGGGTCAAAACTTCCCGGGTATACTGCCCTTTTCATCATGTCCTCCTTTAAAAGGTAGAATCAGTAAATTTATAAAAACATACGGTTGTATTTCCATATTTTCTATAATCAAATAAAGTAATCTTATCGTTTCCTTTATATATTTCTTCAGAACTATCTATTTTTGACACTATTAAGCCATCTTTTTCTAAAAGATTATATTCTGTGATGATGTCCACAGCAGGTGGTATCATTTCTTTTGCATAGGGTGGATCAATAAAAATCAAATCAAAGACTAAATTTTTTGTTCCAAACTCTTTCAATGCTGCATAAGAATCTTTCTGAAAGCACTTGCATTTATCATTAAAGTTTAAATTATCCACATTTTCTTTAAGAAGTTTATATGTAGTATCTCCTTTATCAATAAGAAAACATTCTTTTGCACCTCTGCTGACAGCTTCAAGTCCTAAACTTCCAGTCCCGGCAAAAACATCTAGAACCTTAGCTTCAACAGTTTGATGTTGAATAATGTTAAAAATTGATTGTTTTATTCTATCTAATGTTGGTCTTGTAGACATTCCTTCAGGAGATAGTAATTTCCTTCCTTTTGCAATTCCTGAAATAATTCTCATACGGTATCCTCCCTTATTTCTAGAAGAATTGAACATATATACATAGATTAATACAAAATTCATCATAATTCAAGAAAATTTAATATGTATAGTATTACATGTTGTAAAATTATACACTTTAAAAGGTTATATTAATTAAAACATATATATTTTGAAGTAGTTTCAATACCTTCTAATATTTCCATTTTTATTTTTATATCTTTTTTCTCATTACTGCTAGTAAGTCTCCTAGCTTCTTGGTTTGCTATTTTTAGTAGATCAACATCTCTAAATAAATCTGCCAGAATAAGATTAGTATCTCCATGCTGCTTTATTCCAAATAATTCACCACTGCCTCGTATCTTTAAATCTTCTTCAGCAATTTTAAAACCATCAGTGTTATTTTGAATTATTTCTAATCTTTTTTTAGTTACATCACTTTTTATATTACCAATTAAAATACAATAAGACTTTGATTGACCTCTTCCAACTCTACCTCTTAACTGATGAAGCTGGGCCAAACCAAACCTCTCAGAATTCTCAATAATCATCACAGAGGCATTAGGAACATTAATGCCAACCTCTATAACTGTAGTTGATATTAATACTTTGATCTCATCATTTTTAAACTTAGTCATAATCTCATCTTTTTCTTTATTAGACATCTTGCCATGTAATATTGAACAAGTAACATCTTTAAAATAACCATTTTTTAACCATATATACAATTTTTCTACGGAATTTATATTTAATTCTTCGTTGTCTTCAATTAGAGGGCAAACAATATAAACTTGTCTTCCCGCATTGATTTCTTTTAAGGCAAATTCATAGGCCTTCTCTTTTTTTCTTTCATTTATGAAATAAGTGTCTATTTTCTGTCTTCCTGGAGGAAGTTCATCTATAATAGAAACCTCTAAATCGCTATATAAATAAAGAGCCAATGTTCTAGGAATAGGTGTTGCAGTCATTACAAGCATATCGATGTTTCTTCCTTTATTAAATAAACTGCTTCTCTGCATTACACCAAATCTATGCTGTTCATCTGTTACCACCATTCCTAAATTATTAAAACTCACGTCTTCCTGTAAAAGTGCATGCGTACCAACAATTATATCTATATTTCCATTTTTAAGTTCTTCTTTTATTTTTTCTTTTTTCTTTTGAGGTATACTTCCATTAAGCAGCTCAATATTAATGTTGAAATCTCTTAATACAAATTTAAGCTCATTATAGTGTTGATTGGATAGTATCTCTGTAGGTGCAATAATAGCTGCTTGGTATCCATTCTTTACTACGTTAAACATACTTATTATAGCTACTATTGTTTTACCACTCCCTACATCTCCCTGAACCAAACGATTCATTTGCTTATTCCTTTTTTGATCTAATAAAATTTCTCTTACAACTCTACTTTGAGCATTAGTCAATGAAAATGGCAGCTTTTCCTTAAGCAGCTTCAACTCAGGTGATATATAAAAGTTAATTCCTTTATTATTTTTATTAATATAATCTTTTAATACAATAAGCTTTAGAGAATAAGTAAATAGTTCCTGAAATTTTAATCTTCTTTGAGCTTCAAGCAAAGTATTGTCATCTATTGGAGCATGAACATTATTAATTGCTTTTTGAAGAGAACAAAATTTGTATTTATTTATTATCCATTCCGGTAAGTTCTCACCTATTTCTACTTGATTTAATAAATAGTGAATAATTTTAATGAAAAAGTTATTAGTAATACCATCTTTTAGAGAATACTTAGGGATAATTTTATATTTACTAGATTCTGTTCTGTTTCCTGTATTTTCAATATAAGAATCACTTACTATTGAAGGATTTAAAATTATTGTTTCTCCTTTGTAATCCTGAAGTTTACCAGTTATTGTATAACTTTTATTTAAAGTGAATTTGTCCTTCATGTAAGGCTGATTAAACCACTTTCCTTTTACTGTAGTATCACCACACTTGAAAATTACAGTAGAAATAATCCTTTTATTATTAGTTCTTATATCTCTATCTATTTTAAGTACCGAGCAATTCAATATAGTCATACCGCTATTAATACTTAAGTTGTTATTTTGTATATAAACTTTCTCGTAATTTCTCGGAAAATAAAGGAGTAAATCTAAAATAGAATATATACCACAGCTATTTAATATATCCTTCATTTTTGGACCTACACCTTTTATGCTGCTTATATTATCTGACAGTTTCACAACTTACCACTCCAAACTCTAAAGAATAAAAAAAGCCCAAAGGCTTTTTTATTCTACAGATACTATGAAATAATACAATGGCTGTTTGCCATTATAACTTTGAATATCCTTATCAGGATATTTTTCTTCAAGGGCTTCAACTAATAATTTAACCTGGGTTTCATCTGCGCCCTCTCCATAAAAAATAGTTATTAATTCGCTGTCTTCATTGCACATATTTGTGATTATAGACTGACAAACGTCATAAATATCGCTTCCAACTTGGCTTATTTTGCCTTCAACGATTCCAAGGATATCTCCTTCGTTAATGTTTATTCCATCCATTTCCGTATCTCTTACCGCATAAGTAACTTGGCCTGTAGAAACATTAGCTATAGCCTGTTTCATCGCTTCTACATTTTCTTCTAATCCTGTCTCAGCATCAAAGATAGTAACACAAGTAATACCCTGCGGAATAGTCTTTGTAGGAATTACTATTATATTTTTATCCGTAAGCTCTGCAGCTTGATTTGCGGCCATAATAATATTTTTATTATTAGGAAGAACGAAAATATTTTCTGCATTAATTTTGTTTATTGAATCTAATATATCCTGAGTACTAGGATTCATTGTTTGACCGCCTTCAATAACAAAGTCAACACCAAAATCCTCAAAAATATTTTTTATTCCATCACCCATAGCAACAGAAATAAAGCCATATTTTTTCTTTTCTTCATTTTTTTCTTCTTCTGTTTGAGCAGCTTCATTTTCATTAAATTGAGCTTCCTCATGCAATATATGTCTATGTTGTTCTCTCATATTATCTATTTTTATTTTAGATAATTCGCCTAGCTTAACAGCCTTAGATAAAACAAGTCCTGGGTCATTAGTATGAATATGAACTTTAACAGCATCTTCTATTCCAACAACTATCATTGAATCACCGTGTGGTTCAAGTTCGTTTCTAAAATTCTCAACACTAATATTTTTTCCAAGTACGAAAAATTCAGTACAGTATCCAAACTTAATATCTGTCTCTTCTATTGAAGAAGCAGGTGTAAATGACTCAACTGAATTAGACTCCGAACTAATAATTTTAGCTTTAATATCATTTTTTAAAGCTTCATACATACCCTTTAAAATTATTAAAAGTCCCATACCGCCGGCATCAACAACCTTAGCCTTCTTTAAAACTGGCAGCATTTCTGGAGTTTTATTAAGCATATTTTCGCTATGTAAACATACTTCTTCCATAAGTGAAACCACGTCGGTATGCTTGCTTTTTACAGCACTCTCTCCAGCTGTTCTGACAATTGTTAATATTGTTCCTTCAGTTGGTCTCATAACAGCCTTATAAGCTGATCTTGAACCTTCTAAAAGGCTATTAGCAAACTCTAAAGAATTTACCTCTTCCTTATCTTCTAAACCTTTTGCTATTCCTCTAAATACTTGAGACAATATAACACCAGAGTTTCCTCTAGCACCCATTAAAGCACCTTTAGCGAGTTTTTTAGATATTTCGCCTATTGAAGTAGTGGACATACCTTCAATTTCAGTTACAGCAGCTCTAAACGTCATTGACATATTTGTTCCAGTATCTCCATCAGGAACAGGGAATACATTTAAAGAGTTTACAAAGACTTTTTGCTCCTCTAGCTTATTTGACGCATTAATTACCATGTTATAAAAATGTGTTCCATTAATTTTTAAGTATTCCATTTAAAGTACCCCCTTAGACTCTAACACCTTGCACGTTAACTGTTATACTAGATAATTTAAGTCCAGTATAATTTTCTACGTTGTATTTTATTTTTTGAATTATATTATTAGCTATTACTGAAATTTTAGTTCCGTATTCAACTATAATATATAACTCTATAGAAATTTGATTTTCTTTTGAGTGAATTTTTACGCCTTTGCTTAAGTTTTCACCTTTTATAAGTTCCCAAAGTCCATCTTTAGCATTTTTTGAAGCCATACCAACTACACCATAACACTCCATAGTTGATACACCTACTATATTAGCAATAACCTCTTCAGAATAATTAATATATCCATTTTCATTTTGAATATTGCCTATCATATATAACCCTCCTTGTATAAAAACACCTTATAGACTATTTTATATTAAATAACGAATTTATTCAATAAATTTAATTTTATATTAATATGTTTTCAATAATAATTTTATAATACTCTTGCAAAAATTATACATTGTATGATAAAATAATAAATGTTTGGATTGAGAAGATTATTCTTCACAATTTCTAAGGAGGTGTTTTCCGTGTCAAGAAGATGTGAAATATGTAATAAGGGTGTTATATCAGGTTCCCAGGTCAGCCACTCAGTTATACACACAAAAAGAAAGTGGGCCCCAAACCTGAAAAGAGTTAAAGCTATAGTTAATGGAACCCCAAGTACAATACACGTTTGCACTAGATGCTTACGTTCTGGAAAAGTTCAACGTGCTATATAAAAATAAAAAATGCAATTGTTAACAATTGCATTTTTTATTTTTATGTTTTTAGTGTTTTCTTCTGAAAACTTTTATAATAGCAGATAAAAATTTAGGAAGTTTAATTGCAACAATTTTCATATATATCCCTCCTTTAATGATGAGAATGTTCTATTATATACCACCCTGCATAAATCAAACCGCCGCCTACTGCGATCATCCAACCCCAAATAGGAATTATAAAAGTAATGATTATACCAACTCCAATAGAAGCTACAATCCATCCTAGATTTGATTTCTTAAAAAAACTCTTTTTAGTCAAAATACTTCCCTCACTAGTACTGCTTTATTATTATTATATGATTGAAAATCCATTTTAGTTACAAAAAAATTAGGATGATGTCATCCTAATCAAAACTTTTTAATATTAACAAAATGCCGCTTGTAAAACTAATATCAACAGTAGATTCTTTAAATTGGTTAGATAAAGTTAATGAACTTCCTACATTGAGATTATAATTGTTCAAGCAGTATTTTGCACCTTTTATTGTTAAATCTTTTACATCAGAATAATATGGAAGCACTGAAAAGTACTGTCCTTTATCTCCTGAAATGTCAACAGATTTATCTGTTAAAAACAACATGTTATTACTATCTATTATGGAACTTTTAATGTTATATTTTAAGCATTTATATAATAGATTTATATTCACAAGAGTGTGATCTAATCTACTTCCTGTACATCCTAAAAAAATTATTTCATCAGCATTTAGCTCTTTGGCCTTTAGAATAGCGAGCTCTGTATCACTTTCATCCTTCTCACTATTGTATTTTTCAACCGTACACCCCTGTGTACAAAAGTATTCAAGTGTTTCTTTACTAATTGAATCAAAATCACCTATAAGGTATTCTGGATTAATCTTATATTTATGAAGACAATCCGCACCTCTGTCAACTGCTATTATAATGGAGTCTTCAGATATTTCTTTCTCAATTAATGATTTACTTGGAGGTGTACCACCAGCAACTATAATTGACTTCATACTATAATCCTCTTTTTAATTCACTTATATTCTGCTCTATATTATTATTTCTAAAAACAGCTGAGCCTGCCACAATGACATTCGCACCGCAGCTTACAACCTGCTTGATATTATGAATATCTACTCCACCGTCAACTTCGATAAGAAGCTCTTTATTATACTTTAAACTTAAATCTTTAACCTCTTTAATTTTGTTTGAGGCATAATCAATATATTTCTGTCCACCGAATCCCGGATTAACAGACATAATAAGCACCATATCTAAACTTGGAATTAAATCCTTTATATTTGATACTGGTGTTCCAGGGTTTAAGGCAACCGCAGCCTTAACTCCAAAACTCTTTATATAATTAATTGTTCTATAAATATGTTTATCAGCCTCATAATGAATTGTTATTATGTCTGCACCTGCTTTTACAAAATCCTCTATGTATCTTGAAGGTTCCTCTATCATAAGATGGACATCAAAAGGCAATTTAGTAAAACTTCTTATACTTTTTACAATAGGTGCGCCAAAAGTAATATTAGGTACAAATCTTCCATCCATTACATCTAAATGAATAATATCTGCACCACAAGCTTCTAAAGTTTCAACCTGATTTCCTAATTTAGAAAAATCAGCTGACAATATAGAAGGTGCTATCTTTATCATCGTTTATTCCTCCCATTTGTTGCTTCTTCAACACATTTTACGTAAAAATCATATCTTTCCTTATCTATCTTATTCACATCTACAGCCTCTTTTATAGCGCAATTAGGCTCTTTATAGTGTATGCAGCCAGTAAATCTGCATTGTCCAATTAACTCTCTGAATTCAGGAAAATAAAATTGTATTTCATCTCTTGGAATAAATAATGCATCAAGAGAAGTAAACCCAGGAGTATCAACAATAAAACCATCATTAAAATCAACTAATTCGCTATGTCTCGTGGTGTGTTTTCCTCTTCCTAGTTTAGAACTTATATCTCCAGTTTTCATTAAGTCGTTCCCAATTAATCGATTTAAAATTGTAGATTTACCAACTCCTGAAGGTCCGCAAAAGACAGTGATATTATTACTTAAATGCCTCTTTAGATCCTCTATACCTTCTCCTGATTTAGCATTAATGAGCATAACCTCATATTCAGCTTTTCTAAGCATATTAACTATTTTTTTATGTTCGTCAATATCAACTAAGTCAATTTTATTGAAGCAAACAACTATCTTTAAATTATGGTATTCGCAAATCATTAAAAACTTATTTAGCAAATCTAAATTTAGGTCAGGGTTTTTAAAAGTAAATATTACAAATGCTTGAGTAACATTAGAAACTGCAGGTCTAATGAGTTGACTCGATCTTTCATATATTCTTTCTATAACCCCTTTATTATTTTTAACACTTATTTCAACTTTATCTCCTACCATAGGGGTAAGTTCATCTAATCTAAACTTTCCCCTTGCCTTACATTCAATTATATCATTATCAATTTTAACATAGTAAAATCCAGCAATACCCTTTATTATAGTTCCCTGCATATGTCCTCCTATAGTTTAAATTCTAAGGTTAAGGTTTTGTTGTAGGTGTACCCTGTCCCTGAGCATCAGGCTTTAATGTAGTTAAGGTTATACTTGAACCCTTTGGAGCCTGTGTATTAGCTTTTATACTTTGATCCACTACAATATCAGTATCAGCGCCATTAACAATTAAAGTAAAGCCAGCTGAATTAGCTCTTGCATTTGCTACAGTAGATTTTGTAAAATCAGGTACAGTTACCTTTTCTGGTTCTTTATATACTTTATATGTTACATCAACTGAACTGCCTTCTTTAACATCTTTAGTATCAGGATTTGGGCTTTGATTTACAATCTTGCCATTTTCATTTGGATCTGTAGTATCTATCATAGTTTTATTACCTAACTTAAGTTTGTAACTAGTTAAAAGTCCTTCAGCTTCAGTTAAGCTTTTTCCAGCTAAAGATGGTACAGTTGTATACTTAATTTCTTTTCCCTTGCTTATAACCAAATCTATTTTGGATTTGGGATTTGCCTGAGTATCCCCACTTGGATTTTGCCTAATAATAGAATCTTGAGGAATGGTATCGCTAGGCTCATAAGTCTTACTTCCAACTGTAAAACCGCTGTTTTCTATCATCTTAATTGCTGATGCTATATCCATTTCCTGCACACTTGGTACGGCGGCAGTTCCAGCACCTGCACTTAAATATACTCTTACTTCAGAATTAGTTTTAACAGTAGTTCCTTCTTCTGGAGAAACAGTTATTACTGTTCCTTCAGGACTATCACTTTTCTGTTTATCAACAACAACAAGCTTTAATCCTTTATCTTCAACTGCTTTTCTAGCATCGTTCTCACTTAATCCCTTTATTGCTGGAATTGCAACTTCATTTTGTGATACAGATATTTTGCTAGGATTAAATTTTTTATCCATATAGTACCACCCTGCAAAAGAACCAACAGCAATAACTAATAGAGCAAGAGGTATCATGATAAGAATAAGTTTTTTTGTATTCATTTTGGATGTTTTTTGAGGTTCGCCATCCTCTGTATCATAGTTTGTAATAGGACTCATTACTCTAGTATAATCATCTAATGAATTATCTAATTCTACTTTATAATTTGAGTTATTTTTAATTCTTTGTAAATCTAGCAATAAATCTTTTATATTTTGATATCTTGCTATAGGGTCTTTTTCCATTGCCTTTATTATAAGATTATTTAATCCATCAGGAATATTATTATTTAGCTGCTTAGGTGGCACTACCGGTTCCTGCAGGTGCTTTAAAGCTACTGAAACAGGGCTTTCTGCATCATAAGGCACTCTTCCAGTAAGCATCTCATAAACCACCACACCGAGTGAATAAATATCTGTTCTTGAATCTACAAAAGAGCCTTTTGCCTGCTCTGGAGAAAAATAATGTGCAGATCCCATAACCTTATTAGTATTTGTTATAGTAACAGAATTTGCAGCTTTAGCAATACCAAAGTCTGTTACTTTTACGATTCCATCTTCCGTAACAAGAATATTCTGAGGCTTAATATCTCTATGTATTATATTATTTTTATGAGCACATTCAATAGCTTTTGCAATCTGAATGGAAATATCCAAAGTTCTATTATAATCTAATCTGCCATTTTGGATAATAACTTCTTTAAGAGTTTTTCCGTGTATATATTCCATTACAATATAATTGATATTTTCCTGAGAGCCTACATCATAAATATTAACAATATTACTATGAGTAATACTTCCAGCCGCAGCTGCTTCATCCTTAAATTTATCTACAAATTCCTTATCTTTTGAAAATTCATCTTTAAGTATTTTTACTGCTACATATCTATTTAAAAGATGGCATTTTGCTTTATATACTATAGACATACCGCCTTCGCCAATCTTTTCTATAATTTCGTATCTATTCCCTAGTAAAGTTCCTATCATTCTTACACTCTCCTTCGAATATAATAACTGTTATGTTATCTCTCCCACCATTTTGTTTGCTTAGCTCTATTAATTTTTTACAGGCTGTCTCATTAGTGTTATTGATAACAATATTATAGATTTCATCTTCACTCAAAGAATTTGTTAACCCATCGGTACATAAAAGCACCCTATCAATATATTGTAGATCAACCAGATATGTATCCACATCTACTACAGGAGCTGTACCTAATGAACGAGTTATAATATTCTTATTAGGATGAGCTGCCGCTTCCTCAGCAGTTATACTACCATTATCTACGAGCTGCTGAACAAGAGAATGATCCTTTGTAACTTGAATAAGTCTACCCTTGCTTATAATATAACATCTACTATCTCCTACATTTGCTACTACCAATTTGTTACCAGCTACTAAACAAGCTGTTATAGTGGTTCCCATACCGCTTAAGGTATCCTTAGTTTTTGAAAATTCATAGATTTGTTTATTGGAAAACTGAATTGCATCCTTTATTACTATCTCTAAATCTTCTAAACTTTGCAAAGAATTTGTATAATCTATAACTTTATCTACAGCTATTTTACTGGCTATTTCTCCAGCATTATGTCCTCCCATACCATCAGCAACTACATAGATCTTTTTGATATCGTCCTCATGATACCCCATACTATCTTCGTTAATCTTTCTTATGTTGCCAATATCTGACATTAACCCCACCATTACCTACACCTCTTCTTTACTTTTTGTTTGTTCAATAAAACTTCTTCTTAGCTGTCCACAAGCTGCATTTATATCTGAGCCCATTTCCTTTCTTATAGTTGTCTCTATTCCATAATTACTTAAAGTATTATAAAAGTTTTCAACATTTTTTAAAGAAGATTTTTTATATGACTTTTCAGTTATTTCATTTATAGGTATTAAATTAACATGGCATAAAATATTTTTAATTAAGTGAAAAAGCTCTTTAGCATGATCATTACTATCATTAGTATTATTAATTAAGGCATATTCAAAAGTTATTCTTCTATTTGTTTTCTGTGTATAATATTTACATGCATCAATCAATTCAGCTATGGAATATTTATATGCAACAGGCATAGTTAATTTTCTTAGTGTATCATTTGGAGCATGCAAAGAAATTGCAAGGGTAATCTGCAAATTTAAATCTGCCAATTCGTATATTTTAGGTACCAATCCGCATGTTGAAAGTGTAATATGTCTTTGACCTATATTTAGACCATACTCTGAATTAGCAAGTTTAATAAACTTTACAACATTATCATAATTGTCTAAAGGCTCTCCGCTTCCCATCAGTACAACATTTGAAATTCTTTCCCCAATTTCGTTCTGACAAACCATAATTTGAGATAGAATCTCGCCACTGCTCAGATTTCTAACAACACCCTCCAGGGTTGATGCACAAAATTTACAGCCCATCTTACAGCCTACTTGTGTAGAAACACAAATAGAATTTCCATGCTTATATTTCATAACAACACTTTCTATAATATTACCATCGCTGTATCTTAACAAGAATTTACTTGTTCCATCTTTTTCAGATATCAATGAATTTATTACTTCAGGTATTTCGAAATAAAAAGAGCCCTTTAATTTTTCTATCAGCAAAGCCGGAATATTATTCATGTTATCAAAGCACCATATACCTTTATATATCCAGTCCATAATCTGCTTTGCTCTGAATGTGCTTTCGTTACGGTTTTTCATCCAATCTTTTAGTTCATCTAATGTTAAGTCTAAAATATTAATCATATAAACACCTACTGTAATCTTTTGAATTTTGCAATAAAAAATCCGTCCATTGATTCATTTGGTAAAATGGTCACTCCAAGTTCACCATAAATTATATTTTCAGCAGTGCCAAAGTATAAAGGCTCAATTGAAAAATTTTTAAACTTACTTAAAAACCATTTAACATTTTCTTCATTCTCTTTTTTATTAAGAGTGCAGGTTGAATACATGAGCACTCCTCCAACCTTAACATATTTAGACGCATTATTCATAATGCTTTTTTGTATATTTACTAAATCTTTAAGCTGGTTATTATTTTTAGTCCACTTTATTTCAGGTTTTTTTCTAATAATTCCAAGACCTGAACAAGGAACATCTATTAATACTCTATCTGCTGTATTATTAAGTTTTTCATCATATGTCGTTGAATCTAAAACTGCATATTCTATATTGCTAATTGCAAGCCTATCTGCATTTTCTTTTATTAATGATAACTTATCCTTATGAACATCAAATGCATATACTTTTCCAGTATTGTTCATGATTTCTGCAATATGAGTTGCTTTTCCACCCGGTGCGCTGCAAAGATCCAAAACAGTTAATCCTTCTTTTATATCCATTGATGGCGCTACAAGCATTGCACTCTCATCTTGAACAGTAGCTAATCCATCCTTGAACAATGGATTTTGTTCTATATTTTTCCCTTTTATAATTTTTATGGCTTCAGGGCAAACAGCACCCTCTTCAATAATATAACCAGCAGAATAAAGAAGATTATATGCATCTTCATAATTAGTCTTTAAGCTATTGACTCTAAGAGTAACATCAGGAGTACAATTAAGGCCTCTTAGTATCTTTTCTGCATTATCTAGCCCATACTGTTTAACAAATAAATCTACCATCCAAGGATCAAACGAATAATTAAAGCATATTTCATCAATTTTACTCTTAAATACAATATTTAAGTTATCTTTATTTCTAAGATAGTTTCTTAAAACACCATTCACAAGTTTTGATGATGATAAAGACTTGTATTTCTTTACTAATTCTACAGCTTCATTAACAACTGCAAAATCTGGTATTTTATCTAAATATTTAATTTGATATATTGAAACTCTTAAAACATTCAGTACTAAATTATCTAGTTTAGATGTGCCTGTTTTTAAAAAAACAGCTAATATTTTGTCTATGGTATACTTATGTTTAAGTGTACCATAGACTATTTCAGTTACAAGTCCTTTATCTCTATCATCAAGGTTTGATTTATTAAGCTCTGTATTAATTACTATGTTTGAGTAAGAACCTTTATTTATTATACTTCCAAGTATATCTACAGCTAGTTTTCTAGTATAGTTCATCATTAAACCTCAATTCATGTTATAATTTAATCTCTGCTTCTGTTGCTTATTAATATCAACCGCAAAAGCTGCGAAATTGCCATTAAAGCGGCAGCAACATAAGTCATTGCAGCTGCACTTAAAACTGACTTTGCACCAACTAATTCGTCATTAGAAAGAATTGATTTATTTTCTAGTATAATTAAAGCTCTTCTAGAAGCATCAAATTCAACAGGTAAGGTAATAAGCTGAAATAAAACTACTGCAGTAAATAACAATATACCTAACCTAAAAAGTCCTGACCATCCTAAAAACATACCTAAAATAAACAGTATCCATGATAGATTAGAACTTAGGTTAACCACAGGAACAATAGAATTTCTTAATCTTAATGGAACGTAATTTTCTTTATGCTGTATTGCATGGCCTGTTTCATGTGCTGCTACTCCTATAGAAGCAATAGAAGCACCATAAAATACATCCCGCGAAAGTCTCATTACCCTATTTGAAGGATCATAATGATCTGAAAGTTTACCGCTTATTATTTCCACCGGAATATCGTAAAGACCGTTATGGTCAAGCAACATTCGAGCAACTTGTGCTCCTGTATACCCATTAAGGCTATTTATTTGCAAATATTTATTGAAAGTAGAATTAATTTTATGCTGAGCAAAAAGAGATATTATTAATGCTGGGATAAGTATAATAAAACTGCTGTCAAATATCACATATATTCCTCCTTTAAATCGAAAGTTCTAAGTAATTAGAACTTCTTACTTTACTCTAAAATTATTCCTTCTTCTATAGTATTACCCTTAATAAACTCCTCTACACTTAATGGTTTTCCTCCTGGGAACTGTATTTTTTTTAGGAGCAGTACTCCATCTCCAGTTACTACTTCAATACCAAGCTTTGTTACTTTTATTATAGAACCTGGTAAATTACTAACTTTTTTATTTATTATATCAGCATCAAAAATTTTCATGTTTATACCATTGTACTCCGTGTGAGCTACAGGACGTGGATTTAAACCTCTGATTAAATCTTTAATTTGTTTGCTTTTTAAAGTCCAATTTATTGTTCCCAGATCTTTTGTAAGCATAGATGCATAAGTGCTAGAATTGGAGTCCTGCTTAACAGGCATAATTTCTTTATTTGATAATTTTTCAATAGTATCAATCAGCAAATCTGCACCATCAATCATCAGTATGTCATGAAGTTGGCCTGCGGTTAAGTCTTCTGAAATTTCAACTTCGCTCTTTAAAAGCATATCGCCTGTATCCAATCCAACATCCATTAGCATTGTTGTATTTCCGGTCTTACTTTCACCATTAATTATCGCCCAATTTATCGGTGCGGCTCCTCTATACTTTGGTAAAAGAGAAGCGTGCAAGTTTATACACCCGAACCTTGGAATATCCAATACTTCTTTAGGAAGTATTTGACCAAAAGCAACAACAATTATAAAGTCAGGTTCTATCTTTTTTAGTATCTCTATACACTCATTATCATTTTTTATCTTAATGGGTTGAAATACAGATATATTATTCTTTAAGGCTTCATTCTTTACAGGAGACATAGTCAACTTATTACCTCGACCTTTTGGCCTATCAGGTTGCGTAAAAACTGCGACAACCTGATGATTTTCAATAAGTTTTTTTAATGAAGGCACAGCAAATTCCGGCGTACCCATAAAAACTATTTTCATGTTATTCTTCACCTTCTACTAATTTATCTACAAACAATACACCATCTAAATGATCAATTTCATGGCATAAAGCCCTACATAAAAGTCCTTCACCTTCAATTATAACTTCCTCGTTATTTTCACTTAAGGCTTTTACTTTTATTCTCTCTGGTCTTAAAACCTTACCTTGCTCTCCTGGTATGCTCAAACAGCCTTCTTCATCTAAGTAGCTTCCTTCTGTTTCAATTATCTCAGGATTTATTACAACAATAGGTCCATCACCCACGTCAACTACTGCAATTCTTTTTAAGATACCAACTTGAGGTGCTGCTAATCCAACACCATCAGCTGCATACATAGTTTCTATCATATCTTTTATAAGAGTTAACGTTCTATCATTTACCTCTTCAACTCTTTTACACTTTTTTCTTAATATTTCGTCGCCGATTGTTCTAATATTTCTTATTGCCATAATGTACTTATACCTCCAGTTATTTTATAATAAATTTGTAGGATTAATATCCAAACTTACGCGTATTTCATTATAAACTTGCTTTAGTGAATCATAAATAGTATTTTTTATTTTATTTGCTAAAACATAATCTATCTGACCCTTTAATAATATCTGCCACCTATAATATTCATTAATTTTAGAAATGGCGCAGGGGCATGGTCCTAGCATTTCTATTTTATCATCTTTTATCAATATTTGTTTTAATAATACGCCAATATTTTGTATATTTTTTATTAATACATCCTCTTTTTTACTGCTCATATTTATAGAAAATATTTTTGAAAATGGTGGATAGTTCATATCTCGTCTTATGGCTATCTCATCATTATAAAACCCTTCATAATTATTAGATATTGAGTAACCAATGCTATAATTTTCGGGATTATATGTTTGTACTATAACTTTTCCAGGCTTTTCTCCTCTTCCGGCCCTTCCAGCTACTTGAGTTATAAGTTGAAAAGTTCTTTCTCCCGACCTGTAGTCTGGTAAGTTTAAAGATAAGTCCGCAGCAATTACTCCAACTAAAGTAACATTTTTAAAATCCAGTCCCTTTGCTATCATCTGAGTGCCCACTAAAATATCAGCCTCATGATGCTTAAAAGACTTATAAATATGCTCATAGGAATGTTTATTTCTAGTAGTATCAAAGTCCATTCTCAGGGTTCTAGCCTTTGGAAAGTATTTCTTAATCTCATGTTCAATTTTCTCAGTGCCTATACCAAAGTATTTTACATATTTGCTTCTACATTTAGGGCACGTATTAGTTGATTTTTGTTTAATTCCGCAATAGTGGCACTCTAAAGAATTGCTTTCATTGTGATACGTTAATGATATATCACAATTAGGACATTTGAATACATAACCGCATTTTCTGCAAGACACAAATGGTGAGTAACCTCTTCTATTTAAAAATAAAATAATCTGCTCTTTATTAGTCAAAGCCATCTCTATTTCTTCATATAATGCCTTACTAAAAATAGACCTGTTGTTATCTAATAATTCTTCCCTCATATCAACTAATTGAATACTTGGAAGTACTGCATTATCAGCACGGGTACTCATCTTTAATAACTCAATTGTATCAGACTTTGCTTTATAATATGTATCTATGGAAGGAGTTGCTGATCCTAATACAAGTATACTCTTATTTTCAGAACATCTATACTCAGCTATCTCATAAGCTGTATACTTGGGATCACTGTCAGACTTATAACTAGTTTCATGTTCCTCGTCTATTATAATGAGTCCTAAGTTGTTAAAGGGTAAGAAAACAGCGGATCTCGCTCCTATAGCTACCTTAACTCTATGTTCTTTTACTCTAATCCACTCATCATATCTTTCTCCTTCAGAAAGCCTGCTATGAAAAACAGCAATATTTTCTCCAAACCTTCCTTTAAATCTCTCTACCATTTGCGGAGTAAGTGAAATCTCGGGTACTAAAATTATAGAGTCTTTATTATTATTAATCATCTGACTTACAAGTTTCATGTAAACTTCGGTTTTACCGCTTCCAGTAACTCCATGAAGCAGAAAAATATTTTTATTTGAATTGTTTATTCTAGCTAAAACATTTTTTTGTTCATAATTTAAAGTTTTTTCAGAGTATGCATTAAACTTTCTTTGATCAAATCTATCAATATATATCTTTTCATTATCTAAATAATTATACTTCAGTAATGTATTGATAGAAGAAAGTGATATTTTGAACTTATTAACCAATTCATTTTTGTTATACTTTCCATTATTACTTAGTATTAAATTATAAATTGATATATAAGGCTCTTTGTTATATTTGCCTTCTAATTGTTTACCTGCATAAATTATTTGGCTAGTTTTTCTCTGCATTCCTTTGGTTATGCCAGGAGGAAGAATAGATTTTATAGCTTCCAAGTAAGTGCATAAATATCTTTCCCTCATAAACTTAATTAAGTTTATATCTTCTTCCCGTAAGAAAGAAAACTCATAGCTGATTCCTAATATTTCTTTTACGCGCGTTGCTTCTGAACACTCTTCGTACAGTTCAACAACAAAGCCGTCGATTTTTTTATTACCTATACCAAAAGGAACCTTTACAATAAAGCCTAACTTTAATATTTCTTTCAAATTATTAGGAATAGAGTAGGTAAATATTTTATCTACTTGTAAAGAGCTGTTATTGACAATAATACCTGCATATTTATACACTAAATCACCCTTTTAATATTATTTAAATTAAAAAGGGGTTAATCCGGAATATAAAATCACCAGGTTCTCCCCTAACCATATTATTTATTAATTAAATTAAAAAGTTCCCTAGCAACAATTCTTTTAGGCATTTTATCCAATTGAATTTTTTCCCCTAATCTGCTCATTATTAAAACTTTATTTTCATCAGAGGCAAATCCAGTGTCATTGCTTAGTATATCATTAGCTACTATATAGTCTAAGTTTTTATTTATCAATTTTAATTGTGCATTTTGAGCTAGATCATTACTTTCTGCTGCAAATCCAACTAGCATTTGATGCTCTTTTAATTCTCCTAATTTCTTTAATATGTCATTATCTTTTTCTAAAGCTAGAGATAAATTGTTTTCTTTTTTCTTAATCTTAATGTTGGAATATTGTGAAGGCTTATAATCAGCTACGGCAGCAGACATAATAACTATATCGCTGTCTTTAAACTGTTCTAAAACCTGATCATGCATCTCTTGATTTGTAGCAACATTAATAATCTTAATTCCAAAAGGCAGCTTTAAAGAAGTAGGTCCTGAAACTAAAGTAACCTCAGCTCCTCTATCACGTGCTTCTTCTGCAATAGAATATCCCATTTTGCCGGTTGACTTATTAGTTATAAACCTTACTGGATCAATAGGTGCTAGTGTAGGACCAGCAGTTACCAAAACTTTTTTATTGCTAAGATCCTTTTTATCATATAATAAACTAGAAACATAATTTGCAATAAGTTCAGTATCTGCCAATTTTCCCTCACCTTCATCACCACAAGCAAGTCTTCCACTTTGAGGGGCTATAAATTTGTATCCTAAATTACTTAATTTATGTATGTTATCCTGAACAATGGGGTTTTTATACATATTGGTATTCATAGCTGGTGCAAAAACAACCGGTGCAGTTGTAGCCATTATAGTAGTGGACAGCATGTCATCAGCAATACCGCATGCTACTTTTCCGATAATATTAGCAGTAGCCGGAACAATAAGCACTAAATCAGCTTTTTTTGCAAGAGAAATATGCTGAATTTCCCATGCCTTAGGTTCAGCAAACATATCATTTATGACCATATTTTGACTTAAAGATTGGAAACTAAGCGGTGTTACAAATTGCGTGGAACTTTTAGTCATTATTACATGAACGTCATAATTTTCCTTTTTAAGTCTGCTTATAACATCTAAGGCCTTATAAGCAGCAATGCCTCCACAAACACCAACTAACACCGTTTTTTTTGAGTTCATTTTATTTTATGCCTTCTTTCACAGTTTCATAAGTTATTGCACCTAAATTAACCTCATTTATAGCAACTGTCAAAGGTTTATTTTTTTCTGTATCTATTAATGGTTTACTTCCATCTATTATTTGTCTAGCTCTTTTTGAAGTAATAACCACTAATGAATACCTGTTATCAACTTTTTTTAGTAATTCTACTATTGATGGATTAATCATAGAGTTGTTCATGAATTAACTCCTCCCTTGAGTTTAATATAGTATCTTTCATTCTGTCTACTCTGCATCTTTCTGCTATAACAATACTTTCAATTTTCTCCACTGCACTATTAACAGTGTCATTAACAACAGCATAGCTGTATTTTGACACATAGTTAATTTCCTTATAGGCAGACTTAAATCTTGTCATTAATGATTCTGGAGTTTCGCTGCCTCTTTTTATGATTCTCTGTTTTAATTCTTCCATTGATGGAGGAAGTATAAAAATAAATATTCCCTCTGGAAAAGCTTCCTTTACTTTCAAAGCTCCTTGAATATCTATTTCTAATATAACATCTTTTCCACTTTCAAGCATTTCTATAACGCTTGATTTAGGGGTTCCATAATAATTACCATAGACTTCAGCATATTCTAGGAAATCACCTTTATCTATTCTATTCTTAAAATCTTCCTTACTAATAAAATAGTAGTTTTCTCCATGGACTTCACCAGCCCTTGGATTTCTAGTTGTAGAAGAAACAGAAAGCCAAAACTCACTCTTCTCTAATAATGCTTTACAAATTGTCCCTTTCCCAGCACCTGAAGGTCCAGATATAACTAAAAGTAATCCCTTTTGATTCATTATTCATCTACCTCATCAATTTCAACGTCTTCTTTATTTGAAGATAACCTATGGGCCACTGTTTCTGGCTGAACTGCTGATAATATAACATGATCACTGTCAGTAATTATAACAGCTCTGGTTCTTCTGCCATAAGTAGCATCTATAAGCATACCTCTGTCTCTAGCTTCTTGAATTATTCTTTTTATTGGTGCAGATTCAGGACTCACTATAGCAACAAGTCTATTTGCCGAAACAATGTTTCCAAAACCTATATTTATTAATTTGATGCCCATGTTCTTCCTCCTAATTTATTCCACATTTTGAACTTGTTCTCTGATTTTTTCAATTTCATTTTTTATATTTAAACTAATATTTGTAATTTCTAAGTTATTTGCCTTAGAAGCTATTGTATTAGTTTCTCGATTCATTTCCTGAACTATAAAATCAAGCTTTCGACCAATTGGCTCGCTTAAATTAAGTGCGTCTTTCATTTGAATAATATGACTATTTAATCTAACAAGTTCCTCGTCAATATTTGCTTTATCAGAAAAGATCGCTAATTCCATAGCTATTCTATTTTCATCAATTTTAATGTCTCCTAGAAGCTCTTTTAATCGTTTTTCAAGTTTTTCTTTATACTCTACTACAATTGCCGGAGCCTTTAGTTCAATTTTGTCAATTTGTTCTTTAATAAAGTCACATCTTTTAGTTATATCTTCCTTAAGTTTTTGACCTTCTTTTTCTCTCATCAAAACAAATGAATCTAAGGCATCATCTAAAGGAATTTTTAAACTGTTCCAAATCTCATCTAAGTCTTCTTCTTTTGTATTAAGAGTAATAACCTCTGGAAATCTTGCAATTAAAGAAACCGAGATATCATCTCTTACTTGGTACCTATCTCTTATTTCCTTAAGAGAATTTATATAGCTGTCACCAAGATTATGATTAAAACTAGTAACCGTATTATTACTCACATATGTATTTTGAGTTATAAATATGTCTACTTTTCCCCTATTTATTTTCTGTGAAATAGTCTTTCTTATTCTGTCTTCGAGAGATATTAAATTTCTTGGCATTTTTATATTTATGTCTAGATATCTGTGATTTACACTTTTTATTTCAATCACATAACTTTTTCCTTCTTCTTCACTGTTTCCTCTCCCAAAGCCAGTCATACTTTTAGTCATAGATAATTCATCCTTCCGACCCTTTAATAAGTTCATACTAATTATACATAAACATTAATTATAATTGCAAGATAAATTTGTTATTCAAAACATTTTAAATATAATATAGATGCTTCTATTAATAAGAAGCATCTATATTAATTCTTTATTTCTATCTAGTATACACTAATTTTATTAAATGCATTAATTATTTCTTTTTTGTCTCTTGTAAGAGCAATTCTAAAGTTGTTGCTTCCTGCATCTCCAAAAGCATTACCGGGAGTTACTACTAAACCACCTGCATTTAACAATTCTTCGCAAAATTTTTCTGTAACAAATTTATCAGGGGTTTTACACCATAAGTAAAAAGTTCCTTCGCTGTCAAAGAACTCAATATTATGTTCATATAATAGCTTTTTTGTGATCTTTTTTCTTTCTTCATAAGTATTTCTTGTAGAATTAACATAGTCTCTACTTAGTTTTAAGGCAGCAATAGCAGCATATTGAATTGGAATAAACTGTCCGGAATCAACGTTACTCTTTACTTTTAACAATGAACTAATCACTCTGCTATTTCCAACTACGTATCCAATTCTAAAACCTGTCATATTATATGTTTTTGAAAATGTTCCAAACTCAACACACTTTTTTTGGGGATCAAATTGCAGTAAGCTTAATGGAACTTCGTTTTTTTTAATTATTTCATTATAAGCAGCGTCATTATATATAATAATATCATATCGATTGCAGAACTCTATTATTTCCTTATAAAAATCACTATTAGCAGTTGCTCCAGTAGGGTTATTAGGATAATTAATAGCAAAAAGCCTGCATTTGTCTAAAACCTTTTTATCAATGTCCTCTAAATGCGGAAGATAAGAATTATTTTCCTTTAATACTACGTCATAAGTATTCACACCCCATAAATGACAGCAGGTTGAATAAACAGGATAACCAGGGTTAGGCACAATAGCATAATCACCTATGTCACAAACTGCTGGTATAATGTTATTTATTCCTTCTTTTGAACCAATGAGAATAAGTACTTCATCAAAATTTAATTTAACATTATATATTTCTCTATAATAATTAATTATTCCAAGCTTAAGCTCTTCAATTCCGTCATAAGGCGGGTATTTATTATACCCATTTACATTAAATCCTTCAATAAGACTCTGGATTATGCTTTTATCCACTTCTAAGTCTGGATCACCGATGCTTAAATCAACAATTTTTTTACCCTCATTAATTAGTTTTTTCTTTAAAATATCTAACTTTTGAAAGTGATATTCAGATACAGAATTCAGCCTATTGTTAGAGCTCATAAGTATTCCCTCACTTATAGATTTTTTATTATATTATTCATAAAAATATACAAGTGTTACATATATATAATGCAATAAAGTTCTTACGTTAATGGTGTCATAAAATATCCAATCTTCAAGGATTTTTGGGACATCATTAATGTATCGGAACTTTTGCATTATATAGAAAAGAAAATACTTTGCTAAATCATAAAAGATTAGAATGTATAATCATTCTAATCCTTTATGACTATCGATATTGGTAATGACCTGTTTCAAAAATATTCTTTATTTCATTAATATCATTAGTTCTTCCAAGTGCTAGCATTAATTTTATTCTAGCTTTTTGTCCAGGAAGATTATCTCCAAATATTACTCCTAAATTTCGTAATATCTTTCCGCCACCAGGATAACCATAAGAATCTAGAACTCTGCCCTGAAAACATCTTGATACTACGATAACTGGTATATTATTGTTTATTGCTCTTTCTACGCCGGAAAGCATTTGTGGTGGAACATTTCCCCTTCCCATTGCTTCTAGGACTATTCCTTTAGTTCCTTCATTAATACAAAAGTTAATATATTTTGAATCCATGCCAGCAGCACATTTTATTAAATCTACTTTTGGTTCTACTTTATCAGTAATTATATGCTGCTTTTGTAAACTATCACGATAAAATATAACTTCATTACTGTCAACTATTCCTATAGGACCAAAATTTGGGCTTCTAAAGGTATCCAAACTCATTGAATTTGCTTTTGTAACTTCGCTGGCACAATTTAACTCATCATTCAAACAAACAAGAACACCTCGGTTTTTGGCTTCTTCTGAAATTGCTGTACATATCGAGGCTGCTAAATTTGCCGGTCCATCATATCCTAATTCAGAACTATTTCTCATGGAACCTGTAACGATTACAGGCTTTTCACTTTTAATTGTCAAATCTAAAAGATAAGCTGTTTCCTCTAAAGTATCTGTTCCGTGCGTTACTACAACGCCCATAATATCTTCTCTTTCTAAAAATCCTTGAATGTATTTTGATAAATCAAGCATAATTTCCGGAGTCATATGAGGGCCTGGCAGATTAGAAAAGGAATAGGATTCAACTTGAGCAAACTGCTCTATTCCTGTAACCATAGACATTATTTCTTCACCAGTAAGTGTCGGCACTGCAGCTTGTATTCTTGGGTCTACTTTCATAGATATAGTTCCACCATTAAATATTACAGCAACCTTTTTTAATACTTTAGTATTGTATTCCAAGGTACTACACCTCCAAAACAAATATCATAAATGTTATATAATTGAAATATATCTTTCATTCATAATATATTTTACAATATTTATTTCATAAAGTCACCTTGTATTTAAAAATTTCTTTAGAAGTTTTTTATTTTAATATCATAGGTTCGTCAGTTATTCCTTCAATGTTATTTACATATCTGCTAAACGAGAAAAAGTAATCAGATAAACGGTTAATATATTGATAGCTTATAGGATAAATATTATTTTCAGCAGTTTTTACAAATATACGTTCAACGCGCCTAACTACTGTTCTTATTACATGGGAAAAGGCTGCAATTTCTGTGCCTGAATAATAAATGAATGAAGACATAGGTGGAGTAAAATCAACCATATGATCTATTTCATGTTCTAAATAGCTAACTTCATCATTGTCAATATACTTTTCCGAAAATTCGGTAGAAACTTCTACTCCTATTAAATACAAATGATATTGTATACTTTTTAAGCTGTTATCTAAATACTCAAAGGTTTCTTTCTTAAAAACAGAACTTTTATTGTTTATTATACTTCTTAAAAAGCCTATATTAGCATTAATTTCATCTATTCCACCTTGAAGTTCCATTTCAATATCTGCTTTTGAGTAAGTCTTATTAAGAAGGTTCGTTGTAAAACCTTTATCGCCTGTTTTAGTGTAAATCTTATCCATACAAAATCTCCTTACTAATAATTATTATTACTATAATAATCTCATTTTTAACTAAAAATAACAATAAGAACTTATACAAATTCATATATATTTTAACTGATATATTTGTTTTTATTCTATTCATACTTGTGAATATATAAAGTGTTTCTGTGCATCCTAACTATAGGAGGTGAATATCATGGTTGATAGACCTTTAAATAATGATGGTCAGGACTCTACAATAGAAGAAGACTCATTAAACACTATCGCTGATATATTTGCAGGTGGATATAATGATAATTTAACTGCAAAACTAGGCGGCAACTATTCTAAGATTATAGAATTCTATGAAGGTAAACTATAATATTAAGCCTGTATAGGTATTATAACTTATACAGGCTTAATATTATAATGAAGAAATTACTTTATACTTTTGGCAATCCTCTAGTTGGCTCACTTGCATCACTTTTAACTTCCAGTGTAATTGGATTAGCACTCTTAGCATTGGTAGTTTTATTATCATTTTTTCTTTTTTTATCTGATTTTGTTGACATAATATCACCACCTTCACAATTATACTACCCAAGCAATATAATTAATATTCATGTTAATTATAGATAAATAATATGGAAACTTAACTTACAGACAATAAAAATAGCAAATCTTCAATGCTTTTTTATTGTTTGTATGTTTATAGTTGAAGTTGTTTATCTATAACTGTATTTAAAAATCAAAAATAACATAATAATTATCATATAAAGGCAAAAAATAAAAAAGCCAGTGAAACGATAATTCCACAAGCTTTTGGTCTGGGTAACAAGATTTGAACTTGCGACCTCATGAACCCCATTCATGCGCGCTACCATCTGCGCCATACCCAGTCAACATTTATATTATAGCATAGGAGGATAAAAAATCAATATAAAATAAGCATAGCATTGTTATGCTTATTTTATATTGAAAAATATCATAATATAATACAGATTAATCCACCATTTCCTTCATTAATTATCTTCTGAAGGGTTTTTTGGAGTTTCACTTGTACATCTTCCGGCATTTTGTACAACTTACTTTGCAGCTCTTCCTTTACAAGGATTTCTAAAGGTTTTCCGAACATATTGCTCTGCCATATCTTTGACTTATCGTTTTCAAACTGTTCAAGCAATGATTTCATAAGCTCTTCACTTTGTTTTTCTGTCCCCATAATAGGTGAAATTTCTGTTTCTACATCAGCTTTTATAAAATGAAGAGATGGAGCACTAGCTTTAAGTTTTACAACGCATCTGCTGCCTTGTTTTAAGAATTCTGGCTCTTCAAGCTTCATTTCAGAAAGCTGTGGAGCTACAAGTCCATAACCTGTTTCTTTAACTTCTCTCAATGCGTCTGCAACCTTATCATATTCTACTTTCGCTTTATAAAGATCCTTCATTATTGTTAAAAGCTCATTTTCACCTTTAATTTCATGACCAGATACCTCGCTCAAAACTCTATAGAATAAATCATTTTTAGGATTTAAAGCTACTCTGGCAGTTCCATTACCCATGTTAAGTTCATTAAGCCCTGCTAAATCCAAAAATTCAATTTCTCTAAATTCATCTAAAGAACGCCTAATATCTCTAACTTTATTGATTTTATTACACATATCCTTTACTAAATTAAAGAAATTTGTCTTAAGCCAATGCTTAGTTTCAAGCTTCTCAATCCATTCAGGAATATCAATATTAATTTCAGCCACCGGAAATTCCTTAAGTACAGTTTGAAATACGTTTGCTATGTCATTTTCATTCATATTTAAAACATCCATCGCTTGTACAGGAACATCGTATTTATCTTCAAGTTCCCTTTTTAAAGCTATGGTCTTAGGATCATTTACATGAGCTGAATTTAATATTATGATGAATGGCTTATTAATAGCTTTTAATTCACCAATAACTCTTTCCTCAGGATCAATGTAGTCTTCTCTTGCAATATCAGTAATTGAACCGTCAGAAGTGACTACTAGCCCAATTGTAGAATGGTCATTAATAACTTTTTTAGTACCAATTTCAGCAGCTTCTTCAAATGGTATTTCATGGTCATACCAAGGAGTACTTACCATCTTAGCTGAATCGCCTTCCGTATATCCTGATGCTCCTTTTACTATATAACCAACACAATCAACCATTCTAACCTTGAATTTTGTTCCAACTTCAAGATTAACTTCAACAGCTTCATTTGGAACGAATTTAGGTTCAGTAGTATGAATTGTCTTACCTGATGCACTTTGAGGCAATTCGTCTTTAGCTCTTTGTTTCTTGTAGGAGTTTTCAATATTTGGAATAACCATTAAATCCATAAATCGTTTTATAAAAGATGACTTACCTGTTCTTACTGGTCCAACCACTCCAACATAAATATCCCCTTGTGTTCTTTCGGCTATGTCCTTATATATATCGAAATTTTCCAACACATACCCTCCCAATTAATACTTATTAACACTATATATATATTGAGAGAGAAAAATATTTATTACTAAATGTATTAATTTTTATTTTATTTTATATTGTAAATTTCATCTTTTTTTTCTCTAGTCATTAGCTCATATACTCCATACTTTGGATCTTTACCTTCAAATAAAACCTGATATAATATATCAGTAATCGGCATAGATATATTAAGTTTTTCCTTTAAAGCATGGAATGCTCTGCAAGCTTTAATACCTTCAACAACCATGCCGATTTGAGTTATTGCATCTTCCACTGTAGTACCCTTACCAATCAATATACCTGCTCTTCTATTTCTGCTGTGCATGCTGGTACATGTTACAATAAGATCGCCAATGCCGGTGAGTCCTGCAAAAGTCTCACTCTTACCGCCTAGTTCCGTACCAATTCGAATGATTTCACTCATTCCTCTAGTCATTAAGGCTGCTTTAGTGTTATCACCATAGCCAATACCATCGGAAATTCCAGCCGCCAAAGCAATAATGTTTTTAACAGCTCCTCCAATTTCAACACCAACAATATCTTCATTAGTATATACTCTAAACTTATTAGTTAAAAATAAATCCTGAACTTTTTGTGCTGAATTTAAATCCTTAGATGCTGCAACCACCGCAGTAGGAATATCTAATGCTACTTCTTCTGCATGACTAGGGCCCGATAAAACAACAACCGGATTATCTGGAAGTTCTTCTTCTATAACCTCTGATATACGTTTTAAGGATTCTTCTTCTATACCTTTAGCTATACTAACAATTATTTGATTTTTATTTACGTGTTCTTTAATTTGTTTGCATAGATTCCTTATAGCATGAGAAGGTACAGATAAAACAATAAACTCACTATCCAATACACATTTAGTTAATTCATTACATGCCGCAACATTATAAGGTACTGTTATTTTAGGCAGATACTTAATATTTTCTCTTTTATTATTAATATCATCAATTACTTGTTCGTTTCTATCCCAAATTCTAACACAAAGTCCTTTTTTAGCAAGCATTATTCCCAATGCTGTTCCGAAGCTACCGCCGCCTAAGAAAGAAACATTAGTATTCATTCTATTCCTTCCTTTCTCTAAACTGAACTTTTATAGATGTTCCTTTAAAGTCAAAGTTACTCCTTAATTGGTTAACTAGATATCTTTCATAAGAAAAATGTATAGTCTGAGTATCATTTACAAAGAAAATAAATAGAGGTGGCTTTGTTTCTGCCTGAGTAACATAATAAATTTTTAACCTTTTTAATCCAACTATTGGTGGTTCTTTCATTAATACAGCTTTATTTATAACATCATTTAATATACCTGTAGATATACGCTTTGAGTAATTGGCATAACATGCTTTAGCTTCACTTAAAACCTTATGTACTCTCTGGCCAGTTTTAGCAGATATAAACAAGAAGGATGCATATTCAATAAATGCCATTTTAGCTTGTAATGTCTTTTTGTAGTTTTCCATTGTTTTATCATCTTTTTCTATTAAGTCCCACTTATTAACTACTACCATTATTGCCTTACCTTGTTCATGAGCATATCCAATAATTTTTTCATCTTGTTCTGTTACGCCCTCAGTAGCATCAATAATTAATATGCAAACGTCAGCTCTTTCTAATGCTGCTAGAGTTCTGATTACACTATATCTTTCAATCTCTTCTTTGATTTTACTTTTTCTTCTAAGACCTGCAGTATCTATTAAGATAAATTTGCCTTCTTCTGTTTCTAATGTACTATCTATGGCATCTCTTGTTGTCCCGGGTATATCACTAACTATTACTCTTTCTTCTCCCAAGAGTTTATTAATGAGGGACGACTTCCCAACATTAGGTTTCCCAACCATTGCTATCTTAATATATTCTTCCTGCTCTTCATCAGTAGTTTCGCTTGGAAAATGTTCAACAATTCTGTCAAGCATATCACCTAAAGCTAGACCTTGAGTAGCAGAAATAGTTATAGGCTCACCTATTCCTAGGTTATAAAATTCAAAAGCATTGTCCTCATCTTTTAAACTGTCTATCTTATTTACCACAAGTACTATTGGTTTTTTGCTCTTTCTAAGCATTTGAGCAACTTCTGAATCAGCTGCAGTCAGACCTTCTTTTCCATCAACAATAAACACTATAACAGTAGCAGTATCAATTGCAATTTGGGCCTGTCTTCGCATTTGAGATAAAATTATGTCTCCACTCTCAGGTTCTATACCACCAGTATCAATAATTGTAAAATTATACCTTAGCCATTCTGCCTCCGCATAAACTCTATCCCTCGTTACACCAGGCGTATCTTCAACAATTGAAATTCTTTTACCTGCAATCTTATTAAAAAGTGTTGATTTTCCAACATTTGGACGTCCTACAAAAGCTACAATAGGTTTTCCCATTTATTTTTCCTCCTTGCCAAATTTATTTATAATCTCAATTAAATCTTCACCTGAATAGTCTACTATTAACACTTTTCTATTAAAAGCATTTTCAATATCCTTAACAATAATATCATCAAGTAAAGTTTCTTCTCCGCTTCTCAGCATATTTCTAGGCATTATTATAAAATTACCTAATTTGCGGTCTTTTAATTGCTCAATTATGTCTTTACCGGTTAAAAGTCCTGCCACAGTAATAGTTTCTCCAAAATAATTATTGATTATTTTAACAGCATCTATATCAATATTTGGATTAGCTTTATGAATTTTCAAGGCAACAGCTTCAATTTCTTTATATGGTGATGCTCCGGTTATCATTGTAAAGGAATTTTTAATTTCCTTATCAATATTAGGCAGCGTTTTATCTAAATTATTTCGCAGCAATCTAATCATACCAATTCCATCTTCTAATTGCTCAAATTCACCATAAAATTCTGTTTCAGGAACATCTAAGCCAGCGGTTACATAAAACTCATCGGATAACCTGATAAAAGGTTCACCTATAATACCTTTATATTTATCCTGAAGTTTTGAAACAGAATGAATTTCAGCTGCACTGCTTTCTTTATTGTATAAGGTTACTTGAAAAAGATCCTCTCTAAACTTTGTAGCTCCAACTGGAACAACAGCAACATTTCTTACTGAAGGATACAGCTTAAATAAGTCCTCTGATGTTCTTTTCAGTTCTTCACCATTATTTATTCCAGGACAAAGTACTATCTGACAGTTAATATCTATGCCTGCAGAAGCAAGCTTTTGCAATCTTTCATATACGTTTCCGGCAAATCTATTATTCAACATCTTTACTCTTAATTCTGGGTTAGTAGTATGCACAGAAACATTAATAGGACTTATTCGATACTTAATAATTCTATCTATATCTTCATCTTTCATATTAGTCAATGTTACAAAATTACCTTGTAAAAAAGATAACCTTGAATCATCATCCTTGAAATATAGAGTTTTTCTCATTCCTTTTGGAAGCTGATCGATAAAGCAAAATACACATTTATTTGAACAGCTTCTAGCACTATCTAAAATTGAATTTTCAAATTCTACTCCCAAATCCTCTTCATAGTCCTTTTCTACTTCTAAGCACCAAAGTTCTCCGTCTCTTTTTTCTATTTCAATTTCCACATATTCGTCAGCCATAAGAAATTTATAATCAATTATATCTTTTACTTCAGTATTATTTATACTTATTAATTTATCACCAATTTCTATTTCCAATTCTTCTGCAATACTATTAGGCTTGACTTTTACTATAGTATTTTTCATATTTTCACTCCCAATTTTGCATTGTATTCATTAAGTTATAATACATGAACTGAAAACTTTAGTCAATGTAAAACTACTATTATGGACTTAAAGTGCTTTTATTTCCCCCAAAAGTCAAAGGAGATAGATATGCATCTATCTCTTTATTGGTATTCTAATTACAAACTTAGTTCCTTTTCCAATTTCACTTTGCACCTCAATCTTACCATCAAGACTTAAGACAATATGTTTAACAATAGCTAGGCCTAGTCCTGTTCCTCCCTGCGCTCTTGATCTTGCTTTATCAATTCTGTAAAATCTTTCAAATATTCTATCCAAATGTTCTTTTGACATTCCAACACCTGTATCCTCTACATATAAAGTACATATATTATTAGTATTTTCAACGCCTATATATACAGTTGCATTCTCTTCAGAATATTTAATAGAATTGTCAACCAAATTAATTAACATTTGTTTAAATCTATCTCTATCAGCTTCTATTATACAATCATTTTGAGTAACTATATTAATCTTAATGTTCTTAAGATCTGCAGTGTTTTTCATAAGATTATATACGTCCTCAATTATTTCAACAACACTTATAGCTTCATTCTTTGTCTCCTTGTGCTGCTCAATATAGGATAATGTTAAAATATCATTAATTAATCTTGTTAATCTATCAGCCTCATCATTTATTATTTCTAAAAACTTTTCTTTTTTTTCTTTATCTTCAACAAATTTTAGCGTTTCCGCAAAACCTTTAATAGAGGTTAAAGGAGTTTTCAATTCATGAGATACATTAGCAACAAATTGCGATCTCATATTCTCAAGCCTTTTTATATCTGTTATATCTTGTACTACTGCCACATTGCCAATCAATTCAGTTTCACCGATAATTTCAGCAGTTCTAACTCTTAAATCTCGTTCTTTTGGCCAAAATAGTTTTATTTCATTGTATTCTTCTGAATTATTCTTAAATACATTTTCTAGTTCATAATCTCGAATAATATCCATTAAATTTTGACCTATAATATCTTTTTCTATTCCAAATATCTCCTTGGCATAAGGATTTATCATAATTATTTTATAGTTTTTATCTATTGCAATTACACCGCTATCCATGCTTCTCAAAATTGCTTCAAGTCTATTTTGTCTATTAGTAAGCTCTTTTAGTGTTGTTTGAAGTTTGTCGGCCATATTATTAAAGGCTTTCCCTAAATCTCCGATTTCATTGTTCTCTAAAACTTTAACTCTTTCACTCAGTTCTCCATTTGCTACTCTAGAAGTTGTGGTCTGAAGTGCTTTAATAGGTCTTACCATTGCATGAGACAGTTTTGATGATACTATTGAAGCAGCAATTAATACAGCTACCAGCGTTATTAAATAGTATTGTATATATTTGCTTTCAAAACTGTTAATAATAGCAATGGGCATTGAACTTCTTATAATATAACCATCACCAAAACTTGTAGCTACATACAGCATATTCTTACTAATTGAGTGACTGTATCTTATAGATGAACCTACTCCTTTAAGCCTGGCATCAATAACTTCGGATCTGCTGTTATGATTATCCATGGATTCCTTATCTGCTACAGAATCAAAAATTACATTACCCTGTTTATCAATATATGTAACTCTCATTTCTACATTACTTAAGTTTTTTTTGAAAAAAGTATCTTTATCTACTATATTATTAGTTTCCATAATACTTATAATAAATTGATTATTTTCTTTTAAATTTCGTATAATATTTTGATTATATTGGTTATTTATAATACCAATAAAAAATAATGTTAAGATAACAACACTTATTGTTAAAACACCCAGTATAGATATCATTAGTCTTTTCTTCATGCTAATTCTCCATAATTAAATCTATATCCTACACCTCTAATTGTTTCTATATACTTTGGAGCTTTATCATCTTCCTCTATTTTTTGTCTTAAATGCCTTATATGAACATCAACTGTTCTTGTTTCGCCAATATACTCATACCCCCACACTTTATCTAAAAGAAATTCTCTAGTTATTACTCTTCCTTTATTTTTTATTAGTATTTCTAACACTTCAAATTCTTTTAAAGTTAACTCAATTCTTTTACTTTCTTTTGTAACTTCATGTTTCTCAAAATCTACAACAACATTATCAAATTTATAAGCTTTATCCAAGGGCTGCAGAGTTGTACGTCTTAATACTGCTTTAACACGTGCCAACAGTTCTCTAATAGAAAAAGGCTTTGTCATATAGTCATCAGCACCTAATTCTAAACCAAGTATCTTATCCAGCTCCTCGCTTTTAGCAGTAATCATAATAATAGGTATGTTAGATATATTATTATCTTTTCTGATATCTTTACATACGTCATATCCGTCAATACCCGGAAGCATAACATCTAACAGAATTAAATCAAAATCCTCTTCTTTTGCCATTTTCAGGGCTTCTGCACCATTGCCGCAGCAGATAACCTTGTAGCCGCTGTTTTCTAAATTAAACTTTATAAGTTCCTGTATATGTTCTTCATCATCAACAGCTAGAATTTTATATTGAGCCATTTGTATTCCTCCTTCTTAAGTCAGATAAACAAAAGAAAACATTCTCCCCGCCTGTTCTCTTTCCTTTCTATATGAATGCAATGGTATACTTTCATCACAAAAGGTGCATATTTTTAAACAATTTATATTTTCTTTTAACACTCCCATTGATAAGAGCTGCGTAATTATACATTTTTCTAAATTCAACTTGTTATTTATTATAACTTTTTGATCTTTAAATAACTCATTATTATTGAATAAAGTATCTAAATCTTCTCCTATTTCATAACAGCATTCTCTATTATGAGGACCAATATAAACCACTAAATCCTTAGCAAATGAATTATAGTCTTTCTCCATTTTGATAATAGTATTTATTACAATACCACCGATTGTTCCTTTCCACCCGCTGTGTACAGATGCCACTACATTCTTATTTTTATCATATATTAAAACGGGAACACAATCAGCTGTAAATACACCTATTGCAATTTTATGTTTGTTAGTAATAAGAGCGTCTCCTTCATAAACTTTTCCATCATAATCATAAACCATATTACTGTGTGTTTGACTTAAATACCCTATATTGCTTAGATTGAACCATTCTTTTAAACTTAAAAGATTATCATTACCACACTTTTTTTTAATATTAAAATTCAAACCTTCTTTTGCAGTTGAAAATACAAATTGTGCATCATTAATAGAAGTTGTAATAAAATCATAATTATTTATAAGTATATGTTCCACTAATTATACTCCTCTCCATTATTTTATCATTATTTTAACTAGTTTCAAATTTTTACTATTCATTTAACTAGAATTTAACATACAAAAAAATGCCCTAAGGGCATTCTATTATTTATTTATCATAAGACTTTTTAATTCTTCCATAAAAGTATTTATATCTTTAAATTGTCTATAAACTGATGCGAATCTTACATAAGCTATCTCATCAACTTTTTTTAAACTTTCCATTATCATTTCACCTATATACTCGGATCTTACCTCTGTAAGCATTTGATTGCTAAGTTGTTTCTCTATATCGCTTGCTATTGTTTCAATCTGCATACGTGAAACGGGACGTTTCTGACAAGCTTTTAATAATCCATTAATTATTTTAGACTTATCAAAATATTCTCTGCTCATGTCTTTTTTAATAACCAGGATTGGAATATCTTCTATTTTCTCATATGTTGTATATCTTTTGCTGCAGCTTAGACATTCACGTCTTCTCCTAATCGCCATATCATCTTCTGTGGACCTAGAATCCACAACTTTACTTTCTTCATATCCACAGTATGGACATTTCACTTTCTCCACATCCTTTGTATAATATTATCTATTTTATAGATATTAAAGATCATATATAAATATTTATATATGACTATTATACACATTTATTATAATAATTTCTACATCTTATTATTTATAACTAAGCCATTACCATCAATAAGAATAACATCTAAGCCTATTTTCATTACTTTGCTCCAAGGAATTTCAATAGTATCATTTTTCCCAAACCAGGAAACCTTTTGATTTGGCAATAGTATAGATAATATTCTATATTCATCACAATCAATTTTCAAATCTTTTATAAATCCAAGCTTAGACCCGGTGGAAATATCAATTACCTCCATAGCTCTTAAGTTTGCTATTGAATACAACGAATCTTCCATTTTTTCACCTCGTTTTAAATAAATTTTTTTATGTTTTGATTAAAACCTTTTTTATAAGTTTGTCCAACCTTAATATAATTTATATTCATATCTTCATTAATATATGATAAAAAAAAGAGCCTAGAGGCTCTTTTACACATACTTTCTCATATGTCTTAATGCTGTTTTCTCTAATCTAGATACTTGAGCTTGGGATATTCCTATTTCATCTGCTACTTCCATCTGAGTTCTTCCATCGAAAAATCTTAAGGTAAGTATTAATTTTTCTCTATCATTCAACTTTTTCATTGCTTCTTTAATAGATATATTTTCAAGCCAACTATCATCTAAATTTTTATTATCACTAATCTGATCCATTACATAAATCGCATCTCCACCATCATGATATATCGGTTCAAAAAGCGATACAGGATCTTGAATTGCATCTAATGCAAATACTACTTCCTCCCTTGGAACTTTTAATTCTTTAGCAATTTGTGATACTGTTGGCTCTTTATTATTTTCACCAATTAATTTATCTCTCACCTGTAATGCTCTATATGCAATGTCTCTTAGAGATCTGCTAACTCTTATCGAATTATTGTCCCTTAAATATCGTCTTATTTCTCCAATTATCATTGGAACTGCATATGTAGAAAATTTTACATTTTGTGTAAGGTCGAAATTATCAATAGCCTTGATTAGGCCTATACAGCCAACTTGAAATAAATCATCTACATTTTCTCCTCTATTATTGAATCTTTGAATAACACTTAATACTAGTCTTAAATTTCCTCTTATGAATTTTTCTCTCGATTCTTCATCCCTATCTTTCATCTTTAATAGAAGCTGTCTCATTTCACTTTCTTTTAAAACTGGTAATTTAGCGGTATTGACGCCACATATTTCGACTTTGTTAATCATCATCCTGTCATCAGCCCCTTTTAAATAATAGCATTAAAATTATTTCCCAAGGGGCGTTTTTTTATACTAAAGACAACCTATATCATTTTATTTATTTCTTTTTTTAATCTTTTTATTATTCTCTTTTCCAATCTAGATATGTATGATTGTGATATTCCAAGCATATCTGCAACTTCCTTTTGTGTTTTCTCGTTATCCCCATTTAGTCCAAATCTTAATTGAACAATTTCTTTTTCTCTTTTATTAAGTTTTTTCATAGCTACGACTAAAAGTTGTTTGTCAACTTCGTCTTCTATCAAATTATAAACTGAGTCGTTTTCTGTACCTAGTATGTCTGAAAGAAGTAATTCATTACCGTCCCAATCGATGTTAAGAGGCTCATAAAAGGATATTTCCGCCTTAACTTTACTGTTTCTTCTAAGATACATCAATATTTCATTTTCTATGCATCTAGAACCATAGGTAGCAAGTTTAATCTTTTTATTCGGATCAAAGGTGTTTACAGCTTTAATTAATCCAATAGTTCCAACAGAAATTAAGTCTTCTACGTTAACTCCAGTATTTTCAAATTTTCGTGCTATATAAACAACCAATCTTAAGTTTCTTTCTATTAAAATTGATCTTATACTTTCATCACCTTCTGTAAGCCTTCCAACCAAATCCTCCTCTTCCTCTTTACTTAACGGCGGCGGCAAAGCATCATTTCCACCGATATAATATAATTTCCTTATACCAAATCTAAGTTTAACCAATAATCTGTTTAATAGTACCTTTAAGTTTAACATATTTATCCCCCTCATAACGGCTAAATTATTCCTCTTGATAGAAGTGCCTGGTAATCATCTAAATCGCTTAGTTTATTTTCGCAAAACGCTATTATTACATCTTTTCTCGTAACTTTATCTTTAAAATACACATTTACATATTCCGGCTTAAAACCGACTAGATTTCCTACACTTCCATCTACAACCTTATAAGGAATATAAAGCTTATCTTTATCTTCAATATTAAAATCCTCAAAATATTTATTTTCAAGAATCAAAACCGGAAGATTTGTTGCAGGCTCTCTAAGCTCATTTCCTGTATCTAAAAATGCAGAGAAAGTTTTACAAATATTATTGTTTTTTATGTCTACCTTATAAATTAATGTACTAATGTCTTTCCTATCTTTAATATAAATAATTAATCTATTAATTAAGAGATAACACACAATGAATGCTAACATAAGCTTCTTATAAGTAAAATTTAATTTTACTGAACTTAGATTAGAAAGTGTATTGCTGGTATTTAACTCGATAAAGAAACAGAAACCCTCCAGCAGCATGGAATAAAGTATAAATATGACTGAGGCTTTAAGTAATAAAATTAAATCTTTAAATTTGTAAAGAATTGAAATCATTATTAAAACAACAAGTATTTTGAAGGGTAACAAAGTTAGCAGTTTTAGTTTTGGAAATATTAAAGTAACTACATACATACCTCCAATTATAGATGATAATATTAATTTTTTAGTTTCAATTCTAATTCTAATGGTTTGAGTAGTAATATATAAAAGAAAATAATCTATAATAGCATTCTCTAACATTAATACATCTAAGTTTACTACCATATGCCCCCCTCCTTTAAACTTATTATATATCTATTTATTTCAAAATTTTGTCATTTTATATTACAGCTTATTATTTTTTAATTCAAAAATGTGCCAAATTACATCACATTTAACCCAAAAAAATTAAAAAAAAAGTGCCATTGGCACTTTTATCTTTTTGAAGACCTTCTTAAGAAAGCAGGTATTTCTAAATCTGTTTCATCATATTTTTCTTTTTCTAAAGTGAATGCAGCTTCGTTTTTCGGATTAGCAGTTTTTGTAACCTTAGCTTCGGATTTTTCATTTTCAAATCCAGTTGCTATTACTGTAATTCTGATTTCATCCTTTAAGTTTTCATCAATAACTGCACCAACAATTATATTAGCGTCAGGATCAGCCGCTTGTTGTACTATTTCAGCTGCCTCGTTCATTTCGATTAATGAAAAGTCTTGTCCACCTGTTATATTTAGCAGCACACCTGTTGCTCCTACAATAGAAGTTTCAAGCAAAGGACTGGATATAGCTTGCTTAGCTGCATCTTGTGCACGATTATCGCCACGACCTTCTCCTGTACCCATATGAGCTAAACCTTTGTCTATCATTATTGTCTTAACATCGGCAAAGTCTAAGTTTACAAGTCCTGGAATTGTTATAAGGTCTGAAATACCCTGCACACCTTGTCTTAAAACATCATCAGCTAACCTGAAAGATTCTACTAAAGGTGTTTTTTTATCAACAATACTCAAAAGTCTTTCATTAGGTATTGTTACAAGTGTATCAACTCTATCCTTTAAATTTTTAATTCCAAGCTCTGCATTAAGCATTCTTTTTCTTCCCTCAAATGGAAATGGCTTAGTAACAACTCCTACAGTTAAGATGCCCATGGATTTTGCTATCTCTGCTATAACTGGAGCAGCACCTGTACCTGTACCTCCGCCCATACCAGCAGTTATAAAAACCATATCTGCACCCTTTATAGCTTGTGCAATTTCTTCCTTGCTTTCTTCGGCAGCTTTCATACCAATTTCGGGATTAGCGCCAGCTCCTAATCCTTTTGTCAGTTTATCACCAATTTGTATTTTCTGAGATGCTTGTGACAGCATCAATGCCTGTTTATCAGTATTTACAACTATAAACTCAACATTCTTAAGTCCACCTTTAATCATTCTGTTTACGGCGTTATTACCTCCTCCACCGCAACCTATAACTTTAATCTGCGCAAATTGTTGAATTTCAACATCAAAATCTAGCACAATAATACCTCCCTATTAGAAAAAATCTGCTAAAAATCCTTTGATTTTTGATAATACTCCTTTATCTTCCGAATGACTTTTCTCTTCGAAAGAACCTTTTTTCCTTGTGTTATAGATATCCTTACTATTGTTAGGTGACTCACTAAAATGAGCAGTATTAACTACATCTTTTATTATTCCTATGGATGTGTTATGAATTGGAGTTGAGGCACCAACATATTCCGGTGTTCCTATTCTTACAGGTTTATCAAATATTTGTCTGGCTAAGTCACAAATACCATCAAATAATGATACTCCTCCACCGACAATTACAATTCCTGAAACAGCTTCATCAAAACCACTGTTTTTCAGTTTATAATCTATGATTTGTAAGAATTCTTCAACTCTGGCTTCAATAATTTGCTTTAATATTGAGATATCGACACTAATATTATCATTGGTCTTTACACTCTGAGCATCAAAATTATCAAGCAATACTAAGCTTCCATATTTAATTTTTAATTTTTCAGCCTCAGAAAATGGTATTTTTAAACAAATAGATATATCATTAGTTATTGTTTTACCACCAAGAGGAACTGTTTCTGTGAATATTATATCATTGTTTTTATGAATAAAAATATCTATTTTTTCAGAGCCAATATCTATAAGTGCTGTTCCCATATTTATTTCATCCTTTTTCAGTGAAGCCTTTGATACTGCTAACGGTTCAAGAACTATACCATTAACATTAATTCCTGCTTTATTAACACTTTTAATCAAGTTTGCAACTATAGTTGTTTGTGCTAAAATTACATGTGCATCCACTTCAAGTTTCATACCTGACATTCCTATAGGATCCTTTATATTATCATAACTGTCAATAATGTATTGTCTAGGTATAACTCCAATTATTTCCTCACCAGATGGTATTGATATAATTTTTGCAGCATTTAAAACTCTTTGAACATCTCTCTTAGTTATCTCTCTATCCTCTGAAGATATTGCTACAACACCACTATTGGGTATTAGCTTGCAAATCCCGCCAGGAAGTGATATATATGCATTTTCAATAGAAATATCAAGCATTCCCGATAGTTGTTCAATACAATTTCTTATAGCTTCAGAAGTGCTATCAATATCAACTACTACTCCCTTTTTCAAACCACTACACTTGACAGATGTAACTCCTGATATTTGAAGTCTGCCTTGTTTATCTAATTTTCCGGCAGCGCTACATATTTTAGAAGATCCGATATCAATTCCCACTATGTATTCATCCATTAAGTCCTTTCCCCCCTTACAAGAGAACCCTAACTTATATATTCAACAAGAATTCCGTTTTTCCTCTTAATTTTTAATTTTTTTATCATATTTTCTTATTTTTTAATTTTACTCGCTAAATATAAAAAAAGATAGCTATATAAGCTATCTTCTTTATATTTAATTTACTTTTTCAAGTTCTGAAATATTAACGCTTCGAGTATGAACTGTATGGCTCCACTCCTTATTATTCTTATCTAATATTCCCTGAACAGATATAGGAATCCAAGTTAATGTATAAATAGGGAATATTAAGTAGTATAGGAAAACTCTAAAAGTAAGCTTTTTATCCATTATTAATAATATAGGAGTATATATAAATTGTAATACAGAAACTATAATAATAACTACAGTCATTGTATCAATGCTTGAAGAATTAAAAACTGAATGTAAAGCACCTGATAAACTTTGTATCTTAAACAAAGAATCAATTTTGTTAACGAAATCAACAACAAGCGCAACACCTAATAATACGGTAATAATAGGTTGAACACTATACAATGCACAGTCCAATGCGCTAAAATTTAATTCCTTTATTGCTTTTTTCACAAGTTTAAAAAAGTATCTTTCTGCTACATCAGCATATCCTTGCATCCATCTTTTTCTTTGCCACCAAGATTGTGCTAAAGTAAGAGGTTTTTCGTCATAAACAACAGCGTCATGAGCCCATCCTACTTTTTTTCCATTAAGAACTAATTTGCAGGTAAACTCTAAATCCTCAGTTAAGCAGGTTGCTCCCCAGCCCAACTCCTTTAAAATTTCAGTATCTATGCAGCAACCAGTACCTCCAAGTTGATTTGAAAGGCCTAAATTTCTTCTAGATAATTGAAACATTCTGTTTGAAGTCCAAAAGGCAACTGAGTATGCGCCAGTTATCCAAGTATCGTGAGGATTTTTGCTATCAAGATATCCTTGAACAACCTTAAAGCCTTCTAATAACTTTTTATTCATCTCTCTTAAAAAATTTCTTGATGCTAGATTATCAGCATCAAAAATAACAACAGCATCATATTTTTTATCCATTTTAAATATTTTATCAAACTTGCACTCTAAGGCAAAACCCTTACCACGTTTTGTTTTACTGGATCTTTCATGCACAATTGCACCAGCGGCTCTTCCCTTAGCAGCAGTCTTGTCTGTACAATTATCAGCAATTATAAATATATCATACAGTTCCTTAGGATAATCTAATCTTTTTAAACTATGGATAATATCTTGGATTACCTTTTCCTCGTTATGTGCTGCAACTATTAATGCAAAGCTTTTTTTAGGCTCTACATCTTTTGTTTCTTTTTTCCTATAAAGACCAAAAAAAGAAATGCATAAATAATACATTGAAATAATAAATATTAACTTACTCAAAATCAGGAGAAGAGTCTCCATTATTGATTTTATAATATCCAATATCAATCCCCCCTAGTTCACAGATATTTTAACACAATTTTTTTGTAATTACTATAGGGTTTACTAATTATTTTAATAATTTTAACGAACTCAACGGCACTAATATGTTATAAGTCTGCCAAGCATCTCTTTATCAATTGCATATGTAAGAGCAGTTTCGCTTGTAATATAACCTTTTCTATAAAGCTCTGATAAAGCATTATCCATAGTTTTCATACCATATTTTGCTCCTGTCTGCACGGCAGATTCAATTTGGTGGGTTTTTCCTTCCCTGACTAAATTTTGTATAGCTGGGGTTGCAATCATAACCTCTAAGGCCGCTACCCTGCCATTTCCAGAAGATGTAGGAAGCAATTGCTGTGAAATAATTCCTTGTAATACTGCAGCAAGCTGTACTTTTATTTGCTGCTGCTGATGGGGTGGAAAAACATCAATAACTCTATCTATAGTTTTTGCAGCACCTATTGTATGAAGTGTAGAGAATACCAAATGACCTGTTTCTGCAGCAGTAATTGCTATTGATATTGTTTCTATGTCTCTCATTTCACCAACAAGTATTACATCGGGATCTTCACGGAGTACCGATTTTAATGCATTTTGGTAACTAAGACTATCTTTCCCAATTTCTCTTTGATTTATAATAGATTTATTATGTTTATGTAAATATTCAACTGGATCTTCAAGTGTAATTATATGTGCCGGCCTTGTCATATTGATTTCATTAATCATGGCAGCTAATGTGGTGCTTTTACCGCTTCCTGTAGGACCAGTAACAAGAACCAAGCCTCTCTGTTTATTAGTTAAATCCTTTATAACAGAAGGAAACTCCAAGCTTTCTAATGTAGGTATATCTAAGGATACTACTCTTATGGCTAATGCATCACTACCACGCTGTTTAAAAATATTCACTCTAAATCTTCCTAAACCATTGATAGAATATGATGTATCTATTTCACCAGCTTTTAAATATTCTTTTAAATCCTCATCATTTAATATTTGCCTTACAAAACTTTCTGTGTCGCTCGGTACTAATCTATTTAAATCTGTCTGAATTAATTCTCCATTAACCCTAATTGTAGGAGGTATACCTACAGTCAAATGTAAATCGGAAGCTTTTTTACTTATAGTCAACTCCAAAAGTTCGTTAAATGTCATTTTTATCCCCCTTGTATAAAATGATGCCTGTAACTAAATCATATTATAGATAAACAACTTCAACTATTAACTTACAGACAATAAAAAAGCATTGAGGATTTGCTATTTTTATTGTCTGTAAGTTAAGTTTACGTATTGTTTATCTATAGCTTAACCAAATATCTGCTGCCTTATAGGCCTGATATTTTAACATGCTTTCTCCATTTATTATTAGTGCACCATATTCTCTTGCTTCTTCTAAAAATCTTGTTAATTTAGGATTATACACTAAATCATAAACAATACAGTCCTTTGACAATTGATTAATAGCCACAGGGCTAATATTTCTATAATTTACTCCTCCCAAAGGTGTGCAATTTACAATAATATTATATTTTGTCAAGTCATTAACATCTTTAAGATCCTTGATAATACAAAATCTATTAAAATAATCATATGACCTTGTGATATCCCTTGCTGCTATATCAATGCTCTTACATTTTAAATCCTGAAGTGAAACAGCTATACATTTAGCTGCACCGCCATTTCCAATAACTAGCGCATGTTTACCTTTTAGATTTAAGTTATACTCTTCTAAACTCTTAATAAATCCAAAATAATCAGTGTTGAAACCAACTAGAGTTTTATCTTTTACTAACACAGTATTAACCGCATTTATTCTATCTGCAGGATAAATTAATTCATCTAAATATTTTATAATACTCTCTTTATAAGGAATAGTAACATTAAATCCTATAATTTGCTCTTCTGACAAACCTTTTATAAAATGTGGCAAACCGCTATGGGATATATCAAAAATCTCATAGGTAAGTCTAACCCCTTTTTTCAAGTAGTAATCATTATGTATCGAGGGAGATGAAGAGTATTGTATATTTTCCCCTAAAAGACCGCATTTTTTCAATATATCACTCCTAAAACTTTTCTACACCTAAGTATTCAACATTTACAGCCGAAATCCTTTTATTGAATTGTAGAATTATATAGATAAACAACTTCAACTATAAACTTACAAACAATAAAAAAGCATTGAAGATTTGCTATTTTTATTGTCTGTAAGTTAAGTTTCCGTATTGATTATCTACAAATTAGCATAAATTAAAACAGTAAGAAATATTCAAATTTTTGATATTTCTTACTGTTTTAAAGTAAATATTCACTAAGTTACCTACTTATTTACATTATTTAATTCTTTAAAAAGCTTCTTTAAAGCTCTCTTTTCTATTCTTGAAACATATGACCTTGAAATACCTAAAAGCTTTGCAATTTCTCTTTGTGTTTTTGGTTTACCATCTAGTAGCCCGTATCTCATTTCAATTACAAGCTTTTCTCTTTGAGCAAGGCAGTTGTCAATTTTACTGTATAATTTTTTTACTTGAATCTTGTTTTCAACAACCTCAATTATGGAATCATCATCACTGCTAAGTACATCCATAAGTGATATTTCATTGCCTTCGTCAGGTTATATGTTTTAGCATTAAAATTCCTACATATTATATATGTATTTTTCAATCATTAAACTAAAAGATACATCTATATTATACTAAAATAATTTTATACGTGCCATAAGCAAGGATAAATGATAAATTGAGCTTTTACGCTGGACTTATCCAATCTACATCAAAAATTATATTTACTGTAAGCTATAAAAAACAACCAATAAAAAATACTAAAAAGTACTCAGCCAGCGTTAAACAAGTTCTTACCTTCAGAGCTTGTTAAAGCTTGATTCCCCTATGGTTGTCCACCCACGGGGCTGACTCCAGGACTGCCTCAAACTTTCGTCGAAGTACAAAGACCCTTAAGGAATACCCTGCAAGATCTGACTGATACTATACCCCAGCCGCTTACTTAATTTTCTTGCTCAGATCTTTAACATCACTTACTAAAACTAAAACTATTGGTCACCATCGTAGTCCTCTCCTTGTAGTCTTCTACAACTTCATCAATCTTCTTGCATAGAAACTTCAAATTGCACCCCTCACAGCTTTTAAGCACTTTCGACTCAATAACACTGCAGGAAGCTCCCTTAAAGCTCACATCAAACAAAGTCCCCGCTATGGCAAATCGATCATATCTGTCCTCCCCTTCAAACTTTTTAACTACCGCATTATCAACAAACACTTAAATTTCCTCCCTCTATTAAATTAAATTCTACAAGCCCCAGTTCCAATAAAAAATATCCCTAGAGCTCATAATGTAATAAATATGCAGCTAAAGATGTGTATTTATATATTTAGAAAGAAATTTTTAAGAAGATGATGACATGGTATTAAAAGGTCAATCAACAAACAGAAAAAATAAATACAATTCTAATGTGGAGTTTCTTGATGTATGCGATACTGATGATGAAGGATTCCTTGAAGGTGATATTGACACTGGAAAGGTTCTTAGAGCCTTTAACTTTGAAATGAGTGCTGCACCTGACGATAATAAAGCTACAGCTCCAAAGGTACCGGCTCAAGGAACGAGCAATGAACCTCTGAGCCTTCACAATCAAACATATTCCTCTGCACCCAAAGGCCTTACTCCACCTATAAACGGAGAGAATTTTCCTGTGAAGAGATCCTACGCCATGAGACCTTCAACAGTAAGAAAGCTCAATGCATTGAAAGCAGAGCATCAAGATGTAAATGTTCTCTTCAACACCATAGTTGACATGGCTATATCTTACTACTATAACTATATATTTAATGAAGGTGGCACCTTCAACACTCAGGAATAAAAAAAGATAAATTCTTAGGAAATTTAGAATTAAAGAACGTAAGAATTTAAGAATTTTTATATTTAACTTCTTTAGAATTTAAGAAGTTATGTTCTTAAGAAGCTGATATTACGCTTTTGTGCTGCAAGTTATGCTGGTGTGATATTCTTATGTGTACAAATGCCATTACATCAGCATACCATGGAGCAATTTCCAAGCTCTATCAATCTAGCTAATTTTCTAAAAAAATAGAATTAGGAAGAATATCTTTCTTCCTAATTCCAAGCTTCTTTCAGCAATTTTATTCCATCAACTATAGAGTCTATGTTCAATCCTCCAAACCCAATTATTAATCTTGGAATACTATAGGTATCTCTATTCCATAAATAGTCTTTATAAGAATAAATTTTCACACCACGTAAGGTTGCTGATTCAATAAGTTCTTCTTCAGTCATGCCGTTATCCACCTGAATAAGAATATGAAGACCTGCATCCTTCCCTACTATAGTAACCTTATCTCCAAGAAATTCATTAATGGAATTAATAAGGATCATATGCTTTTTACTATATAGATTTCTCATTTTTCTTAAATGTCTTTCAAAATAGCCTCCTTCAATAAATTGATGTAGAATTTGCTGACTGATTCTTGGAACAGACTGCTCATGAAAATAAAGCCCATCATTATAAATTTTAGCTAATTTTTCCGGAAGCACCATATAGCTGATACAAATAGAAGGAAATATATACTTTGAAAAAGTGCTTAGATAAATAACATTATTTGCATTAGACAAACCTTGCAGAGCAGGTATTGGCTTTCCATGATATCTGTATTCTCCATCATAATCTCCCTCAATAATCAGCACATCTTCTTCCTCAGCCCACTTTAGAAGACTTAGCCTTTTCCCTATAGGCATAACCACACTGCAGGGAAATTGTTTAGAGGGAGTAATATATACTAATTTTGCACCGCTGCATTTTAATTTTTCTAAATCTATACCATCCTTATCAACTGGTATACCAACAAATTCAAAACAAAAATTTTTGAATATGGATTTCATTTCTATACAACCAGGATCTTCAATAGCAACCTTGAATTTATCAAAAGATAAGATTTCAAATAGAATCCCTATCAGGTGTTGATTCGTTGCACCAATGATTATTTGGCTGCTATCACAGTAAACTCCCCTGCTGTGACGAAGATACATTGAAATTACTTCTCTAAGTTCATTGTTTCCCATTGTAACATCATATTTAAATAAATCATCTCTATAGGGATTTAAACATTCATTAGTTATCTTTTTCCAAATAGAAAAAGGAAAGTGCTCAAGATCTACTGCATTTGGATCAAAGTCATATTTGTATTCTTCTTTTAAATTATCTTTTTCCCTTTGCCTTGAATCTGCTAAAACTGGAACACTCCTATTAAAATCCTTTTCCAGTTCTGCTACATATAAACCGCTTCTGGGTCTGCTTTTTATATATCCTTCATCAGTAAGCTGCTGATATGCCAATTCAACAGTATTTTTACTTATATTTAAATCTTGAGATAACTGCCTAATTGAAGGAAGCTTTGTTCCAACAGGTAGTTTATCTGATTTTATCTCCTCCCGTATGTGCTGATAAAGCTGGCAGTAAATCGGGGAATCTAAATTTTTTTTAAAAATTGAAGCTAATTCAAACATAAAAACCTCCAAACTGACCCCATAAATATTAAATAAATTGTCACTTTCAAGTATGTCAGTTAGTGAATATAATTTATTATATCAGAAGGCTTAATAAAAATAAATCTTAAAGATAATAAAAAGGAGATGTTGTTTATGAGTAATAACTTTAATAAAACCATTAGACTACCGCAGGCAATTGCTTTATATATAGGGGCTGTGTTAGGTTCCGGTATTTTAATAATTCCAGGGCTTGCAGCAGAGATGGCCGGTCCTGCCTCGATGCTTGCTTGGGGAGCAATGATGATATTAGTTTTGCCACTGGCACTTTGTATGGCGTTTTTATCTCAAAAGTATCCAAGTGCCGGAGGTGTATCCCATTTTGTCACTAAAGCCTTTGGTAATAGAGCAGGAGCAATTATCGGTTGGTTTTTCCTTATGTCTGTCCCTATCGGAGCACCCATTGCAGCCTTAACCGGAGCAAGCTATTTAAGCTCTGCTTTTGGGATTGGTATAAATGCAACTATAATAATAGCAGCGTTTATGCTTATTATAGCTATAACTATTAATCTAATAGGTATGAATATAGCCGGAGGAGTTCAAGTGGCGGTAGTAATAAGCATTATAGTCATACTTGTTATTTCAATCTTTGGAGCTATCCCAAGCATAAAGGCTTATAACTTTACACCTTTTATGCCAAAAGGATTTGTAAGTGCTTTTAAAGCCTCTACTATTTTGTTCTGGTGCTTTATAGGTTGGGAGGCAGTTTCTCACTTATCTGAAGAATTTGTAAATCCAGAAAAAGATGTTATTAAAGCCACAATCATTTCTGCTATAATTGTTGGATTATTATATTTTATGACTGCACTTATAACAGTAGGTACTAATAGTTACGGCGCAGGCTCAAAGGCAGCACTGGTTTCTATAATTGAAAGAATTTTGGGTCCATCAGGTGCTGTAATAGTAGGAATCGTTAGTTTGCTTATTTGTACAGCTACAGTAATAGCTTATGTAGGAGCTGCCTCAAGGTTGGCATTTTCACTATCTCAAAGCGGAGAAGCACCAAAGTTCTTTGGACTCATTTCTAGAAAATATAATACACCTGTCGGAGGACTTATTTTCTTAGCATTGTGCTTTTTTGTAGTACTTACATTATATTTTTTAAAAATTGTTTCTCTCACAACCCTAATACAGCTTCCAAATGCAACTTTTATTCTTACTTATTTAGCTGGCTGTGCTGCTGGAGTTGTACTTCTTAAAGATAATAAGATAGAGTTTATCGTCAGCTTGATATCTCTGATATCTACTATTATTATTTTTATTTTTGCAGGATGGGCTATTACCTATCCCCTTACTATAAGTGTGTCAGTAATTGCTGTAAAATTAGTAAAGAAAAAGAGGTCATTAAAAGTTATTGTTGAAAAAAATTAGAGCGACACCTTCAGCATTTAGGAAGAAAAGAAGATAAATTCTAAAGAAGTTAAGATTTTTATATTTAACTTCTTCAGAATTTAAGAAGTTATGTTCTTAAGAAGCTGATACAAGGAAGCTTTGTACAAGCTATTCATCCATCGAGGCTTTGTTAGCCTTATTATCTAAAATCAAGTTATAGGTGAGACCTGCAAATACTAATAAGCCGCCAATTATTTTGCCCGGAGAAAGCATATTTAAAGTAAGATAATCAATAATCATACCAACAAACAATTGGGCTATAAAGATAAGAAGCGTTAAATAAAATGCAGATATTTTAGGAGTAATATAGCTTGAAAGCACAACTACTAAAACACCAACTATTCCGCCTAAATAAGCCCACCAAGGCACAGAACCTAAATTTATATGATATATGCTTGTTCTTTCGCTGCTGAAAAGCATAAATACAATAGAGAATATTAATCCAACAATATAATTAAAGACAGTTCCTTGAAATATGCCAATTATGCCTGCCAGGCTGGCGTTTATTGTTCTAGAAACTACAATACAAACACCTGCTAATATAGCTAAAAATATCATCACATGTCCCCCCTAAAATACTGCCATTATAACAATACCTGAAATTATAAAGACTAATCCAATAAGTTTTTTCTTCTGATATTTCATAACCTTCATGCCAAGCAGTCCAAAGTGGTCTATAATAACAGAAGCAACAGATTGGCCAAGAAGTCCTAAAGCAAGGGTTAAGGAAACACCAAGAGAGCTGAAGGTTAAATTGTTAAAGAGAACTGTAAAAACTCCGATAGCCCCAGCACTATATAAATAAAATGGAACACTTTTGTTAATTATAAATTTCTGTCTGCTTGCCAGAAGAACTAATATAATTGCGATAAGACCAATAATATGGATAATCGTAGTCGAGGTATAGTTTCCTAGAGCATTTGACAATGTACCATTAATCATAATCATTACAGCAATTAAAGTACCGATAAAGGCTGAAATTAAATTGTTCATGCATCTTCCCCCTAATATAAAGTTATATAGCTAATTTAGCACGGAATAGTTGAGAGGTGGTATGACATATGTCATAATGTATTATAAACAATATAATTAGTTATCAGGAGAAAGATGAAAGATGCTTAAAATTCACAATAAGAAAGCTATGGAAGAATATGTTTTAAAATATAATATTAATGATATTTTTACAGAAGATATGAGGCCGTTTATGGAGCTTTTGCTTTTTAAAAAGGGTGAATATATCTGCAGGGACAATGAAAAGTTAAATTACTTATTCTTTTTTGTTGATGGAAAAGCAAAAGTGTACTCAACCTTAAGCAATGGGAAATCTCTTTTACTTTGTTTTTATCAAGGCTTTAAGGTATTAGGAGATTTAGAAATGATTAATTCAGAGCCTGCTTCTACAAACGTCCAGGTAATAGAGGATACTTACTGTATTGGTATTTCCACAGAAAAAGTAAAGACTTATTTGCTTGATGATGCTAAATTCTTAAGATACATATGTAATTCTCTAGGTGAAAAGCTTAATAGATGTTCAAAAAACAGTTCTATTAATTTACTCTACCCACTGGAAAATAGGCTTGCTAGTTATATTCTTGCTACGGGAGAAGATCTTGATGAAAGTCTTACTGAAATCTCAGAACTTTTAGGAACAAGCTATAGACATTTACTTAGAACTCTGAATAATATGTGCCAAGAGGGCTTAATAAAAAGGAATGATACTGGTTTTGAAATTATAGATAAAAAGGTTTTGACCAAGCTGGCATCGGATTTATACATAAATTAAATTTATAATTAAATTTTCATTTTTATTAAATTTTCTTCTTAATCTTCTTATGTGATTCCCTAACGGATAATTAATCATAACTTCCAAAATCTCCTCTCTTTCTGCATATTTATTACCATGAGTATAAGGAAAGGAGGAATACCATGGAAGACTTTTTAAAAGCTATTGCAAATGTAGGGTTTCCCATAGCAGTTGCTGCCTATCTCTTAATAAGAGTTGAAAGTAAAATGGACAGTCTGGCTGCTTCCATAAACCAGCTTTCAACCATACTTTCAATTAAGCTTGGCGGTAATGATGATAGAAAATCTGCATAAAAATAACTCCTATAACAGCTTCTATTGTTATAGAAGTTATTTTTTATGTTGTTAATATGGCTGTCCAAGTTTGAGTACCCACAATACCATCCATCTTAATATTTTTATTTCTTTGATATTCCATAACACATTTTTTAGTTATTGGCCCAAAGCTTCCGTCCACAGGTACAGCCTTTACAATTTACTGAACATAGCTTACTACCTCCCCTTTTGAACCTTCCTTCAGAACCGGCATTTTACCGGCGCAGCTTCTTGTTCTTGGCCCAAGCTTATTATCTTCTGATAAAGTCTTTCCTTCATAATCTCTTATTCCTAGACTATTGCACAGCCTTTGAAACTTAAGTATTTTTTCCTCTTTAGAAGCTACAGAAACCTTAGGCAGTACCACAGAATTATCAAACTCATAAAGCTTGTTTTCTTCAATTATCCTTATAAGCTTTTCAGGATACCCTGGATCTGTGGCATAACCACACTCATAAATCTTTCTACAGGCATCTTTATAATCAGAGCATTCACGAGCTGGCTTATACGTGACACTCGCAAGCAGCCTGCTGTGGTCTTCGATGCTCTCATTAAAGCTGTCATAGGCTCTGAAATCAGAGTTTATTACCTGCTTCTTATCTCTATACCATTCCGTTGTAGGCAGAGTAATCTTCCCCCCAATCAAATTTTCCATTACCATTAATACATATACAAAAATTCTCATTATTTCGGAAAAGTGTCAAAAATAATGCTTTCAGCTGTATATATATTGATTATGCCTTTGTACGTTATGAAGGCATTTAAGGAGGGATACTGTGAACCACTACGAAATTGAAACCTGTGTTATAGGAGCTAAAAACGGAAATCAAGAGGACCTTTTAAAAGTCCTGAAACAATATAAACCCTTTATATTTAAAACCGCAAGGAAATTCAACATTAGAAGCCATGATATTTATGATCTGGAGCAGATAGGCTATATGGCTATAATTAATGCACTATCAAAATACAGGACAGGCTCCTGCACCTTTTCAAGCTATGTTTATGAATCCATTAAAAATGCCTTTAAATACACTGCAAGGCAAAACTGAAAGCATGAAAAGGCCTTGAGTTTAAATTCCGTTGTTGATCCTTATGTCAAAGCTAATGAATATATAAACTGCATAGATTCTCTTGAAAATCTGGAGGAGGACATACTCAAAACTGAAGAAACCTTAGAAGTAAAAAAAGCAGTATCAAAGCTTGCTCCACAGGAAATGGAGCTTGTTACCATGGTGTATTACAAAGGCTTATCTCTTAAAAACTATGCTGAGAAAAAAGGCATGACCTATTATGAGGCCACTAAGAAAAAGGATTATGTTTTATATAAACTCGGAAATCATTTTAAACAATAATTTTTTAAATGCCTCTAAATACTGTATATATATGTACGTAATCAAAATTCAAACAAGGAGGTGAATAGATATGGCAGTAGTAAGCACACCTGTAAGCTCAGCATTAAGCATCAAGTTTAAGGCTGGAATTGATTCAACTGGGAAGGACATTATAAAGGCTAAGAAGTTTTCAAATGTAAAAGTGACAGCAGCTCCTGACAAGCTTCTTGAAATAGGAACAGCTTTAGGCTCCCTATTAAAAAATGAGTTTGTCAGCGTAGGAAGAACAGACGACAGCGTTTTAGTTAATGAGTAATTGAATTGATTAGAAATTAAGTGAAAGGAGGTAAAAGTCCTAAATGGACTTTTACGGGTAGTCTGCGAGGACAAAGCTCTAAATGAGCTTTGTCGAGTAACTTGTGAGCGGAAGCGAACATCTTAAGTTACTCAGTGTCCGAAGGAGAGCGAGTGGGCCAAACTACCCAGTGATTCCGAGTGAAAGGAGGAACTTTAAATGGCAGATAAAAGTTTAATAATGACTTTTTTAAATGAAGAAGGCACAAGAGCCAATGTTACACTTCCAGATGTTAAAGATAATATTAGTCAGCAGGAAGTGTCTGTTGTTATGGATACTATAATAGCAGGAAACATATTTTCTTCATCTGGCGGAGATTTAATAGCTAAACATTCAGCTCAGATAACTGAGAGAAATGTTACTGATCTTGAAGTAAGATAACTTTAAAGGGTACCCATAGAGGTACCCTTTTTATTATATGGAATCAAATAATAAAAACCTCCTTACTTATGGTACGGTTCACCGTATCAGTAGTAAATGAGGTTTTCCACTTTTATTCTTTTATGTATATACTACATAATTATGATATAATTCTAAATTACAATGCTTAAGTTGTATGTATATCAGAAAACTCAATATTAATCATTTCAATTTTATTTTTTGTAAAGTCTTTTATTGAAGCAGTTTCTGTATCTTTTAGTGTATTTACAGGAAGTTCCATTTTAAATACACTTCCCTTGCCTACTTCACTGTCAACACTTATATTACCCCCATGCAATTCAACAAGTGATTTTACCAGAGATAATCCAATGCCAGTGCCTTCAACATTACGTGAAAGAGTCGTGTCTACCTGATGGAATCTTTTAAAGATCCTATCCAAATGTTCCGCATCTATTCCTATACCAGTATCTTTTACTTCTATTTCAACAATATGTCCTTTATCTATAATATTTATAAATATACTACCTCCTGAATCTGTAAATTTTATTGAATTTGAAATAAGATTTAGAATAACTCTCTCAATCTTTTCAGGGTCACAGGCAATAATCTTTTCTTCTGTATTTGTATCAAAAGTAATACTTAATCCTTTTAACTTAATATATTCTGCTACTGAATCCACAATATTCTCAATGACATTAACTATATTTTCATTGCTCAGATTCAGTTTTAAAAATCCTGAATCTATTTTTGACATATCTAATATATTATTGATAAGCTTTGTAAATCTATAGCAATTTTGTTTAATTATATCAATATTTTTTAGTGCTTTTTCCTTATTAGCGGTAAGTAAATCATTTTTCAAATAAACCTCTATTAATTGGTTTGAGCTTACAATTAAGTTCAAAGGAGTTTTAAACTCATGTGATACATTTGCAAATATATCTTCCTTCATTTTTATATTTTTTTCCATATATTTAACTTTTTCTTTTATACTTTTCTCGGATTCTAGCAATTCATATTTTTCTTTCGTGTTACACAAAGTATAATACATTCCATACAATACCAATCCTAGCAGGATATAAGCCACTACAATTTCCATTTGTGAATAAAAAGAACGATTATAATACATTGTAGGGTATGCACTTAGCATAGCAATAAGTAAACAAAATGAAACTATCAATAACAAATATATATGCCATCCAGAATTAATGATTTGAAGAAAGTATCGAAAATGCTTTCGTATATATTTTACTTCAATGAAAATAATAAGAGAAAAAGCAACAGCTCGTGTTAATAAATAAATCCATTCTGGTTTTAAGGGAAATATCATATAAATATTAGTACATATCATACTGATACAACTATATATAAGGAATTGGGTAAAAAAATTAAAAAATATTACCCATAATTTATCATTAGTATTAATGATTATAATTGGGCAAATAAGAAGAATCATAATCGGAATATATATCTTTTCAACAATTACCACACCTGCATTACTATATATAATTGTTATAATACTACATCCTGCAATTAACATAATAACAGACATGACCCTTTGAAATCTTACATTTTTTTTAAAAGATCCAAGTGACAGGTTCATACCTATAAATGCAACTACAGTTTCGATACAACGTAAAAAAAACAATATATCCACAATTACCCAGCTCCCTTTATCTTTTCTTTCATCCCACCTATAAATTACTATTTATCCTATACTTAAAAATTTTAGTATCATTTGTTTAAGCTCTTTTAATTATAGCATATTTTGTAAAAGTCCATAGCTAGACTTAGCATATTTTAGTAATTATTAAAGGGTATTTTTGTAATAAAAAAGCCCTAACCAAGCAGTTCTAATGGTTAAGGCATAAACCTCATTTACTTATAATACGCTTCACCAAAGCTGGTATAACATAGACTTTTTCAATTATCATAGGCAATGAAAAAACAAACTTATACTCTGAACCTCTTTCATACTTATTGTAGCCAATTTTTTAAGAACGATATATAATAATCAGTTTACATACTAATACTTTGCTTTAATAAATTGGCAAATATATTTAGCGAAACTCTCAATTAGTTCTTGTTGAATTTCTGAGACTTTCTCTGAAATGATTTCAGATGGATTGCCACAATAACCTAGTGGTGTTATTTCTCTCGCCTTCTGCCCACCTTGAAGCCAAGTTTTTAAATCTTTTATTGTTGTAAAGGATGATTTCAAATTACCAGCTTGGTTGGTATCTCAATAATATAAGGTTCTTTTCCAGATAATCTTCCAATTGTCAAAACTAAATCTTGTGCAACAAAATATGCATCAATATTTTGCTCATTATACGCTTTTCGGGCAACTTCATAAATAGTCTGAATATGTTTGTAATCACTATGAAAGTTAAATAAAAATATATTATCAAATCCCCATGCTTTTAAATTTTCCAGTAACTCAAGTAATATAGTTATCATAGTTTCAGGTTTTACTACAAATGGCCCTGGAAAACCATTAGTTATACTATTTACACCCCAATAGAAAGGTGGCGCAATCAACGAATCAATATTGTAGTTAGCTAATTCATTTTTTAGTTTTTTACAAAAATCATATGTTAGGTATGTGTCAGTACCTAAACACATATGTGGACCATGCTCTTCTATAACTGCAATTGGGAATAAAATTGGTATATTCTTTTTTGCTGCATCCTCAATTTGAGTATATGCCATATCTACCATAGTATCAGAAAATATCGAATAGCTCATAAAATCTCCTCCTAAATGTATTCTCTTCACTAATCGTAAAGCCTACCCTAGGGGACGAGTCAATAATATTTTACAATCTTTTTACTTTCATCTGTATCTCTGTTATATAGTACTCCTGTTCAATCATAATATTTTCACTTATATAATATATTTCAATGCTTGGACCATCTACTTCATACCCAGTTTCTTCAATAAATTTATAAATATTTTTATACGCATCATTTCTCAAGGAAGAATAGTTTCCTTTATGGATGTAAGATAAATAGTATGCTTCCGGAATTTCAGACACAAGAAAATCACTAAAATAATCACCCATATCTATTTGAAAACCTATTTTTATGTTTACATCATTTAAAGCATTTATTTCAGAATATATTGCTATTGGAAAAAATGTCGCATTAAGCCCTATATACCCTTTTTCTCGAAAGCTTTCCAAAAGTTCTTTGTAGTATAATCTAAAAATTTCCGAATCATATTTACCAGCATATTCTTTATAGACAATTTTACGCTTATCAAATTTTTTCACTGTAACATTTTGCTCATTTTCAAGCAATAATATTTTTTCTATGTTTTCGTGCTGAGATTTCAAAATATTAATCTTTTTAAGATTATTATTTAAGACTAATATTTGCTTATTAATATCATTTTCCTTACTTTCAAGTATATCTCTTAGATTCATAAGCAATGAACTTTTTTCACCATTATCTAAACATATTCTTATTTCATCTAATGAAACTCCTATACTTTGCAACTCTTTTATTGTCATGATTCTAGTAACTTGCCACTTACTGTAGTACCTATATCCATTTTCAGGATTAACTTCAGCTGGTTTTAAAATCCCTATACTATTATAGTATCTTAGAGTTTTATGCAAAACGTTACAAATTCTCGCTAATTCCCTATACTAAGTAAATTTTTATAATTCATTTTAAATTACCATCCTTCACTTGCATTACTTATTAATTATACACATCATCTGAGGATTCTCCTATATTAATTGTTTCATAGGAATCACCTACATCACATACGTTCTTTCCTTTTCTGTCCTTAAAAATAGAAATAAAATAAAGCAGTACCACTGGTGTCATTAATAGTGCAGTACAAGCTATTCCAATACTAATTGAAATCCTTGTAGCTATAATTCCAATAATTGGCCCTCCTATAATTTGGCCTAATGCATTAAGCTGCCCATTGGTAGAAAGCACTGTAGCTCTTGCATTCTCATCTATGTGATTATTTAACCATGAATTATATATTGGTTCATTTATAATTCTAAAAATGTTTGTGAGCAAATAGCCCGTAAGCATTACACTGAAATTTCTTGTAAGTGCAAACACAATCATTGACAGTATATAAAACACATTAGTTGTAAGCAGCATTACAGCACTATTGATCTTATTGTTTTTCTCTAATTTTCCTATAAAAAGCTGCATCACCACAGCGCTCAATATCATTCCTGTGATACCGAAAATACCAAACCAAGTTACAGGCTGAAGATTTCCGAGCCTAGGCAAAGTAGTATCATTTAAAAAATGTGCAGTTGAAAGCCTGTCATAGCCTTCACTAGATAATCCATAAAATAAAGTTACCGAAAGCAGCAACATCACTATTGGTTTACTTCTTATAAATCTTATGCTGGTCATAAATGTATGCCCCATCTTCCCAAAAGTGTTCAAATCCTCTGGTGCAGAGGACTTAAAATTATTTTCTGGCATAAAAAAGGCTAAAAACACTGAGAATAGCATACACATTATTCCGCTTATTATTAGTGGAAATCTTATAGAAAAATTAGCAAGCATAGTACTTAGAATAATACCCACCACAGCACCAATCTGCCCTGCCTGCGCTCCCTTCATAAAGACCTGATCCAAATTCATATCCTTATTTTCTTCTGCGATCCATGCCTCTACTGATCCACTTAAAAAGGTTGCGCCTAATCCCCATATAATTTGTGATGCAAGCACTGCTGCAAACTTTGGAACAGATCCTTCTAAAGTAAACCCTATACCAATTAAAAAAGCACCAATAACAATTGATAATTTACGGCTATACACATCTGCAACTATGCCTGTTGGAATTTCAAACATGAAACAAGCTGCCTCCAAGGTTGTTCCCACAAGTATCAGCTGAAGAGGATTTAAATGCACCCCCTGAATATGGTATACAATCATTACCGTAGACGCCAATGAGAAAAATAAAGCTGTTGCAGCTGAAAATATTAAATAAAGCTTATATGCTGAAAGTTTCTTAATCATTAATTATTCACCATCCTTATAACTTCAAAAATGCAGTAGTTATCTACTAAATTTTTTATCTTTAAAAATTTTCTATTACTAAATCTATTTATAATCATTTCAATCTCCTTCCCTGTTTTTGCCTGCCAAAAACTTAAAACTATTTTTGGCTAAAGCAAAAAAGCCGTAAATGAATACACGTTCACTTACGACATAAAAATCGTTGACCAATATATTTTATTTTGTAAACTCCTATTTAACACGCAAAATATAATATGTTTATGAGTTGTAAAACAAGTAAATAGTAAATTCACATTAAAATATACAAATATAACCACGAAAAATAGGCATAAAAATACCGTGTTTTGAACACGGTTTTCCTACTATGCTAATAAGGTGTAACATGCTCATTTAATATTGACTATTTTAGAGTACACAAATAATTATGATATTAGTTAAACTTTTTTTATTTAACCGTATCACAAATAAAACTTGAACTAATCAAGATTTTTCACTGTACCTTCTAAAATAATCCTTATTCAGTTAGTTTAATTTAATACTACCTCTTTGCGCATATTAACAACACCTTACATTTATATTTTTTTCTTGTCTATATTTTAGTATACCTATATTATACTTGAATTTCATTCCTTTTCAATAGAGCTGTTATATATTCCTGAATTTCATTTGTAATTTGATGCTCATTGAACATTAATATCAAAGAGAAAAGCACCCATCTTACATTAATAAGTAGCTTCCTTTTCCTTGAACCTCGGCCTCATAACTCATGTGCCTGCCACCTACAGCCTAATTAAAGGCATACTCATACATCTTGGACCTCCTCGGCCTCTAGATAATTCATAGGATTCAAACTCTAGCACTTCTATATTATTTTTTCTTAAGGTTTCGTTGGTTACATGATTACGATTGTAACAAATTACTCTGCCAGGTGCTACAGCAAGTGTATTGCTTCCATCATTCCATTGTTCTCTGCTTGCCGCTATTGGGTCACCATTACCGCACCTTATTAGATTTACTGAGGTTAGATTTAGATGTCTTTTTAATATACTAGATAATTCTTCATGTTCATACTTTATTTTGATTTCATCATTTTTTCCTTTATTAATGCTATATACGTCTAAAGGATCCTCTATTCCGGAATATATAGTAAACTGATCATAATCCACCATAGTAAATACCGTGTCTAAATGCATATAGGCTCTTGTTTTAGGAATATCAAAAGCTAAAACTGTTTCAAAAGGCTCCCCTGAGCTTAACAGCTTATGTGCTAATCTTTCAATTGCTATTGATTCTGTTCTATCACTTATTCCAATAGCTAAAACCTTGTCAGAAAGAACTAAAATATCTCCACCCTCAATTGGATGAGTTTTGTTTCTGTTATACCATCTTGGCACATTCTTGAACCTGGGATGATGATGAAAAATGTATTTTGCAAATATAGTTTCTCTATTTCGCGTCTCATTTGCCATAACATTTAAAGAAATACCCGACCCAATAGACGCAAAAGGATCCCTTTGAAAATACATATTTGGAATAGGATCCAGATAAAAAGGATATGGATTTTTAACCATATCACCCAGCGACTTGGGTTTAATATGATTAAGCTCTTCTTTTCTAATGCCAGCTATGCATTTTCTTATTAGCTCCTTTGGTGAGCAGGAACTAAACAGCTCCATAATAGCTTCCTGAAGCCCCTCAGTAACCACTTTTCCTTCTTCCATAAATTCCTTTAGAAATTCATCTCTAACCTTAGGGTCCTCTAAAATATCTGCCATAAGATCAGTAAGGTAAAGAACTTCTACACCTTCATTGCGCAAAATATCTGCAAATTGATTATGCTCTTTTTTTGCCTGTTTTAAAAAGACAATTTCATCAAATAGTAATCTTCTTAAATAATCCGGAACTATATTCTCAACTTCTTCTCCAGGGCAATGAAGAAGTACACACTTTAGATTTCCTATTTCACTATAAACAGAAATGTTAGAATTAGAAACCACGAAATTCATCCCTTCCTTAGTAATCTAATCCTTAGTGTTCCATTTTTCTTTAATTTTATGTTTTGGGAATTCTTTATTCGTGATTTGTATCGAGTTAGACATTATAAGCTAGCAGCCTTATGGTATTTATATCTGTTTTCGTTTTTATGGTGTGATATCATTTAGCATGAATGCCTTACCTGTACTGCCAAAAGTAATTCCATTAGTTATCTGGCAAAAATAACTTCTACCCCAGCTGCCAATATGAAAATTGTTGAACTTATTATTACCTTCAAAATTTCTACATTGCTCTATTTGCAAACTAAAACATAAAAAACCACGATCAATTAATTAGTCGTGGTTTTCAATAATTTTCACGTAATATTAGGACAAGAGAGCTTATCTAGTGGGAAGTAATAATCAGTGTATTGCCGGAGTACAAGGCCAGTTGCTGGGCAGCCGGGTATTACCTCCTGGCAAAGCACTTCTGAGCGTATTAAGCTTTCCGGCTCATTTATTCCAAATAGTAACCTCATCCCTGTGGAACTGCTGAATCTGGGATTTATTTCAAAAATTACTGACTTACCATCTTTAAGGCGCAATTGAATATTTATAGCCCCATAGGCTCCCAGTGTACTTGCAACCACCGCACAATAATCTGCAATGCCGTGATAACTATCAGAAACTGCAGCAATAGAAACTCCTTCCAGCAAATACCGCCTTAAAGCAATATTTGAAATGACCTTTCCTTTTTTATTAATACAAATCCCTACGGTAAACTCTTGCTCCTCATCTGTGATGTATTCCTGTATAAGTAGGCTTTCCTTACCCTTTATATTTTCAAGCAGCTGCTGCTTATCCTTAACCAAAACAACACCTACTGAGCCACGTCCAAAACGCGGTTTGACTATCAAGGGAAACCCAGCGCTTTCAATAAATGAGGAGAGCATACAAGCATCTTCAGGATACCTGATAGTTGCAGGAATTTGAAAACCGCAGCGTGATAAATGGCACATGGTCAGCCATTTATCGGTGCAAAGCTCCAACACTTCCGGAGAATTTACAAATACCTTTGACCCTGTAAAGCTTTCAAGGGATTCTCTATTTCTTGAATAAAAAGGAAGCTCCGCTGTAGAGCCGATAAATATAGCTTTAATCTGATGATCTATACAAAGGTTTTTAATAAACATATAATAGTTTTCTTCATCTGCTGCCCGGGGAGCGATAAAGCTTTTATCTGCAAAAAATAAACCTAGGGAATATGGGTTAGTGTCAATTGCTATTGTTTCAACAGGCAGCACCGATGCTTTAAGCGCCCTGATAATACCCAGTCCGTAAACCGAACCTGCACCTGTAACCAATACACTCAGAGGACCATTGATTTCATTCATATTTTTGTAAGCTGCTGACAATATAATCAACCTCCTCTACACAAAGCATATGTTTAGCTAAAGTAATCATCATTACACTCCTCGTAAATTTTTTTGCACAGCTCTAAGTTTAGCCTGTGACCGGATCTGAAGCCTATCACATGTCCCTGTACCATTTTCCCAAGTAAGCCAAGGTCTCCGAGAAGGTCAAGCACTTTATGCCTAGCAGGTTCATTTGGCCATTTCCACGACCTGTACTCAGCCCCTGATTTCACCACCAATACATTTGAGCTGACTTTCCCGGTGAGGTTTACAACCTCTTCAAGCTCTGACTCAATGATATAAGAACGGGCATCTGACAGCTCTTTGGCAAAGATTTCAGGAGTTATGTCCATTTCAGCTACTTGAGAAAACTCAGGCAGATTGGGATAGTCAAGCACATAGGTTAGTTTAATTCCGTCGTAAGGAAGAGCTATCAGGAACTTTTCATATTCCATATCCTCTAGGCTTTCACGTTTATATACAATAATGGGCTTAAGTATTTTTATCATTTCCTTCTTGGCAGGTTGTTCCACTATGCCAGCTCCCGTGAGAGCTCGTATGAACTCTTTACTGCTGTAATCCGGTGTTACGGGCAGGCTGGCCTGTTCCAGCTCAATAAATACGTTGTCCAAGCCTAATCCTGATAAGGCTGCCAAAGCATGCTCCGTGTGTTCAATGCGAACATCTCCATCCGCAAGAGAAGTCCATCTGTATTCAACATTTGCTTTCTCAAATGAACATTTTACTTTAGGGCAGCCTGGCAGGTCATTACGGATAAATATTATACCAGTACTGGTTTGGGCTGGATAAAAAGTAACCTTTGCATCAGTTTCGCCAGTAATGCTGGTACCTGTTAGAGAAACCTTTTGTTTTATAGTTTTCTGATTATCCATTTCAATTCCTTTCAACTGAACTGCAGAAATCAAGAATTTGTCTGGCCCGTTCCTTATAAGTATGTTTTGAGTAAACCTCCAGCTGGCCATTGCGAGCTATCTCTTGACGTGCTGCAGTATTTTTAAGAAAATAATTTACCAGGTCAACTGTATCTTCCGGGGAAGAAGCACAGGACAGGTGAACATTATTTATAAACAGCTTGGTGACAGATGGTGTTGGTACCGTCAGCAAAAAACCGCCAGAACCCAGTACTTCAAAAGTCCGAGATGTTAGCATGTCATGGTCATTTTGCAAGCCTAATATGATTCTAGCTGAATTATATACCTTATTTGTTTCCTCATAAGGCAGCTCACCTTTAATCATATGGGTTGGGATCTTAAACCCCATCAGCTCCTCATTAAGACTGTCCCATCGCTTACCCCAGATAGCAATGTTATATCCCCTTTCCACCAAAGGCTTAAGCAATATCTGAACGCTATCCTTACGATAGGACTTCCATTCTCGTCCGCCATTTCCGATTAAAGCTACATCATAATCATATTTACTGCTTTGAGGTTCATACTTATTGAATTCCGGATTGCAGCCAAAATCCAGATGCCCGGCAGGAAGCCCAAGCTCCCTGTATATATTTACACTGCCAGGATGTATGGTCATAACTGCATCAGGTTTATAGGTTTCAATACATCTGAAAGAACACTTTTCGGTCCATCTTGGATCTTCAGTTGCCCAATAGACATGTTTCACCTTATATTTAGCAGCTCTTTTCGTAAGCTCGTCTATATGCTCACGGCTATACCTTCGGTAAGCCCATCCAGTTGTTATCATTATATCAGGCCTAAAGTGGTCAATTGCGTCTATTATAGAACTTCTACTTAAATCTCTCAGGATAAAAACAGGGCAGTTCAGTTCCCTAAAGCCCTGGGGTAGCCCAAGAGTATACTTAGAACTATGTGCAAAAAACAGTATTCTTTTCATACTTGCACCTCTTTCAACAAAAGTTTGCGTGTGCCCTCTGCACCGCAATTAAATAACATATCAACTATAGACAAATTGGGGATAAAGTTGCCCCAAAGCTGCGGATATACTACAGGCTCATATTCCAAATACTCCAATTTAATACCTTGTTTTTCAAAAATCTCCGGCTCAATATATGCCCTTCCTCCAATACCGGACAGATAACTGTCAGCAGAAAAGTGGCGGCAGATTGCAGCTATCAGTTCATTTTTTCGAAGCTCTGCAAATTGAGGTAAATCTGATAAAAACACAAGCTTTGTTTTGAGTCCCAGCAGGTCATGTACGAGCTTTATAAAGGCTAGGTTGGTGTCTATAAGATATCCAGTATCTTGCAATACCTGCTCCATCATGGGGAAAACTTCTTTGAAATGAGGTGCCTTTGTGTAGTTTACTTTCAGTGCCATAAGATGATTCCTTTTAAAGCCCGGTATGACAGTAACTTCATTAAATCGCTGCAAGCCCATGCCTTTGCGTTTCACCGGCACAGTTAGCATCTGAGTCCCTTGGCAAGTTTTGATAAGATTCCTATTATCGAGTGAACTGCCTGTTTGAAACTGAGCAGTATTTAAAATAAAAAAAATATCACACTGTGCCATCTTAACAAAATATCCCGGCCAAGGAATATAATTCGGTTGATGACCTGCTAATTTCACTACCCCAACCCCTTTAAACTATTTACTATTGTTTACTTCATACAAATAGCACTCTCTGAGTACCCCACGACCTCCATAACCTTCTTTGAAACGAAACAGCCCTGTATTGACGATACTTCCTTTTGCCTCTGTGGAAATACCAAAGTCCAAATATAAAAAACTGTTTTTTAGCCCCCACTCCATCATATGACCAAAAATAAGATTTAAGGGTCTCATATGCTGAAAACCATCGTCGTGGGCAATATAAAAACAGTTTATAACTCTTTCGTTCAGTAAAAATGCCAAAACACCCGCTGCAGGAGTTGCTCCTTCATATGCTGCAAAGAGTTTTATCCTGTCTGGATAAAGTGTTTTTAGATGTTTGATTTCATCATATGTATGTGCGGGCTTTGCATTATGATTATGTTTAAGTTTATTTTCTAAGATAGGCCAATAATCATTTATGTTGGCATCCTCAACCACTGATAACCCACTTTTCAATGCCTTCTGATAGTTTCGAAAAGCTGTGTCACTCATTACCCCTTTTACAAAAGCTTCCTCACCTTTTTTCAGCTCAAGGACTGTGGCCAGCTCTGTATACTCAAGCCTAAACCCAGAAAACCTTAATGCAAAGTCAAGTTGGTCCGAAATCTCTCTATGGTAAACATTCGGAACAGGTTTTAGCCGTATATAGTCAAAACCGTTCATGGCACAATATTCCACAAGGGCACTTACTAATTCCAAGCATTTTTTAGTGCTTAGACTGGATTTAATAATAAGCCCTCCATGGGAAGCGCCGGGGTGAGAAACTAGGATGTGTTTATCCTCATGTTGTACTACAGCAGCAGGAAGAACGGCTAAGATTATCTTATCCTCCATAAATATCAGTGAATGATCTGAAAACCTGTCTGAAGGATGATAACCCAGGAATTTTCTCTCCTGCATAAAAGTGCCGTTAACTGAGGAACTCACAAACCCCTCCCATTCCTTCTCAAGTTCTTTTGAATAGATCTTTACATCCAATATAATTTCACCTCACTTTCCTGATTATAATGCTTACATTCTCTATCAGCTGATGATGATTTTTTCTCCTCCTTTTGCCAGAGAGTCACAAATGTAATCAATTATTTTTGCCACAAATTCTATATTTTCTCTGCCGCTAAGAGGTTCCTTGTTTTCTCTAATGCATTCGATAAAATGAAGACATTCCTGTGTCAGAGGTTCCAGATTCTCTTCTACTGCCAAGAAATGCTCCTGCTCTCCGTTATCGAAGAGTTGGATTTTTCTATCAGCGGTCTGTACATCGTCAAATACCAATTTTGTTTTCGATGCAACCAGTGTCATTTTCCTGGTTTTTTCCGTATGAATGAAGCTAGCAAATATAGAAGCTATTTTACCATTTGGAAAACCCATGAGTATATTAATAACATTGTTATAAGGACTATGAATATAACTTTCTCCATTGGCAATTACCCATATTGGGTCCATCCCTATCAGGTAGCGGGAAAGATAGATATCATGAACTGCCAGATCATGAAGAACATCCACTTTTGGAGCCTGAGAGGCGGAACTGGTTCTGGACATGTTCAAATAACATAGATCATCAATAATATGTTTTTCTTCCAGAAGCCCCTTTATCTTTTTGATAGCAGGATGGTAAATCAATGTATGGCCCCCCATCAATACGGTATTTTGAGCAGCAGCCAATTCAATCAGATCATTACTGTCTTTCCTGTTAATTGTCACAGGCTTTTCTACGAGAACAGCTTTGCCTTTCATAATTGCTTCCTTCGCCAACTTGTAATGGCTTTCAGGTGTTGTGGCTATAATAACCCCCTGTACTTCACTGTCATTCAATATATCTCCTTTGTTTTCAGTGAACCTCGTCTGATGGTAAACAGGAGCTGCCTGATTTAGCCTTTGATAGTCTAGATCGCAGGCCCACTTCAATTCACAGCCCTCTATTGCAGTTACTGTTTTCAGATAATTCTTTCCCCATTTTCCGCAGCCTATCAAAGCAAGCTTGATCATTGCAATTACCTCTCAATTACATACTTTATGTCGGTGCACCAATATTAATATATTCCCAGCTAATAAAAAGTGTTACCTACATTGGGCATCCTCATCTGATAAAGCAAAAAAATAAAAGAAGCACCCACCTCTTAAAGATTAATGCTTCATTCTTAATTAATATCCTACAAAATTAAATTTATATATTATATTTTAAACAAGTTAGAACCTGCTTATTCTCTGCGGATTTATTTCGCCGTTTTATTGATAAAATCAATTTCATATTGACGTTCACCGTATTTTTCTTCGTTGTCAGTAATCGTACCTTCTGTGAGGTAGATACGCAGAACGATTGAGTTCGGATTGTCTTCGTCGCCAACTTCATCGAACCAATCAAAAACTTTTTTAAATTTTGCTCTGATTTCCGCATTCTTCTCGTCCTTGACCCAACCGAGATTTTCAGCTGTGCCATGGAAAGCGTACCAATCTAACCCAGCGACGGAAACCTCGTTGTTCTTCTCAATTTGCAGCATTTTATTTTTTTGGGCGTCTGTAGAAACATAAAATACGCCATCTTCATAATAAGCACAAACCATACGGACCGCAGGACGAGGATTATCGGCAGCGTTAGATGATAATGATATTGTCGCAAGGGCAATAACTTCCTCTTTGCCATTTCCACAATGTTCCTCCATAAGTTTCATCGCATTTTCATATTTGCTCATTTAAAATTTCTCCTTTACTAAATTTATTTTTCATGCTGTAACTATAACCAAACCACTTGAAACGTGGCACAAGATTTAAAATTCCAGCTTTAGCCATAAAGTAGGACGAACGCCGCCGCTGTTATCGCCTGTTGAAGGGTGAATCGTGTTGCTGCTGTAGTGGAAGGTGCCGTTTCCCTGAATGCCTATATTTCCGTCGCCGTGGATATATACGGCTCTTCTATTGTCACGCCCGGGCGACCGAAGCCACCACCACCATACATACCCGTCGAATGTAGATCTTCGCTTGTCGTTGTTTTTGTCTTTCTTTTGAAACCAGTATCGTTGTTTGCCACTGCGATTTTCAAGGTTTTTACTGCTGTCACCGAAATATTTGAACACTACTTCTTCAATGCTTAGAAGAAATATGTAATCCAGAGTATCTTCTCCGCCTCTTGAACCGTACCACTGATTGTCCAAGTTTTTATTTATTACCGGAATTATTCTTGATTTATCAGCTACATTAATTTTGTTATAAAACTCACCGTTAAGATATTTTCTTAGCGAGCAGTCAGCCCATGTCACATCACCAGCGTAATTATTATAGGGGTGTTGTTCAATCATATACTCAGTTATAATCAAAGCCGCATTGTTTTGAATATCAAGCACACGCCAATTATAACCGCCGAAGGATAATGATGAACCGATTTTAATATCTTCCATTTAAACACTTCCCCTCCTTCTTTGTAATAATTGATACTTATATAAGTTATTAAATTCTTTGCCCAGCTTCCCATTATGGACATAAAGCCTCATCTAATATTTTCACTTACTTCATTATTCTACAATCTTATCCAAATTCCTCCATAAACTAAATTTTTATATCAAATAAATAAAAAAGACCGACCAAAAACTCTACATCAGTTCTTAATCGGTCACTTTTTAATATTCAGAATTCATCTGAAACAAATGAAAATTATCATTTGGAATAGACAAATCTTCTTTCGTATCAGTATAAAATACAGTATCCTTTGTTTCTTTAAGCTTTGTATTTGATGCAACATAGGATTCTTTGTTTATCCATTTTACCTTAAATAAGGTTTTCTCGTCTAAATTGGATATAAGACTAACACCGTTATCAAGCTTTTTTACTGTTACCTTGCCATACAATTTAGGCGGTATAGTAATATAAAATTTCTTACAGTTATCGGTGTATCTTTCTTCAATTATTTGCTTACTTCGATCTATTCGGTAGTCACTGTAGGTATAAATAAAAGGTATTTCTGCCATAGCTGCATCTTCAAAACCTTTATAAATTTCTTTCTTGTTCTACTAATCCCTCAAAACAGAGCCATTTCCATTTTTATAATACTCCCTGTTTGCAAAGCCCAATGAATTTGCAATTTTATTGAGTAATTTTCCTGCTTCTAGCCTTACACCACTCATACTATCTTTATACTTATACATATTATAAAGATAGATATAGCTCTCATTAAAGTATTCATAAGCTTTATTTACTAAAGCCTCATCATACTTGCCACTTAATACAGTTTTAAGACTATACTTCATATTTTCAAATCTATTAAGTGCTTCTTCATCGGAATAATAAATAACTTTTGTATCCAAAAGTAAATACCCTTGGGGACTATCCATCGCAGCATTGGCAATCAATCGTTCCCAACTTATCGGAAACAAGTCATAGCTTACACCTTCTATAATGAATTGAGTTGAAAGGTTTTTCCCTCTCTCATTTTTAGGAATGAAATAAAACTGTATTCCCAAATTCTCATCTTCATCCGCCTTATCATTTCCATAAACTACAAGCAGTAAAATATCATTCTTCTACTCGTTCAAAATTTTATTCTTTACTGTCCTCTAATACTTTTTTATATCTTTTCACAATATAACCTCCTGATTATTTGCATCTTTTTGAAATATTTAATGGGTCCATTTATTTTATATATAGAAAATCAAATTAATTATATAGATAGTTCCTTTCTAGGTAATACTATACACACCTTATTAATAAGTACTTAATTATAAATTTTAAGTGAAATATAAAAAAGCACAGTGTATAGAGCCCTATGCCTAAGTCTATCATTACTATATCTAATTCTAATTATTAGTAAACACTAATAAATTCCTATAGCTAACATGTAAAAGAAGAAAACCTCATTTACTTATGATACGGTTCACCGTAACGGGTATAACGTAGACTATTTTGATGTATATCTTATAAATAGCGAAATAAAACTTATACTCCTTAAAGTATTAGGAGCTTCTATTTTAATTATAATGAAAATATTTTCACTTAATTTAAATTATAGCTTAACTTATAAACTATTATCCATATACACAAACTCATTAACATTTACAAAATATTGAGAATAATCAATAAAAATGATATTATAGCTTTATAATAATATCATTATGTAATTATGAATCTAGCTGGGGGTGAATAATATGATTTTTGTTTTAACTCAAGATTATATTTTTAATGGAAAACTCTGTGCAAAGTCTGTAAATATGGACTTGGCGATGGTCTGCACAGAGATAAAGTCTTATCGCCATTAATTATTCATAATGCAGGCTTTGCTTTCTTAAATTTAAATATATATTTAAGGAGCTGAGCTTTATGAACTATGCAAAAGCAGAAACAATATTACCGGATAATTTAATTAAAGAGATTCAAAAATATATTCAAGGACAATATGTATATATTCCATCAGAACCACAAAAGAAAAAAAAGTGGGGAGAAAATTCAGGTCATAGAGACTATATACAAAACAGAAATGAAGAAATACGTAGTAAATATGGCCAAGGATATTCAATTGATGCTTTAGCAGAAGACTTTTTTCTATTAGTATACAGCATTAGGAAGATTATTTACTCTAAAAGTACATAATTTTATTGAGAAGCTCCTACCCTTTATGATGAGTAGGAGCTCTTTGCTGTGTTGTATAAAAAACTCTATAGAAATATTCTCGGTGTATAATTCCTCAACATTAACTATTAAAATAAAAGCATAAGTATAAATAATTATTCTCAAATGTTCTAATTAAGGGGGATAAACATATGGAACAAATCATTCAGGATATAAAATCAAGATTAATAAATTTTCAAGAAAAATACAATGAAAGAAACTTTTATAATATAAAAAGCTATGTTAAAGAGTTTTTTGTAGATGAAGAAGATACAAGCTTTATAGGTGCTGGACTAGACAGCTGGTGTTTTGGACTAGAAAAGATAACTAATATGATAAAGAGCTATTGGGAAGATGAAAGTAACTATCTAGAAAAGATAGAACTAGATATTGATAAAGCTATAGTTAATGTAGAGAATTCAGTAGCTATAATAGCTCTTCATGGTAAAAACACAAGAAATATCAAAGAAAAAAAAGTATGTGAAGCTGTGATTAAGCAATTATCGAAAACACTAAATAATGAAGATTTATCAAAATCAGATTTAATTAGACTTTCAGTTAAAATTACAGAAACTTTAAATCATATAAAATTGGGAGAAGAATATGTATTTCCTTTTAGAATTACCATAGTTATGGTTAACGATGGTTTAAAATGGATGATAAAGCATATGAATCTTTCTTACTGTGCAGATGATTTAAATATGTTAAACAATGAAAATATTGATGATAAATATAAAACTATTCCTATAGATAATAAAGATATTATAGAAATACGAGAAGTTCAAGAGGTTCTAAAAACTTTACAAGAAGCTTATGATAAACGTGATGCCAGCTTAGTAGATAGTTATGGAGAAGAATTGCTTGATAATAATGAACTTACCTCTATAATTGGAACAGATTCAGGAGAAGTTTTCTACGGCTTTAATGAAGCAAAAAAATTATTAGAATCTGATTGGAAGTATTGGGGCGATTTTAATTTAAACAGAGAAAATTCTTTTATCTCTATTTTAAATAATATAGCAGTAGTTTGTTCAAAATCATTAATAAAATTTACTTGGCCTGAAAAAAGGGTTTGCTCATGGCCTAAAGGCGCTCTTGAATACTATTTTAAAGAAAATAAAACAAATACAGAATTACTAAATTTAATGCTAGAATCTATCAATAATGCATTACATACACTTCTAATTGAAAATAATAAAAGTACTCTTTCTATGAGATTTGTTGGAGTGTTAGTAAAGAGAAATGGAAAGTGGAAATTTAACCATATGCATTTCTCGGATTGTGTTGATAATATACCAGCTAGACTTAAAGATTAAGAAAAAACCTAGATAATCCAACTACTTATCTAAGTTTTTTGATGATATGAGATTATGTAAGTAATTTTGTGTATTCTCTCTCTCTTTGCTAACGGTTAATAATTGAAAATTAGATGTTTTGGGCAATTTTGTTATCGAAGAAGATATATATCTGACTGAGGATCATATCCCAATTTCGATAACGAATTGTTCATTTTTTTGTAACCTAATGAAGATGCTAAGCAGAGCATATTCATTAGGTTATCATCTGTTAGGAATATGGATTTCGTCTTTGTAGCTTTCCTAAATTGTCTGTTTGTAAGATTCTAGAACTAATTTTGAAAAATAATAAACAAAATCATGTAATTTATTTCACGGTCTCCCGAATTCAAGTAATTCTAATGAATTAAACCCCTTTTACATGGTACTTCAATACCTGAGAACAAAGTCTACGTTATTTATGATACTGTTCACCGTAACTACTACAAGTGAGTTTCTTATTTATTAATGAGAAATGGATAACAGTACATCTAAAAATTTCTGTTATCCATTTGTTTATCTATTAATTATTAATTTTTTTACAATCTTCATCTGACTTACTTATCTTAATAACAAATGCTTTTGAATATCCCTCTATATTTTCATCAATAAAGATTTGACCATTATGCTTCTCTACAATTTTTTTTGCTATAGCTAATCCAAGTCCACTACCACCCTCTGTATTTCGAGATTTATCGCCACAGATAAAAGGGTCAAATATTGTGGCTTGTATTTCATTTGGAATTTTATCTCCTGAATCAGCCACCCATACTTTTATATTTCCATCAACCTCTTCTAAACCAACTTGTATTCTTGTCCCTGGTTGGTTATGGCGAATTGAATTAGTTAATATATTATCTATTGCACGTGAAAACTCTAGACTGTCTAGCAAAGCCTTAACTTGATTATCTGGCATCTCAATATATAAATCCATTTTTTTATTTTCAAATTCATGATATCTTTCCGCAGTAAATTCTTTTACTAGACGAACAATATCAACTTCTCTCTTATGCAATTTATAAGATGTTGTATCCATTTTTGCATACTGGAACATTAAATTTAAAATTTTATCCATATGATTAGACTTTTCAGTAATTGTATGCACAGCTTGCTTTTGTTGCTCTTCTGCTATTATCCCTTCTTCTAAAGCTCTAGATAAACCTAGTACTGTTGTCATTGGACTTTTTAAATCATGTGCAATATTTGCAAATAATTGATTTTGCTCTTTTATCTGTTTATTTGTTTCTTCCTCAATATATTTACTTACTTTTCTATGAAACCAATATGCACATACTATAAATAACACTATTTCAATAAGCATAGCAGGTATTTCAAAGACTAATTCAGTTGTCAATTTCCCTCCAAATATACGAGTTGAAATCCTAGGCTCAATAGATTCATACCCCCACCATAAGTAAATACTTGTCATTACTAATACAATAGAAACTAAAATATACTGATAAATAATATTATTTTTTAATTTATTCATTTTTTTCTAACCGATAGCCCAATCCTCTGATAGTTTTGATTCGCTTTTCTCCAATCTTTTCTCGCAGCCTACTTATTGTAACTCTAATTGTATTATCATCAACTACATAAGAACCATCTCCCCATGCACACTCATATAATTCTTCCTTGGTAAATACCTTGCCCGGTTTTTTCATTAAGGCTTCTATAATTGCTAGTTCTGTTTTTGTAACATCAACGGTTTTTTCATCAAAATGAAGTATACATTTTTCTATATCTAACTCCATATTTCCATATTTTAAAATTTTATTTTTCTGCTCATGCTCACTCTTGCTTATCCTTCGTAATTGTGCTCTTACTCTAGCAACTACTTCTAATGGTTCAAACGGTTTTACAATATAATCATCTGCTCCGAGATCTAGACCTAAAATTCTTTCATCTAACTGTACCTTTGCTGAAATGATCAAGATTGGAATATCCTTTTCCTTTCTAACTTTTTTAATTAATTCATAACCATTCATACGTGGCATCATAATGTCTGCAATAATCAAATCTATTTCATAATTTTGCAACAGGGTATATGCCATCTCGCCGTCATAGGCTTCATATATATTAATGTGTTCCTTTTCAAGAAAAAGACTAAGAACCTTTACTATATCTTTTTCATCATCTACGATTAATACATTATGTTTTACTACCATATTACTTCCTCTTTTTAATATCTCTATATTTTACAAACTTATCTTTCCCAGTTACATATTCATTACCAATAAATTGTCCAGTAATGTCTTTTTCTTCTACAACATTTTCTTTATCAAACTTTGCAACACGAACTAAAATTTGTCTTTCATGCTGCTCTACTAAGAAATATATTCCAAGATCAGATACACCATGTGCTGTTTTTATTCCGTAAACAAATGGCGTAAAAAGAAAATAAGCTGCATTTATGATTTTTTCAGTTGTACTCCATTTTGCCTTCTTACGAACTAAGCTATAAATCCCCTCTGCCTCTGGATATCTCCCTATTACAATTTTTTCTGCATCCACTACTCTCATATTACTACCTCCTTTCAATTTGCTTATTTCATACTAAAAGTATGTTTCTTGTTGTTATGTGTATATAATACCATCTAATCCTTACTCTAATACATGAATAGTCTTACAATAACCTTACAATAACTAATTCTATTTTACTCTATTTAATTTAGAATTCTCGTACATACACTAATATTTGTCGGAGATAATTAATATATTTCGTCGAACATTAACAATTTCTTTCATAAGTTAAAATCAGCCACTCTATTGCAGATAATTTTAGCTAAGAATATGCTCCACATAAAGGTGTTAACGAAAAATTTAAGCTTATTTGTTCTATGGGTTATCAATTGAAATATCCTCAAATTATAAATTAATTATATCAATTTCAAAAAAATCCTTATATCAAGTTTTTACTTAAGTATATTTTTATCATAAGTAATTACTTATCATTAATTACTTATGATACGGTTCACTGCATTATATTCTAAATTCGCTTAATCAATTCTCCAAATAATACCTTGGACAAAACTTCCCATTATAGACCCTCATGCGCGGCGGCGCACCATCAAAGCCACGAAAATGCTTACTTTTCTTGTTTATTGGACATACTTCTGCTATACGGCATAAGGTCGGAATGTCTTGGTGCTTTTAGCCCGAATTTATAGACTGACTATGACCTCCTACTTTAACCACAAATTGTTGCTTCGAGCACGCAGGGTAGATTAATAAGTTTTTTGTAGGTCCGCTGTAAATTAGTTTACCGGAGGTTAAAATCATGGATATAATTTACGAGCGTTGTTGTGGAATGGATGTCCATAAGGACACGATTGTTGCCTGTTTTATTGCAGGCCGTAAAAAAACTACTAAAACCTTCTCTACCACTACTTCATCGCTTCTCCAATTAGTTGATTGGCTGAAAATTAATGAATGTCAATATGTTGCCATGGAAGCTACTGGATCCTATTGGAAACCAATATACAATGTTTTGGAAATGGAGGAGATGCCAACATTAGTTGTAAATGCACAACATATTAAAGCAGTTCCTGGCCGTAAAACTGATGTCAAAGATTCTGAATGGATTGCAGATTTACTTAGACACGGTTTACTTAACGGGAGCTATATTCCCAAACGTGACCAACGTGAATTGAAAGAACTTGTAAAATACCGCAGAAGCCTTATTCAAGAACGTGCAAGAGAGCTTAATAGGATTCAAAAAGTTTTAGAAGGAGCAAATATAAAGCTCTCCTCTGTTGTTAGCGAAATTGATGGCAAATCATCTCGTCAGATGCTTGAGATGCTTGCAGCTGGCGAAACAGATGTTAAGGCAATGGCTTCAAAAGCACAAATGCGCTTGAAGCAAAAAATCTCTCAGCTTGAAGAAGCCCTTCAAGGGTTCATGGGTGCCCACCAAAAGTTAATGCTAAAAATGATGCTTAATCACATTGACAGTCTAGATTCACAAATTTCCGTTCTTGATGAAGAAATTGAACATCGTCTTTTACCAATTCAAGATAAGGTTGATCTAATCGATAGTATCCCTGGTATTGCAAAACGAAGCGCACAAGTGGTTATTTCTCAAATAGGCATTAATATGAATCAATTTCCAACAGCTGCACATCTTGCTTCTTGGGCTGGTTTGTGCCCTGGCAACAATGAAAGTGCTGGCAAGCGTAAAAGTGGGAGAACACGAAAAGGTAATGATATGCTTAAAACAACCTTAATCGAATGCAGTAAGTCTGCTTCCCATCAAAAAAGTACATACTTCTATGCTCAATATCACAGAATCGCTTCAAAACGTGGTAAAAATCGTGCTACTATCGCTGTTGCACACACTATGCTTACAATTATTTATCAGATATTAAAAAACAATGTACCTTACTATGAATTGGGGGCTGACTTTTTTGAACAACATCGAAAAAAAGAAATTGTTCAAAAATCTGTTAAACGTCTTGAAAGTCTGGGATATTCAGTTACTGTTGAAGCTGTCTGATTAAGAAAATAAACTTGTTAATAATTCAATTATACTTGTCCAATTCAACTATTAATTGGATCTAGGTTTACTTTTTTGCTTTTTTTGCAATCTTGTTGCCACCCCACACAGTTTTTAGGGTAGACATAAAGCCTCATCTAATATTTTCACCTATTTGATTATTTTACAATTTTATCCAAATTAATCTGCAAATTAAATTTTCACATCAATAAATATAAAAGGCCGGCCAAAAACTCTACATGAGTTTTTAACCGGCCACTTTTTTATTATATGGAATCAAACGCAACTTGCTCTAAAAAGAAGGGACTTACGGAAGCTCTTTCAGTAATTTTGTCCTTATAGGTTTCAAGTTTTACTATTTCCCTTCCCGAAACTGTTTTATTTACTTTAAGAAGATATATCTTGTCAAATCTGTCCCTTATAGCCTGATTCTGTATATGTGTATAGGATATTATCTGAATTTTAAGCTTTTCAGCCAGTTCAAATACTGGCTTAAGCAAGGTGTTTTCTGAAATCTCTCCGAACGGATTGTCCATAACCAGTACCTTTCCAAGAGAGCTTCTTTCCGGGTATCTTTCGTCAAACCTCTTGTATTCAAGAAGCACTGCAAGGAGTATGAAGGAAATACAGAATTTCTGCGCTCCGGTGGAACTGGTCTTCAAGCTGTCCCAATTCTTCATGGTGCTGTTAAATAGCTCATATTTCATTATATCCACCTGTATTCTCCTTATTTTTGCTACAACATCAAGGAGATAATAGGTTGTTACAAGGCTGCTTATATTTAGATTGTCATTAGAGGCTACAGAATCTATTATATTTTTTATCTCGTTATAATCTATATTCTCCTCCTTAAGTGTTATCTTCATAAGCCTTTCCCTGTTTATCCTTGCTATGTCATTGAGCCTTTTAAGACCCTTTATTACCTCATCAACATAGTCTTTTATTATGTTGTAGATGTATTCCTTCTCTCCCTCTATTTCAAGCTTTCTTGCAAGAAGCCTGTCAAGCTCTCCATCTGTTGCTATAAGCACGTTTTCAAGGAAGTCTGCCTTCATGTTGATGTCAGTCATTCCTGCTATTGTATTATAGACCTCTATTCTTTCTCCGCTTAAATGTGGTGCCAATTCGCTTTGCGCTCTCATGAGATTGTCATTGCATTCTTTAATCTTTTCATCCAAGGAGGATTTTCTTTCCTTGATGCTGCTGTAGTCAGCTTTTATTTCTTCCATGCTCATTGGCTCAAAATTGTTTGTGATGCCTTTATAGTCTTTAAGCTGTACTGAATATACTTCTAAGTTTTTTGAAGCTTCAGCCAAGCCCTTAAGCTCACTTTCATTTTTTTGTCTTGCCCTGTCTATACTGAGCATCTCTTCGCAGTAATTCATTTCTATTATCTCTTCCGGCGGCAGCGGTGGAACTCCATAGGAATTTACTATTTTATTGTAATCAGCAGACAGTTTATTTTCCTTTTCCTTTAATGCGCCTGTCTTTTGCTCCTTCTGCCCGTAAATTTTCATTTTTTCATCTTTTAATTCATTCAGAGTTCTCTCGTATTCTTCAAGGCTTTTTATTAAAAGATCAAAATTGCTTGTCTTTGCAGTTTTCTCATAAATTTTCATCTTGTTTTCAGCTTCTGTTTTATCTTCTTCACTGCGGCTCAAGCTTTCGTTTATTCTGCTTAGGTTGTTTGCTTCCGAGTTTGAACTGTATTCTCTGAACATGCCTATAAGCACTGTCGGCTCTTCCGTAAGCTGTACGCCTTCTTTATACATGCTGTACTCAGAGCTTTCATTTTTTAAGCTTTTGAGTCTCTCAGCAAGTTTTGCCCTGTATTCAATAATTCCTTCCCTGCGCTTTCCTATGGAAGCTTGATTCTCCAGGTTTGTTTTTTGAGCTCTGTCTATCTCTTTTGCTTTTCTTGAGAGAGCTTCCTTGTTCACATAGTTTTTATTATATATTCTGCAGTAGCAATCATTGAATTCAGTAAGCTTGTCTATTTTATCCTTCTGTTTTGATATCTGGTTTTCAATTTCCACCAGCCTGTTCTCTTTCTCTCTAAGACCAGTTTTTATCTCTGGTATTTTTCTTTCGATCTCATTTGCACTGGCTACCATATCCTCTATATTCTTGTATAGAAGGCCTATTGAAGCCCTGGTTCTCTGTTCATACTGCATATCGTAGTTAAAACTGTCTGCCTTGCTTTTTAGGCCATATAAGGCTTCAATGTCCTCATTTAGCTTTGCTATGGAAATACTCAGCTTAGACTGCTGCCCACTTAGGCTTTCAACCTTCTCAAGCAGTGCTTTTTCATCAAGCATGCTGCTGTCGTAGAACATTATGAATCTTCCGCTGGTACTTTCAGCAACATTATTTGTAAGCTGCCAAAGTCCTTCCTCACTTAAGTCTTCCCTCAGCATTAAAGGTACCGGTGTGCTGCTGTTTATTTTAAAGGAAATCCCTTTTATAAGTTCCAGCTCTTTTCTTGTGACCATTAAAGAACTTACTATCAGTGGATTCTCTTTATATATTTTTGTTTTTTCCTCAGCTGAAAGTCCCTGTCTGTTAAGGTAATCAAGCCCGCTGATTACTTTAATGCCAAGATTATCGAATTCCTCTTTCAATGCGTCCGGAAGCTGCAGTTTGCTGTTCCCCTTAAGAAACTCCAATTCTTTAAGAAGCTTTTTCCTATTTTCCCTTAGGCCGTCTGCTTTTTCTTTTTTCTTTAATATTGCATCAGATATCTCTCTTTTAAATAGTTCTCTTTCAAAGATATTTGACGCATCCAACAGGAACTTTGAAGCTGTCTCTGTAAGGTATTCCTTTGCTTCAATGAATTTTTCAAGCTCCTCTTCCTGCTTTGCTGCTGTTTCCTGCTTCTGCTTTATTAGAGAGCCTAGTTCAGACATTTTTATGTCGGAGTCTTTCAATTCCTTTTCAAGACCAGTTATTTCACTCTTAATCTTCAGAGTATCTTCATTAAGGTTTCCTATTAAATCCTCCGAAGCTTTTACAAGCTTGTCTATGCTGAACATTTTACCTTCAAGAGTATTAGTTATATACTCTGAAGCATCATTGTACCTTTTTATTATTTCAGCTTCCCTTGCTTCATAACCTCTAAAGAATTCCTTAAGCTCACCCTGCTGTGCTGCTGCCACCTTTGCTTCTTCTAAAAGCTTTATATTTTCTTCCTTTAAAGCGTTTTCTTCATATAGAAGCTTTGATTCTTCCTGCTTGTTTTCTTCCTGCTTTCTCTGTACTTCCTTTATTTCATTTTCATAATACTCTCTTATTGAAAATCCCAAATTGTTAAGCTTTTTCATTATTTCATTCTGTGTTTTTTCCTTCTTTTCCTTCTCCGCCACAAGTTTTGAAATATCGCTCACTATTCGGTTTCTTCTGTCTGTCCACTCTTTTAGGCTGCACAGTGCCGCCATCCTTGTGTTTTCGTCAATAAGGTCTTCTGTGATTTCCAGTTCATCCCTTAGAGTATCAATCTCTGACTTCAGCTTCTTTACTTCAGTTTCAAGATTGAAGTATTCCTTGGAATCCCTGTTTAGTTTTATGGATAATGCCTTGGTATTAAGCTCTTCATTTTCCCTATGTTTATCTTCCATCATGTATCCATAGGCTTTATGAGCATCTTCTACGGAATTATAAAGCTCACCGAATTTTTGCCTTATTTCCTCTTCTGATTGTTCAAGCTCTATCCTGGCTTTAGACGCATTCATCAGCACCTGAAGCTTTTCCTTTGTTATGCATAAGCTGTCGTACTCTACAAGCTCATTTCTGTGTTCCTTTGAGAATTCCCTGTATTTTTTAAGTGAATCCTGAATGTCTTTAATAAATGAGTTGCCTTTTGAGTTTTCTATATTCTCCTCGATTGTGGGCACAATTAGGTTCTTCATTAGCTTTTCCGTTGTATTGTTATCCTCGTAATATTTGGAAAGCACAGATTCACCCTTGTTAAGCCTTGCTATAACTGTAGCCCATTCATCAGGGAATATGCCGTATTCCTCAAGCTTCTCCTTGTATTCCTTAAGATAGGATTTCTTGTAGTGCTTAAGAAACTTTACTCCTGCCGGCTTTTCCATGTTCTTTTCAAACATGGCGCATACCTCTGATATGCTTTTGCAGAAGAGCTTTTCATCCTTTTCATAAGTTATCTCTATACTGTCTAAGTCAAATTTGTTTGCCCTGTCATATTCAACTATAAAGGTTACTATATCGAATAGTTTTGACTTGTCCTGTCTTTTATCCTCTTCCGCAAAGTTCTGCATTTTTCGTTCTATGCCGATACCGGTCAAAACTCTTGTGTTGTCTTCTGAAATCCATTCAATAAGCATATAGACCGGTTCCTTGCTTGTAAATACGTCAACTGCATTCTTGTCCGTATCCACCAGAGGAACAACCGCCTGCAAAAGTGTTATTATGGATATGGACTTGCCTGCTGTATTGGTGGCTTCCACCTGCATATTTTTGCCCATGGCTTCAAAAGGCTCGCTTGTCATTATGCGGTTTTTACTGTCCCCATATACGAAATTTACATATTTGTATCTGTTTATAAACATTATGAGCCCTCCCTGATGTTCTCAAAGAATATGCTTTCGATCTCTGCTTTTCGTCTGTTGTCAAGAAAATAGTAGTTCATCAGATCGTTAAGCTTCTGTGTAGGCCTTATCTCGTCATCTTCCTTTGAATATAAAACAAGCTCTTGATTTGTCATAAAGATTATCATTTTCCTGACGCAGCCGTACCTGTACTGAAAAGACCAGGTCTGCTTTCCCAGTCTTTCTTCCTTGTCCCCGGGTATATTCTCTTTTGCAAACCATGCATCCTTAAGGCTTCTTATATTATATTTGTATTCATTTTCTATCTCTTCTGCGTCGTCTTTTGCTGCTGCAGCTTCAAGCCTTCTTTCAACCTTTTTCACAAGTTCGTTTACTGATATGAACTCCATGGGGGAAATACTGCTATAAAACTCATTTATAATAACTGTTATTATGTAGAGGCCCAGGTAGTAGTCCGTTTCATCCTTAACGCTCTTAAAATCTTCATCATTTTTGTAGTTGAACCCTATGATGTCGTTCTCCGGTCTTGGTATCATGTACAGCGCATCTGTTGTAAGAAGAAGCTCACACTTGCTTTCTTCAGCCATAAATTTTAAAGTTTCCTGCACGTCGCTGTAGTTTGCATAAAGGTTGTACAGCTCCTTATTAAGCGTCCTTTTTATTTCTCCGCCCTTTAAAAGCTGATAGTAAATTTTTGTAGCTCCTTTTATCTTCTCTTCCATCATTCAAGGCCTCCCTGCTGAATAAAAGTAAATTCCATATCCGGAACGGTAAGTTTTGTTGCAGTCTTTTCCTGCAGATTTATGGAGGTTAAAAAAGTGAAGGTTTCATCAAGAACTGAAATCTTTATTGTGGGCAGTTTCCTGTAGTATTTGCTCAGTGTGCTTACGGAGTACAATATGTCAAAGCTTTCTGAAGGATTAACTACCGCAACCTTTCTAAGTTCCTTTCTGACTTCCTCTAAGTTTATTTCCTCCCCTTCATGTGCAAAAAAGAGAAGTATATTTCTCACAAGGCCTCCGTATCTTGTTTTTTCAACATAGCTGTCTTTGTCCTCTTTCAAATCTGCTATAAAAGATGAAAGACAAAAACTCTCCTGCCTAATTCCATAATCTAAAAACGTCCTTAGAAAGTCCTCATAGAAAGCATTGTAGGCTCTCATTATTTCTTCCCTTTCATCCTCCAGCTCAACTTCCTCGCTCATAACTTCAATTTCCTTTGAGACTTTCTCCCCTTGCAGGTTCTGCTCATCATAAGGAACATGGAGCGAAAAGATATTTGGGGACTGAAGCTTGAACAAAGGTTTGTATATTCTGTCCAGGTTTCCTATAAGACAGGCGTCCTTTTCTATCCTCTGCATTATCTCTTTTTCAAAGTCAAACCTTCCATTGTAGTTTATGAACATAGCGCTCTTCAGAAGCTCCTTAAACTGACTGCTGAAGGAGTCCTTTCTCTCATGGAGTTTCCTTATGAAAAAAATAGCCTTGTCAAGGCCGCTTAAGACCATCTTTATGTCGCCTATCTGCTCAAGTATTCTCTCGCTGCTGACGTCTTCTGTGTATAGTATATCAAGCTTGCCTAAAACCATGGTTTTAAGCTCACTGTATTTTGACATCTGAGATAGGAGCACATCGAAGGTCTTTCCTATAACCTCCGAGTATTTTTCGTTCTGAATAAGAGCTATGTTCCTCTTAGTCTTTTGAATATAATTGTCTATGTTCTGGCATTGAATCTCAAGAAGGTTCACCAGTTTGTCTACGTCTTCTCTTGCGCTCTTGTAGTCCCCGTTTTTTATCTTGAATTCAGCAATCATCTTTGTTATCTCAATTTCGTATATGTCGTCGTATTCCTTTGTTGAGAACAGGAGCTTGTACCCATCTTCTGTAAGAAAGTAGGTTGTTTTTGTTTCGCCGTCAATATCTATGATTTCATCGTTTATAAGCTGTACATTTATGTGTGAATCCTTTTCATTATCATAGTCATAATAGCTGAAGCTGTATGCATAGCCTTCATTTCTCAGGCCCTTTCTTAGGATATAGTAGACAAGTTCTCCTATTCGCTCCCTTGTCAGTGTCTTCTTATAGCAGAGCCTGTTTATATCATCCATAAAATTTACTATGTCTTCCCTGGTGCAGTTTTCTCCCTTAAGGGATCTGTCCATTATAAAACAGAGAATCTGAATTAACAGATTGTAAAATTCGTGATTGTCAAACTCTTTTCCGTCTCTCCTGTTTACAACAAACTCAGACAGGAAGTAGGTGCTGGAGAGAAGATTCATCCTTCGCCTGTAGCCTTCAAGCATCTTTAAATTATCCATACTATTTTTCAATAAGCCTCCAATATGATATTATTTCCTGCGGTACATAGTTATCCTTTAGTGCTATATCAAGCACAGCGCTTTCTGTTTTACTGTCAAACTCTGCAATTCCATCTATCTTGACCTTCTGTTGCTTCTTGTTTTTGTGTATCCCATAAAGCTTCGACAGCTCCAGCATCTTTTCGTAAGCCTCTTTTAGAAGCTTAAAATTAAAGCCTTTGTAGGCTTCCTTCAGACTTTGATAAATGCAGATTCCTTCTTTATCTATGTCTCCCCAATAATAGAAGTTATTTTCTACATTGTTTATATAGCTTACATTGTCATTGTAGTATATATCTTCCAGACTTCTTAGTATCTTTTTACCTTCACCGTATATAACGGTTGAAAACTCCATGTCAAAGATCTGTTTTCCTTCAAGCATAAGTTTTCTTACAGTATAAAAAGTGTCTTTATTCTCCACTATAAGTATGTTCTGCGGAGTTTTTGCATTGGACTTATAAAAAAAGAAAGGCTCCGGAGCCATATAGAAATTCAGGATATTCATATCAAGCTCCATAGCCTTGAACATCTCTTTTGCAAGGGAATCTTCCTTGAGAAATTTCTCATCCCCAAAAACCTCAAAGGATCTTTCATTTATGGAACACTGGATTTTTAAAAGGTTTGAGTTCTTTTTCATGAAGTCACTGAAAAGCCTCACATAATACCTGTGCTTTTTGTAAAGTTTTAAGTTCTGTTTGTAGACATCTATGTTTATTTTAAAATACAAATGGCCGTTCAGCTCATCCATAAGCTCTACATTTTCTTCTTCTAGAGTGTCGCTGCTTTCCTCGTATACTATTCTATATCTTTTATAGAGAGGGTCTGCCATGCTGTTAAGTCCGCTGTTTTTTATTGGTTTAAGATACTTTTCATCTACAAGCTCCCCTACAGCCTTAACTACATTTTTATATTCATCATCAATAATATTTTTAAGCTCTTCAAGTTCTAATGTAGTTCTCTTTACTTTATTTTTATGTATAAGTAATTTTTCTTTTATTTTGATGGCATCTATTTTTATCGCCCCCTTTAGATTGAAACAAATTACTACTAATTATAACATAAAAATCTCGAAACTTGTAGGTTGGGGCTCTTTCGGGGTGAGGTGAAAACTATGGAAGATGGGATTTAGATTGTTTAAATTGTAGCGTAGGTGTATGGATGATGGAAGTTAACAGATTGGTTTATCCTATCTCTTACTGAACATAGAAAATGTCAGCAAATATAAAATTACTGACATTGTGTTAAGCTTGCTATTGGGAAATATCAGAAGATTGATGTTTAACTTTTCTTATTCAAAATATCATTACAGTATGGACACTTTTCTGCTATATAACGAGCTTCAGCCAGTGCTTTTTGTCTGCAAGTTTCACCCATAAATTGCCCCATATTGTCATATCTATCATATATAGATTCGTATTTATTCTCATCAAGAGGTCTCTCGTAAATACCAGTACCTCTACAATAAAAACACTTATGCATTCATTACTTCCCCCAATTAATTGTTTTTCAATTGGAGGAGTTCATTAAAGGTATACTTCACACCATCTAAATCTAGGACCTTTTCATTACCATTCATAGCAACTAATAAGAGAGCATGTATAAGCGTATTCCTGCTGACATTAAAGTCTTCATTAAAATTTTTAATACAATCTAATGCCTCATCAATTTTATCTAACACTTTTTTATTCATCTTCACATTTACTTGTCTAAACGAACCTGAACTGATACTTATCATATATCTCTCCCTCAAATTTAAGTTTTTATAGTATTATGCTATGGGATGAGATATAAAACTGTTACAATAAAAATAAAGTTTTTGAAAAAAATTTTGTTAATAGTAATACAAATGTTGTATTTACTTTTGCTTGAGAATTTTACAACCATGCCTTAACTGAGTTCTAGGTACTACCTAACCTGTACCTGAGGCGAAAATTAAAAAGTATCATAAATTACTACATTTCCGACATTTTGAATATAAAAAAGGAGCACATTGGTGCTCCTTATATTGACAACACTTTATATACAAAAATTTTAAAGAATTTAACTTCTCATTATATGGATAATTGGAAGTTCATAAATTGGATTTATCGTCTCTATTAATGAACACAAAGAATGTCAGCATATATAAAATTGATGACACTTATAAAATCCGTATATGCATACCTGTGAAAATACCTTTAAAATATAATATACATAAACGCTTGTATATAAAAAATTTATTGATATTAAAAATTTAGTATCGAAAATAATGTTGCGGCATGTTTAAGAATACTCGGCGTCATTGCCCTGCAAACTGATTTCCAAAATTCTTATTTAAAACGTCAAGAACTTTACTACTTTTACCTATATACTGAATTATAGATGTATCTTTCTTATAAAAATGTGGTTTTGAACTCCATTCTACCATTGAAGCTCCTACTATATTACCATCCTTACTTATTGCAGCAGCATCTTCTTCCATTGACGAGGCACTATTATAATCATAAGCAATTATATTCTCGCTGCCTACTGAAATAATTCTCTTGCTGCCCGTAAGCATTTCTTGTTGATTATTATAACTATATTGATAACTCACATTCTTCAAATGGTTCTCAAGCTTAATGGAATCAATAGTATTCCTTTTGCTCGAACATCCAACGACCATAATGCTCAAGCTTAATGCAGATAATACAATTAAAAAATTTTTCTTAAAAGTTTTTTTCATACTAATTCCTCCTCATTTGTTTTTATAAATATATTTGAAATAGTATGAAGGTATGAATAGCTTTCAAAAATTTATTTTATGATATTTTACTGATGTATATAAGTTTTGGTTGTCACCTAACTAGGATATTAAAAAATTTCTAATAACTAATTTTAGCAACTTTTCTAAATAAACAAACTCTGAGCATCTCAAATGCAAAAATAGTGGCAGCCGTTAACGCAAGTCTCCAATTATACTTATCACTTAAATATATCACCGAGAAGGTAACTGCCTGAAACCAAATAAGATTAAATATTAGTTCATATTTATTAAGTTTTTTCTCCATGAGAATCCCCCTACTTATTCATCCTAGTTTAGATCTATTTATATGAATATTATTTAATTATAATTGCAGCATACTATAATAAAACGCTTCTAGCTACAAAACCTAAGATGATTACACTTGTTAGAAAAAACAGAATACCGCTAGTTTTCTTCCCATGCTTATAAAAGTGCATACCATTGAAAATTTGAAAGGCGCCTATACATGCAAGCATACACGTTGCTATAACCCTGGTGTAAATGCTTTCCAAGAATATAGGTATAGCTAATAGAATTATCACAGCCGTAAGTAAAATTCTAATTGTTCTCAAAAAATTCTCCCCCATTCCAGATAATTATTCAGAAATTTAATTATCAAACAATTACCTTTAATATACCAATCATTAAATATAAGATAACTATGACTAATACAATCATCAGGCTTCCTATTAGCTCTGACTTAGCTCCAAATGGCTTCCACTTGTTTTTATTTCTGCCCACACTACAAAACCATACGAGCATACAACCAGGCATTAAATACAATAGGACACTTAGCAAAGCATTCGTTATATGATCAACAATATATTTCTGATAAGATATCATAGCACTCAATACAATCCATAGCAGAACTCCTGACATGATCTTTTGAAAAATAAATTTTATCTTTTCGGAAACAGCTTTATTTAACTTTTCTCCATTCAATCCCACTCCCTCAAATGTATAACATTTTTCTATATAATAAAATTATTTTCTTTAGCAAATCTTGTAATAAACTTCTCAGTTTTCGGAGCCTTTATTTTTCTATGTTTTTAATATATGTAGTACTCTCTTATTCTTCGTTTTATATGCTAGTCCCACTTTTTAAGGTATTTCAAGACAATCATTTAAAACTATGTATAATCTATCACTTATAAATGTTCACCCTATATAAAATAAGCCTTAGCAGCACTATATAGGTATATCATGTAAAGTATTAATATTATAAATTCAGAGCTTAAAACTAGTCGATTACCTTTAATACTCTTTGCTCTTTTTCTTAACTTATCAAGTACTATAACTATAACAAGAACTAGTATCAAAGGTGCCCAAACAACCTGCTCACGAACAAACGCTAAAAACATAATAAATCCCTCTTATTTATCAATATATATAAAATTATGGGTACTTAAAATTTAAAAATACTATTCACCTATCAATATTGTTGTATTATAAGTTATTATTTAATACTTTAAAACTTTCCTCTTAATTCCATACGTTAATCCATCTAAATGTTAACCCCTCTAAACTACAAAATTTCAGATCGTATTTTTATAAGTATATTCTCTCATTTTCTAGAAAATACTTCCAAGTAAATCACCCAAACAAATTATTTCACTAATCATAATTATAATAAGAAACCCATTTACCAAAACTATCAATTAGCATAGGGGTTCACATCAGGATAATTATAAAAAACTTTGTAATTTCCACTCTTACCTCAGCTTTTTTTCTGCCAGCCCTGCCTCACTTTGAGTACCGTCCATATTGTTAATGTAAACTTCCGCAAGATATCTTCTAAAGTCGTCCATCTTGCTGGATACTAGTAAGATATCTTTATTCAATATTGTTTCTACCATGTACTCTCTAGATTTTAAACCTGCCATCTTAGTTGGCCCATACTTTTCTGGAACATTTATTCCTAGTACTCTGAACCTTTCATTAAGCCTCACATTGAAGCCTAAATCCCCCTCTGCATCAAAGGTATCCCCATCCACAAAATTAACCACCTTTGCATTTCTTGCGTAAATATCTTTTAGTTCCATGGCTGTTCCCTCTTTCCTATGTAATAAATACGCAAAAATGAAAGGTTGTTTTGGGGTTTTAGAGAAATAAAATCGCATATCGTTGAAGTAAAAAAAGACCGGAATAATCCGGTCTACTTAGCTGATATATATGATTATTAAATTTTAAGCTTGTGTGCTATATGTGATTTTTCATCTAACTTTTCTATACTTAATCCCACGCCCAAAGCTCCGTTTCTCCAAGATTCATATCACCAACATAGCTCTCATCCTTCAGCTTTAGCAATTCCTTTGTAGGTCCTGTAACTGTAACTCCATATATCTTTACTCCGTTTTTATTCACATAGTTTAAGGCTGACTCAATATCCGTAGTTGGAGCTATTGTTTTAGTTATTGCTTTATATTTATTTAAAAATTCCAAGGTTTTGATAAAATTTTCATTCCTCTTAACACCGTCACGATATGGATCAAGACCAGCGGGTGCTGCCGGGTTTCTTCTGTCCTCCAAGCTTGGCTGGAAGGTGTTATGAGGAAAGCCTATCACATTGTATATATCGGGAGGTGCATCGTCAAGACCTGTATCAACAGCAAGCCAAAGGAGCCTTAAATTTTTATTTTCAAGTTTTTTAAACACCTCATCAGTTTCGTACAGTTTGTCAAAGGTAACAAACGCTTCAGTTACAGTTCCTTCAGGAAGCATCTCAAGCTTTTTCCAGGCTGGAGTACCCCTGTCTTGCAGGGTTGTTATACTGCTAAAATGCCTGTACTTTGGGTTTATAAAAGAAGCTCCATTTCGTATGGAACTCGGGCTAACCTCAGTAACATTTGTTGGCTTGCTGAAAACAAAATTAACGGAAAGCTGACCATTTCCAAAATCCTGATTGCCTATTTTTTTAGAATAACTAACATGAACATTGTCCGAGAAAAATGTACCTATACTAAACCCTCCGCCATTTACATCAGGATTTGGATTTGTAGTTTCAATTGCACTTGTAATAACGCTGTTAAAAATACTGTTCTTGCTTGGGTTTCCGGAATTATAGTAGCTTGTAGTGATAACCTGAGCCAGTATTAAAAATATGAATAGCAGTATTAATGCAATGAACCCATTTTGAAGCCTTGCCTTCCATTTACCTTTCCTAATAATCTTATCCGCATTTAAAATAGTACCTTCATTAGAAAAAGCTTGCTCACTTTCATTATCCTGCAACTGCTCATCTAAAAATTCCTGATAAAGCTCTAGTTTATGAAGTTCCTCTTCCATTACGAATTTCTCTTCATTTGACAGCCTGCCTTCAGTATAGGCTTTTAGCTTTTCTTTAAAATCATCACTCAAATAAATCCTCCCTTTCCAACTTCTCTTTTAAATCTTGTCTTGCCCTATAAATCAAAATTTTCAAATGTGATAAGCTTATTTTCATAGTTTCAGCAGCTTCTTTATAGGAAAAACCTCTGAATACACAAAGCTGCAAGGCTTGTTTTTGCTTTTCCGGCATATCACCTAGAAGCCTGCTCACTAAATTCAACTGCTCCTTTATTTCATAAGCATTTTCAGTATTACTTTTATCAGGTATACCTGTGAAAAAATCTTTTTCCTCTGCCAAGCTTCTTTTATTCTTTCTTTTAGAATCAATAAAGCAATTATATGCAACTTTAAAAAGCCAAGGCTTAACATTATCAGATGGACAATCTTCTAGGTATAAAAATGCTCTATAAAAGGTATCCTGTAGAAGGTCTTCCGCCAAATATTTATCACTGCATAAAAAAAGGAGGTAACGGTATATATCAGACATATACAGTTTATATATAGAATCCAAGTTTTCTTTATTCACTCACTACTCTACCTCCTTCACTCTACCAACGAATTAAAACATAAAAAGTTACAAGAAAAATAGTATTTATAATAAAATTAATTAAGTATTTTAAAGCCAATATCACATTAATATAAATTTTATGTTAAGAAGTTAATAGGGAAAATTATTCTCTAATCCAAGCTTTCTGCATCAATGAACAAACGAAACCCAGTCCCATACTGGTATACTTACCCACTATTCGGCTGGGTCTAAAGTCGTTATAATAGCTGTATATTATTAGATGATTATGTACCTTATAGCATTCATAAATGTTAAATTCTTAGGTTATATTTATTTTACACACTCAGCAACAACTATAGCAAACCATTCTCCCTCGAAAGGTAGTAAGTCAAGTTCATTTTTTTCTCCAATTGATTCTCCAATAGTTACAATTTCTATCCTATCAAAGTTTGCTTGATAATAGGCTTTTTGTATTCCTGTTTTTAAAGTAAATTCTTCTGCTCCCATAATTTTATTGTCTTTGCAAAATTCCTTTAGCATTTTAAATCCTTTAGAGTCTTCATTTATAACAACATAACTATCAAATAATGATTGTCCTATTTTTAATACTCTTTTAGCTTCATTTATTCCATCAGCAGCAAAGTTTAACATATTCTGAATCCCATAAAAAGATACAGCAGTATCAATTGTATTATCCTTAAATGGGAGATTAGTTGCATCACAAGCTATATAGTTTACTTTAGCTCCAGGATTATTTTTTTTAGCTCTCAGTCTATCATGTTTCAGCACCACAAAGCTTAAATCAGTACATATTATCTGTGATTCAGTTTCTAGATGTTTCACCAATTCTTTAAATAATGCTCCTCTGCCAGTTGCTATGTCCAGTATAACTTTGCTTTCTTTATCATTGATACTATCTATAATAAACTCTTTAGCTTTATCAACTATTACTTTTTGATTCTGTGGAACGCTTTCTGATACTTTTTTCTCTATTTCTTCGTCATTATACTGCTCATAAGATTCTGCCCAATTATTCGAAATTTCTTGTTCAAGCGAACCAAAATTAATGACTCCTTCTCTAATGGCCCAATCATGACCACCATTGCAGCTTAATTTACCTTCAACTACCTCACTATCTTCTTCCTTTTCAACTGTCAAGCTCAATTCCCCATTACATTTTGTACATTTTAATAATTTAAGAATTTCTTTATACATTCTTCTTCATCCCCTTTTTGTATAAATAAAATAATAAATAAATCTACTATCAATTTAATAATTGTTTAAACGTGAGTGTCTCTCAATTCACTTGAAGCATCCTCACCATATACAATAATTTTAATGTAATGTTTTTTTCTTTAAACAATAGTTAGCTCATAATATTTTACAAGTGCCAATTAATATCAATATATTGCACATGGATAATACAGACCATGAATAGTTATATGCTTTTCAATATTATTCTTTAACAAGCCTATATATAACTTAACTTCCCATTATTAGCCTAATTAAACCCTTATATTACAGAGGTTGTTTACACTGCTCAGATTTTGTAAATACTTTGGTAGAGGTGTTAATATGCAATCAAACAAAACTTGTCCTTTAGTTGAACAGTATTTAGGTTATCTCTCTATAATAAAAAATCGTTCTGAAAATACAATTTTAGAGTACCGTGCAGATTTACTTATATTTTTTCGGTATATTATGGATTCACGTAATATCAATATAAATGACAATAACTTTGCTCGAGTAGATTTAGAATTTATAAAATCTGTACAGCTACATGATATGTACTCTTTTATTACCAATTGCCAAGAGAATTTAAATTCTTCTGCTGGAACCCGTGCAAGAAAGATAGTTTCTATACGACAATTTTGGAAGTATCTTAAAACAAAGGCTCATGTTATTGATAATAATATTGCTGAAGAGTTGGAAACTCCAAAAATACCAAAACGGATACCAAAATATCTTAATTTAGAAGAATCAGTTCGCTTATTACTTGCATGTAAAAGCTCTCCAAGAGATCACTGCATAATAACCATTTTTTTAAATTGTGCATTAAGATTATCTGAACTTGCAAGTTTAAATATTAACCAAGTAAATAATGACATTCTATCTGTAGTCGGTAAAGGTAATAAAGAGCGAAAAATCTTTTTAACACCCGCTGCTAAAAAAGCTATAAATGACTGGCTTTACATTAGAAATTCAAATAGTGTTACCACTGATGCTTTATTCATATCTAGAAATAATAACCGTATTACTACAAGAGCTATCCAAAATATTGTAAAGAAATATGTTTCTTCTTCTGGACTAGATCCAAAATACATATCTACTCACAAGCTCCGTCATACAGCAGCAACACTTATGTATAAGTATGGAAGAGTAGATATCCGATCCCTCCAACAGATTCTTGGTCATGAAAGTGTGGCAACAACTGAAATCTATACTCATATTGATGAACATCAATTACAATCCGCAGTTAATTCTAACCCATTGGCTATGATGTTTAATTAACTTTTATAAAATGCCTGCCATCATAATCATGTAGCAGGCATTTTATATGAGTAATTGGAAGTTATCATATAACTTATCAATACTATTTGTTATCTAATATATCTCATAATCTTCCGATACAACTCATTCAGCCTACCTTGACACCCATCACCTAAGGCATCTATACCTTCATAAACATCAATACTGTCAACTTCAAATAGTCTATAAAAATCATTTTCTGCTCCAACATAGACTGATTTATTATAATTCAATAAGTGCGGAGTATATCTAAATTGGTCGCCAGTGATATCTATTATAATTTGATTATCAGCTAATAACCATGCATGAGATTGAATATCTTCAAATGAGCCATCTCTGTATGTACCACGAACACAATATATTTCAATATCGTTATCTAACAAAAACTGAGCTAATAAATCACAAGTATCACCGCAACACCCTATCGGGAAATTGCGAAATACAATGTCCTTATAAAACTCTCTCGCCTCCTTAGCCACTTCTATAGCTTCTCTAAATTGATTAGCTAAACTTTTGATATCTTTCATCATATCCTCCGTCAAATTACTATTTATCTAGTTGTTTTTTTCTATAAACTGCTCATTATTAGCCTTAAGTGAACGGTTACGGCATGTCCAATTTTATGGATAATGGGAAGTTGGTAATTAACCGACTTCCCACTTTCTTTAACTTATACTGCTTCACAATTTAAAAAATTGTTGACAGTTCTATATGAATGAGGTTTTTACTTAAAAACCTATTTAATTAACTTAGTAATAAAAACTAAATTGACCTTTTCTATCCTCACCACATACTCGAAGTGTGTTGTGATAAAAGGATGTTTCTAATCAGCATTAATATTGATTTTGCGTAAACGTGTATCCCCTAAAGCAAGGTGGCATAGAATTCAGCTGATTTATATCTTACCGCAAAATTAATCTTGAGATTTTTTTAATCCTTTTTCTTTTTCAACCACTGTCTGTTCATATCTTACAATTTTAGAATTCAGACGTTCCAAAGTTTTCTTCATATCTTCCATTCTTGCTGAGAGCTCATTACGCTGATCAATCAATAGTTCTTTTCTTGCCTCTACTGTTTCATCACCTTGTTGAAACAGAGTTACATATTCAATCAAAGCTTCGATAGGAAGACCAGCACCTCTCATACATTTGATAAATTCCACCCACCGACAGTCCTCTTCTGTATAATCTCTGATTCCACTTTTATTGCGGTTCACAGGAGGTATCAGACCGATACGCTCATAATAGCGAAGTGTATCCGGTGAAATGCCAAATTTTTCACTTACTTCTGCAATCGTCACTCGATTTACCCCCTTGTATTCCTTATTCTGCACGTAAAGATTATTAATCTTTACGCCCCTTACGTTATTTTAACCTATTATACTCTTCATCAGGTAACCTCTCAAGCCAATCGTTGAAACCTTCGTCTGAAATCAAGTGTTATAGTGCACCGACTATTTTATGCGGAACATACAATTCTTCAAGATAAGCTATGTCATCGTTCGTGAGCTTTACGTTTAATGCACCCACAGCATCGTCAAAATACTTTGCCTTTGTTGCGCCGATAATAGGGGAAGTAACTCCCTTTGAAAGCTGCCATGCAAGAGAAACTTGAGTCATTGTGGCTCCATACTTCTGAGCAAGTTCATGTACACGAAGCACAATTGCATAATCAGTTTCCTGAGTGCTATCGTATTTGGAAATTGCTGTTTTATCTGACTGGCTACGTTTTGTGTCTGTCTTCCACTCAAGGCGGGAAAGCCTTCCCGCAGCAAGAGGGCTGTATGGAGTAAGTGCTACATTCTGCTGCATGCAAATTGGAATCAGTTCCCGCTCGTCCTCACGATAAAGCAGATTGTAGTGGTTCTGCATGGAGATAAACGGTGTCCAACCATTCCGCTCAGCGACGACCTGCATATTATGAAACTGATAACCATACATTGCGGAAGCGCCAAGGGCTCGCACCTTACCAGCCTTCACAACACTATCTAGAGCCTCCATCGTCTCCTCAATCGGAGTATTGTAATCGAAGCGGTGAATGATGTAAATATCAACATAATCGGTTCCCAGTCTTTTGAGTGAGCCGTCAATTTCACGCAATATTGCTGTCTTTGAGAGCTTACCCTCATTGAAATAAACCTTGGTTGCGATAACTACCTTATCCCGGGCAACATTGTTCTTAATTGCCCGGCCCAGATACTCTTCACTGGTACCGGCTGAATAGGTATTGGCTGTGTCAAAGAAATTGATGCCAAGATCAAGAGCCCGTTTGACAAGGGTCTCACTCTCTTCAGTGCTCAATGTCCATGCGTGAAAATTGCTTCCAGGATCACCAAAGCTCATGCAACCTACGCAAAGACGTGATACTTGGAGATTTGAATTTCCTAAGTTTGAATATTCCATTTTGTTTCCTCCTCATATTCTAAAAATGGGTTTCATCTACATAAATCTTAGATAAAGCTTCATTGATACTACCTAATTCCTCCTTTGTTAACTTAACATTAGAAGCTCTCAAATTTTCTTCTAATCTATACAATTTTGTTGTACCAGGTATTGGAACGATATAAGGTTTTTGTGCTAATTCCCAAGCTAGAACTGTCTGTGCTGAAGTGGCACTTTTACTCTCAGCGATTTGTGCAATTAAGTCCAACAACGCTTGATTGTGATCAATTACTTCAGGTTTAAATCTTCCCATGAAATTTCTAAAATCACCTTCTTGGTATTTTGTATCCTTTGTATATTTTCCGCTTAAGAAGCCATTTCCGAGTGGACTATAAGCAACAAATCCAACTCCTAATTCTTCACAAATCTTAAATAACTCTTTTTCAGGTTCACGCCACACCATTGAATATTGATTTTCAACTGCTGTAACAGAGCAAACAGCATGAGCACGTCTCATATAATCTATAGGTGCGTTGGATAACCCCCAGTATTTGATTTTACCTTCAGATATTAATTCCTTCATGACACCAGCAACAATCTCTGGTTCTAATTTAGGATCAATGCGATGTTGATAGTATAAATCAATACAATCTACTTTCAGACGTTTTAAAGACCCTTCTAATTGTTCCCTAATGGATTCTGGGCTGCTATCTAATTTATGAACTAATTGTCCATTTATATTTTCTGTTCCAGTAATTCCAAATTTGGTAGCAATGATAACTTTTTCTTTATAAGACTTTAGAGCTTCACCTAATAATTCTTCATTTGCATGCCCATAAACAACAGCTGTATCGAAAAAGTTACATCCCAATTCTACCGCTCTGTGTATAAGTTTAATCATCTCTTGACGGTCTGCCACTGGACCATACGCATGATCCATTCCCATACATCCAAGTCCTATTTCTGAAACCACTAACCCTTGGTTGCCTAATTTTCTAGTTTTCATATTTTATTCCTCACTTTGTAATTGCTATAGTCTGTTTAAACCTGTGGCTTTAAAGGGCCATAGAAATAGGAAGCTGTTGCACCGCCATCAATTAAGAAGTCTGCACCAGTTATAAATGCCCCCTTGGGGCTCATCAGCAGTTCCGCTACATTGGCTACTTCATCTGCTGTTCCCGGACGGCGTGCCGGGCATTTAGCAAACATATTTTTGTAGAAATCACCTCTGGGGCCGTTAAACTCATCAATGGCCAGCGGAGTAACGATGATTCCAGGAGAGATGGAATTGATTCGTGCACCTCTTGCACCCCATTTAATAGATTCCGCCATAACTCTCTTTACGTTGCAACGTTTTGCCATCTGATAGGCGTGCAAGGTATCTTTGATATTCGACCGTTGAAGCACTTCCAGTTTCAGAAGTTCTTCTACTGGAGTACAAGCCAGCTGCTCATCTACTTCCGAACTCAGTGCAGGCATCCGATGACCGGACTGGCTAGAAATCGTCACACCAGTACCACCATCCTTAATGACCCTCCCGACTTCCTCCAGCAGAACAGCAGTACCGTACAAATCAACCTTCAAAATCACTTCAATCGGTGCCTGGCTGGGGGAAACTCCAGCGGCATTAACTAACATGGAGATTTCACCATACTTCTGTGCTTCCGCAATCAGGCTTCGGATGGAATCTCTGGACGAGAGATCGATCTCCATCGGCACCACGTCAAATCCCGCATCATTCATAATTTTAGCAATAGTCATCGCATTATCCAGTTTCTTATCGCCAACAACGATCTTTTTGCCAAAGCCCATTCTTCTGGCAATAGCCATACCAATCTGACCGGCACCGGTCCAAATCATTACTTCTTTCATTCGATCTTTCCTCCAGTTCTTAATTTAAAGATTCTTTTCAACCCATTTAGAAATTTCTTTCTCTGCTCCCTTCACACTGCCGCCTCTAATTGCAAGGCCCTTTTCCACCTTGGCACCTGTACAAAGCTTTTTAATATCACTTTCACTACGTCCCATACCACTACCTTCATGGGTACAGAATGGGATGATTGTCTTTCCTGAAAAATCATAGGATTCCAAGAAGGTAAAGACCGGCATTGGAAAGGTTCCCCACCAATTAGGATATCCTAGAAATATCACATTATAAGACTCCACGTTATCAACATGATGAGTTAATTCTGGTCTAGCATTCTCACGCAGTTCTTTTTTAGCAACTTCTGTGCACTCTCTATAATCCTCAGGATAAGGCTTCACTGCTTCTATACGGAACATATCTGCTTCTGTTATCTTTTGAATCATTTTTGCTGCCACTTCTGTATTACCTACAGGTAAATTTACAATATTGCCGCTTACATAGTTATTGCCTTCCCTTGTAAAATAGGCTATCAAAACTTTTCCATTCATAATTTCATTCCTCACTTTCTTTTATCACTACTCTACTCCTTGGAGTTAACTCCAAGTCAATAGTTTTTCTGTAAAATTGTCGTAACGTTTTTGTATAAACTTGTAATAAGCTTTTGTAAACTATTTTACTTATATTCCCTGATTCTCCTTGTATTTCGCTTCATTAGTGATGCCAATATATTAAATAAGAACTGACTGATTGTTTCAGCCAGTTCTTACTCTATATGCAATATCAATTAATTCTATCTTACTAAGCCTGTTAGATATTCAACCATTTGTGGATCATAATGTGAGAAGAACAAACTTTCTCCTTTGTCCAAAGCAGCAATCACATTCATATCCTCTGTTGTTAATTCAAAATCAAATATATCGATATTTTGTATCATTCTTTCCTTACTAACTGATTTAGGAAGAACTGATACTCCTCTTTGAATAAGATATCTTAATGCAACTTGAGCAATTGTTTTTTTATACTTATCTCCAACTGCTTTTAATATTTCATTACTAAATAAGTTATTTTTCCCTTCGGCAAAAGGTGCCCAGGCCTGGATTTGAACGCCATATTTTTTCATAATTTCCTGAGCCTTTGCTTGTTGATTAAACACATGCGTTTCAACCTGATTTACTGCAGGCACAACTTCATTGAACTTGATAAGGTCTATTAATCTATCCGGATAAAAGTTGCTTACACCGATTGCTTTAAGTTTTCCTTCTTTATATAGATCTTCCATTGCACGATATGTTCCATAATAATCATTAAATGGCTGATGTATTAATACTAGATCTATATAATCAAGCTGTAGTTTTGTAAGTGATTCTTCAATAGATTTCTTTGCCTTTTCATATCCGGCATTTGAAATCCATACTTTTGTTGTAATGAATAATTCCTCTCTTGGAACACCACATTTCTCTATAGCTTTTCCAACAGCCTCCTCGTTACCATATGCCTGAGCAGTGTCGATTAATCGATACCCCACTTCTATTGCATCCAGTACACATCTTTCACATTCCTCATGATCTGGAATCTGGAATACTCCATAACCTAAAATTGGCATTTTGACACCATTGTTTAATTCTACATACTTCATATGAATCTCTCCTCTATTAATATTTATTACTTAATCACGAATAAAATTTGTCATTGGACCTGTTATGTCTTCAGGCACATCAACATTACTTTCTTTTTTGCACTTAATTAAATATGCCATATTGTTAGCTAGTACTTTCAAAGTTCTTACACCTTCATTATCTTTCATAACATCTTCGGGTGTATAGCCATGTATTTGGTTCCAATAATTTGATGAAACAATTGGCATTTGACAAATTGTAAAGTACTTGTTTAATTGATCAAATGCAGCACTTGCACCACCTCTACGGCAGCTAACGATAGCTGCTCCAAATTTCAATCTCAAAGAACTTCTTTCAATGCTATAGAATAATCTATCAAAGAAAGAAGTAGCAGAACCTGTGGCACTAGCAAAATGAACTGCAGATCCTAAAATAATTCCATCAGCATCTTTCATATCTTCTGCTACAGTGTTCACTAGATCATTATTAATAATGCATTTTCCTGTTTTTTTACAACTTCTACATCCAGTACACCCGGAAATTGATTTAGTGCCAACTTGATATATTTTTGCCTCTACTCCATTTTTTTCTAATTGGTCTTTTATTATACTTAATCCAGTATAAGTACATCCCCGTTGATTAGGACTTCCATTTATTAAAATAACCTTCATATCTTCACAAATACCTTTCCTATTGCATATCTCTTCTTTTATTAATAAGTTCCACGAAGAAGTCAACAGTACTTGCTTCTTGATGTGAAAAGAATAAACTATTTCCGGTATCTAATGTCTTAATTGCATCCATATCCTCTTTTGACAATTCAAAATCAAATATATCAAAGTTTTCTTGCATTCTTTCTATATGTGTAGATTTTGCTAAGGCAACAACCCCTCTTTGAATTAGCCATCTTAAGATAACTTGAGCCACTGACTTCTGATATTTTTTACCGATGCTATCCAAAGTAGAATTAGTAAACATATTACTTCTGCCCTCACCAAAGGGAGCCCACGCTTCAATTTGAACCTTGTTCTTAATCATATTATCCTGAGCCTTTATTTGTTGATTAAACGGATTTGTTTCCACCTGGTTGACCTGAGGAGTAATTTCGTTAAAAGCACAGATATCAGACAGTCTGTCAGGATAGAAATTGCTCACTCCAATGGCTCTTACTTTCCCCTCTTTATACATTTCCTCTAAAGCGTGATAAGAGCCATAATAATCACCAAAAGGTTGATGCAGCAAAATCAAATCCAAATAATCCGTTTTTAGTTTTTTCATTGATTCCAAAACAGACGCTTTTGTTTTTTCAGAGCCATAATTATCTATCCATACTTTTGTAGTAATAAATAATTCTTCACGAGGTATGCCACATTTTTCAATAGCATTTCCTACTGCTGCTTCATTAAAATACGATTGTGCAGTATCAATTAAACGATACCCCACCTTAATTGCATCCAATACGCATCTTTCACATTCTTCTTGGGATACCTGATAAACCCCATATCCTAAAAGAGGCATTTTTACCCCATTGTTTAATGTCACATATTCCATATTGAATCCCTCCTTGATTCTCAAAGCACTTTATCGTACAATATGATTATAGTATCCGGTTGTTACTACCGGTCAATACTTAAAATGTCCTTGGGGGGAAATTAATATGTATACAATGAAAGAGGCATGCCAAAAAGTAGGCATGACATATGAAACTCTAAAGTTTTATTGCAATGAGGGATTAGTCCCAAATGTGAAAAGAGATAAAAACAACTATAGGATTTTTGACGATAGAGATATTAATTGGCTTAATAGCCTATCTTGCCTTAAAAAATGTGGAATGAGTATTCAAGATATGAAAATCTATGTCGGCCTATGTCTTAAAGGTCAATCAACAATTCCTGAACGCAAGATAATGTTAGATAAACAGAAGTCAGATTTAATGAATAGAATACTAGAATTAAATGAATGTGTTGATTTCATTGACAATAAGCAACAATTCTATGATGATGTACTTGTAGGAAAAGTTAAGTATCATAGCAACATAATTAATATAGCGGATTAATGCAAAAGACCGCAGCTTAAGAACTTATTCTTCTTAAGCTGCAGTCTATCAATTCATTTGGATTTATTTCAGTTTGCTATATTCTTCGTCCGTTACAGGTTCTAGCCATTCGTTGCTTGAGCCTTCCTTGGGAACTGATAATGAAAGGTGCGCAAATGCTTCATCCTTCACTGCACCATGCCAATGCTTAATTTCCGGTGCTATATACACTACATCCCCGCTTTTCAAAGGCCTGGCCTCTTTACCGTACTCCTGATACCAGCCATGTCCACCCACACAAATAAGTATCTGTCCTCCGCCATGATGGATGTGCCAATTATTGCGGCACCCTGGTTCAAAGGTAACATTAGAGATAAATACTTCCTTGTCATTCAAGAGACTTAAGTAGCTCTTACCAATAAAATATGGAGCATATGTCACATTTTCCTCGCCCAATGTAAAATCAGATACTTTTTCTAATTCTTTTCTTTCCATGTAATTGTCACTCCTTCAATTTTCACTTTGCTGATGATTCAGTATATACTTCTTTCGCCAATGCAAAAGCTGCCCACGCATTCGGCCATCCTGAATAGAAAGCAAGATGCGTGATGATTTCTGACATTTCCTCTGCACTTACTCCATGATTCTTTGCATTGGTTATATGATATTTTAGTGAATTGTCAAATATCCCTTTTGTCATCAGTGCAGTTACAGTAATGATACTGCGATCTCTTGCTGATAATTTATCTTCTCTTGACCAGACCTCTCCAAAAAGAACATCATCGTTTAATTCCGCAAATTTTGGTGCAAATTCTCCAAGGGCATCTCTGCCTGCTGTTTGTTTTTTCATAGTTTCATTTCCTTTCTTTAATATCTAGTTATAAAAGTCTTTAATTTCCTTCACTCAATACTTATTTGCCTATTGAATCCTTTAACCTTCCACCGAATACTGGGAAGAAGCTGTGCTCTCCATAATTTGGGATGTGTTCTACATTTTTGAGCACTTCCATGTCCTCATGGCTGATAATAAAATCAAGCTCTGCATTATTCCTCATGTGATCTGGGTTTGCTGTCTTAGGGATTACTACAAGACCAAGCTGAAGACAATAACGCAGGCAAAGCTGAGCAATTGATACACTATGTTTATCTGCCATTGCCTTAATCTCTGCATTATCTAATACTGCACCATGTGCAATTGGAGAATATGCCTCAACGAGTATATCATTATTCTGGCAGAACTCAATCAATTCAAATGGTGTGTTGCTGATATGAGCAAGGATCTGATTTACCATAGGCTTGATTTCGCAATTAGCAAGAATATTCTCCAAATCGTCTTTAAGGAAATTGGAAAGGCCAATTGCTTTTACCTTTCCTGCCTTATATGCATCCTCCATAGCTCTCCATACTTCCTTATTCTCCTCAAAGTAGCGATTCTCCTTTTCACGAAATTCCATCCAAGGCTGAGGGCTGTGGATGATTAAAAGATCAACATAGAAAAGTCCCATTTTCTCCAGCGATTCATCAATTGATTTTGCTGCGTCATCATAGGTTTTTGCTTCTGCCGCAACCTTTGTTGTGACAAAAAGATTTTCTCTAGCTGCACCGCAAGTCTTGATTCCTTCACCAACACCAGCTTCATTCATATAAGCCTGTGCGGTATCAATATGTCTGTAGCCTGTAGCCACTGCATCGCGAACTGCCTGTGCTGCCTGTGCATTGTCAAGCAGCCAGGTACCTAGACCTAACTTTGGAATTTGTACTCCATTTGATAATTTATAAGTTTCATTAAACATGTTGTTCGTCTCCTTTATATGCTTTATTTTTAGGGATTTGCGAAATGCCTTAACCCATTGCTTTAAAATACTATTCGTGTTACACTCTGACTAACAAGTTCGATTATATTCTACAACTTAAAGTTAACTTTAAGTCAATACTTTTATTAAAGTTTTTAATTCTAAATTATTATGGAGGATAAATAAATGATTTATACAGTTGGTGAAATGGCAAAGCGGCTTGATGTTGCTGCTTCAACGTTAAGATATTATGATAAAGAAGGTTTACTTCCATTTGTAGAACGCTCCGGCGGTGGTATGCGTATGTTCAAGGATGAAGATATGTCATGGCTAAAAATTATTGAATGCCTGAAAAAAACAGGTATGCCAATTAAGGACATTAAACATTTTATCGACTGCTGCATGGAAGGTGATTCCAAGATAGATGAGCGACTATCCATCATAGAATCGCAGCGGGATGCTTTGATAAAGCAAATGAACGAAATGCAGGAAATGCTCGGTATGCTAAATTATAAGTGCTGGTATTATGAAACCGCAAAAAAAGCAGGAACATGTGCTGTTCACGATGATATGCAAACAGACAATGTTCCTGAGGAATATCATAAATTTTTAAGTGAAAAATAGAGACTAATTAATTCTTATATCAAAAGCACTCTATGAGTTCTCAACTCGAGAAATCACAGAGTGCTTTATTATTTCAAGCCTTTCTTCCAAGGTTACTACCACGGTGCCGGCAAATAATCCTTCCTGCAAAGGGGCTTTCAATTGTGGCATAGTCTAACTTATTAATAAGGAAACATATCTAGAATAATTCACCAACTTATTGTTTGGTTCTCCGTAATTAATCCTATATAAGATTATGTCATAATTTCCTACATTTCTGACATTTTGAATATAAGAAAGGAGCACATTGGCGCTCCTCATATGCCCATCATACTGACAACACTTTATATATAAAACTTTAAAGAACTTAACTTCTCATTATTAGCCTAATGAGAAACGCTATAGTAATTATTTTTATCTTCAATGATAGCACTTCATCAAGATGACTTTTTTCTTTATTATTCCACTGCCGTCTGATTTCATTTGAAAATCCAAGTAAATCTAAGAAACACACAATTGCTTTACCTTTATATATTTTGTTACCACTTATTATTACATTTTTAACCTCCAACCCTGTCGTTTTCACCTTAACGCACGTAATATTTTAATGAAATCAAGAGAATAATACTGATTGCTATTTATTGTTTTTTAAATACTCTTTTATAGCTAAGTTAGTTCTAGATAAATAGGAACATGTTATTCCGCTTCCAGTACTTGATTGCATAACGCCAATATATTGACAGCCATCGTTGTATGGTATTTGGTGAGAATTCATGATAACATTGAATCCAGAACGCTTTACATATTGCTCACCTGCATCAGTTAGTTGTATTAACGCAATACCATGTTTTGAAGCATATTCGATTGCACCTGATTGAAAATTTGAAGATGAAATCAATATACCTTTATTTGCCCCACAAGCACGAATTTTATCATAAAGGACCTGAACCTTCTCTCTTGAAATACTTGACTTATAATGTTTACATTCAAGAATGGTTTTGTATATTATACCCATAAGGCTAAATTCAATATAACCATCAATCTGATAATTGCCATCATCAACTTCTATTATTTTGTTATGCTGAACTTTGCAGTCGTCCAAATGTTTTACTTGCTGGAATAATATTTGCAAAGAATATTTTTCAAAGTCTGTAGGACTCATGGCAAGCACAGATTCATATGTCGGTATAAACATAATTACTTCTTTCCCCATATGTAGAATTAATGGAGTTCCTAGTATTACACTACTACTTCTACATATCACCTTTCTACAAGAATAATAAATGCCTCTTATCAAGCTTACTAGTAACAAGCAAAAGCCTGAGAAAAGAGAACTTTAAAGATTCAATGTTTAAAATCTATTATCGTGAACCGCCGATCAATAATTTCAAATTTTCCCATGTCCATTTGTAGATTTTGTCACTGCCTTTTGCTGCTTTTGGCTTCACGCATGTCTTGTCACTTCGTCCTTTGAGTAAAAAATAATCTACGTTCTCTTCTTGGGCAATTTTAAGCTCTGCTGATACTCCTGCCGCAGAGTCAGTATATTCGCCGCATACTACAACAACCACATCACATCCTTTTATTCTTGTACGAGCTTTTTTCTTCCAATCTTCATTAATTGCCTCTTTGATAGACATATCAGTAATATTAAATGGAGAATCTTCATTTTTTGCTTGCCCTAAAAGCAGTGTTTTAAGATCTGAATCGTGATCGTAGTCGAAACTGATAAACGTTCTTGTTTTTGTCATTATTGTGATCTCCCCTTTAAATTAAATTTTCTTTAACCAACCGCCAATAGTGCTGGCCAACAGGCGTAAGTTTGCACGACTTTGACTTCATGGCAGCAAAATACATATGTTCCTCTTCACACGGAACAATAATTCCTACACCTTCTAGTTTCTGCAAATCTGAAAAAAGCTTCACATTGTCTTTGTCTGCATATGGCTCAATAACCTCGTGATCTACTATTGGAGAGTTTGTTGGCTCGAATGAAGGATTGAGTCTTACCTCAGTATCTGATTTGTCAAAATAATTTATAATTCGCCTTATAATAACCTCACTTACCTGGGGTATAACTTTTCTGAGTGGAGAAAATCGAGTTACATTTGTTTTGAATACTGGGCGTTGTTCCCAGGGTCCAAGTGCTTTATCTATGTATGCATATATCCCACCTGGAGTTACATATCCTGTTATATCTGCAGCTCCACCAGATAAAGCCGACAAAAATAACGATGTAAATACTCCATGACCTGCAATTTCCAATGCTGGTTCATCAGATTTGCTTGCAGTCAATAGTGTGACTCCTTCAGAAATAATCGATATGGTCTGACCTTCTGTACTAATGCGGCCTAAAAAACCAGAATGACAACAATCTAAAACAACTACTTTATTTTTGCATTTTGATTTATTTACAATAGTTAAGATATCTTGCATAGATACACCCATATCATGCTCACAGTAATCTGGAGTAACAATGTTACCACCCACAGCATCAATGTATCCATGTCCAGAAAAATAAAATAACGCAACATCAGCATCGCCAGCAAAACAATCCTCAATATGTCCACGAAGTATTCCCTTTGAATTTACATCAAGAACTTTTTTGACAGCAAAATTTGCCGAACCATCCCCATTACGTTCCAAAATTTGTGCAACAGCATTTGCATCATTTATGCACCCAGTGAGAGGGCATTGCGGGTAGGTGTTAATTCCAACTACTAATGCTTTCCTCATAACTCTTCTCCCTTTTTATATGAATTCATTATTTGCGAATAGCTGATAATATTGAACTGGTTTGCCATTTAACAATCTCATCCGCAGCATTTTTTACAACGCTTGAAGTTTTCTCCGACCCCCAAGGCTCAATTGCAATAATTCGCTTTGGATAAGTAAATCCACTTTTTGCTAATTCGATTTCTATATTAATCCATTTACTATAAGTAGACTATACGCCTGCAAGAATAAGAATACAGCTTGCTGGTGCCATTTGTGCTTTTATTGCTTCTTTCAATTGCCATTGATATGGTGCATTGTGGATTGGGTTATTTTTTGGAACCGAGTAATTCCTATATTTGAAATAAAGATCAGCATTCAATAATGAAATCAACTTTCCATATGCATCAGAATAATTCCAAGAGTGACTTATAAACAGATTATACATATACTTTCTTTCCCTCCCCATACTTTACATCAATAGATTCATTTACAACAAATAGCTCGACAAATTCATGCAAACTCCTTCCATCAATTCATAATTTATCATAATATTGTAAATTTAATTTATTATACTCATATATAGACATCTGCCAACTTCACATTATAGACATAATGCCTCATCAAATATTTTCACTTACTTCATTATTCTACAACTTAGTCCAAATTCCTCCAGAATAATAAATTTTACCTATCAAATAAATATAAAAAACCGTTCAAAACTCTACATCAGCACTCAACCATCCCCTATATTCCTTTAGTAGATAACTTAACTTTCAGGTATTTTAAAATAAAACATCTTTTTGTGTGTTGAGCACTCCCACTGTTCCATCTTGCTTTTCAATTATTGTCTTCACTTCAAACAATCCAAGTCCAAATCTGCCAGCCTCTCTGTTATGGGATTTATCTACTCTAAGTGAGCATTTACCAATTCCATTAATATTGATATCAAAGAGAAAAGCACCCATCTTTCATGAACTGCACCCAGTTGATTAGACAGGGTGCAGTCACAATGATTAGTGCTTTTCTCTTGAATCAAGTATTAAGTTAAATATTATTCTGCATCAAAATCAATAAAGTACTTTCTTTCTGGTGCATGTATCGTGAGTGTCGCCAAATTGATATTGTCCTCTAAAATATCCACTCTGTATTCGAACATTATATCGTCATTTTGCTTCTTCATGAATAAGTAGCTTCCTTTTTCTTGACCCTCGGCCTCATCACTTATTTCATTGTAGATTACTTCCCCACTGACTTCTCCAGGATATCCTGATTTTCTTATCTTTTCTTCTATTGCTTTAAAAAACTGTTCCATTTTTAGCTCTCTTTCTTTTTTTATTTGCAAAGTAACTTTTCTTAAGTTATCTCTGCAAATATATATTTATCTTTAAATCAAGTATATACTATGTTTGTAAATAAGAGTATCCCTAACTATTATTAATTAATGCGCAGAGCAAAACCTCATAACTCATACGCCTGTCACCTACATCCTAATTAAAGGCATGCTCATACATCTTGGACCTCTTCGACCTCTGAATAATTCATAGGATTCAAACTCTAACACTTCTATATTATTTTTCCTTAGTGTTCCGTTTTTCTTTAATTTTATGTTTTGGGAATTCTTTATTTAACCCCATATTGCACTGGCATCAGTTGAACTTCTGCTTAAGCGAGAGAAATCTGCTTTAACGAAGGAATTAGTTGATAATATTAGGAATATAAAACCAATAGCCATAATAATAGCAAAGGACATTATTGGAGTAACAATAAATCCATGGATTTCAATGGCTAAGCCCTGCTGAACAAGGGCCTCTTTGGGCAAATTTGTTTTCTCCAAAACCACCATTCGAAAAAAAGCGGTGGCATAGGTCATTGGATTAAAATAACCAACGTATCTAAGAGTCTCAGGCAGCATGGATAATGGAATATATGCTCCGGATATAAAGGTTAATGGCATGGTTATGGCAGTCTTAACTATTTGGAAGGTTTGACCGCTGCGTACGACTGTTGCCAAATATAGCCCAACACCGGAAAAAACAACTCCAACACTGACCATAGCTAAAAGTACCCACAGCGGTGTTATCCAGGAAGTAAATTTAATACCTATAAATAATCCAAGAATTAAAATCATACATCCCTGTATGGTTGATACCGTTGCTGCAGACAATAGTTGCCCTATAGCAACAGTTATCCTTTTAACCGGCGAGACTAAAACCTCTTTCATAAAGCCGCTTACCATATCATCAACGGTTGATGAGGCAAGATTCAGGGAATTCTCAAACACTGTAGTTATAATGACCCCTGAGAGCATATATGCAATGGGATTTTCTATTGAACCAATCTTAAAAATAGCTCCAAACACATATACAAAGAAAAAAGGAAAGACCAGTGAAAAAATTAAACCTGTTTTATTTCTTATGAAGGCTTTAAGGCCTCTCTTCCACAATGCAAATATCGTATTCATACTATGCTTCCTCCCTAATCTTTCTGCCGGTTATTTCTAAGAAAACATCATTAAAGGTACCTTTTTTTATTTCAATGTCAGTAATTACTTCCTTTTGCAGACTTAAAACCTTAAGTAAGAGATTTGTGTTTTCAGCATCAACCTTGTAATAGCCATCCTTTTTCACATAGTTCATTTCATATTGAGTAAGTATCTGCTCGAGCTCAGAATCATCCTTTGTAGTGATAAAGGCCTTATCCCTTGTATACTCTTTTTTGAGTGCATAGGGTGTATCATGGGCAACTATTTTGCCGCCGTCTATAATTGCAATCTTATTGCAGATTTCTGCTTCCTCCATGTAATGAGTAGTTAGAAAGATAGTTATATTTCTTTCCTTTTGAAGCTTCACAATATACTCCCAAATATGAGCTCTGGTTTGTGGATCAAGCCCTGTGGTAGGCTCATCTAAAAATAAAACCTTTGGGTAGTGAATTAACCCGCGGGCAATTTCGGTGCGACGTTTCATTCCGCCTGATAAAGCACCAACTAATTTCTTTCTTTCACCTAATAAATCAACTAAATTTAGAACAAACTTAATACGCTCCTCAACTTCCCTTTTAGGAACATGATAAAACACACAGTGTAGTTTAAGATTCTCTTCAACTGTCATTTTTGAATCTAAGGTTGACTCCTGAAACACAACTCCAATTGCTGATCTAACTTCACCTTTTTGTGCAGTAACATCCTTTCCATCTATTAAAAGGGTCCCTGATGTCTTTTCAAATATTGTACACAGCGTATTTATGGTAGTGCTCTTACCTGCACCATTGGGTCCTAAAAAAGCGAAAATGCTCCCTTCTTCCACAGTAAAAGAAATATCATTTACAGCTGTAAAGTCACCATATTTTTTAGTAAAATTTCTAACCTCAATTATAGGATTCATATCATTATTCCCTTCATTTGTTTTATCTTATATATCAATTATCTCTGATAATCCACAATTTTAATCACTTTATAAGATTATAAATAAATTTACTTATGAAATAACCAATAAAACCAACCAGATTATTGGTGCCGCTGTTATGAGTAAACTACTTCCGCCATTACAACATCTAGTATAGCTTCCTTATTTCCATTAGAAATAGTAATTGTGCTGCCCTCTCCCGGTTCATCCTGCTCAATTATCAGTAAATTCTTTTCTTCAACAACTATTTCCTCTTCTCCAAACAATAGCTTCATACTATTTCCTACAGGGTATAATGCTCTTATCACATTACTCGATTCATTGTGAGTTAACTCTAATGTTACTTCAGAACCTGATGCAACCTTGATATTTTTAAGCCTGCCTGTGCACCCCTCTTTACTCATTAGATTAAAGTCTATAACCTTTCCATAGCTTACAGTATCCCAGTCTCCCATAAAGCTATCCTGTTCAAATTCTCTTAGCACTTTACTATATCTTCCTAAGTGTTCTAGTTTCATCTCTCCAGCTAAAACCATTAATTTTCTAGATACACCCTGAAGCTTTGTAAAGTTTGATTTTTCATCAGTTACTGTAGCCGAACTTAATCGAAACAAAAAATTTCTTTCTGCATAACTGCCGTCTTCCGGATAGATATAGAGCTCTGTTGTATCACCGCCAGACCATTTGGTTGTTGTAAAATCAGATTTCTTTAATATTTTAAGATTCATATACTACATCCCCTATCTTTTAAATCTTTCTACTCTAGCTGCTAAATCTAGAGAGCATGCTCCCTTTAGTACAATCATTTGATTTTGTTAAGATTTGTTCATAGCCTTTATCTCTATTTTACCATTTTTTATTGGATTTCAGAGAAAAAATTCAATGCCATTATACTAAAGAATAATTAAAACATTGCACGTAAATAATATAATCGTCTAAATAACTAATGGAGGTGTTTTTATGAAGACCGAACGTGCAAGAGAAATCGCTACTTCCCCGGATATGGCTAATGTAGAATATAATGGTTCCCCAGTATATATAGAAAAAGTTAATGAAATCAATAATACAGCTTATATCCACTTACTAAGTGAACCAAAAGATCAAATTAAGGTTCCTGTAACAAGCTTAATAGAACGCAAGTAGTTTAGATGATTCTATTGCAAGAATCTTTAAATTTAAAAAAGCCCGGCATTTGCCGAGCTTTTCTTTATTAACCTTCAACTCTCAACTTTTCAAATACTCTAATTTTCATTCTTTTCTCCATAAAAACTTCCCTGCTTATTTATAAATAACCTCATTGTATTATATTATAGCTCTCATATATTAACTAAAAAGTTATACTTCATAATTTAAAATAAAAAATCATATACTTCTTTATAGAGAAAAGCTACAATATTTCTCTTGAAAACCTTTACAAATTACTCATTAGTATCTATTAATAATACTTTAAAGTTATGTCCAAGCCTCAACAAATACTCTGCGGACTTGTATAAATGCTTTTGAAATATTAATCTTGGAGGATTAAAAAAATGGAAAATAACTATTTAGAAACTCAAAAGCGCATTGGTTACACCCCTCGCAAACAAACTCCACTTGGGACCTATGAAAAGTTAGGATTTATGTGTGGTCTAGAAGTTCATCAGCAGCTCAAAACAGACAAGAAACTCTTTTGTCATTGTCCTGCAGGTGTCTTTCAGGAAAAAGGTAAATTTCATGCTGAAGTGATAAGACATATGAGGCCTACCTTAAGCGAAATGGGCGGATACGACGGTACTGCACTTATGGAGTTTAAAACAAAAAAGACTATTATATACCGTATTGCCAACGAGACCACCTGCACCTATGATGTTGATGATACACCTCCTTTTAAGATAAATAAGCAAGCACTGCAAATTGCATTAGAAATTGCATTGCTTCTTAAAACTAATATTGTAGGTGAGCTGCATATCACACGCAAGCAATATCTTGATGGCAGTATTCCTACTGGTTTTCAGCGAACAGGTATAGTAAGCATTGAAGGGCAGATACCCTTAAGAAACAAGATAGTTAGGATAATTCAGCTTAGTATAGAAGAGGATTCTTGTCGTGAAGTTTCAGACATTGGTCACGTAAGAGTATATACAACAGACAGGTTAGGCATGCCGCTTATAGAGACTGTTACCTACCCAGATATGAAAACTCCAGATGAAGCTTACGAAGCTGCCCAGTATATTCGTTTTCTAAACCGCAGCACCGGTAAAGTAAGGACAGGCATTGGCGCTGCACGTGAGGATGTTAACGTTAGTATTACTGGAGGCACTAGAGTGGAAATTAAGGGAGTGTCTCGAATTAGCTCAATACCAGAATTAGTACACAATGAAGCCTTTCGCCAGAAGAGCCTTTTAGAAATCAAAAGTGATTTATTAACAAGAATACCCTTCTTCCAAGAATGGAAAATTAGTCATGTAATTATAAATGAGAACAATGTAGCTGCCTTATCTAATCAAGTTTTTGAAGCTTTAAATAAAAACTATGCTTTAGTGGCAGTAAACTTGCCAGGCTTTAAGGGCATTCTCTCGTTTTTTACTCAACCTGGCCGAATGTTCGCAGATGAAATCTCTGACAGATTAAAAGTAATTGCTTGTATTGAAAAACCCAATATGACACATTCAGAAAGCTTGGACAGTGATAATAAATCTATTAACTTTAAATTTATTTCTAAACTACTCAATGCCAAAAATGAGGATGCTCAAATACTTTTATGGGGTCCTGAAGCTGATATACCCACAGCACTAGAAACCATCGAAGAACGCTGCAGGATGGCCTTTATTGGAGTACCTAATGAAACAAGAAAGTCTTTAGAAAATGGTATCACTATGTTTGAACGAGTTTTGCCTGGGGCTGACCGTATGTATCCTGATACTGATTCTGCGCCTATTTCAATCAGCGAGGATTTAATAAGTAGTGCCCGTAGTATGCTTCCAAAGGCTCTAAATGAGAGTATAGCTCAGCTTGAAAACTGGAAAATACCTAGGGACACTTTCTTCTATCTTTTGAAAAACAATCTAGTTCCTCTTATGGAGAGAATTTCTAATGATATTAAGATAAAACCTATAATTATTGCAACTTTACTAGCTCACAGACTTAAACACCTACAAGGAAAATTTAATACCAATTTATCCTTTAATTTCGAAAAAATATATGACCTTTTTGCCTTCATGAAAGAACATAATTTAGAGTATGATATCGCTTATGATATGCTGCCTGTAATATATACACATCCTGAAATGGAAATGATGTCTGTATTAAAGAGTATAAACTTTACTAAGCGCAGCAGAGATAGCATTCTTTCAATGATTCCATCTATGAGTAAAAATTTCAATGAAATTAATACTTCAAAGGATAATAAAGCAAAATTTAAGTGGATGATGAAAGAATTACGTAAAATAGCCCTTGGGAACATCCCTCTTAATGAACTTGCTGATATTATAGCAAAGGGGGAATATGATCATGAGTGATATTTTAAAGGGTTATAAAGGTACAGCCTTAGAAGTTTTAAAAAGCTTTAATATACGAGTCTGGAGTGAGGCCGTTATAAAGACTACTCGCGGTGAATTTAAGGGAGTTTTACTTCCACGTTCTGAAAACGACGATGATAAACATATAGTAATTAAGCTGGCCACTGGATACAATATAGGAATTGCTGTTGATACAATTCTCGATATGAAGGAATTTAATTTTAAAGAAATTCAATATAAAATTCCGGAAAGGGAGTTTCCTACTTCCAAAGAAAAACGTAATGTGAAATTACTGGGTACAGGCGGCACCATAGCCTCCCGTCTTGATTATCGTACCGGAGCTGTTATTCCTGCATTCTCACCAGGTGAATTATATGGTGCTGTACCCGAACTTGCAGACATTTGTAATCTAAGTACTGAGAAGCTTTTTGCTGTATTTTCAGAAAATATGGGGCCTGCAGAGTATAAAGTTCTAGCTCAATCTATTGGAGAAGAAATTAAGAAAGGTACCCATGGCATTATCATAGGTCATGGTACTGACACAATGAGTCATACAGCAGCAGCTCTATCTTTTATGGTACAAAACTCCCCTATTCCCATTGTCATGGTTGGGTCGCAGCGCTCATCAGATAGGCCATCTTCTGATGCAGCCCTAAACCTGATTCATGCAGCAAAAACAGCCTCAGATTCTGATATTGCTGAAGTAATGGTTTGTATGTTTGGACCAACCTCCGACGAATACGGCTTATTACACCGTGGTACTCGAGTACGAAAAATGCATTCCTCCTACCGTTCAACTTTTCGTACTATCGGAGATATTCCACTAGCAATGGTGAATCGGCAAAAAATAACACCTCTTCGTATGGATTACAATCACCGCCGCAGTGACAATAAGGCTAATATAACTCCTGTGTTTGAAGAACGTGTATCTCTGCTTTATTATTATCCAAATATGAATCCGGATATAATAGATGCTATGATTGACCTGGGCTATAAAGGCATTGTTATAGCAGGTACAGGTCTAGGTCATATTAATAAACTGCTCTACCCTGCAATTAGACGTGCTGCTGAAAAAGGAGTAGCCATCTATATGACAGTGCAAACTCTTTGGGGATATGTTAATATGTTCGTCTACGATACAGGTAGAGATTTAATGACTATGGGTATAATACCTGCAGAAAATATGCTGCCAGAAGTTGCTTATATTAAACTAGGCTGGGCATTAGGGCAAACTTCCGATTTATCAAAAGTTAAAGAAATAATGCTTACTCCTGTATGCGGAGAAATTACAGAGAGAGAACCATACAATGGATATCTAATTTATCAAGGTGGTATTCCTGAGGTAGAAGAATTCATTAAAAAGTTTCATAAGTAATATATTCTCTATACCAATTTTAAAGAAGATTATAGCAGCACAAACCCCTATACAATTTTAAGTATAGGGGTTTGTGCTGCTTTCTTGAATTCTAAATAAGCAATTATATTGATTATATTATGGCGTCACTACATTACTACATCAAGTTCTCAATCTTTTAAAAGGAAAAATCTTTCTTTCCCCTATTTCAGGATGCCTGCAGAGAAAAATAATAAACCAACTTGTTAGTATGATACCTTTCATTATACTGCTAAGGCTTATGCTCCACCAAACTCCGGACAAACCCAATCCTGCTGATAATAGTAGTGCACCTGGAATTCTCAAGGTATTAAAAACAATACCATTTAGAGAAGGCGGTACTGTTCTTCCAAGTCCATTAAAAGCTCCTGAAGTGGTTATTTCTATACACATAAAAAATTGTGAAACCCCAAGTATTCTTAGATATACTATTCCTTCTTTTACAACATCCTTCTCCCGTATAAAAATCGAGAAAATTGGTCCCGGCAAGAATATTAAGAGACTTGACGTTATTAATCCTATAACAGAAATAATGCCTAAGGCTGTAAAATATCCTTTATAAATTCTACCCCACTTTTTCGCACCAAAGTTTTGGCCCACAAAAGCGGCTAAAGCTGTTTGAAAGCCTCCAGCTGTCATCCAGGATAGGGACTCTATTTGTGATCCAACACTTTGCACTGCAATAGGTGTAGGGCCCCAATTTGAAAGTATTCTGGCAATTACCATAGCTATAAGCGTAAAAGCACCACTTTGAAGTGCTACAGGCAAACCAAATCTCACTATTTTTTTCATGTGCTTCCAGTCAGGTTTTTGCAAAAATTTAATACCCGTAAAGTAATTAGTTTTTGTCCTTATAACAAAAATATAAATTGTTACTGCAACAAATTGAGCAAATATGGTTGCAATAGCTGCTCCTGCAACCTCAAGCCTGGGGAAAGGCCCTATTCCTAATATTAGTAATGGGTCCAATGTTATAGCAATTGCCAGCCCTATAGTGTTGATAATAAAAGGCGTCCTGCTGTCTCCATGCCCATTAAAAATGGCTGTAAGAACAGGAGGCAAAAAGAAAAACACCATGCCCAGTGAAATTATGCCTAAAAAACTTGATGCATTGTTTATAATATCCTCGCCTTGAAGATTAAATAAGCCTATAAACTGTCTTCTAAATATAAATATAGTAGCTCCATAGAGCAGTGCAAAAAATACATTCAGCTGTACTGAATGTCTAATATAGCTTTTAGTTTCCTCTGTATCCTTCTTTCCTACTGATTGTGCTATTCCAACTGCAGCTCCTATTTGCGGAATTGTTATGAAAGCAAAGGCAAACCATGTGAAAAAGCCCGCAGTTCCAACAGCTGTAACAGCTCTTGAGCCTAAAATTCCAACCCATAGCATGTCCGCCAAATTATAGGCCATTTGTATAAATGATGTTCCCATAATAGGCAGTGCTAAAATTATTAATTTTTTTAAAATCTTGCCCTCTGTCAAATTCGTATTCAAAATATAATATCTCCCTTAAGTACACTGTAATAAATTCAGCTTAAAATGTTTATTAAATTATAGCATATTTAATAATATATTCCTATTTCTTTAAATGAATAACTTATCGGTATTAAACTTGATATCCAGGTAATATTTGGGTTATACTTATGTTATATTTATAATGAATTCACAATTTTCAGTTCTTTATAAAGGAGGTTACTATGCATATTATCGAAGAAGTTAAAAATCTATACCGCATCATTGAACTCAGGCCATTTAGAAAAACAGAAGGTGTAATTTTTGATCTTTTCCCAATGGACAGTATTGCACATATTGATTCTATAGATCGTGTGCTCCATGAACACAGTGCAGTTTCTCCCGGACCTGTTGGTTCAGTCTCACATCCATGGTACATGCATCCTCATCAGGATGATAATCTTCTAGTTCTTCACGGCAGACGTGAGGTTGACATTTACAACAAATCACATGGTAAGGTGGAACACTTTACTGTATATCCCGACAAAATCTTAAAAAATGGTGAGCTCCTATACAGTGGCGGCGCAATGCTTGTCTGGCCTGCAGGTGTATTTCATCGAATTGTCAGCGGCGAAGATGGTTCTGCCTCTATAAATTTGGCTGTTCATCATGAAGGCTTTGATATCCGAACCAATTTTAACATCTATGATTTAAACACTGAGACCGGAGAATATAGCTTAATTCGCGAAGGGCATAAGGATCAGATGTTATAATGTAGAAAAATAGAAGTGAAAAAGTGCTTTTAGGTACCAATGTCTAAAAGCACTTTTCTTATTTATTCAAATTTAACCATGCTATTATTTTATTTACATCGTTAACATTAGAATGACCAGCTTCAGCTATAATATTTATTTCTGCTTGTGGAAGTAGCCCTCCTAAACGTCTTGCAGTCTTATCTGAATATAGCATTATATCTTTTGCTCCTACAAATAGTACAACTTTCATGGTTAATAATTTTAATTCATTATTAGAAAATATAGGGATTGTTTCTTTCCTATAATTGAAGTTCTTTCCTATAAGCTTCTGATATTTTAACATTTCTTCTGGTATAGGTTGATCACCATTAACTTTGTAATATAACTTATCTATACCCTTCTCTCCTAACAGTGCATAAAATATAGCCTTAAAAATAAATGACTTCTTTTGTTTTCCTACACCAGACGGGCAAAGTAATACAAGTTTAGATACCTTTTCAGGATAAGTTACCGAAAACTTTATTGCTAACCATGAACCTAATGAAATTCCAACAACATTTGCTTTTTTTAATGATAAATCATCAAAAATAGCTTTAAGCCACTCAGCATAATAAGAACCACTTAATGTAGGACGATTTTCATCACTTTTGCCTGGTTCACCTAGTATATCTATTGCATACACCCGATAATTACGGGAATATTCTTTTATATCTCTTAACCACATAACAGAGTTCATACCACTGCCATGAAGTAATATAAGAGGTGGATTACTTTTTTCACCACTAGCTATAATAAATGTCTTCCCATATCTTGTATTTACATAAAATTTTTCATACGATAATGCCCACTTTTGAAGAAATAAATCGTAATGTTTTATCACATCATTTTTTCCTTCTTGAGTTTTAAACACAATATTTTTTCCCATTTTACTTTTCTCCTTGGTATCATAAATATGAAATCCAAATTAATCTATGGTCAAATTATAATAACTTTTTTCACAATCATCAAGCACTTTATTGTATTTTATATCCTTTTGTTGCACTTTAATAAACTTTCATAATAACTAAATTAGTATGTATTAGATTCTAATTTTGCTTAATTCATTTTCTAATTTATACCTTGCACCAAACTTCCCGTTATAGCATAATACCTCGTCAAATATTTTAACTTACTTTATTATCCTACAACCTAGTCCAAATTCCTCAAGGATATTAAATCTTACACATCAAATAAATATAAAAGACCGGCCAAAAACTCTACATCAGTTCTTAACCAGCAAATTCATCAAAGGCTATTTTCCCTTTTAAAAGCGGATCATTTTCAAAGATAATAAGAAGGTTGTTGGTGGTCTTCGCTATGGCTCCTGTAGCAGGCATTATCTTAAGCTTTGATATCCAGGAAAAATCATCCTTGCTCTCAGTTTCCTGAGCTAAAGTAAAATCCTGCACTGCCTTTTCGTATCTTTCCTTATTTAATAGAGATGATACTTCTGCATCACTAACCGCCAGCTCACACATAGCTGTATAGGAAGGAAGCTTAACAACAGGCGTATCCATCTTTGCTTCATCATCCATTTCACTGAACTTATGAAGCCTTGCAAGGTCAAAGGAATTGCAGAGCCTCCCTCCTGCAGGATCTGTGGAGTGATGAGAATATAGGAAATTGACATTTTCATAAACTACTGCACCTCCTGTAGTTGAGCCACTGCTGTAGGTAAATTTGCCTGAGCCGTCTGCGCAGGGGATATAAACTCCGGGAAGAAAAACCTCCATAGCTCTGTATATATCATAGGTTCTGCAAAAGGCTCCTATAACTCCAGTTTTTTCAACTGGATTTCCCTGCTTTGCTGCCTGTTTTACATGGGTTTGCTGCACTCCTGGAACCTCTGGCCACTCTAGAACATTTCTCCATTCCTTGTACATTGAAAGCATTCCATCTGTATCAAGAAAAGCTTTGTCACCATACGCATAAACATAGTTACTGTCTTGGCAGCATCTTGGCCAGTACATAAGCCTTGAAGCTTCAAAGGTGGTTGGATCACAGAGCTCTATGCCGATTATCTGAGCCAGTTTTCTTGCTATGGGATCATACTCATCTGCTGCAGCCACCCTATTTAAAGGTACAAGCACACGCAGCCTTGGCTTTACCTCTTCATGCTTTCTTGTAGAATAGACTACATAGGCACAACCTAAGCCTTCTATCCTTGTAAATACATCTTGTGTGCCTCCAGGCTGTATATTATCTAAATCTAAAGTTATAGTATCTCTTGTCAGCACATTGCTTGCCTTTCTTCTATTGTCTTTTAAAGTTCCAGCTACAAAGCCGTCTACATCCTTAAGCTCATCCTTCTTAACTTTAGGATAACTTAGGTATTCTGCCAAGGTTTCTGTACTTCTGGCAGGTGTCTTCAGCCTCTCCACAAACTCTGACCAGTAAAGCTTCTGCTGCGGCCAGAAGGCAGCTTTTCGGCCGCCTGCAGCTGATATGAAGATTTGTTTGTCATTTATTAGCATGGTCGCACTCCTTTCTTCAAATAAAAAACACCGTAGAATTCAGAGTGAATAATACGGTGTTTTAATAATTATTTTGTTTTGTGATTGTATCGTGGTATTTGAAGATTCCATTTTAATATTGTAAAAATATCATAAACCACTAATGTATGTTAAGGTTAAAAACTTTTAATCATCTGAAACTATTCTTGCCTAAAAAAACACCTGGTGACGTTATTTGAAAGCCAGAAAATAAAGCATACGCCGATAAAAGTCCAATGCAGTTTCCATCCAGTATAGTTCAAGATTAACGTATATCTCTCTACAAAATACTCTACGATCGTAAACATCAAAGTAACAACAATGTAATAAATTAACTTAGTTAGCCTTGAAGAGTATTTAGGAAAATGAACATAGAAGTGAACACACATTATTGGCAATACGAGATATTCGAAAATAAAACTAGTCCTATTAACTGTCCATAACTCACGATACGGGTATTCTATCAAACCAAATTGTACTACTAAAACACCTAAAATCCATGCTGGAAATGGCACAAAAACCATGATAAACTGAGCTTTAAACGCCATATTCTTAGGAACAAATATCAAGGATAAAAGCGAAATAATTGGTACCGCTATTAGTATAACCGCTTCAAATTTCATTTTTAGACACTCCTTGATTGGAGATATTCTTGAAAAACCAATCGAGATACTTAATCATGATAAAATATATTGGTATACCCAACAACCAAGTATAAAATGGACTCCAGTTTTTATATCTAACTAAATTTGTGAACTTGCTTTCAGCGAATTCAATACACGCAGGTATTGCGATAATAAGTAGTGTACATAAGCATCTCCATTTTAATTTTATATTTCTTGGATAATGAATATAATATATAGCAAAAACTATTGGATTTAATATAAACCCTCCTAAGAATGAATTATCAATGGCCTTGGGGAAAAGTCTTACTGGATATTGAATTTTTCCCAAAGCAACAAACAAAAGTCCAAGCGGCCAGGTGAATACTTGAGTCACCAAGAATGCAAGAAATGCTTTTTTCATATTCTTTTTACTAACTAACATTAAAATTGATAATAAAGCACCTGCTATAATAAAAATCATCACCATGTAATCTCTACTAATGGTTATCACATCCCTTTATAATATATAACTATAATGCTTAATAGTTATAAAATTATTCAGGCTATGTTTGTGCTAAATCATAGAAGAAGATTGTCTACTAATTCTTATCAGTATTATCTTTACTAAATATTAGATATGCTCCTACGACTATAGCAATAGCAGTACAAACATATATAATACTTGGTATATACCTATTAATATCAGTCCAAAATTCTGGTGTAGTTTGATCAATGTACATAGTCAACTCGGCTATTGAAACTTGCACACTAAAAATCAAAACACTAATTGCAATTATTAGAAGTCCAATTACTTTTTTTAATTTCAATTTAATTCGCCTCCCCTGATATTTAAATTAAATCGCCATAAGCTACATTTGTGTCGTAAAATATGAAAATTGTTCATCAATATAATGATATTAATTGTCATTCTAACCCTTGCTGCCTTTGATAACTTTCTTGTGATTAATGTAGGCATTAATAAACATAAGAATGCTCGTAATTGCATTTAAAATAAGCGATAAATATGATTTATTAGTTTTTAAGTTAATTACAGAAGATATTAAAAAACATATTCCAGCAAATAACCACAGATTTCGCGTTAATTTATACTTATTCATAAAATTTTCCCTCCAATAAATTTTGTTGCACAACATTTTACAATTCCACCATACAAGAAAAGTCTGAATTAAGGTCAAAACTCCATTCTAATAAATTCTCCATAACCAATTGGTGTGTCCTTTTTATATATTTCCTTCATTTTAAATCCTGCTTTTTTATAGCATTTAATATTTCTGTGTCATCATGCTTCTTTGGTTTTTTTAACATCTCCATAACCTTTATTATAAATCCCCAAAGTATTATACAAGAAGTAAGTAAATATAGTATAGGTAATATAACAGGAAATTCTCTTAATATATCCCTCAAACTCATCGCCACTATACAGTAGTTCGTAATAGTTTAAAATTCGAATTAAATTCCAACTAAATTGTACCATATATTTGAAGCAATTACACTAATATACTTACCATTGGATTTAAAGTCATATTTTTCAACACCGTATTATTCACTTTTCAAAGAACATTCTTTTATTAAATCACTTACTCTTTCTTATAAAACACAGTCTCATACCCCACTGCCTTTAAAAGCAGGCCATGAGCCCAGGGAATAGGTTGTCCCATTATGTCAGTTACAGCCTTTAAATCAGCTTTATCCTTAGGCACATCCAGTATGACTTCATCATGTACATGAAAACAAGTCTGATATCCTGCCGCCTCAAGCCTTTTAAGGCTTTCTGCCAGACAGTCTCTTGCTATTGCCTGTACAATATTTTCTGTAAGCTTGCCTCCATAGGTAGGTATGTTCTCCCACTTCTTCGTTTCCTGATTCATTCCTCTGTAATAAAGTACTTCTCTTCCTATTTCATTAGTCTGAAGAAAAGGCTTAGCATAAAACAGCTTTCTTTCACTCGGAAGCTTTATAGTTAAAAAGTCCTGATTATTATTAAAATCTATTTCACGGGCTATAATAAGCCCTTTAATCCCCACTGCCTGTCCTGTTCTCATTACCTCAAGAGCCGCATTTTCTATGCTGTACCAAAGGTCCACTATTCTTTTGTTTGAAGCTCTCCATCTCTTTACTAAATCTTTTAGCTCCTCTTCTTTAAGTCCCATTTTTAAAGCTCCCATGGCAATTAGTGCGCCTGTAGATCCTTGATAACCTAATGCAAGCTCAGCTACTTTGCCCTTCTGCCTGAGTTCATATTCCGGTGTACCCTTTATTATCTTTTCAATGGACACTCCAAACATCTGAGAAGCAGAATCCTCATAAATCTTTCCATGAGATGCAAATACCTGTTGTCTCCACTGCTCACCTGCAAGGTAAGCTATGACTCTTGCTTCTATGGCAGAAAAGTCTGCTACTAGGAATATGTTATTGTCTGAGGGCGCAAAGGCTGTTCTTATAAGCTGAGATAGTGTGTCAGGCACATTGCCGTAAACAAGCTTTAGTGCATCAACTTTCTTTTCTTTAACACAATCCCTTGCATGAGATAAGGTTTCAAGATAGTTCTTAGGAAGGTTCTGCACCTGCACAAGTCTTCCTGCCCAGCGGCCTGTTCTGTTGGCTCCGTAAAACTGCAGCAGTCCTCTCACTCTGCCGTCGTGATTTACGACATCAGCCATAACTTTGTACTTCTTAACGCTGGTCTTTGAAAGCTCCTGCCTTATTTCAAGCATTCTCTTTGCCGCTTCACTGTTTGTATTTTCAATAAGTTCTTTAACTGTTCCCTTTTGAAGGTCTGTTATTTTCTCACCGGTTTCCTCTTCAAGCCACTTAGTCAGCTGCTTTACACTCTTATGATTTTGAAGTCCTGAAAGCTTTATAGCTTCCTGCATAAGTTCACTGTTTATCTGCTCACTGCAGTACAGTGCTCCTTCAATAAGCTCTTTGTCCACCTTTACTCCATAGGCATTAATTCTCTGGTCAAGCTCCCATAACTTTTGCTCTGTTTCTGGAACTGGAAAAGCTGATAATTTCCTTTCAATCTCCATTTCTACAGCAACGTCCTGCCTGCAGTATTCCTTAAATAAATTCCACTTCTCAGGTTCATAGTGTGGTAAAGTTCTTGTCTTCTGTCCATTCCTAGATGTTGGCTTAACTGGTACACAAAAGGTTTTTATTAAAGCTGAACCTATGCCCATTTTTCTTTTGTCCTCAGGAAGTCCTAAGGCTGCAGCTGTAGCAGCAAGTCCCGCTGTATATCCGCAGTAAAGTCCATGAAGCATTGTACATCTCCACTGCTCCAGTGGCGAGTAGTAAAACTTGTTAAGTGCATACCACTCAAAAGATGCATTATAAGCATGCTTGATTACATCAGAATTCTGTAGAGCCTCCACAAGCTCCATATGCAAAGTTTCTCCTTGTGCCAAATCAATTATTTTTACTGGCTCGTAGTCCATGGAATATGCAAAGAGCAGTATCTGGAAATCAAGGGACTGCACATATTTGTACAGTCCGCTCTTTTTTATGTCAACACTTGAGAAGGTTTCAATGTCTATAGATAAATGTCTCATAGCCCCATAAAACCGCCATTAACTGGTGCTCCTGTTATTGGATCAATCTGCAGTGGATGACTGCCAAAGGCTGAAGCTGCTGAAACTCTTCCTCCAAGCGGCTCTCCATCTTCAATTTTCTGCACTGGACCTAAGCCGCAGCCAATTCCTTTCTTACCGTTTTAAGCATAAGGAAAAAATCTAACTGACACCCTGGCATAAATTCCTGAGTATATTTCTGCCTGATTAAATATTCTCTGCATTGTGAGATCAACTATCTCTGAAGCTTGCTTTGAGGAAGCTGTAAAAACCCAGTGTCCTTTGCATTCTTCTCCAAAAGGCATTCCATCGGAAGGTCTTACTCCGTCTCCATCATAAACCGGTATTGCAAGCACTGGAGGTCTAACTCCGTTCCATTTTGAAGCTACACCTTCCTGTATTACAGCACTTATCGCTGCATCTATTCTCTGCTTGGCTCTTATGTCTGTTTTAGGTAAAAGGATTGTGGTGCTGTACTTAGGCTCTCCTCCCTGCTCTCTGGCATAAGGAGTACATAGGTGCACATAGCTCAGCCTTACCTTTCCTGTTACTACATCTTGAATATTTGTGTTTGCCATTTATATTTCCTCCGTTTATCATAATTTTTATATAGGTTTATATTTGGACAATAGAATAAATTAATATTAATGTTTATATCTGCTATAGATTTAAATATTGATTTTTAAATCTATATTTAAGAATTCATCTATTAGATTAGAATTTTACTTTTCATTAATGTTATGTCAGAATTCATATTATTTTCGCTAAATCAGACACTATTATAGAGGTGGTTAAAATGATATTAAGCACACTTTTGTCTATGAGCCTTTTATTAAATGTACCTGTTAAAGCTACTACAGAACATATACTTCCTCCACCTAAAATAGAAAATTTATATACAAGTATTCCTGAAAAAAGTAGCTGGATTAGTGTTCCGGAAGGTACAAAGAAAATAACTTTTTATGTTGAAGCTCAGAACACAGATACAGTCCTGTTTTGGTTAATGCCAACTGGAACCGGACCTGAAGCGTACAATCAAAGAAAACTTATTGGCTACGATATAAATGATGATGGAGACAATAAATTTTCATTAACATGGAAAATACCAGAACCCTTACACGACCATTTGGAAGTTCAAGCATTAGGATTAGATGAAATTGCTCAGGAATGGCTAAATATACACTCACTTCCATAGGCTTAGAAGGCTATCTATGATTTCAACGTTTGCTGTTATAAGAATAGTAATTTGCTTACTCTAACCAAGAATATAAGAATATAAGAAGTTATCTTCTTATATTCTTAAGTTCTTAACTTCTTTTATTCTTATCTTGTTATATTCCTAAAGCAATTTAGCTGCCTGCTTCTGCAAAAGCCTCAGCTGCTGTCACTCCTTTAAATGCTTCTCTTTTATCTTCACTAATTGCAAGTGTAGGCTTGCCAGCTGGAGTATGTATAAATGCACTCAATAGCTTCTTAAACTTTGTCTTGCCTACAAGCTTTTCATTTTCTGTAAGAGTTAAAGGCTTTCTCTCATAAAGCATTGTTTCCTCAAGGCCATTATCCATAAGAACTTTAAAAGCTTCCTCCTGATTAATAAAATGCCTTACTGCTCTGCCCTCTACTAACTTCCATCCCGGAACATCCTTTCCCTGAAGGCACTCACTAAAAGCATACTCCTCCAAGCTTTTTACCCATACTGAAAGCTCCTGAGCTCTTCTTAGAATCTCTCCAACTTCCTCCTTTGAAATAAGCGGAGGTTTCATTTTATGAAAATTCTCCAGGCTCAAATAATGATCTGCTCTAGCTCTGCACAAAGCCTTTGCTCTGCAAAACCTGCAGTGCTCCCCAAGAGCATATTCTCCTTCTCCGTCAAAAGCCAGCTTTGCAATAGGCTTAATACTTTCTCTCCACTTAAGCAGCTCTTCTATGCTTAAGCTGTCCTCTTAAATGCTGTCAAGCCTTGGCTGTACTATAGTCATTTTTACTGTGTCTATGGGATAAAGGAAAGAATACTCTGTATAAGCTCCTAAGGCATAGAGCTTCAGCATCTCTTCCTGAAAAAGTTCATTCCCTTTAAACTTTTTTATCCTTGCATTGAAGGTTCTTGCCCCCATGGGCTCTATGCAGTATTTTCTAAGCCTCAGCTCTGCAATTTCATGTGCCAAGCTTCCTTCTTCAGCATACTCACTGGCGCTTTCAGGAAGCTTCTCTTCAAGCTTTGCTGAAGGAGTGCAGTGAAGCCACCTGTGGGAAGAACTTCCCGAAAGTAATGCATGAGATTCCATTATATCTTCGCCCCTAACGCTCTAAGAGAAGTTGCAAAGGCACCGTACTGCTCTTTAGGTAATGCAGTTAAGGCTTTTACCCCAAAGGAGCTTAATAGGCTCACAAGCTCGGCTCGGCGCCCTGCATCTACTATCTGAGTTCCTGCTGCTGCCAACTGCTCCATTGTATAGCTTTGCACTGTTGTTGGTACTGCCTGAGCGCTAGACTGAAAAGCATATGTCTGTCCCTGATTTTGCAGTTGTACACCTGAAACCCTATCTTGTTTCATAGATTCTCCCGGTATATCAATTGGCAGTACAGTCTGAACATATTGCTCTGTTTTTGCTGCCTGTGAAGCTACAGAATCAGTACCAGTTTGAAAGTTATGTCCAGGTGCATTTTGTACATTTGTCACTTGCTGAAAATATGTCCTGCATCAATCTTTCTTGATGTTGAGTCAGAACCAGCTTTTTCTAAAACCTTAATATTTTGATATTTTAAAGTATTTGTCATATTTGTTATTGCTGCAATTAATTCCGGTGCAGCAGTTGGTGTTAAAGTTATATTTAACATTCTTTTGCCTCCTATTTTTTAAAAAATGTTGAATTATAAGAATATTATTAAGTTATGCGCAATAAAATATATTGGAGAAGTGTTTGTCCACCCGGCTAAAAAAGCTTTTTTAAAAAGGCTATAAGCCTTCTTTATCCTTCATGAACATCTTTTTCATCCTGCATTCTTACTTCATTAATAATTAGATTTATTATTTCCTCGGTTCTTCTCCAGTTGCGCTCATTCTCCTCAGGTGTGATGTCAGGTTCTACAATTATAACTTTTGCCATATCCAACCACCTCAATATAGTCTATTATGCGAATAACCAGTAAATTCATAAACTATATTAGTTTTTTAAATTTTTACAGGAATCTGCTTTTTTAATTGTGATTACACAGCCTTCATCCACATAAATATCCAGATGAGCTCTTTGGCACTCCAGGCAGTGTTCTAGAGTTATAACTCTTATATCTGGAATAATTTTTTAAAAAAGAAAGACAAATAGTGGTCTTAAATGGGTATGTGGGAAAAGATAAATTATATGAGATTATTAATGATAAACTATTAAACCTTAATATAACTGAAGACAGCTACCCTCTTTATTCATTCAAAGTAGCAGAAGCTTACAAAGAAAAGCTTAGAATAGAATTACAGCCTTTTCCGAATCCTTTGCTCGGCGGTTTGCTATATAAGGATCCTGATGATGTAATGAATTTTATGGCCATTAATTCCTTAAAGTCAAAGAAATCTCAAAACTTTGATGTTATGCATGAGTTATGTCACTATTGGATTCATGATGCCGGCGAGCATCTCTGCTATGACAGTAACTTTATCTTTCAGAACAAAGGCATCGAATGGCAGGCTAATGAAGGTGCAGCGCAAGCTTTAATGCCGGAAAATCTTTTTAAGCAAATGTACATATATTTTAGTGGAGATACTAATAAGTTATCAGATTATTTTATAGTAAGTAAAACAGCTGTTGAATATAGAATTAAGAATTTAAAGCTGTTTCCGCCTTCAAAGCTGCGTGGCCTCTTATATAAAAGCAAAAAAGCTCATCACTGCTTAGTATGCGGTAACTTAGAAATAAAGCGATTTGATAATTACTGCAAGATATGCGGAAATGACATGTTTTCTTTTGGTACCAGTTATACGTGGTCAGTTTATTCTGACGTATCTGCTGATGAAAACAGATGTCCTGAATGTAAAGAGTATTTAGATAGAAATGCAAGATACTACAGGCACTGCGGATCTGCCTCCATGTTATTTAATTTTTTAAGACCCTGGTATGAAGATATAATGTTTATAGAAAAGCATCCAAATGTTCTAAAGTGCCTTTAGTCGGTAGTATATTAGAGGGAACGAATATATATATAATGCAATAAAGTTCTTACATTAATGATGTCACAAAATATCCAAGCTTCAAGGATTTTTGGGACACCATTAATGTATTAGAACTTTTGCATTGTATATACGACTAATGGGAGGTTAAAGTCCTAAATGGATAGAATTTGCATGTATCTTAGAAAATCTCGTGCAGATGAGGAACTTGAAAAAACTTTAGGTGAAGGTGAAACCCTTTCTAAGCATCGAAAAGCATTATTAAAGTTTGCCAAAGAGAGAAATTATAACATTATTGAGATAAAAGAAGAAATAGTCTCCGGTGAAAGCCTCTTCTTCAGGCCTAAAATGCTGGAGCTTTTAAAGGAAGTTGAAGAAAAAAAGTACGTCGGTGTTCTGGTTATGGATATGCAGCGTCTTGGCAGAGGCGATATGCAGGATCAAGGTATAATATTAAACACATTCAAACTGTCAAACACTAAAATAATTACTCCAAATAAGGTTTATGATCTCAATAATGATTTTGATGAAGAATACAGCGAATTTGAAGCCTTCATGAGCAGAAAGGAACTCAAGATGATTACAAAACGTATGCAGGGCGGCAGAATAAGAAGTGTTGAGGATGGCAATTACATAGCTACCAATCCACCGCTTGGTTATGATATTCAGTGGGTTAAAAGAAGCAGAACCTTAACAATAAATCCTCAAGAAGCAGAAATAGTAAGAATGATCTTCAAGCTGTACAGCGAAGGCGGTGGTGCAGGCAGCATAGCTAATACGTTAAGCAGCTTTGGCTATAAAACTAAATTCAATAACGACTTCTCCTCCAGCAGTGTTCTTGCCATACTTAAGAATCCCATCTACATTGGAAAAGTCACCTGGAAGAAGAAAGAAATAAAGAAATCTAAAAATCCTGACAAAGTTAAGGATACAAGGACAAGGGACAAAGATGAGTGGATAATCGCTGAGGGCAAACATGAGGCGATAATTGATATGGAAACCTGGAATAAAGTACAGCAAATAGTTAAAGGCAAGTATCATATCCCCTATCAAATAGCTAACGGACCGGCTAACCCAATTGCAGGCTTAGTTATATGCGCTGTCTGCGGCTCCAAAATGGTTATGAGAAAATACGGCACAAGTCCACCCCATCTAATCTGCCTTAAAAAGTGCGGCAACAAAAGTGCCAGATTTGAGTATGTTGAGAAAACAATTATAGATGCTCTTGAGGATTATTTAAAAAACTACAAAGCAGAAGTAAAAAAAGAAGAAAAAAACAATATAAAAGTCTATGAATTACAGCTTGCTAACCTAAACAAAGAGCTTGAAACCTGCAATAATCAAAAATTAAAATTATTCGATTTGCTGGAACAAGGTGTCTATGACAATGCCACCTTTCTTGAAAGGTCCAATCTTTTGGCCGATAAAATCTCCAAGCTTATGTCAGGCATAGAAGGACTAAATAACCTTATTAATCAAGAAAAGAAAGCAGCCCGAACTGAATACAGTCAAAGGCTTCGAGAAGTTGTATTTGCCTATAAAGCCTCTAAAAATGTGCAGTACAAAAACGAACTGCTAAAAAGTGTTTTGGTTAAGGCTGAATATAAGAAGGAAAAGCAACAGAGGAATGATGATTTTGAGGTGAAGTTGTATCCGAAGTTAATGCGTTAGGTGTTGGTTGCCTAACGCATTTTGTTGTGTTAAAAAAGAGTTGCTGCAGCAGGTTTTGATTGGGATTTTGGATTGTTAAATTAAATGGGTAAATTGGAACTAAAAAAATCGTATAGTAAAGATTATATTGGTAATCCCAATAATAAATTGGAAGTTATCTATGCTTAGAAGTATGAGATTTTTGTAAAAACAATATCCAATCAACATAATTTAATTCATAATGTTACAAAATATCCAATCTTCAAGGATTCTTGGGACATAGTTAATGTATTAGAACTTTTCATTGTATATATTTTAATAAATGTGAAAATCCCTGTAAATATCTGAAGAATAATTACCATGCTTCCTGGGGTACTTATTATTGTGTCAGGGGTAAACCCAATGAAAGTTTAAACACCGTTTCTTTAACAATATCAAACCTTGAATATTAATTAATTCACTTTCTCATACTATACGAGAAAATATTTAATTAAATAGAAAGAAGGTAATAACATTGCACAAAAGATTCAAATTATACCTATCTGTTGTTATGGCTCTAATAATAGTTGTATTAAACCCTTTTAGTGTATACAAGAATACTTCTGTGAAAGCTGCTGATGAGAACATAAAACTAGTTTTTGATGCAATAAATAATAACAGCATACTTCCAAAAAACTTTCGCAAGACTACAAATTTAAACTTTAGCAAAGATAATAGCACCTTAAATCGATTCCCTTAACTCTAGTTCGTTCAACTTCTCACCTCTAATTTTTTGCAATGTAAATTCAAGTTTAACTATCACTTTTAATTAATGTATTATTTCACATTATAATTTTTATTGCCAACTTCATATTATAAACAAAATAACCAATTCCCTATTAATTCCTCTAATTAACAATAATTCTACATATAAATATTTTATCCTCCATAATATTTAGAAAAATGAAAAAATCCGAGACACCTCTCTCGGATTTCATTAACATATTAAAACTCATATTACTATTTTTCTCTTAACTAAATAAATAACTATTCCATAACAACAAATTGCAAATTTGCACTATCCCTTTACTTAACAGACAAGGAAAGACATACAACATCCCAAACGCAATTCATTACCTTCCTTATCTACTCCAATAGGCTCTTGTAAGTAAACTTCCCCCTTGGTCTTCTTATTATTTCTGATAAGCATAAGTATTTCATTTTCTATACATCTAGCTGCATAGGTTGCTAGTCTAGTGCCCTTAGAAGTATCAAAAGAATCAATAGCTTTTATTAAACCTACAGTACCTATAGATATTAAATCATCAACTTCCTTGCCAGGATAAGAATACTTTTTAACAATATGCGCAACAAGTCTTAAGTTTCTTTCTACTAAAATACTTTTGGCTAATAAATCACCCTTTTTTAACTGCTCTAAATAAGCCTCTTCTTCTTTTTCGTCTAGAGGCTGCGGAAATGAATTTCCGTTTGTTACATATGCTACCAAAAAAGTCATACTACCAACCAAATCTAATAAACAATTTACGAAGTACACTGTTGTTCCTCCTAATAGTGCTTATTAATACAATATGCCTCTTAACGTAAAAAAGTGCATGTACATATAATTTTTTATTTATACAATGCTTTATTTTACATTTAATTTTAACAAGTTCCCAATAGCTCATTGGCAATATTTACACTTTCTAGTCTCATAATACTTTCTTCAGCACTTCCGTAGCTTAAAAGATTTATGCTTCCATACCAAACTATTTTCTCATCCATTATTGAAAATTTTTGATGTATATTACTTTTTAACATTATCCCTATATTAAGACTTTCTATATATTCCTGCATTTCTTTTATGTTATTTCTGTCTTTTTCTTTAAAATCTGTTGGTGGACGAGTAATTATTTTTACAGAGATACCTTTCTTTATTGCGTTTTCTAAAAGTTCTAGCATTTGGATAAGTCTTCTTCTACTTATAAAGGGACTCACTGTAATAATTTCCCTCTTTGCACATAAAATATCATTACTAAATACAGGTAAAAAATTAGTATTGTTATAAATTGAGTTAATTGAATCAAAAGATTTACTATCACTTTTTGCTAAATAACCTATTGAGGAATATCCCTTTAATCTCTTTTGATACATTCTTTCTAAAACTCCAACATGAATATCTACATAATCATAAATTTGAACTTCATTTTTATTTTCATATAATCTATCAAGTCTTCCAGCATATTGCTGCAATGTTCCTTTCCAAGATATAGGCATTGCTAGAAAGAGAGTATCCAATCTTGGCTCATCAAATCCTTCGCCGACAAACTTACCCGTAGCAACAATAACTACGCTTTTTTCTTTCGATATATTCTGGAGTTTTTGCATTTGCTCCTTCTTTTCCTTTTCAGTCATTCCTCCAGTTAATACAATCACATCAGATATCTTATCCTTTAATTTATTTGAAAGGATTTTAACATGTTCGGTTCTTTCAGTCAGAATTATTGGATTTCTTCCATCTTTTACACAGTCAATAACATCACTCACAATTAATTCGTTTCTAATTTCGCTCGTAGCTACCTCAGAGTATATATCTGTTATAGACCATTCCCTCTCATTCTTTAAAACAGGCTTTCTAAAAGCTGTGAACCTTGGTATCACATAATGTTCAAAAGGATGCTTTTTTGCTTGCTTTAGCGGATCAACTTTATACCTAATTGGTCCGCACTGCATAAAAATTATAGGATGGTGTCCATCTTTTCTAATGGGTGTTGCTGTTAACCCGTAGACATATTTAGCCGGTATATTTCTTAATATTTGTTCCAAACTAAAAGCTGAAACATGATGACATTCATCAACTATAACCATTCCATAATCTCTTACTATTTCTTTGACTTCACCTTCTCTTATTAAAGATTGCATAGTAGCAATATCAATAATTCCACTCAAGCTGTTTTTACCTGAGCCTATTTGCCCAATAACACTAACTTTCTTTTTTCGCCCTCTCCTTTTAGTATCATCACCCTGAGGTTCTTCATTTATTTCTAAAAATTGTGTTAATCTTTCCTTCCATTGCGCTAATAATTGTTGAGTATGAACAATTATTAGCGTATTAACTTTTCTAGTTCCAATTAATTTCGCGCCAATAACAGTTTTCCCGAAAGCCGTAGTTGCTGATAATACTCCATTATCATCCTTTAACATAGCTTCTGCTGCTAACGCTTGCTCATCTCTCAGCTCTCCATTAAAATTAACTTTAATAGCTCTTCCTACACTTCTCTTATTCTCTATACTGACATTAACTTTATTTTCCAATAAAAACTTATAAATATCATTTTTGCATCCTCTTGGAAGGCATAAATATTTTTCTGTTTCATCGCATAAAGAAATAACCCTTGGCTTATTAAATGTTGGTAATCTCATAGCCTGTGCTTTATAAAATTCAGGGTTTTTAAAGGCTGCCATTCTTTTTATTGAATTCAGAGCCTTACTAGAAAAACCTTCTTTCTCAATATAAATCATATTAGAATTTGATATATAAGCAGTACCAGGAAAGTCACAACTAGTCAATTTACTAACATCCTTACTGTTTTCCCACGGCTTTACCTCATCATCTTCACATATTTTCAAGCTGCCTAATTCATATCCAGAAGTAAATTCCAACGTATAAGACTCAAGTTCACTTTTCTTAATTTTACTAATGCTGCTTAAAAAGCTCCACTGGTCTTCATACGGCTTAAGAGCTTCATCTATGAAAACACTATTATTATTTACTCTAGCAATTTTTTGCATTGGCAGAGCTATAAGATTTCCCATTCCTCCTTTAGGCATTGTATCTTGGTTCGGGAATAACCTATCATAAGACTTAAATTTTATTTCATGTCTTCTTTCCATTGCATAGGTAAGTAGTGCCGTTCCAAATTTTCTAGCTGAAACCGCACTTATATTTTCTTCAAAGAAAAACCATACATGAGCACCAATACCTGATCTTGAACGCTCAATAGCAAATGATATTTTCTTATCTATACATATTTCTCTTATAATAAAAATGTCTCTTTCCCAGCCTTCATCATCAAAATCAATTGCAAGAAAGTAACAAGTTTCATCTGCAAGCATAGGATAAATGCCTATAACTTCTCTCCCTCTTAAGTGTCTGTCTATTGCCTTCTCATCTAAAACAGAATACTTTCTGTTTTTACATTCTGGACATTTTACATGAGGTTTATTACAAATACCTTCTATCCATTCATTTATACACACTGGAGAATACCCAGCTTTACCTACTTTATTCTGCCATCGTTTAGCATATACATCTAACCTTCCCCTAAATAATGACATAAACAAATTAATTTTATCGTCAGGAGAACTATTATTGTCAATCGGCTTAAATTCGTATTTTGGGGTAGAGATCTCCTTTGTTTCCTCAGTCTTTGTTATTGAAGTTATAATATTTTCATTAGATGTTTCTAGTCTAAGAAGTTTTTTATAACGCTCATTTTCATTCTTTAAAAATTCATTTTCTTCTAAAAGCTTCAAGTATTTATTGTAAAGCTCATGGTATTCCATTATTTAATTAATCACTTCCCAATATCCATTTCGATTAGAGCCAATACGTCTAATTATTGACTTATCTTTGAGCCTTTTCAAATTGTATTTTACTCCATCTAATGTAATATCACCTAAACTATCAGCTATTTGTTTGACTGTTATATGGGGATTATTATTAATTACTGTGATTATTCTTTCTTCGCTTTCAGTTACGTTTTTTGGTGTAGTGTTACTATCTATATAATTTTTATTCTTTAAAGTTACAGTAAAATATTGTTGATCTGAAAAGAATTGCGGTTGAGTTTCCTGTTCATATTCTTTTAATATTTTCTTCAAACCACTGCCCCTACGCTCCATAAATTTTAATCTATGAAATACATCTGAAATTAGGGGATTCCTTCTTAGTGAAGGAACATGTAAAATATCAATTTCCTGTATTTTCTTACCATTAAACATTCCTCCTGGAGAAGTTATTTCAAGCCTGTCATCATACATATCTATATGAACTTCGGAGCCTAAAATCATGTAATCTCTGTGTATTAAAGCATTTACCAATGCTTCAAAGACAGCTCTTTCAGGATAGTCAGGCATTTCATCTCTACCAGTTGGTGTCTTCTTCCATTTTATTTTTGAATTATTTTTTATAAAGGCAATACCATTTTCAAGCAAATTGATTATATTTCCTTTATATTCTTTATCATCTATGGCATCTTCAAAAATTGACCCCTTATCTAAACCATTCCAACAAGTACAGAAGATTCTTGATTGCATAAGTGGGCATTGGTCTGAAAATAGAGCTCCTGCATTAGTAAGAATGGCATTATCATCCATTAATCCAAAGGATAAATAATCATTGGGTTTTTCTATTGAATTTCTTATTCTTTGCTTATATGTGGCTTCAAAAAGTGTAAAACTTACATCGCTAAAATTAATTTTTGAGGACATAGCATCAAAGCTTAATCTTTGATTAATTCATTTAATACATGAGACGGCGCTACAATACTTTCACTTCCTAGTCTAATAAAAGCAATCTTATTTCCTTCATTTACATAATAATATGGAGTTGAAGTTCCAGCCTTAACCTCTAATCTAAGAATTGTTTTGCCATCAATATCTATTGGAGTAATTTTGAATAACATCATTGGTTCTATTTTTGTTTTTATAAGCTCAGTTATTCTTTCGATTATTTGTTGAGCATTATTTAAACCAATAACCTTTCTATCATCACTTATACCCTAGAATATAGAGCCACCTATACCATTAGCAAAGGCACTAACTGTTTTCAGCCAACTTTTAGGTTTTGAAACCTCTAAAGATTCTTTAAACTCTATATCATTTGTTTCTGCAAGTAGCAATTCATCTAAATTCTTCATTTCCCTTTTCCTCCAAATATATTAACTAAAAACATATCAATATAAAAAAATTCTTCAGTTTATATCTCACTGTATGATGATTTTAACCATAATTGAGTTTATTCATATAATTATATAACATTAATTGGAAACTATCAATCTTATTAATTATCTCCACTATTTTACCATATTACCTGCAATATTTTAATCATATATATATATCACAGACTGCCGTTCATTGATTTAACAATATCTTTAAATATAGGAGCAGCAGTCGTGGCAGCTTCTTCACCATTAACATCTATATCCTGAACATATACCACCATAGAATAATACTTGCTCTTAAGTTTGAAGAATCCTACAAACCATCCATCTGAAGTTGTGACGCTCCCATTGATTCTTGTAGATGTGCCTGTCTTTCCACCAACTTCTATATTGTCTATTTGAGCCGTTTTACCAGTTCCATTTCTTACTACTTTAATCATTTGATTTTTAAGTATATTTGCAGATGATTTAGAGACAACCTGATGCTGCTCTGTTGTTAATTGTTCTATAGTATTGTTGCTGTTATCAACATAAGCATCAATCAAGTATGGCTTTACATATTTTCCCCCATTAGCTACAGTATTAGCAATAGATATAGCCTGTATAGGTGTTATACCCATGCTTTGACCTATAGCAAGCTGCCCAGCACCTTCCGTTTTTTGTGGTTCAACATAGGTACCCTTAACTTCACTGTCAAAATTTAAAACAGTATTAAACAAGCCTTGGGATTTTGCAAGACTTATAAAATTATCTACTCCAACCTTATCGCCTATTTGGGCAAATATATTATTGCAGGATGCTACTAAGGCACCTTCAGGGGTTAGCCTTCCGTGATCTTTATTCTTACACTTATCATAAGCACCAGTATATATATCTTGTTTACATGAATATATTTCATTTAAGGATAATACTTTTTTATCTAGCCCGGCTTCTTCCACTATTACTTTGAAAATTGAACCGGGATCAAAGCCTGATACTGTTGCTGAACCAAGATTTACGTTTGGAAGTGAATCATCCTTTTGAGTCATGGAAAGAATTTTTCCGGAACTGCTCTCCATTACAACAGCTCCTATTTGCTTGTAGTTTTTATATTTTTCACTTGTCAGGACTTCCTTGACCTTATCCTGTAAATTTCTATCTAAAGTAAGCCTTACATTATAATTATTTTTAGGCTCTATAAATTCAGTTGAAGTAACACTTCCTTCTATATCCTTATTAAATGTTAGTGTAGGATACTCATTTTGCTTTGTTTTATTATAGATTTGCATTTCAATAGAATTATCATTTTTGTTCGAACTATCGTCTGTCTTTTTCATAGAAGTGAGCATATTCTCTATTTTCCAGGCTTCATTTCTATTAACAGTTGAAGAGGAATAAACGTAAAACCCCTTTATATTCTTAATATTTTTTAGCTTTTTGTATGTGGATTCATCGATTTTAAGTATCTGTCTATCAGATGAATTTTGAATTCCTATTGTAGATAGGTCATATTTTTCATCATAGTTTTTTAATATGAAAATTAATGCAAATAGATCATCTGACTTTGTATTCATATCATTTCTTTTAAATGCTATTGGATCAATAACAGCATAATAATTATTTTTATAATCTAAGAGCTGTTTTCCATTTTTATCAAAAAGCATATAGTTTAGTTCTGATGCTTTAATTTTATCAGTATATTGAGAATTCATCCATACACTAAGCTTTCCTGATTCGTCTATCATGCGTACTTTGATTCTCCACCACGCCGCACCAAACAATACAAAAAATATAATAAGCATAATTATAATTCTTTTATTTTTACTTCTTTTGTCCATAAAAACACCTCACCCTGTCTAAATTGTAGACCAAAGTGAGGTGTTTTATTCTAACAATGCTATTTTTGTAAAAATTGTTTTATATTTGCAACTATAATATCGATGGCTACTTTGTTATGACCGCCTTCTGGAATAATTATATCAGCATATCTTTTCGTAGTTTCTATAAACTGCATATGCATTGGCCTAACTACATTTAGATACTGATTAATAACTGAATCTACTGTTCTTCCTCGTTCATTTATATCTCTTATAAGACGTCTTATTATTCTTACATCAGCATCCGTATCAACATATATTTTAATATCCAGTAAATTTCTGATCTCTGGTTCCTGAAGAATAAGTATTCCTTCTAAAATAATAATATCCCTAGGCTCAACTCTATTGGTTTCCTTTTTTCTATTATGAATCTCAAAATCATAAATTGGTTTTTCAACCGCTTGTCCTGATAATAAATCATTTAAATGCTGAACTAAAAGATGAGTGTCAAAAGCATCAGGATGATCATAATTGGTCTTGATTCTATCCTCGTAGGAAAGATTGCTCTGATCTTTGTAATAGGAATCCTGTTCAATCATGGCTATACATTGTTCACCAAATTTTTTATAGATTTCTCTTGCTATTGTACTTTTGCCAGACCCTGTACCACCAGTTATACCTATTAAGATTGGACGTTCCATTACTTATCCTCCTTAGCTTTAATGATCAAATCATCTTCTTGTAAAACTATATCTGTTTTAAATTTATATATCATTTGCGCTATTGGGGTTGATTCAATTTTATCCCCATCCATATTTGTTAGGTCTTCTATAGTAACTTGAAAATTATCTCCTATTGGTCTCAATATTTCAACTGTATCATTTTCAAATATCTTATTTCTTTGCTCTACTGTCGCAATTCCATTTTCTTTATCATAACTTTTTACTACACCAACAATATCATGAGTTCTTATATAAGAAGAGCTGCCATAAACCTGTTTATTTTTCTCGCCAAAATAAAATCCTGTGTGAAATTCTCTATGACTGGACATTCCTAAGTTTTCTATCCACTTTTCATTAAACTTATATCCATCCATGTTCTCAAAGTACGCATCAATTGCTTGACGATAAGCTTTTACTACAGAAGCTACATAAAAGGAGCTTTTCATTCTTCCTTCAATTTTAAATGAAGTTATGCCTGAATGAACAAGTTCAGGAATATGCTCTATCATACATAAATCCTTGGAGTTCATTATGTATGTTCCTTTATCGTCTTCTATAACTTGAAAATATTCTCCAGGCCTTTTTTCTTCCATTAGATAATACTTATATCTGCAAGGCTGAGCACATTCTCCTCTGTTTGCATCTCTTCCTGTCATATAGTTGGATAGAAGACATCTGCCAGAGTAGGACATACACATTGAACCGTGAACAAAAGCTTCTAATTCACAGCTTTCTGGCAGCTTGCTTCTTATTTCTTTAATCTGCTCTAAAGAAAGCTCTCTAGCTAGAACAATTCTCTTTATTCCTTGCTTATGCCAGAATATTGCAGACTTATAGTTTACATTGTTTGCCTGAGTGCTTAAATGTAATTCTAAATTAGGTACTACTTCTCTAGCAGTCATAATTATTCCAGGATCTGAAACTATCACTGCATCTACCTTTAAATTATATAATTCAGTTAAATATTCTTCTAAACCATCTAAATCTTCATTATGAGGGAAAACATTCAATGTTACATAAACCTTTTTTCCTCGATTATGAGCAAATTCTATGCCTTCCTTTAGCTCATCATTTCCAAAATTATCTGCAAAAGCTCTTAGATTAAGCTTGCTTCCTCCTAAATAAACTGCATCAGCCCCAAAATTAATAGCTGTTTTAAGTTTTTCCAAGTTACCTGCTGGAGCTAAAAGTTCAGGTTTATTCATTATTATTCCTCCTTACATTCGAAACACTGGGTAATCTAAAACGCTCGTTTCCCTTTGGGCACTGAGTAACTTAAAACATTCGCTTCGCTCATAAGTTACCCGCTAAAGTCCATTTAGGACTTTAGCCTCGCAGATTACCCGTCAAAGTCCATTTAGGACTTTAGCCTCCTTGTTGTTACAGCAATTCCGTCACCCATAGGTATTACTGATGTTATAAGTTCATCATTTGTCGAAATCATTTCTAAATATGTTTTCATTCTCTTAACAATTGTTATTTTTCTTCTGATCAATAAATCTCTTGATGCAACCATACCTTTAAAAAGGACATTATCTGCAACGATAATGCCATCTTTACTTAATAGTTTTAAACAGTATGGTAAAAAGTGATTATAGTGTCCTTTTCCCGCATCCATAAATATAAAATCAAATTGTCCTTCAAGCTTTTCTAAAACTTCTAAACAATCTCCTTCAAGTATATTTATTTTATCACTAAATCCATACTTATTTATATTGTTTTTGGCTATTTCAATCATATTCTTATCTCTTTCAATAGTAGTTATATCGCATTTGCAATTGGATGAAAGATGCATAAGTATAGCTGAATATCCTATAGCAGTGCCTAATTCCAGTACATTGCCTGGCTTTTTTATATTTATCATTAATTCTAAAAATTTTCCTACTTCCTTTTGTATGATTGGAACAGAGTTAGTAGCTGCATAGTCTTCTAATTCTTTTAGTATACCTTCATTTTGTGAAATTAGTCCTCTAATATACTGTTCCATATAATCATAAGTAACTCCACTCATTAAGCTGCCTCCGTTTACTTACTCATTTTAGCATAGTTTGATTCCGAAACTTTTTTATCCTTCAAAAATTGATTATAATTATCTGAAAAGAAATGTGATTTAGTACCATCAAACCTAGAAACAAAATACAAATAATTAGTTTTTGCCGGCGCTAATGCTGCTAATATTGATTCTTTTCCAGGATTACATATAGGACCAACAGGAAGTCCGGATACATTATAGGTATTGTATAAAGACTGTACACTTATATCTTTTTCACTATATACAGTTTTGTGCACACCAAGCACATATTCAACTGTAGCACAAGATTGAAGTTTCATATTTATGTTTATTCTATTATAAAACACTGATGCTACGGTTGAACGTTCACTTGATGCCTCCGCCTCATGTTCTACTATGGAAGCCATTATAATCTTTTCATCCAGTTTTTCATCTGGCAAAGTAATATTATTCTTAGTCTTAATAGTATTAAGGACCGTTTCAAAGTTTTTAACCATTACATCAAATATATCTTTTGCTTTCATACCCTTAGTAAATTCATAGGTATCAGGAAATAAATAACCTTCCAAATTATACTTCCTATTTGAATCTTTCTTTATATAGCTTGGCAAGTTATATGTTTTTATAGCACTTAAAAAATCTTCTTTATTTATTATCTGTTTTTCCTGTAATAAATCCGCAATTTTATTAATATCATAGCCTTCTGGTATTGTAACCTTAACAGCATTTTCGTTATACTTTCCATTATTTAAGTTGTTAACAAAATTTTCTATAGATACATCTTTAGAAATACTGTAAGTTCCAGGTTTGATATTAGTATTTAAATTATGCTTTTTTATATACCACTTTATTAAAAATGTATTTCCGATTTTGTTGTCGCTATTAAGATTATTAATTATATTATTCAGAGAATCTCCACTATTAACCTTAACTTCTACATTTTCCTCGCTAGAAATTAACGGATGCTTTATTACGCTTAATGCATCACTATAAATTTTATATCCTATTATACAAAGTATAACTAATGTAATAGTTAGTAATATTAACTTCTTTTTCACGGCCCCACCCCATAAAATAAAATATATGAAATTATCTTCTATTATTTGATTTCTTTCTAAGCTCAGTATTTAATATTTTCTTTCTCATTCTTATAGTCTTTGGAGTAACTTCTACTAATTCATCAGATGCTATAAATTCAAGGCATTGCTCAAGTGACATAGTCTTTATTGGTGTAAGCTTTAAAGCATCATCGGAACCAGAGGATCTCGTATTTGAAAGATGCTTTTTCTTACAAACATTAACTTCAATATCATCAGCTCTTGAACATTCTCCAGCTATCATTCCTTCGTAAGCCTCAGTACCAGGTCCAATAAATAATGAACCTCTCTCCTGTGCATTATATAGTCCATAAGTAACTGCTTCTCCTGTTTCAAATACTACTATGGAACCTCTGCTTCTTTCTGGAATTTCTCCTTTGAATTTATCATAGCCATCTAATACATGATTTAATATACCATTTCCCTTAGTATCAGTCATGAATTCACTTCTGAAACCTATAATACCTCTGGAAGGTATTAAAAATTCTAATCTAGTATATCCATTAATAGCAGATGTCATATTAACCATTTCTGCTTTTCTAGGTCCTAGCTTCTCCATTACTACTCCCATAAATTCTTCTGGAACATCTATAGTAAGTCTCTCAACAGGTTCTAAAGTAACACCATTTTCTTCTCTAAAAATAACTGTAGGCTTTGATACTTGGAACTCATAACCTTCTCTTCTCATAGTTTCAATAAGTATGGATAAGTGAAGCTCACCTCTTCCGCTAACCTTAAAGGAATCAGCAGCTTCAGTTTCTTCAACTTTTAAGCTTACATTGGTTTCAATTTCCTTAAAAAGTCTATCTCTTAGATGTCTTGAGGTAACGTACTCCCCTTCTCTGCCTGCAAAAGGAGAATCATTTACCATAAAATTCATAGTCAATGTAGGTTCATCTATTTCAACAAATGGTAATGCTTCAGGTGCAGATGAGTCTGCTATAGTTTCACCTATATTAATATCTGGAATTCCAGCAACTACAACTATATCTCCAAGTTTTGCTTCTTCTACTTCTTCTCTCTTTAAGCCTTGAATAACATATAAGCTTGATACTCTTACGTTGCTAATTGTACCATTACGTCTTATCAAAGCAACTTGTTGATTTCTTTTTAAAGTTCCTCTTTCAATTTTACCTATTGCTATTTTTCCTACATACTCACTTGAGTCTAGAGTTGTTACAAGCATTTGAAGAGGTTTATCAATATATCCTACAGGAGCCTTAACTTTTTTAATGATTGCTTCAAATAATGGTTCCATAGATGTGCTTTCATCCGCTATTTCTTTCTTAGCTATACCATCTCTTGCTGAACAATAAACAATAGGGAAATCTAATTGATCATCATCTGCTCCTAACTCCACAAATAAATCAAAAACTTCATCAATAACTTCGTGAGGTCTGGAATCAGGTCTATCTATTTTATTAATTACAACAATAGGCTTTAATTTAAGCTCTAATGCCTTTTTTAATACAAATTTAGTTTGAGGCATTGCACCTTCAAATGCATCTACAACTAAAAGAACACTATCAACCATCTTAAGAACTCTTTCTACTTCTCCGCCAAAGTCTGCATGTCCAGGAGTATCAACTATATTTATCTTTACTCCATTATGAAGCACAGAAGTATTTTTTGATAGTATTGTTATTCCTCTTTCCTTCTCTAAATCATTAGAGTCCATAACTCTTTCCTGAACTTTTTCATTTGCTCTAAACACATTGCTTTGTCTAAGCATAGCATCGACTAAGGTAGTTTTACCGTGGTCAACGTGTGCAATTATTGCAATATTTCGTATGTCATTTCTAGTAAACATTTCCATGTATATTCCTCCGTATTTTTCGAATAAAATCAAGTATATTACCAAATTTTAAACTATAATTTTAATATCTCAAATAAAAATTGGATACTATAAAGTATCCAATTTTATTTTATATCATACTTATTCTAATATTATGCTTATAAAAAGTCAACTTAACAAAAAAAATCTATTTTAAATTTCCATTATTATAGGCAAAATCATAGGCTTTCTCTTAGTCTTTTCATAAAGGAACAGCCTTAAGGCATCCTTTATATTTGATTTTATAGTGGCCCACTCTGTAATGTGATTCTCTTCACATCCTCTAAGCGCATCTCTAACTATAATTCTTGCTTCTTCCATCAAATCCTCTGACTCTCTTACATATACAAATCCACGAGATATTATATCAGGTCCAGCAATAACACTTCCTGTTTCTTTTTCAATTGTTACTACAACAGTTAGTATTCCATCTTGAGATAAATGTTTTCTATCACGTAGTACTATATTTCCAACATCGCCTACGCCTAATCCATCAACAAATACTTGTCCCGATATTACAGTTCCATTCTTTTTAATAGAATCCCTTGTTATTTCTATAATATCACCATTATCTCCAATATATACATTATTTTCAGGAAGTCCTAATTTCATTGCCAGCTCTGCATGCTGCTTTAGATGTCTATACTCTCCATGAACTGGTATGAAAAATTTAGGTTTAACCAAAGTATGCATTAATTTCAGTTCTTCCTGACAGGCATGACCTGAAACATGGACATCTGCTAAAGCTTCATATATAACTTCTGCACCTTTTTTAAACAATTGATTGATAACTCTTGAAACAAATTTCTCATTTCCTGGTATTGGTGTAGCAGATATGATAACTGTGTCACCAGGTACAATATTAACTTTTTTATGCTCAGAAGCAGCCATTCTAGACAATGCAGACATTGGTTCGCCCTGACTGCCTGTTGTTATAATGACTATTTGATCATTGTTATACTTATTTATATTATCTATACTTATAAGTATATCTTTTTCAGCCTCTATGTATCCAAGTTCAGCTGCTACAGCAACTATGTTTTCCATGCTTCTTCCTGAGACAGCAACTTTTCTTCCATATTTATTTGCTGCAGAAATTATTTGCTGTATTCTATGAATATTAGAAGCAAAGGTTGCTACAATAATTCTACCTTTTGCCTGCAGAAAAATACTTTCAAAAGTTTCACCTACAGTGCTTTCTGACATAGTATATCCTGGTCTTTCTACATTTGTGCTATCAGCCATCATAGCAATAACACCTTTTCTGCCAAGTTCTGCAAACCTTGGCAAGTCTGCTACCACTCCATCAATAGGTGTGTAATCAATTTTAAAGTCACCAGTATGTAAAACAATACCTAATGGTGTATGAATAGCTATTGCTACCGAATCAGCAATGCTGTGATTTGTTTTTATAAATTCTACGGACATAGTATCTAGTTTAACTACATCTTTAGGATTTATTCGAATTAGCTCAACCGAACTTAAGAGATTATGCTCTTTTAGTTTAGTTTCTACAATTCCAAGTGTAAGCTTAGTTCCATATACGGGTACATTCAGCTGTTTAAGCACATATGGCAGAGCCCCTATATGGTCTTCGTGTCCATGTGTTAAAAATATTCCTCTAACCTTATCTGAATTTTTTAGCAAGTAGCTTATATCTGGAATGACTAGGTCAATACCAAACATTTCTTCATCAGGAAATCTTAATCCGCAATCTATAACAATTATATCGTTTTTATATTCTATAGCCGTAAGATTTTTCCCTATTTCATTTAACCCGCCTAGTGGAATAATACGTATTTTGTCTTTTTCTTTTTTCATTGCTACCCTCCTTTTAAAAGGCTTTATTTAATTTAAATTTATTTTATTTACATTCTGAACATATTCCATAGAATTTGACACTATGATTTTTAATTTTGAAATTATACTTTGTTTCAATTTCATGTTCAAGAACTTCTAATAAATCTCCCTGTACTTCTATAACCTTTCCACATTCGCTGCATACCAAGTGATGATGTTGATGATTTTCATTTTCGTGAACTAGCTCATATCTATAACAACCATCGTTTAAGTCTAGTTTACTAACCACTCCAAGTTCTTCTAATAGTTGAACAGTCCTATAAACCGTAGCAAGACCAATCTCAGGGCATTCTACCTTAACTAAATCATATAATTCCTCAGTAGTTAGGTGATTCCCTTCATTTCTAATAATTATATCAACTATAGCCCTTCTTTGAGGGGTTAATTTATATCCTTTTTCTTTCAAATTTTTCTTTAATTTTTCGATTTCACTCGGAGTTAGCTTTGACATCATAATACCTCACTTCTATTGGTTTGAATCTTCCTCTGAGAATATAAGTTCATAAGCTTCAGAAACCATGGCGAATTCGTCTTCATCATCTATAGTTACTAAAACATCTTCACCATTATCATCTTTATCTATTCTTAAAGCAATAGCATCTACTTCTTCCTCATCAGATGGTATAACAATAACATATTCTTTATCTTCAATATCTAATTTTGTTATAACATCAAATTCTTTTTCTTCACCATTTTCATCAGTTAAAACTATTGTGCTAACATCATTTTCCATATTGCATATCTCCTTTGTATTTATTTGTTATTTTACATTATATGTAAACACAAGTCAATATTATTTAGACAAGCTATCAAGATAACCCTGCAGTATATAAGTAGCAGCCATTTTATCTACTATCTTTTTCCTTTTAGCTCTTGATAAATCAGCCTCAAGCATTGCCTTGTGTGCAGCTACAGTCGTAAGCCTTTCATCCCACAGTATTAAAGGTAAATTTGTTTCATCTTTTATTTGTTCACAAAGGCTCATAACTTTTTCACCTTGAGGTCCTATGGTTCCGTTCATATTTTTGGGTAGTCCAGCAACTATAGTGTCTACCTGATATTGAAGACATAAATTCTTAAGCTCTTCGATATCAGCTTTTTTACTCTTTCTTATTACGGTTTTTATACCTTGTGCAGTATAGCCTAATGGATCACTTAGAGCTATACCAATTGTTTTACTGCCTATATCTAATCCCAAAATTCTCATTTGTAATCTCCTCTATTATGTGTAAAGTTAAAATAAAAATGCCCTAGATGGGCATTTTTATTTTATACCTAGATAAGCCTTTAAAACTTCCTCAAGAATCTCATCTCTTTCCAACTTTCTAACTAAAGCTCTTGCTCCATTGTAGTTAGTAATATAGGTAGGATCACCGGAAATCAAATAACCCACTAATTGATTTACAGGATTATATCCTTTCTTAATCAAGGCATTGTATACCTCGTTTAAAATCTCTTTTGTTAAATCTTTCTTATCTTTAGCAAAATCAAATTGGATGGTATTTTCATTATTATACCCCATTATTCTTTTCACCCCTTTTTTTATCATTTAAGAATGATAATAGGTTAGCACTGATTACATTATAAAACATTTTATTTAAAAAGTACACTATTTAACCAAACTATCCAAAATAACCTTTACTTTATCAATAGCTTCGTTTAATTTTTCAGGAAGTTTTCCGCCTGCTTGAGCCATGTCCGGTCTTCCGCCGCCACCGCCTCCAGCTATTGCTGCTACCTCTTTAACAATCTTTCCACAGTGAACTCCTCTGCTCACAGCTGTTTTGGTAGCCATAGCTGCAAATTGTACTTTATCTCCGGTTTTGCTTCCTAAAACTACAACACCGTCTGCCAGCTTACTTCTAACTTTGTCAGCCAGCTCCCTTAAAGAATCTCCATCAACATCGTTAAGCACGGCTGAAACTAAAGCCACACCTTTAATATCAACAACGCTCTTTAAAAGATCATCTTCAAGAGATCCTGAAAGTTTTCTTTTTAAATCTATTATTTCCTTTTCTTTTTCTTTTAATTCAGCAATTTGAGTGTGAAGTCTATTAACTATATCTTTTTCTGAACACTTTAATGTTGATGCCGCATCTTTTAATGCATTATCCTTTTCTTCTATAAGATTCATTGCATTAAAACCAGTTACAGCTTCTATTCTTCTTACACCTGCAGCAACTCCTGATTCAGATACAATTTTGAAAACACCAATCTCTCCGGAATTCTTTACGTGAGTTCCTCCGCATAATTCCTTGCTGAAATCTCCAACTGATACAACCCTTACTTCATCTTTGTACTTGTCATCAAATAGAGCAACTGCACCGCTTTGCTTTGCTTCATCTATAGTCATAACATCAGTTTTTACATTAAATACTCTCATAACATTTTCGTTAACTATTTTTTCGATTCTTTTAAGCTCATCTGCACTTATTGAAGTAAAATGAGTAAAGTCAAATCTTAATCTAGCTTCATCAACATATGATCCCGCCTGATTAACATGTTCTCCAAGCACTATCTTTAAAGCTGAATGTAACATATGTGTTGCTGTATGATTCTTTCTTATATTATTTCTTCTGTCTTCACTAACAGCCAATGTTACCATATCTTTCTGCTTTATTTGTCCTTCTGTAACCATTATGAAATGAAGTGTTTTACCTGAAACATTTTTCTTACAGTCAAAAACTTCACCTTTAAAGCTATCAGAAGCTATAATTCCTTTATCTCCGACCTGTCCTCCCATCTCAGCATAGAAAGGAGTTTCCTTTGTTAATATAATTCCAGTTTCCCCTTCTAGTAAAGAATCTACAAATTTGTTATCTTTAATTATTAGTTCAACAGTTGATTCGCACTTTAGGCTGTCATATCCTAAGAAGGTTGTATTTATTTCTGCTGGTATCTTATTAAGTACACCGTCTTCATTTCCCATATAATTTGATTCTTCTCTTGCAGCTCTTGCTCTTTCACGTTGACTTTGCATTTCACTATTAAATTCCTCTACATCAACGGACATCCCTTTTTCTTCTAATATTTCTAATGTGAGTTCTAAAGGAAATCCATAAGTATCATAAAGCTTAAAAGCGTTTGTTCCTGAAAGAGTTTTTATACCTTTATTTTGAAGCTCATTTATGAATTCCATAAGAATTTCTATACCGCTGTCTATAGTCTCTTCAAAACGTTCTTCTTCTAGTTTGATTACTTTTTTAATGTACTCTCTTTTCTCTTCAAGCTCTTGATATGCATTTTTAGAGTTTTCTATAACTACATCACACAAATCGTATAGAAATGTATTAGTTATTCCTAAAAGCCTTCCATGTCTTGCAGCTCTTCTTAGCACTCTTCTAAGCACATATCCCCTGCCTTCATTTGAAGGAAGTACTCCGTCACTAATCATAAAGGTTGTGCTTCTTATATGATCAGTTATTATTCTAAGTGAAATATCCTTTTTAGAATCTGATCCATATTTAGTATTTGAAATTCTACATACTTCATCAAGTATATTTTTCATAGTATCAACTTCAAATATGCTGTTTACTCCCTGCATTATAGTTGCAATTCTTTCTAGTCCCATTCCAGTATCAATATTAGGATTTGGAAGTCTATTATAAACGCCTTGTTCATCCTTATCAAATTGAGTAAATACTAAGTTCCAAAATTCTACTATTCTATCTTCTTCCTGAGCAGCTATAAATTCTTCAGTAGTAGTAACCTTACCGCTTCCCCTGTCAAAATGAATTTCCGAAGAAGGTCCGCAAGGTCCGGTTCCTATTTCCCAGAAATTATCTTCCTTTCCTAGTCTAAAGATTCTATCTGGTTCTATATCAGTTTTATTTCTCCAAATTTCATAAGCTTCGTCATCTTCAATATATATAGTTGCATAAAGCTTATCCTTAGGTACTCCTAAAACCACAGTTACAAATTCCCATGCCCATGGTATAATTTCATTTTTAAAATAATCCCCAAAAGAAAAGTTTCCAAGCATCTCAAAGAAAGTACCATGCCTTGATGTTTTTCCAACGTTTTCAATATCTCCGGTTCTAATACACTTTTGACATGTAGTTATTCTATTGCTTGGCGGAACCTGAAGCCCTGTAAAATATGGCTTTAGCGGAGCCATTCCAGCATTTATAAGCAGCAAGCTTTTATCACTCTGAGGTACAAGTGGAAAGCTTTTAAGTCTTAAATGTTCTTTACCCTCAAAATATTTTAAATAAGCTTCTCTTATCTCATTTAAACCCATCTTATTCATAGTATATTCCTCCTAATAAATTAATAATTTATATAAAAATAAAAACTTTCAATTCCCATAAAAGGGACGAAAGTTTTCCGCGGTACCACCCTAATTACATAACTAAAAAAATACATATTAGCTATGTCACTTTAAAAATACGGCTCAAGGACTGCTTCAATATATTCATCAAGAAGTTTTCACCGGCCACTTCCTCTCTTAATGTATGAATAAATTTACTCCTTCCCTTCATAACCCTCATATTTATTTATAAAGATTATAATTTAAAAGATTATATCTTGTCAATACCTGTCAATGCCTTTAAAACATATAGTAGTTTAAGTCTTCGTACACAACTTTAATTATAACGCCAACCGGTACTGCTAAAACCATACCTATAAAGCCTCCAATTTCTCCCCCAATAATTAAAAGTATAATTACTACAACTGGGTGCATACTCACACTGTCTCCTGTTATCTTAGGCGATATTATATTGCCTTCAACTTGTTGGATTAAATATAACCATACTGCAGTCCAAATTGCAGTTTTTGTAGAACTTAAAAAAGCGACTAGTATAGCTGGAATCGCACCAAACAATGGACCAAAGTAAGGTATTATATTAAATAGAGCATTTAATATAGATAGTATAATAGGATAATCCACCTTAAGAATGAGGAGTATTACAAAAGTAAATATACCAATAATTGCACATAATAAAAATTGACTAAGTATATATCTACCGAGTATTTTATCTATATCACGCCATATTTTTTTTACAATTCTTCTTGATTTTGTTGGAAAAAGGACCAACATTCGATTTCCAATTGTGTCTCCATCTGATAGAAAATAATATACAAGAATAGGCACTACTGCAATTGAAAGTAAGTTTTGGCCTATGTTCATAACGCTATCGAACACCTTATTAAATATATTTATAGCAACTTTATTTACATTTGAATAAACTATATCTAGAATGGCGTAAATAGTTTTATTATTGCTGACTGGTTTAAGCTTTTCATAAAAATTTTCAATAAATGCTTGTATTTTAATGAGAGTTGTATTCACATTCAGGCTTTCTTTAAATATTGATGGTATAATAACAATAATTCCTCCCACAGCAATTAAAACTAAAAGCAATATAATAATGATTGCTGAAGCACTATTATTTATACCTCTTTCAACCATAGCTTTATGTATAGGCCTTAAGGAATAAGAAATAACAAAAGAGAGTAGTATTAAAGAATAAACTTCCCTTACTACAGGCATTCTGGCTGATATAATTATAACTGCAAGTATTATAAAAAATAGAATTAAATACTTATATACTTTTTTCATGTTGCCCTACTTCCGTAAATAATTTATGCGGTATACTTATTAAATCTATCTTACTGTTGTCTTTATAATATAGTATACTTTCCTCTCCCAGTATCATGTTCTTTATAAGGAATACTTTTTTGCCTGAAATAAGATTTTTAACAAAGCCTGTAGAAACAATTACTCCATAAATTTTAAAAGTAAATTCATGAAACAATATATCTTCCATCATTCCTACTATATCCCCTGACTTATTAATAATATCCATACTTCTCATGTCGGAGAATTTGAAGTACTTGTTACTATTGTACTTGCTAATAACCATTGTTTTATTAAAGGAAACGATATTTTCTTTTAATACGCATATTGTCCCTTGAAATAATTTATAAGATGAGATAGCAAAACCTTTTACCTCTCCTCTATTAAAATCTATTAGTATATCCTTAATAAATCCTATCTTCTTGCCCTTAGTATTACATACATCCATGAGAATAAAATCTTTTGTTCTAAACATTTTAAACCTCTTATATTAAAAATGCTTCCCAATTTTGAATACATCTAATATTTTTCCCAAAAAATAAAAATATAACCCTAATGGGCTATATTTTTATTTTACTCTCCATGAACTTGATCGTGGATATCATCATGTTCCTTATAATCCCAGGCTTCTAAACCTTGAGTTGTTCTATAGTTATTTATTGCCTTATGTATAGCTTCTTCTGCAAGTACAGAACAATGCATTTTTACTGGTGGAAGACCATCTAAAGCTTCAGCAACTGCTTTATTTGTAAGGTCCCACGCTTCTTCTACTGTTTTACCTTTAATAAGTTCTGTAGCCATGCTGGATGAAGCTATAGCAGAACCACATCCAAAAGTTTTAAATTTAGCATCTGCTACAATATTATTTTCTATCTTAAGATAAACTTTCATTATATCGCCGCATTTTGCGTTGCCGACTTCGCCAACTCCATCAGCATTAATAATTTCCCCCACATTTCTCGGATTCATAAAATGATCCATAACTTTTTCGCTGTACATTCTATTTTTCCCCTTCCTTTAAAAAGTCATCCCATAGAGGAGACATATCTCTAAGTCTTTGAACAACCTTACCAACAGATTCAATTACATAATCAACTTCTTCTTCAGTAGTATTATCACCTAAACTTAATCTTAGGGATCCATGAGCAATTTCATGAGGAAGTCCTATTGCTAATAGTACATGAGATGGATCCAAAGAACCTGAAGTACATGCACTTCCGCTTGATGCACATATTCCCATACTGTCTAAAAGAAGAAGTATAGCTTCACCTTCTATAAATCTGAAACAAATATTAGCGTTACCAGCTAACCTGTTACTGCCGGATGGACCATTTAATCTTGAATATGGAATCCTCAGAAGTCCGTCTACTAGTTTGTCTCTAAGAGTCTTAAGATGATTAGTATGTTCTTCCATATTTGATACTGCAAGTTCAACAGCTTTACCAAATCCAACTATTCCTGCTACATTTTCTGTTCCAGCTCTTCTAGCTCTCTCTTGTGCTCCACCATGTACCAAATTATCAATTTTAACACCTTTTCTTATGTATAGTGCTCCTGTACCTTTTGGTCCATATATCTTATGAGCAGCCATTGAAAGCAAGTCAATATTCATTTCCTTAACATCTATAGGAACATTGCCAAGTGCCTGAACTGCATCAGTGTGAAATAAAACTTTCTTGCTTCTGCAAAGCTTGCCTATTTCACTAATAGACTGAATTGTTCCTATTTCATTGTTAGCAAACATAATAGATACTAAAATAGTATTATCAGTTATTGCTTTTTCCAAATCTTCTAAACTAACGAGTCCGTACTCATCAACAGGAAGATAAGTTACCTGAAAACCATGCTTCTCTAAATACTCGCAAGCATGCAGTATAGCATGGTGCTCTATTTTTGTTGTAATAATATGATTACCCTTGTTGTAGTTTGCAAAAGCTACTCCTTTTAATGCCCAATTATCAGCTTCTGAACCACCACCGGTAAAAAATATTTCATTACTATCTGCATTTATCCCTTTAGCAACCCTGTCTCTAGCCTTATCTATAGCTTTTTTAGTTTCTCTAGATAAAGAATAAATTGAGGATGGGTTTCCGAAATATTCAGTAAAATAAGGCATCATTTCTTCTAGAACAGCAGGCTTAACAAATGTTGTTGCGGCATAGTCCATATAAATAGGTTTATTCATTAATGCTTCACTCCTTCTTTAGTCTCAGCTTTTCATGTCTTTATAATCATCAAGTATATCCTGCAGTGTAGTCGATTTAGTAACGCTGTCGATGCTATTTTTTATTTTTGCCCATAAAAGCCTTGTTGCACAACAGTCAACATTGTTACAGCTTTTTTCATCTAAACAGCTAGATATCTCGATTGGACCCTCTAATACTTCCATTATTTCTGCTATTGTAATATCCTTAGGAGATCTGCTTAATACATACCCCCCTTGAGCACCTCTTATACTTCTAATTAACTCTGCCTTCCTAAGAGGCGAAAATAATTGTTCCAAGTAATACTCCGATATATTCTGTCTTTCTGATATAGTCTTGATAGATATAGGCTCTCCACCATAATGAATGGCCAAGTCTACCATTGCTTTTACTCCATACCTGCCTTTTGTAGACAATTTCATTAAATCACTCCCTTAGGTTCGAGTGTTTACATATATTCAAAATCATAATAGCAAATCCGAGTAATACTGTCAACAATTACAAAAGTAAAAATATTCAACTTTATTATAAACTATGCAATTACAAACATATAATTTAACAATAAGACATTTTGGAGGTGCAAATTTTTGAGCGTAAAATTAATAGCAGTAGGAAACAAACTGATGGGAGACGAAGGAATAGCTATAAAAGTAGCAGAATATTTGCTAAGCGACACTGATTTTAAAGAAATTGAAATAATTTTAGGCGAAACAGATATTGATTATTGCATTAGCAAAATAAATGATAATGATATTTTATTTATACTAGATGCTGCCTTGAGCGGCAAGAAGCCGGGTTCTATAACTACAATACCTATCTCAAAATATAATTCTTTTACAAACACTCTTATTACTCAGCATGATTTAAGCCTCTTGCGATTTATTAAGTATAATAAGGAAAATATCTCTGCATTTCTTATAGGTATAGAAGTAGAAAGAATAGATTTCAGTCTTAGTTTAAGCCTGTCTCTTGAGGAGCGCTTTGATGAAATTTGCTATAACATAAAAAGAATAATTAAGTACCTAAGTAGTTACTGCATTAATAAAGATTTAGATGCAACTTTTAATCATGACCACCCCTAAAAGGGGTGGTTTGCTCTAGCCCTATAAGGGCGTGCTACTGCCAGCGCCTAAATGACGCT
>Ga0063235_10009_pt1:0-225000 | contig 227280 bp, 260 predicted proteins | sample YelNatPoosite2B6_FD_60082 | JGI IMG/M metagenome (GOLD analysis project Ga0063235, IMG submission 60082) | Hot spring thermophilic microbial communities from Obsidian Pool, Yellowstone National Park, USA - site 2 B6 (version 2) (version 2) | ecosystem: Environmental > Aquatic > Thermal...
AACAAAATTCAATCGAAGGCACATTTCATTCCGTTTTGTGCCTTGAGCGAAGCGAAAGGAATGATTATAAATATGATTAAAACATTTATAAATAAAACATTAAATACTGTAGTAAAAATTGATAGTTAACAAGGAGTGAATTTATTGAAAAGCAAAACTAAGATAAAAATTATACCATTAGGTGGCCTTGGAGAGATTGGCAAGAATATGACAGCCATTGAATGCGATGACGAGATACTTGTAATAGACTGCGGCTTGGCATTTCCGGATGCTGAAATGTTTGGTGTAGATATCGTAATACCAGACATAACATATTTATTAAACAATGTTGAAAAGGTAAAAGGATTTTTCATTACTCATGGTCATGAGGATCATATTGGCGGACTGCCATATATATTAAAGCAAATAAATGTGCCTGTATATGGAACAAAGTTGACCTTGGGTTTAGTGGAGCATAAGCTGCAGGAACACAACGTACTGCCTGACTGCACATTAAATATCGTTAAGCCAGGAGATGTGGTAAAGCTAGAAAAAGTATCTGTTGAGTTTATAAGAACAAATCACAGTATAGCAGACAGCTGCTCAATAGCTATACATACCCCTTTAGGCGTAATAGTTCATACTGGCGATTTTAAGATTGACTATACGCCAATTGATGGTGAAATGATTGATCTGGAAAGATACTCAAAGCTTGGAAAACAGGGAGTGTTGCTTTTAATGGCAGACAGCACAAATTCAGAGCGCCCGGGCTACACGATGTCTGAAAGAACTGTTGGAGAAAAACTTGACAATATTTTTGTTGGGGCAGAGGGCAGAATTATTGTAGCCACTTTTGCATCAAACATACACAGAATTCAGCAGATTGTGAACTCCTTTATAAAGAGAGGAAGAAAAATTTGTTTTAGTGGAAGAAGTATGGAACGGATATCATTAGTGGCAATGGACCTGGGATATTTGGATATACCTAGTGAAATGCTCATAGAAGTAGATGATATTAAAAAATATCCTAATGATAAAATGACGATTATTACTACTGGAAGCCAGGGTGAGCCTTTATCTGCACTATCAAGGATTTCCTCAGATACTCACAGAAAAATCAGGGTTGAGCCAAAGGATCTTTTTGTTATTTCTGCATCGCCTATTCCTGGAAATGAGAAGTTTATATCAAAAGTAATAAATGAATTATACAAAAAGGGCGCGGAAGTAATCTACAAGTCATTAGAGGAAATACATGTTTCAGGGCATGCTTGTCAGGAAGAGCTAAAGTTAATACACACACTATTAAAACCTAAATATTTTATACCAGTGCATGGTGAATATAGACACTTAAAACTACATGCTATGATTGCAGAAAATTTAGGTTTGGATAAATCAAATATATTTATTTTAGATACAGGAGAAGTATTTGAAATGACATCTAAAAAAGCACAGATATCAGGGAAAGTACCCTCAGGACGAATAATGGTAGATGGACTTGGCGTTGGGGATGTAGGCAGCGTAGTTTTAAGAGACAGAAAGCATTTATCTCAAGATGGTATTTTAACTATTGTTGTTACAATTGACAAACAAGCGGCTAGTGTTATAGCAGGTCCGGATATAGTTTCAAGAGGTTTCGTATACATCAAGGAGTCAGAGCAATTACTAAAGGACTCAAGAAATGTTGTTAAAGATTCTTTGGATGAATGCCTTAATAATCACGTCACTGAGTGGTCTGTAATAAAAACAGCTATAAGAAATGACCTGGGTGAATACTTATACAAGACATTAAAGCGTAAGCCTTTGATATTACCTGTTATAATGGAGATTTAGAAATAAGTTATATTTACCTTTAGAATAAATATAACTTAATGAATAATTTTGTGTCTCTTAAGGGATGTATCTATAGCTTGATACATCCCTATTATGTTAGTGCAGAATCAAAAAAATTATTCAGTTGTATCATAAATATATATTAGATATTATAATCCAATGGTTAAAATAGACTTGAGGAGGTTATATGCTATGCAAGAGCAACAAATAAAAAAATCTTGTTGAGCAAATGAGAAAAACTCTACTAGTGTAGTAGAGAAAAATATTCTATGTCCTGTATGTTATAGTGAAGGAATAAAAGTAAACAATATTACAGTAAAACATTTAGTTATTGATGAATTTGCTGACCAGGTAAATGAGGAAAGTTATTTTGTTTGCATGAATGAGGAATGTAAGGTTATATACTTTAGTCCTGATTTGAAGGTGTCATATAGTAGTAGCCAGGTAAAGGTTCCTGTATGGTTTAAAAAGGATGCAAACCCAAAGTATATATGTTATTGTAACCATGTTACAGAGCAACAAATTATAAACGCTGTTTTAAATGATGGTGCAAGAAATATGAAAGATATTATAAACCTTACAGGATCAATGAAGAATGGAAAGTGTGAAATTAACAACCCTTTAGGTAAATGCTGTAGCCCCAATATACAAGAAACTATCAACAAAGCATTGAATATCAAAGAATAGTTTACGACGCATTATTCTTCTTGTTCACCAATGAGTCTTTAAATAATGTCAGAAATTATGTGATATGTGCAGCACCAAACCAGTTAATATCAGATTTATCAACTTCCCATTATCCTTAGCAAATTATACGAAGTTAGGCTGAAAAAAGCTCAAACCCTGAATAAGAGTTTGAGTATAAAAGATAGAATAATCGCCTAACTTTGGATAATTCAGATAGCGCGAAACCGCTGAACTACAAGAGAATCTATGGGAATTGAATAGTTCTATGCCTCGCTAATTCAATAAATTTACTGAGATTTTAGTTAAAGGTCAAGAGATAAATACACAAAAACATCAATGAAATTTTAATTAAAAACATAACTTCCCCCTCCCCGAGATAGGGTATTGTTACTTTTTTATGCAGTTTGTAAAGATGAAGGGGGAGACTTAGAAAAGCAACTACGTCGTATAAGTTTGTCTGATCCACAGTTAGGACACTTAGATAGATCTCTGCCAGTAAGTTTTTGAATTAACTTGATGGTAGAGATTTTTTCTTTTATAAAGATTGGGGTATTCGTAAGTTGCTTGCAAGTCTTTAGTTTAGTGTTCTTATTTCGATTCCCAAGTAAGCCATAATGCCTGATTTTCATGAATCCATTTGGCAGTATATGAACAAGAAACCTACGGATAAATTCTTCTGCAGAAATAGTCATTAGCTTACATTTACTATTATCCTTGTAGTCGCGCCACTTAAATGTAACACTATTATTTTCAATACTAACAATACGTTTGTTTGATATAGCAACTCTATGAGTGTATCTACCCAAATATTCAACCACACAGGCTGCGCCTTTAAAAGGTGGCTTGCAGTATACAATCCACTCTTTGGAATACACAAAAGAAAGCAGAGTTTCAAATTTAATGGTATCAGAAAGATACGCTTCGCTGCCATGAAATTCAAGCTTATTTTGCAAATAGAGTTGTTTAAGATAATACAGAAATTTACCTCTAAATTTGTGCGATAGCACTTTAACTGGGATAAAGAATTTCTTTCTACTGTTTACCCATTTTCCTGTTGAAGAAAGTCCGCCGCCAGGTACGATGCAATGGATATGTGGATGATGCATAAGGTTTTGGCCCCAGGTGTGCAAAACTGAGGTAAATCCTAGTTTAGCACCGAGATATTTTTTATCGGATGCTAATTCTGTAAGAGTTTCAGCAACAGCCTTAAACATCAGAGTATACAGTTCTCTTTGATTCTGATATACCATTAGATTTAGGGTGTCTGGAATAGTGAAAACTATATGAAAGTATCCGATATCAAGCAAATTGGCTCTTTGGTTTTCTATCCATCGCTCTTTAGCAAGTGTTTGACACTTTGGACAATGCCTATTCCGGCAGGAATTGTAGGATATCCGGGTATCTCCACAGTTTTCACATATATCTATATGTCCGCCTAACTGGGAAGTTCTGCACTTTTGAATTGCAGACATGGCTTTATGCTGGATATATGAGAGTTTATGTTTTTCTACATAGGCTACGCCATATCTTAAAAAGATATCTTGAACCTCAGCCATTAGTTTTCTCCAGTTTAGTAAAAGTATCGAGCGGGCTCGTTGCGTTTAAAGATTCAATCTTAAGTAAATGCAAATAAAAACAAGTTGTACTGATATCTGAATGCCCAAGTAATTGCTTAATGTGAAATATGCTTGTACCTGATTCGAGAAGGTGAGTAGCGAAACTATGTCTTAAACTATGAATTGTGACTTTCTTAGCTATTTTGGCTTTGTCTATGTATTTGTGGAACATGTTCTGTACAGCTTTAGGAGTAATGTGTGTTCCGGTATTTACTCTACTGTAGAAAAGCCACTCTTTTGGACGGTACACCTTCCAGTAATCCCTCAATATTTCGAGGGTAGCTTGAGAAAGTAGTGCATATTGGACTTATGTCAATCTTTTGATCCTTTTCCGGATCGTATAAGCAACTGCATTTTTTTACTGTCAATATCCGAGACTTTTAAACAAGCGACTTCATTAAGTCTAAGTCCTGAACCGTAGGTTGTCATTAAGATACTTTTATCTCTCAAATTATCGCAGGCATCAAGAAGAGTTTGAATCTCCACTCGAGAGAGTATTTCAGGAAACTCACGTTTCTTCCGATGCCGAGGTATTTGTTTGCAGTTTAAGTTAATATTTAATGTTACTCCGTATAAAAAGCGAAGTCCACTATTGTAGGAGTTTACACTTCCAGAAGTAAGCTTTCTTTCAGTTGAGAGATAGTGAAGAAACTCTCTTATATCTCTTTCACCTAGTTCAGTTGCAGGCTTATCATAGTAATCTTGAAAGATTTTAGCTTTAGTGTAGTATTCGTCTTGTGTATTTTTGCTTAGCCCCCTAAGTTCAATATCAAATTTTAATTTTTCTAAAACTTGTTCTTTTGTCATAAAGAATCATCTCCTCTAGTGACACATTATTTCCACTTAAAGAAGATGCATACAAAAGAAATTAAAGTATATTATGCAGTTGAGAAAACCACCGCGCCAGCGGTTTAGTGCTATCCATATAATTAGGAGTCAAGGATTAGAAGCTTTTATATATATTTACAAACTCATACAGAAGACTCAATTATAACTAGAAAATAGCAAAAGCTCTCGAAAAATCTACTATTCTTCGAGAGCTTTTGCTATTTTTATAAGTCTATTAATAGAATCGCTGGGCAAATCTTTAATAATTTTACAAATTTGCTGCAATTCCTTTTGCTTAATAAGTTTTTGAATAAAATCAGCTAGTTCTAAATCATTGTTAATTAAATTAGAAATATCTCTTAAATATCCTTTGATATCTAGAGGTCTTCTAACATCTATTTTACCTAGTAAGTAATCAATTGACACATCAAAAAAACTAGCAACCATTTCAACATTCTTAAGCTCAGGAGATCTTGTTCCTATTTCCCATGAAGCTAATGTCGCTCTGGGAATATTGAGTTTATCGCTTAATTTGTGTTGTGAAAGGTTATTATCATGTCTTAATTTCTTAAGCCTTTCCGAGAAGATACTCATAGTGACACCTCTTTCAACAACTATGCTTTGATACTGTTTACATAGTTTGAACCTACTGTATGGATATATATTATATAGAAAAATATTCCTAAACTCAATACTTTTGCTAAAAATGCTTCCAAAAACTTCTATTGATAAAGATAAAGAGTGTATTATATAATCATTATGTTGCTTGGAGAAACAATTATATTTATAGGTGATACGTAGTGAAACATTAATTAATTTGCTTTAATTAAACTAAGTATTAAGTTAAATGTTAGCAATAAATTTTATGTTTTTAAGTGGGGGTGGGAAGTTGCAGTTTGCAAGAGATCTAAGATGTTCTCTAGGGAAGGAAAATGTGCCAGTTAATAAGTTTTTTTCATTCGATAGTAGTATTCATACGACCCTTTCTGATTTTAACGAATCTTTTATATCTAATAAGATTACTTCAAGCATATCTGATTTGTATCAATTGTTAGAGAAAAATTGGGTAAGTGAAGGGTATGAGTCTCTAAGCGAGGAAAAAGAATTTAAGTACAGGGCTTATCGTATTCTAACAAGCTATTATTATAAGCCTCTTGATAGGGGTAGTAAAAGTTTCATTACAAATAAAAATCTAAGTTTTCGACTTAATAAAAAGGTCTTACTCTTTGGGAGAATTGATAAGGTATATGAAAGGAGCGATGGATGTATAGAAATAGTAGACTATAAAAGTGGTCAAGTTATTAATCATAGTAATAATTTTAATATGTCTTTAAAATCAGCATCTTTGATATTACTTGTATATTTTAAACTTGGGATATGCCCAGATTATTTAGCTTATTACTATTTAAGTAGAAATATAAAATTTAGTCGCAGGATTTTAAAAGAAGACATAATTCATCTGGAAAACTTATTTGAACATTCACATAAGTAAAGTGTATTTAAGAGGATATATTCTAATTATTATGGAGGAGAAAGTGAAAGCAGAGGAAGAATTAAATATAGAAATAAAATTTAAAGACTTACAAAATTATGAGAATAAATTTATCTTTTTTGTAATAGATAAAATATTAGAAAATATTGAACTTGTAAGGAGTGTACTTGATGAACTTGAAAGTTCAAAAGTTGACTGAAAATAACAAAGGTACATTAAATGGTTCGGTAAATAACGTTGCAATTTATGCGAGAGAATCAAAAAAAGATCCTGCTATTTTAAAGAATCAAGTTGATAACCTGAAAAGATACGCTAAAGAAAATAATATGCCTGTTTTCGATGTCTACCAGGAGTTGACATCAGCAGCTAATAAGTATTATTATGAAAGGCCAGAGTTTGTTAGACTCATCAACGATGCAAAAAAAGGTTTATTTTCAAAGATTATTGTAAAAAGAAGAGATAGAATAGCAAGAAAATATGATGATTTCGTTTTAATAAGAAATTTATTCAGAGAGTTAAGTATCGACATTATTTATTCAAACGATATCCAGTTAAATGGCACCATAGGATATGCATCGAATTTTATAGAGAATATGATAATGGCTATAGCTCAAATTGAACCAGATAATATTAGAAATAGAATTATCGATGGTAAAAATACTAAAAAGGCAATGCAAATATTTGATGGTAATCCTTCATTTGGTTATTTTAAAGCTAAAGTTATAGAAGATTATAAAAATATTGATAATGTAAATGATGAAGAAGAAGAAAAAGTTAAAGAATATCAAAAAGATGGTGCCAAGGCTGATTTAGTTAAAGATATATTCAGAATTTATCTGGATAATCCAGAAATAATTAATGCTATGCAAGTAGTTGAAAAAATAGAGGTCGACATCAAGAATAGAAACCATAATTATAAAAAAGATAAGGAATATATTAAGATAGTTCATGAAAAATTAAATGCAGGATTTGTGAGGGACATACTATCAAGACCAATCTATGCTGCTCTAATGACGAAGAGTTTAGATTATAAATATAGTAAATTTAATATGAAGTTTTTGAACAATCCCATTGCAATAGACCTCGACAACTTTATCGGATGTATTAACGTTGATGAAATTATAACCCCGAATGAGTGGATGGATTCTGTAACTAAGTGGCTTAAGTATAATCATAATGAAGTTGGTGAAAAAAGTAAAAGTAAAGATACACAAAGGCATATTTTCAAGAATAAATTATCGTGTGGAAAATGTGGAAAAAAGTTGAGAATAAAAAATAATACTATTTCATGTGGAACTAAAAGATGTTTTAGTATTAATAAAGAGAGGTTTGTAAGAGAATTTATTAAGGCTTTAATTTATTATTTGAAGATTCAAGGTATGTTTAGTAGTCCAATAAAAAAAATAACCGAGAGACTAAATACAGAAAGGCTAAAGAAAAATCGGGAATTAAATCAGGTAAAATCAATTCTTAATGAGCGTGTAAAGAAATACCTGGACAATAGTTCAAATAAAGAGTTGATAAAGGAAATAAAAGAGTTGAGGAAAAATCAGGATGAGTTAGAAAGTACACTGGATCATATAAATAAAAAGATAGAGTTTTTGGAGGAAAGATTTGAAAAAGATATATTAAATGTTCTAAAACAAGACTTTATCGATGTTTTAATTGATGAGATATTAGAAAATAGTAAAGATGTAGTTGATATCTTTGTTCAAGAAAATGTTAAGGAGGTTAAAATAAATGGAAAACTCATACGCATTGATGGCAAAGACTGATAAAGAATTACTCTCTGTTGCCTACTTAAGGGTATCAACTCGCGATCAAGCTGAAGATGGTTATTCTTTATATAACCAAAGAAAGTCTATTAAGGAATATGCAAGGAATAAGGGTCTTATTCTAGAGGAAGGATCTATTTTTGAAGAGAGAAAGCCGGCTTCTCAAGTTCATGGATATATGCTTGACATTGAAGATATTATGGAGAATTTTTCTAATAGACCTGTGTTTACAGAAGTTTTAAAGCTTGCTCAGAATAAACTATTTAAGCATCTGATTGTTTATTCTAGAGATAGGTTAACTAGAGAAACACAGGACTCAATAGGGTTAGAATTATTCTTTAAAAGATTTGATATAAAAGTACACTATGTTCGTGAAGGTGAGGCATTTAAAGGCTTAAATTCCAGTGTTAAAAGTTTGTTGGATATTGTTTTTAGTAGTATTTCAGAAATGGAAGTAAATATTCTTTCAAGTAGGGTTAGAGATGGAATGAAGGCATGTATATTAAGTGGCAAGTGGACAGGCGGAAAAGCACCTTTTGGGTATGTCGCTGTAAGAAACAAGGATGAGACTAAGACTCGGAAGAAATGGGTAACTGAATTGAATGTTTCTGAGATTGAAGGCACAATAGTCAAAAGAGTTTTTGAACTATATACTAGTGGTCTAGGTTATAGAAGCGTAGCTAAAATGTTAAATAAGGAATTTGAGTTTATTGAATGGACAAAGAGCAAGGTGGAAAATATTATAAAAAATGAGATATATACCGGATGTGCGGTTTGGGATAGAAGGGGGGGGAGACGAAATCCAAATAAGCATAATGACAATCCAATTAAATCTACTTTATATGCTTCTAAAGAAATTATAGATAAAGAATTATGGAATAATATTCAGATAGAAAGAAATTTTAGAACTGAAAAGCATGACAAATCTTATTACAGCACTAATTACATTTTAAAGGATAAAGTGCTATGCCCAGGATGTAAACGGCCAATGAAAGCAAAAAATCCTGGAAGAAATAAAACTCCAATTTACTTTTGCAGCCGTGCTTCAGATGGAAAGTCATGCGGATCTAAAGTAAACATACCGTGCACATGTGTTGATAGAGCATTTATTCAAAAACTTAGGATTTATTTTTCTGAGAACATTAATATGAATGAAATTATGGATACTATAGATAAAAAGTTGGAAAATAGAATAAATAAAAGAATGAACATAATCAAAAAAATAGAGGATAAAATAAATGAAAAAGATAGTATTTTAAAGAAGATAGATGAAAACTTAAGTGCAAACAATGATGATGACTTAATATATGTTCTCAATATGCATTACATAAAATATGACAATTTAATTAAGAGATATAAAACAACAAAATTAAAACTTGAAGAATTAAACCAAATTGATATAAATAGTAGAAGCGAACTGAAATTAATACTACCTGCTTTTGTTTTTTTATTATTTAATAACGATAAGTTAAATGATGTCAAAAGAATTTGGAGAGAATTCATAATAAAATTTATTAACTTTGTAGACGTTGATTATAATAAGCAAAATAAAGAAGTAGTCATAAATAATATTGATTTTTTACCTGCTTAGAGCTAGATTTGCTATAAGCAGGTTATTTTTTGATAAGGTGGTAGGCAATGAGTCCTACACGGTATACCGTGTAGGACTCATTGCCTACCAGTATTCGAAAGTTTTTTCAGTAAAAATTCAAGAATATAGTTAAAGATCTCTATATACTGTGAAAGAGAAATTAAGTAGGTCAATTATACATAGGACAAGCAGTTATAAAAATAATATTATATATAGTATTATTTAGAGGTGTATAGTGGAAAAAAACAAATCTTCGCCATCTACCATTTATGCGTTAAATGTAATTAGGAGAAGGTATATTGAAAAGTGTTTGAACGAAGATAAGGACTTAGAAACGATACATAAGAATATAAAAGAATTAAAACTAAATAAGTCCTATGATGATAGGAAAGGTTTGAAAAAATATATAGAAGATGAGCTCTTATTTATTTGGGATGAGGAAAATAAAAAATGGATGAAAAATGATAATAATATTAACTTATTAGAAAGGAACGATGAGAGTTTATTTGAAATTTTAGAACCGTTTAAGCTATCAAAAATGGATACATTTCTACTTATAAAAGATATAAAAGAAATACTAACTAATATCAAAAGGTTAACTAAAGATATGGATAAAATTGTACGAGAGTTAGTCAACATATCGTCAAGCATAGTTGAGCTTACTGCTGAAGAAATAACTGAAGGGGAAGTTGATGAAGACGTAATAAATTAGATGAAAATTTTATATTTCTTAGCAAGTTTTTGGAGGGTAAACTTTGAATTTGCGGTGTAGTCAAAAAGATTTAATGGAAGCAGTAGCAATTGTAAATTCTGCAATTGAAGCAAACAAATCCTCTGCATTGGATTTCTCGGGGATAATAATTGAGTTTAGTGATGAATCTTTAAGATTAAGTGGATACAATAGTGAGTTTTTTATATTTTATAGTATTGAGGCAGAAGTTTTTGAAGCGGGTAAATTTGCTTTAAAAGCAAAAATGTTGAGCGATATTTTAAACCACTTGCCGGATGAATCTATATGCATTAGCATAGCAAATAAGAATGAAGTAGAAATTGAATGTGGGACTTATAAGGGTAAACTTAAGACGGTTAATTATGAGTACTATCCATCACTTGATAATATTGAAATTGGAACAAAAATATGTATTTCATTTGATAAATTTAGGGAAATGGTTAGAGGAAGTTTTTATGATAAACCTAAAGGAAACTTTACAATAACTCAAGGGATTTTAATGAAAGTTAAAGACAAAAAGTTAAAACTGATAGGAACAGATTGTAGTTACTTTAGTAGGATTGAATATGACATAAATACTATGGATGAGTGTTATGCACTTATTGATGGGAATTTACTAAACGACATAACTAAGATTTTATACAAAGGAGATAAACACTATGAATTAGAAATAACACTTTGTTCAAGGTATCTTTTATTTGAGTTGGATAATATGAAAATATATTCACGCCTCTATGAGGAAAATTCATATCCTGATTACGAGAATTTTTTATTATCCATGGAATTTGCTTCTGTCGTTTATACAAATAGATTGGAGTTACTAAGACGCCTTGAATGTGCAATACTTTTAGAAGTTTCTTATACTGGAAGAGAAACTTTCAGATTAAAACTTCAAACAAAAGAGGGAATTATTCGAATTAATGCAAAATCCTGCTTTGGCAATAGCGAGGATGAGGTTGATATTATACTAGAAGGGACGCCATTTACGATTAGAGTTTTACCAAACATGTTAATTAATGCACTAAAGCATTTAAATGATGAAGAAGTAATTTTAAGTCTATCAAAAGAACAAAACATTTATAGTTTAAGAAATAAATTAAATGAACAATACAAATATTATCTTTGTGTACTATACAATAATGAATAGTAAATAGCAGTAACTGGAAGAAAGTTGTTTAAAAGCTTTAGCATGATAAAATCTAAAGTCATAGGAGCTGATTTATTATGGGAAAGAGAAAAGGAAAAATGAGTAATTAGCCAAAGATAAATATTATAATTGCAGTACTGAAGGATTATGATATTCAAGGCGATGAGGACATACAGGATGCACTTAAAGATTTTTTAGGTAGAACCATCCAGTCAATGCTCGAGTCAGAAATGGATGACCATCTACGCAATGCATTAGTTGAAAATACAGACAATAAAAGTGCAAGCAATGGCAAGAAGAGTAAAACACTCTGAATCAAATATGGTGAGATGGAGCTTGATGTTCCTCAAGGTACAGAAAACCTTTTGAACCGAAAGTTATACAAGAACTTTAAAAGGACATTTCCGACATAGTGAATAAAATTATAGCTATTGGCTCAAACGGTCTTACAACAAGACAGGTTTCTGAACAGATATAAGTTATTTATGGTTTCAAGGTTAGTGAAGGCTTGGTATCAGACATAACAAGCGAGCTTTTTCCTGATACAGGTATAAGCAGTCAATAGCAGCAACTTTTCCGAATACAGAATGCCGAATACCGACGTTGTATGGTTCATCAAATAAGAAACACATTAAAGTATGTAGCTGTTAAGCATAGGAAGGAGTTTGCAGCTGACCTAATAATTATATACCATGCTTCTATCGAGGAGTCAGGCTATCAACTGGTAGATATAGTAACTAAAAAATGACATGATCAATATTCTAACGCAATGAAGAACTGGAGAACAAATTGGTATGTTATCAGTTCTATATTCAAGTTTTATGCTGAGGTAGAAAAGATTATATACTACTAATGCAATTGAGAGCCTTAATGGCACTTATCGCCGATTTAACTGTCAAAGAGTTGTGTTCTCAAGCGATACTGCTCATCTAAAAACTTAGTATCTTGTTACCTTCGAAGCAACTAAAAAATGGACTCTTCCACTAAGAATCTAGGAAAGAGTGTATGGAGAGTTGTCCATAATGGATGAGGTGAGGCTTAAAAAATCCGTTTAAAAACATCCTCTCAAAGGATGTTTTTGATATATTATAAATCTATGGCCATATTGAAACAAAGGCATGAGGGTCATTCTTAGGCCTTCATGCCTTAACCAAACTTATCATAAAAAGCTATTTACAGAGAAAATTTAACACCCATTTTGGAAACAAAATGTAACATAGACTATTTTGTATTATATTTGAAAGTTGTATAATTCTAATCATGAATCTCGGGTTTAAGGTTTTCATAATTTTTTCTGTCAATTTTGAACCCCTTTTCCCAACGTGACCAAGTTGATGGCGTAACCTCAAATTTCTCGGATATTTCTTTAATTGAAAGATTATTTTTCATCCTTAAGTTTTGTACAATACTAATAGAGTTATCAAGAAACATAAAATAATCATCATAAAAATATGTGGTGTTAAGGCCAAATACTATTGCTAACTTCATAGACAATTCTTTTGATGGAAAAATTCCTCTAGTCTCGTAATCCTTTAGTAAATAGCGGCCCTGCTTTTTACTAAGCCCCAATTCTTGTGCTAATTTATATTGGCTCCAACCAAGCCTTATTCTATGATATCTAATCATATCACTGGTTGTCCCTTTCAATTGCCTTAATTCAATCTCAGATTCTAATGTCAAAACGTTTATTACCAGCTCATTCCATATTGTCGCATTTTTATAACATAACCATGCCCATGTCATTTAGCGGAGACAGGTGACTGTATACTTTGCTCTCAGCTTTCCGGTAAAAACTTTTGTGACTGTATAAACTGGAAAGGAGTGTGTATATATCAGGAATTCATATGGAATGGCGGAAAGGCTAAAAAGACAAGAAAGATATTTAGCTGCAAAATTATAAAAAAAGAAGCTTTGGAAAAGAGACTTATAGTACTGACTATTTCAGCTCCACATGAACTAGTTAAGAATTTAGTTCATCCGGGAAGTTATGTTTTTTTGAGAAATTCAAAAACCTCACAGTTTTATGATGCTCCTATTTCCATAATGGATACGGATATAGACGAAAATTTACTTATAGTTGGTATTGAATTAAAGGGGATAAAAACAAAAAGTCTTGATTTATTAAATGAAGGAGACAGCATATTAGTAAGAGGACCTTATTGGAACGGCGATTTAGGCTTAAGAAATATTTATAAAAGCAGAGAAGGCACATCAGTAATAATAACACGTGGAATCGGTCAAGCACCTATGGTTCCTGTGCTTAAAAAATTATATTCTAATGGAAATAAAGTAATAGTTATAATGGATAAGGCAAATTATAAACACATTTTTATACAAAAATACCTGGAGCTTTGCAACTGCAGAGTTATAGAATGTAATACACTTCAATCTGGAGGGCTATCTGAAGAGCTTAAAAATATATTAAATAATATTATGGACAATGAAACCATAAATTTAATACACTGTTCTGGACCTGATATACTAAATTACAAGGTTCTTGATTTTATAGGAAATAAGGTGGATTTTTCCTGCTGCAATAATTCAAAGATGTGCTGCGGAGAAGGAGTTTGCGGTGCCTGTTCGACAAGATATAAAGGGCATAGAGTTAAAAAATTATGCAAAGTTCAGATAGAACCTAAATATTTATTTGAGGGAAGAAGATTAATATAGGCAAAATTATGGATTTGGAGGGGTAATATGAAGGTTATAGTTATTGGCGGCGGCTGGGCAGGTTGTGCTGCTGCGATCACTGCAAAAAAAGCGGGTGCTCAAGTAAGCATGTTTGAAAAAACTGACATGCTTTTAGGATTAGGTAATGTTGGCGGTATAATGAGGAATAATGGAAGGTACACTGCTGCAGAAGAATTAATTGCTTTAGGCGGTGGAGATCTTATTAATATAACTGATAAAAACAGCAGACATAAAAACATAGATTTTCCAGGGCATAAACATGCATGGCTATATGACGTTAATAAAATAGAACCGGATGTAAAAGAATATTTAGTGAATATGGGTATAGAAGTAAAGACTATTGCAAGAGTTATAGATGTTGAGAAAGAAAATAATAAAATAAAAGGAATATATCTTTCTGACGGCTCTCATATAGAAGGAGATGTGTTCATCGAAACTACAGGATCTACAGGACCTATGGGAAACTGTTTAAGATACGGAAATGGCTGCTCAATGTGCACTCTTAGGTGTCCTGCTTTTGGACCGAGAGTAAGTTTAAGCAGCAGGGCCGGTGTTGAAGATTTGCAGGGAGAAAGAGACGATGATTCCTATGGTGCAATGAGTGGTTCCTGCAAGCTAGCAAAGGAAAGTCTTTCGGAAGAAATAGTTAAAGAGCTGGATGAAAAAGGTGTGGTTGTTTTAAAGGTACCTCCAGAGGATGTAAATCTAGATAAGCTTAAGCTTAAAGTTTGTCAGCAGTACGCTCTTAAGGAATTTGCAGAAAATATAGTTCTTCTAGATACCGGGCACGCAAAGCTTATGACCTCCTATTACGTACTTGAAAAGCTTAGAAAGATACCAGGCCTTGAGAAAGCAAAATATGTAGATCCTTACGCAGGTGGCAAAGGAAATTCAATAAGATATCTCTCTGTTGCACCTAGAACAGATGATATGAAGGTAAAGGGACTTGATAATTTATTCTGTGCAGGGGAAAAGGGAGGACTTTTTGTAGGTCACACAGAAGCTATTTGCACTGGAGCTTTGGCAGGACATAACGCTGTCAGAAGCGCGCTTGGTATGCCGTTTTTAATACTTCCTAAGAGCCTTGCTATAGGAGATATAATTTCATATGCAAACTACAAGATGATGACAAGGGAAGGAAGAAGAAACAGATACACCTTTGCAGGAGCAGAATATTTTGAAAGAATGAAAGCATTAGGCTTGTATACTACTGATTCAGTAGAAATACAAACTAGAGTTGATAAGCTAAATTTAACAGATATTTTATCTCAGAAATTAGTTTAAATTTTTACTATGACTTCTTATGTAGACACTCCATTTCACTTGCTTACAGTTTAATATTCTTTATTTGAGCGTCCGCAATTTTATACTAACACTAATTATTAACTAGTTAACTAGAAATATAGATAACTATAAATCTAGTTAGCTAGTTACCTGTATATAATACAATAATGTTCCTAAAAATATAAACTGAAATGACAAAGAATATAAGTATGATATTAGAGAAAGAGCCAAGAACATATGAAGATGTAGAAGAGTGTTACTACTTCTGATGAAAAATTGAAAAAGCAAAGAGATTTACTTAGCAATATGAATACTTAAATTTAAAACACACTGGAAACCTTCTAGTACACAGTGTGTTTTTTATGAGCCAAATTCATCAGAAGATGGTGTAGGGTAATGATTTACTCAACATGGATTTAAACAAGTGACATCAAGTAGCAGTCTTAAATAAGATACACTTAATTTTATATCAAAAAGTAAAGGGATTTGGATAAATATGTAGAATAATTTATTGGTATTGACACAAACATTGGAAGATATGCAAATAATTTTAGGATGAAGGTGTTTTGTATGGGAGAGAAGGCTAATGTGTTAGTTATGGGGAATTCAGGAGCAGGGAAAAGTACTCTAATTAATTCTGCTTTTAATTTTGAATGTGCATCAGTTGGATCAGGCGATGCGGTCACTGAAAAAATGGATATATATGAAACAGAAGATATTAATTTTCGCGCGATAGATACAAGGGGATTAGAATATGGCATACTTGCGCAAATTCAAACAAAGAATTTAATAAAAAAATGGTCAAGAGATAGTGTAAAGAAAAACAATGAAGGAAGATATATACATATTATTTGGTACTGTGTAGATGCAACTTCAAAGCGGGTTTTTGATAAAAGTTTCGATTCAATTAAGAATGTAGCAAAGATGTGGAAGAAGGTTCCCATTATAATAGTATTAACAAAGTCCTATTCAGAAACGGAAATAGAAAGTAATATTGACATGGTAAAAAAGTGTATTGATAAATATAAGGGTAATAAATGGTTAAATGTTGTTGATATAATACCTGTTGTTGCTAGTCAGTTCCCTATTAATAATGAAACTATAGTTCCGCCTACAGGAGTAGATAAATTAATTGAAAAGACATATGAAGTTATGCCAGAAGCTTTTAAAATAAATAAGGAATCAGTATTTGACTTTAGTTTAAAAATAAAACGAGCTAATGCAAATGCACTTACAATTTATTATTTATTACCTTTACCTAAGCCATTAGTAGCCATATAATACTAACTAGTGGGATTATGTGTAAGTTGGGGAGGGATAAGTTATGGAAGAGTATTTAAAAAAGAAGCTGGAAGAAAGAAATGACAGAATAATTAAAGCAATTATCAAAAAAGCCGAAGATGTCTGTCCGGGCGCAATTGCTTTAATAGGAATTGCAGGTTCCTTTCATTCAGGCGATATATACGAGAAGTCTGATTTGGACCTTTGCATAGTTATTAATGATGATAGTGGTTGGAAAATAGCCTCCTGCTTTATTTTGGGGGATGTGGCTTTCGATATATATTGCACTCCTTGGAGCAGGCTTGAGGAAATGTCGGAATATAATAATCCATATATTACAAAATTACTTGAGCTGGATATTGTCTATTGTAGTGATGATATTTATATGCAGAGATATATAGAGTTAAGGTCAATGGTCACAAGCATACTAAACAAGCCATATTCAATAGAAGATAATGAGAAAGCAGAAAAGTTTGTGAATGAAGCCAGCAAGGCATATGCCGATGTAATGCTAAGCAGTAAATATGGACAATGTAGATTTGCAGCAGCAGGTATGTTGAATTTTATTGAGTTTGCTATTTATATGTATAACAAGGCATATATAAAAAGAGGCATTAAGAGAATTCCGGAAGAAATTTCTACTATGAAGTATCTTCCTAAAGGTTTTAATGAATTATACAGCGAGCTTATTAGGGAAGAAAGCACTTCAGGGACTAAAGAAATATCAACAAGATTAATGAGAACATTAAAGGACTTTGCAAAGTTAATGAAAGATAAGGCTACTTCAAAAAAGGAAATTTCAGAAGCTGATATTAAGGGCACCTATGAAGAGATTTATTCCAACTGGAAAAATAAAATGTATCATGCTGCGGATAAAGGCGATACCTATTTATCCTTAATGACAGCGGCTAGTTGCCAGTACTTCTATGATGATATGTATAGTGAATATAACATTGACCATGTTGACCTTATGAAAAATATAACATCCAATAACTTAGCTCTATGGTCAGACGAATTTGACAATGCAATGCAGGAATATAAAAAGAATTATGACAGATTAGGTGCTGAGGTTAAATGCTATAAAGATTTAGATGAATTTGAAAGAAAGTATTTGGGATAATTTGAAATTAAATATATAAAACTTTACTTAAGGTGTATAGGTTCCTAAATCCGGTACGGTGTCTATGGTCCTTATAAATTACCATGTAGATGAAGCTATTACCAATAATGAGGATATAAATTTAATACTTTCACTTGAAAACCAATCTGGAAAAGCTTTTTATAAAGGGGACATTCCTAAGTTTTCTAATAATGTTCCGCATCATTCAACAATCTATTACTGCTATAATAATTGTCCCGTATCAGAATATGAGGCCGGAACGCTTTGGTACATACGTAACGAATGGATTTATTTTCCCAAAAAGCATTCTGATAAAGGTGTTGTTATTGCTGATGAAAATATTGTGAAAGAACTTAATCGTATTTTTTCTCATGTTTATAAAAGCTATAATGAATAACTTAATAAATATTTAATTTAAAGCATAATGTTAAGGCATAGGATTATTTATATGACATATGAAAGAATATTTTAAGGAGGATTATTTGTGAGAAAACAAATCGGAATTATAATACTTTTATTAATAATAGTAAGCAGCTTATTGCTTTTAGGTACTGGTGGAAAAATATCAGGTGTTATGCTCAATGATTACTCAATATCAAAAGACGGGAAGATAATGACACTAAAAGCTGGTGTAGCAAACAGTATTGGTTATATAAGGACTCTTAAAGAGAGCGAAGTAGAAAATAAAAAATATATTACCTTTTATTCGACATACGGATTTAATAGTAAAATCGGTGCTAAAGGTGAATTTCAAATTGATTTGGATCCTTCTTGTAATGAAATATATTTTTACAGAGGAAATGATGGTTATATATTGATTCTGCACAAGAACGAAGAATCAAAAGATTGGGAATTAGTAAGATAGTATTTTATTTGTTATTTACCGTATTCATCACAAGGGAAAGAGTTAATTGATATTCATGACCTTTTTAATTATTATGAAAACAAATTCATTGTATGGAGCCATTATTCCACATTGGATTTCAGACCTTGCTGCAAATATAATTAATAAATAACAGCTGACCAAATTCTAATTTAAAGGCTGATGTAATACAATTTTGATCGATTTCTGCCATATCTTTAAAATTTCAACCTATAAAAATTATTTGATTAGGTGAGGTGATGAGATGAAATCAATACCAAATTACATAACACTTAGCAGAATTATTTTTTCTTTGCTTTTGATTATTGTTAAGCCTCTAAGTGTGGCTTTTTATACAATATATATTATTTGCGGCTTTAGCGATATTATGGATGGATTTATTGCTAGAAGGACCGGGACAGAAAGTGGAATTGGTGCAAAACTTGATTCTTTAGCTGATGCGATAATGGTTGGTGTTTTATTAGCTATACTTTATCCAATTGTAAATCCTACAACAGAAGTTGTCATTTGGATTATTTTAATTGCTATTATCAGATTAGCATCAATAGTTGTGGCAATAAAGAAGTATAAATCCTTTGCAAGCATTCACACCTATGGAAATAAGATTACTGGCATAATTTTATTCATATTTCCAATGTTGCTTTCCTATTTTAATACTAAGATAACGATAAACGTAATTTGTGTTGTGGCAAGCTTATCTGCAATTGAGGAATTGATTATTCAATTAACATCAAATCAACTACAATTAAATAAAAAAAGCATATTCATAAAGTGATCATAACTTATAGTTTAGCCAATCCTATTGTGTTGAGAGCAGGTGATTTTTGTATTATACATTAAAGAAATTAAAAACTCTTGTACGATTAAAAAGAAGACTCAGGAACATTAGTTTTAAAAGAAGAATTTTATTTTATATCAGAGTAATCAATAAATATCCTTTTGTATTTGGTTTTCATAAAAATTGTACTCACAATATGATATAATAAAGCTGATTATATATTTAATTAATTCCAAGGGAGCAAAAATATGGATAGAAGGTTACATGTACATTTCATGGGAATAGGCGGAAGCGGAATGGCCCCTATTGCGGTAATAGCAAAAAAATCAGGATTTGATGTGTCAGGATGCGATTACAATGAAACAAGTTATTATAGTGATGCATTGCGTGATAGTAAAATTGATATAAAATTAGGCCATAGTTCAGACCATCTAGAAGGAGTAGACATTCTGGCAGTTACTCCTGCTGTTTTTGACATTAACCCTAACCATCCTGAAATTATTGAGGCAAGAAAAAGGAATATATTAATGACCTGGCAGGAATTTATGGGTAAATATCTTCAGAAAGATAAATTTCTTGTTGCAGTAGCTGGTACTCATGGAAAGTCCACTACTACTGTATTAACAGGTTTAGCATTAGAGGCTGGAGGTCTGAATCCTATAGTAGAAGCTGGAACTATATATAAACCATGGGGAGGCGGTTTCAGAATAGCTGAGTCTAAATATTTTGTCTGCGAGGCAGATGAATTCAATTGCAATTTCTTAAATTATTCACCCTCCTTAATTATAATCAATAACATTGAGATGGATCATCCTGAATTTTTTAAAGACTTCACAGAATTTAAGTTGGCATTTAAAAAGTTTATTAGCAACATGAGGCATCCCGGTACTCTTGTAGTAAATGAAGAGAGTGAGGGTATTAGAGATGTACTAACAGAAATGAAAGACTGGCTTCAAGAGAAAAATGTTAAGGTTATTGGATATTACTTAAAACATAAATTTGATTTTCCTTTCAGCGTTGAGTATAAGGGTGAAATAACGAGTCTTGATGAAGAGGGTGTAGACTTTGATATCTATGGACCAAACTTTAAAGAAAGCTTTAAGATTGGTCTTCTAGGAGCTCATAATGTTTCAAATTCTTTAGGTGTACTTAGTGCTGCTCTTGAACTGGGAGTAAATTTAGAAACCCTTAAAGAAGTGTTTCAAAAATATAAGGGTATTGGAAGAAGAACTGAATTAATTGCAGAAGTGAATGGTATAAAAGTCTTTGATGACTATGGTCACCATCCTACGGCAATAGCTGCAGTTTTGGACACATTTAAAACTATTTATCCGTATAGAAAAGTGTATGCAGTAGTTGAACCCCATCAAATATCAAGACTAAAACTATTTCCAGAGGAATTTATTGCTGCATTGAATTATGCAGATGTGGCCATAGTGACAAAAACTTATATTGGTAGAGAAATCAATAAAAATCTAGAACCTATGGATATGAATTTTCTTGTCAGTAAAGTTGATGCTGGCAAAGCGACCTACATTGAGGATTTCAATAATGTTGCAGATGCAATTTTTTTGAAAGCTAGACAGGGCGATATTATCATCGTTTTTGGTGCCGGTAACTCACATAAGCTTACTAAGTTAATAGTTGAACGGTTAAGAAATAGCTAAAGTTAAATTTTATGAAAATTTTTAAATAGAATTATCCACCTCCACGAGATATTATTTCTAGAACACTGGCTCATATGGGAAGAGAAATATTGCCTTATCTAATAGAGGTGCTCAAGACCAAAGACACCCAAGAAATCCGAGAAGAAAAAATAAGGCAATAAGCTCAAAGATCATTAAAAATTATACAACTAAGAGAGACAGCCTCAGTATAACCAAATTTCTAATTCAGCTTTGTATGAAAAATATTTATCTTAGTGCTTTAAAAATGGGGGGTAAAAATGCTGAGTTATCGAAACTTTGATAAAGAGAGTGACTATAATATTATGCGCCGTATAGTCCGGCAGAATTGTCTGCAAACTGGACATTTATATCCACAGTTACATGTAGGAAATCTAGATTTTGAAAGATATGTTTGGGAAGAAGATCCGGGAATATTGTATAAGAATACTTGGATTGTATCTGATAAAAAAACGGAAATTGGTTTTATATCAGCCGGAATTGATGATTTTTATATCACCATTCTTTCAGATTTTGAGCATCTTACACAGGATATACTTAAATATATAGAAGGTAATTGTTATAAACAAGGGACTACTATTACAACAGAGGCTAATAGCAATAACAAGCTGTTAAGTAGTATTTTAGAAGAACGAGGATATACCAAAACAGATTTTTTCCGTTTTTGTGGCATATGTGACTTATCTAAGATACCCTCATATTCTCAACTTCCAGATGGATTCTGCATTCGTCTAACTCAGAAGAAGGATGTAGCAAGACGTGTAGAACTATTTGGTCTTGCTGCAGGAGGAAAAGAAACAACCTCAGAAAGATATGAAAGAATGATGAAATCTCCAACCTACTGTGATGCAATGGATTTTGTAGTTCAGACGCATAATGGAGAAATCATTGCTTACTGTACATTATGGGACGACCCTATCAGTAAAAAAGGAATAATAGAACCAATTGCTTGTGTAGCAGAACATCGACGTAAAGGTATAATGAAAAGTGTCTTATTATATGGAATGAACCTATTAAAGGAACGTGGAACTAATTATATTTATGTTAGTACAGGAGGCAAAAATATTGCTTCACAGGCTCTGTATAAAAGTGTTGGTTTTATAGAATACGGGATAAACTGTGAATGGCAAAAGACACTATAATCTTTTAGTGTAGTGCTGCGGACTTCAGCTAATAATATGTTAACTTTATATAATGTTTCCGAAGAGGTATTATTATGTCTAAGCTAAATCCATTAAAATTTATTATGCATATCGAAAATGAGGATGGAGAATTTAGGGGATTGGGACTAGGTGGAAGTTTCTGTATTTCAGTTGCTTATATAATTTTTCTTTCTTTTTATGGAGCATTTAATATGATTCCATCCATCTGTTCCATTGAAAATCTAGTTGTATTATCAATTTACAGTGTGATAATTACTATATTATTTTTTTCCTTATTCGTGGTAGTTTTTCTAGCTAAATTCTATATATCTAAGTTTGATACAAAGGATGTTACTGAATCTAAATCAAAGGTTAATTATAGAAATATTATTTTCTTAATTTTATTTATTGTTGGTTATAAACTAATATTTGATGCAACATTGATACCGATTATAAAAATGACCTCAAGCTTTAGCTTTATTGTTAATTCTCTTCGAGATATGCTAAAATACCCGCATTCTTAATTTGTTATGAAATAGTTATTGGACCAATAATTGAAGAGATTTTATTTAGGGGGATTATACTAAATGGTCTTGCAAAAAGGTATTCCAATAAGATGGCGATAATTACTTCATCACTAATTTTTGGGTTAGTACATTTTAATGTTTACCAACTCTGTATGGCATTCTTATTTGGTATATTTCTGGCTTTCCTATACTTAAAAACACATTCAATTATACTTTGCATTTTTGCACATGTATTTCACAATATATACACAACTTTTACTCTTTTATTTTTACCAAAATATTTTTCAATAATTAATAATAATATACTGACTATTTTTCTTTTTAGTATTTTAGGTTTATTACTTATGCTAATTTCTATTAATAAGATTATTTACTACAATCATTGATGTACTGATGTAAGAATACATTGGTTTTAATATGTACATGAAAAGGCGCAATTGTTATGTACGGGGTAATAAAGATTATTATTATTTTATTTAGACAAATCAAAGCAAGGTAGGATAGGAAATAACAAGTATCCTTTAGTACAATTTATACATGTGATAGTATACCGGAAGGATATACTATATGGGAGGTAAAGCCTACATTATGGGCTGTATTTAAATGTATTGGCCAAACTGTGGACTGCATAGGCGAAACATGGGGTAAAATTTTTTTGGAATTTCTTCCAGGTTCAGAGTATAGCATGCTTGATGATACAGATTTTGAATTATACTCAGAAAATACTGAGGCAGACTGCTTTTGTGAAATATGGATCCCTGTAGAGAAAAAGAAACATGCATAATTAATACTAATCTATATTGATAATTAAATATTGTAACTTATTATTAAGTAAAGTGCTTTCTATAAGAAGGGGATAATTTATGATTAAAAGAGTTAATGTTCAAGTATTTATTTTTTGTAATAATCCATCTTTTAAAGTACTTATTCTAAAGCGAATTCCAGAGAGGAGTGGCTATTGGCAGCCAGTATCTGGTGGTGTTGAAAAAGGTGAAGAGTTGATAGAAACTGTTTTAAGAGAGGTTTCAGAAGAAACTGGAATAAAGAATATAAAGTCAGTTTTAGATTTAGAATACACATTTACATACAAAGAAACTAAAAAAGGTGTATTGATGGATATGCAGGATTTTTGTTTTGCTGCCGAAATTGAAAATATATTTGATGTAAAACTATCTGATGAACATGAGAAATATAAATGGTGTTCGTATATTGAAGCAAAAGAATATTTACAATGGGAACATAACTTAAACGCGTTAAAAAAATTAATGCAAAAGGTCTAAGTAGTAATGTTCTTTTATGATATGTAAGTGAAGAATACTCTTATATTATCAAATAAATTTAAGATTAAATATATTTGATATTGTTAAAGGTGTAGGTGATAAAACTACATCTATCAAAATGTTGCTGTCCGCCTAGACTGGTGGACTTTTTTTATATAGTATTATGTAAATATATGGTTTATAATCAATATAAAGGTTAGATACACACAGAGACGCCCTAGAGTTTTTAAGAACATCTCAATTATACGGGGTTGTAAGATAATAGTAAATTATTTAATATTAATAAATTATAAGTTGGGGAGTAAGAAATGAAAAAAATAAAACCATCTATACTGCCGTTGTTTAGAAGCGCTTTATTTATAATTGTTGGAGTATTATTTGCATAGTTAACCAATTAAACATTAGAACAAGCAAGTCGATGGTGATCTATAGTATGTACTGTATGTAATATTATTACTATCGTTTTATTAATGATTATTTGCAAAAGTGAAGGCTCTTCATATAAAAAACTAATTGGTTATAAGAAAGGTCAAGGTAATGTGAAATATACATTGCAGATTGCTTTACTGATGCTTTTATTGGGAATGAGCGGAATGGATGGACTTGGCAACAGGTGCTCAAATTTTAATGACTTCTATATCTCCTGCATTATTTGAAATTATGAATGCAATGGGCAAATGATATGTTACACATTCGCATTAATCTGTTGTCTTTATTAATTGAATATTTCTTTTATATAGAAGGAGGATGCATTATGGAAATAAAAAATTGTGTGAAAGAGTCGTTTTCAATCATAGGCAAAGAAGGTTCTACAAATGATGGTGAGGGTTTTATTCAGGAATTATGGGCTGATGCTAATTCAAATTTTGCTGAAGTAGCTTCATTAGCGAAAAAGGATGAGAAGGGAAATCTTGTTGGAATATGGGGTTCAATGTCTGATTTATCTCGCTCCTTTAACACTTGGCAGGATAATTTCACAAAAGGACTTTACCTTGCTGGTGTTGAGGTCATGGATAATGCCGAAGCACCGCAAGGTTGGGTGAAATGGACGATTCCATCATACGAGTATGTTTATGTTAAGAATGAAAGTCAAGATACATTTAGTGAAGTTATAGAGTATCTGAAAGAAAATAATATCAAACTTGAGGGTGCCGTTCATGATTATAATTGCCCTGAAGATGGACAAGGATATATCTTTTTCCCTATACGAAAGTTATGAGAAAAACTTTGTTTGAGTTCCTTCTACCCAAAGAAACTAATTTTAAATTAATTAATTACAGATGAGGAAGGAAGTTGGAAAACCAACTAGATATATAGAAAAATAGCAATATAGTTATCTAGTTATATTCTTGAAGGTAGTGGTACGGCAGCATATAATAAAACACTCAAGTTATCTTCAGCTGTAAGGGGCAAGCCCTTGGGAATTGCAAAAGCACATTCCTTAAATGTCATAAGCGGATGTTGCCGGTTTAATAAATGCCCTAAAACTTCCCCCTCCAATCCTGCTCGGACATTCCATGGGAGGGATGACTGCTGCAGTGGTGGCAAGTCGTAAAACAAATCTACTCCGAGGCCTTATCTTAGCCGATCCAACGTTCTTGAGTCCAAAAGTTCAGCACGAAGTTCGCGATAGTGATGTAGCTGATCAGCATCGGCGAATGCTCAATATTTCATTGGAGGAGGTAGAGGCAGACGCGCGGAATAGACACCCTAATCGGTCAGAGGAAACCCTTGAGCTCTTCGCTCGTGCACGACTACAAACAAGCATGGCCGCCTTTGACGTTCTAACGCCGCCGAACCCTGACTATAAGATGTTGGTGAGTGCAATTGACGTTCCAAGTCTCATTGTATTTGGTGATAAAGGAGTAGTTTCGCCTGTTGTTGCCGAAGAGCTGAAGCGCATTAATCCAAGGCTTCAGGCTGAACAAATCAAAGAAGCTGGACACAGTGTACACCTAGACCAGCCAGAGCGCTTTGCGGCTGTAGTTGGATCTTTCATACGTTCAATTTGAACAGTCATTGATTAAAGGGGTGAAATATGTATAATAAAGACTTTCGGTAAAAGAGATGGTAAGCTATGGCATAAGAAATAAACTGAAAGAATATTGAGATGTGGAGGAAAGATATGGAAAAGCAAGAGTTAAAGACATTATTAAAAAGTATAAAAGATAATAAATATGCAGTACCAGAGGGGGTAAACCCATATAAATTATGCTTGGAGCTTATGGATTATATAGGAGATATTGACGGAGAGCTGCGTGATGACTTGCTTTGGTCGGTTTTGGCAGCATGGATAATGGAGGATGTTCTGACACCTGAAGAAGCACATGACATATTTGTCTTAGCATTAGACGAAAAACATGCTTTAAATGGATTGGGAGAAATTAACGATACGGTTTTTTGCAGAACTTTTTCTGTTGAAGCGGTTGCGTGCATTATCTATAAGCATAGGAAGTTTTTATCTGATAGTGATATTTTAAGAGCTTTTAATACAGTTTTGAAATTTTATAATGAGGACAGGGATGTAAGAGGCTATGTTGAAGGCAAAAGATGGGCTCACGGTGCTGCCCACGGTGCTGATGCCCTGATGGAGCTTGCACAATGTGAGGTAATAGGATATGAAGGACTAAAAGAGATATTAGCTTCAATACATAAAAAAATTAACATAAATTACTACGGATATATCAATAATGAGGATGAGCGTATGATATCGGCTGTTAAGGCGGTTTTGGAAAGAGATATAATTTCGCTAGAAGAAATTGAAGAATGGATCAGAAGCTTTGGTAACATAGAAAAAAAAGGTATAGTTCCTGATTATTTATTTGTTGAATTTAATGTAACTCTTTTCTTAAAAAGTTTGTACTTTAGACTTGTTGATAATACGAAGTATGAACAAATAGCAAAAGTAGTTAAAGAGGTGCTGAAGAAGACAAGCCGTTTTGGTGAGGAATAATAACTAACTATATAGGCAAGTAATAGATTCCAACCTGAACCCAGCCAAGTCTGGCTGGGTTCAGAAACGTTTGACTTCGAAACGCTAGGATATTTATATCTTAAATGATGAGGGGTAATTTATGAACACAAAAATTACTTGCCATAATTTAGAAACATCACGATTGTTATTAAGAAAATTATCATTAGCTGATGCATATGATTTGTTTCAAGTATTTTCAGATGCGGCTTTTAAAGTGTAGTTGCGAAAACTACAGATAACAAAAAATTACTAATATACTATGATGATAAGAGGTTTTGAGAATGAGTATAAGAAATGTTGTTCCTTGGGAACTATTAATTACTATCATGATGCAGAGATATTAAAATGGTCAGATAAATTTATGGTAGAAAAAGTTCTTGGATTAAGAACTTTCTGGAATTTACAGCAAAATCAAGAGATTCATAATGATAAGAAATGGCAGGAGAAGATGTTAGAACTAGAATTGAAGGTGAGTGAATTGGAAGAGTATAAAGCAATAGCATCATTTCACCATGTTATTCTACGCAAAAAATAATGAAAGTCATGGCTAGAACCTTTAAAATGGATTCTCATAATATCGTATATCAGTTAAATTTCCTAATGTTCCCTCAGACTTATAAGTTTGTGGGAATTTTGTTTATGGAGGTGTCACAAAATAAAAAGTTAAGTGTTATTTATACGAAGGGGGGCCAAGGATGGAGCAAGATGAATGGAAGAAAATATATCAGCTATATTTCAAACCGCTATACTTGTATGCATTATCATTGACAAATAGTACACAGGATGCTGAAGACCTCCTACAGGAAACCTTTGTAAAGGCTTTTTTAAGCTATAAAAGTACTGGAAGTATAAAAACATGGCTTATTATTGTTTTGAAGCATGAATTTCTTAATGTTTGTAGAAAGCGAAAAAGAGAAGTATTAAATGGCGATACACTTTATGATGAACAAAATATGCTCACAAATCCAGATATAATTATATCAGATATTCTAAAAAAGGAAGAAAAACGCAGGTTATTTAATTCAATTCAGAAATTGTCCGAACTGCAGAAAGGTATTCTTATTGAAAGCATTTATTTTGAGCTTACAGATGCGGAAATTGCATCTACACATGGAATCACTCAGGCTTATGTTAGGAAGCTTCGATCAAGGGCAAAAAAGAAACTAATTGAGATTTTAAAGGAGGTTTAAGGTCTAAATGACCTTAAACGAGCAATTTTCGAGCGGGAGCGAGAGTTTTTAATTGCTCAGTGCTTCCGACTAAAGGAGGAAGAATGATGAAAGATAATGACAATATGACTGAAGAAGAGCTTAATAAGGAGCTGCATGGCTTGATTGATGAGATGCCAGAAAATATAGATTTAGCGTCTGATATTGAAAAAATTATCAATAAGAAGATTAGAAAAATAGTTATTCGTACAACACTTGCTATTCTTGGTGTACTTGCAGCAGTTTTTCTTATGATCAGTCCATTAATGAATATGGCTTATACAAATCCTGAAAAGCTTAATAAAGAACCGGATCAAAAGGTGTATTCTAGTCTCAGGGCATATTTCGAGGTTATGTATCCATATAACGAAGTGGCTAGTCTTGATATAGAAAAGGAAGGGTTCTCCAGGTATATGTTGAATATGCAGATAATAGATCATACAGGCCCTGTCAAAATTGGCAGGCAAAATGTAAAAATTGAGATGTTCAAAGGAAATTCTAAGGTAAAAGAAGATATAAATGATATGGTTACGAAGTTAATGGGGCGATTTGAAATAAAAGATTCATCGGGTATAATGAAGGAACTGGAAAAGTTGCCGGAATCAGCTGTGATTTATCTTTCAGTTGGAGAAATTAATCCAAGACCTGTAGAGGAAATTCGTAAAGAAAAAATAACACTGGAATGGCTGCAAGTAAATCAGCCTAATTCAGAATTTCAAGGCGGCATAAGTATGAATCTAAATTGCAGATTTAAGAATACTGATGATCGAAGAGGTATGACAGAAGAAGAACTTAAAAAAGTATATATTTCTAATCTTCAAGAATTATTGTATAATGAGTATATATGGAAAGATTTAGGGCTGATTAGTGGAAACAAGATATTTAATAATCCTAAAGAGGTTCTTCAAAGCTGTTTGAAGGATGCAGAGAAAATTTCTATGCTTACTACAAAAAATTATTGTATTTCAGGATCTAAAGACCAGATTGTTAGCTATTTAAAAAATACTAATATTAAATCTATTTATGTTGATAAAATTCGGTTAAGCAGTCTAAATTAAGATGCGGAAAAGACTTTGTTTTATTTGGGACACAAAGCTTTGGTTCATCCAGGGCTTTTTGTTATGTAAAATTATTATTTAATACACCTACAGTAAAAATTTTTTTTATCCAGTAACGAAATCACATTTTCTTTCGTCTTAATATATAAGAGTATTTTTATTAATAAAGAATACTTGTTAGAAAAATCTTAAGAAAAAAATTATAAAGAATTTACTTATAAAGAGGGGGATACTGTGAGAATGAAAAGGAAAAGACGTAATAAGACAGGCAGGAGGATAACAGTTCTTCTCAGCTTAATATTTGCTATATATTTGGGAATCTCAATATTTTTCACAAAGCATTTATATTTTGGCTCTCAGATTAACGGCATTAATGTATCTGGCAAAACAGTGACGGCAGTAAAAGTACAATTGTTATCAGAGCTTAAGGGATATACCTTGAATCTAAAAGAGAGGGGAGGTAAAAGTGAACAAATCAAGGCGGAGGATATTGGCTTGAAGTATAACTCCGATGAGGAAATACAGAATTTTAAAGATGAGCAGCATCCTTTAAAGTGGGCAGCATCATTTTTTAATAAGAAGAGTTATGAAATAACTGCAGGGATTGAATACAACAAGGAAGCGTTAAAAGAACAGGTGGACAAACTATCTGTTTTTGATAGCAGCAAAATCATAGAACCTAAAAATTCGATCTTAAAATATACAGATAATACCTATATGCTTGTAGACGAAATTAAAGGTAATAAGATAAATAAAGACATTTTGCTTAAACGTATAGAAGATGCTATATCCAAGCAGGAACCCACAATAGATTTGGAGTCCTCTGGTTGTTATATAAATCCACAGTATACTTCAAAATCTCAAAAGGTTACAGATGCCAAGGATATGTTAAACAAAGATGTATCTTCTAAAATTACCTATGTTTTTGGAGATCATAAAGAAATTTTGGATGGATCAACAATAAATAAGTGGCTGTCAGCTGATGATAATTTTAATGTTAATATTGATGAGAAAAAAGTAAAAGCTTATGTGGAGTCACTTGCTAATACTTATAATACAGCAGGCAAAACAAGAAGTTTTAATACATCATCAGGAAACACTATAAATGTTGGTGGTGGTGATTATGGCTGGAAGATTGATGTTAACAAAGAAACTAATAATCTAATAGCAGCCATAAAAAATGGACAAACCATAACAAAAGAACCCGAATATGTTCAAAAGGCTTCTTCACATGGAAGCAGTGATATTGGAAATACTTACGTAGAAATAGATATGACAAAACAGCATTTATGGTTTTATAAAAATGGCTCACTTGTAGTGGAGGGAGACGTTGTTACAGGCAATACAAGCCTTAATAACACAACACCAGGAGGTATTTACAGATTAAAGTATAAACAGAAAGACGCCACATTAAAGGGTGAGGATTACAGCACTCCAGTCAGCTTCTGGATGCCATTTAACGGTAATATTGGAATTCATGATGCAACTTGGCGAAGCGTGTTTGGAGGGGAAATATATAAGACAAGCGGCTCCCATGGGTGTGTAAATTCACCATACCCATTAGCTCAGACAATTTATGATAACATTAATGCTGGTACACCTGTTGTGTGTTACTATTAAAACTTTATGTGACTATTCTGTCTTCTACATTCACCATACCCCTTATTTGGATGGGTTTTAGATAAACCTATCCAAATAAGGGGTTTATTATTGTCAATAAAATCTGAGAAAAAATAATTGGTTTACGATTATCACTAAAAATTCTGCTACAGATGTTAATTCCCTCTTAGTGCTTATAAATATCCTATTAAAAGATAACTAAAAATAATAAAAGCGTCATGTAACAATAGCTTTATTTTATCGTCTATATTGATGTAGATACCTAGGCAGGCAAAGGAGCGCAACATATGATGGAGGCTGAAGAAAAGGCTAATATAAAAATCAAGCGATAGTAGAGGTTAGTTCAAATAAGACTTACATTAAAAGAGTATATTTAAAGAGGCTTGTAGGACAAGATAAAACAGGGATATGGACTGTAGTTGGATATGACTTAGCATCCTAGTAGTGGAGACAGTAGTTGAGGTATACTTAAGTATTATAAAATGTCACAAATTATATCATAAAGGATTGCCTGCTTAGGTGAACCTTATATTTTTGCTTTAAATAATGTGGAAAGATTTATTTTATGAAAAAAATCGGTTTAAGTTATGATGAAGTTTTTAAGAGAATCATTATAGGCAAATTGTATATTAGAGAATTGCATTTCATATGGCAATCCTTTATATTAGTATTGAAAATATATTAAATCATATATTAATAAAACCTTAAGGTTTTCATAAGAAAATTATTATGATATAAATTTTTGTTTTGCGATACTATAATAATGATTGTTTAATCAGGAAGAAGGGATAAAACTTATGAGTACCAATATTTTGGTTGTAGACGATGAGCAGTCCATAGCGGACCTAATTGAGGTATATTTAAAAAATGAAGGTTTTACAATATACAAATTTTATAATGGTCAAGATGCGCTTCGGTGTGTTGAGTCAAAGCAGCTGGAGCTTGCCATACTTGATGTAATGCTGCCGGATATTGATGGCTTTACTCTTTGTCAGAAAATTAGAGAAAATTATAATTTCCCTGTTATCATGCTGACAGCTAAAGATGAAGAAATTGATAAAATTACAGGGCTGACATTAGGTGCGGATGATTACATAACAAAGCCATTTCGTCCTTTGGAGCTTGTTGCCCGTGTAAAGGCGCAGCTTATAAATGAGTTTTTTGAGATCACAAGATTTAATCTTCAAACGATTATTTTGAATAAAGAAAAAATCAATTTACTGTTTATGCTTCAGCAGATGGCAGATGAATTCTATCCAATGCTGGCTCCTCAGGAAAAGCAGGTGTCAGTCAATGTGCCAGACGGACTCACCTTATTTTGAAGAACTAAAAAAGCAAAACATTACTGGTGGATAAATTTTAGGAGGGAAAACCAGATACACCAATAAGGCAGGTTTATGTCTCGCCAGCCTTGCCAAAGTGGGGAAACAAGAATATATTATGGTTTCAGCTGATGCAAAAGGAAATCATAGTACCAAGCAGTATAATATTACTGATGCATACAACAGTATAGAAAAATAATAAGTTCTTCATAAGAAATTAATAAGATTTTCAGAGGAATTGGACAGGCTTTTCTATTGATCAAAGGAGTTTGCGTACCTGAACTGAACGTCAGCAAATAAGCAGTTATAAAATGAAGATGGAGGTATTATTATGAACAAACGGGAACGAATTAAAGCAGTATTTTTATATGGTGTTTTCATTTTTTATATACTTTTTTTAATTAAAATATTGGTGTTATCAAGAATTTCACATTCGGAACCTAGGTCAATCAATCTGATTCCTTTTTATAGTATAGCGGAATATATATCTGGCAGCACTGAGAATTTAAAAAGATTTGCTTTTAGTAATTTAGTTGGAAATATCATTCTTTTTATTCCCCTTGGTATATATTTACCATTACTCAAAAAAGATAAAAGAATAATCACCAATCTGCTGCTTATATTTATAGTGAGTTTATTTGTTGAAATCATTCAGGGGCTTTTAGGAATCGGAGCCTCCGACATTGATGACATAATTTTAAATTGTTTGGGTGGATGGGTTGGTATTCTAGGGTATAAGTTTTTATTATTACTATTAGGAGATGAGAAAAAAGCACGTACGTCAATCACAATACTATCTGCTATTGTGGGACTACCTGTTCTAATATATTTATTATTCATGGTGAAAATGAGACTCTAAATATCTTTATTGCATATACTGAGGTTACCTATGGTAACTTCAGTATTTTTTTTGATTCTAGAATTACAGGAACCAAATCATATTAAGTGAATACTATAGATTGAGAAAAAACCGACTTAAATATGTATCATCATTGTGGAGTAATGAGCTATAAACTTGAGATATTTTTAATCATATGTAGAAAAGATTAATTTGCAGGAGGTATTAAATAGTGTTCAAAAACAGTGTGATATTGATAACTGGTGGGACAGGCTCCTTTGGTAAGGCTGTGCTAAAAAGATTTTTAAAGGAAGGTATTCAAGAGATACGTATCTTCAGCAGGGATGAAAAAAAGCAGAACGATATGAAATTACAATTTAATAATAAAAATATAAAGTTTATCATTGGAGATGTCAGAAACTTCGAGACTTTATATAATGCGACAAAGGATGTAGATTATATTTTTCATGCAGCAGCGCTAAAGCAGGTGCCAGCCTGTGAATTTTACCCCTTTGAGGCAGTAAGAACAAATGTTTTAGGCGCTCAGAATCTGATCACTGCAGCAGTAGAAAACAATGTACGCAAAGTGATATTTTTGAGTACCGATAAGGCTGCATATCCTATAAATACCATGGGAATGAGCAAAGCGCTTATGGAAAAGCTGGTAGCCGCAAAATCGAGGGAGTTAAACCCATATCAGACTGTATTGTGTTGTACTCGCTACGGTAATGTGATGTGCTCGAGAGGTTCAGTTATACCGCTCTTTATCGACCAGATAAAAAATGGAGACCCTATAACCATAACCAATCCCAACATGACCAGATATTTGATGAGTTTGGATGAGGCTATAGATTTGGTCATAACGGCTTTTAAGTTTGGAATTCAGGGAGATACCTGGGTGCAGAAGGCTCCGGCATCTACAGTATATGACCTAGCTATAGCGCTGAAGGAATTGTTCAATTCAGATACAGAAATCAAAATAGCAGGTATAAGACCCGGTGAAAAAATGCACGAAACCTTGATAACCAAGGAAGAAATGCTCCGCGCTGAAGATAAAGGAAATTATTACAGAATCAGGAGGGATAACGGGAGCCTGGATATTGATGGAAATTTACTAATGGACAAGCACGATGCTCCGACTTTAGAGGATTATACTTCAGAGAATACACGCAGATTAAATGTGGAGGAAATAAAGGACAAGCTACTAATGCTTGACTACGTGAAAAACGAACTCAAAGGAATAAAATAGTTTAGTATATCAAAATCAGAGGTGTTGAGTATGAAGAAGGTTTTAATTACCGGCAGCAGGGGATTTATCGGCAGAAATTTATTACAGTTCTTATCAAGCTTAGGTGAGATTGATATTGTAGAGTTTACGAAGCAAAATTCCTTGGAAGAACTAGGAACGATACTGCCAACAATTGATTTTATATATCACCTTGCAGGAGTAAACAGACCCCAGAGGCCTGAGGAATTCTATGAAGGAAATACAAGGCTTACAGAACAAATAATTGCGCTCATTAAGAGGAAAAATTTAAAAATACCGATGCTTTACACTTCATCGGTTTATGCAGAGGCAGACAATGATTATGGAAGGAGCAAAAGACAAGCGGAAGAGCTTTTAATAGAATATAGTAAAAAAAATTGCGTACCTGTTTATATATATCGGCTGCCAAATGTGTTTGGAAAGTGGAGCAGGCCCAATTATAATTCCGTAGTCTCTACCTTTTGTTATAATATCAGCCATGGCTTGGATATTGAAATTCATGAACCGGCAAAAATAGTACAGCTAGTTTATATAGATGATGTTGTTAAGGCCTTTGCTGAACTATTGTCACCGAAAGCAACAACCGAAGCAAGCTTCTGCAGTGTTTCACCAGTCTATAGGGTAACAGTGGGAGAGCTTGCTGAAAATATCAAAACAATAAGAGATATAAGAAAGAACCTGACTGTTCCGGATTTATCAGATAGGATGACAAAATTACTGCACACAACCTATCTAAGCTATCTGGATAATGAAAATTTTGCATACGACCTTGATGAAAAGAGTGATTTGAGGGGACGATTCATAGAAGTGTTAAAGTCACAAGAAGGTGGACAAGTTTCGATTTCGTACTCAAAGCCCGGAGTTATTCGCGGTAATCACTATCATAATACGAAAAACGAAAAATTTATTGTTATAAAGGGGAAAGCGAAAATAAACTTCAGAAATATTATGGAAAGAACTGTGACGGAATATCTAGTCTCCAGTGAGAAACCGCAGGTAATTGATATACCGCCGGGATATACCCATAATATTGAAAATATCGGAGAGGATGAAATGATACTTCTGATCTGGGCAAATGAATGTTTTGATCCGGACAAGCCTGACACATTTTACTGCGAGGTGAAAAAATGAGATGGAAAAGCTTAAATTGATGACCATTGTAGGAACCAGGCCAGAAATTATTAGATTGTCCTCTGTCATAAAGGCCTGCGACAAATATTTTGACCATATAGTGGTCCACACCGGTCAAAATTGGGATTATACACTGAATCAGATATTCTTCCAGGATTTAAAGATAAGGGAACCAAATTATTATCTTGACTCTGTTGGAAAAAACTTGGGTGAAACAATAGGAAATATAATTTCCAAGTCCTACGATGTATTGAAAAGAGAGGCACCTGATGCACTGCTTTTACTTGGTGACACAAACAGCTGCCTGAGCGCCATTTCTGCCAAAAGGCTGAAGATACCTGTATTTCATATGGAAGCAGGAAACAGATGCTTTGATGAAAATGTCCCGGAAGAAATAAACAGAAGGATAGTGGATCATATTAGTGATATCAATCTGGCCTATACGGAGCACAGCCGCAGGTACTTGCTGGCTGAGGGTATAAGGAAGGAACACATTTTTGTTACAGGCTCTCCTATGGCTGAAGTCCTTAATGAGCATAAGGAAGAAATAGAAAAGAGCACAATAATGGACAGGCTTAACCTCAAAGAGGGCCAGTTCATAGTGATAAGTGCTCATAGAGAGGAGAATATTGATATAGAGGAAAATTTTTGGCAGCTGGTTAAGGCGCTGAATGCTGCAGCAGCAACCTTTGGCCTTCCGTTAATCTACTCAACCCATCCCAGAAGCTTAGAGAAAATAAGACAGAGAAAGGTAGATTTTAATCCTCTTATAAGAAACATCAAACCACTTGGATTCTTCGATTACAATAAGCTTCAGAAAAGTGCCTTCTGCGTGCTGTCTGACAGCGGGACCTTATCTGAGGAATCAGCAATTCTTGACTTTCCGGCGATACTCATTAGGACAAGCACTGAGAGGCCTGAGGTATTGGACAAAGGATCAATTGTTATAGGAGGAATAACATCAAAAGATATTATACAGTCTATAAGTACTGTTAGAGCTATCTATGATAATAGGGAAGGCTTTGAACTGCCTGATGATTATAGAGATTTAAATGTGTCAACTAAGATTGTTAAGATAATACAAAGCTATACAAAGATAATTGATAGCGTTGTTTGGAAAAAACCTTACTAATAAATGAGGTAAATGGTCTAAATGACCTTTTACGGGCAGCCTGCGAATGGTAATGAGCATGTTAGGATGCCAGTGTTCCGACTAAAAAGGAGGTTAGATAATGAATTATTACAATAAAAAACCAGGTCTTGTCAGTGTGGTTATACCAACGTATAACAGGTCCGGCTTGATATGTGATGCACTAGAGGGTCTTAAGAAACAGACTTATAAGAATATGGAAGTAATCATTATTGATGACTGTTCAACGGATGACACAGAGGTTGCTATAAATAAGTGGAGAGAAGAAAATAAAGATGCTTTTGTAGACTTTATATATTTGAAACTGCCAAGGAACAGAGATGAATGGTGGGCATGGAATATAGGTTTTACTCTAACAAATGGTGAATATATCGCCATCCATTCCTCCGATGATATAAGTGATGAAAAACGTTTGGAAAAAGAAGTTGAATTTCTTACTAACAATATTGATATCGCCGCAGTAGGAACAAACTACAAAGTATTTAAAGATAATATTAATAATATAGTAGGAACCGCAGACTGGATGATCTTTGATACTAATGAGATCGAGATAAAATACAAGAACTATTTTGAACATTGTGTCTGTACTGGTACGCTGCTGTTTAAGGCAGATATACTGGATACAATAATCGGATTCAGAAAGGTTACCAATAATCTGAATGACTTCTACTTCGTTGATGACCTTGTGAATAATGATTATATGGTAGCCAACATGAAAGAAGACCTATATTATATCAGAGAACATGATGGGCAGAAGAGTAAAAAAATGGAGGATGGCTATGAAATAGTGGATGCCAAATTTACTCCCGAGGCGCTGAAGATTGTAAAGGATAGAGTATCTGTTGTGATTGTTTTAGAAAATGCATCAGTAAGTATTTTAAATACACTTGAGAGTATCTCCAGGCAGACCTATAAGAATATAGAGCTAATCGTAATTGACAATAAATTCGATACAATTACTGAAAATAAGATTATTGACTGGTGGATGTCTAAAAAGCAAAACCTAGAAACTTCTGTGAAAGATTTCGTATATTTTAAGCTTCCAAGAAGTGTGCAGTACCCGTGGACGTATAATATCGGAGCTTACCTTGCAAAGGGTGAATATATCGCCTTCCATGGCTAAAAAGGGGAGAGTGATAAAAACAGGATTAAAAGACAGGCAGAGTATCTAAAAGTTAACACCCTTACTAGTGTTGTTGGTACAAATTATCTCGCTAAGTACGATGATCATCAAAATGACTTTATTGAAGTAGATGAAGATATAGAGTACAGCTATATAGTGGATTATATGCCTTGTATAAATATAAATACTGTAATGTTAAGGCAAGAAGTTATAAATGAGACAGGCGGCTTTAGAAGAAAGATAATGGACAGAGAGAACTTCGAGTTTATATACAGGATTATAAGCAGAGGCTACAGAGTTCAAAACCTTAGAGAAATTCTATACTATGAATAGGCGGTGATGCATAGATGAGCCAATTAGTAAGTGTAATTATGCCTGTGCATAATTGTGAAAAATATATTGTTGAAAGTGTAAATAGTATACTCAAGCAAACCTATGAGCATCTAGAGTTGATTATCGTAGACTCCGGTTCAGAGGATAAAACCTTTGAACTTATCAGTGATATAAAAGATGAAAGAATAAAAGTTTTAAGAACTACTCAAGATGTTGGGCTGACAGGTGCATTTTTTCTGGGATACAAGGCTTCTTCCGGAGATTTTATAACAAGGCATGATCCGGATGATACAAGCAGCGAAAATAGATTCAAGACACAAGTCAATTACTTGTTAAGAAATTCTGAGTTTGGAATGGTTTCATGTTTAATAAAGTGCGTCACAGAAGTTGAAAAGTACAGGGCAGCCTGCCAATTTATTGAACGGCTCCAGAACAGCTACAATGATGTTGAAGCAATAGAAAATGCTGTGATGGAGGATTTTATTCCTATCATCTTTCCAACGCTTTTGATCCGCAAGGAGCTTATCGAAGAGGTTGGAATCAAGGAAAAACCAGAAGGCTTTGATGACCAGATAGATCTCATCCTGCGGCTTTTAAAGGAGTCAAAGGTTGAAAAGATCAATAAGATATTATATTCCTATAGAAGACATGATAAGGCATATCATCTTATAAATGAGGAAAAAGACTATAACAGTGCCAAGGAATTGATTAAAGCGGGTGATATAAAGAACCACCTAAAGTATAGACGGTATTTAAAAGAAAAGATAATTACTGTACAACCTAAACAAAATAGAAATACTTCATTAAGAGTATTGATGCTGGTTGATGCACTGAATGTGGGAGGAACAGAAACTCATGTACTCAATATGGCAAAGGAACTTATGGAGTTGGGTATTCATGTAGTAGTAGGTACAAGTGGCGGACCGTTGGTACCGATGTTCGAATTTAACGGTATTAAAGTATACAAAGTCCCCCTATATAAGGACTATATATCTAATAAGAACTTGTACAGTTGTATCAGGGATGTTAAGGAGATTGTAGATGAGGAAAGAATAGACTTGATACATGCTCATTTGTTTGCAAGCATGAGCATTGCCAGTGAAATCAGTAAAAGGTATAACGTTCCTTATGTTACAACTATCCATGGATTATTTTATCCTAATGATGTACTTTTCGCCTCCTGTTATAATGCTGACGCAATAGTATCGGTGAGCACGCCTACCGCCAAGATGATATATACAAAGATTGGTGGAGAAGTAACAAATAGATTATATGTAGTTCCTAATGGAGTAAATACAGAGGAAGAAGCAGATGAGACAGATGCCGAAAAGATACGAAAGGAATTAGGCATAGGTCCGAAGGATATGGTAATAGCCTACTGCAGTAGGCTGGCATGGCAAAAGACACTGGCTGCAGAGAGTTTTATATTCGGTTTCTACAAGCTTACAAGTGACTATGAAAATATTCACGCCATTGTTATTGGTGACGGAGATGGAAAAAAGATTCTGGAGAGAGAAGCTAAAATGCTGAATGAGTGCGCAGGAAGAACAGCCATACACGTTGTAGGATCCAAGTACAATGTACTTGATTACTATAAGGCAAGTGATATTGTTGTTGGAACCGGTAGGGTTGCACTGGAGGCAATGAGTTGCGGCAAACCAGTAATAGCTGTAGGGAATCATGGCTATGTCGGAATCGTACAGGATGAGAGTAGAGATTTACTATGGAAAACCTATTTTGGTGATCATAACTCATTAAAGCATCCGGATTTAATTAGTATATATACTGATATGAAATATCTTGTGGAAAATACTGATGAAAGGATTAAAATAGGAAAATGGTGCAGGCAATGGTGTTGTGAAATGTTTGATATTAAAAACATTGCAAAGCAGACAATTTCCATTTATAAGAGGGCTATCTATAATAAGAGAGATACTGAGATTACCAGATTATCATAGAAATATAGTAAATGAGCTAAAGAGCAGTTAACTATTTTGTTAACTGTTCGCTGGCTCCTTGTGTATTCAGAAGCAGCTATAGATTAAAATGACGTATAACTTGTCAATGATATCTTGATTTAACTTCTTATATATTTGTACATAATTTGAAGGGAAAGGTATAAAGGTAGAGTATAAAATTTATAAGAATAGAATTATAAATTTTGCTTATCGTAAAGAATTAAAGAGTATGCCAGCGGCATACCCTTAGTCATTGTTTCACATACTGAATTGCATTTTGAGCTAAAGTAAAATTAATTACTATATTTTTTTTAGTTTGATGTTGCTAATCATTAAATAAGAACCAATACATATTATTATTGCAATAACAATAATATTAATCATTATAGCTGCATTAGCGAAAATATAAATAAGATAATACGATGCCATAAAACATCCAACCACAGTAATAGGCACTCCAGTAAATACCCCATTAAAATCAAATGCATTATATCTTGCCAGCCTATAAGCTCCAGCTACCGGCATGAGAATTGTTATAATATATCCGATAAAAGAATAGGAAATAAGGTTGCATATATAGAATGTCAGCACAGACGGTGCCACACCAAATGATATTACATCGGCTAGTGAATCCAGCTCTTTTCCCAGAGTATTTTCCACTCCAAAAAAACGTGCAATACGGCCATCATATCTATCAAATAATGCTGAAATAAGAATGAATGCACTGGATAAAAGAAAGTTCCTCTCGCATGCCATCAGTATAGAAAGCACACCAAAGACTAAATTGCCAAATGTGAATATATTAGATATATTTTCTTTTCTAGGCAAACTAGGAATAATAACACCTCCTATTTTATACATTATAGCTAATTATATATTAATTCACGATAAATTGCTATAACATCCTTCGAGTATTCACAGTAATTGTTTTATACCATTATTCTTAAGTTTTTATAGCTTAAATATTCACATATCTAAGTGTATACATTCTCAAATTAATACCAATGCAATTCTAAGCATAACCTGCTGATTTATCTATATCTTATTACTGCTCGAATAATTTGTTACTAAAGCTGTGACACTTTTCTTACTATGTTCATAAGATGGTATGGAGAATAATAATAATAATAAAAGGAAAACTATGTATAATTGTTGTTTTAGAGCTGACAGTGATGAAGTATACAAAGATAATAATGTTCTTACTATTTTAGATGCTACTATAGAAAGAATCTTTACAAATGGAAATACAGGATATGTATTGATATCTTATATAACTACAGACCAAAATTTAAATGTTCATAAAGATTTCATTACTTTGGTAGTGGGAGATGATACTGTAATACTGGATCCATTTGGAGAAAAAACCTCATTTAACGCCTTAAGACCGGGACTTATAATATATGCTGATTTTTCAGCTGCCATGACATATAGCATTCCGCCTCAGGCAAGGGCTTTTAAAATAGTTATAAGTTATAAAAATATGGCTTTCAATGGCAGGATGGACAGAATATTAGAAATAGATTCCGAAAACAGATTTCTTTACACAGGCAGAGCTGAGGATATGTTAAGCCAAGTAAGATTTGTAATAACTGATTCAACACAAATTCTAGACGAAGAAGGAAAAATAATAAGACTAGAAGATTTGAGATCAGGACAGTTAGTAAGGATAGCTTATGCAACCTTTATGACCGCCAGTATTCCTCCACAAACTACAGCCTTTAGAGTACAGCTTTTGAGAGAAAATTAATAAAGATTATTGATATCCTTTCTCCTTTTAAAAATGTTACCCATTAATATTACGCCTCACAAAAAATATCGGCAGATTTATTCTGCCGATATTTTTTGTAACAATTCAAAGTGAATATCATATTATGTACCAGGACAGAAGTCCTGAAACTACACATATATCTATAAAGGAGGAGACAGAGGATGGCTGATGGAAATTTTGTAGCTAATTTATCAAGACACATCGGACAAACAGTAACTATATTTACAACAAGTGGTGGAGAATCAGGAAGAGGTTTTACAGGAGTACTGGTTAGTGTAAACTGCGACTTTGTAAGACTTATAGACAGGATAGGACCAGCTCCTGGCTGTGCACTTGGCAGCTGCTGTGACCAGCACTTTGACCGAGGAAATTTAGAAGGACAAGGCGGAACATTACCAAATGGAATAAGCTGTAATGCAAACAATGGACTTGGAGCAGTAGTAGATATACCAGTTAATAGAATAGCTTCATTTGTTCACAACTCAGTAGGCAGCGGCTGGTAGAAGCTTAGGATAATTAATAAATCATATACATTAAGCCCTTATCCTTTTGGATAAGGGCTTTCTAATATTATTTATATACTTTTGGTCAGCAGAATGGTAAAGAACACGACTAAAGCTTAATATTCTTTGCTACTGTTTAAATTCAAAGATAACTGTTCAATAATTTTGCTTTAAATTTTTGTAGTATGGCTTTAAGTGTGAAGGGAGTGGAAAACTTTCAATATGCTGATACTTTACAAGCTTCTAAAAACAGCACCAGTTCAAAGAATTTATATAAATTCTGTTATAAAATGATTGTAACTCAAGGTTATGAAATTATATAATTAGAATTAACTATAACTAGCATAATAATACTAATGAAAATGGCATGTTCTAATATAAAATGATAATTAAAATATAGATTAATCTGTAGGAACTCGGAGGAAGTTTATACCATGTTTTCAGATGTAGAAATCAAATTAAAGAAAAGAAATAAAATATTGTTTTCTCGTGATAGTGAGTGTCTGCAAGATTTAATAAAATTAATACAGCTACAAAGTCATCGAACCCTTGTAATGTGGGCTTTGGATTGTGCAAAAGAGCCTCTGGAACAATTTGAAGCAAAGTACACTGATGAACGCAGACCAAGAACCTGCTTAGAGCTTTGTGAGGATTGGGCAAGGGGGAAAATTAAAATGCCCATTGCAAAAAATGCAATTTTAGGTTCGCATGCTGTAGCTAAAGAAATCGATGACGTGGAATATGGTGCTTTGTGTCACGCAATTGGCCATGCTGGAGCTACCGTTCATGTAGAAACACATGCTTTGGGTTTGCCCTTTTATGAATTGACGGCAATAGTTTTAAAATACGGAAAAGATAACTTCCAAAAACCAGTCAGCGAAAAAATAAATTATTATTATGACCGTTTGCTGTATTGGAAGGAAAATACCGATAAACTTGGACTTGAGTGGGCAAGTTTTTTATTGGATGACACCAGACCTAACAAAGAAAGATTGTTAAGCGAAAAAATAAAGTTGTAACAACAAGAATTATAGGCTTAACGTTTTCTCTGGAAAAGAGAGGTAAGAAATAATGAGTATAGAAATAGAGATTGTGGAAGATGGAAATATTGAGCAATGCCGAGACTTGTGTAATGAGCTGATGAGTTTTCAAAAATCACTGGCTATTATAGCTCCGGAAGCGTTTAATGACATGAATTTTGAAACGAGATTAAAAGCAAGTTTTGAAAACTCTCCAGTTAATCAAATTATTATTGCAAAGGATAACGGAGTTCCTATTGGCTATGTCTTTTCTACCATAGAAAATGTTAATAGTGGAGACAAAAGCTATATTCCTGATTGGGCTCCTGTTGATGGATTGCAGGATGTCAAAGGGTTTTACCCTGAGTGGGATGATTTTCCTCAAAAAGTTGGATGCTTAAATCATCTGTTTTTTAAAGAAAGCTACAGAGGAATGGGAATTGGTTCAAAATTATTAAATATGGCCATGGAGTGGCTGGAAAGCTTCCCGGATGTAGATGTATCCTTTGTATATATTTCTAACGGAAATGATGTTGGATTTGATTTTTACATTAAACATGGATTCATATTCAGTCACGATGTTTTTGGCGGATTTATTAAAGCAGCTTACAAGTTTAAGTATAAGTAGGCTCACACCCATAGCATAATAAAGCTGAAATTTCAATTGGAGGAGTAAAATGAAGGTTGTTATTGATAGATTTGAAGGCGATTACGCGGTTTGCGAAAAAGAGAACCGTGAAATGATAGATATCAAAAGGGACCTAATACCTAAGGACGCTAAAGAGAACGATGTACTTGACATTCAAGGTGACAAAATCGCTGTTGACGTAGAGGAAACTGAAAAAAGAAAAAGAGAAATTGAGGAGCTAACCAAAGACTTATGGTCATAGCTTAAAGGAGAATATGCATGCAAAATAATAAATGGAAAAATTGGTTAGTAAAAATATGTGCGGTTCTATTTTTATTAATTCTATCAGGATGTCAGGCAGCTAAAATAACCACTCCGCCAGAGATTCCTAATACAAATACAGCTGTTCCGAAACAGGAAACCTCTGCTAGTCCCGCTCAAAAGGAACAGCCTCCTAATAAGGCGGAAGGCGCCACAGTTCAAGTAAAGAAGGGACAAAATTATTCCACTAAGGAGGAAGTGGCTGCATATATTCATGAGTTTATGGCTTTGCCTCCTAATTTTATCACAAAGACAGAGGCAGAGAAGCTGGGGTGGGATAATTCCAAAGGAAACCTATGGAAGGTAACGAGCAAAAAGTCCATTGGCGGGGATAGCTTCGGAAACCTTGAAGGATTATTACCGAAAGCAAGCGGACGAAAATATTATGAATGCGACATAAATTATAACGGTGGCTATCGAGGAGCGGAGAGAATAAATATATTAAAGTGGATATAGAAAGGGACAATGGTATGTGATGCTATTGTCTCTTTTAAATACAGAAAAATACTCAAGGAATGAACCTTGAGTATTTTTTATAAGAAGCTATTTCTTTGATTATTAAGAATCCTCATTTTTAGATTCTTTATTAAAGTACTTATCTAAATCTTTTCTCATGTTTTCAGGAATCTTTTTCTCAATTGGAAATACCACTGAGTTTACAATTGTTTCACTGAATTCCTTAGCTATAACAGTTGTTTTTTCCAAGGCATCAGCACTTAGATAATCAATAATGTCGTTGCGAGTATGGATGCCATCTCCACCGTTTGGGGCAAAGCGAGAGAAGGTAACAGATGGAATTCCCGCATCCGCAAAGGCAGTAGAATCACTTGAGTAGATACTTTGCTCTACACGAAGAGGGAAGCCTTTAATTTTAGCCATATGATCAATATAATCAACCAGGCTTTTCTCAGCAGTAACTAAAGCCCACTCGCAGCCAAGTATGGAACCTCCAACATCTGCATTGATCATTAGAAGATGCTTATTAAGTTCTTCGTCGTGTGCCTTTAAATAAGCTTGACTACCAAGAAGTCCAACTTCTTCGGAGCCATACCATACAAATTTTAAAGTTCTTAATGGCGGAGTTTCTTTAAAATATCTAAGCAGTTCCATTATAATAACTGAACCGGCCCCATTGTCATATACACCTGTACTGAAAGGAACACTGTCATAATGTGCTCCAAAGGATATTATCTCGTCAGGGTATTTAGTACCCTTAAGGGTTACAACAACATTTTGGGAAGTAAGCTCTATATCTTCTGTAATAAGCTCCACTTTGACTTTAGAAGCTTTGTTCTTAAGCATATGTAAGCAGTCCTTCATTCTCATATATAAAGCAGGTACTTTTCCATACTTAGTATTCCTTTCACGCATCCTGGCTACAGTTATATCCGTTGTATCTTCCTCGTCAAATATAGTGCCACACATGGTTATGTATCCAGCGATACCGGCCTCTATAAGCTTTTTATAAAGCTCTGGCTTTGGACTGGTATTTATAAGTACAAATTTACCTCTAAGATCAATTAAATTTGCATCAAATCCATCTTCGATATATACAAAATCTGTGATTATCCCGCCTTCAGGTGTATTAATTGAGCAGTTATAAGGTGTAACCTCATATTCTTTTTCATAGGGCTCAACTACCTTTAGTGAAGCTTTTGTAATTTTAGAAGTTGGACTTTTAAACTCCTCTAAGTGCCCCTCAAGTCCTATTGAAGAAATTTCATCCAGCAAGATGTTTGCTGCTTTTAACTCTTCCTTAGAACCGCTGGTTCGTACAAAACCAATCTTCTTTAAAAGTTCAAATTCTCTTTGACTATTGATTGACATACCAATTCCCCCCTGTATATGTACTTATATACAGTATACTAGAACTGAAAGAAAATTCAAAATTAAAAGGAGGCATCCATACTTCCTTAAAACTATCTTACTACAAGCTTAGTAACATTTCTCTCAGTTATCAGAGCTGAGTAATAATTTAAATAAATTTTAATTAAAGGGGATACTTATGAATTATGGAAGTTTTTATGAGTTTGAAGAATACTATTCAATACTTTACTCTGAGAAAAAGTATGATAAGGTTTTAAATTTACTCCATCATGCAAATGAACTTTTACCAAAGGATGAATATGAAAAAAGTCTATTTGAACTTATGATTTATGAAGCTATGATATATGCTCAAACCAATAATATTGAGGACTGTCTTGCGGTTATAAAAAAATCGCTTGAAGAAGGTTATTCACTTCCATTGCACTGGTCAAGCTTTAATTTATTGAGGGAACGCTCTGAATATGAGGCTCTTATTAATTTGAATAAAAAACATCTTCAGGAGGCTAAAGAAAATTCTAAGTTCAAATATGAAGTTCACCTTCCAAAATCTTATGATAGAGCAAAAAAGCATCCATTATTCTTTTGTCTGCATGGTGATGGATTTGGCTGCAACATAAAAAATACAAGCTGGTATTGGAAGGCTAATGTACTTTTAGAAAAAGGATATATAGTTGTATATACTCAATCATCACAAATGTATTTCCATAACAGCTTTGGCTGGCTTAGTGATCCAGCTCTATCAAGAAAAGAACTGAAGGATTGCTATGAGCAATTATTATTAGACTATTCCATTGATGAAACTTGTGTTTTAATTGGAGGCTTCTCCGGTGGTGCAACTACTTCTATTGATATGGCTTTTAATAACACTATTCCAATAAAAGGAGTTATTGCATTATGCCCTGGTGATTACTTAGGTAACATAGAGCTTAAAGACACGATGAAATTAGCGGAAAGAAAAACAAAAATAGTAATTATTGAAGGAGATCAGGCCACTGACCCAGTTGTGCAGCATCTTTTAAAGATATTTAAGGAAGGCGGGCTTGCCTATGAATACTATATTAATAAAGGAATTGGTCATGAGTATCCTAAAGATTCAGCTGAAAAAACTTTGAAGGCTGTGGAGTTTATAGTTAGTAAGTAATTGTGGACATGTTAATGTCCTACGGTGTTAATTATATTTTGATATTCAAATCAGAGAAATTTAAATTTAAATTACATTCATTAAGACAGGAATTGAAGGAAAACATGATGAAAATTAGGAGGTAAGTATATGGATGCCATACATATTGTTGAAGAAATTAATAATCTTTTTAATGTGATAAATAAGGAAGTCTATTCCAGTGAATCAGGGATTACATACCATGCGGATAAAAAAGTTAAAAAATTAGGATACTGTGTCAACCTAACGCTTGAAACTATAGAGGAAGCAAGAATTCATGGAGTTGATATGATGATGACACACCATCCTGCATGGGATGAAATATATGGATTAAAAGAGGCATGCATAGAAAAGCTAGCAGAGTATGGTATAAGTCACTACTATAATCACTTGCCACTTGATGACTGTAACTTTGGAACAAATGATAGTTTATTAAAAAAATTGAATTTAAAAAATGTTAAGAGAACCCATGAATGGGAAGGGCTATATTTTGGTAGAATCGCAGAATATGATGAAGAAATTGAATTTAACGAATTAGTAAAAAATATTGAAACTTTACTTGAAGAACCAGTTAAATCTTGGCAGTTTAATGACGAAAAGGTGAAGCGGGTGGGCTTAGTCTGTGGTAATGGAGGACCTACAGATTGCATTAAGGAAGCAGTTGAAAATAAATGTGATGTATACATTACAGGTGAATGTAATTTGTATACGATTCAATATTCTCAGTTTAAAGGGATAAATCTTATTATTGGGAGTCATACTTTCACAGAATTCTTTGGAATTGAAAGTTTAGCATTGAAATTGAATGAGAATATAAAAGAACTTGAAATTGTGAGACTTAATGAAGAGCATTATGAAGCAAATATTAAATAAGAGTTTTCATAATTATTGAAAAGGCTGCATCCGCTCTTTCTATTGTTAGAGGTGTAGGAAGCATTCCTATATGAAAGGTTGTTACAGCAATCAAAGATGCTGGAATTTTTGTTTGCCCTGCCGAGCATATGTCTATAAGAAAAGACCGACAGGGCAAGAAAGATCAAGGTAAAAATCAAGTTAATACGTGCTACTTTGATGTTAATAAATGTAAATATTGTTCACTGAGAGATGGTTGCTACATCAAGTACCTCTTCCTCAAATCTACATACTCTTCAATTTTATTCCAATACTCCTCTTCATTCTTAGGAATAGGATTCCAATCATTATCCGGCCAATTGTTTTGGACCTCTTCGAAGTTTTTACCCTCTAAATATGAATAATTTACTGTGCAGCCCTGCTGCTTTTTTATTGGCTTTGTAAAGATGTAGCCGTCGGACATTTCCTTGAGGGTGAAGTTTTTATAGGGGATGGAGTTGTAGCTGTCATCGGGAATATCGCCCATTACCGTGTTCAGCAAATCAAAGCCAACGGGTTTATTGCCTAAGCTCTCCATAACAGCTTCAATAGTTTTTATTCCGCTTGTGGTATCAGGAAGCAGTGTGTTTATGTTCATTGCAGGCTGATGCATTATAATGTTAAATATCCTTGAACCGAATTTTTCATATAATCTGTTGCCGAGCCAGCCGCCCTGGAGAATGAAGAACTGGTCTGCATTACCCTCAAAGATTGGATTTTTGAATTTGGTGAAGGCATGGGGAGTCCCAGTTAATATAAGGAGCTTTTCACCCTTGGACAAAATTTCTCTTTCAACAAGATTTGCTCTGAAGGCCTCGATATTTCCTTTGTGAAATATCTTTTTAAAGCTTATGGGGGTTCTCATACCTAGGAAACCTTCCCAGTTATAAATATAGCTAAGGTTCAAAATTCTGAACTTCTTTGCGTCCTTTGGAAGGGATCTGTTAAATTTCCAAGCAGCCTTATATATGTCGGTGTATTCCTTATAAGCCCATTTAACGTTGTAGTTAAACATCAGGCGTCTTTCTTCCGCCTCGTCATATTCCTCATCGGTAATAAGCCTGTCTAAGTCCGCCTGGTCTTCACTGGCTCCAAACTCCATTCCGAAGTTGTATATGCCCGCCTGATATAATAGGGGAATAAGGTTAATGACAAGGTCCAGGTTGCTTTTTACAGCATGGTCTTCCCCTAATAATATAACCTGATGTTCCGCAAATTTGCTTATGATATACTGCTCCGGAGTTAAGAAGTTTTCTTTTAAATATTGAATATACTTTTCCATATCAACACCTCCTAATTTATAAACTAAAGAGCCAATTCATCATATGGGGGAATCTCTTACGCCAGCATACCTCATTGTGGAAGTCCCCTTCCGCAACTTCATATTTTATCTCCTCAGTGTTAAAGCCAGCATCCTTTAAGGTTTGGTAAACATTGTTGTTACAGCTTATATATATTTGCGGGAAATCCGGGTTATTAGGATTGCTAGTTTCCGCTGTACCAACATCCATATATATTCTCATGGCTTCTCTTTTCCCTTCCCTAATAATAAAGTTTTTAACTTCTTCTTCTGCAAAATACATAGCAGAGGAAAAGGCGGCTATTTTTGAAAATACCTCTTGATACTTTATTCCGGCACACATAGATATAAGCCCGCCCATGGAACTTCCGCAGACAGCAGTGTTCGCCCTGTCCTTCAAAGTTTTATAGGTAGTATCAATAAAGGGTTTCAAGGTGTTTACTATAAAATCAATATATTTAAAACCTTCTCCGCCAAGAAGTCCGGTAGTCCTGGCGTGGGGCAGGTATTCACCTCCGAGTTCACTGTACCAGGGACAGTACTCCGAATATCTGTAATTGCAGCCATTATCAATTCCAATAACTATATAAGCCTTCTCAGGATTTTCATTGTATATGATATCAAGGGTTGTAGCTATATCCCAAATGGTGCCGAAAGCAGAGGTCTCTACGGTGAAAAGGTTCTGGGCATCATGCATGTATATTACCGGATAGTGCCTGTCTGCTTCATTGTAATCCGGCGGTAAATAAATTCTTATGGTTCTGTATCTACTAAGCTCTGGCATATAAAAGTTCTCTATAACATGAATTGTACCTTTCTTCATTTTCCTTCCTCCATTCATAATGTTATATGATAATTATAGAATTATATTGAAAATAAAAATGGTATATAATTATATTAAATTGTACTATATTAATGTAGTTTTAGGAGAATGAATATGATAGAAGGATTTATTACAGACTACTCTATCTTTATACCTGAATTTGATGCGCTTCTCGATATGAATAATATGGAGGAAATAAACCGACTCATAGAGGATAAGCATAAGTATGAGCGAGAAATTGAAAAGAATGTTGAAGATAAAAGGATAGATTTATTTATATGGCAGGGGATACTGGTGCGCAAAATATCACAGGCTAAAAATATGGTTATGAACACTATAATGCATGAAACCTACAATAAATTTTATCAGAGGATCAAAGCCTGCAGAAACCTAAAGGAACTGCAGGCCTTGGAAAAGGAAATATTCTCGGTGTACTCGGATTTTGTCATCTACTATTCTGAGGTTACGGATAATTACACTCTGAACAGAATTTTAAAACATATCCATATGAATATTGAAAGCTATATTTCTCTGCAGATCATCAGTGAAGAGCTGAATTTATCTAGACCTTACATAAGTTTAGTGTTCAAGGAGCACATGGGTGTAACGGTGATGGATTATATAACAAACTTAAAGATTAATAGAGCAAAAACTCTTTTGACCACCACCTCCCAAAGCATTATGGAAATTTCTGAACTCCTAGGCTTTCATGATTCAAGTCATTTTTGTAAGGCTTTTAAGAAGGTTACTGGGGTGACTCCAAGGGAGTATAGGAATAGATAGAGCAAGGCTTCTGCAAGTGTATAGTGCTTAAGGGAGTTTCTCTGCGAGACAAAATAAGTTTTCTGCCTTCTTTAAGTGTTACATCTGCAGCACGGGCAATCAGATTGTCACAGTAGCCATTTGCTATAGAACTTAGTGTTTTTATGCTGCAGGGCACAATAAGCATTGCGTCGGTTAGGAAGGAACCGCTGGATATCTTAGCTCCCATATCAGAATTATCATATACTGCGTCTGACAAAGAATTTATGTATTCTAAATCGTATTTTGTTTCCGTAATAAGAGTCTGCTGAGCCCACTTACTCATTATTAAATGAACATTTACATGCTCAATTTTTTCAGGGCTTCTACGGCTTTTAAGAATGTGCTAATTTATAGTTGAAGTTTGGAACCTTCAATATTTATAATTAGTAAATCTTATTTAATTGATTATATAATTATATATGGGATAAAGTGTAACATAATCCAAATATCATCGTTTATAAAGTGAAAGGGGTGAGACAATTGTGAAAAATGATGAACTAGAAGCCTTATATAAGAAGTATAATTCAGAGCTATATATTTATGCCCTTTCACTATGTAAAAATCATCATTTGTCTCAGGATCTCGTAAGCGATACTTTTTTCAAGGCCCTGCTGTCTATGGAAAATAAACAGCTCTACATAAAATATTGGTTGTTCAGAGTGTGTAAGAATCTTTATTTGGATTATCTGAGGAAAAATAATAGATTTCAAGATGGTGAAATAGATGAGAACAAGTTTATAGTAGAAGATAATACCTTAGATAAAATTATACTTAATGAAGAACGACGGAAAATTTATTATGAGGTTTTAAACTTACAACCCTCTTATAAGGAAATAATCACTTTGTATTATTACTGTAATTTTAATTTGCAGGAAATATCAACAATAATAGGTGCTTCACAAGGTGCAGCTAGAACATTACTATTTAGAGCTAGAAAAAAATTAAAAGAGGTTTTGGAGGAGGAGATATAATGAATTTTAAAGATATGTTAGGTAAATATCGAAAGGGGACAGCTTCAGAGGAAGAAAAAAGAATAATAGAAGAGGAACTAGAAAAGCAAGAATTGATATCTGAGTATCTATCTGAAAGCTATGATATAGGCTTTGAAAAAAGCAGCCTTTATGAAAGTGATGATAATGAAACCGTTTCTGTTAAAAGAAGTGTAAATAAAAAATTACGGAAGGTTATATTACTCTCTGTAAGTATTGTGTTTTTAATACTACTGACAATTAAATACATTATTTCTCCTATTGTAAGCAATTTTTATTATAATCCTTCTCAAAAAACTGTAGGCAAATATCAAAATGATTTATTTTTCGATTTAAGAGTATTTACTGAATTAAATTTACCCGGATATGCAACTACGACAGTTAGTTCTGAGGGATTAGGGTTTGGTGAATATAGTATATACTTTGCAAGAGTTAATCTGTTTAATCGTGAAAGTAAGGATGTAAATGTTAAAATTAAAAGAAATCTTAGAATAGGAAGCTTTCAAGATTTCTTTGCAAAAGATAATTTTGGGTTTTGGGATATAACACAGCCTGATTCTAACATGCAAGAGTTTAACAATATATGGAATGAGAGATATACTAATAACCTTAAGGCACTAAATCCGGTTTCCTATGTTTCTTGCAATATTGTATTTAAAGAGGATATAAGTATAAAAGAGTTTGATAGATTGAAAAATAAATATGGAGAGAAAATTAATTTTAAGTGGGTTGGAGTGCGAACTCAAGGCAAGGATAAACCTGCTAACTACTTGTCTGGTTTTAATCCTAATTTTAATGATTTAGCTGTGACCGGAGACAGTGCGGATAAAGAGAAATATCCTTATCTGCAATTAGTAGATTATATGGGAGATAAAGAAGCCATGAAGAAATTTAACGGTTCTTTTGAAGATGCATACAGCAAGCATTTTATATCTATGCTGAAATATATGAATGACAGAAAAAAGGCAGTGCTAGCGTTAGACAATAATAGTAGTAAGGTTGAATACTACAATAATGCTTTAAATTATGTTAAAAATAACGGTATAAATATATATGGAGTACTGATTTACGCTGAGGCAAAGGATTTATTAGAGTTATTAAACAATGAAGAAGTAAAATCTCTTGAGATTAACGGAGTTTTACCTTCAAAATATATAAATTAAAATGTAATGACTTAATTTGCTACATTTCTTATGTTGTGTGGTGATTTTTAGATATATGAATTAAGCTTAGCTCAAAGTGCAGTGGCTAAAGCTACGTATAAGAATGTATCCAAGTCCATTTTTGCATTTGAACCTAAAAATAGGGCTTTTTTTGAGAAAGTGGGTTTTCCAAGAGGCGATAACTATTATAAATAAACAGAAAGAACGTAAGTAGACTTGAATTTCCACAAGTCTACTTACGTTCTTCATTATATTTTCAAATTTTGTGATTAAAGAATAATAAATTAACCTTTCCACCTTTTTCCGTCAGGGAAGCTTAAGTTTAGCTGATCTAAAAGTTTCATTACTTGATGATTAATAATATCTTCAACTGTTTCAGGTTTATTATAGAAAGCAGGCATTGGCGGAACAATTTTAACCCCTAACTGTGACAGCTTCAGCATATTCTGCAGGTGTATAGCGCTTAATGGAGTTTCCCTAGGAGATAAAATAAGTTTTCTGCCTTCTTTAAGTGTTACATCTGCAGCGCGGGCAATCAGATTGTCGCAGTAGCCATTTGCTATAGAACTTAGTGTTTTCATACTGCAGGGCACAATAAGCATTGCATCGGTTAGGAAGGAGCCGCTTGATATTTTAGCTCCCATATTAAAATTATCATATACTGCATCGGACAAAGAATTTATATATTCTAAATCATATTTTGTTTCAGTAATAAGGTTCTGCTGAGCCCATTGGCTCATTACTAAATGAATATTTACATGTTCAAATTTTTTAAGGGCTTCAAGTAATCTTACAGCATATATTGTACCTGTAGCCCCAGTAATTCCAACTATTATTTCCATTTTGTACTCTCCTTGTTGTAAGTTATATATTAATTATATTTTTAAGTTCCTCTATCATTTCAATGCACAGGGCACTAATGGTATCTATTTCAGATTTCATAATATTGTCCACATGAATACCGCAGCACAGCACGACGTTTTTGTCAAAGGATGAGGTAAAAAGATCATAAAGTACTCTTGTGATGTAGTCTTCTTTATGATTAGGAAAGCAAAAGGTCGATGATTTCACTTCTTTTGAGCCTACAGTGACAGCTCCCAAATGAGGCTTATCTCCACCTGTAATAATAATGCACAGATCCTCACCTAGATGTATGGCATTAAGCTTTAGAGCTACTCTTCCTTTTGTTCGTTTAATTTCTATCATATCTTCCATGTATCTATCCTCGCTCAGTTTATTAAAATATAGTTTAATTATAGCATATAAAGCTTATAAGGATAGCTTTGGGTGATATTTAAAAATATTGCCTGCTTTGTTGAAATATGCTCCTACTCTGTAGTATTATTATTTATGGCAATGTAAACTTACAGTATTTAACCTTTTATCCATAAATGATGTTGTTTAAGCGAGCGTTATATTTAAACTTTAACTGAGGATAAGTTTTATTAATTTAACGTGTAGTGCTAGTTCAACTAACCTGAATAGTTCTTGGAACATATTTTATATATCAGAGCATAGTTAGTTGAACTAGCACATTAGGTTAATTAAATAATTATACCAATAGGAGCGATTAAATGAATATGCTATTAACTAAAGCTGTAAAAAAGGTCCATGACTATGGAGTACTTGTTATGTTTTCACATACAATCTTTTCTTTATCCTTTGCGCTTATTTCGATGCTTTTAGCAAGCAATGGAGCCCCATCTTTTAATAAGCTGTTTTGGATACTTATTGCCTTTATGGGTGCAAGAACAGGAGCAAATGCCATAAACAGAGCGATAGATGCTGAGATTGACGGTAAAAATCCAAGAACTGCTGTGAGGCAGCTTCCTCAAGGCCTCTTAAAGAAAAAGGAAGTTATAGTGTTTTCTATTTTGTGTTTTTTAGTAATGCTTGTTGCAGCAGCAATGCTTAATCCATTATGTGTGCTGCTTTCACCTATAGCATTATTTTTAATGATAATTTATTCCTATACAAAGCGTTTTACTTGGGCCTGCCACCTGGTTTTAGGTGTAACTTCAGCTGCTGCTCCCGTTGGAGCTTGGATAGCAGTAACCGGGAAAATTTCCTGGCTGCCTCTTTTCATGGGTGCGGCTAATACTCTTTGGGTTGCAGGATTTGATATTATCTATGGCTCACAGGACTATGACTTTGATACTACAAATGGAATACACTCAATACCTCAAAGATTTGGCGTAAAAAATGCTCTGCACATTTCGTCACTTTTTCACTTTGTAACAATAATCCTTTTAATAGCTGTAGGGTTATTAAGCAGCAAGCTTGGAATTGTTTATTTTATTGGACTTTTTATAATCTCAATTTTATTTATTATAGAGCACAGGATGGTTTCACCAGATAATTTAAATAATGTAAAAATAGCTTCATATGGTGTAAATCAGATAATAAGCATTGCCTTTCTGATCTTTGGTGTTATTGATGCATTAATATAAAAAATTTTATATACGTAGGGGGACTAGAAATGACTAAACTAAAAAAATTATTAACTGCTGTTACTGCTTCTTTTATGGCAGTATCCTTGACTGCTTGTTCACAGGCAAATAATTCTTCAAAGACTACCACATCTGACTCTGCTTCTAAGGCTACCTTAAATATAGGAGCAATAAATTCTGTGGATGTAGTTCCGATAGTAATTGCCAATGAAAAAGGATTTTTCAAAAAAGAAGGCATTGATGTTAAATTTCAGCCTTTTAAAAGTTCTCAAGACAGAGATACAGCTTTTCAGGCAGGTAATCTGGACGGGGTTATTTGTGATGAAATAGCAATAGCTCTTTATCAAAATTCAGATTTTGATGTAAAGATAACAGGAATTACAAATGGAGACTTTATGCTTATTGCAAACCCACAGTCAGGACTAAAGTCCATAAATGATATCAAAGGTAAAAGTGTGGCTATATCACAAAAAACTTCTATTGAATATGTTTTAGACAAAATGCTGGAGAAAAGTTCAATGCAGCCTGCAGATGTTAAAAAATCTATAGTACCTGCTGTACCAACAAGACTTGAAATGTTAAGGAATAATAAGGTTGATGTTGCACTGCTTCCTGAACCATTCTCTACAGCTGCTATAAAAGATGGAGGAATACTTCTTGGAACAGCAACCAAAATGGCACACTATCCTTCAGTAACAGCTTTTTCACAAAAGGCAATAGACAGCAAAGAGAGCGAAATCAAGGCATTTTACAAGGCTTATAATGATGCTGTTGAATATATTAACAGTACTTCAATTTCTGAGTATGAAGCTACAATAATAAAAACTGTTGGATACCCAGATGACATGAAAGGTAAAATTAAATTACCTGAATTTAAGAAAAATGCTCTTCCATCAGAAGATGAAGTTAAGTCTGCTATAGATTGGACCGTAAAGAATGGTATTGTTAAGAAAACACTAACTCCTAAGGACGTAATGAGTGATGTGGGTGTTAAATAAGCTGCAGGAGGCGCTGTATGCTCGAAATAGAAAACCTTTCTGTAAGTTATAATTCAGAAAAAAAATCAGTTCATGCTTTAGGACCTTTGAGCATTCAAATTTCATCCGGAGATATTTATGCTGTCATTGGTCCTTCAGGATGCGGCAAGTCCACTTTGCTTAATGTATTATGCGGGATTATTAAAGATTTTCAGGGTAAGGTTCTGCTTAAAGGCGAAAATCTAAGTCCAAAGAAGCACAGCATTGGATTCATACCGCAAAACTTTGGTCTGCTGCCTTGGAAAAATGTTTATAAAAACTGTATGCTGCCTATAAAGATAAAGGAACAGCCAATTGATAGTACAGTTAAGGAAAGAGCTGAGTATATTTTAAATAAATTAAACATCGGAGATCTGAAAAACAGATATCCAAGGGAGTTAAGCGGAGGTCAAAAGCAAAGGGCTGCCATAGCAAGAACTTTTATAATGAATCCCGATTTGCTGTTAATGGACGAGCCGTTTTCAGCCTTGGATGCTCTTACAAGGGAAGAAGCCCAGGAGCTTTTTATAGATATGTGGAATCAGTATAAGACTACTACAATACTAGTGACCCACAATATTGAAGAAGCTATTTATATGGGAAAGAAAATAGTAATAATATCGCACTGTCCAGGTACCATAGTTAAAATAATTGATAATCCTTTATTTAATACTGAGAACTTAAGACAGAACGAGGATTACCTTAAGCTTTCTGAAAGCATTAGGAGCATCATAAAAAGAGGATGGAAAATATGAAGGTAAAAAGAAAAATCACGCTGTTTGTACAAGGGTTTATTACATTTAATATATTATGGTATCTTTTTGCAGTGTTGCTTCATACAAAAGTGCTTCCAAAACCTGCAGCTGTTTACTTACATATGAGCAATTTCTATGAGGATAAGCTGTATGTACATGTTTTAATAAGCTTATACAGAGTAGCAGCCGGACTTGGTATCTCACTGATTTTAGGAATTACTGCAGGAATTTTGATGGCCTACTCAAAAACCTGGAACAAAATATTAAATCCATTGGTTTACTTTACCTATCCTATACCAAAAACCGCAATGCTGCCTATTGTTATGCTGCTTTTTGGGCTTGGAGATACTTCAAAGATTATAATACTGGTCTTGATATTGGTTTTTCAGATTATTGTTGCAGTTAGAGATTCAGTGCTTAATATTTCACAGGAAACTTATAACCACATAAGAAGCCTTGGAGCTTCAAGACTTCAGGTTTTCAGACACATAACAATTCCGGCTATTTTGCCTGAACTCTTAACTACCTTAAGATTATCCATTGGAACTGCATTATCTATTTTATTTTTCTCTGAAGCTTATGGAACTCAGTACGGCATAGGTTACTATATTCTGGATGCCTGGAGCAGTATTGATTATATAAGAATGTATGAAGGAATAATTATACTAAGCCTTCTAGGCTTTATCTTGTTTGTTTTAATAGATTTGCTGGAAGAAACTATTTGTAAGTGGAAAGCTTAAGATAGAGTAATTATAAAACAGACCTTAGTAAAGTTACGGCGAGCCGTACAACTTCTAAGGTCTGTTTTTATATTAATAAATGTTATATAGACTTCTACCCTTTGAAAACAAACGCTCAATGTTTTTTTCAACAGCTTTATCAGGAATTAGCTGCGGCGCATGATGCGGCTTAGTGCGGGCATCGATAATCATATTGTCGCAGGCCCAGTGCTTGTTTTCATAATAACTGTTAACACCGTAAATATCGTGAGAAGGGTTGCTTCTCGTAAATGCGGCCCATAAAAAGTTTTGAAGGGAGCTGCTTATAAAGGAACTGTCATCGCAAAGAATAATCATTGGGCAGGAGGATATAGTTCCTCTCTCCTTAATAACAGTGCATAGCTCCTCTAACTGCATTTGAGCCCTTTGATAATCTAAAAACTCAGGCCCTTCTATAGCAATAATTCCCGGCATAACTAAGCGTGGATTTCTAAAATTGCTGAAGTTCTTCAATTGCTCAGGTACATCCTGGCACAAGCTTCTTTTTTTATCGCCATATGCGGCTAATACTACCTTGCTGCCAGTATTTAAACCTGTTCCAGAATAATCAAGTGTATCAATAGTGGTATTAGTTTGAAAGTGAATGTCACGATGAAGGTCTATTCGTTCAAGTATGTAAGTTAAGAATTCTATTTCCTTATGGGTATCAAGAGGCTTACCATCTTCAGCTGTAATAAACAAATACTTAGCAAGGCTAAGCTGGCCTGTTCCTAAAATCCTGTTTGCAAGAGTAAGTATTTCAGCCGGCTGTTTAACCTTTTGATAAGGCGTATACCTTTCGCTTCCTATTGCAAATAACAAGGGGTGTACTCCCGCTGCATCTACGGCATGAACTTCTTTCACTCCGGGAATTTCTTGGCTTATGGCTTTTCCTGTCAGCTCATGTATTAGCTCTCCAAAGGCAGTATCTTCCTGCGGAGGACGACCAACAACCGTAAAAGGCCAGATTCCGTTTTTCTTGGCAAATACTTTATGAACTCTCATTAGAGGAAAATCATGAGTTTGACTGTAATAGCCTATATGATCGCCAAAAGGACCTTCAGGCTTCGTTTCACCTGAATAAACTTCACCTGTAATAACAAAGTCAGCATCAAGGCTGATGCAATAACCATCAACATAAGTATAGCGGAAGTTGCGTCCTGAAAGCATTCCGGCAACTGTCAGCTCACTCATTCCTTCCGGCAGCGGCATAATAGCAGCCAGAGTATGACCGGGAGGACCTCCAATAAAAATACTTACTTTCAAGGGAAGACCAGCTTTATTGGCTTTGTATTGGTGAACTCCAATACTTCTGTGAATTTGATAGTGCAGGCCAACTTCCTTGTTAAGTGCATAATCATTACCTGTCAGCTGAACACGGTACATTCCTAAATTGCTGTGCATAATCCCGGGCTTTTCCGGGTCTTCTGTATAAACTTGAGGCAAAGTGATAAATGCCCCTCCATCCTCAGGCCAGTGATGAATTAAAGGAAGATCAGAAATCTGTACTTCCTCAAAGTCAGCCAATTTACTGCCTGCTTTTTTAATAGGGAGCGCTCTTGAAGCAGTAATGCCGGTGCCAATATGTTTAAAGGGATTTTTCAATATACTCATTGGATCACTTCTCAGGGCAATCACATTTTTTGTTGCGTCAAAAGTATGCCTGAAGATAAACTTGCTTCTCTCCAAATTCCCAAATAAATTTGATACTGCTCTAAATTTTGAGCCTTTTACATTTTCAAATAATAATGCAGGTCCGTTTGCTGAGTTAACTCTCAAATGTATAGCTGCCATCTCAAGATACGGATCTACTTCCTCTGATATCCTGAATAATTGACCTGATTTTTCCAGGTCAAGAATACATTCTTCTAGATTATGATACATTTCCTGCTCTCCTCATTTTCTTATATACATATTCCATTATATATAGATAATAATACAGCGAAATTAAGGGCTGTGCAATGGGAGTCATGTTCCATAGGCAGCTCTTTCTCAGCAGGGAATCTTAAGCAAGATATTTAATTTATCAGTACGAATGGGATGGATGATTAAGTATGGCGGCGATAAACAACAGACACAAGAAATGGCTGGGGTTATTAATAGTTTAACAAAACAGTTTGTGAACGAGGCAATGAGTATTTATCGATCGGAAACTATTGCAGGAGCTTTTGCTATTGTTAATCTTGCAATATGTGATGCAGGTGAAAGATTTGGAGCTACTAAAGTTCCAGAATATTTTGTAGTTGAAAAATAGAGGCAAACAGTTGATAGGATAGAGAAGAAATAGGCTGATACCAAAGGGTTAGAGAAATCTAATCCTTATTTGCTGTGCGTTTTATGTTTCCATAGATTATAGTTTTGAGAGATTTGAGCAATAACTAGATTTATATTTAAGGAAATGTTTGCTATAATAAACCATATATACCCTCTGTTGATTGAAGTAATGCATGGAGATGCTTTTATGGACAAGGTGTTTGCAAAACAGTCTGAATTATTGTTTATGCTGGGAGGTTGTATTATGTCAGAAGTGGAAACTGCAGATATTGAAGTATATGATAAAGATAATAAGCTGCTTGCACCATGTACACTAAAAAGAGCTTGTAAGCTGGTAAAAAGAAATTCTGCTGAATGGATTGCGGATAATCAAATAAAACTGCTTGTTAATAAGGATGATAGAAAAAAGCTTAGAAAAGAGATTGAAATTGAATCAAAAAGAATATGTTATATATGCGGCACAAAGATACCACTGGAAACACCAATTACTCTAGATCATGTTAATCCTAAGAGCAATGGTGGTTCAGATGAAAAAGGTAATATAAGGTGCGCATGCAAGAGATGTAATGATAATAAAAAAAATAGGACTATAAAATCTTATGTAAGGTATATTTCTGACCATAGATTTAAGTATACCTATATTAGTGATGAACAATTATGGGAATTGAAAAAATTAGTTAAAGAATTTGAAGATAAGTCTACATGTAATAATAATGAAGAGAAGAATTAATAAAAGTGCGCTTTTTTTAGCGCCGAATAAAGTCTTTAAGGTGGTAAGTTTATGGAAATAAGAGAAGCATTAAATAAGTTAGAAGTAGGGGGAGCCATTTCTTTAATTATTAAAAAGAATGATAAAGAGGAAGTATCAATTGTAGTTAAAGAGGATGAATATCATCTAAATAAAATAGGAAAAGCTCCTGCCGTAAATATAAGAGGCGGTATTGCAAGAAATGATAAAGCGGCAATAATGATAGTAATGTTCACATTTAATGATATAGATTATAAATATCAACTGTGGTTTAATTATAAAAACACCTATGGAAAGAAAGCTATTCCTTTTTTGCTTAAACAAGATACCATACTTATAGAGTGCTTAGACAAAGAATTAAATACTATTCATCAATTTAGAATAAACAATAACCTTAAAAAATTGGCAACCAGTTGCATGGCAATAAGCGGTGAATATATTACCTGGGATAATGATGATTGTCTTAAATTAATAGAAGAACTATATGAAACTAACCAAGATGATATTGACGGTATTTGGAATTGTTTAGATGTAGAATAGATTCTGCAATTGCTGATTAAGTTTTGCAAGTAATTGAGCGTGTTAATGAGGTGAAAAATAGAAATGTACATTGAAGAAATAAAAGAGCCGGCTTTTAAAAAATATTTTAAAGAATTACTTGAAGAAAGATCATTTACGTTAATAAAGGAAGAAGCTAATAGTGTTTTAGGACAAAGAGATACTATTTTTCTTGAGTTAAGCAAAATAATCGCTCCAAACCAACAAACGGCATATGTAGCTAAATTGTATGATAAACAGAATGATGTACATATAAGCATGCCTTCTTTTAAAGATAGAAGGGGTAATGTTAAGCAAAGACATTACAGGCTTAGCATCATAAATTTACATAAAGATGTAGCCGAAATGTTAAGAATCATGGATGAACGTAATACGGATAGATCCTTTCTAATAACAATACAAAAGTGGGATTATGAGAGTGAACAGGGAATTGCAGCCGGAAACGGATATAAAAACTTAGTAATCTCAAAAAAGCAGCTTCCGGAAAGGCTTAGAGATTGCACTTCTCTAAAAGGATGGCCGCTTATAGCTTGCGGCATAATGAAAAAAGGAGAAGCTTATACGGTTAGAAGCATTATAGAAGCACTATTTTAATATGATAAAATAATGGAAAGCATTAAAAAGGAGGTATCACGTGGATACCTCCTTAAAACTAGTTAACTTAACTTATTGACTAATGATAGAAACTATAATAGTTATACAATACTATTAAAAAAACAAACTTCTTTAAATACGGATAAGCATAGAAACTATTAAAAAGCAGGTGATAAAGATGGATCAAAAAAAATATGAGGAATTAGTTGAAAATCTGTTTCTCATTATGCCATTACTGAAAAAGAAGCTTGTGAAATACGATTTATACGGGCAGGAACTTGACCTAAACCCGCCGCATTTCCACATTCTATTTACACTTGAGGAAATGGGAATGCTTCCCGTAACTGAGATTGCAAAAGCACTTATGATTTCAAAAACAAATGTAACCTCTTTAATTCAAAAGCTTATTGATAAAGGCTTTGCCCAAAGAATCTATGATGAAAAAGACAGGAGATATATCCGCATTAGCTTAACGGATGAGGGAAGATATTTTTTAGAAAACCATAAAGCTTTAGTGATTAAGGGGTTAAAGACGAAGATATCCAAATTTAATGAAGAAGATCTGCAGAAGCTGTCAAGCTCACTGCAAAACTTAAAGGAGCTTCTTAATAAGGTAGAATGACTTATAAGTGAGGGGTGTTTAATTGAGTATATTAGTAACAGGAGCCTCCGGAAATGTAGGCAGCTATATAGTAAAAGAGTTGCTGAAGATGGGAGAGCAGGTGGTAGCGGCGGGAACAGATACCGCTAAATTAAAAAGAATGTTTGAAGGAAAGGCAGAGTCTGTATGCTTTGATTTTACAGATACAAAAACATATGAAAAGGCACTTGAAAATGTGGACAGAGTATTTCTAATGAGACCTCCACATCTGGGAAAACCAGAAGACTTATATCTCTTTATTGATGCAATGAAGCAGCATAACATTAAGCTTGTATCTTTTTTATCCTTGATGGGTGTTGAGAAGAATACAATACCTCCACATCACAAGATTGAGAAATATAATGCTTGCAGATATCTAAATATTTCTCATAGGTATTCTCAGTGTGAAATACCAATTCAATAGAATTTATATATGCAGGCACATACCCAATCACATATTTAGGAAAAGAAATAAAGGAATCAAACATAAAATATTCTGCCCCTTGGCAAATCAAATCTTCAAAACAATCAAATTCATTTTCTGCACAGAATCTCAAAATATAATCAACTACACCTATTGCATGCAAATATATCCACTTGGAAGCCTCTTTATCGTAAAATAAATTTGCGTACTTGTAAGCATAAAACTCCATACTTCTAGATGCTATTTCTGAAATATCAATTGGTGGTATTATATTAAATATGGACTTGTGACTTAAGGCAGATTGGTATTCCTGAAAGCTGTGTCCGAATTCATGAACAACACATAATACGTCCTTGCTCTCATTTTTAAAGCTGCCAAAAATGGGAGCAATATTAATATCGTTAATATAATTTTGGAATGCAATACCAGGCATCTTTACTGGGGAATATTCCAAGTCAAATGCAGCCTGCTCTATTAACTTATCAAAATAATCGACTGTTTCTTTACCCATAAGACGAAACATCTTCTGACAAGCTTCTAATAAGTTTTCATAGAAAAGCTCTCCGTCATTAAGCTTGTACAAGCTATCACATATTCTTATGGAACTTAAGCCTGTGTCTGATTTTTGTATCTCCATCAATTCATCATACAAAGGTCTGAAGTATTTTAATATCTTAGCAGAAGCTTCCTTGATCTCCTCTTCGCCGTAGTCATGCCTTCCCCAAATACAATTTCCTAAATCTATATAATTCTTGAAGCCATTTAATCTAGCACGTTGATTTCTAAGCTTAACCAAAGAGCTGAATATTCTCTCAAAATCTTCTTTCTTCTCTAAATATGCTTCATATATAGCTCTCTGTGCCTTTTCTCTAGCCACACAATCCGCACTTTTCCTCATGGCAGATAATTCGCTTAAGGTTATTTCTCCTCCATCAAGTGAATAGTGTAAGGTTTGTACAAGCGTCTGATATTCATTTTGCAGCATTTGATCCTGCATCAGAAGCTCCTGACCTTTATTAGTGCTCAAACTTTCCTGAAACTGTCTTTTAAGTATAATCCCATATTCTTCTGTGAGCTGATCTATAAATTTTGAATTTGAAAATGCGCTGCATAAATTTGTTGGTAATATAATAGAATCAGCAATAGCAGTAAACTCCACATATTCCTTTTGATAGAACTCATCAGTTATATCACATAAAAACCTTAATTGTACTAATACTGCCTGTGTGCGCAGCTTGCTCACAATTTCATCATAAGTTTCATATAAAGCATTAACTTTCATATAGGACTTGGCATTTCTTACTTTATCTGCAATGTCCTCTAATGTCTTAGATACCAACTCTATATCAGGTCTCTTATACTTAAGCTCTTTATATTTACATTTTCCCCCCATATATTTATCACCCTTCCCCCTTAAATAAACTTATAATATTTTATTCTTTATTTGTTAAAAAAATCCTTTTAAAGAGTGCGTTTAGCACACCAACCTTAGGAAGTTTAGCCAGTTTGTTTGACATCCCATGGCAGCTTGCAAATTGATCGCTTAAATCCTTACCAGCAGTTAATCCAAAATGAACTGCCCCGCTCCATTTTGGATTATTGCTCACATCATATACAATTCCGTTAACTGCTACATAAGCAGACTTTCCCATAGTGCCGTCATACTGTGCAAGTTCACTTGAGGCAAATTCTCTAGAAGAGTGTTCTTCAGCTGCTTTCGAATCAGCTTAAGTTATATGAACTGTACTATAGGGAATATGGATGCTGAGGAGGAGTATAAAAAGAAAAAAATAAATAATTTAAAAAGGTTATTGACATATGTCATAAATGCGATACAATAAAGATGAAGGTGACATATGTCAATAACTATAAATGGTTATATGCTAAAGAGAAATAAATTTCTGTATCTGTGCAGTACATATGAATTTAGGAGATATCTTATTACGAAGGATAGTCCTTTTAAATTTACAGCAATGAGGTGAATGATTTATGCCAAGGCCAAGAAAATGCAGAAGAGTATGCTGCCTGCCTCAAAGTGATATATATGGACCACTTAACACGACGATTAAGGAGGATCATTTTGTTACGATGACAGTTGATGAGTATGAAAGCATAAGACTAATAGATCTGGAGGGATTTACTCAGGAAGAGTGTGCCAATCAAATGAATATTGCACGGACAACTGTTCAGGGAATTTATAATGAAGCAAGAAAAAAACTTGCAGAATCTTTAGTAAATGGAAAAGTACTAAGAATAGAAGGTGGAGATTATAAGCTTTGCAGCGGCCACGAAAAATCCTGTGGAGGCGGTGGATGCCATAGACGCAGATGCGGCAGAGGTTTTGAGGAAGTTGAAGATAATATCTTAAAATAATATAAAAGAAGGAGTGTTTATTTTGAAAATTGCAATTGCTACTGAAGGGACTTATGTATCAGGACATTTTGGAAAGTGTGAAAACTTTACTGTAGTTGAAATCGAAAATTCTGAGGTGAAAAGCAAAACTATTATTAATACAGAAGGTAATCAGCATGGACTTCTTCCAGCATTCCTTGCATCCCATGGTGTAAATCTGGTTGTTGCAGGCGGAATGGGGGAAGGAGCAAGGCAAAAGCTTGTTTCAAATAATATTGAAATTATAACCGGAGCCAGTGGTAAAATTGAAGATGTTATTAGTGCATATATTAGTGGAACTTTGGAATCTAGTGGAGCAGGCTGTTCAGGACATGAGCATGCACACGGACACAATCATGGAGAAGGTGGCTGCAGCTGCGGTAACAATTAATCTGTTAATATAAGGGAATGTTTTAAACATACAATAACTATGAATTGTAAAAATAACTCCCAGGGGTCTTTTTATTCATAGATAGTTTTAAGGAGGTATCGCATCGATACCTCCTTAAAGCTATCTTACATTAAGCTCTGTAACATTTCTCTCAGTTACCTGAGCTGAATGCTTGGACAATAGGTCCCCGCCTGATGAAGTAAATACGTTTCCTGCTATTATGGTGTCCATAACAACGGATACTTCCTGCTGAGTTATATTATCCTTGACACCGGGAAGGGTAATATTTGCTCTTGTACCTTCTTGATTTATAAAGGTCATTACCAAACTTTTGTCAGCCATTTAAGTGCCTCCTTTCTCCCAGAATCACTGGGTAGTCTAGCTCGCTTTCCTTCGGACACTGAGTAGTTTAACCCACTCGCTTTCGCTCGTAAACTACTCGTTAAAGCCCATTTAGGGCTTAAACCTCGTTGATTAAAATGCTGTCGTCGCTTCTTACTACGCTGACAAACTCATTCTTTAGCAGGGAGCCTAAAGCTGTTCCGATTTCAAGAAGCTTGTCAGGAGCTGCAGTTACTTTTACGTTTGAGAATTTCTTAGTCTTTATAATGTCTTTCCCGGCTGAGTCAATTCCAGCCTTAAATTTAATGCCTAAGGCTGAGTTTACAGGTGTGCTTACTACTGCCATTTATATTACCTCCTTCTTTGAATTTTGATTACATACATATATATGCAGATTAAAGAGCTGTTTTAAAAAAAATTACTGTTTAAAATGATTTTCCAGCTTCCCTAAGACAAAATTCTTTTTCTTACGAGCCTCATAATAAGTTAGTCCTTTCTTTTCAGCATAGTTCTTAAGAGACAAACCTTCATAATATACCATGGAAACAAACTCCATATCCTGGGGCGGAAGCTTTGCCACTGCTTTTTTTATAGCTTTTGACTCCTCGCAGGAAAGAACAGTTTCCTCTATGCTTTCCTCTGAATCTATGCAGTTTATATATTCTTCAGCTCTTCCATAAGGATCTTGAACTGAATTTAAGCTCAAGGAATTTTCATGCTTTGAGTTTTGCCTGGCAGTATACCTAAAAGCATTTTTAATGGATTCATAGACATAGCTACTAAAGGTGCAGGAGCCTGCTTTGTATTTTGAAAGAGCATTGATTATAGACATGTAGCCTATCTGCTCAAGATCATTGATGTCATAGTTTCTAATATTGAAATTCCTTGCGGTTTTAAATATAAAGGGTTTATATTGCTTAAGAATTTTTAATAAATCCTCCTGGTTTCCGTTCTTAGCTCTCGTAACGCAGCTTTCGATTTCATGGTGGTTCATATGGCATCTCTCCTTGTAAAAAAACTATTATATATATATACATTTCACAAGACTGTTTTTGCTTATTTATCAAAGATTTGAGAAATTTTCCATCTGTATTTATATGGTAATATAATTTTTAATATATATAATGCAATAGTTCTAATACATTAATGATATCCCAAAAATCCTTGAAGATTGGATATTTTGTGACATCATTAATGTAAGAACTTTATTGCATTATATATAGATAAAAGAGAATTCATTTATTCAACAAGATAAGGAGCTTTAAAGGGGTATGACCAGCACAGAAGGCTGCCAAGCCGTACAGCTGAGAAGGCAATTTTACATAGAAAAAACTCACCAGTAACAAGTAAAATTGTTACTGGTGAGTTTTTTATGCGGCTTTGTTACTATCATTGCCGCCAAGCTTTACTGAAAGTATAGCTCCAAGTTGGTTTATAGAAGCTGACAAGCTATCCATCTTACTTTCAATTCTTATTAACAGGTAGGCAGCCACTGCAATTGGAAATCCAATATTGGCTATAGCTTTTAATAAGTCATCCATGATTTCACCTCCTTTCTGGTGGGAACACTGGGTAGTCTAAAATACTCGTTCTCCTTTGGACACCGGGTAACTTAAGATGTTGCTTTCCTTCGGACACTGAGTAACTTAAGATGTTCGCTTCCGCTCACAAGTTACTCGACAAAGCTCATTTAGAGCTTTGTCCTCATAAGTTACCCGCTAAAGTCCATTCAGGACTTTAGCCTCGCAGACTACCCGTTAAAGTCCATTCAGGGCTTTAACCTCATAATAATAAATATGCAGAAGATAGGAGGCTTTCGAAGTTTTATGATTATTAAATATTAATGAGGGTTAAGCTGCTAGGTATCAAACAAATATTGACACTAAATTTGAACAAAAGTAAAATTTAACTTAACAGTGTTAAATACATTAACTATGATAAAACAAAATTAGGAATTAGTAGTAATGATGAAGTAGTTATGAGAAAGCTTTAGCTTTTAAAAGAAATATTAAGGAGAAGAGAAATGGGCAAGTTTATTGTAGGTGTAGATTTAGGTGGAACAAACATCAAGATTTCAGTATTTGATGTTAATTACAATAAGTTAATGGAATTAAGAAGGGCAACGGAAGCCAGTAGGGGACCTGGCTATGTTTTAACAAAAATAGGTGATATGGTTAATTATATGCTGGAGAACTTAAATATTAAAGAAGACTCTGTATATTGTATGGGGATGGGCATTCCGGGACTTTTAGACCCAAAAGAAGGTAAGTCATACTTTTCACCTAACTTTCCAGGTTGGGAGAACATTGAAGTAGTAAAGGAAATGAATAAAAGGTTTAGTTTCCCTATATTTATTGATAATGATGTGAGAGTAAATTTATATGGTGAATGGAAATTTGGAGCAGGCGTAGGAGTTAATAATCTTGTCCTTATTACACTTGGTACGGGAGTAGGTTCAGGTATTGTAATGGATGGAAGAGTATTATATGGGGCTACAGCAAGCGCAGGAGAAATAGGCCACATGAACATGTATAGGGATGGACGTCCGTGTAAATGCGGAAGTTCCGGCTGCTACAGCAGGTATGTTTCAGCTGTAGGAATTATAAATACCTTTAAAGAGAAACTGCAGCAAGGAAAAAATAGTATCATTGAACAATGGATTGGTAATGAGTTGGATGGCCTTAGCCCAAAGATGATTTCAGATGCTTATGATTTAGGAGACAGTTTAGCTTATGAAGTTATAAATGAAACAGCAGAAATACTTGGCTTTGGACTTGCTAATGTAGTTAATATTTTTAATCCTGAAATTATAATTTTAGGAGGAGGAGTATCTCTTGCTGGGGATAAACTTTTAGAGCCCGCACGACATATAATGAAAAAGCATGCTTTAAAGGTGTCAAGCAATGCATGCTCCCTGGTTCAAGCAAAACTTGGTGACAGTGCAGGTATGATAGGAGCAGCGGTTTATGCTTCAGATAGAATGCTATAAAAAGCTAGGTTAAAGGTGGAATAAACAATGGGCATAAAATAAAAAAAATAAAAATTTAAACAAGTGATTTTCCTAGTTTGTAAGCCTTGCTGATTACAGGGGAGCGCAAATAGTTTTGTGTAAATCAAAACTATTTGCGCTCCCAAGCTATTAGTAATTTATTATAAAATGTTCTGTGTTTTTACCTTACTCGATTTATAGCAACAACTATTTAACTAGAAATATTGATAACTTGTTATCTAGTTGGACTTGCTATCAAAAACATAATCGTAGTAATAAGATATCGCCTCATCAATAATTGTGTTGAGATAAGCATTTACGTCAGAGTGGCTGGCCTTTAATTCGTTAAGCTTTCTTATGGTTGAAGGCCTGAATTGATAACATCTTTTCATTGTGAAAAGCTCTCCGTCTACAGCCGGGGTTGCTCCTCTTTGCGAGGTTATAAAGCGTAGAGCTATTGGTATCTGTGAAGCAGCAGGTTTATTAATATCTATGGAAGAAGCTGCAGGAGCATTAGTGTGTTGCTCTTCTTTTAAAGCTGCAAAGCTAAAAGATGCAATTGCTTTGCCTAAGTTAATATCTCCTTCACTGAAGCCATCATCATCAAAATCCTCAGCATCTAAGCTTTCAACATTAGCATAGTTTTTCTTTTTCATGTAATTTGTCATCTCCTAATAAAAAAATTTTTCTTTAATATATACAATGCAAAAGTTCTAATACATTCATAATGTCCCATAAATCCTTGAAGATTGGATATTTTGTGACATTATGAATGTAAGAACTTTATTGTATTGTATATATATAAATACACAGCTTTTAGTGGATATTTATTATAATGTAGGCTCTGAAAAAAATATTGTATATAGATAGCAGAGTCAAAAATTAAGAGGGAGGAAATAAGAATGTTTGTTGATAATGCAGTAGTTAAAAAAACTGAAGGAGGGGAGGTTTATGACAAGTTCGCTATTGCAGCAACTTTGCTTGATGTTAGTTTCAAAGGTGCAGGCTGCAGTATTTTAGAAGCACAGATAGTAAAAGGTTGTGAGGGATGTAATCTGAGGTATTTGTGCGGAAGGGTTGATGAGTTAGTGAAGGATTATAGGGAGAAGACTACGGTGGTGACGGAGAGGTTTAGGTTTATTTAGAATGGGGGATTTTTGAATGAGGTTAGTGTAGAAAAGTGATAATCTTATTTAAGATTTATTTATTAGTATGATTGTATTAAGAAGATTATATTGGACATGCACACCTATAGCGATGTTAATTGAGAGGGTGTGCATTTTTTATTTACGTCGTGCATTGTTTAGCAATAATATTATGATGTTGTAAAAGTGGGAGTATGTTACAATAAGTATATAAAATCTTATATGTTAAGTAGTAATTTATGACTAAGGAAAAAATGAATGAGCTGAAGTAAGTTTATATATTGCAAATTATTACCTGAAAAACAACTTAACTAATGATGACGAATAGTGGTTCTAAGGGCAAATGAGGCAGGTTAACCACCATATATAGTGGTTTTCAACCAAAAAATGAGCAAAAATCAAGGCGAAAAAAAGCAAATTTTGACCCGTTTTTTTAGTCGTTTTCATAGATGACATGAGGTATTGGGGAGGATGGAATAAAGTTAGGAGAGGAGGATGTCAAATGGCAAAAAACGATAATATGCTGGCGATTTTATGGATGCTTAATTCTGGATCAAAAATAACTGCGAAGCAAATAGCGGAAAAATTAGAGATAAATATACGAACCGTTTATCGTTATATTGATTCGCTCTGCGCAAGCGGAGTACCGATTGTATCAGATGCAGGACAGAACGGTGGATATAGTTTACTGAACAATTTTATCCATGCACCTTTGTTTTTCGATATTGAAGAACAAAAAGCGTTGCTTCATGCCGCCGTATTTGCCAACGAAGCGGGATACCCTTTCAGTGAGTCGTTAAACAATGCAACACAAAAACTAAAAATGTATTCAAACCGGGAACAGGAAAGTATCCTCAATCGACACTTAGCTGGTTTCGAAGTGATAAACCGTGATATTGACCCGTCTGTTAAGCTGACATTGGAAGAACTGGGGCTGGCTATAGCAAACGAATATTCTATAGAAATTGAATACCGTACAAGCCGTGAAGAACAACCCCGGCCAAGAGTGATTGACCCTTATGGAATGCTCTATTGGAACAATAAATGGTATACAGTTGGATTTTGCCATCTTCGAAACGAAATAAGAAGCTTTCGGGCTGAACGGATTTTACAAATAAAGCGGACGCAAATGATGTTTAAGCGGCCTGAGGCATTTTCCGCCAGAAAATTTTTTTTACAGAATCTTTTACCTAATCCAGAAAATAAAGATAAGCTGGTTTCATTGATTATTAGTGGCAGGTCAGAAGCTTTGGACGATTTGTGCATTCATTGGTTTTTAGGTCATCATCTAAAAGAGAGGACGTCAAATCAAGCTATCTTTTTACTTGACGAAAGAGCAATTCATGCATATGTACCCTATTTTCTCTTATCCTACGGAAAGGCCATTCAAGTAATCGAACCTCAGAGCTTGAAGAAAAAGCTTGCTTCTGTTGCATCAGAATTAATGGAATATTATCAATTATGATTAGCTTCACTGACAGTAGTTGTCAGTGAAGCTGTTTTATTATGAAGATAAACATTGCTCTTGATCATGGATGGATGCTTGATCAAGGCTTGAGATAGGAGGTTATGCATATGAATAATAATGCCGTGTATCTTTATGTATTTGATACAATGGCTGATTGGGAAGTAGGATTTTTGACTGCAGAGTTAAACTCAGGAAGGTATTTTAGGAAGGATGCATCACCAGTTAAAGTAGTAACTTTAGGACTTGAAAAGAATTATATTACTACTATGGGCGGGTTGAGAATACTACCTGATATTGATTTGGAAGAATGCAACATAAAAGAAACTGACGCTTTGATTTTACCTGGTGGTGAAACGTGGATGGAAACAATTCATCAACCAATATTAAGTTTAGCTAAACAATGTATCGATAAGAATATAATTGTAGCGGCGATATGCGGTGCGACAATGTCACTTGCTCAAAATGGACTTCTAGATTCAAGAAGTCATACAAGCAATGACCTGGAATATCTTAAAATGATCTGCCCGAACTATGCGGGAGAAAAGTACTACAAAAAAGAGTCTGCTGTAACCGACGGAAAACTGATAACTGCTTCCGGAATAGCTCCTCTGGAATTCTCCGTACATGTCCTGAGAGCTTTGGATGTGTTTTCTACAAAAACGTTGGATGCTTGGTACAATCTTTATAGAACTCATAAATCAGAATATTATTATGAGTTGATGAATTCGATCCAATATTGAGGTTAAAAGTGTCGAGCTGTTATGGCTAATTTAAGGAGGAATAAAAATGACTGATAGTAAAAAATATACAGGAGTGTCAGGTAAATATACAAAAAATGGAGTACCTGACGGTTTTACATCTATTACCCCATTTATAGTAATAAAGAATCCTACTGAAGCAATAGAGTTTTATAAAACTGTTTTCAATGCAAGGATTAAGGATATTACTGAATTTTCTGATGGAAATGGTAATAAAATAGTTGTTCATGCGGAATTGGATTTTGGAAATGGCTTTTTACAGTTGGGAGCAGCGAATCCGGCATCTAAATTGGTCTTGCCGCCGGATGAGGATAATGCATGCTATTCTTTAGCAATTTATGTTGCTGATGTTGATCAGGTATTTGAAAATGCAGTGGCAAGAGGAGCAAAGATCAGGGAGCCGATAGCCAATTTTGTTTCAGGTGACCGATTCGGAAGCATTTTAGACCCTTTTGGTATAAGGTGGACCATTATGACTAGAATTGAGGACTTATCGGAAGAAGAGAGCGCCCGTAGAGTAAGAGAATGGGCCTATAGCTTTACAAGCACAGAAAAACAAAATGAATAGGTATGATTGAAAGCAGCAAAAATTATGAGTGGATTTAAAATGGAGCATAAGAATCCCGAGGGATTATTCGTATCAAAAGCATTTAGTCAAGCGATTACAGTAAGTGGAAAGGCAAAAACAATTTATATAGGCGGACAAAATGCTACAAATTCAAAAGGTGAGCTGATTGGAGCCGGTGATTTGGAATTACAGACAAAGCAAGTGCTTAATAATATCGCAACTATTTTAGCTTCTGAAAATGCAAGCTTTGCTAATCTGGTTAAACTCAATATCTATTTACTCAATGGATGCGACCCGCAAGTTGGCTTCAAAGCATTTCAAGAAGTGGCCGGTTTATTAGACAATCCACCATTAGTCACCGTTTTATTTGTTTCGGAGTTGGGCATCAAGGTTGCTTGCTTGAAATAGACGGAATTGCTGTCATTGAGGATAAGGACTAAATTTATATCTTAATATTCTAGAATCTAACAGACAGCCTCAGTACATTTGAGAATGATGTATGTAAATGTATGGAGGCTGCTGAACTTCAAAAAGGTATAGGTTTTGCGTAAATATTTATGTAGATAGAGAAAAACGCTCCCCTGTTACCACTAGCTATAATATAATGTTAATACCGCACGATATCACTGATGTGGCAAGATTTTGGGGAATATCTAAGGTTAAAAATATACCTCAATTTGGTGAAGTAAAAGGGGTACTACTTAATACTAAAAAAGTTATAGAAAGCTATTGTTACGGTAATAAGGAAGATTATAGGATATTGCTTGAAAAAATAGTATCTCTACATTAAAGATAAAAAATAGGTTACAGCTAATTTTTGTAATAACTAGGCTATTACAGAATAATCGTAAACGGTAAACTGGTTTACCGTTTACTTATAAATTACTAAAAGGTCAAAAAACAGGACAATTCACATTGATAGAATTGTCCTGTTTTAAAGTTCTTAATTATTAATAAACAAATCAGGTAAATTATATTGAATATCTGTTGTTTCCTTGCGAACACTGATACTATTACAATCCAAAAGAGAACGCCTTAATTTAAGTTCACCAGTTGGGAGCGTTACAACATAGTCAGATTTATGATGCTTTATATAAGTAGCTGTTTCACGTGAGAAACCACTGCGTTGAAGCATTATTGTTAATGGATTTGTGGTTCCATATTCTACATATTCATACCAATCATTAGATATAGTTTCTACCTTATAAAATCTTTTGTATTCGCTTGAAAATCGTAAGAAGTAATTTGAAATACTAAATAGTATTACATTTTCAATAACATCAAGGGTATCAGAAATTACGCAGTTCCTGTGAAGTAAGGAATTGTCATAAGGAATATACTGCCCTTTAATTTTAACTTTCTGATCAGTGTGATCACATTTATATTCAATGGATTGAGTCATTATAAAACTCAATCCAGTTCCATGAATCCATTGTGAAAGAATAACAGCATACCATTTTAGCATAGAAAAATCACCATATTTATTTTTTTTGCCTAATGTCTTAGGTTCATATTGTTCCCATTTAAAAATGCGACATAAGGTTTCTAGAAATCTGACTAAAGAACTATAGTCAACATTTCCATTTTCGTTTAGAGCTGGGTATTTCAAGCCCTTAGCAATAGCGGCAGTTAAATTAGTGGTTTGATCAGTAGATACATTAATATCATCATCAGGTTTAATCTCATTTTTATTAAATATTGTTTTGATTTTTTCTACATTTTTATCAGTTAAAAATGGGGCAAACTCTTTTCTTACAAGACTATCTTTATCTTTAACAATATCTCTCAGTAAAATGATTGCAAATTTTCTCATTAGTGCATATGAATCAGCAGACTGATTTTTGGGATATTTGATAAGTTCTATGTTTCCAGCTAGTAAACATTCAACCACTTTTCTTTTTTGATTATCAGATAATTCAGATGCAATTGAAAGCTTTTGTTCAGGCACTTCATGTGTCAATAAATCAACAAATTCGTACCTTTTAACATTTTTTGATAACCTAACAAGGTAAACATTCCCGTACAAATTGTATTCAATACGCCCCACTCGTCCTACAAGATTTTTGAAATCAACAGGAGTCATTTTAGTAAGACCATTCTTATAATTTGTTATAAATAAATTATCTGCTGGTAAATTTACCCCTTCAACTAATGTACTGGTACAAAACATTGTTTTAATAAGTCCTTCCCGGAATAAATCTTCAATACGCATCCTAATTGCTGATGGGAGGTAACCAATGTGATAGGCAACGCCTTTTGTAATCATGTCTGCAAGATAGTAATCACCATGAACTTCATTTTTTATATCTTTTGATAGTGTAATAAGATCTTCATTGGTCTGATTAGCTTTGCCTTTAGAGTACTCTAATGCAAGTTCAACTGCTTGTCCTGTTGAATTACAATATATGATACTCTGAGAACCACCTCCAATGTATGAGATAATATTGCAAAAAGTAGAATTATTTTTTATTGTTGCAATATGAGAAAACGTTTTTTTATACGAGTTATAAATTTGAATATTCCTCTCAACTAGGTCAATGAAAAACTTAACTTGGCTTACTGGAGCATAAGTGGAAGCCATTTTATTATTTATAAATTCAGAAGCATTTGGTATTAGTTTCAAATATACCTCTGGATTTGGTATATTTGGAGATGCAAATACTATATTTGGCCTTTTTTCTTGTCGTGAAAGCATATCTACTACTTTATAATAAAATGCACTACGGGTATCTTTTGCCGATATTTTATGAGCTTCATCTATGAAAAGATGATCGATACGAAGTTTAGGATTACTGATTAGGAGATATAAAAGTCTTTCAGGAGTAAGCACAAAAATGAAGTTATGCTTTTGTTTTAGTGCTAATGCACCAGCAGATGTTACAATGCGATAATTTTGTTGTGAAAGCAATTCTTTTAGATCATTTAGTATTTTACTTGTCACTTCATTGATTAAAGCCTTTGTAGGGACCAGTAAAGCAAAATTTAAGGAGGCTCCATTTACTATTTGTTGTTTAATAAACATTCGCATTACAAAAGATTTTCCCATTGATGTAGGGCCAGAATAACTAAAGCACCGATCTGTTAAATGATTATAAACTTCTTTTTGTGAGCGGAAAAATTGTAATTTTGGCTCAGCGGGTATACTCATATAATCCATATTAAAATTTGAATATAACCGATCCATCAGAGTACCACTTTTAAACCCAGGTGTCATTTTAGTCATTCCTCGAAAGTTCCCTGTATTAGAAAGTACTGAACCCATATAATATTCTATATTTTTATTCTCTGGATAAATAAAATTCAGAAGAGCTACAATTTCCTGTGCCCATATTTTATGTTTATCAGAATTTTGTTTATCAACAGACTTTGATAGTAAATCTGCAAATCTTAAAACATCATTAACATTTAAATCACTGTACCGGTTAGATTTTTGTTTGAATAATTTTTGCGAGTATTTAAGCAAAATGGTTTCATAGAGTTCATTAAGGTATTCATTGCTATCGATATCTTTGTAAATTATTTCTCCAAAAGTGGGGTTGTGGGTTTCGCTCATATGGCTACACCTCCTGTCAACAGTTCACTTATAATATCTTTTTTATTTTCTATGGCATCATTAAAGGGTAAAACATAAAAATAGAAGGAGTAAGCACCCATATTTAACTCTTTTATTTTTTGTGCTATATATGAAGCTTGTATTTGTATATCTGATTCCATTTTTTTTACCACTTCTTTACGGAATTCAAGATTTGTATAATCTGTGCCATCTAATCCTAAGGAATATCCAAGAAATATACCAAAGGCCATATCGTTAGAAACTTTAATTTCTTTACTTGGGATTAGTATTTGTTTCATTCTATTAGTTGTTTTCTCGTCAAAAACTCTATTAAACACTGTGTTTTCCACAAGTTGCATTTCAGTTGTTGTCCCGTTTTTTATTTCTCTAAGTGACTCAAAAGACATATCCACAGCATCCTGTAAATTGCCAATAATTCTAGAGGTACCAAATACCAGTTGATTACAAGGGAATCCACTAGTATCTCCGAGAGAAAGCAGGTGTACACCGTCACTTTTACTATTGTACTGATTAGTTGAAGCCTGAAGTTCGAATTTACTCATGAGCTTTGGGGCACCTAATACTTCTTCTAAAAAAGAATAAAGTAACATCTCGCCAAGTTCATCACCAGTTCCGGTTAGCTCTCTGCCTCCATTTTTGTTCATTAATCTGACTGCTGACAACCCGATGTTTTCTATTTCATCGTCAAGGTAAAATTGCTCAATTTTGGCTCTTGAAAAAACATAGTTTCCTATATTTCTCAGTAAAAATTTATGTAAAGAACTAAAAGAAAATTCATTATTCACAACATCTAAATGAAAAATACGCAGCTGATGAGGATTCCTCAAATTCAGCGTTTCGTGATGCATTACTTCATTAAATATGCTGTTAAAGTTTTTTCCTTTTATTGTTTTTGTTATTTCCTGCATTGGCAAAGTAGTAGTTGTATTAAAAGATATTGTATTTTTTTGTGATTCAAATTGTGAAACATAATCTTTTGTAATTTCTGCAATGCTGTCTTTACCATCAGTATTAATAACATTCTTAATTGTATATAAGAAAATATTCGTCAAGAAATCAGCCAAAACGAAAGTTTTCATATTTAAAATATCTCTTTTGGTGTGATTGCCCAATTTTCCTAGTTGAGTTGCTTCGTCGATGGTAGCATCTGAATTGATTATATGAAGAAGGGAAAGAACAGCCTGTTTACATTTGTTAGTATCTAACATAGGAATAATATGCTGTTTAAAATATTGGGATACATTGTTGGCATCTGCATATATGACTTGGGATGTAATATGGTCAGAAAGATTACGTTCGCATTTAACCAAATTAGATACAGCCGTATCATTAGTTGAGATATCATATAATTCATTTATGGACATTAACATTTTACCGCAAATTTTCTTTTGGTTACCGATTGGTGATTTGCACAGTACAAGTATTTTTAGGAATGAGCCAAAACAGAGTCTTTTCATTATTTTCCCCCCATAACAATTAGCAATTATTAATCTTCTTTTATTTCGCCTACAATATCTCCCATATTTCAATCTAAGGTATTGCAAATACGGGTAAGTAATTCCATGCTAACAGTCAAGTCTTCTCAAAACTTAACTACAGTTGATGAAGTTAAGCTTGTTTCTGCCCTAAATATTTTTTTGTCATATTCTTATTAATTAAGAGTTTCCAAGGTTTAGTATAGCTAAGTTTTACCATATTGATCTATTTTAGATGGCATGTATTGTCTTATTTTAATTATTAATGGAATTTATTGTTGCAATATTGATTATATCAGAGAGATTTGGAAATTACAAAATAAATACATAATTGTAAAAATAAAATTTGTAAAATCAAACATAGTTATATAAATAAATTTGTTAAGTCTTAGCCAAGTGTTTGTTAAGTCAAAGGAATGTAATGAAAAGGATAAAAATTATAAGCTAGTATTGTAAAAATAATACTGGCTTTTTTTACTTCGGAGAGAAAACTCTTCGCAAAAAATATCAAATGCCTGAGTTGCAATAAGGCAAAGGATACATATTGTTTCGCACTGTTTATAAGAACAGCTGCGTTGCAATAGAAGTACCTTCCCTTATTGCGCTCATTTTTAGGGTTTGTGTACTTCGTTTAGGCACAAACCCTATTTTTGTATCCTTTGCCGCCAAAGCAAGCTGGCGGAAAGGGTGTACTTATGTCAAGAAACTACAAAACCAGCCAAAAGAACCGTACCAACTACATCTACTACCCACTAGAAGGGCAGGCAATAACAATTAAGCCTAATGAGGAGGAAGCTACAACTGCTATCATTGCTACTCTGCATAGTTTTGACGACGAAGAAGTAAATGCTAATCGCCGTGAAAACTACCACGTTCCAGTACACATGAATGCTTATTACGATGAAAGCGAAGCTGATGCAGCTGACCGCAATCCATATTTAGCTGATAATGCTTCTGACCCATTGGAAAGCATTATTAAGTCCATTGAAGAAAATGAGCATAAGGAAAAGATAGATAGGCTAAGAGCAGCTATTGAAACTCTAAAGCCTCAGCAGAAAGAGCTTATAAAGAAGGTTTTCTTTGAAAAGCGCACCAAAGTTTCTATTGCGGCTGAGGAAGGTGTTAAGGAATCTGCTATCAGAAATCGTTTAAAGAAGATTTATGAGAACCTTCGTAAAAAGATCTAAAGATAGGGGAGCAATCCCCTAAAAAAGCTTTCACAAATAAAGTTTTGAAAAGTGGGGGTTCGATTCTCCTTAAATTTTTGCATATGGACAGAGGGGTAAAAAACCTTCAGAAAGGAGGTTGAAGTCCTAAATGGACTTCAACGGGTAATCTGCGAGAGGGAGCGAGTGTTTTAGATTACCCAGTGTTTCGACTGAAAGGAGGCTAAAGTCCTAAATGGACTTTAGCGGGTAGTTTGCGAGTGGGAACGAGCGCTCTAAACTACCCAGTGTTTCGACTGAAAGGAGAAAAGGTTATGAATTTAAAACACAAGGTAAGTATTAGCATTGCACATCCAAGCGGCAATCCTAAACCGGTTGTTGAGAGCGGCACAAGGCAGATTCGCAAAAGATTATTAAATTTTCTCTTTGGTGAAAAAGTGAATGTACTTGTGCTTACACCGGGGGATTCCGTTGAAACTGTGGAAATCCGTGAAGTTAAAGGAGGTGAAAGCCATGAGTAAAATTAAGCTGCTGCTTGAGGTGGTTTCAGCTATGCGCTCCTTTGCAGATAGTTTGCAGGCTGCTTGTGAGGCGATGGCAGAAGGTGAAGCGCAAGCTTCAGACAATAAGCCTGCTGCAGCTTGCGACGCAAGGGCAGTAAGTGAACCGGAAGCTTTGGATAAGAAACCTGCTGAGGCTTACGAATCAGAGCCAAAGAAAACCTCAAAGTCAAAGGTTAAGGAAATTAAGCTTGAGGAAGTGAGGGCTGTCCTTGCAGAAAAGAGCCAAGCTGGTATGACTGCCAAGGTGCGTGAAATCATTGAAAAATATGGAACAAGCAAATTAAGTGAGATTGATCCTAAGCATTATTCTGATGTTTTGAAAGCTGCGGAGGAACTTGTAAATGAGTAACCATGCTATGCTTTCTGCAGTATAGGTAAATAAAGAATTTAATGAAATTATGGAGGTTGAAGTCTTAAATGGACTTTAGCGGGTAACTTATGAGGGAAGCGAATATCTTAAGTTACCCAGTGCCCGAATGGGAGCGAGTGCTCTAAATTACCCAGTGTTTCGAGTGAGAGGAGAAAATTATGGCAAATCAAAACAAAACTAAGGTTATTACAGGTACAAATACTCGTTTAAGCTATTTTCACGGTTGGGAGCCCATATCAATTAACGGCAGCCCTGAGAAATATTCTGTATCAGTACTTATACCTAAGACTGATACAGAAACTATAAATGCTATAAATGCAGCAATAGATGCAGCAATTGAAGAGGGAATTTCAAAATTTGGAGGCAAAAGGCCAAATAAGGCTGCCCTTAAGCTGCCTTTAAGGGATGGGGACATAGAGCGTCAGGAGGATGATGCCTACAAAGCACATTATTTTGTAAATGCCAATAGTATAATTGCACCTGAAATTGTGGACAAGGGAGTAAGGCCTATACTTGACCGCAGTGAAGTTTACAGCGGCTGCTATGCAAGGGTGTCTTTGAATTTTTTTGCTTTTAACAGTAATAACAGCAAAGGCGTTGCCTGTGGGCTTGGCAACATCCAAAAGATTAAGGATGGCGAGCCTTTAAGTGCCAGAACAAATGCAGCTGAGGACTTCACTATCGTGGAAGAGGAGGATTTTTTATCATAATAAGCTTATAGCTGAGGCGGCGGAGGATATTCTTCTGCTGCCTTATTCTTTTGAAAGGATGGTATTTATATGAAATATATATCAATAGATATTGAAACCTTCTCCAGTGTTAATCTTCAAAGGTCCGGTGTTTATCGCTATGCAGAAAGTGAGGATTTTGAAATATTGCTTTTTGGATATTCAGTAGATGGAGGAGAGGTGAAGGTGGTGGACCTTGCAAGGGGCGAGAAAATTCCAATTGAAATTATAAATGCTCTTACTGATGCTTCTGTTATTAAGTGGGCCTTTAATGCACAGTTTGAAAGAATCTGCATATCAAGGTGGCTTGGCATGAAAGCTGGTAATTATCTTTCACCCAAGTCCTGGCACTGCACCAGGGTTTGGGCATTAGCCTTAGGACTTCCCTTATCCCTTGAGGCTGTTGGAGAAGTTTTGGGTCTTGAAAAGCAGAAACTATCAGAAGGGAAAAATTTAATTAAATATTTTTGTGTTCCATGCACTCAGGTCAAATCAAATGGAGAGTGTACTCGTAATCTGCCAAGCCAGGACGCAGAAAAATGGGAAAGGTTTATTTGCTATAACAAGCGGGATGTGGAAACAGAAATGGAAATACAAAATAAACTATCTAAATTTCCTATGTCTGAAACTGAGTGGGAGAATTACTGCTTAGATCAGATAATTAATGACCGAGGCATTGCTCTTGATATGGATTTTGTAAGTCAGGCAATTTCCTGCCATGAAAAATTCAAGGCAGAAAATATTGAAAAAGCAAAGGAGCTGACAGGGCTTCAAAACCCTAATTCTCCTGCACAATTAAAGCAGTGGCTTTATAAGCAGGGTATGGAAACAGCATCTCTTTCCAAAGAAGAAGTTTCTAAGCTTATTGAAGAAGCAGAGGGAGAAATACAAGAGGCACTTTCCATAAGGCAACAGCTTGCAAAAAGCAGTGTAAAGAAATATGCAGCAATGGAAAAGGCAGTTTGCAGCGACAGTAGAGCCAGAGGTTTAATTCAGTTTTACGGTGCAAATAGAACTGGCAGGTATTCCAGCAAGCTAATCCAGGTGCAAAATCTTCCTCAAAATCATATTCCCGATTTAAAAGAAGCTCGTGCTTTAGTTAAGGCCGGCAATCTTGAAGCCTTGGACTTACTTTATGACAGCCTTCCCACTGTACTGTCGGAGTTAATCAGAACAGCCTTTATACCAAAGCCTGATCATAGGTTTATCATAAGTGATCTAAGTGCAATTGAGGCCCGGGTAATAGCGTGGCTTTCAAATGAACGTTGGAGAATGGAGGTGTTTGCAGGGGGCGGAGATATCTACTGCGCCTCAGCCTCACAGATGTTTAAGGTTCCTGTTGAGAAGAACGGTGTTAACGGACATTTAAGGCAGAAGGGCAAAATAGCAGAATTAGCCTTAGGTTATGGCGGCTCTGTAGGGGCTCTTAAAGCAATGGGCGCAATTCAGATGGAACTTTTTGAAGATGAACTGCAGCCCTTAGTTACAGCATGGAGAAACTCTAACCCTAATATTACCTACCTTTGGTGGGGAATAGACCGTGCGGTGAAAACTGTAATAAAAACAAAACACCCCATAGAAGTTTATGGCATAGGGATTTTTTATGAAAGTTCAGTTCTCTTTATTAAACTGCCAAGCGGCAGAAACCTTTCCTATATAAAGCCCCTTATTGCAGGTAACAAATTCGGCGGTGAATCTGTTACCTATGAAGGTGTTGGAGGCAGTAAGAAATGGGAACGAATAGAAAGCTATGGCCCTAAGTTTGCAGAGAATATTGTACAAGCAATTAGCCGTGATATTTTAGCAGAGGCAATGCTTAGATTAGCTTCTCATGGATTTGAAATTGTGATGCATGTTCATGATGAAGTTGTAATTGAAGCACCAAATAATATATCTTCTGCAGAAGAAATATGCACTCTTATGAGTGAAACACCGGCATGGGCAAAGGGACTTATTCTTAATGCGGAGGGCTATGAGTGTGAATTTTACAAAAAGGAATGAGGAACAAGAAGAATAAAAAATTTTCAGTATTTAGGGGTTCGATTTAATTCAGTTTTTCGCTTATAGGCAGAGGATATTTCCTCAATAAATTTAGCGGAGGTATTTCTATGAGCGAAATACAAATTTTTAGAAGTCCAGAGTTTGGTGAAATTAGAACCCTTAAAGAAAATGGCAAGGGATTATTTTGTGGCAGGGATATAGCAGTTTCTCTTGGCTATGACCAGCCTCATAAGGCAGTGGAGCGCCACTGCAGGTATGGTATGAAATATACCGTACCTCATCCGCAGTCAAAGGATAAGACAATTGAAATGATTTTTATTCCTGAGGGTGATGTTTATCGCCTTATCACACACTCAAAATTACCATCTGCAGAGCGTTTTGAGCAATGGGTTTTTGATGAGGTTTTACCTTCTATTAATAAGCATGGTGCCTATATTACCACGCAAAAGATAGAAGAGATTATGAATGATCCGGATTCATGGATCAAGGTATTAACTGCACTTAAGGCTGAAAGACAGGAAAAGGAACGTTTGCAAATTAGGGTAACAGAGGATAAGCCAAAGGTTGTGTTTGCAAATGCAGTATCAGTATCTGATGGAACAATTCTTATTGGGGAGCTTGCAAAAATACTTAAAGGCAATGGCCTTGATATTGGACAAAATCGTTTGTTTGAACGCCTGCGTCAAGAAGGATTTCTTATAAAGCGTAAAGGAACAGACTATAATGCTCCTACACAAATGTCTATGGAATTAGGGCTATTTAAAGTTAAAGAAACAGCAATTACGCACTCTGATGGGCATGTGACAATTTCAAAAACAACAAAGGTAACAGGAAAAGGTCAGCAGTATTTTATTAATAAATACTTAATGGAGGATAAGCAGTATGAGAGTTAATAAATTTAATTCTGAAGGCTGTTATGATCCAATTCCTATTGTAACCTTTACTAACCTTACTAATAAGAAGAAGGCAGAGAAAAACTCTGTCTTTAAGCCTTTTGTGTATATTTGCTCTAATTATTCAGGAAATACTGGCAGAGATGTAAAAAAGGCTCGTGATTTTTGCAGCTTTGCCATAAGGAAAAATTATATTCCCCTTGCTCCTTACATGCTTTTTTCTAAGCTTCTGGATACTGATAATCTTATAAATCGGGAACTTAATATGATTTTGCTTGGGAAATGCAGTGAACTTTGGGTGTTTGGAAGTACCATATCAAGGGCTATGGCAGAAGAAATAGCAAAGGCAAAGAAACTTAAGCTGTTAATCAGATATTTTAATGAGAACTTAGAGGAGGAAGACATTTTATGAAAATAGCAGTGGGAAATAGCCGCATGGATAAAAATTGGAAAAATACAGATATTTCCTGGGAAATTTTTACCACCCGTGTAAAGACTACACAAAAAACAACAGAAACCGTAGAAGAATATCGTAAGCTAAAAAAGGGGCAGCAGGATGCTATTAAAGACGTAGGGGGCTTTGTGGGCGGACACTTAAGAGATGGCAGACGCAGGAAAGGTAATGTGCTTTGCCGTTCACTTTTGACGCTGGATATGGATTATGGAACAGCAGATATATGGGAGCAGATTACAATGCTTTTTGATTTTAAATGCTGTATGTATTCAACCCATAAACATACACCGGAAAATCCAAGGCTTCGTTTAATTATTCCCCTTGCTCGTGAAATCAGCGAAGAAGAGTACGCAGCAGTCAGCCGCATGGTGGCAAAGGAAATAGGCATTGACCTTTTCGATGACAGCACCTATGAGGCGGAGCGCCTTATGTACTGGCCTTCCACCTCCTCAAATGGCGTTTTTGTATATAAAGAAAATGCTGGAGCCCTGCTTGACCCTGATGAATACCTTGGAAAATATGACAACTGGAAGGATACCACTACTTGGCCGGTATCTTCACGAAAGTCTATGATTATAAAAAGAAGTCTAACAGAACAGGCAGATCCTCTTTTAAAGGAGGGGGTTATAGGAACCTTTTGCCGTAGTTATGGAGTTCGCGAGGCAATTGAAAAATTCTTGGCTGAGGTTTATGCACCATCTATAATGGAAGGTCGCTATGATTATATTCCCGCCGACAGCAGTGCCGGTGTAATTATTTATGAGGATAAATTTGCCTACAGCCATCATGCTACAGACCCCGCAAGCGGTCTGCTTTTAAATGCCTTTGACCTTGTACGTATACATAAATTTGGTTCTCTTGATGACAAGTCAGCTGTAAATACAGCAGAGAGTAAGCTTCCATCTTTTTTGGCAATGCGGGACTTTGCTGTTAAGGATGCCAAAGTAAAAGCAGAGCTTATAAAAGGAAGACAAGCTAAGGCGGCGGAGGAATTTTCAGAGGTTGATTGGCAGACTGCTTTAGAACTTGATAAGCAGGGTAGAATTAAGGACACTCTTGATAATATTGTGATGATTCTAAGCAATGATGAAGGGCTTAAATCCCTTGCCTTTAACTGCCATCGAGATGGTATAGATGCTAGGAGCGGCCTGCCTTGGGAGCAGATAAAGAGCGGCTGGAATGATTCTGATAATGCATGTTTAAAGGTTTATCTAAGCAGCAAGTATGGAATTTATTCCCCAACCAAAACAAAGGATGCCGTGCTGGCAGTTGCTGCAGAAAGGGCTTATCATCCTATCAAGGAGTATCTTGATAATTTGCCTAAATGGGATGGTGTAACTCGCGCTGAAAATCTTCTCATAGATTATTTTGGTGCAGCAGATAACAGCTATACAAAAGCAGTGATCAGAAAAACACTGGTGGCGGCAGTGGCACGCATTTATCATCCGGGAACTAAATTTGACAGTGTGCTTATTTTAAATGGACCACAGGGCATTGGCAAGTCCACCTTCTTTGCAAAGCTAGCGGGGGATTGGTTTTCAGACAGCTTAACCATTACAGATATGAAGGATAAGTCCGGTCCTGAAAAGCTGCAGGGCTATTGGATGCTTGAGCTTGGCGAGCTTGCCGGAATGCGCAAGACCGAGGTTGAAATTGTAAAATCCTTTGTGTCGAGAGTAGATGATAAATATAGGGCAAGCTATGGAGTTAACGTGGAAAATCATCCTCGTCAGTGCGTCATTGTTGGTTCAACTAATGCTGAGAACGGTTTTTTGCGTGATATTACAGGCAACCGCAGATTTTGGCCGGTACCTATAAGCGGAAATTCTTTAAAAAAGTCCTGGCAGATTACATCTGAAGAAGTGCAGCAGATTTGGGCTGAGACAATTTGTCTATATGAACAAGGCGAAAAACTCTACCTCGAAGGTGAGGAGGCTGTTCTTGCCGACAGTGAGCAGGCAGATGCAATGGAAACGGATGAGCGTGAAGGCTTAGTGCGTGCTTATCTTGAGGTTCTTTTGCCTGAGGATTGGGACATAATGTCTTTATATGAACGCAGAAATTTTCTAAGCGGCACCGAATTTGGGGTTGGCACCCGCATAGGTACTGTAAAGCGAAGCCTTGTGTGCAACATGGAAATTTGGTGCGAGTGTTTTGGCAAGGATGCTTCTTCTATGAAAACAGCAGACTCCTATGCTATTGGAGCCATTATGAGAAAGATCACTGACTGGAACAAATACTGCGGAAACAAAAACGGAACAAGCAATTTTCCTATCTACGGAAAGCAGCGTGCTTATTCCAGAGTAAAGGAACTTCAGTAGGTTGTGCTGCAGTTTGTTTCCAAGCTGATTCACAAAAATATGAAGTGGTTTGAAGAAAGAGAAGCTGTTTGGAACAGGTGGAACAAATTGAAGGCTATATAAATAAAAATAGTAAAAAAGAAAGTGTGAGCCTGCGCAGGTGCAGGTATAGGCGCGTATAGGAAAATTAGTTTAAATTTGTTTTTCTGTTCTATATACAATGCAATAAAGTTCTTACATTCATAATGTCACAAAATATCCAATCTTCAAGGATTTATGGGACATTATGAATGTATTAGAACTTTTGCATTGTATATGTTTTGTTATCAGGTGATGGACTTAAACTTCATGCAGGGGGCAACAGTAATATGGTTTGGCACCACTTGAAGGTTGAAATTTTATGAGCAAGCAAATGCAGGGCTTTGGAGACGGTGGCAAAAGAAAAGTGTGGTTATAGATCATATAATTTCTAAAATAGCTATTGATGGGCAAGTGCTGCAGGTGCTTTCGAAAAAGCAGGCTGGGGAAGGGGTTTTGATGAAGGCGGTGAAGGATAGGATAAACGTGAAATAATGTTGGAGGAATTTATGTTTAGAGCTTGCACAAGCTCGTTTGCTCTAAACTGCAGCTAGTTAACTAGTTTTATAGAAATATAGATAAATATAAATCAAGTTAACTATATAACTAGTTTGAGTTTTTGATAAATATATCCGCAGTAATAAGAAATCGCAACAAGGGATGAAAAAAGTAAAAATCATTTCAGAGGAACGCAAAGGTATCATTGTGGCTTAATTACACAATCATTTTATTACTAGTAATAAACTTCTTACAACAAAGATAGACTATACTATAGCATTTAATTAAAGGTGAACAATGGGATTCGCATCATGGATCAGGACCTTACTTCAGCTAAATAAAAGGGACGATAATGATAAAATTATTCAAGAACTAAAACAAGAAGTTGAGAGACTTAAGAGAGAAAACAGGCAGTTAAAAGAAAAAATCATTGTACTTCCCCAAAAAAGCAATGAGCTAGTACCAGTAAAGTTTTTTGATGAAAACATTGAAGCTGAGATAATAAAAAATATTAGAGGAGCAAAAGAAGAGATTTGCATAGCTGTAGCATGGTTTACATCTTGGAAGCTTATGGAGGAATTGAGCAAGCTTAAAAGACGAGGAGTAAACGTTAAAGTTATTATTAGTGATTCCAAAGAAAATGTTAGGCAAAAGAACATTAACAAGCTAAGGAATGCCTGCAACATAGTAAAAATAGCAGTTATACCTGAAGAAAGCGGTATAATGCACAATAAATACTGCATTATAGATAGTGAAAAGGTTATAGATGGTTCCTATAATTGGAGTTATAATGCCCACAATAATTTGGAGCATGTAATTGTGCTTGAGAGCAGTACTGTAGCCAAGATGTACAAGAAAAGTTTTAATCAGATTTATAATAATCCTAGATATTATCTTGAATTCAATGTATATGATGGCTTGGGATAAAATGAAGGGCTTTTGGTTTACAAAATCAAAAGTCCTTTTTAGTTGGTCAAAGTTGAGTATAAACCAAAGTAATCCAAACCTAAATTTGAAAACTGTTCATAACAAGGGTATTAGATTAACTTGGGTAAAAGAAGGAGTATTTTACTGCTTGTAGAATTATGCTAGTATATACCTAATAAGGTAATAAAGTACTAATATTATCAATGTATATATTGGAAGTTGGTTGGGGGACTTGACAAATATGAATCATAAGGAAACACTGTGCAAGAAAGCTATAAAATTATATGAACAAACTTTTTATAGGTTATATTAATCAAGTTATTGCAGCACTGTAGAATAAAACGAACCTACGCTTGAAGATATACCAACAACTATAAAAAGTATTTAAGTAATGTAAAAGAAGCAGTTAAAAAGATTGAGAACATAAAGAAAAAGCTTATGCTTAATGCAAAAGTAATTGGAGGGAAGTTAGATGAAATTTAAAGTATTAGGTTCTGGAGGATGTACGTCAATACCTAGAGCAACATGTAGTTGTAGAGTATGTAAGGAAGCGAGGGAGAAGGGAACACCATACTCGCGCTTTGGATGTTCATTATTTCTAGAGGATATTAATTTGTTAATTGATACTCCAGAGGATATTAATATTGCACTAAATAAATTTGATGTAAAGAGTATTGATAATGTGCTGTATAGCCATTGGCATCCCGACCATACTCTAGGGATGAGAGTTTTTGAACAGATAAAAATAAATTGGTGTGAAATATCGGTAGGAATTAAAAATAAGAAACCTATAAATGTGTTTGGATTGGATTATGTAATTGAAGATATAAGATCAATAAAAAATAAATTCGGACCGTATGTTGAAAATTACGAGAAAAACTATAATTTAATAAAAATAAATGTTGTTGATAGAGAACTAAATATAAATGATATAAAAATTACATTCATACCTGTTAGTAATAAGCTTAGCTCAGTATTTGTATTTGAACAAAGGAATAAAAAAGTTATTTATGCACCATGTAATGTAAAACCTTTTCCAGAGGATGATTTATTTAATAATGCTGATTTGTTGATAATTGGAGATACAATAACTTCAGAAGTAGCAAAAGATAATTTTATTATTGATAAGGATAATAAAATGAGAAAAAATATGTTTGTTATGGATGAAATCGTTGAACTAAAAAAACAGTATAATGTCAATAAGGTTATTATGACTCATTTAGATGAGGACTGGGGATTGTCATATGATGATTATTTGGAAAAAGCAAAGAATTATGACAATATAGAATTTGCGTATGATGGATTGAATATAGAAATTTGATGCGTCTCAGTATATTATGACATACCAATTTAGTGTGAAAGGAAGGAAGTTTATGTGGTGGCTAGCTATTGCAGTACCATTTATTTTATATCTTCTTATACAGGAAGCTATTGAAAAATCTAAACTTACAGAACTGATGGAAAATAATAATAAGATTTTATTAGAGATAAAAGAACTACTTAAAAATCAAAGTGAAAATACATAACTTACAAAAATATTAGGTCACAATTTTCTTATAGGATATATTAATCTTTATTTATATGTTGGTGCATCGAAGTAATTAATTATAAACAATCATATTAAGATCTCATTAATTATATTTTGAGATTTTTTAATAAAAATGATTGGAGGATATTATGAAAAGTAAGATTAACTGTAACAGAAAGTAAATGCAGAGGTGGTTATTTCAAAAAAAGGTGATGAATACATAGTAGAAGAGTTATGTATTCCAGTATGCCATGAGTTGAGGATGATAGCATGAAGAAGATTATTGTACTAACCCTTTCACTAGTTTGTATCGCGTCCATGCTTGTGTGGTGCAGCAAACAGGAATCAATAACAGTAGGTGGTTCCAATAAAATTATTTCCGTTATTCCAATAAAGTCAAATAGGATTAAAGTTGTTCATGAAGCAGAAAAAGATAAGGTAGATTTTGAAGTGACTATTACGGATGCAACAGAAATTAAGAATATTCTTGGCATTTATAATTCTATGAAAGTTAGACAGATGAGTAAGCCACTTAGTGAAGAGCGATTTATTATCACATTCTTTCATGATGATAAAGAGGTTGCAGTATGGTGGGTTGATAGAGAATTGACAACGGCTTGTTCTAAATTTGAAGGCGGAAACCATGTGATTGAAAATAAAGATTTTAATTATGGTTATTTACAAAAATTATTGAAGAAATAATTTTTGTACTTGTCTGACTCACTATTAATTTTTAATAGACAAGAATTAGGCCATATCCTTCCTAAATGGTTGACTAATCTTGCAAATGCAATAAATGAATAATGCTATTATGGGTTACATTAATCAAGTCTGAAAGGTTAGTACAACCTTGTAATTTAGTACGAATTTATATAGGGGGAATTGATTATGGAATGGCTTACAAAGGAAAGTGATAATTATATATTTAATTATCATGTGAGGTCTATTGCAGAAAAAGAAATAGAAGAAATAATAAACTTACAGGAAACTTGTTATGATTTTGTTTGTAGTTGTTTAGATGTAAACATGGAAATTAAAATCAAATATTATCTATGTAATTCACCTGAAGAAGTAGGTGAATTGTATGGAGATAATGAGCCATGTAATGGCTTTGCAAGAAAGCCAAATGAAATATATGCTGTGTATAATGATAATGTGAAGTGTGTGGGCTTCCATGAGGACGCTCATATAATTTCATATAAGATAGCAGTTCCACCTCAAACATTTATGAGGGAAGGTCTGGCAATGTTTTTTGATAAGGTATCATTAAAAATACCTAATTATGCTTGGGTAAAATTTTTTATAAATACTAATATGTATATTAGTATTGAGGAATTGATAATTAATAAAAACTTTTATAAGTATAGTGATTTGATTACCTATCCTATTGCGGGAGCATTTACAGAATATCTTATTTCAATGTTTGGAATACATAAATTCAAAACATTCTATTCTTCATTAAAAGAAGATAATTTTGAGTCACGTTTTATTGAGGTATTTAAAATGCCAATATCAATTACTAATACAAAATTTATTAGTTATATTAACAGTGTAGGAATTAATGATACTATTTTTGACACTATAAGGTATGAGTTAGGGCAAAGAAATCTTTTAAAACAACAGTAAAATAGTATAAGAAATTAGTTCGGACTTTTCTTAATTTATAAATTAAGGTTCATTCTGTTGTAAAAATAAACGGTATTACGATAAGTATAGGGGGTATAGGCATGTGCATGATGTTATATATAGCTTCAGATAAAAAGTTACCATTAGTTCCAACAGGCCTAGATGATTATCAACCTATTTATGTAGATGAATTAAGCGAATATAATTCAGGCGTCAAAAAACAATTTGCAAAGAAATATTCTTACTATATTGGTTCATATCAAGGCTGTGGCTGCGGATTTTCTTATGGGCAATATAATATTGACAATGAGGAAGTAGATGAGTCTTTAATTGAGCTATTCAATACAGAAGAGGAGAAAAGGAAAAATTCTGTTAGGGAGTTATTTAATTATATAAGTAATAGTCTAGAAAATGTTAGTGAAATTGAGTTGTATTCTTGCTGGGCAGGGAATGAGAAGGATACTCCCAAACATAGAGTAGAAATCAGTTTAGCAAATTTTTTCTTAGGAAATAAATTTAGTTTTGAGGAAGATCAGCTAATTATAGTTCACAAGTAAAAAATAAAATTATTAATATAATAGTATGTTAGCATTAAATTATAATTTAGTGGTTTCGTGACTTCCACTAACAAAAGATTAGAGTTCGCTTCTGAAGAAGTGCTCTGGTGTAGGTCATCGAAGTACATTCAAAAACCTAAGCTAAGAGCTGTCTAAGGTTTTTGAACGTCTCTAATGAGAAACGTTAGAAGACAGCACATTATTAGATTTTTTCCGTTTCATAAGGTTACTGTGCTCAAAAATGAAGAATTATGGTCCTATAGATATAAATTTAATGTTTAAAGGGGTAGTTATTTTGAAAAAGCTTAAAATAATAATATTTGTATTGGCTATAATAAATGTTTTGTCTATAAGTATGCTTTTTATAAATAAAGTACAAACTTCAGAGAAGAAAAGCATTTTTAATAATGATATAAAGATTGCTTATTATCTAGAGGGTAAAGGAGATAAATGGCAGTTTAATGATGGAGTTTTAATATATGATTCAGGAAAATGTTTTTTTGCTAATGGCTTATTAAAAAATATTTCAAGAGAAAAAATAGCATTAAAAAGCAATAAAGTAGCCATAGAAGAGAGAAATAAAAAGAATGAAATTGTTTCATATTTATTTAGTAGAGTAGTATCAACTCAAATAGTTGATGATTCAGGAAAGGTACAATATTCTTATGAGGAAAACGTAATACCTTATGGAACAATACAAATATTTGAAGGATTAAATTCAGAACAAAGTCCTATTTATTATAAAGATATTCTTCATAATGATTTATATTTAATTTTTGAATATACAGATATAAACAATACTCAATATAAAGAAGAATTTAAATTAAATAAAGAGATGTTTTCTTGGAACTAAGTCAAGCTTATAGATTATGGAATAAATTGAACGAGATAATATTCCATCTTCTAAATAATGCGCTCAATTTCACTTTGGCTTGAGAAGACAGCCAAAGCATATTCCTTAACCAAGCCAAGTGTGGCTAAGGTTTAGGAACGTCTTGAGTGAGAAACGTTATCTGAAAAGCTATGTTTACCATAATATATAAGCGTAATGTAGAAAGTTTCTTAGGTCAAATTGGTAGATTATTGTATATCTGTGTGTTTATTTTTATAAAACAAGAGGAGAATTGCTGTGATGATTCAGAAATGTAGACATTGTTCTAATCAATTTAAATGGTCAACCATTTTTAAATCCATTTGGGATTGGAGAGGTTTTCAACCTATCGAATGTTCTAATTGCAAAAGTAAGCATTATCTAAATCCCATTTATAGATTAATAATTGCTATGTGTATCAGTTTACCAGTGCTGTTTTCTACATTTTTATATAAATTTTTAGGCTCATATTCAATGGTTGCTTATCCAATATGGATTCTTGTATTAATGTGTATCACACCATTATTTGCAAGATACTTTATTAAAGTTTAATATGGCTGTTGTTTATAAGGAAATCTAAAAATCGCAGCAAACTAATAGCTCGCACTGAACATTAAATTCACCATCTTCTTATATTGCTGAGCAAAAGTTTAAATATTGTTCATAAAAAAGATAAAGAGTAAGATATCTTATGGTAAAAAAGGCGGGATATCATGATAGATAAATTAAAAAGTTTTAATAACAGCGTACTTTTTGTTGTAAGACATTTATTCAAAAGGGTAATGCAATCACCATTGCTTATTGGCTGGATTATTATTGGAACGATTATTGATATTATAATTGGGGTTATCAAGGCTTTAAAGTTACTATTATTAACTTAGTTCTATTAGCTTTATTTACAATTATAATAAAAATGATGACAGACAATAAGTCGATAAGGTGTGAACCAAAATTTAAACATCTAAAATTAGAACTTTTTACAGGGATATTGTTTTATGTTTTTCTTTTTATAGTAATTTGTACATTTTGGGGACAAGTAAAAGTACCTTTTATGAATTATGGTTTTAATGAATTAGCTGGAAGCATAAAAAAACTTATTTTGATTATGCAAGGTTTAGGGCTTCCTGCATGGTCATTAGGAGGACTTTATAATGCTTCATTAAATATTGTTTTAGAATTAGTTCCAATTATTATTTTATTCTTAATTTGGAGATACAGCTTCAGAGAAATGGGATTTGTATTTAATAATATTCCTTTAATAGCAGTGTTGTTAATAATAACAGTTATCTTAGGTTTACCATCAAAAATTATTCTTTAGCAGCCATTTTATAAAACAATAATTTTATATTTTATACAGATTTTTATTAATGGTTTGCCTGAAGAGCTTATTTTCAGAGGTTATCTTTTACCTCGTTTTGAAGCTGTATTAAAAAATAAAATTAATGCACTTATCGTTGTTTCTCTATTGTTCAATATGCTACACATACCATCGAATTTAGCACAAGGCTCTGATGTTTATAAGTCTTTACTAATGAGTTTTGGTATGTTTCAACCCACTGGTTTGATTTGGGGTTATTTATATTTGAAAACACGAAGTATTGTACCTGGGGTTATTTGGCATACTTCATTTCCTATTTTAGGACTCATATTCATTTCATCAATTTAATTCATTATTATTTAGTGCTTAATAGTTTTCTATTGCGTATAAAATTTGATAAAGGAGAATGATTAGTATGAATGTTGCACTCTATGATTTACATTCAATAGATGATAGTAAAATATCCATTGCAACAGTAATGTCAAGATATCAAGATAAATGGATATTTGTTAGATGTAAGGAAGAAACGACATGGCAAATTCCAGGAGGTCATCGTGAGGAAAATGAGAGTATTAGACAAGCTGCCTCTCGAGAATTAATTGAAGAAACTGGTGCAGAACAGTTTAATTTGCTTCCAATTTGCATATCCTTTGTACTTGATGGGGAAATGGAATCATTTGGGGTATTATACTATTCAAAGATTGAAAGACTTGGTGAACTTCCAGATTCAGAAATTGAGGAGGTGGGATTATTTGAAACCCTACCTAAAGAACAGTCCTTCCCAGATGTCCATCCAATACTTTTTGAAAAAGCTGAAGAGTTTGAGAGAAGTTTAATGTTATTATAATTCGCATTCTTCTTATATGGTTCGCTAATAATGCAAATGCAACAAGTGAATAAAGCTAATTTAAAACCAATCAATATTAAATTTCAGGAGAGCAAAATGAAAAGTAAAGTAACTGCAACAGTTCTACTATCTGTATCCATTATGGCTACTATCCTATGTGCAATTTTAAACTTTAATGAATTTCTAATGGGAGGCAATGCTACAACAAAGAATGTAGTTGTAACAACTGTTTATATAGCCGTATGGTTTCTCGTTTCGGCGATAGGCATCATAAATAAACAACGCAGCATTATAAAATATTGCTGCATATTTTGGGGAATAACACTGTTTTTAACTTTGCTAATATTGCTTCTCAATGCTACAGGAATTGATACTGGCATTGTTGACCTTTTTATACCATTTGAAATCTTGCTTTTGGGACCATGGTTTGGAATACAGCAGTTTACCGAAAGTCTTCAGAAGTGTGAAATATTAATGACACTTATACCTATAGCAATGTTTGCAGCCACTTTTGTCTCACTAAAACGGCTGAGACAAGTTTGAGTGTAATTGGTAATTTACTATTTTGGAGTTTTAGAGTAATGTGAAACAGAAAATCTATATTTTACTCAGGGGGGTTATAATATGCAATGCAAGATGTGTGAACATCAAAAGGACATTACAAATGATCCATATTTTATTATGGAACTGGAAACTGGATATGTTATCTTAGGGTGGTATCAGAGATTCAAAGGGTATACTGTTTTTAGCTGTAAAGAACATGGCCCGGAATTACATAATTTAGAACATGATTTTAAAATTAAACACCTTGAAGAAATGTCGATAGTTGCAGAAGCTGTTTCTAATGTATTTAAGCCAGATAAAATGAATTATGAGCTGCTTGGAAATGGATGTCCTCATATTCATTGGCATTTATACCCAAGAGTGAAGGGAGATACTCCTATCGTAAGCTCAGTTTATCAGCTGCCAAATAGCGTATTGTTTGATGAATCCACAAGACCAATCGATGAAGTAAGAAAAGATTATATAAATAGAATTAAGAATGAAATTGAAAGATTGCTCGCGGTATAAGCATAATCTACAATTGAGTAAATCTGCTGTTAAAAAGATTATTATAGGAGAAGTGTTATGGTTGAGGAATTTGAATATGTGTACATGGAAAAGTATTGGAATGCTCAATTATTTCAATGGTGTAATTACTTTGAACAGGGTAATTACAACTTATCATCAATAGATAATGAGATTTTCAGTATTGCTAAAAAGTATCATTATGTAATAAAACCAATTGATAGAAAATCTAAAATAGCATGTTTACAGATAGAGAAAGATTTAGTGGATAAAAATCCTTTGGTTTCAGAATTAAGAAACCGAATTGATAATCAGGAAAATTACAATAGTAGTATTCCACCACAATTAAAAGAGAATAGATACAATTACTTGTTAGAACTATCCTCAAGGATGAAGAGTGATGTTATTGAATTAATGAGGTTAAGAAATAAATTATCAAAGGAATTAGGTCATTCTTCTTATCCTGAATTAGTATTAAGAACTGAAGAAATAAATAAGGATACTATAGTAAATTTATTGAATAACTTTGTAGAAGAAAACATAGACAAAGTATTAAAATTAATTGAGAAGTACAATATCAAATGGGAAAGTTGGTTTTCTGATTTAAATAATATAAGTGTTCCAATGTTAGATTTGAACCCTGTAGAATTAATAAATCAATTTATAGATAAATTAGGGGTTAACTGTATAAAAGAAAAAATACAAATAAATTATATGGAACATGAATTTAGTGGAGTTGCAAGTGAAATTTCTCCGAAAAATATAAAATTAGTTGCAGCACCTATTCACTCAGTATCAGATTTAACAGGATTATTTCACGAATTAGGACATGCAATATCCTATTACTTTAATGAAGAAAAAGATCTTTATAGAATTCTTCCAGCCAGTTATGATGAAGCAATGGCAGTAGTTATAGAACATTTTGCTCCCCAAATATTATTTGATGAATTTATAAAAGAAAAAATGTCTGAAATTCAAGTTTTGGAATACACAAGATGCGCTATTAGTTCCTTATATGAATTTGAGTTATGGGAAAAACCTGAACAAGCAGAAGAACTATATATAAAGCACTACAGTAGATTAGGTTTTAATATAAATAATCCGTCAATTTGGGCTTGTGATACTTTTAGAAGTATTGATCCTGTCTACATACACAATTATGTGATTGGAGCAGTATTGTCAAAATATCTGAATAAATATCTTGTTCAAAACTACCGTTATGATTATCTAGAATGGGGAAAGTGGTTAATAAATAATATATATAAGGATGGAAGAAAAAGAATATTTACAGAAAAGATATCTGAAGTTTACAGGTTTAAATAGATTGTAGTGTTCCAAAATTTTTAGTTGGGTGTGTATCTGCAGATTTTATAATATATACGCTTATGTAGAATAGGAAGAATTATCAAAGGCGGATAAAATGGAGGATAATTTTAATGTTGAATATGTCAAAGTAGATAGGGAAAATCCAGAACTTTGCGCTGATTTTCTAAATTTAGGTTATGAGTATATGAAGGAAGTAGCACCGGAGATGCCAATAGATGTGCATAAGAGATTCCTTAATAGTATATTAGACAAGCAAACTGAAAAAGAACGTTGGCTAATTGCATTAATGGTAAATGGTGATATGGTTGGATTCGTACATTTTAAAGTTGACGAAAGTGAACGTATTGGTTGGGGATATATCTTAGAATTTTATATAATGCCAAACTTTAGAAGAAAAGGTGTTGGGAGAAAATTATATAATTTTGCAAAGGAAAAATTAATTACTTGCGGAATTAAAGATATTTGGTTATCTGCTGGTAAAGTAAATGGTGAGCTATTTTGGTTTTCAATGGGATTTGTAGATACAGGAGAAATGGAATGTGGGCAGAAGATATTAAGAATTTCAATTTAATAATTGGTTCGTAATTTTTCTATATGGTTGGCAAATTCAATAAATGAATAAATGTAAACAATGGCGAAGTTATTATATTTTAATTTAGGACGGGGGATAAAACTATGGAGATATTTAATAGGACAGAAATAGTTATCATAGGAGTAGCGCACGAAATATATAAAAAAGAAGTATTAGAATATATTGAAGAATATAACCCCGATGTAATTGGTGTAGAAATAAGAGCTGAGGACATTAATGAAACAAAAGAATACTTACTTGAGAATTATCCAAGTGAAATGGTAGAGATTGTCCATAGATTTCCTCAAATAAAGACACTTGGATTTGATTGGCTTGGCAAATATATTGAAAATAAAAAACTCTCTCGTGAGTATTGGAAAAATAAAAGTATTAAAAAACTTTACAAAGAATTTCTCAATGATGTAAACTTTCAAAAGGAAAGAGAGTTATTAAATATTATTGATGAAAAAAGAGATGAAATAATCCTAAATTATTCGAACTTAAAAATCTATAATAATGGAATTGATGATATATTGGCAGAAATATACTACAAGCAATTTTATAATATGTTGAATGGAACACAGTATGAAGAATATGCACAGTTTTGGAAAGATAGAGATAGGCACATTGCCGATAACATTATAAATATAATTGAAGGCAATAAAGGTAGACGCATAGTGCTTATTATGGGTGGGGACCATAAATATTTTGCTATTAGAGAAATTGAAAAGCACTTTGGAGATGATTTAAAGTTAATTAAAAGTTTAGAGTAGATAAAAAGGATTTTATTACGCAGCTTTCATTTTGTGTCTCAAGAGTAATCTGTAATGAAAAATAATTTATTAATATGGGGGTTTTTTTATGAATTTAAAAAAGTTAATGGTAATAACTTTATTTGGGGCTTTAATAATTTTATCGGCATGTGGTGGATTTATTTTAGGAAAAGGTACAAATGGAAAAGAAGTTAGTAAAGTAGATTTTTCAAAAGAGTCCTCTTTCGTAGAGATTCGTATTATTAATACACAGATAATGCCATCTTCAGGAACTGCCTATACACTTGCATTAAAAAATACAAGTCATTATTTAATTAAGCAAAACTCTGTATATCTAAGTTACCCTATAAAACAAGGTGAGAGCGGAGGTGGAGGAATGATGAATAAATGTAAAGTTGAAGCAACAGGTAATAAAATAGATATTAAACCGAATGAAGAAGTAACTTTAAATGTCTTTATACCAAGTGAAAACTACGAGAATAATAATAAAATAGACAGTAATCGCCCGCAATATGAAGTAGAAGGTTATATTAATGAAGTAAGCAATTTAACTCATTTTGGGCAAAGTGGAGGACTTGCTAAATAAAACGCAATCTTCTTATTGGCTGCATTAATCAAGTCTGAAAGGTTGGTGCAACCATGTAAAACATTACAAGTCAAGGAGGCGAGGCAATGATAAGACCTAAAAAAATAGACATTTCAAAAGATAAGGAGATCTTGCTTGAATATCATTGTGAAATCAATTATGAATGTGAATCAGATTTTGGTAAGTAAATTCCTTACGAATTATATAAAAAAAGTGGCTAAATACTGAAAAGCAAGTTGAAGAATTTATTTCTACTCTTTCTAACAGTATGAATGATAATCTAACACTGGCAGAAATACTTGAAGATGATGATGGTGCAACATTGGGGTATATTTGGGTAACTTTTACCGATATTACAGACTATAATTTAATAATTGGTGAAATTAATGAGATAGCTGTTTCAAAACAATATAGAAATACTGGAATTGGAACATAGGCTATAGAATATATAGAGAAAATGGTTAAAATAGCAGGCGCAAGTATATTACGCTCTGGGACAGGCTATGGAAATATTACGTCAAAAAATCTTCATGAACATTGCGGGTTCAAGCCATATAGGATTGAATATGAAAAAGAATTAAAATAGAAGCTAATTTGCGGAGGGGATAAAATGTACACAGTGGGAAGTATTGTTCAAATTCTATTTTATTTATTGGTTATTTCAGTTATAATAGCTGCTATTTTATCAAAGATAAATATTCCAACTGTAAAGATAATGTTATTTGGAATAGCGTTAATAGTATTTTCAAACTCAGTTTTAAAGGGAATGATTAAGTATGGAATTGACGATTTAATATCAATAATCGGTTTAAGTTTTTGTATTGTTGGTTTTTTTAATAAGGATAAGTAATTAACTTAGTTCTATTAGCTTTATTTACAATTATAATAAAAATGATGACAGACAATAAGGCGATAAAGTATGAATCTAAATTTAAACATCTAAATTAGAACTTTTTACAGGAATATTGTTTTATGTTTTTCTTTTTATAGTAATTGCTACATTCTGGGGACAGGTAAAAGTACAGTTTATAAATTCTGGTTTTAATGAATTAACTGGAGGCATAAAAAAACTTGTTGTAATTATGCAAGGTTTAGGGCTACCTGCATGGCCATTAGGAGGACTTTATAATGCCTCATTAAATATTGTTTTAGAATTAGCTCCAATTATTATTTTATTCTTAATTTGGAGATACAGCTTCAGAGAAATGGGATTTGTATTTAATAATATTCCTTTAATAGCAGTGTTGTTAATAATAACAGTTGCCTTAGGTTTACCATCAAAAATTATTCTTCAGCAGCCATTTTATAAAACAATAATTTTATATTTTATACAGATTTTTATTAACGGTTTGCCAGAAGAGCTCATTATATTTGAAAACACGAAGTATTGTACCTGGGGTTATTTGGCATACTTCATTTCCCATTTTAGGGCTCATATTCATTTCATCGATCTAATTCATTATTATTTAGTGCTTAATAGTAAACTAGGATTCATCAACAAAAAGGAGGTGATAGTATTGAAAAAAATCATAGTTCTGTCTACACTGCTGTTATTAGTAATTATAGTGTTTATGTGTTCTTTTAAAAAAGAACCAGAGCGCAGCTATGACACATCATCTCCAAATGCAGTAGTACAGTCTTATTTTTTAGCATTAAATAATAAAGATAGTAAATTTATAAAGACAACTCTAACAGATAAAGATAGCCATGTAAGAACAAAAACATCAGACCTAATTAGTGCAGAACTTATAGAACTGCAAGAATTTAATAGCTCATATGAAGAAATTACATACAAAGTAAAATACAAAATTCAGCTTAAAAAGGGTAAAGATATATTTGGTGAAAATGGCGTAAATGCAAAATTTATAAGGTTGGTAAAAGATAGGCAAAATGATAGATGGATTTTAAGAGAGATAGGTGAAGGATAAAAAATGATAGCACAACCTTGTAATCTCTTATTCATTAATAGGAAAACATTTTTGTATAATATTAATAAGGTTAATAAAAGGTATTGGGGGTAAAAGTATGGCAGGAAAGTTAAAAAATTTAATGAAACTTCGTAGGTTTTCTTTAATATGTTTGTTTGTATCTATTCCAGCGAACCTTATTGCGGCATTTTTATCAATTACTTTTTTAAATATTATCGGCTTAATTTTATTCATAATCTTTATAGTAGTTTATCTTTATTTTTGGAAATGTCCACATTGCAGAAGAAGATTACCTATAAAATTTAATATTAATGAAGATATTGATGATAATTATACTTGTCCCTATTGCAATGGAAAATTTTAAACTGTAACATTATCAGTATATAAGTTTTATAATACCGCATAATTTTCTTTTATGATTAGCTAACTGTACAAATATGATAAATAATAGTAATCTAGGGTGAACTTAAGCTGTTATAAAAAGGGGTAAGTAATGTTTTTAATGATTTTCGTAAGAATATTAAAGATGGTAGTTTGGTTAGCTCTTATTGGTTTACTAGCATATATAATTTACTTGTTAATTAAAGTATTAAGAATTTATATCAAAAAGAACTCTTAATGAACAATCTTCTTACATGATGGACAAATGTAATTTATTATGAATTAAAAAGGGGAAATAAGAATTGAAGAAGAATGTCAAAATCATATTAGCATTACTTGGGATTATAATTGTTATAGGTATAGGGATTTTATTTATTAATAGACCAAAGTATGGTTTAACTCCAGAAGATGCATCTAAAATTTATCTACAGAACATAACGTCAAGTTATAAAATTCTTGATGTTAAACCTGCCCAAATTAACGATGATACTGCAAAATGTAGCATAGTAAGTGAGGATAAATTTAATTGGCTTAATAGAAATAATGGAAGAGCCGATGGAGAGAATATACATGTTTTTGGACTAAAAAAGTCGTCAAAAGGATGGTATGTTGTTTCTGATAATGCAAAGTAATTATAATTTAATAATGAACAATTTTCTTAAAGGACTAGGGAGTTATCAGTTATAGTAAAGCACTAGCAAAACAGGTTCGCAAATGCCGCAAGTTATCTGAAAGCATTTATTAAATCTACGTAAATGATTAATAATTGAGGATTTTTAAGATACTTAATGATATAATTATTTTATTATAATAAACAAAAAGAGAGATTCTAAATGAAGTGGAAAGAACTCCGGAATCTATATCCAGATCAATTTGTAAAGTTTGAAATAGTGGACTCACATATTGAATAAGATAAAGAATATGTAGATGAGGTAGCTTTTATTCAAGCGATAACCGACAGTAAAGAGGCGATGCGAGAGTTTAGAAAGTGTAGGCAAGGCCAGTTCATTTATAGTACAAAAAATGAAAGCGTGATAATAGAGTTAGTAAAACATGTAGGCATAAGAAGGAGTATGTAATATGCAAAAACTGAACTTGAAAGACGGATTGTTATATACTTCTATTAGTGTTGTTCATGATGGAAAGAAAGTAGTAGTTGATGATGTTATAGTTGATACAGGGGCATTCCATACTATAATAACCCCAGAGTTTCTGGATGAATTAGATGTTGGATTTTCTTAGAGGTGCAGGAGTTATTATTGATTTAGTAGATTTAGTTATGGATAAGAAAAATTAAGCTTTCTAAGATAGAGTTGCCATCAGATAACAAAATATGACCGCATGGGCTGTGCCACAAGGGAGAGGCTAAGATAGGAGCTATCTAAGCCTCTCCCTCGTCGGTCATATGAGAATGTTATATGACATTTTAAATCTAAGCAAGTTATGGTTACGCAATGTGTTTTTTAAGTGGATTATAAGTGGATTAGATGAAAAGAGGCAATTGTAAACTATTACGTAGTCTTGGTAGGGTAAGATAAATTAAATAATGGGGGGATAAATATGCCAGCTTTGTTTATGTTATTTAACATATTATGTATAGGAGTAGGTGTATACGTTATATACTTACTAATCAAAGCTTTAAGAATTTATATTAAAAAGAATTCATAATATTGTTACAAAATTCATAAATCATAATTTTAAGATTGATAGAATCATATAAATTATTACAATCTAAAATAAATAAAGTTTTAGGAGGATAAAGCATGCAAAAGTGGGAGTACAAAATTATTGCCTGCAAGAGGAGTATTGGCTTTTTTTCAAGCTATGAATGGGATAAAGATATGGAGTCAATGCTGCCAAAGCTAGGAGAAGAGGGATGGGAGCTTGTAAGCGTTATTCCTGAGTCTTCGGCTTGGGGAGAAAACAATTCGGGGGCCACTACTGAAGAAAAGTGGATTTTTAAAAGACCAAGATAAATTTGTTATCTATTGCAATACCATTTTGGGTAATTCATTGATTTTATAAGGAGTTGAACTGCTTGAATAAATTTTTTTTAATCTTATTTTTCCTCTTTAGCCTTTTGATGCTGAAACAGTTGTATACATTAATGCGCGGTGGGAGGACAATCATTAAATTATATAAAAGTAGAAGTATTTTTATCATCTTCTTTATAATGCTGCTTATATGGAGTAGTATACTGCTTTATCGTAGTGTAAAAGGGTATGTGAATTTTAAGAATGATATTTATTATTATGATTATTATATAAATGAAATTCTAGATAAGCTACTTTGGATAGAATTATCAATTTTAGGCATCGTAGACTCATATATAGGCCCAGGAATAAGAGAAAATGGATTATACATTGATCGGCGCTTTTATAAATGGGCTAGAGTTCAAAGCTATACTTGGACATCATCGAATACAATACAATTTAAAATCAAAACTCTTTTTAATGCAAATAAGAGTTTTGACATTATTATAAAAGAAGATTTGAAATCAAAAGTAGATGAAGCAGTACAAAATCATATTCATTTATAAATTTTATTGAGCGGATTATTTTTAGTAGTATATTTCTTAAATCATGTTGTAATTGTAAAGTACTAATTAAAGAGAGGGGAAGGTAAAGTGAAAAAAATCTTTACAAATGTTTTATTATTACGCTATGGCATTCTTTTCATATTCATATTAGGTGTATGCCTGTATACATGGTTTTATATGTCATATACACGTCCGATAGATATCCATTATGAATATAACGGAATAAAATATCAGTCAGGTAATCTGCAAAGTGCAGAGCCAATTAGGATTGAGATTAATGGAAAGCTAACTAAAGAGTTATATAGAGAGTACGGAGAATTTGATGGAACAATCAAGGTAGGAGAAAATATTTTTACTGGTAGAACAATGGTGTTTAATAAAGACAAAATGGCTTCACTTGAATCAAGCGAGGGCTTTTATGGCATGATTTTTGTAGATAATAATTTTCGAAAATTAACCATTGAAATATTTGAACCGACTGGAAACGGCAGCTATACCTGGGATGATAGAACTGGCTGGATGATTTCTGCACCATGTAATGACAGAGTGGAAGCAGTTAGAATATCAAATATTCTAGCACATCAGTTGCGGAATATAAAATAAGGTAGTACGTATTCTTCTTAAAGGTTGCAGCAATTAAGGTTTTGTAATTACTACAGCCTTGTAAACTATGACAAAGTTATTATATTTTAATTTAGACGGGGGATAAAGCTATGGAGATATTTAATAGGACTGAAATAGTTATCATAGGAGTAGTACACGAAATATATAAAAAAGAAGTATTAGAATATATTGAAGAATATAACAAGCAATTTTATAATATGTTGAATGGAACACAGTATGAAGAATATGCACAGTTTTGGAAAGATAGAGATAGGCATATTGCCGATAACATTATTAATATAATTGAAGGCAATAAAGGTGGACGCATAGTATTTATTATGGGTGGAGACCATAAATATTTTGCTATTAGAGAAATCGAAAAGCACTTTGGAGATGATATAAAGTTAATTAAAAGTTTAGAGTAGATAAAAAGGATTTTTCTTCGCAACTTTCATTGTGTAGCAAGAGTAGTCTATGATGAAAAATAATTTATTAATATGGGGGTTGTTTATGAATTTAAAAAAGTTAATGTTAATAACTTTATTTGGGGCTTTAATAATTTTATCGGCATGTGGTGGATTTATTTTAGGAAAAGGTACAAATGGAAAAGAAATTAGTAAAGTAGATTTTTCAAAAGAGTCCTCTTTCGTAGAGATTCGTATTATTAATACACAGACAATGCCATCTTCAGGAACTGCCTATACACTTGCATTAAAAAATACAAGTCATTATTTAATTAAGCAAAACTCTGTTTATTTAAGTTACCCTATAAAACAAGGTGAGAGCGGAGGTGGAGGCATGATGAATAAATGTAAAGTTGAAGCAATAGGTAATAAAATAGATATTAAACCGAATGAAGAAGTAACTTTAAATGTCTTTATACCAAGTCAAAACTACGAGAATAATAATAAAATAGACAGTAACCGTCCTCAATATGAAGTAGAAGGGTATATTAATGAAGTAAGCAATTTAACTCATTTTGGGCAAAGTGGGGGACTTACTAAATAAAATGCAATCTTTTTATTGATTGCATTAATCAAGTCTGAAAGGTTAGTGCAACACTGTAAAATATAATGAATCAGGGAGGTGAGGCAATGATAAGACATAGAAAAATAGACATTTCGAAAGATAAGAAGATCTTGCTTGAATATCATTGTGAAATTAATTATGAATGTGAATCGGATTTTGGTAAGCAAATTCCTTACGAATTATATAGAAAAAAGTGGTTAGATACTGAAAAACAAGTTGAAGAATTTATTTCTACTCTTTCTAACAGCATGGATGATAATCGAACAATAGCAGAAATACTTGAAGATGATGATGGAGCAACATTGGGTTATATTTGGGTAACTTTTACTGATATTACAGACTATAATTTAATAATTGCTGAAATCAATGAGATAGCCGTTTCAAAACAATATAGAAATACTGGAATTGGAACACATGCTATAGAATATATAGAAAAAATGGTTAAAATAGCAGGCGCAAATATATTACGCTCTGGGACAGGCTATGGAAATATTACGTCAAAAAATCTTCATGAACATTGCGGGTTCAAGCCATATAGGATTGAATATGAAAAGGAGTTAAGATTATATTAGATGGGAGGAATCAGATGATGTATAATTGCCCTAAATGTAAACTACCTATGAGCAGAGCTGAAGTAGGAGCGACTGGTGGTATCGGAATTTTTAAGAAAACAGGCAGAATATCTGCAAAGTGGAGTAATATGCATTGTTATGTGTGTGCTACATGTGGATATATTGAATTTTACGCTGAAAAGCCAGATATATTTAAAGTTGATGAAAATAAGTAATAAAGAAATTATGAAATTTAAACAAATTCAGAGTTTTCTTAAATGGCTCGCTAAGCCTATTTATAGCTAGCAGCCATAGTAATTTATATGGCGAACTAGTAAATGGGGGTATTGGTTTGAAAAACAGAAGTTTTAGAATTAGAGTATGTATATATATGATAATGACAATTGCAATGTGTTTTTTAGGTTCAAAGGTTAATAACAGTTTGCTTGGCTTTCTATGTTTATTTCTTTATCTAGGGGCAGTATGGTTATTGATTGCGTGGAGAACCTTTAGCTGTATATGGGTATGTGATGAATGTGGTGATAAATTCAAAATTACACGGTGGGATAGTATAAAGAGTTTTTCTATCTTTAATCTAAAAAACAAGTTGTATTACAGGCAGTTATATTGTTCTAAATGCAAGAGAAAAACATGGTGTAGAGGCACTTTTGAAGATTAAGAATAAGAAAATACATATTTAACTACTTCTAAAAGATAATTCGCAACTTTCTTATATGTTTCGCAAGGGTAAAATGAGGTTTAATACTAAAATTAAGTTCTTATATTATTTTCATGCGGGTATCAAAGGGAGGAGAAAAAGTGGACATTAAGAAGTTAGTAAAAGCCTTTACAGTTTTTATACTTGCTGCAGGTATTATAGGTATTTTTTACTTTAACAGCATGTCAATAATGTTTTCTTCAAATATGGAAAAGAGTATCAATAAGTTTTGGAATAACAAAGTCAGCATAAAAGAGGTAAAGGATAAGGAATACTTTATGAATGCTTATAAAGGTGAGTTCCAAGATATAGTTAAAGCTGTTGGCAAAGACGGAAGTGATATGACTAACGTTTTATTTACATGGGGGTATCAAAATGAAAGATAATGCTAAAAATGCCAAAGTATCATTAATTATTTCTATATTTTCAGTTATTATTTGCTTAGTTGCAGTAATTATTTCTGCAATAAACCTTAGATATACAATTGTTAATGGAAAAGCGACAGGTAGTGCCGTTACATTATTTTGTTGCATGATTACAATTTTATGTGCAAATATAACAATATTTATATCAAGTAATAATAAATATAAAAATTCTTCCAAGTGAAAATATCTGTTTTATAGGTACGCTTTATTCTTATATTGTTAAGTAAGGAATATTTATATAATCCGACTGGTAGACAAATCGGAATTTGATGGAGTGATATTTATGGGAATTGGAATTATTGTATGTGGTTTAAATGGTAGTGGAAAAAGTACGTTAGGTAAAGCACTTTCAGAGAAACTTAGATTTCATTTTATTGATAATGAAAATCTATTTTTCCCCAAAATAGATTCGAATTATATTTTCGCTTCCCCAAGATCACACGAAGAAGCTGTAAAACTTCTTATGAGTGAGGTCAGAGTACATGAAAACTTTGTTTATGCAGCCGTGAAAGGGGATTGTGGAAAAGAAATTCTGCCGTTCTATCAATATGCAGTACTGATAGATGCTCCGAAAGACATTCGATTAGATCGAGTGAGAAAACGTTCTTTTCAGAAATTTGGTAATAGAATGTTACCCGGTGGAGATTTGTACGAACGTGAAGAAGCGTTTTTTGATATGGTAGGTTCCAGAACAGAGTATTACGCTGAAGAATGGGTACAATCTTTAAGTTGCCAAATTATCCGAATAGATGGTACCAAGCCTATTGACGAAAATACAAGACTTATCATAGAACAGATTCAGAGATAAGTTCCCATTTATCGGGATTTTATGAGAATAATCCTTAGTTCGTATTCTTTATATAATCTGAACCGGAAGTGGTTTTTGGATAGTTAAATTTCAAGTATAGTGTGATGACCTTCAGATAATAATATCTTCCCGTTCGTTCCGTGCTCTCCTTAGTGTCCATTAAAAGGTTTTGTAGATACAGCGTTATCTTCCTTTATTTAGTAAAAGAATTTATTTTTTTTAGGCATCCTCTTTTTATAGGACATTCAGAACAGTTGGGATTTGTCGGTCTACACCAATTACGGCCAATATTCCAAAAGGGTGAAGTTAAAACACCTGGATATTCAGGGTTTAAAATTCTACCTGTATTTATAAACTCATTTAAATCATCTTTATTAACAAGTCCGGAACGTAAAAAAACCCTTTTAACATGAACATCAAAGGCTATGTCTACATTATTTTTATCTTCAACCTCTATCATGAAATCTCTTATTAGTAACATTGCGCCTAATGTAGCTTTTTTTTGACTAATGCCTTTGAATTCATATAATCTAGCTATTATTTCATTGGCAGTAGAGGGATATTTCCAAATATTATTTGCTGAGCCGCTATACTTTTCGATAAGGGTTTTACATGCCGATAAAATATATTTCGATATTGTACCTGGATATCTGTGTAATGCAGGTTTTGTCTTAAAAAACACTTCAAATTCTTCCTCGCTATAATTAGCAATTTTATATATATCAAAATGACCTAATCTTTCTTTTAAATTATACGGTAAGCTCCAAGCAACTTCTGTTTTAACAGATTGTTCCGCTATTAAGCCAAATAAAAAGGCGTTAGGATTTTCTAGTATGAATTTCTTTGAACGTTCTTCCAAAAATGTTCCATTTGTTATGCTATGTTCATTACTAAGGATATTATAATATGATAAAATATCCTCTCTAATTAATTCAAAGGAATCCTTCTTTTTATCAATATGGTTGTTTAACGACAGGTTGTTTTGAGGCATATTGAATTCCTCCTTTTAGTCGGAACACTGAGCAATCAAAGATTACTCGCTCCACTCGCTGATTGCTCGTTAAAGTCCATTTAGGACTTTAACCTCCTTTTAAATACTTCATTAATAATGTTGTAAAGTATATCCTTATTATATTTAAATATTCACTTTAGAATAATCTAAGATTTTATTTAATCGCAACTTCTTTGAATCTAAGACGATTTTTATTGTAAACAATATAAAAAATCTTAGGGATAATCCTACGCATATAGATAGTAAATGACCTAAAACATCAACTAACAAAATTTTGTCGTCCGCCTTGGCAGGTGGATTTTTTAATATAGATATGTGTAAATTTATGGTTTATAATCTATATATAGGTTAAAAAGGTGAGACTCCAAGGCATATACCTTCACTGACTCAAACGCAGCCAAGGGGTATTCCTTTAAGCTCCGGTTCAGGAACGTCGGCAACACGAAACATTATAGAAAATGGCAATGAAGGGACTGCTTTCTGGAGCTTTTTGAGAGAACGGTTAAAGAAAATAGTAAAGTAATACAAATTAATTCAATATGAGGGGGTAATTGTATGAAAGAAAGTGGGATAAATAAATTGTATTGGGGATTTATATTTATAATGCTCAGTTTCAGAATTCAAGGCTTTGATATTTTACCAGATATAATTGGTTATTTATTCTTTGCTTCTGGGTTTATTGAGCTTACTTCAAGTAGCACTTATTTCAGTATAGCGGCAAAATATAATATTCCTATGATAATATTATCCATATTTTCAATTTACCAAACTCCTGTCCAAGGTGGAGGTATTAATTTAGGTCCATTGGGGATATTTAGTATACCTATAGGAATTGCATCTTTTGGGCTAAATTTATTAGTCGTATATAATTTATTTATGGGAATTAAGGATATGGCGGAGAAACGAGAACAATTTGATTTAGCGAAGGAGTCTAATGAAAGATGGAATCAATACAAGATGTTGCAGATTGCAGTATTATTTTCATATATCTTAATTTTCTTACCTCCATTAGCTATAGTTTATATTTTTGTGCTTTTTGTAATAGCAATAATTCTTACAATAGTCATAATAGGCTTTTTAAAAAGATGTAGTGAAAATTTAAAGAAATTGACATAATTTATCATTAGGATAAGCTTTTGGATTTAATTCTATATAAAAGTTTAGATTAAAATATAACCTAGATGGTTACAAAGAAAGTGAGATGTTGCCACATCCTATAACAAAATATTCAAGGTGCTTTGCATGAAAGTACTGCAAAGCACACCTGCGTGCCTAAGATAAGAGCTATCGAAGTCTCTCGGCGCGTTGAACACGAAACGTTAGTAAAAAAGTCATGTTTTATAAGGTCGCCCGCCGTTATAGGAGTAATAAGTACAATTGGATTTGATATAATACTACATAATTTACAAAATTTAAGGTGATTTTTATATATTGCAAGGAGGTTAAAGTCCTAAATGGACTTTAACGAGTAGTTTGCGAGCGGAGCGAGTAATCTAAACTGCTCAGTGTTCCGACTAAAAGGAGGAAGTATTATTGAAGATAGTTTTTATGGGAACTCCAGATTTTGCAGTTCCTTCATTAGAAAAATTAGAAGAAAAATTTGGCATAAGTGCAATTGTAACACAACCCGATAAACCTAGCGGAAGAGGAAATAAAGTAACAATTTCACCGGTTAAAGAGGCAGGATTAGCTCATAAGATCCCAATTTTTCAGCCTGAAAAGATAAGAAGGGAAACTGAAATTATAGATAAATTAAAAGAAATAGCCCCTGACTTTATTGTTGTAGTAGCATATGGGCAAATTATAACTAAGCAAATACTTGATATACCTAGATATGGCTGCATTAATTTACATGCATCCTTACTTCCAAAGTATAGGGGTTCGTCACCAATAAACTGGACATTAATAAATGGTGAGCATAAAACTGGCAATACTACTATTTTAATGGATACCGGTATAGATACAGGCGATATATTCTTGAAAAACGAGGTGAATATTTCTGAGTCTATGTCAGCAGGCGAATTGTATAACATTTTAAAAATAAGCGGTGCTGATCTATTAGTCGAAACAATAAACGGAATTGCCAAAGGTAATATAAGTAGGGTAAAACAACAGGATAATGAAAGTTCTTACGTGCAATTGCTGGATAAACAGATGGCAAAAATAAATTGGAATGATAGTTGTATTAGCATACACAATTTAATAAGAGGACTAAGTGCTTGGCCATACAAAAATATGAATTCATGGCCCACTGCGTATACAAATTATAAAGACAGCCAAATTAAAATATATAAATCAAAGGCATTAACTACAAAAACTATAGAACCACCTGGTTATATCATAGATGCAAATAATGATGGAATTGCTGTGGCTACTAAGGAGGGGGTTATTGTTATAGAAGTATTACAGTTTCCTGGAGGAAAGCCTCTTCTAGTTAAGGAATCTTTAAAAGGTAATAAAATAGAAAAAGGTAGTATCCTATCATAATTGTGACTACCAATTGGTTAAATGCATATCGAATTTACAAAGTATTAAACATGATTCATCTACTAACAATACATTCCCAATCTCTACGCACAGCCCACAGGCTAACCGAGACGGAGCAGCTCTCAGCCAAGATAGGAGTTATCTAGGGTTTAGAGTTGCACCTAAAAGGCTAGAGGCCGTCGGGAATGGGAGAACGTTATCCGAAATTTTAAATTTGTAAAAGTTTATTAGTATAGAAAGCATTTGAAGATTGTTTATAGGTAGTAGCTACTCAAAATTGTGAAATAGCAGTAACCTGCTGATATCTAGTAATGATAATTTGAGTGGGTATAATTGATTAGGGAATATAAGATTTAGAGAAAGTTTAGATAAAATAAAAACTAAAAATAGCTTATCAGACGCTAAAAAGTAAATGATAAGAAAGAAAGGAGTATTTAGTGAGGGGTTGGTGCTTGTGATAAACTCTATCACTAAAGATAAAATATGAGATTTATTATTACAGGTTCAGGTGGTTGTACATGTACTCCTAAGCCATTATGTCAATGTAACATATGTGTAGAAGCAAGAGAAAAGGGATTTCCATACAAAAGGTGTGGTTGTAGTTTGTACTTAGAAGATATTGCACTTTTAATTGATACTCCTGAAGATATAGCTATTGCTATAAACAATGCAGATCTTAAAGAAGTAAATCATATTATGTATAGTCATTGGAACCCTGATCATACACTTGGAATGAGAATAATGGAACAACTACGACTTGAATGGCTTGATTACTATGATAAAATTACTCCCCAAAATCCAATAAATGTTCTTGCACAAAAAGGTGTCATGGATGATATTAACGCAATAAGAAGTAAATTTGGTCCTTTGCTTGATTTCTACGAACACATGGGGCTAATCACACGTTCTATTGTGGAGCATTCTATAAAATTAGATGATATAAGCATTACATTAATTCCTGTACCAAAGGATAAGGCTACATCCGTTTTCGTTTTTGAGTCACAAGGGAAAAAGGTTGTATATGCACCTTGCGACTGTGTTCCATTCCCAGAGGACGATAAAATCAAAAATGCCGACTTGTTAATTATAGGCCATACATTTATAGGAAATGTACTAAAGAACGGGAAAACAATAACTGATAATCATCCTATCCGCGCTGTACTGCATAGTTTTGAAAATGTCTTAAATATCGTAAAAGATATGCAAATAAAACGCGTGATTATTACACACATAGAGGAAGATTGGGGTAAGTCATATGATGACTATTTAGAACTGGAAAAACAATATGATTTCTTAAAGTTTGCATTTGATGGAATGATTATTGACTTATAAAAATCAAGTCTTTGAAGTAAAAATTCTATTCACGCAGTGTAATTAGGAGGGAAATAAATGAAATTAGTTAAATGTACATCTGATAATTTACCATTACTTGCACAATTAAACAAACAGTTATATGAAGATGAAAAAAATGATAATATTCCTACAATTGATGTTTTAGAAGAGAGGTTAAAACGCTCAATCGAACAGGGTTCTAAAGCATACTTATTCATTGAAAATGGCCAAATTGCAGGTTACGCATTAGTAAGAGCTCAACTTTCTCCTTATTATCTTTCATATTTCTTTATCTGCAACAATATGAGAAGAAAAGGTCTTGGTACTGCTGCATTTAATCTCCTTATGGATGAACTAAATACTAATTCAATAGATTTGGATGTTTTCTGTTGGAATGAACGCGGACAAGCATTTTGGAGGAGTCTTGGTTTTGAAGAAAGATGTATCATTATGAGGAAATATAAGTAGAAGGTTAGATAGGTAATTGAGTTTTTATTTCACTAGTTGCTGCCTTTAAGTCATTTAGATATTCTTATAATTTGCCTCAACCGAAATTATAGATTGTAAGCTTCATGATAGGATAAACGTTTAAAACAGATTATCCTTATACTGTTAACTGAAGTTGAAAAAAGTTGGTATTATAAGCTTCGTATTAATAGTAACTTTTGTGATAACGGGACTTTCACTAACAAAGCACATTCAGGTCTGGCTGGGCTTGAGAACCAATTGTAAAATATTATTCACAATAAGAAAGGGATTTTATGAACTATATCATAAACTTATCTCCAACAGAAGACGATAAATTAGAAATTCGTAGAAAATTACAAGAATATAATTCTCATTATTTTGAGATAAAGGATGAACCAAGTTTTGTTATTTCAAAAACAGATGAATATAACGAGTTAATGGGCGGAATTGTATGTACTATTGTTGGACAATGGTTAGAAATTGATTTTTTATGGGTTAGAGATGATCAACGTGTGAAAGGATTGGGTAAAGAATTACTATTTGAAGCTGAAAAAGTAGGAATAGAAAATAAGTGTACAAAAGCATTTTTAACTACTATGAATTTTCAAGCGCAGCCTTTCTATTTAAAATATGGATATAAAACGGTATATACTCAAAGGAGCTATCCAATAACAAACGAAAAGTATTTTATGGAAAAAATATTAATGAAATATTAATCATTTAAAATGAGTGAGATATAATCTGAATTTATTATTTAATGTCGCGCTGATGAAATGATTCAGAATATTGACAACTTATATTTTTAAGATAAAGAGGAAGGTGTTTTCTTATGGCTTATGTTGATTTACATATACATTCAAACAAAAGTGATGATGCGGAGTTTTGCATAAGAGAAATTGTTGAAATGTGTGCTGAGAAAAAAATGAGAAAAATTTCAATTACTGACCATAATTCTGTAAAAGGTGTTGCTGAAGCCATTAAACTTGGCCAAAAGTCAAATATGGATGTTATCTCAGGAATAGAAATTGATTGTGTAAATAATGACGGAACAAATTTTCATTTGCTTGGATATATGATTGACTATAAACGCAAAGAATTCCTGGAAATAGAAGAAAGCATATTTAAGCAAGAGATGAACTCTGCATCTGAGAAAATTTATAAATTCAAGAAATATACTGGAATACCATTAGACGAGAAAGAGATATACGATAAATCAGAGGGGAAAATTATTTCCGGAGAATTAATAGCGGAGGTTGTTTTAACAAAGGAATATGCCGGGAAATATCAAATTCTAAAACCATACTTAAAAGGTGGCAGCAGAAGTGACAGGCCATATGTAAATTTTTATTGGGACTTTTTTGCGCAAGGGAAGCCGGCTTATGTGAAAATTAATTTCATATCACTAGGAGATGCTATTAGCTTAGTAAAATCAACGGGAGGGGTTCCTGTTTTGGCTCACCCTGGACAGAACTTGAAAAATGACTTTTCGAAGCTAGACAATATTATTGGTCAGGGAATTGAAGGTATAGAAGCATTTTCTTCATATCATTCTAGGGAAGTATCAGAATATTTCTATAAAAAAGCCTTGGAGAATAATCTTATAGTAACTTGTGGCAGCGATTTCCATGGGAAAACTAAGCCTGACATTAAGATTGGAGATTGCAACTTAACTATTGATGAAAGTATGATTTTAAATGTCTGAGTAAACATTAAAAAATTCAAAATGTCATATAACAAAAAATCCAGTGTAGCTTGGCTTGAAAAGACAGCCAAGCTACACCTGCGAGGCTAAGAGGAGAGATTTCTAGGATTCTCGGTGTCGGGAATTAGGAATATTATATGACATTTTAAATCTATACAATTTTGTTTACGCATAACATTTTTAAATAATTACAAAGCATAGAGGTGCACTTTTTCTAATGTGTAAAACTAATCAAACTAGCTTCTGTCAGTAAAGCTCGGTCTCTAGTGGCCGGACTGTTTAGCATATGCCATGCGGTATATTGCTCTGCGTATAGAATATTTGCAGTGGACATGCAGTCCACTGGAACGATAACACTATAGCCGTGGAAAGCAGCACTAGCAGCTGTGTGAAGTACTGCACCATTGGCAGCGAAGCCTGTAACTATAACAGTTTTAATACCATTTTCTCGAAGTATTTCGTCTAGGTTAGTTTCGTAAAACTTATCTACGTTTGATTTTACAATGGGATCACCTGGTAAAGGGGCTAACTGTCTGGCAATATCCCGAGGATTTCCATTATGTGTAAGACTATAGACAACAAGCATACCATTATTTCGGGCTTTATTAAGTAAATTAGAAATATTAGTGATAGAAGCTATACAGCGTGGACTTTTACATATAGACATCTCCATATCTAAAATCAATAGTGCAGTGGTATTGGAATCAGCTTTTACGGATTTTAGCCCAGGTGCAGGAGGTGGAGAGACTTTATTCCATAAATCGATTATAGTTCCATTGGCCTGTTCTCTATAGTTAGAGTAACGAGTATCTGGAGTTTCAAAATATATGCCATGTATTGGGCAAAAATATATCATACTATTCCTCCTACTATATTTTCATATCATTTATATTATGAAATACTGAGAAGATGGTGCTCATTATTTGCATTTTGAGTTAACTTGAAATATTTCTACGTTAGTGAGCAATATCTATTTATTTCGAACTAATAGGAAAAAATATTAATATGGAAAGATTCACGTATGCGGATGGCAAAATATTTAAAATAGTTCTATTTTATACAATTCTAGAAAAGTATCATAAAAATTTTATTTATACAATGGATAGGAGTGAGAAGGGATGTTAATACGGTGGGCGACAGAAAAAGAGCGACAACAATATGGATACTCTGAAAGTAAATATAATTTATATGATGTATTAATTTCAGTTGATAGAATAACAGAACATTGTCTTGGAATTATTGGCTTTTCTCGTGAAAATAAAACCGTTGATGAAGTTCAGATATTTGATGACTTAAGGAAACATGAAATTATGGGGAAATTGAGCAAATGTGCACAAAGACAGATAGACCCAAAGGGAAATAGTTTCCATTACAAATATACTCAATATGAAAAAGAAAGCGATGAAGAGTTTTGTCCTTGTTGTAATAATATGCTTGCACCAAAAGGGTTGTATAATATTGCAAAACTTGAATATGCATGGATTACAGTAGAACGTGTTGCACAAGGGTGTTTATTTGGCAAATGTCATGTATTATCAATAAAGCACTATGTAAATCTTTATGATATGCCAAAAGATGACTTGGCTGGTTTTATGGGTGATGTTCAAAAGGCTGCAAAAGCACTTCAAGAAGTTACTGGGGCAACTAAAATTAATTATGAGATTCATGGAAACTCTTCGCCACATCTGCATTGTCATCTATTTCCTCGATATCTTGATGATGATTTTCCAGGTCTAGGTATTGATGTGAAACTAACGGAACCTTCCCCCTATGAAAGTGAAGAGGAATTCCAATGGTTTTTCAATAATATGAAGGAAAAATTATGCACAAAATAAGAAAACCAGTTGCAATACAACTGAGCAATATTCTTTATTATGTAACTAAATTTAAAGTAATTAAAATAGATTTTATATAAAGTGCAGTGGTTAAAACTGCATATAACAAAAAATTTCCGTCCAGCTTGGCTTGAAAAGACAACCAAGCCAAACCTGCTACACTAAGCCAGGTCTGGCTAAGTGGCTCGGCGCCGGAAATTCGAAACCTTATGCACAACTTTATTGATAAAAAGTAATTGTATAAGTTTTTTATATTCGGATATGGTTTGAAGGTACTGATAAGCATTATGGCCAATAATAATTTGTTAGTGAATAGATAAGGTGGTATATAAATGGATATAGGTAGTAAAAATTATAATATTTGGGACAAAGTAGCTCTCAACTTTGGCAAAGTCGGACCAAGGTATTGGGAAGATTTCGGAACTAGGTTGGTTGAACTTTCATACATAAGTAGAGGAGCAAGAGTATTAGATATAGGAATGGGCAGAGGTGCTTCACTATTCCCTGCATTAGATAAAGCAGGTAAAGATGGTTATGTTATAGGTATTGACAGTTCGGAAGTTATGGTAAATGAAACCTATAATGATATTTTACATAGAAATATAAGTAATGCAGAAGTGAAAAATATGAATGCTAAATATTTAGACTTTCAGGAAGAATCTTTTGATAATATAATCTGCGGGTTTGGATTTGGATACCTAATGCAAAGTGAAGGGCAATTAAATGAAATTTTAAGATTACTGAAAAAGGGAGGTCAAGTAGGATTCAGTATATGGGGCATACAAGAAGACCAAAAGTGGCTGACTGAGATAGTTAATAAATTTCTTCCGCCTGTTAAAGAAAATAATAACAACAAAAAAACGGATATATCAAAGTTTGATACTGTAGATGATATTAGAAAAATATTAAATAACTTTGGCTTTATAAACATTAAAGTGTATTACGAAGATTCAGAAGTTATATATAAGGACGAAAAAGATTGGTGGCAGGAAATGTGGACAAATGCGGTTAGAGGGATATTTGAGCAAATAGAAGATCTGGGCTGTGATGTTTTTACAGAATTTAAAAAGGACATATGGAAAGGACTTGAAAAGTTCAGTAGAGGAAAAGAGCTTTGCTTTAATATGCCGGTAATATACGCTTTTGGAGAAAAGCAATTTTGATCAACAATGTTCTAATAGTGTTCGGAAGGTAAAGCATCTTTAATAGACTTAAGTAAAGTGCGGTGGAGAAAGCTGCTCATATCAAAAAATTCCCGTTCAGTTAAGCTTGAAGAGACAGCCATGCTACATCTGCGAAGCTAAGAAGAGAGCTTTCTAAGCTTCTCGGCGTCGGAAATTAGAAACGTTATTCACAACTTTATTGATAGAAAGTAATTATATAGACATTTTTTAGATTTTCTCCCCTAGACTTTTAGAAAGCCTTATTAGTTCACGAATTTGGCACCTTTAGCCTTTTATTTAGCTATAATGAAAGTATGATTACTTATACAAGACATGGAGATTAATATGAGTTCATCTTCTGACCCCAAGAGATACTGCTCTAATAGACGAGGAGTCAGTTATTATAAACGTCCACATAGCTCAAGATCAAGTTTTTCGTCTAGATCTTCAACTCACCTCCACAAGAACTACAAAGGGAGACATTGCAGGAAAGCTATTGCTAAAAAACTCTTAGATACAGATATCAAACACTCAAGAGAACAGTATTTTGAAAAATTAAGGATATTAAAAATATTAGGAGAAGGTAAATTTGGAACATGCTACTTAGTAACCGATGAAAAAAACCTTTTTACACTTAAACTGCTTAAGAAAAAAAAGTATCATAAAAATCCTCATAAGGCGAAGTTTGAGGAAGATATTCTAAAGACACTGAGGCATGAGGCAATACCAAGATTTATAAAGAAGATAGATGATGAGTCATTAATAGGGTTTGTTTTGGAATATAAGCAGGGTATAACCCTAGAAACTATGATTTTTAGCCAAGGACATGTGTTTACTAGAAATGAAATATACAATATCGGCAAACAGCTGATTGATATTTTAAAATACTTGCATGGAGAAGGAGTAGTTCACAGAGATATTAGGTTACCAAATGTATTATTTAATGATAATCGTATCTATTTAGTAGACTTTGGATTGGCGAGGCGGATAGACAATAAAAATTTTAAGCCAGAAAGAGATTTTTTATGCCTTGGAAATTTATTATTGCATCTTTATTATACATCCTTTACGGATAAACCCAGAAAAAGCAGGGCATGGTATGAAGAACTCAAATTAAGCAGTAAGGAGCTCACATTCCTCAAAAAGCTTATGGGGAACGAAAAAAAGTATGAAAATATACATGAAGTCGAAATAGATTTTGAAAAAATGTTTAAGTAAGTGGAGTTAAATGGTGTGAAGCTAATGTAAAAAGCTATAAGGAATTAAGAACTTATAGCTTTTTACATTAGTTTCACTCGTTTATTGTGAAATAGTTTAAAGTGATTAAATCCATATTTAAGATGTAGGGGATTAAACTACATCTAATAAAATGGTGGTGTCCGCCTTGGCTGGTGGACTTTTCTTTTATAGTAATGTGTAAAATTATGGGTTATAATCAATATAAAGGTTAATGGATGAAAGAACGCTAAGGAACATTCCTTGGCCAAGTGTGCCGCGCTGAGGTTCAGGAAAGTCGGCAGTACTAAACGCTATATGTAACTTTGTATGAAAATAGATGCAGATCAAAGCTTTAATTATTTTTTAATGCACAATAGTATATTATTGTTCAATAAGGGAGAGTGCAAAATGGAATTTATATATACAGCAGAATTACCTGAAAAAGAAGATTTATATAATCTTTATGAAAATCTTGACTGGAATAGATTTTTAAAGTTAGATTCAGAACAATTGTTAAAAGCAATGAAAGGTTCCTATTATTCTATTTATGTATACTTTGAAGATAATATGATAGCCACTGGGAGAGTTATTTCAGATGGTGTTACTAATGCTTATATATGTGGATTAGGTGTACTTACCCAGTATAGACATAAGGGAGTTGCCACCAAAATCATAAGCATGTTAATAAAGCATTGCAGGGAAAACAATCTTCATACTCAGCTTTTTTGCGGGGAATATTTAGTGCCATTTTATGAGGGAATGGGACTAGAGAAATTTGCAACAGGTATGATGGTAAAAGAGAGCTAATTTAAAGAAAACCAAATTTTTATTTAGGGGGAATAAATTTATGAACATTACAAATCGCAGATATAAACTATTATCTGATTTTGAACGAGTGCACCGCTTCTTAACCGATACATACAATCTTGAAACACTTAACAGTTATTTGTTGCCGCAGTATTTTGAGTATGATCATTCTACTCCTTATTTTGATTTATTCAAGGCACACCGTATAGGATTATGGGAAGATAATAACAATATTGTTGGTATTGTTTGTTATGAATTTAGTTTAAGTAATTGTCATTTAGTCACAAAGCCTAATTACAGTTTTTTATTACCGCAATTACTTGAATGGGCAGAAAGAGAATTAGCAGAAACTAAAGATGGCAATAAGCTTCTAAAAGTATGGATTACAGATAAAGAAAAAGATAAACAGGAACTATTGAAACAGAACGGATATAAAATTGACTTCAGTTTTCCTGTTAAGATTTTCAATTATGATAAACCATTTATAGATAGAAATTTGCCATCAGGATTTAAATTAATAAATGGCATTGGAGCAGATTACAAAAAAATGCACGACTGCTTTTGGAAAGGTTTTGACCATGGTGATACACCTGATGATGATGTGGATAGCAATATACAAATGTGCAATGCCCCTCGTGCTGATATGTCACTTATGACTATTATCGTTGCGCCTGATGGTGAATATGCTTGTACGCTTGGTATGTGGTTTGATGAGCAAAATAAGTACGCATATCTTGAGCCATTGGCTACTGTGCCCAAATACAGACATATGGGCTTGGCAACAATTGCGCTAACAGAAGCTATGAAGAAGACAAAAGCACTTGGAGCAAAATATTGTTTTGGTGGTGACGGAGAATTCTACACTGCTATAGGCTTTGAAACGATTATGAATCGTGAATTATGGAAAAAGGAATTGTAAAATATTGATATAATGGTGTAGAAATGAATAAACCTAAAATGGTGATTTTTGATTATGGACAAACTCTTGTTAATGAAAAGGTATTTGATACATTAAAAGGCACAAAGGCAGTATTAAGTGAAGCTTCTAATAATCCTAATAATGTTTCAGCAGAGGAAGTACAGACATTAGCAAATCAATTAAGTCAAGAAATAGGCCGATATGTAGTAGAACTTGAAAAACAAACATTTTTAGAAGTACATAATCATATTTTTCAGAATTACCTCTATGAGTACTTTGGTATTCAATTTATAAAATCAGCGGCAGAGATTGAACGTATATTTCAAAATGCGGCGTGTATTGCTGAACCAACAAAAAACATAGAGAGTTTTTTGCAATTTTTAGAGGATGTAAATATACGAACAAGTGTAATAAGTAATATATCTTTTAGTGAGGATTTACTGAAAGATCGTATCAATTATTTCATTCCATCACATAAATTTGAATTTATTATAGCAAGTAGTGAATATGTGTTTAGAAAACCTCATAAGAGAATATTTGAACTTGCTCTTCGTAAAGCAAATCTTTATCCCAGTGATGTTTGGTATTGTGGGGATAATGCAGTTTTTGATGTTGATGGTGCAGCAGATTGTGGTATGTTTCCCGTTTGGTATAAAGGAGCAATTGAGAAATCAAATAAATATGTCCCAAAGAATAAATGCTTAATAATAGATGATTGGAATGAACTTATAGATAAATTAAAAACACTTTAATAGTAAGAGTTAATTATAGTTACATCTGCTAAGCTAAGTGCAGTTGTACTAAGTTTCTCGGCGTCAGGAGTATGAGACAATTGTTGAAATCTTATTGCAACTGACTAATAGATTGGACAAAACTAAAAATGCTAAAACAAAATAAATAATGAGCTGTTTAATAATAGTGTAGATATGAGCATATTTTTTTATATTATAGAAAGCAAATTTACTGCAAACCCGCATGTTTGCAGTAAATATTTATATATTTCTATAGGTTTATATTTAAATATATGAATATTTTTATAGATTTATAGTTGAATATGCAATGATATCTATGTATATGGGATGGCATGTAAATAGATTGTCGCCATCATAAATGGAATAAGATATTTTTGTAGAGCTGCAATTGAAATAAAATAACTTAATAAATAGTTATTTATCTAAAGGAATATCTGTATTTTTAGCAGGAGATGAATAGGGTTGTATATATATGATTTTAAGACCAGGGTACAGATTGCAAAGGGATGGTCAGGTGATAAAAAATATTGCGTTACAACACCTGATGGGAAAAAATATTTATTACGTATTTCAAAAATAGAGCAACAAGAACGAAAAAGGGTTGAATTTGAAATGATGCAGCGAGTGGAGGCTCTCGGTATTCCTATGTGTAAGCCGATTGCATTTGGCACTTGCGAGGAAGGTGTATATTCATTACAAAGTTGGATTGAAGGAAAGGATTTCGAAGAGGTTCTTACGATGTTAACTGATACAGAACAGTATGCTTATGGAATTGAGGCGGGTCAAATACTAAAGCATATTCATACTATCCCAGCACCTGATACGCAGGAGGAATGGGAGGTACGATTTAATCGCAAAATCCAGCGAAAAATCCAAATGTATAAAGAATGTCCGATAAAATATGAAGACGGACAATCTTTTATTGACTATATAAATACAAACCGCTATTTGCTAAAAAATCGTCCACAATGCTATCAGCATGGTGATTACCATGTCGGCAATATGATGATTGATTATGATGGTAAACTGCAAATTATTGACTTTGATAGAGATGATTTTGGTGATCCATGGGAGGAATTTAATCGAATTGTTTGGAGTGCACAAAAATCGCCATTTTTTGCTTCTGGCATGGTAAATGGATATTTTGACGAAAATGTACCAATAGATTTTTGGCGATTGCTTGCATTATACATTTCAAGCAATACCATATCATCTATACCTTGGGCAATTCCATTTGGACAAAGTGAAATTGACACGATGATAAATCAAGCCAAAGAAGTTCTTGAGTGGTATGATAATATGCAGAATCCCGTTCCAACTTGGTATAAGGGTTACATAAAATGAGAATAAAATAAGAAAAAAGTGCTAATCTTTGCTGGATGGAGCACTTTTTTCTTTGTCCATAAATATCAGTTAAATGGATGATAGCGGAGCTATTACGCTATCTAATTGTGTGCTTTTGAATAACAGGTGGTATTTGGCCTCATTCTTATTTATAAAATAAGAATGAGGTTTTATGCAGTATATAGAGCTGATAAAATATATTTAGAAAAAAGATTGGAGGAATTTTTTATGATAATAGATATTTTTAATGCATAGCAGAGGCTATTGCATTATTAGTTGAAAATACAATGAAATAGCCTTTGCAAATCCAAAAATAAATAACTTGGAGGAGCAAAATGAGCTGTTTAAATAAATATCAATGGGAACTAGTCCCACAAAATTTACCGATAGTAAAAAGAAGTTGTCCTAAATGCAATGAAAAAACAAATTATATAAATAGTGAAAAATTTAGAATAAATGCAAATAAAAATAGCATTGATGTTTGGTTAATTTATAAATGTGAAAAATGTAAATCAACTTGGAATATGACTATATATGAAAGAATAAAGCCTTGTAATATTAGTAAGCAGGAGTATAATAAATTTCTTTCTAACGACAGAGAGTTAGCCAGAGAATATGCCTTTAATTCAAGTATATATAGCAAGAATAAAGCTGAAGTTTTTTTAGATGATATAAGTTATAGAGTAGTTCAAAGAAAATTAGAAGCATACTATATAAAAGAAAATGAACTTGTTATTGAGATTATTTGCAAGTATCCAATAGACTTAAGAGTTGATAAGCTTTTAAGTGACATACTTGAAATTTCAAGGAGCAAAATAAAAGGCATGATTGAAAAAGGGGTAGTCTTTGTTAATGATAATAAAAATTTATCAAATATAAAGGTGCGTGATGGAATGGAGATACATGTTTTACAGGCAGCAGAAAATATAGAAGCCTTAGAGGGCGTAATATGATACTATATTCTATTGGCTGTAAGCATCTGTTGCAATCATGAAGCAGTTTTGGTAAAGTTTGTGTAAGGGTAGTTAAGAAGGGAGCATTGTTTTATGAGAAGATATATTTTTTGTGCATAGCAGGGGCTATTGCATAAAGGTAGTTAATTAATAAGTTGTAAAAAATAGCCTTTGCTAATCCTAAAGTAAAACCATATTTAGGAGGAGCATCAAATGAGCTATTCAAACGCAAGGGATATTTTCCGGAGTGAAATATTAGAGATAATTCAAAACTATGTGGATGGTGAATTCATTTATATACCGAAGAAAGAAGAAAATAAAATTGCTTGGGGTAAACTGACCAATAGCAAAAGCGAACTTTCCAAAAGGAATGCAAGTATATATGATGATTATTTAAAGGGAATGTGCACAAAATCCCTTTCAGAGAAGTATTATTTGTCATACAAAAGTATACAGAGGATTATTTTAGAAAAGAGAAAATACCATAATATAGAATGTGCTACCTAATTTGTTTAGGTAGCACATTTTTTATAAAGTAATAATGTACTTACAAGATATGGTATACTAAAGGAAGTAATAAGGTACAAGCGAAAGATAAATATTAATTTGCTGGGGGATATTTATGAAGAGAGTAGATTTAAACCATGTAGCCTCTTGGATACATAGAAATGCAAGAGAGCTTGAACTTGCAATATGGAAATATCATTTTGAGAACGGAAATAAAGAAGATGTGGTTAACGCCTTAATGTATTATCAAAATGAGGATGGTAGATTTGGTAATGCGGTTGATCCTGATAATTGGAATGTAAATTCATTACCAATGGCAACGCTATTTAGTATTAATATCTTAAGAGATATTGAATTCTTTGATATGCACCATCCAATATATTTAGGCATAAAAAGGTACATTGATAGTGAATTAAACTTTCCGGAAGGTTGTACTTTTACTGTGATTGCAAACAAAGATTATCCTCATGCTAGTTATTATAATTATGATGAAAACTATAATATAACTGAAAGTACGGGTGTTATTTTAGGATTTTGCTCATTTATCATTGAGCGTTATTGTGACTCAAAAATGTATTCAGCGGCATTAGAACTTAGTGGTAAGATGATGGTAAAATTATTTGATGATAATCTTGGAGATATGGGGCCAACAGAATATATTTCCTTGGTTAATGCTATGAAACATGCACAGATTGAGGGCTATGATTATGAAAAATTGGAGTTAAGATTGAAAGAACTAGTAAATAACTCTATCCAGCAAAGCCCTGAGCAGTGGCCATACTATGGATATAGACCATCTGATTATATCAAATTTGAAGATAGTATTTTTTATCAAGATAATAAAGATATTGTTAATGTAGAATTAGATTTTTTATGTGATACTCTGCCAGAAAATGACGTTTGGCCAATTTCATGGTCATGGTTTGAAAATAACGAAAGATATCCCAAAGAGTCAATAATTAGTGGGAACTGGTGGAAATCTATAAAGGCAATTGAAAGAGCAAAGTTCTTAAAGAATTTTAGAAGAACGAAGTAAGACATTTATTTTGATGCCCTTTAGCTCTCAAAATTAAGGGAGACCTCCTAATGAAGGTCTCCCTTAAAATATTATAATCTCAAAAACATCTATAAATAGTACTTTAATATAATTAGCACTACTCAATAAAAAAAGTTATTTTTTATCATTTTAAATGTGACTATCATCCACTTTGATTCGTGTTATAGATGAAAGGAGGTTTTGATTTTGGGGAAGCCGTCTAAATATAAAACTGATGATTTCACACAAAAGTACAAACTTTACAGTGATATGCTATTTAAAATTTGCATGGTTTATCTTGGTAATAAAGAGGATGCAGAGGAAGCTATTCAGGAAGCTTTTTTTAAACTAATTTACAAGAGCCCGCAATTTGTTGATGATGAACATGAAAAAGCTTGGCTAATTAGAGTAACTATCAATATATGTAAAGATATGCTTAGAAGTGTATGGCATAAACGGGTAATTAAACTGGAGGACATTGAGAACTACTATGATAATTCTAGTGATATGCATATCATGGAGGAGATTTTGAAGCTATCTTCCAAGTACAAGGATGTTATTTATCTTTATTATTTTGAAGATTACAGTGTTAAGCATATATCAGAGATACTTAATATATCAGAGCCTGCTGTAAAAATGCGTTTAAAACGTGGACGACACACACTAAAAATAGAATTGGAGGGAGAGCAGTAATGAAAAGGGCGGAAATTAAGAGTGCAATTGAAAAGCTAGTTCCAGATAAAGAAATGGAGAAAAGAGTGGCAGATAAAATATCACGAAAACAATATAATAAGTTTTCCATGAAAAGAATGGCTGCATTAGCAGCAACCATTGCTATAGTTGCAACCCTTGGAGTATTTGGGCATAAGCTCATAGACAAAAAAGCAACTACTCCTCCTGTAGCCTCAACCTCTGGAGAGGGCATCAATATACCTAAAATTCAATTACCAAATGGAAAAGGCTCAAAGGCGGATATGATAGGACTTATAGTATATGAAGGGAGAATATATACTCAATCAGGTACAAGGATAAGTCCTGAATATGGAGAAAAATTGCTTGGAGAAAAACTCGGAACTACAAAAGGAAATATAGATGAATGGAGCAAGCAGAAAGATTATGCTGTCGAGTTTGCATCAACAATTGGTATAGCTGAGGTTTACTCTGTTAAGGGTTATGATAAAAGCTTCAGAATAATGACATATACTAATCAAGAAGGAATGGTTAATGCAGAGTTTTTTGAGTGCTTCAATGGAATTACTATAAAATCAGGTGAGGATGTTTTTGGTAAATTAAAAATAGAAAATAATATAAGTTCCGCGACACTAGAGAAGTTTGAAAGTTGGAACAACAACAAACAACAATATACAGAACTTAAAAACCTCCAGTCATTAAACAACTTTATAAAAGAATTAAAAAATACAACCCCATATACACAAGAGAGCTTAATGAATCTTTTTGATGACCAAGGAGACACAAATCAAAAGTTTATATATATAACTTTAAAGGATGGAAGCGAGGTTCAATTAAGACTATTTAAAAATGGTTATATATTTTATAGCAGTTCTCATTGCTTTTTTAAGATGGATGATGAAGCTTTCCATAAGTTCTGGGATGAATTAAATTAGGCTAAACATACCTTATTGCCCTGGTAATAAGGTATATTTTCACTCCTTACACTATAAAAAGGAATGTAGATTTCGTATTTGTATATGGGAGTGATAAAAATGCGAGTTAATCCAATTAATAAGTCTGATCAAAGCATAATGCACAAAGAGGTAGAAAATACATATGAATATAATCGTAAAAGAAGAGCTAATGAGGAAGGTGCATCATTTTTCGATATACTTGAACAAATAAAGAAAAATAGCTCAGGTAGTATAATGAAAAACGGTGTTAAAAAGAAAATAATATAACAGAAAAGTTTTTTATAAGCTTGAGAGTAAAAGTTAAAAGACTAAATTTCAAACATAAATTGAAGTATATTATGATACATATTCTTAAATATTGAATCAAGTAAAGCTAGAGGAAATAATTCTTCTAGCTTTTATTTTTATGAAGGAAATATTGTGAATTTCTAGAATATAAAGTTATACAGAAGTACAATAAGGATTATGCAATGATCATAAGTTTTACTATTTGGAGATTAAAATATTAGGAGAGAGTAATGGATAACATTGAAATTGAAGAATATATACAAAATCTAAACTCAGAGGCACCTCAATATTTACAAGACTATGCTATAAGTCAACTTATTAATCTTGAAGGCTCAAAATTACATTTACTTCTACAACCAATATCAAAGAACTATTGGAGAAATGCAGCAATAGTTTTAAAGAAAATTGGATATCCAAGAGTTAAATCGATAATTCCAGAACTTTTGGAATGGATTCAAGATATGAACTGGCCTGGTGCACAAGAAATAGTTGACTTATTGATTACAGTTGATGATGAGGTAGTGCCATATGTAAAAAAAGTCTTAAGATCGGGAGATGGAATTTGGATAATATGGTTATTAACTGAGGTAGTGAGTAATTGGGACAAGGATCTAAAGAAGCAGATTAAGGATGATTTATATAAGTTATCGGTTACGTTGGATAATAATCTTATTATTGAAGGTGTTGATATACAATCTATGAAACTGCTTTATGAAAGCAAGCTTATAGATAAGAATGAGGCTTTAAATATCATTAAAAGAAAAACAGAATTGTATGAAGAATTAGTAAAAAATCTTGATGAGTTTAGAGAATCAATTATATATTAATAATGAAAGGTATATAGGTATAGATATGAAAACACCAATATTAGAAACAGAAAGATTAATTTTGCGACCATTTTGCATAGAAGATGCGCAGGAAGTATTTGAATGTTGGGAAAGTGATCCTGATGTTGCAAAGTATATGTTTTGGTCCAGTCATAATGATATAAGTAAAACGATTAGCTGGGTAAGAAAAGAATTAAGCAAAATAGAATCTGATGATTGGTATAGATGGGCAATTTTATCGAAGGAAACGAGAGAATTGCTTGGAACCGGATTAATCTATTTTGAAGAGGAGTACGGAAAATTTGAGATAGGGTATAATCTGGGCAAAAAAGCTTGGGGGTTTGGGTATACAACAGAAGCAATGCAGGAAGTTATAAAATTTGCAAAAGAAGAATTGGGGATAAAAGAAATAATGGGAAGACATGCAAAAGAAAATCCTGCTTCCGGAAAGGTTATGGTAAAACTAGGATTTACTTATATTAAGGATATACCCTATGAGTGTAATAGAGGAAAAAACCTATATGCCGGTAAAGAGTACATTTTAAGATTATAGCAAAACACATAAAATGTCATATAATAAAATTTTATCGTCCACCTTTATAGGTGGATTTTTTAATATAGATATGTGTAAATTTATGGTTTATAATCTATATATAGGTTAAAATAGGTGGTCTAATAAGCCATATTCTTTAACTGGAGCAAGTGCAGAAAGAGATATTCCTCTTAGATACTTCTAAGGAACGTCCGCAACAGGAAACGTTATATGTAATTTTAGAGAAACAGAGCAGTAGTTTAGAGTTTTGGATACCTTTAATTATAAAAATAGATAAATATAAGGAATTGATAAATATTTATATAAAATTAAGGAGCAGTGAAATGAGTAATCGTGAAATTCAAATAACCAATAAAAACTTAATCGAGCCAACACATAAAAGTGAGCATGAGCCTTACGAATACTATAAGTATGAGGTAACAAAACGAGATAAAGATAGCCAATGTTATGTTGCTATCTACGAAATTCCACCACAGAAAGCAAGCTATCCATATCACTACCATCTAAAAAATGAAGAAGTTTTTTATATCATTAGCGGAAACGGAATTTTAGAAACGCCTAGCGGAAATAGACCTATCTCAGCTGGAGATATTATAGTTTGTCCGCCATTGGAAAAAGGAGCACACAAAATAATTAATAATTCACATAATGAAATGCTTGTATATTTAGATTGCGATACACTTAATAATCCTGACATAGCATATTATCCTAATTCTGATAAAGTTGGCATTATTCTAAATGGAGAATCAAGCACATTTTATAAGAAGAATACAAATTTAGACTATTATGAAGGTGAATAGATAGCCAAGCTAAGCCTGCTACACTAAGTCAGATATGTCTAAGTGTAGGGGCACTGGAAGTTAGAAGCGTTATGTGAAATTAGCTAGGTTGTTTTCAGGCCGATTGTATCCGTTTAAGCTTAAGTATACTAGGGGGATTTTTGAATGAACGAATATCAAAATAAGCATATTAAATGCTTTAATCCATCCACAGAAGACAGAAGTTTATATGCCAAACAACGAATATATCACTATACATCTCCGCGTGGGCTTTATGCCATTTTAGACAATTCAACTATTAGGTTTACTGATTGCCAGTTCTTAAATGATAAGTCAGAGTATACTCATATCAAAAAGCCTTTAATTAAAGCCTTTGAAGAAACTAAGAAGGAATTACACAATGATTTGGAAACACGTGTAATGGATTTACTTAGTAATAATTTTGAACAAGATGATATTAAGCTAGAGGGCAAATCTTCTAGGCAAAAATTACAATTTATAAAAAAGAGGTATTATGTATTTTGCAGCTCAACAGCGCAAGACTCATTAGGAATGTGGAATTACTATGTAAAAGGTGGTAATTATCAAGGGTATAATATAGGGCTTAGCATAAGTAAGCTACTTGATTGTTTTTCAACCATTAAAAACCCTGAAATTGATGTTTTTTACGGTAAGGTAATTTATAAGGAAAGGGATCAAATCAATCTATTAAAAGATTTACTTTTAAAAGCAGATCAAGATCTAGAAGATAAATTAAGTAAAGTTAGAAGTTCAGAAGACATTAGCTTAAGTGAAGAAGAAGTAATAGGAGAAGTCTTAACTTTTATAGAAAACTACAGATTATTTTTTAAAGATGAGGCATTCAGCAATGAAAAAGAGTATCGATTTGTAATAAAACTTCCTCTAGAATTTACGCCTAATACAAGCGATCCGATTTCTATTGGATTTGATGTTAAAAATGGAGTATTCACACCCTTTTGTGTATTGTCAATTAGTAAAGAAAATACAATCGATTCTATTATGCTATCCCCAATGCTGGAAAGTGAATTAGCAGAGCAAGGTTTAAAAAGATATTTAAGCCTTAAAGGTTTTAGTAGTATTACAATTGAACAATCAAAAGTACCAATACGATATTAAGGATCTCCATAAAAAGTATTGCTACTCAGAGATTTTTTAATAAGTTTGCTTAGAGACAATAGCTAAATAGGACAAATTTAAGGAGGTATGTAAAATGCTGAGTGGGGATTATTCATTATGTTATGCAGAAGTGAATGACATAGACTCCTGGATTAAAATGATTGAAATTGTACGAGATAACTTCCCTGGGCTAGAGACAGATGAGGATATGGAGGGTTATAGGCAAACTGTAATTAAAAATGTAAAAAGACAAACTGCTCTTTGTGTGAAGCATAAGGGGGATATTGTTGGAATTATGCTTTTTTCTTTTAATTCTAAATGCATTTCTTGTATGGCAGTTCATCCTAATCATCGTAGAAAAGGAATTGCTCCCAGACAACTATATAGAAAATTTGGATTTGAAGAAGATGAGCTTGTAACTGAATTTAACTATCCAAATCAAAAATTTATTTTACATAGAAAATGAGTAAATAGTTTAATTAGCTAAGTAATTGATAGAAAAACATATAACTTTATTGGGGGGATTACTGTGAATATCCTATTAGATAAATTAGATTTTAATGAGGAATGGGCATATGAAACATTAAAAAATATATTTAAACCTACTTATAAAATTTGTATAGTTCCTTTTGCTTTCCATGAGAAATGGATGAAAAATAAAGAGGAATGGGAAAAGTTTTATAGTAAGACAAATGGGTCTGAGTACGTGAAGATAGCTAATCCATTTTATATTTATGGAATTGAAGACAAAGACATTATGCTGATTAATTATTTTACAGACAGCAGCGCAGATGCAAAAGCAAAAATAAGTGCAAGTGATATTATCTTTTTTACAGGGGGCTTCCCTGACAAAGCTATGGATAGATTAGAAGAGTTTGATTTAATTGACGATATTGAAAAGTATCATGGCATAAAAATGGGATGGAGTGCTGGAGCTATGATGCAATGTTTTGACTACTTTATATCACCGGATGAAGATTATCCGGAGTTTGTTTATAAAAAGGGCTTAAGGTGTATAGAAGATTTCGCAGTTCAAGTTCATTATAAAAATGTAGCTACAATAAATAATTGTATTGAAAAGTATATGCGTGAAAAGAATAAAGTGGTTTATACAACAGAACCTCAAAGCGCAATAATCGTTGATGAGAGCCAAATTATATTATTAGGAAATGCAAAAAGATATCATGTATTAACGTAAAGCAGCTATGATAATTTTAAAATCGAGCCATTAGGCAGCTAAGCTTGATAATACACATAAAAACAAAGTTTCTTTTGATGAAAAATACTGCTTGGCACATAAAAATAGTAATAATTATAGTAAAGAAATAGATATAGAGATGAAGGAAATTTATCAAAACAGATATTGGGGAGAAATAAATGAAGAAAAAATATAAAATTTTGCTTGGAGTACTTATAGGTTTAATTGTAATAGTTCTTATAAATTTTATACCTACACTAAGTTTGCAAACTAAAGATATGATGTCAATGGAAAAATCACATTTTATAATCTATTATGAAAAAAATGATGAAAATGCAGCGGTTGATATTAGCAATAAATTAGAAAAAGGATATAGTTTAGTTGCTAACTCAATTAGCGTAAGTCCTGACTATAAAACTAAAGTATATATTTACAATGGCTTAGATAAATTTCATATGAAAAAGTATGGATTACTAGGTAAAATAGTCGGACCTGAATGGTATATTGGAGATAATATAAAAAATAAAGTTATAATTGTTTCTCCAAATTCTCCGGGAAAGCAGCATAATTACGAGGATACTACTGATGCTGCCCTGCATGAATATATACACACCTTAATGTGGAGCATTAATCCAAAGTTGTCTAAGTTTCTAAATGAAGGTATGGCAGGATATGTTTCAGGCAATGCAAAACCATCTCTTAAATTCAACTACATTCCAGCATATGAAGATACTAAAATTACAAACCCTATAACCTTTGGAAATCATAATATGTATCCAATTTCTTATACTTATATTGAATTTCTAGATAAAACATATGGCATGGAAAAGGTTTTAAAGTTAATTAAAACTGAAGATTATTCACAGACCTTTGGCAAAACTGAGAAAGAAATATATGAAGAGTGGATAACTTTTTTTAAATCAAGTTATTTAGAATGAGTTAATCTATGCTTAATGCTAAGAGAAAAGGAAGAAATTTATGGGAGAGAAAAAGATGAATACTATGCTAATTGAAATTAATGAAAGGGTATGTGAGGTTCATCCTTCCTTTAAGGAGAAAATGGCAACACAGCTCCAAGAGCATGGTGATAGGCTGCTGCAAGAAGACATAAAAAATTGTGTATGTATGTTTTTTATACATGAAGGTGAAGTCAAATTTGATGATAATGGGGATGGATATCTAACAGGTGATATTATAAATCGGAATAATTTTGGAGTCAGGTCTACTGTAAGATGGACTTCACCAATGAGAAAAAATATTTATCCTAAGGAAGATGTTGAAGATATAGAAATAATATTTAGCTGGTGTAGTGACTTTCCACTTGAAAGCCTTAAGAAAAGTTCGAAAAAGATATCAAAAAAAGTTGACTATGAAACCTATCCCTTTAGAGTTGAGTATTATGGAAATGCAGGACCGGACATAATGCTTGGGATATTTATGGCCAAGCATTATGGTGACAATATTAAGGAATTATTGATTGATACATTGTTAGGTTCAATTAGAGAATGGAATTCTAAAGCAAAAAACGAGTTTATACATTATATTGGAGAGTTAATCAAGAAAGAAGATAAATATAGTATTCATATTGATTTCGGAAACTGCAATATAGAAGCATTAGAATTTGTAATTAGTTCATTAGCGAATAAATTTGATGAAAATATCTCAAAAGTAACCATTGAGTAGTTCTTGGGGGAATATATAGTTGATTATAAATCGACTGAAGTAGAACCAAACTTAATGTAAAGGATTTGGAGGCAGGCAGATGAAGCATGGGAGATTAATTGGTGTAGGAAATACAGCAAATGTATATGAATATGGAGAAGGTAAAGTCCTTAAGCTCTTTCATCAAGGATATCCTGTGGAAGATGCAGCTAAAGAGTTTAATAATGCTATGGCAATAAGAGATATGAATTTTGAAAAACCAAAAGCACATGAAATAATTTCTTTTGAAGGAAGAAACGGCATTATATATGATAGGGTGGAAGGTGAATCTTTACTAGATTGGACTATGAAAACTGGTGATGTAAAGAAATGTGCAGAATATATGGCAAAGCTGCATAGAACAATCGTCCAAAATAAGATTAATAATGTATCCAATTATAAAGACTTTTTAAGGTTTCATATTCTAAGAGCATCCTCTGAAGATTTGAATAAAAAGAAAGAAGCAGTACAATTGCTGGATAAACTACCGGAGGGAGATTCATTATGTCATGGTGATTTCCATCCAGGTAATATATTAATATCAAATGAAAATACAATTGTTTTAGATTTTATGAACATTTGCCATGGAGATTTATTATATGATGTAGCGAGAACTGTATTTTTAGTAGAATATACACCTGTACCAGAAGGAGCTTATGATAGAGAAGTGCTTTTACAACTAAAGAAAACACTGGCGGATTTATATCTTATGGAGATGAATGTTACAAGAGAGATGATACAGGATTATCTATCAGTCATAATTATGGCCAGAAAGGGAGAATGTCCTAAGGAGTAACATTTATATTTAAGCAAAGATCAATAGTACAAAGGATGGTGTATTAATTTGGAACAAATGCTGTTTGAAACAAGAGCTGATTTCAGAAATTGGCTAAATAACAATTGCATAATAAGCAGTGGAATCTGGCTGGTATTCAGCAAACATGAGAGCATTACAACTCTTAAGGCCAGCGAAGCTCTGGAAGAGGCTTTATGTTTTGGGTGGATCGATGGTCAAATGCAAAGTATAGATGATACGAAATATTTAAAGTATTTTTCATTAAGAAGAAAAGGAAGCAAGTGGTCAGAAAAAAATAAAAATCTTATAAAAGAACTTGAAGCAGCAGGAAAAATGACCGATTTTGGACGAGCTAAAGTTGAAGAAGCAAAGAAAAGCGGAATGTGGGATAAACCTAAACCTGAACCTATAAATGATGAACAAGTGCGGATGCTAGAGCAATTAATAGAAGAGTTTGAGCCAGCATATACAAATTTTATTTCTATGTCGCCCTCTGTCAGGAAAAACTATACAGGACTATATTTTGATGCTAAGTCTGATGATGCAAGAAAGAGACGACTTGAGAAAATTATAAACAGACTCAATTTAAATTTAAAACCTATGTAAAACTAAGGAATGTTTGTGTTTTATACAAGCCCAAAATACTGTGGAATTTATATGAGTGATACTAAATCATATTTTACGTAATTACTGAAAACTTCGAATTACAAGCTATTTTAAAATTATAAGGAGATAGCTGTTATGAATATCGATGATCTGTATATAACCAATTATAGGGAAGCTGGAGGATTGCCACTCCATAGCATAACACACAATTTATTAGAAACACTCCAGAGAAATACGGACTAGTTGGAGGATATATTGAGGTACAATTGTGGAGTGACATTTATTTGAAAGATTTTATATAAGGCTTATATTTGCATTTTATGCTGGCTAAGCAAGAAGCGATATAACAGGAGGAAGTTAAATGTTATATAAAGAAGATATAGTTAGAATACTTAAGGAAATGAATTTGCCATTAAGTGAATATTGGATAACTTCAGGTGCAGCATTAGTAATGCATGGAGTTAAAGAAACTACTTGAGATATAGATCTAGGGTGTACAAAAAATTTAGTTGAACAATACATAGAAAAGGGATGTAAATATAAAGCAGCAAATGATAATACAAGAATAGTTGAAGTAAACGATGAAATTGAAGTTTTAGAAAACTGGTTTGTAGATAAAGTTGAAGTTATTGATGGACTACCTGTAGGAAGTTTAGAAAGCGTTAAAAAGCAAAAATTAGAATTAGGAAGAGAAAAGGACATCAATGATATCAAACTTATTGATGAATATATAAATAAATCATAAGCTTGCTTTGAAGCGGACTTAGTAAAGTTTGGCTTGTGTAAAAAATAATTGTATTTATAAACAAATATATGGAGGTTGAAGATGTGGAAGTTTAAGTTTGAAAAATGTTTAGATATAGAAGGGCTTTATACTATTGAACCTAAAGTATTTTTAGATGAAAGAGGTTATAATTTAGAAACATACAATTCTAAAGATTTTAAAGAAGCGGGGCTTGATATGGAGTTCGTTCAAGAAAACCAGTCAATGTCTAAAAAAGGAGTCCTTAGAGGGTTACATTTTCAGAAAACATTTCAGCAGGGGAAGCTGGTTCGTGTTATAAGCGGCGAGGTGTTCGATGTGGCAGTTGACATTCGTGAAGGATCAAAGACATATGGTAAGTGGTTTGGTGTTATTTTATCTGCTGAGAAGAAAAATATGTTATATGTTCCAGAAGGGTTTGCACATGGTTTCCTAGTCCTTTCCGAAACGGCTGAATTTGCTTATAAGTTATCCGATTATTATCACCCGGAGGATGAAAGTGGTGTTCCCTGGAATGATAAAACAATAGGTGTTAAGTGGCCAATTCCTGAAGGAATGACAATTATAACTTCTGAAAGAGATAATAATCATCCTGCTTTTAGCGAAGGAATAGCATTAAAGCCCAAAAGATAAGAACTTTAAATAGGTTATAGATTTAAGCAGATATAATAAATGTACGAAGAGCATTTAAATTATGTAAAGGACTATTTTGCTATACATGGAGATGTACCGCCTCTAAATATCAGCATACCTTGCGTGTACTTGGATGGGCTAAAAGATTTAATATCTCTTCATTCTTCAAAGGAATTGCTGAAGGAAAAGTACACCCCTATAGAATTGATAATCCTTATGGAGGCTGATTTGCTTGATGAGGAAGGAGCACTAAGAATAGTATGGTATTCTCTAGATAAAGGCATTACAGGAGCAGAAAGCTATATTGATGTTTATAAGCATATCATTATGGGAAGTAATAAGCGTTTAATTAATCCAATGGTAACGGAAAAAGCTCAATATTATTGGAACGAGAAACAAAAAATTGTTGAAGAATTTACGAGACAGTTGGAAGATGATATTACAGTTAATTAGAAGACTTATATAAGTAAAAAGGAGAAAATTATGCATGAAACAAAAGTAAAAGGCATCTTGTCAGCTCAGAATGGCATGAATATATATAGAGGTTGTACTCATGGCTGTATTTATTGTGATTCACGGAGCAGATGCTATCAGATGCAGCATGACTTTGAAGATATAGAGATAAAAGTAAATGCTCCTGAGCTTTTAGAAGAGACTCTTAGAAGAAAAAGAAAGAAATGCATGATAGGAACTGGTGCCATGAGCGATCCCTATATTCATTTAGAAGAAAGGCTTGGAAATACAAGAAAATGTATTGAACTTATCCATTCCTATGGCTTCGGACTTGCAATACAAACTAAGTCTGCAAGAATTTTGCGAGATTTAGATTTGCTTAAAAAAATCAATGAAAAAACAAAGTGTGTGGTACAAATGACTTTAACTACTTATGATGAAGCTTTGTGCAAAATTATAGAGCCAAATGTAAGTACTACAAAGGAACGATTTGAAGTTTTAAAGATAATGCGTGATAATGGAATCCCTACTGTAGTCTGGCTTTGTCCTATTTTACCTTTTATTAATGATACTGAGGAAAATATTAAGGGGATTTTAGATTATTGTATTGAGGCAAAAGTGCATGGAATTATTTGTTTTGGTATGGGATTAACCTTGCGGGAAGGAAACAGGGAGTATTTTTATGAAAAGCTGGATCGGTATTTCCCGGGAATGAAGGATAGATATATTAAAAAGTTTAATTATGCATATCAGCTGCCAAGCCCTAATAATGCAAAACTGATGAGAATATTTGAAAGTACGTGCAAATCAAATGGTATAGTATACGATATCGGAGGGTGCTTTGATTATCTTCATAAGTTTGAAGAAAAAAATACATATGAACAATTAGTAATGCCTGGATTAACTTAGTATTATGAAAAAATTAATATACAGCATTTAAGAACTCTTATAAATTTCAAAAAGAGTTCTTATTTTGTATATGGAAATTTATGTGGCATAATGAAGGAATTTTACATATTAAGAAGAATATATTAACTGATGATTTTAGTATATATAAAATTTTATTAAAGAGGTAATATATGAAAATTGCGCTGGTTTCTGATATACATAGCAATAATATTGCTTTTGAAGCTGTATTAAGGGATATAAATAACGAAAAAGCAGATATGATTTTTTTCCTAGGTGATTATGTATTTGGGGGCTATGGGTCAAATGAAACAATAGACTTATTAATTAAGTGCAACAGAGAAAACAAAGATAATCTAATCATATTAGGAAATATTGACGAATTAATAACTCCAATAGAGAAAAATGCTGATTGGATATATCCAGTAAACAAAGAAATATATAATGAGTTAGGGGAAGAACGAATAAAATTTTTAAAATCACTTCCCGATGCCTTATTAGTTGAAAAGGATGGAGTTGTTATGAGTTTATGTCATAACCCATCTGATGGTGATGTTTTCATAAATGCTGACAGCTTAAGAAGAGAAAATAATGCACCTAATAGAGATGAACTAGCTAGGATAGCAGAGGCTATGGAAAGTGATATTTGTATTTTTGGCCATTATCATTTGTTTATGGATGAAGAAGTGAATGGAAAAAGGTTCATTTGTCCTGGTTCCGTAGGAATGCCATTTAATGGGGACCCTAGAGCCCAGTATACTATATTGAATATAACTAATAATAAAATTTCAACTTCAAGACGCTGCGTTGAATACGACAGACTAAAGTTTGTAAATGAATTTGATAAAAAGGGCTATATTGAAAAATATAGAAAATGGTCAATGGATATAATTACGACTGTTCTAACAGCTCATAATTATTTTGGTACATAATAGTTATTAATCAAAATTAAAAATAATCAGGAGATGATTTAATTGGAAGAACTAACTAAAATGCCTAATATAGGTTCAGTATTAGAAAAAAAGTTAAATGATGTAGATATCAATACTCCGGAAGAATTGATAAACTTAGGAAGCAAGGAAGCCTTTACAAGAATTAAGGTAATTGACAATACAGCATGCTGTAGTATGTTATGTGCATTAGAAGGAGCAGTACAAGGAGTGAGGTGGCATAATTTAAATGATAGTACTAAAGAAGATCTGAAAAAGTTTTTTAAGACATTTAAGTAAGGAGGAAATATATGAACTCCATAGATAGAGGTACAATAATTAATGCTATTAAAGATAGATTAATTTCAATGGATGAGGTTCATGCCTATTGGCTTGAGGGAGCAGATTCACTAAATGCAGTAGATGAGTATTCAGATATAGATATCTGGCTTGATGTTGAAGATGGATATGAGGACAGAGTATTTGTTCTAGCTGAAGAGGAGCTATCAAAGCTTGGAAAGTTAGATTTTAAATACAGCATAAAGCATGCACATCCTAAAATTCATCAAAACTATTATCATATAGAGGGAACGAGCAAATATTTAATAATTGATTTTTGTATACAAAGTCACAGCAGAGATAAAAATGAGGTAAGGTTTATAGAAGGTGATATACTTGAATTTCCCAAAGTAATATTTGATAAGTCAAATGTAATAACAATATTAAAAGATGAAGAAAAAGTGGACATAAGTTTAATTAAAGATATTATTAGTGAAATAAAGGCTAAGTATAATCAGCATTCTAGAGTAATTAAATATGTTGAGCGAAACAATTACCCTGAGGCTTTCATTTATTATTTAAAATATGTTGCTGATCCTTTGGTACAGCTTATGAGGGTTAAATATACACCTAAATATCATTATCTGCATTTTATACATATATCCAATCATATACCTAAAGAGGAAGTTAAATTGCTTGAGTATTACTATCAAATTTCAAGCTTAGAAGATATTCGTACTAAAACAGAAAAGGCTCAAGAAACCTGCAATGAATTAATAAAGGAAATTGAAGGATTATATAATTTAAAAGTATGAGATTAATATTCAAAATAAAGGAGGAATTGTTTTATGCCGCCTAATTAAGCCTTATTAGCAGCCTATATAATAAATTATCCTCGTCCTCCGCCTTATTATTATTTAGGTTTTGTTTTTAATAATAAGGAGGGGAGATAATGGATAATAATTTATTTAGATATAAACTTAATATTTATTTGATGTATGCATATTCATTTTTTCACAGCTTGATTTTTGCTTATGTTATAGAAAGGCTTTATTGGGCTTCGAGAGGAATAACAAGTCAGCAGGTTGTATATATAGAAATTATTTATGCTGCTGTTGTTATATTGTTGGAAATTCCTACAGGTTCTTTAGCTGATAAATGGAGCAAAAAAATATTAATGGTATTTCATGCAGTTTTTTCTTTGCTGGAATTTATTATTTTGATATATGCACATAACTTTTGGCATTTTGCTTTAGCTGTAACCATGGCAGGGATAGGTAAATCCTTATGCAGCGGAACAAGCAATGCATTGGTGTTTGAATCTTTGAAGATAAATAGTGATACGGAACGTTTTGAGAGGGTTTTAGGAAGAATAGGCTTTTTTGATTATTTCGCTGCTATGCTTGCGGGGCTTTTAGGCAGTTTTGTTGCAGCTAAAAGCAGTTATGTAACTACCTATTGGATGTCTTTGATAAGTGTTATGATTTCGGTTATTATAGCCTGCTTTTTTAAAGAGCCTAAAGCAGCTTATGATAAGGAAGAAGCTATAAGTTATTTTAGACATATGGAAGAAGCTTTTAATTTTCTGAAAGGTAAATCAGCCATTAAATTCATATTATTTTTTGGTATAGTAACAGGGGCAGTTTTCACATATGTAGATGAATTCTGGCAAACTTATCTTCAGGACATAAATGTTCCCGTTATTCTCTTTGGAGTTATTAGTGCTTCAAGAATGATTTCTTCAAGCTTATCTGGTATATATGCTTATAAGCTTAAAAACAAGTTTTCAACCAAGACAATTTTTTCTACTGTAATAATAGTTCTTTTATCATCAATATTTGGAGCAAGTGTCTTAAAAACATTTTTAGGTATTATACCGCTCATAATTTCCTTTGCAGCTTATGGTGTTGTTGAACCTTTAGTATTAGGTTATCTTCACCATAGAACTGAATCAAAAATAAGAGCTACTGTGGAATCATTCCAGTCCCTTGCCTTGAGAGTATTTACTATAATATGCGGATTATTTTTTGGATATTTTGCAACGAATTATTCTATATTTATTGGTTTTAGATTTTTAGCTTTTAGTCTAATTGCTTATTTTATATATTTTACTATAAAACAAAATAAAGATATAGAATTTGAATAATATCTTCTTTGAGGGCTGCTGAGTATGCAGCCTCAAATTATTTAAGGGGTATAAGGTTTAATAAACTTTATATGATAAATAGAAATTACAAGGGGGTTAATATTATGACAAAGCTTATTCTTATACGACATGGGGAACCAGATTATAGTTTTGTGACCGAAAGGAAATTTAAGGGTCATGGAAAAGATTTGGCTCAGCTTACTGAAAAGGGTAAAGAACTGGCAAGGAATGCAGCAAAGAATGAGCGACTTAATGGGGCAAAGCTTATTGTATCATCGCCTTATACAAGGGCACTTCAAACTGCAGCAATTATTTCCAAGGAAAGAAATCTTGATATAGAGGTTGAGGTTGATATTCATGAATGGCTGCCCGATTTAAGCTTCAGCTACATATCCGATGATGTTGTTAAAGTGGCAAGCAAGGAATGTACTTTGTGCAAAGGTGAATATGAAGAAAGTGATAAAAGGAATTGGGAAAAACTGAGCACAGTAGCTGCTAGGGCTTTTAAAGGGTTAGAAAAATATTTGTGCTATGACAAAATAATTGTTGTAACTCATGGTGTTGTAATGAGACAGTTTATGTACCAGGATGATATACCTTATTGCGGAATTTTAGAAGTTGATTTTAGTAAGAGTTTTAAATGGGGTGGATGGATTGAGAAAAAGTAAACTGATTAAAGTATTAACTTTGATAGTTGGAATTGTTTTTTCTATGTCTGGTATTGTCTATGCTAAGGATACTGCTGCAGAAAGTAAAGAGGATTACTCAAAGCTTGAACAATTTATACAGGATGAAATGAAGAAATCCAATATACCAGGTGCAGCTGTGAGTATTATAAGCAATAATGAAGTGTTTTCAAAGGGTTTTGGAACTTATGATAATAGCGGAAAAGAAGTTAACTCAGATACTTTGTTTAAAATAGGATCTATAAGTAAGACCTTCACAGCAATTTCAATTATGCAGCTTGCTGAAAAAGGTAAGATTGATCTTGATACACCAATAGAAAATTATGTGCCATGGCTTATAATAAGTGTTCCGAAAGGGTCGCCTAAGATTACAGTTAAACATCTTTTAACTCATACAAGCGGTTTTAAGATGGGAGCATATCAGGATGTTTTATTTTCTAATGAAGGAGATATAAGCATAAAAGAGCGTATTTTAAAAATTAAGGATTTAAAAACAATTAGGCCAGCAGGAGAGAAGTGGGAATATTCCAATTTAGGTTTTCTTATACTAGGTGCAGCTATTGAAGAGGTTACTGGACAGTCTTATAAAGAGTATTTAAGAAAAAACATACTAGAGCCTCTCGACATGAAAAATACGTACTTATCAGAAAAGGAACTGCCTAAGGAAAATGTATCAGAAGGGTTTGAACCTTTCTTTGGCAGAACCTATAGCTTTTATCATCCTTATCAGGAAAACTGTGTTTCAGTAGGATGGATATATTCAAGTGCAAATGATATGGCTCATTATATGTCTATGCTTTTAAATGAAGGAAGCTATAACAATAAAACTATTTTATCAGCTGAGAGCTTTAAAAAAATGACATGGCCTGTTGTAACTGATCCAAGTTTTCAATTTGGTTTGGGAATGTTTATTGAGAGCGGCATGTTTTATCATGGTGGTGACCATGAAAATTATCACGCCTTTATGGTAATAAACCCCATTGATAAGAAGGCTGGATTTTTAGTGTATAACTCTAATCATATGCTATATTCAGTATTAGAAACTATTGGACTTAAAAATATTATAAATAAGTATAATGTAGAACTTCCGAGTATCAATTTTGATGGAGCCATGAAAAATATTATGAAGGGACACAACCCCACTGAAATTAATGGTGTAAACATAGTAAAGGTACAGGTTGTTATAAATATAATTTTATTAGGTATTTTACTAGGTGCAGTTATTTTATTTTTCAGACTGACCCATTGGAGAAAAAAATTTAGAGGTGGAGGGAAATCAAAGGTCTTATATTTGATATGGGGGCTTTTAATTAATATACTGATGCCGATAGCTGCACTAAGTTATGAAGCTATGACAAAGGCTTTGTATAATACTGCTCCTGATTTGGCAATTGAAGCTGACCTAATATTTATTGTACTTTTAATTACTGGTGTCAGAAAAATATTAATTTTATTTTCGGAAATGAGCAATAAGAGAAAAGGCAAACGGGAGTTTATAGAAAATTAAATATGTAATATAAAAAGGAGCAGTTTTTTAAAGACTGCTCCTTTGGTTTTGTTCAGCTATTATGCTTCTTATTTTTTCTTTTATGTACTGGTTTTGATAAACCATATTAGAGTCAAATTTGCATTTGTTTATTATAGCTAAAAATGTGAGATTTTTATTTGACTTAGCTAAACTTGCAGCAGCCTTTTCTATCTTTTCCTTTAAAACTTGGATCTCTTTATAGTTTACCATTGTTTGGAGTATATAGTTTCTAAGATCAGGGTACTGTCTTATTACGAAAGGAGTAATTGATGCTTTTTCTGCTACGACTGAAAATACTAGACGTTCATTATTTGCAATCATACTTTCTATGACAGCGTTGATATCCGTTTTGTATTCCTTTATATCCTTATAGTAAATGCCTGTGGTACTCAAACAATTTTCCATGCTTTCTCCTCCCATTCGACAATGGTTATACTTTAATAATAAAATATTAATGTCGTAATGTAAATTATTTTATTGCTTTTATGGACAAGTATTATGGTCTGTTGTATGTTTATATAGGGAGATTTTATATGTTAGATAGTTGTAAATATTGGGGGGAGAGCTATGAACTATACAGATATTATATGGGATTTCGACGGCACTTTATTTGATACATATCCGTCTATTATATATGCCTTTAAGATGGCTTTAAAAGACGATGGAATAGAAGCAGAAGATGATAATATACATAAGTATATAAAAATTTCTGTATCTGATGCAATCAATTATTTCAGTGAGAACTATAGCATCAGTGAAAGCTTTATTAACAGGTTTAAAGCTTATGAGAAAGAAGCGCCTATTGATAAAATTGTTCCTTTTAAGTATGCAAAGGAAATTTGTGAGGAAATAGCTAAAAATGGCGGAAAAAATTTTATATTAACTCATAGAGGTAACAGCACTTATAAATACTTGAAAGCATATAATATGGAGAAGTGTTTTACTGAGGTGGTTAATAAGCATAGCGGATTTAAGAGAAAGCCGCATCCAGAGGCGTTTAATTATTTGATTGATAAATATGAAATAGATAAAAGTAAGGCACTAGTAGTAGGAGACAGAGAACTTGAAATTATGGGGGCAAAAAATTCAAACATAAGCTCCTGTTTGTATGACACTAATAATGTAAACTATAGTGAGAAACCAGACTTTATAATATATTCACTAGAAGAGTTGAAAAAAATTTTATTTGACTAATAGATTTTATTTTAAGGGGGAATGGGTCTTGGTTAAAAAGTTATTTTTAGTAACTATAGTAATATCTATGATTGTGTGTATATTTAGCGGTTGCAGCAAAGCAGGGGACAAGCCTAAAATAGAGAATAATAAAGTTTTGGCAACTAATGAAGAGCAAAATGTGCAAAGTCAAAGTTCTCAGTCAGAGGTTAATAAAATGATTGATGAAAAGATTAGTACAAGCAAAGAAGAAAAAGCAGAGCAAAAAATAGAACTGAATAGTAAGCCAGTGGTTACTGCGACTGAAACAAGGCCGGACAAAAAGCCTATAGAAACTCTGGGCAAAGCAGATAAAATTGTATACTTAACTTTTGATGATGCTATGTCTAATAATACAGTAAAAATTTTGGATACCTTAAAGAAATATAATATAAAAGCCACTTTTTTTCCTAATATAATGGATAAACCTGAAAATAGAGAGTTTCAAAGGCAAATGCTGAAGAGAATGGCTTCGGAAGGACATTCTATCGGTAATCATACAGCTTCTCATAATTACGCTTATGTTTATTCTTCTGTTGATAATTATATAGCAGATACCAATAAACTAAATGATTTTATATACGATGCAGTAGGAATAAGACCTAATATATTAAGATTTCCAGGAGGCTCAAACAATCAGGTTAGCTGGAGATACAGCGGAAAAGAATTTATGGGAAAACAGCTTATACCTAAAATGAAGGAGCTTGGATATCAATACTTTGACTGGAATGTATCTTCTTCAGATGCTTCAGCTACTACTCTTTCTAAGGATGCAATAATTAAGAATGTACTAAATGGAGCAAAAGGCAAGCAAAAAGCCATAGTACTTATGCATGAAAGCGCTGCCAAAACGACTACTGCTGATGCTCTTCCTAATGTAATTGAAGGTCTTAAGGCAATGGGATATAATTTTGATGTGCTGACAAAAGATTCATATACTTGTCAGTTTACTAAATAAGATCTATATGGATTATTTGCCATAATAGCCCCCTTGTATCATAAAATTATTTGTGATATTATATAAATCACAGAAGGGAACAACCTACTGTGTTATATAAATCATGTGTTCTGGAATATGCGCTAAGCTCTTCTTTTGAACCTACATTAAAGCCAAGGGAATCCGATATTTAGATAGATAAATGTACTCACTTGTGAGTCCTTTAACGGCATTGAGAGCGATTGAATGATCTGTGAGGATACCCACCTATCGAGAGATAGGTGTCAAAATAAGGGCACCGGTATTTCGGACATGATTTTTATGAAAATAATCTTAAGTGTTTAAAAGAACAAGCAATTAATCTTTAACGTTTAGGCAAATAAAAACTCTAGTAAAAAGTATAAATCTTGTACTTTTTACTAGAGTTTTTTAGTTTAAGTTTACTTATTGAAGACCTTTATTAACCTTTGACTGCTGATTCAGCTTTTTTGCTTCTTCTAAATTTAAGTTGTTAACGCTGCTGCTAAAGTCAGCGCCAGTAACGTCCTGAGTTAAACTTATCTTTGATTTTCCGTCAGGTGTAGAATTAGCTTTTGCTTGCTTATTTAACAATTTTGTTTCCTGCAAATTTTTATCGCTCATAGTTTTCTCCTTTTCAACCTTTTTTGAAAAATAAAAATTGTGCTAGGGAGGTGCACAAATATAGTTTGCCCATAGTTAATTGATATATTGATAAATATATTGGAACTTATGGTATAATTTATACATTAAATTAATCGGGGGGAATATAATGGGAAGCTTTCAAGAAATAAAATATATGTGTAAGGATAAGAATGTTATAATAAGAAACGCAACAGTAGATGATGCAGAAGAGCTTATTGAGCTTATTAGAAAAATAGATAATGAAACTACCTTCCTTTTAAGAGAGCCGGATGAATTTACTATGACTTTAGAAAAGGAAAGAGAGTTTTTGGAAGATAAATTAAGCAATGATAAAGAACTGTTTATTATCGCAGAGGTTGATGGAAAAATAGCAGGTACCTGCGGACTTCATGGAAGCAGCCGCAAAAGGCTAATACATTCGAGAACTCTTGGAATTGCCTTAGCTAAAGAGTTTTGGGGCATGGGAATTGGAACAAGACTTATGGATGCAGCTATAAATTGGGCAAAAGATAATGGATTTATGAGAATAACTCTTGAAGTTGATACAAAAAATTATAGAGGTATAAGCCTTTATACAAAAATGGGCTTTGAGGTTGAAGGTACTTTTATAAAGGATAAGAAACTGGCTGATGGTACATTTACAAATAGTTATGCGATGGCTTTATTACTATAAATTATTTTTTTGGAGGGAAGGTTTATGAAAAAGCCTATAATAGGTATTTTAGGAAACTTACTTTTAATTGAAAATGATATTTTTGCAGGTGCAGAGAGAGCCTATGTTAATAATGACTATATAAAAGCTGTACATATGGCAGGAGGAGTTCCTGTAATAATTCCGCCATTAGCTGATAAGGATATAATAGAAAAACAAATAAGTATTTTAGATGGAATTATAATCTCTGGGGGTTATGATGTTAATCCATTGCTTTATGGCGATGAACCAAATGAAAAACTCGGTTTTATTCATCCGATTGTAGATGACTTTACAATAAAGGCAATTAAAACAGCTGTTAGTTTAAATAAACCTATACTAGGTATATGCAAAGGTGCCCAAATACTTAATGTAACCTTTGGCGGAACACTATATCAGGATTTATCCTACATGCCGGGTTGTTTTGTAAAACATTCTCAAAATGCAAAGCCAGATGTTGCTATTCATTCCATAGAAGTTGAGAAAGGAAGCAAACTGCATGAAATTACAGAGGGAAATACTTATGTAAATAGTTTTCATCATCAAGTTCTAAAGGATATAGCCAAGGGCTTTAAAGTTACAGCAAGAGCAAAAGACGGTGCTGTTGAAGCTATAGAAATGGAAGATAAGGCTTTTGTTATGGCTGTTCAGTGGCATCCAGAAATGATGGCAGCTACAAATGAGACTATGAGAAGGCTTTTTGAAAGATTGGTTAAGGAATCCTCGAAAAATCTATAGGGAGGAAGGAGTGAAGAGTACCTATGATAAAAAATGATTATTTTAAAACAAAAATGAAGCAATTATCAGAGACAATAACAAAGATTCTTGAGTTAAACAGAGAACGACAATTTGAAGAAAGCCATGAGATTATAGGTGAAGCTTTTAAGCAGCTTTTAGGTTTAAATCAAGAGTTAGCTGAAAATCTTTCCTATAAGGACTTGATGAATTTTGTAGCCTCTTATGAATCTACCGAAGGAGGAAAGCTATTAATACTCGCTGAGCTTTTAAAGCTTGATGGGGATATATCTAAGGCTGAAGGAGATGTCATGAAAGCCTTTAATATAAACTTAAAAAGTTTTAGTATTTATGTAAATGCTATCCTGAAAGATTTTGATTTATTAGATCAGTGTGAGGAAAATATAGAATCAATACTCAATGATATAAATCAATATGAAATACCCTTTGAGAGCAAGAAATTGCTATTTCAGTATTATGAAATAGCTAAAAAATATGATAAAGCAGAAGATATATTTTATGAGCTTCTGGAGGATTCTAATAATAGTGAAGATATAGTTAACTTGGGAATAAGTTTTTATAAAAGGCTTTTAGATAAAACGAAAGAGGAACTTGAAAAAGGAAACCTCACCAAAGATGAGATAGAGGAGGCTCTTAATAGTCTAAGAGAAGTATAAATTTTGTACGGATGATGATATCATCATCCGTATTTTTTATTTGTATAAAAAATATAAATAGTCCAGCTGCCAGCCGCTCCATGATATAAAACCTGACTGCTTTAATTTTGTAATTATAGTTTTATCTTGTTCAGTTAATGTTGTAAATGGAGCAGATAGATCTTTATTTTTATATTTTAACAAGCAGTAATTCATAAAGGTATTTATTCCATCAAAGCTATCACCTTCAACTGCAAAATATGGCTCGTTTTTAAGCTTAATAATACCTTTATAACCATTTATAATTATAAAACTTTCATTTTCAATTAGCTCATCATACAGTTCTAATGTGGGCTTTTGGAATACAAAGGCTAAGTCAATAAGGCCATCTCTTTTTTCAATATAATTAAGATTTGTAAATTCTTCATAAGTTAATTTCCATGGCTCAACTTTAAAATCACACAAGGAGAGCTTAGGATCTAAATCATCATATTCTTTATTAATAAGATAAAGCTTTTTTTCGAGCTTAAAGCCTAACTTTTGCATAAGTGTAATACTTTCTACAGAATCTATGTAAGTAGCAAAACCTATTTTATTTATTTTGCTTTCTTGCAGATAATGCTTAGATATTTCAATGAGCTTTTCACTTAGAAGTCTGGCAATTTTCCTGCCTCTGTAATCAACATGTGTTCTTAGACCTTCAAGCCATCCGGTATTATCGTGTAGAATAGAAAATTTGCCTACACCAATGACTTTATTTTTTTCAGTATCAACCGCACCAAGAAAATAACCTTCATCATTAATCCACTTATGAAAAAGTTTAGGAAGATAATCTGAACCTTCCCAAATACTTTTTGATATATCAACGATATCATCGTAATCTTCAAGTGTTATCCTTCTAAGTTCAATCATGACAAATCCTCCTATTTATAACTTTTGTTGTTATTATAACATTACAGGAAAATTTATCAAAGTCAAAAAATATGATATAATAAGCACATTAAATAGTAAAAATGGAGGATGTTATGTTAAGAACAATTATATGGTTCATTTGGTTTTGGATATCTTTAATTTTAAGCATGCCTGCTTTATTATGGGCAAAGCTTTTAGATAAACAAAACAATAATGAAAAAAGAATTAAAGTAGTACATAAGGTAACAAGTCTTTGGACAAGACTGCTTATAGGTCTAAGCGGTTCTAAAATTAAAGTAATTGGTGAAGAAAACTTGCCAGAAGGCCCTGTTTTATATGTAAGCAATCATCAAAGTAATTTTGATATTCCTATACTCATGACTTATGTAAATAGACCTAAAGGCTTTATAGCAAAGATTGAACTTACAAAAATGCCTATGGTGGTCTCTTGGATGAGGCAGATGAAATGTGTGTTTATGGACAGAAAGGATATAAGGCAGTCAATAAATTGTATCAATGAGGGAGCGCAATATTTAAAGGAAGGCTATTCTATGGTCGTTTTTCCTGAAGGTACAAGAAGTGGCGGAGAACAAATGGGGGAGTTTAAGGCAGGGAGCTTCAAGCTTGCTTTAAAAAGCGGTGTTCCAGTTATTCCAGTTGCTATTGATGGTTCTTATAAAATTATGGGAAAGAAAAGTCTTATAATTATGCCTGCAAAGGTTACAGTAAATATATTAAAACCAATTATTACTTCAGAACTTTCGAAAGAAGAGTCAAAAGAACTTCCAAATAGAGTACAGAATTTAATAAAAGCAGCTCTTGAAAAGTAACACTAACTAATTCAGACTATCGAAGAAAAGCTATAATGAGAGCTGTTGCTATATTTACATTAAGTAATATAAATGTTGTAAATTAAAGGACAGAAGCTGACATCTGTCCTTTAATTTATATGTAAAATAAGAAAAAGTGAGAGATTATTAATAATAAAGAGATATTAGCATCTAATATTGTTTATTGCTTTAAAAATGAATATTTTAGATGTTGAATAGAAAATACTAAAATACTATTATTTAATTAAGGTCAAAGAAAGTCAAAGTCGAAACATCGAAATAAAACAGGAGATGCATTTATGGCAAGACTATCTGATATAATTGAAGAATTTCTAAAGCAGCTTATTGAAGAAAGCAGTGAAGAAGAATTACAAATACAAAGAAATGAGCTGGCAAGTTATTTTAGCTGCGCTCCTTCACAAATAAATTATGTTTTAACCACTAGGTTTACAATTGACAAAGGTTACTACATAGAGAGCAAAAGAGGTGGAGGGGGCTGTATTTTAATTAAAAAGATTGAATTCGGTCATCAAAAATCTCTGTTGGAGGCAATAAATGAAAAGATAGGTAATAGTTTAACCTATGAGGGAGGAGTTCAAGTTATTAATGGACTGCTTGAAGCAAACATAATAACACATAGAGAAGCAGGCTTAATGAAAATTGCCATTAGTGATAGAACCTTAGGAGTTATCGATAGCAAAAATAAACTAAGAGCGGATATATTAAAGGCAATGACAGCCACTATTATTTATTAAAAAAATAAATTATGGTATAATTTACCAATAGACTAAATTTCTTTTGTAATTGAGGTGAAGAGTATGCAATGTGAAAACTGTAAGAAAAATGAAGCTAACGTTTATCTAACTCAGATAATAAATGGCAAAAAACAAGAGTTAAGATTATGCGAGCAATGTGCAAAAGAACTAAATGGCTTTCATAATGAAGCCAGTAACAGCTTTGGATCAGCTTTTACTTTTCAAAGTATCTTAAGCGGATTAATGGATTACATGAGTCCTTCTCAGCACATTACTAAAACCAGTGATCTGACATGTAAGAACTGCGGAACAACTTATAGTGATTTTAAAAAGAATGGACTGCTCGGCTGTAGTAAGTGTTATGAGGAATTTAATATAAGTATAAATCCTGTTATAAAAAAGGTTCAAGGAAATGTAGAGCATGTTGGAAAGCTTCCTAAAAAGATGGGTAAGGAAATAGTTGAAAAAAGACGTCTTACTAAACTAAAGGAAGACTTGCAGAAGGCTATAGCTGGTGAAGAGTATGAAAAGGCAGCAGAAATTAGAGATCAAATAAAATCTCTTCAAAATAATGAATAAACGAGGCTTCCAAGGGAAAAGGAGGTTAAAGAATATATGAAAAATTGGATTAAAGCTGATGATAATAATAATATTGTTTTAAGCAGTAGGATAAGACTTGCAAGAAATCTAAGGGAGATTCCGTTTCCTGATAAGTTATCAGAAGAAACAGGAAAAGATATAGTTAAGAATATTGAAGATGCTTTCTATAGCTCTTCATATACAGAAGAAAATTATAAAAGTAAATATCTTTGGATGAACGAAGAATTAACTAACAGAGCTTATTATGAAAAACATCTTATAAGTAACAAGTTATTAGGAAATTATAAAAAGTCAGCATTCATACTAGATAAAGATGAGGTTGTAAGCATTATGCTTAACGAAGAGGATCATATTAGGCTTCAATGTATAACTTCGGGATTCAATTTAGATGAAACTTATGATTTAGCCAATAAACTTGATAATCTTTTAGAAGAAAAGCTGGATTATGCGTTTGATGAAAAGTTAGGTTATTTAACAGCTTGCCCTACAAATATAGGTACAGGGCTTAGAGCATCTGTAATGCTTCATTTACCTGCTTTGTCTATGAATAATGAAATGGTAAGAATTTTAAATGTAGTTGGACAGGTGGGTATGACTATAAGAGGTTTATTTGGTGAAGGCTCTAAAGCAGAAGGTGATTTATATCAGATATCTAATCAAGTTACTTTAGGCTTAAGTGAGGAAGAAATAATTAATAACTTGAAAGCAGTTGTAGCGCAGATAATAGATAGGGAACAATGGTCGAGACAGCAGCTTATGAAAGGCTATAAGTACGAGCTTCAAGATAAGGTTTATAGGTCCCTGGGAGTTTTAAGATCTGCTGTACTTTTAAATTCAAAAGAATGTTTAAATCTGATTTCAAATGTAAGAATGGGTGTGGAAATGGGCATAATTAAAGATGTAGATGTTCAAGTATTAAATTCCCTGCTTGTTGAGACTCAGCCTGCAACACTTCAGCTTATTTCGAATGTAAAGCTTTCAGAAAAGGATAGAGATTTTAATAGAGCTAAGCTTATAAGAAAAAAGCTTGGCGGTAATAATTTAGATTAATTAATAATTTACAGGTGGTGATTACAATGATGTTTTCAAGATTTACAGAAAGAGCACAAAAGGTCATTATGTATGCTCAACAAGAGGCTCAAAGCTTTCAGCATGGTTATGTAGGTACAGAACATATTTTACTTGGTATTTTAAAGGAAGAGGATGGAATAGCAAGAAAGATTCTTAATAATTCTGGTATAACTGTTGAAAACGTAAGAAATTTAGTTGAGGAGTATGAAGGAAAAGGAGAGGCAGAACTTTATAAAAATGAAATACCTTTAACTCCAAGAACAAAGAGACTTCTTGAACTTAGTCTTTTGGAATCAAGAAACTTAGGACATAATTATATAAGTCCAGAGCATATACTACTTGCTCTTATAACAGAATCAGAAGGTGTCGCTTATACCATACTGAGCAATTTGGGAGCTGATTTTGATAAACTAAGAAGAGAAATTGTTGATAGTATGGCAGGAGGAACTCCAGGAGAGCAGCCTAATATGGGGAAAGCCACTGCTCATAAAGCATCAGGAAAAGAGGCAACTCCAACTTTAGATCAATTTGGAAGAGACTTAACAAGTATGGCTTCGGAAGGAAAACTTGATCCGGTTATAGGAAGAGATAAGGAAACACAAAGATTACTTGAAATATTAAGTAGAAGAATTAAAAACAATCCTTGTCTTATAGGTGACCCTGGAGTTGGTAAAACAGCTGTTGTTGAAGGGTTAGCACAAAGAATTGTATCAGGCAATATACCTGAGATATTAAAGGATAAAAGAGTAGTAACATTAGATCTTTCATCTATGGTAGCAGGTTCAAAATATAGGGGAGAATTTGAGGATAGACTTAAAAAGGTAATGGAGGAAATTAGAAAATCTGGAAATGTTATTTTATTTATTGATGAAATTCATACTATAATTGGTGCTGGCGGAGCAGAAGGAGCAATTGATGCTTCTAATATTTTAAAGCCGGCTCTAGCTAGAGGAGAAATCCAATGCATAGGTGCTACAACAATTGATGAATACAGAAAACATATAGAAAAGGACTCAGCTTTAGAGAGAAGATTCCAGCCAATAACCGTAGGAGAGCCAAGTAAGGAAGAAGCTCTGCAAATTTTGCATGGACTTAGAGATAAATATGAAGCTCATCACAGGGTGAAAATTACAGATGAGGCTATAGATGCAGCAGTAAACCTATCAGATAGATATATTACAGATAGATATCTTCCTGATAAGGCTATAGACCTTATTGATGAGGCTGCCGCAAAGGTTAGAATCCAAAACTTAACTGCACCTCCAGATTTAAAGCAGCTTGAAGAGCAAATAGAAAAGATAACAAAAGAAAAAGAAGATGCTATAAGTGTTCAGGATTTTGAAAAGGCTGCTAGACTTCGTGACACAGAAAAAGAATTAAGAGATAAGCTCGATGGTCAAAAACATAATTGGAGAACTCAAAATGAGGGATCAACTCATCATATTGTTGGCGAACCGGAAATTGCTGCAGTAGTTTCAAGATGGACTAATGTACCTGTTGAGAAACTTACTGAAAAGGAATCAGAGAGGTTATTAAAACTTGAAGAAATACTTCATAATAGAGTTATAGGTCAAGAAGAAGCTGTTAAGTCTATAGCTAGGGCTGTAAGACGTTCAAGAGTAGGACTTAAAGACCCCAAAAGGCCAATAGGTTCATTTATCTTTCTTGGTCCAACTGGTGTAGGAAAAACAGAACTATCTAAAGCTCTTGCTGAAGCTATGTTTAGTGATGAGAATAATATGATAAGAATAGATATGTCTGAGTATATGGAAAAACATACAGTATCTAGACTTATAGGTTCACCTCCAGGATATGTAGGCTATGATGAAGGAGGACAATTGACCGAAAAGGTGAGAAGAAATCCGTATTCAGTTGTTCTTTTTGATGAAATCGAAAAAGCTCACCAAGATGTATTTAATATTCTTCTTCAAATACTTGAAGATGGAAGACTTACAGATGGAAAAGGCAAGACTGTTGATTTTAAAAATACTATTATTATAATGACTTCAAACGTAGGTGCAACTACAATTAAAAAACAAAAAACTTTAGGATTTGCAGCATACAGTGAGAAAGAAGCGGAAAATGAATACGAAAAGATGAAGGAAAATGTTATGGATGAATTAAAACGTTCCTTCAGACCAGAATTTTTGAATAGAATTGATGACATTATTGTATTCCATCAGCTTGCAGAAGGAGATTTAAAGTATATTGTTAAGCTCATGCTTAAAACTGTAGCAGATAGAATTAAAGAGCAGGATATAGAACTTATTTTTGATGAGGGTTCTGAAGATTATCTTGCTAAAGAAGGATTTGATCTAACCTATGGTGCAAGACCACTCAGAAGAGCTATAACAAAGGCTGTAGAAGATAAGCTTTCAGAAGAAATATTAAAAGGAAATATTAATAAGGGTGATAAAGTAAAGGTTACGGCTTTAGAAAACGGGTTGAGTTTTACAAAAGCTTAAGATAAAATAAAGTTATATAGCTATGGAAGGGCATAAGACATATAGTTTTATGCCCTTTTTAATAAAATCAAAAGGAGAGTAGAGTGGTGAAATATAAAAAATATTTAGCAGGCGGCCTATTGATGCTGTCTTTAGTTTCTTTTTTTGGATGCTCTAAGGCCAAAGACCCAAAGACTAGTTTTCAAGAATACATAGGATATCTTCAAAAGAGTGATTATTCATCCATGTACAAGCTTATATCTTCAGATACGAAAAAAAATGTTGATGAAAAGTATTTTGTAGACAGATATAAGAATGTTTATGGGACTGCAAAAGTAAGTAAAATATCTATTACTCCAGAATATCCAGAAAAACTTAAAGAGGATAACGGAAAAGTTCATTTTCCAGCAGAGATTACTTTAGAAACACCTATAGGAATAAAAAAATTTACCTATGAGGTTAATTTGACAAAGGAAAAGCAGGGAAAAACTAATGAGTGGTTTTTAAATTGGGATGAAAAAATGCTTTTACCAGAGCTAGATAAAGGCGAAGGAGTTAAATATGAAAAGAAACTGGGAAAGCGTGGAGAAATAACAGATAGAAATAACCAAGGCCTAGCTGTAAATAGTGAAGCTAATATTATTCAAGTAGTTCCTAAGGAAATCGAAGCTGATAGAGCAAATACAATATCTCAATTAGCAGCTATCTTAGGAGTTGGAACAGATGAAATAGAAAGCAAGCTTAAGGGAAAATATGAAACTGAACATCCTGATCAGGCTGTAAATATTATGTATGTATCAAGAAATGAAATGGATAAAATTCTTAAAGCAAGGGACACATTAAAAGGTGTTAAAACTCCAAAAGCTAATTCTCTTATAAGGGAATATCCGTTGAAGGAAGCTGCAGCTCAGCTGACTGGTTATGTTGATACTATTAATAAAGAAGAGCTTGATAAATATAAGGATCAAGGTTATGATTCTAACGATATTATAGGTAAGACAGGACTGGAATCTTTTTTTGAAAAAAGACTTAGGGGTGAAGTTGGAGGAACACTTTATACTTCTGATGATAAAGGTAATAAAAAAGATGTTATTTTAGAAAAAGCACCTGTAGATGGAGAAAATATCAAGTTAACAATCGATGCTAAGCTGCAAAACAGCATATATGGGCAGTTATCAGGAAACACGGGTACAGCAGTGGCTGTTCAACCTAAAACAGGAGAAGTCTTAGCAATGGTAAGTACTCCGTCCTTTAATCCTAATACTTTGGCTAATGAAATAAGCAACAAGTATTATTTATCACTAGAAAATGATGCGGGAAAGCCTCTTTTAGCAAGATTTGCAGGAAATGTAGTTCCAGGATCTACATTTAAACCTATTACTGCTGCAATAGGACTTAGAACAGGAAAGCTAGATCCGTCAAAGGAATTAAATATTACAGGAAGTGAATGGCAAAAAGACTCCTCTTGGGGAACATATAAGATAAAGAGAGTTCATGCAGATGATACTTCTGTAAATTTATTAGATGCATTTGTGACCTCTGACAATATATACTTTGCAAGAACAGCATTAGACATACAAAAGGATAACTTCTTGAATGGTGCAAAAGAATTTGGTATAGGAGAAAAAATATCTTTCCCATATACAATGGCCCCTTCTCAGATAGGAAAGCTTGATAAGGATGTAGAGCTTGCAGACAGTGGTTACGGTCAAGATAAAGTGCTTATGAATCCTCTGCATATGGCTATGATTTATACTTCCTTTGTTAATGAGGGAAATATACTGAACCCTATCTTAGATATGAAAGATAAAGCTGATACTCCCAAGGTTTGGAAGGCAAATGTTTTTTCAAAGGATATTGCTGATACTATAACAAAAGACTTAATACAGGTAGTAGAAAGAGGAACAGGGAAAGATGCAAAGATACCAGGCTTAAACCTAGCAGGCAAGACTGGAACCGCAGAAGTTAATAAGGTTGAACAAAACACAAAAGGAAAAGAGAACGGATGGTTTGCAGCATATAATACTGATGATCCTAAACTTACTGTTGTAATGATGATTGAAGATACTCAAGATAAAGGTGGAAGCGGATATGTTGTGCCAAAAGTTAAAAATGTAATACAAAGTTACTTGAAATAAGTGAAGAATGAAGAATGAAAAACAAAATTTCATTCTTCATTTTTTATTTTATAAATTGATATTATTTTATAACTGGTCTAGACATCTATAGGTATATAGATTATAATGTAGGTAAGCAAGCGGGGTGATTAATATGCTTATAGATAAAAATAGTCCTATTCCTGTTTATTATCAATTAAAAGAAGATATTAAGGGGAAAATAAGCAAGGGAATATGGCAGGTTGGCCAATGCATTGATAGTGAGAGAGAGTTATCAGAACAATATAATGTGAGCAGAATGACTGTGCGTCAGGCACTTGGAGAGCTTGTTCAAGAGGGGATACTTCATAGAGAAAAAGGAAAAGGCACCTTTGTTTGTGAACCAAAAGTAAAGCAAAGGGATATTATGAGCTTCTCGGATATGGTTAAAAAGATGGGACTAAAATTAACTACTGAGGTAAATAAATTCGAAAGGATACACACCCCGGAATTTTTGTCAGATTTGCTTCAGTTTGAAGATATATATAAAATTGACAGACTTAGAATTGTAGAAGGTGAAGTAATAGCAAACGAGATTATTTATATTCCATGCGATTATTGTGGTTATGTAAATGAAGAAAGACTTAAATATTCTTTCTATGAGATTCTAAAGGATTATGGGTATGTAATAGATCATTCGGAGGCTTCAATGCAGGCTGTTCTAATGGATGAAGATTATAAACAAATATTTAGAACAGATAAAGCTATCCCCCTAATAAAATCCTTCAGCAAAAACATAACATCAGAGGGAAAGCTCTTATTTGTGGAAGAATCGGTTTATAGATCTGATAAATATGTCTTAGAAGTAAATATATTTAGGAGAGAGGGGAAAATAAGATGAAAGTAATAGTAGCACCAAATTATGAAGAAATGAGCAAAATAGCAGCTAAGGAGATAGCAAAGCTTCTCTATGTAAAGCCAAATGCAGTTCTTGGACTCGCAACAGGAAGTACACCTGAGGGAGTATATAAAGAATTAATAGAGCTTAATAAAGCAGAAAGAGTAGATTTTTCCAAAGCTACTTCCTTTAATTTAGATGAATATAAAGGTTTAAAAGGTGATCATCCTCAAAGTTATAGATATTTTATGGATTCAAAGCTTTTTAATCATGTTAATATCGATAAGAATAAAACTCATGTTCCAAGCGGGGTTGCAGAAAATATAGAAAAAGAATGTAAGGAATATGATGAAGCTATAGAGATGGCAGGAGGAATCGATCTTCAGCTTTTAGGTATAGGAACTAATGGTCATATAGGGTTTAATGAGCCATCCGATTTTTTAAATTTAAATACTCACGAAACTGATTTAACTGAAGATACTATACAAGCTAACTCAAGATTTTTTGACAGTATTGATGAAGTTCCAACTAAAGCAATAACGATGGGACTTGGAAGTATAATGAAGGCAGATAAAATAATACTTCTTGCCAGCGGGGAAAAGAAGGCAGATATTATTGCTAAGCTCGTTGAAGATAAAATAAGCACAAGAGTCCCAGCTTCAATGCTTCAAGTCCATCAGAATGTTTTAGTAATAGTTGATAATGATGCTGCTTCTTTACTAAAGAATAGCTCAAATAATGAAATTGAATACGTAAAATAATATATAAGCCTGTAGAGTTATAATAACTTCTACAGGTTTTTGCTTATATAAATTATTAACTTGATTAATAGATCATTAAAGAGGAGAATATATAAATAGTATTATAGTTTAAAAGTTTCTTAAGTTATGATTATAATATTATATCTACAAAGGTATAAGGGAGATATTTTTATGGCAAAAATAAAGAGTGTATTTGTATGCCAAAATTGCGGGTATGAAACACCTAAGTGGATTGGAAAGTGCCCGAGTTGTGAATCATGGAACAGTATGGCTGAAGAACAAAAAAATACTGCACAGGATTTTCAAAGAGCAGTTACAATTAGCAGCGGTAATAAGCCAAAGAGCATACTTAACATAAAGTCAAGTGAATATGAAAGATTTGATACCGGAATATCTGAACTAAACAGAGTACTAGGCGGAGGGCTCGTAAGAGGTTCGCTGACATTGATATCAGGAGATCCTGGTATAGGAAAATCCACTCTGCTTCTTCAAAGTGCAAACAACATATCAAAGAAGTATGGAAAGGTACTTTATGTGTCAGGAGAAGAATCTGAAGAACAAATAAAAATGAGAGGGGATAGGCTTGAAGTAAATGCAGCAGAGCTTTATATACTTTCTGAAACTAATATTGACGTTATAGAAGAGCATGTAAATGAAATACAGCCTATATTTGTAATAATAGATTCGATACAGACTTTATTTAAAACTTCATTAACCTCAGCTCCTGGAAGCGTTTCACAAGTGAGAGAGTGTTCAAGTGATTTAATGAGACTTGGGAAAACTAAAAATATACCTTTTTTTATAGTGGCTCATGTAACTAAGCAGGGGGAGCTTGCCGGTCCCAGGGTACTTGAACATATGGTTGATACAGTGCTTTCTTTTGAAGGAGAGAGAACAGAAGAATTTAGGATTTTAAGAACTGTAAAAAATCGTTTTGGAACTACAAGTGAAATTGGAGTTTTTGAAATGGCAAATGTGGGGCTTAAAGAAATTACAGATCCATCAAGAGTCTTTCTTGAAGAAAGCAGCACCACAAAGGAGGGCGCTGTTGTAATAGGAGTTATGGAAGGAACGAGACCTATATTAGTTGAAATTCAGGCTTTAGTTAGTGAAACAAAAGCTGTAATGCCAAGAAGAACTGCTGTTGGTGTTGATAATTCAAGACTAAATCTTATACTTGCTGTTTTGGAGAAAAAACTTAGAATTCCATTCTATAATTGTGATGTGTATGTTAATGTTGTTGGAGGACTAAATATAGACGGCACCTATGGTGACTTAGGTCTAGCTATGGCTCTTATTTCAAGTATTAAGGGAAAAGAGTTAGGCATAGAGAAATCTTTAATAATTGGAGAAGTAGGGCTTACAGCGGAGGTTAGACCGGTATCCTATTGCGATAGACTAGTAAATGAAGGCATGAAAATGGGATTTAAGAATGTAGTTATACCATATAGAAACAGAGAAAAGGTTTCTGTTAAGGATGCGAACGTTATATTAGTTTCCTCTCTTAAAGAAGCTTTAAACAAAGTTTTTAAGTAGGGTGATTTATGTGAGAATTGAAAAGGACAGGGAACTTTTAAGTGTTTTAAAAATCATGGCACCTGGCACAGCTTTAAGAGAGGGTTTAGAAAATGTATTAAGAGCTAAAACTGGAGGTCTTATAGTATTAGGTGACAGCGAACAGGTTCTTGATATTGTTGATGGAGGCTTTGCTATTAATTCTGATTATACACCGACATATATTTATGAACTTGCTAAAATGGATGGTGCCATCGTAATAAGCAGTGATTTAAAAAAAATATTATTTGCTAATACACAGCTAGTTCCAGATTCAAGTATACCAACCTTTGAAACAGGTACCAGACACAGAACTGCTGATAGAGTTGCCAAAGAAACCGGTGCAATAGTTATTGCTATTTCACAAAGAAGAAACATCATTTCTGTTTATAAAGGAAATGTTAAGTATATATTAAGAGACAGCAGTGTTATCTTAGGCAAAGCAAACCAGGCACTTCAAACTTTAGAAAAGTATGTATCAGTATTAGACAGAGTTATAAGCAACTTGAATCTATTAGAGTTTCAAGATCTAGCTACTTTGTTTGATGTAATAACAGCTATTCAAAGAACAGAAATGGTGTTGAGAATTGTAAGTGAAATAGAAAGATACATATGTGAACTTGGTAATGAAGGAAGATTAATATCTATGCAGCTAAACGAGTTAATCAAGTCTGTTGAACAAGATGGCATATTTTTAATTAGAGACTATTGCCAAAGTAACTTAGATTATAATGAAATATATATTCAAATACAAAATATTTCGTCTGAAGAATTGTTGAATTTAGATATAATTTCAAAATTGATTGGATATACTGGCGTTCCTTTAGTAGACACTTTTATATCTCCTAGAGGGTATAGAATGTTAAACAAGATCCCAAGAATACCGTCAGGGGTCATAGAAAATCTTATTAAAAGATTTAAAGAGCTTAAAGGTGTTATGGAAGCCTCTTATGAACAGCTTGATAAGGTTGAGGGGATTGGAGAAGCAAGGGCAAAGGCTATAAAAAATGGACTCAGAAGACTAAGAGAGCAGATTATGATAGATAAGCCAATATAAATAAAAGCAGCATCAAGTGAGTGATGCCGCTTTTATTTATCTTAATGAAAATTTACCTAAAGTATCTATCCTGTCATATTCCTTTAAAAGAATATCGTATAGATTTAAATCCAGCAAGTTACATAAGGAAGCCAGATAAAACATATGATTTCCTATTTCACGTTCTAATACATCTCTGCAGTTCTCACATGTTTTTCCAGAAAGATGAGTCTGAAGCTGATGCTTTAGTGATTCAATATCTACATCATCGCTATGTAATGGCATCTCTTGTTTTTTAGCTTCTACCTGCATACAGCCACAATTGGTAACAGTTTTTGCAACTGCTCTGTTAATTCTGGCTTCTGACTCTTGAAGTTTTGTCATTATATCTAAAATACTTCTATGTCTTAGTAAAGATTCGTTAACAGAGTTTTGAAAATCATCGAAGATAACGTCCTTCATCTAGTTTCAACCCCTTAAAAAAGTTTCAAACTTTTGCTTACAATATAATTATAAGATTTTATTGATAATTTTGTCAATCAACCATAGGACAAATTTCAATCTACATTTATATAATAAAGCAGAAACAATTTTATGAATAGGGGGATAATTATGTTAAGTGTTGGAAGTAAGATATTTGTACCAAGCTATGGAGCAGGAATTGTAAGTACTGTTGAATTTAGAAAAGTGTATGATACTATATATAAATTTGTTGATGTTAAAATGATGATAGATAATATTAGTTTATCAATACCTGTTAGCAGGATTGAAGCGTATAGAGTGAGAGAGATTGTAACTAAAGACAGGCTTGAAAAGTGTTTATATATAATATCACTTGAATGTGATAAAATAGAAAAGAAGTGGAATAAAAGATACAGACAAAATAATGATAAGATATACAATGGGACTTTGGAAGGGGAGTGCGAGGTTCTAAGGGATTTATATCATTTAAGAAGAAAAGGGTTAATGCCGCCTGGAGAACAAAAAATATTAGATAAAGCTGAAGCTCTTATTGCCAGCGAAACTATGCTTGTATTGGATATAACACTTAAAGAGGCTTATGAAATTATAAGAAATCTAGATAAAAATTCTTAAATAAATTATTAATTAAGGCCATCAATTCTTGAAATATATATTTTATTAAGTTATATTAAATAATAAAGGATTTAAATTTGTAAAATTTGTTAATAATTTTATGAGGAGGTGATTTTTTTGTTAAAAAAGATTTTAAGAGGTCTTTTAACTATAATTGGACTTATACTGGGATTTGTTATAGGTAGACTTTTATTAAACCCAGAGTATTTTTCAAAATTAGACTATTTTAACAATAATATCATACTAAAGGTTTTGTTTTTGACTATATGTACACTTGTTTTTGGATTTATTCTCTTTTTAGTATCGCCTTGGATTAATAAGATTATATTTACTGCAATTGACTACATGGAGAAGAGCATTCAGAAAATACCTGCAAATGAAATCCTTTTTGGCACTGCAGGAGCTATATCAGGTCTTGTTATTGCATCTTTACTTGGAGCGTTATTTGCTCACGTATCTTTCTTTTGGACTCTTGTAGCTGTAGTGCTGGCAGTAGTTATGGCATCAATAGGAGCAGATATTTCTGTTAGAAAAAGAGAAGAATTGGTGGCAATCTTTTCAAATATAAAAAAATCAGGGAGTACAAAGGATAAAAAGGGAAAAGGAGCATTAAAAGGCGATGCTAAGGTTTTAGATACTTCAGTTATTATAGATGGAAGAATATTTGATATTTGCCAAACAGGCTTTATTGAAGGATCTTTGATAATTCCTAATTTTGTTCTAGAAGAGCTAAGACATATAGCCGATTCTTCCGATGGACTAAAAAGAAACAGAGGACGAAGAGGATTGGATATTCTTAATAAAATTCAAAAGGAATTAAATATTGATGTCCAAATTTATGAGAAAGATTTTCCAGACATAGCTGAAGTAGACAGCAAGCTTTTAAAGCTGGCTCAAGTTTTAAATGGCAAGGTAATAACAAATGATTATAATTTGAATAAGGTTGCAGAATTTCAGGGAGTTCCAGTACTGAATATAAATGAGCTAGCAAATGCAGTTAAGCCTGTGGTTTTACCAGGGGAAGAAATGAGGATTCAAATAATAAAGGATGGAAAGGAATCGGGACAAGGTATTGCTTACCTTGATGATGGTACCATGATTGTTGTAGAAGGAGGAAAAAGACATATTGGAGAAACTATGGATGTTATAGTTACTTCTGTACTTCAAACTGCAGCAGGAAGAATGATTTTTGCTAAACGTAAAGAGGATTTTGAAAATGAGTAAGGTCAGCGTAGTAATTGTTGCCGCAGGTAAGGGAACAAGAATGAAAGCTGATATTAGTAAGCAATTTCTTAATATAAAAGGGAAGCCTATTCTTTATTACACATTAAAAGCTTTTGAAGCTTGTGAATTGGTTGATGAAATAATTTTAGTAACTGCGAAAGATAAAAAACAGTATTGTATGGAGGAGATTGTTAGAAAATACGATATAAACAAAATCTCAGCCATTGTTGAAGGTGGAAAGGAAAGGCAGCATTCAGTATTCAATGGATTGAAAGCTGTTAAAAAAAGTGATGTTGTTCTTATCCATGATGGCGCTAGACCATTTGTTGATAGAAGTACAATTGAAAAGGGAATAATCAATGCTGAAAAATATGGAGCGTGCACGTGCGGTGTAAAGCCTAAGGATACTATAAAATATGTTGATGAAAATGGATTTTCTATTGATACTTTAGATAGAAATTCTCTTTTTCAAGTTCAAACCCCGCAGTGTTTTAGGTATGATTTAATTTTAGCCTGTCATGAAAAAGGAATAAACGAAGGTATTACGGTAACTGATGATACTAGTGTTGTAGAACATTATGGTCATAAAGTATATCTTTATGAGGGAAACTATGACAATATAAAGATAACTACACCTGAAGATTTAATCATTGGAGAAAGAATATTAGAACATTTATCAGTTGACGTACTTTAAATTAGTATATATAATTTCACTGTAATGATTTTTAACTCACCCTAAAAGGTGAGTTTTATTTTATTAATTAACATGTCGTATAGAAATTTATTGTGTGGTAGAATATTATAGTATAAATATATAATTTTTTATAATACATAGAAGATAAATACCAGGAGGTAAAACGTAATGAAGATATATAATACATTAACCAATAAAAAAGAGGAATTCATACCGATAACCCCAGGTGAGGTTAAGATGTATGTATGCGGTCCTACTGTATACAATTTTTTTCATATAGGCAACGGAAGAACTTTTATAGTTTTTGATGCGTTCAGAAGATATTTAGAATATAGAGGTTATAGCGTTAAATTTGTTCAAAATTTTACTGATATTGATGACAAGATGATAAAGAAAGCTAATGAGGAAAATACAACAGTAAGGGAATTAGGAGACAGGTTTATAAATGAGTATTACAAGGATGCAGATGCTTTAAATATAAAGAGAGCTTCAATAAATCCAAGAGCAACTGAATTTATCGATGAAATTATTGATTTTGTAAAAGATTTAGTAGATAGAGGATATGCTTATGAAGTAGATGGAGATGTATACTTTAGTACTAAAAAGTTTCATGGATATGGTAAACTTTCCGGGCAAAATTTAGAGGATCTTCAAGCAGGAGCAAGAATCAGTGTTGATGAAAGAAAGAAGGACCCAATGGATTTCGCAGTTTGGAAAAAACAAAAAACAGGAGAGCCAGCATGGGAAAGCCCTTGGGGTCTTGGAAGGCCAGGATGGCATATTGAGTGTTCTTGCATGGCTCATAAACTTTTAGGCGAAACTATTGATATTCATGCTGGAGGGGAAGATTTAGTGTTTCCACATCATGAAAATGAGATAGCTCAAAGTGAAGCGAGATCAGGTAAAACATTTGCTAACTATTGGATACATTCAGCTTTTATAAATGTTGACAATAGAAAAATGTCAAAATCACTTAATAACTTTTTTACAGCTAGAGAAATATTAAAAAATTATGATCCAGATGTAGTAAGGCTATTTATGCTATCTGGACATTACAGAACTCAACTAAACTTCAGTGTAGATCTTTTGGATTCGGCAAAAGCTTCATTGGAAAGACTTTATAATGCCATAGGAAATCTTGAAAGTCTTTTGGAAGAGGTCAACGCAGAAACAATGAGTAATGAAGAAAAAACTTATAAGACTAACTTGGACAGCTATAGAGATAAGTATATAGAAAAGATGGATGATGATTTTAATACAGCAGATGGTATTTCAGTAATTTTTGATTTAGTAAGAGACATAAACAGCAATATTGATATCAATTCTTCAAAGGAGTTGATTAAGTATTCATTAGAACTTATCAGAGAACTTGGCCAGCCGCTTGGAATACTTCAGAAATCGACAAAAGGAAGCCTTGAAGATGAAATTGAAGAATTAATCGCTCAAAGACAAAAAGCAAGAAAAGAAAAAAATTGGGCTCTTTCAGATAAAATAAGAGATGATTTAAAATCTAGAGGAATTGTACTTGAGGATACCCCGCAGGGAGTACGCTGGAAGCGAGGACAATTAGAAACCAGTTCTGATAAGGCTAAAGAGGATAAAAGAACACATACTATTTAACCTGATTTTGTAAAATTACTTATTTAATACTTTAGAGAGCTTATGAGCGTGTTAAAAAGTCTAAAATGCTAAAGTACCTAAAAGTCATTTTAGACACGCCAGAGACTCTTTAAATTGAAAATAAGCATAGTTAAAAGGGAAAGGTAATAACAGATGACAGAAGGATACGAAATAGGGTATAGACTTGGTAGTTTAAAGGTAGTAACTAAAATGTTATTAAATACAGATTGCTCTATAGATATTCTTTCTATGGCATCTGTATTTACAGTAGAAGAAGTAGAAGACATAAAGAAAATAATAGAAAGAATAGAGAGTAAAGAAGACATAGAAGAACTACAAAAATATTTTAAATTCTCTCTAAGAGAACTCGAAGCAATAGAAGACTGTGTTAAAGGGTGCAGTCTATATACATGATGCTCTATCGAGCTATAAACTAAAAATAGAAGCATATAAAAAAGAGATTGTTACTTATGCAATCTCTTTCTTCATATTCTTATTATTTTTTGCTTCTTCATTTTTTAATCTATCCTTATCCTTTGCTATAGCAATTACCGTTTCTTTTATAGCATTGGCAAAATCTTTTTTACTTACTATCATCCAGGGAAAAGCATTAATAGCACCTCCTTTAAAATACAACAATATATATTTATAGTTTATTTTTGTTGTTTATAGTCTATATTTTATCATAATTGTCCGCTAAAGTCAATTAACTGGCATTATCTCCACATTACTCTTCAATACGGTTATATACTTAACATTTTTGATAAAAAGTTATGCATAAGTTATATAACTTTTATATAACTCTTTCATATATCTTGTTCCTTATTTTTACAAATTACTTATTCCAAAAATGAAATATGTGCATTTGTTATATATAAAGTATATAACTTTTAGGCTAAATCATTTAATTTACTGAATAAAAAAAGAGCAAATCATGCTCTTCAATATATTTTTTTAGGATATTTTTTTTGCTGGTTTAATTAATAATTTTACTATACACATTCTACCACTTCCTTCAATACAGTAGTCTAAAATATCGTATCCGTCTTCTTCATAAGACTTTTTTTGAACTGGTAATAATTCGTCAACCGATTCAGGAAAACAAGAAAATTCAGCAACTCGTGTATTAGCCCATTCCCAAAGGTGCTGATGCTCTTTTTCTTTAAGTATATCAGACACAGTAAACACCTCCATACCATATAATTTTCATTCAAATATGAATTAATTATACCATCCCAACTACTTTTCCAAAATACTTATTATATGCAAAATAAGAGCTAATAATACCTATTTATAGTTATTAAAATAAAGTATTTGTATATAATATATAAAACACTTTAAGAAAAGGAGGAATGAGAAAATGAAAAGATACAAAGAACAGCTTTATTACAATGTAAGAGAGAGTGCAATGCTACTTGAAATATCAACACAGACATTATTTGATTATATTAGGATTAGCAAAATTATGATATCAGAGGATGAACAGCCTATAATTCCGCAGGTAACAAGGATAAATAATGTAATGCACTTCTCGGAAAGAGACATAGAATATATAAAAAAAGAAATGCTTAAATTTAAGAATGGAATGTTTACTAAATATAGAAGAACTAACAATTACCAAGTCCTTAAAGAGGAAAACAAGAGGCTAAAAGAAGAATTAGCAAAATATAAACCATAATAAAAGGAGGTGTGCTAATTGAGAATAATTGATAACATTGTATATTATACTTCTTTGGACTGTGCTTCCGTCTGCAACCGTTCCTTACAGCAATTTACCAACTGGGACAAGTATTCAAACCAATTAGAAGCAGAAGGAAAAGCAAGACTTATTCCAAGACCAGCTTTAATTCTCAATAAAAGAAGACTTTACACCAAAGACCAGCTAAACCAAATACTTGTATTTTCACGAAATATTAAGCATGGTCAGATGGCTGAGTATTCCAGAACAAGATGTGGACAGCGAGGCAGGGATATAGATGAGAGAATGCAAAAGAAGGCACAGAAAAAAATTTTTAAAGAGCTGAAAGAGAATCTTGATAAAGTAAATAAGGCTGTAGACTACAAAGAGAGATTTAAGCATTTAAAGAATAAGAGGAAATAAGCTGGTGCTTTAGAAGTGTCAGCTATTTTTTTGCTGCCTGGAAGGCTCTGCTCTACCTTCCCTCATTTCATATTATATATCTTTTTTATCTATTCATAAGCATCTATTTTCTATTTTAGTTTGCTATTCAATAGCAAACTGCTGTTAAAACTTATAGAACATATTTTCTATATATAAACTCTCATTTTTTTATTAAAATTGACTATATAACACGCATTAAGATTTATAAACTAAAAACAAAAATCTATGATATAGAGTAATAGATATAAAAATATATAGGAGGTATTGAAAACTATGCAAAGGTTTATAGATAGAATGAATGAAAAAAGTAATTATGTGGTAAATAAGTATTATATAGACGCATTAATAGAGGAAATGGAGGAAGAAAAAAGTAGAGTCGAGATAGAATTTAAACAGAACACAAATATAGACATCTCTGATAATAAAAATGTATTAAAGCATGTAAAAGTAGATAAACTTAATAAGACTGCTCTTGAAGAGCAGTTTACAAAAACAGGAGATAAAAATATTGAGTTTGTAATTAAATACAGAAGTTTAAAGGACAAGCTATCTAAATTTAGAGGATTTGCTAAAAATATAAAAACAGAAATTATTTATGAAAGAGATAGTTTCTATATAAATCCAAAATTTAAGCTTAATGAGGATGGAGGAGTAACAATAGCCGAACCAGCTCTCCCGTTTGCTATTGACCAAATACAACACGCACTTAGGTTTGAATATGCTATTCCTTTTAATTCTTTAAATGAAATAATTGAATTTATAAGGAAATATAAAGATTTATTCTGGGGTAGTAGAGATACATCCACTTTCTTAATTAAAAACACAACTTTATACGCTACAATGATGGATAATGAAATGGAAATTATGCCTTTTGCTTTTTCTGTAGAAGAGGAAAAAGAAGTAAGAAAACTGATACCAGAGTTTTATAATAAGTATAAAAAATATAAATTAGTAGAAGTTAATTTCTGGCATTACGATGAAGAAGGAGTTAAGCAATTAAAAAAGCAATGGGAAAAGGATGTAGCAGAAGTGATAGATAATAAGATAGAAGAAAATATAGAACATGATATAGAAAATAACACTAAAGTTGCCAACTTAGAAGAAAAAAATGAGAAAAATCCAGAAGCTAAAGACATAGTGGATATTAAAGGGCAGATTAACCATGTAGCTGAAACTTTAAATAAGTTTAATGCTGTATTAGACAAATTAAATGCAGAAAAACATGAAATAATAAAAGAGGAAGAGAAGAAGCATTATGTGGGCAAGATTGGCAACATAGAGCTTAATTATACTAAAAAAGAGGTACTTATCAATAGTTTTAATCCTGCAGAGCTATTCTTTGAGAGTAGTAATACAGAAGAATTAAAAACCAATACATTTTACTTTCTAAGTTCCTTAACAACAACTTTCAGTAATATATACAACTACCAATTTATTTTAGATGGCTTAAACATTACTGCTTCTTTGAATATAGAACTCATAGAAATAGAAGAGAAATGCACTTTATCCCTTGCAGATGGACAACTTAAAATTATCTAAATAATAGCTTCATAAGACCTATTCAACAGGTCTTATTTTTATGCCTTTAATGCAGTATACGACATAGTTTTAGTTATAAAAATGTTCCACAAATCTATAATATAAAAACTTAAAAAATAGAGGAGGTAATAAAGAACTATGTCTAATAAAACAAAAGAAAGAAGCAAATTTAATGTTTCTGCAAAAACAGAAAAGAGAACAGTAAATGATATCTTGTTTGATAGCGAATTAGAAGCAAAATACTATAGAGATTATGTCTTACCCCTAATGGAGACAGGAGAAATAATTAAGTATGAAATACAGCCCAGATATCTTCTCCAGGAAGCGTTTAGGCATGATGGAAAACAGTATAGAAAGATAGAATATGTAGCAGATTTTTTAGTTGAATATAAAGATGGACAAGAAGTAATAGTCGACATTAAAGGAATGGCTACAGAAACAGCAAAGCTTAAAAAGAAATGGTTCTTGAAGTTGTATCCAAATAAGAAACTACAATGGATTAATTTCTCTAAGATTGATGGGGGATGGGTTGAGATAGATGTAATTAATGCTAACAGAAAAAAGAGAAAAGGGATAATACCAGAATAAAAGGAGGATATAGATATGGGAAATATATTTTTAATTGGAGTTGCTTGTGGAATTACACTAATGTTATTAATTAAATATATTTTAGTTGGAATAAAAGAAATAGAAGCTATAATAAGAGAAATATTGGATAAGCATTAAGAAACATCCACTTCAAGGGATTGTTTCTATTAAGAATAAAATAAAATATACTGTGTATATAGGAGGCGATTATATATGGGTTTTAAAGAATTAAATAGAGATTATATCAATATGTTGGAAACAAAAATGAATGAAGGTATTAAAATTGGTGAACATAAAAAAGCTACTGAAATAGCAAGAAATTTATTAGATATATTAGATGTTAAAGTGATTGCTGAAAAGACAGGGTTGACAGTTACAGAGGTTAAGGAACTAAGAAGATTATAAATAGAACAAGCCCCTTAGAGAGGCTTATTTTTATATATAAAAAGGAGTGTTGTTTACATTAAAACTATATATTATATTTTATCTCTCATCTCGAACAGAGCGTTAATATCTCAATTTCTCGAAGTTTGGAGCTATACAAAGTAATATAAAGAAATAGCACATTTTAAGTATTGTAAAGTTATATTATTTCGACTTTTGCATATAATCTAATACAAAAAATAAATCAGGATACTTACAAAATAAATGAGTTAAAAAATGATATACAAAAGGAGAGAATAATATGTCTATTCAAATATTATTAGTTAAGAGTTATCAGGTAGTTGTGCTTGTAGTTTTTTCTGCATGTATGCGAACAATTATAAACGCTTTATTATGGACAAACCTATTTGCAAATAGCAAATGGGAAAAAGCTTTAAAATTTATGAAAAAGTATTTAGTAGAATTTGCTTTTTTAACACTGTTAGTAATTGCTACAACATAATAAATATCAGAACAAGCATTAAAGATTATCATTTTTGGGTAGTCTTTTTTACAGTCCAAAAATCTTAAAGTTATCCAGCCATTCTGCCATTTCTACAGTAATCTTATTATTTAGCTTGTTTCCTATTAAAACAATATTTAACTGCTTATTTAAAACCATAAATATGTCATTTTCAAGATTTTCTATCTTAACACCTGTCAGGGCATATTCTATTATCTCTCTAATTATTCTGCCTATTTTTATGTCATACATAACTCTATCTGATAACTCTATCGAATACTCTATGTTTTCTGCTATTATGGAATCGAGTTTGTTATCGTCAGTAAATATCTCTATATCATCTACTATTATCTTTTTTTCTTCATCCACAATATCACTCCTATATTCTAATTTTTTCATCTGTGATGATAGCATGGTTTTTAACAAAAGTAAATTAATTTTATAAATATTTCAATACGGTTAAAAAGTAAACAATAATGAAAAAGAATAATTTTAATATATGAAATTAAGACAGCATAATTGCTTTTAAATTATTAATCTTTTATTCGTAATCTTAGAAGAAGATGGAGGAATTTATTTACAATGAAATAGTGGTATAAGTTAGAAATTTATAGTTGTAATTTGCAATAGTTTTATGTTACAATTAATTTGAGGTGATTAAATGGGAAACCAAGGAAGCAATTATTTGCGTGAACTAATTAGAATATTAGTGAGAAACTTAGGAATATTGGAAAAAGGAGATGCAACCTGTTGTGGCGTAACTATTTCGCAATGTCATGCTATTGTAGAGATTGGAAGAGCAGAAGAAATTTCCTTAAATGAACTTGCAGAGTTACTTACATTAGATAAAAGTACAATGAGTAGAACAATAAATAACCTTGTAGATAACGATTTAGTTGTTAGAGAGTTACATCCAGAAGATAGGAGATATATTACCATAAGGTTAACAGAAAAAGGAATAAAAATATTTAATAATATCGAAGGGGGTATGGAACAATATTTCGACGTTATTTTCAAATCTATTCCAGAGAATAAAAGAGAACAAGTTCTCGAAAGCTTAAAGTTATTAATAGAATCAGTAAGTCAAAATAAATGTTGTTAGGAGAAATATATAAATGAAAACTAATATTAAAGGTCAAGTAAAAGCATATTATGGTGGCATAGCAAAGAAAGTAAGTGCAAAATCTAAGAGTTCCTGTGGCTGTGGTACATCATGTTGCGGTGATGAGATTAGCAATTCAAATCTTTATACAAAAGATTTTATAGAAGGGTTGCCAGAGGAAGCTATTAATGCATCATTGGGATGTGCTAATCCTGTTGTACTTGCAAATCCACAAAAGGGTGAGGCTGTATTGGATTTAGGAAGTGGGGGTGGAATAGATGTATTTATTTCATCTAAATATGTTGGCGAAAATGGGAAAGTATATGGTCTTGATATGACGGATGAAATGCTGGAATTAGCAAATAAGAATAAAGAAAAAATGGGAGTTACAAATGTAGAATTTTTAAAAGGATATATTGAAGATATTCCTCTTGATAATGAAACAATAGATGTTATTACATCAAATTGTGTAATAAATCTTTCTGAAAGTAAAGAAGACGTGTTGAAAGAGGCATTTAGAGTATTAAAAAAAGGAGGCAGATTAGCTATAGCTGATATTGTCATTCTTAAAGATGTACCTGATAGTATAAAGCAAAATGTCGAGATGTGGGCTGGTTGTATTGCAGGAGCATTATCTGTAAAAGAGTATGATGAGATACTTAAAAGAGTTGGATTTAGCAACATTGAAATTACTCCTGTAAATATATATACAAAAGAAATTGTTGAAAGTATGGCAAAAGATAAAAACTTAGGAGACATATTCAGTCAGATTGATGCAGAATTATTCGATGGAGCTTATGCAGGGGCACATGTAAAAGCATATAAACTTTAGAAAAAAGCTTTTACAGATAAAGTCGGGGTGAAAAAATGAATTATAAAATTGAAGAAATGACTAATGGAGATTGGGAACAAGTAGTAAAAATTTATTTAGAAGGTATTAATACAGGTAGGGCTACATTTCAAACGGAAATACCTAATTGGGAAAATTGGAATAAAAGTCACATTAACTCATGTAGATTAGTAGCTCGTTTAGGAAATAAAGTTTTAGGTTGGGTAGCTCTTAGTCCAACATCGAGTAGATGTGTTTATGCAGGTGTTGCGGAAGTTAGCATATACATTGGAGAAGAATATAGAGGGAAAGGGATAGGTACAGCTCTCTTAACAAATTCAATTAAAATGTCTGAAGAAAATGGATTGTGGACCTTACAATCGGGAATTATAAAAGAAAATACTGAAAGTATAGCATTGCATAAAAGATGTGGCTTTAGAGAAATAGGAGTAAGAGAAAAAGTAGGAAAAATGAGTAATGGTAAATGGCATGATGTAATTTTAATGGAACGTAGAAGCAAGATAGTAGGAATATACTAACCATTATTAGTAATTAGTGCGGATTAGATTATTTAAAAATATTGAAAGATGATTTTAGTTAAAAACTTTTTCTAATAATAAAAATTGTAATAAAAAGCATGAAGGAAATACATGAATATTTCTTATATTCTTTCATGCTTTTTTAGAATAGAGAGAGTCAGACTGTTATATACAAAGTAATTTAGGATAAGAAGTTTATGTTTATGTTAAATTTATGCTAAAAAGTAGTGTAATTGTTGCTTACTAATATAATTTCTCATATGATTATAAGTGAATATAATCATTTTAGTTTTAAAGGAGTAATTTTATGGAAAAGAAAGTATTGTTTTTGTGTACTAAAAATTCGGCAAGAAGTCAAATGGCAGAAGCTATATTAAATACTAAGGGTAATGCCAATTTTATTGCCTTTAGTGCAGGGAGTCAACCAGCAGATGATATTAATACCTATGCTCAAGTTGTTATGGAAGAAATAGGTATAGATATTAGTGGTTACAAGCCTAAATCGGTGGAACAATTCTTAAATGAGGAGTTTGACTTTATTATTACCTTATGTGATAAAGCGAAAAATGAATGCCCTACTTTACTGAATGATGCAATTTATGCACATTGGGGAATAACTGACCCAAGAGATTTTAAAGGTACTGAGGAAGAGATAATTAATCACTTTAAAAAGATACGAAATGAGTTAACTACAAGAATTAACTTATTCATGTCTTTACCAATAGATAAATTGAATAAAGCAACCTTTAGGAAAAAATTAGATGAAATGATTTCCAAATAATATGGTATTGTATGATTGACATATGTTTTTTTATAGAGTATCATATGATTAAAAGCGAATATAATCATATGAAGGCGGTGAGCATTTTGAGTTTAATAAATATATTGAAAGCTCTTTCTGATGAAACACGAATGAGAATTTTAAACATATTGAAAGATGGAGATTTATGTGTTTGTGAGATTGAAGTCATACTTGATATTAACCAATCTAATGCTTCAAGGCATTTAAATAAATTGACTAATGCAAAAATCCTTGATTATTACAAAGTTGCTAAATATGTTTATTATAAGATTAATGATAATACCTTAAATGAATATGAGTTTATAAAGGGTATTATTGAAAAACAAGCACCAAAGTTAAATCAATGTATAATTGACAGTCAAAGATTAAAAAAATATAAAGACAGTGGTTTATCCTGTGATGATTTAAAAGAAGGTAAGATATGTTTTGAGTCTATTAAATCATCAAATGAGGATTAAAATAAAGGAGGTTTTATTATGAGTATTAAATCATCAAGATTATCATGGCTTGACCGTTACTTGACATTATGGATTTTTATTGCAATGGGGTTAGGAGTATTTTTAGGATGGGCTTTACCTGGTCTATCTGATACACTATCAAATTTATCAGTTGGCACAACTTCTATTCCTATAGCCATAGGACTTATCGTTATGATGTATCCACCACTTGCTAAGGTTAATTATAAGGAGCTTGGAAAGGTTTTTCGTAATCCAAAAGTATTAAGCCTTTCATTAGTCCAAAATTGGGTTATAGGACCAGTATTAATGTTTGCTTTAGCTGTTATTTTTCTTAGAAATTATCCTTCTTTTATGATTGGATTAATTCTTATAGGAATTGCAAGATGTATTGCTATGGTCATTGTATGGAATAGCCTTGCAGACGGAGATAATGAATATGCGGCCGCATTAGTAGCATTTAACTCTATATTTCAGGTAGTATTCTATTCAATATTTGCTTATATATTTATCACTGTATTACCAAAAGCAATAGGATTAGAAGGTATGCAAGTTCATGTTTCTATGGGTGAAGTAGCTTCCTCTGTAGCAATTTACTTAGGCGTTCCTTTTATTGGAGGTATGCTCACAAGGCTCTTATTAGAACCAAAGAAAGGAACTGAATGGTATACCAAAACATTTATTCCTAAGATAAGTCCTTTAGCATTAATAGCCCTATTGTTTACTATAGTAATCATGTTCACATTCAAAGGAAAGTATATTATTGAATTACCAATGGATGTTGTAAGAATTGCTATTCCTTTGATTATTTATTTCATCATTATGTTCTCTGTATCTTTCTTTATAAGCTATAAATCAGGAATAGATTATCATAAAACCGTTAGTTTATCATTTACGGCCGCAAGTAACAATTTTGAACTTGCCATTGCTGTAGCAGTAGCAGTCTTTGGTATTCAGTCTAAAGAAGCCTTTACTGCTGTAATAGGACCATTAATTGAAGTACCTGTAATGATTGGGCTGGTTAATGTGGCTTTGTTGTGGGGAAGAAAATATTTTGGGTTAAAACAAGAAAATTAAAATATATACCTTATTCTAAGTTTATATGGTTGGGGGTTATATAATGTCAGTAAGCTGGTATCCAGAAATTGATATTGATAAATGTAATAACTGTAGAGTATGTTATGACTTATCAAGTTGTGGTGTTTTTGAGGTGGTTAATGACAGAGTAATAGTAGCATATCCTGAAGAGTGTACTTGGGAATGTACAAAGTGTGGAAAAATATGTCCTAAAGAAAGTATACAATACCAGTTCATTGTAAACTAAACGCAAGTTACATTATTGTTGAGTGGTTTTTGTCGGTTTTGTTGACAATGCCTATAAAATATTAAAGGAGTGAATTGATATATTATGGTATGGGAGTATAAGGTATTTACAGTTGACCATTTCCTAAGTTCAGATGAAAATCTAACCATAGAAGAAAAGTTAAATAAATACGGAGCAGATGGTTGGGAACTTATCGGGGTTTTGCAAAAACCATATACAACATTAGGTAACCCGCCTAAATTAGATAGCGATTCAATAGTGTTTAAAAAAGCCATTAAAGCATAAAGTAGAGTATTAAATAAAAGATTTTTATAGGTATAAAATCAAGATTTTCGACAAAAACCATATTAAGGAAAGTTCTTATGTTTATAGTTTTTAAACATTACTTTGAGCATAAGTTCGGAAATAATGATAACCCACATGAGAGGAGAATGTTTATGAAAATTGTTATAATAGGTGCTGTAGCTGGTGGAACATCTGCGGCCGCAAAAGCAAGAAGAAATGATGAAAATGCAGAAATAAAAATCTTTGATATGGATTATGATATTTCCTATTCAGGATGTGGTCTACCTTATTATATAGGTGAAGAAATACATGATAGAGACGATTTAACTCCAAGAAATGCTGAATTTTTTAAGAAAAAATATAATGTAGATGTATTTAGAAGACATGAAGTTTTGAAAATAAATACTGTCGATAAAGCTTTAACCATAAAGAATTTAGACACTAACGATATATTTACTGAAAGCTATGATAAGTTAGTTATTGCGACTGGAGCAAAGCCTATAATACCTAATATACCAGGAGCGAAAAAGAGCAATGTATTCTATTTAAGAAATGTACAACAGGCAGATAAGATAAAGGAATATATTTTATCTCACAAACCTAAATCAGCAGTAATAGTCGGAACTGGCTTCATAGGATTAGAGATGACGGAAAATTTAAGGAAGCTTGGCGTTAATGTCACTCTTGTAGAGAAATTAAATCAAGTTACTCCAGGATTAGATAGTGATATGGCCGTATATGTTGAAAAGTATTTAAAAAGTAAAGATGTCAATATGATTTTGGGAGATTCTGTAGTTGAATTAAAGGGAGAATCATTAGTTAGTGAGATAGTTTTACATAGTGGCAAAGTTATGAAGGCAGACTTTGTAATAATGTCAATTGGAGTAAAACCTAATGTAGACCTTGCTAAAGAAGCTGGAATAGAACTTGGAGCTAATGGCTCTATAAAAGTAAATACAAAAATGATGACAAATATTAAAGATATATATGCATGTGGTGATTGTGCTGAAAGTTATTCAGTTATTACTAAAAAGCCTTTATACAGGCCATTAGGCTCAACAGCAAATAAAATGGGTAGAATAGCTGGAGACCAACTTTCGGGAGGAAATCTTGAATTTAGGGGTATCCTCGGTACAGGTATCTTTAAGATTTTTGATATGGCAGTTGCTCAAACTGGGCTTACAGAAAGAGAAGCTCTTAATGAAGGGTTTGAAACAGTTGTTTGTCATAATATTAAACCAGATAAACCAGAATACTATCATGGTAAAGAGATGGTTATTAAAGCTGTTGCAGATAAAAATACAGGAAAGCTTCTTGGAGTGCAAATAGTTGGATATACTGGTGTTGATAAAAGAATAGATGTGTTCATTACAGCAATAACTTTTGGAGCTAAAGTTGAAGATTTATTTCATTTAGATTTAGCGTATGCTCCACCATTTTCAACTACAAAAGACCCTGTAATGTACACAGGTATGATTTTAGATAATGCAATAAATAGAGGTAGAGAGCTTATAACACCTAATGAGCTTCATAAACTTATAGAAAGCGGAGATAATGTTGCAGTAATAGATGCGAGAGTAAATAAACAATATGAAGAAGCTCATGTAGATAGTGCGATAAATATACCTCACGACCAAGTTAGGAAAAAAGCTGACGAGTTAGATAAAGAGAAAGTTATAATAACTTACTGTAATAAAGGTGTAACAGGAAATGCAGTACAGAATATATTAATTAACAAGGGATTTAAGAAGGTTTATAATATATCTGGTGGACATAAGAATTATAAAGCACAAATAAAATAGTAATTTATGTAATACCTACAATGATATGTTAACATTGTAGGTATTTAAAGTATAATGGCAAAGTGTATATTGACATTAGTATATTAGTAATTTATAATATAATTAAATGATTAAATAGTTAACAAAAGAAAGAGGTGATACAAATGTATAATAATGAATTTATACCAAAGATTTTTAAGGCATTGGGTCACCCTGTACGGTACAAGATAGTAAAATATTTAATGGATAGTCCAAAGTGTGTTTGTAAATTAAATGAAAATATAGAATTCAGTCAATCTAACCTTTCGCAGCATTTAAAGATATTAAAATCTATTGGAATACTTAAATGTGAAAAATCTGGATTAAATATAGAATACAGTATATCTAATGATAGTGTTAAGGATATTATAAAATCAGCGGAAAAATTTATGGATTGTTATTTAAATAATATAAAATAATAATAAAGAATTAATATAAAAATGAGGAGGATAATGATGATAATTAAAATTTTGGGTACAGGATGCTCAAACTGTAAAAAGCTTGAAGCAAATGCAAAGGAAGCAGTGGAAAAGGTTGGAGTAGATGCAGAGATAGTAAAGGTTGAAGATATTAAAGACATAATGGCATATGGAGTTATGAGAACTCCAGCAATTGTAATAAACGAAAAAGTTAAAATGTATGGAAAAGTTTCATCAGTAGATGAAATAGTAAAATTTATTCAGAACGAGAAATAGGCACAAGGCCTATTTTTTACAAACAATATATTAGTAATTAATAATATAATTATGTTATTAAAATAAAATTATATATTTTCGATACTAAATTAAATAAGTGATTTAATGAGGAGTGATTTTATGTTTACACCAGTGCAGATGTTTGCTGATTGGCTCATTTATAATATATTTGGAATTGCTAAAGATAGTAAACTTGGTAGTGCTTTAAATTTTTTTGTGTTTGATAGTATAAAAATATTTATACTTCTATTAATGATAATTTATGTAATAACCTTTATAAGAAGTTTCTTCCCACCTGAAAAAACAAGAAAAATACTTGCTAAAAATAAAGGAAGTGCTTTCATAGGACATATTCTGGCAGCACTACTTGGAATTGTAACACCATTTTGCTCTTGTTCAGCAGTTCCACTTTTCATAGGTTTTGTAGAAGCAGGAGTTCCTCTTGGTGTAACCTTTTCATATTTAATTGCAGCTCCGATGGTAAATGAAGTTGCTTTGGGATTATTATATGGATTATTTGGATGGAAAATAGCTCTTATATATGTAGTGTCTGGCGAAATTATAGCAATAGTAAGTGGAATAATCATTGGTAAATTAAAACTTGAGAAGTATGTTGAAGGCTATGTTTATGAAATGAATGTTAATACTGATATAGATTTACAAGAACCAACAATCAAAGATAGATTAATAGATTCTTGGAATTTCACAAAGGATTTAATTAAGAAGATATGGATATATGTAATAATAGGTATTGCAATAGGTGGAGCAATTCATGGATGGATACCAACTGGTGCACTTGCAAAATATGCAGGTAAAAATAATCCATTTGCAGTATTGGTTGCAGTATTATTTGGTATTCCTCTTTATTCAAATGCTGCAGGGGTAATTCCGATGGTTAGTGAACTTACAAGAGCAGGAGTTGCTATGGGCACGTCACTTTCATTTATGATGGCGGTTACTGCGTTGAGTGTACCAGAAATGATTCTTTTAAGAAAGGTATTAAAGCCTAAACTTCTTGCCATATTTATAACAATTGTTGGTTTAGGAATAGTATTTACAGGATATTTGTTTAATTTTATAATAGCCTGAAGTATAAATTTAAATAGCTATTATAGAAAGTTATGTTTTATATAATAGGAGAGAGGAAGATTTTTTATATGGAAAATAGAAAGATAAACAAAAATAATATCATTATGCTATTAGGTTTAGCAGGATTTATTGTAATGGCAGATAACTGGGTAGTATCACCTATACTACCTGCCATTGCACAAAATCTAAACATTGATATATCTAAAGCAGGATTACTAATTACTGCGTATATGATACCTTTTGGAATATTTCAGATAATATTTGGACCACTGGCAGATAGATATGGTAAAAAGCAAGTGATAACATTTTCTATAATTATGTTTACATTTGCAACTGGTATATGTGCTTTAGGTTCTTCACTAACTAATTTGGCAATATATCGTGGTTTAACTGGTGTCTTTGCGGCTTCAGTAATGCCTATTTCCCTTGCACTTATTGGTGACATATTCCCAATGCAGGAAAGACAACAGGCTATAGGAACATTTATGGGAATATCATTTTTAGGTCAAGGATTAAGTATGGCAGTAGGCGGAACAATAGCATACTTTCTAAATTGGAGAGGTGTATTTACTGTATATGCAGTTCTTTCTTTAATACCAACCATACTTTTAATATCAAATTATAAAAATCTACCGTCAGAGAAGAATCCAAATGGTGAAATATTAAAGCCATATTTTAGACTTATATCTAACTCAAAAAGTTTATTTACTTACTTGATAGTTATGCTTGAAGGAGTATTCATAGTGGGTAGTTTTTCATATACAGGCTCATATATTGCAAAAACTTACCATTATAATTACTTGAGCATCGGTTTGATATTAACTGCTTTTGGGATAATGTCCGTTATTGGAGGGAGACTAAGCGGAAAACTTGCTAATAAATTAGGTCAGCGGAAAGTTTTAAGCACAGGTCTCTTATCTGCTGCAATTGCAGATGTTATCATATTTTACTTTGGTAGCAATATTTACTTACTGATTTTAGGAGTAGCACTTTTAGGATTAGGGTTCATTTTTACTCATTCAACTTTACTTACAAGGGCCACAGAATTTGCACAAAAAGCAAGAGGGGCAGCAATGTCATTAGTAGCATTTTGTTTTATGGGTGGAGGAGGAGTTGGAACTGCTATTGGTGGAAAAATTATAGCATCCTACTCATTAAATAGTTTATTTATAATATATGGACTTGCTCTACTTGTAACGCTTATATTAAGTTTTTTATTAATAAGGGATATATAAGATTAATGATTGCTGTATACTGAAATGTATACAGCAATTACCATATATAAGGAGAGGAGAAAAGTTAATGATAAATGTTATTAATAATTCAAATAATCCACACTTTAATCTTGCTCTTGAGGAGTATTTTTTAAAACATAAAGATTTAACAGAAGATATACTAATATTATGGCAAAATGAGCCTGTTATAGTAGTTGGTAAGAATCAAAATACTTATGAAGAGTTAAACCTTGAATATGTTAATCTAAATAACATTAAAGTAGTAAGAAGGCTATCAGGGGGAGGAGCAGTATACCATGATTTAGGCAATCTTAATTTTACTATAATTGAAAACAATTCAAATATACATAAAAATGACTTCTCTTTTTTTGCATTACCAGTAATATCATGTTTAAGTAAACTTGGAGTTAAGGCAACTTTTAGTGGAAGAAATGATATTCTAATTGAAGGTAAAAAGTTTTCAGGAAATGCACAGTATTTTTATAAAGATAAATTACTTCATCATGGAACACTTTTATTTTTAAGTGATTTGACGGTACTATCTAAAGCACTAAGCGTAAAAAAAGAAAAGTTTCAATCTAAAGGAATTAAATCAGTAGAGAGCAGAGTTACAAATATAAGCGAATATGTTAATTTAAATATATCATTGAGGGAATTTAAAGATATGCTTATTGAAAGTGTTTTTGAAGATAAAAACGAGCCAGTTAAAAATTATATTCTAACAGATGAAGATATTGAAAAAATAAATGAATTAGTGCAAAATAAATATGGTACATGGGAATGGAACTTTGGGAAATCCCCTAAATTTAATTATAAGAAAGAAATGAGATTTGATGCAGGAAGCGTATCCGTAGAGATAAATGTAGTTGAAGGAATTATAAAGGATTTTAAAATATATGGTGACTTTTTTGAAGAAAGTCCTGTAGAAGAATTGGAGTATTTGTTTATTAATAAAAGATTTGACATCATTGAGATAAGGAATATTATAAAAAGTATTTATATATCTAACTATATTTTAAATCTAAAGAATGAAGATTTTATTAAGTTATTTTTATAATATAATTATTATAAAATAGTCTATGTTTACGGAATAATAAAGTTTGTAAAATTTGAAAGGTGGTTATGTTAAGGATGACAGTTAAAATAAAGAATAAGTCATGCTGAGAAAACAATTCAAAATCTATAGGTGAAGTAGATATGAAAATTATATGCCCAAAATGTAATAAAGAGGGTAAAAAAGTTCAAAGTATAACAGTAAGGCATATGATATTAGAATCATTAAAACATGAAATCAAAGATGAACAGTATTACTTATGTATCAATGAAGAATGTGATGCTGTATATTATAACTCAACCAAGGTGTATGTAAGGAATCAAGTAATAGTTCCAGTCTGGTTTAAAAAAGATGCAAATCCTAAATATATTTGTTATTGTAATAAAGTAACAGAGCAGCAGATTATTGATGCAGTGATAAATAAAAATGCAAGAGATATAAGGGATATTATAATGTTTACAGGAGCCATGAAAAATGGAAAATGTTTAGTTAACAATCCTGCTGGAGAATGTTGTGGTTCAACTATAAAAGTAACAATAAATAAAGTATTAATCTTAAAAAAATAAAACAAAAAGGGAATTTGAATTGCTTTTAATGAGCTAAGTAATTCGAATCCCCCTTTTTTAGAAATTAAAGAACATTTTTCCCTTTGTTGAAATCCCTTTCATTTTTTGAAGCAATCATAGATAGTTGCTCAGACTGGTGCCAGACGTCTTTCAAATTGTTTTTTTCAATAAAAAGATTCATTTGTTGTTTTGTTTCAAAATCTTTAAATTGAAATTCTCCTTCTTGGTCCATGAATTTTAACCTGTAAATCATTTTTTAACCTCCATATATTATAAATGTTATCTACTTTGAAAACATAAAAAATATTGTCAGGTATTATAACTTAGTATTTAGTCGCAACAGCCTCCAGATTTTTTTACTTTAAAATCATTTTCAACTTTTATTATTTCAGGATTTTTAACTAAAGATGAAATTTGAGCGTCAGCAGCAAATTTTACTCCATTAATTTCTTCAACAATATCATTTTCTTTTTGTTCATCCAGAACAATGTCAAAGATTGGACCGCTTCAACCAAAATCAACAACCTCAAATCTGACTACATCTTTGCTTTGAGATTTTAGCTCGTTTTTTAAATCATTTAAAATATCGGGCTGTATTAGTACGTTCATACCAGTATCTTCTTTAAATTTATTCTTTATAGAAGAAAATAAGCTCATTATTTATCTACTCCTTTTCATGTAATATTTTATCAAATTTCTTACATATTTCATCAGCAACTTTATCAACCATCTGGTAGTGTTCTTCCTTCAAGTCTTTAGAAGAAACAATTTTGCTTAAAGCAGCATCTTCTCCTAATATATCAGAAACAACCACATTATCACTTACTTTTCCACTATATTTTTCTGTGGCTCTTTTAGCACAGCATTTATTACAACCATCTACTGCAATTACAGGATAAGCCTTTGCAAAATATCTCTCTTCCTCGCCACCTGCAAGATATAAAGGTAGGCAGAGAGTAACTGTTTTACCAATATGAAGCTTTTCAAGCATTTTTCTTGTAGCTAACCTTGAAATAGTACCACCAAGACATTCTTCACCACTACAGGATAATACTCCAATTTTTGAATCAGCCATATTATTCAGCCTCCTTTAATATTTCATCAACTTTTGAGCAAACTTTTTCAGATAATTCATCAATTATTTTCCAACCATCTTCTGTAAGGGCTGTGGCAGTTCCAGCATCTATTCCCCTGTGGTTTCTCATTTCATCAACAGTTCTATATTGAGCTTTTACTATTCCTCCAGCTAAAGCTGCATTTTTAGCAGCACAGAGTTTTGGACATCCATCTATGGTTATACAGGGATATCCATCTATTTTTTCCTTAGCATCAGCATCACCTGTTACTATATGACCAAGGCAAACTGTTTCAGTTTCATTAGGTTTTAATTCATTTGTAACTTTTAAAGCTGTTTCTCTTGACATAAGACCAAATACTTTGCCTATACCACTGCATGGTATAACTTTTACTTTAGACATGGAATTCATCCACCTTTCTTTTTAATATTTCAAAATATTTATCAAAGTCATAAAGAAGTTCTTTATCACTTTCAAAATCACTTAATTCTATTTCTGCAATCCAGCCTTTTTCATAAGGATTTTCATTTATAAGCTCAGGTGCTTCCATTAATTTTTCATTTACTGTTGTAATTGTACCACTTACAGGACACACTATTTCAAATACAGCTTTACCTGATTCTATGGAACCTGCTTCACCAAACTGTTCTATTTCACTTCCTACTGCAGGAGGCGTGAAGAACATTATATCTGATAAACTTTGCTGAACGTAATCAGCAACACCTATTCGTGCTTTATTGCCTACAACATAAACCCAACAATCATTTTCGTTAAATAAGAAACCTTCCTTTGGAACTCTGAATGTAAACTTATCTTTTTTGTAAATTTCATATTCAAAGCTTTCAGGATAAACAGTAGAAGTTTCTTTTTCCACTTTTTCTTCTTCCTTTGTGAGTTTATAAGTGAGAATATCTACAAGTTTTAGTTCATTTTCATCAAGTCTTAGATTATTGCTAATAGTAATGTTATTTAATTTTGCTTCATCAGTTATATTAATTTTTTGAGTAACTTTTAAGCTTTTTTCAGAGGCAAGTTTACTGGCACATCTTGTGCCACAGCCATCGATTACAAGAAGAGGTTTTTCTTCAGTTATTTTGTTGTATCTTGCGTCAGCTACTCTGTATAAAACGGGACAGATAATTTCGCTATTTGTAATTTCGGTAAGTTTTATAGCCACTTCTTTTGTTATACAACCAGCACATTTATCGAGACCATTACATGGGAGGATGGCATAAGATTTACTCATTACCTTCCAGCTCCTTTCGTATTTCTTTTATTCTTTTTGTAGTTCCCCCCTTATTAGGAAATGAGAGTGCATCAACACCACAAGTTTTTCCACAAGCACGACAGAACACAACGCAGTTATCAGGATTTTTTACAATAAGTTTCTTATCTTCATTTTCTCTAACTTCATAAACGTTGTGAGGGCAGAATTTTACACATTCCATGCAGTAGTTGCATTTATTGTAGTCTATTCTTGGACTCCAATCTATTTTTTCTCTTGGAACTCCCATAAAAGTTGATTCACTCATATCTATTCCTCCTCAATGCCTAATTCTTTTAATGCATTTTGAACTACTTCAAGTGCTTTTTCATTAGTCATATCTCTTATGTCCAGCATAACAGCATCCTTCTCAATGTCGAGACCAGCATCTTTGAAAGCTTGTTTAAACATTTTTCTTTGCATATTTGGAGCACAAGCACCAATTATTATTTTTCTGTGAGCTTGTAAAAAATCTGCAAGGAATCTATCACCATCTTCCTCGCAAAGTTGTGGATGAATAAAACCATATTCTACAGGTAATTCTACTCTAACCTGATTAATGAAATCCCAGATATCCATTGCCTGAAATCCTGGGCACTTTCCTGTGCATACACACATAATAAAACCTGGTAATTGTTTTTCTTCCATAATAAAAGCCTCCTATTTTTATTCTATGATTTATGTATGGCTCTTCCTATGGCATCGCCACAGGCTTCCCATACTGCTTCACTTAAAGATGGATGTGGATGAATCATATTTGCAAGTACATCAGCTTTTGCCTTTAGTGTAATAGCAAGAGTTATTTCTGAAATCATCTCAGAAGCATTAAAACCAAGCATTTGCCCTCCTATGATTATGTTATCTTTATCCAATAAGATTTTTACAAAACCTTCTCGTTCACCTAAAGACAAGGCACGGCCATTGTTTCTAAAGTTGAACTTTCCAACCTTTATTTCTATCCCAAGTCTTGATGCTTCTTCTTCATTAATACCCACAGAAGCCACTTCAGGATTAGTATAAACACAGGAAGGAACAGCATTATAGTTAATCTTACTGTTTAAACCAAGAGCATTTTCGGCAGCTACTTTACCTTCCATAAAGGCAAGGTGAGCAAGAAGCCTTCCACCTATAATATCACCAGCAGCATAAATGCCTTTGATATTTGTTTCCATATTTTCATTTACAACAATTGCACCTTTTTCAACATGTAGTCCTAAATTTTTAATTTCTTCACATTCAGAGACAAGTTTTCTGCCTATGGCAACTAAAACAGTTTCACATTGAAGCAAGAACTCCTTATCTTTTTCAGTAAACATAACCTTAAGAGTATTTTCAGTTCGTTTTATTTCTTTTACTGATGATGATAATTTAAAAGCTATGCCTTGTCTTTTCATAATTTTTAGTAGTTCAGTTGATAGCTCACTATCCTCATAAGGAAGTATTTTATCTTTCATTTCTATAACTGTAACTTTACTTCCAAGAAAACTAAACATTGTAGCAAATTCAAGACCAATTGCACCAGCACCTATAATAACAATACTTTCAGGTATCTTATTTAAATTTAATGCTTCATTACTTGTTATAACACCATCAGAATCGATACCATTTATATTGGGCATTAGTGGTGTAGAACCAGTTGTAATAATCATTTTTTCACAGTTAACTTCTATATCTCCCTCATTTGTTGAAACCAAAATTTTTTTCGGATTTTCAATAAAACCTTTACCTTTCAAAACATTAATTCCTTTTGAAGGGAGAAGCTGCTCAAGTCCCATATTAAGATTTTTAACGACCCTGTTTTTTCGCTCATTGGATACATTCCAATTTATAGCTGATATACTACTGTTAATCCCGAACTCTTTTGACTTTTTTATAATATGGGAAATTTCTGAACTTTTAAGTAGTGTTTTTGTGGGTATACATCCTCTGTTTAAACATACACCACCTAATTCTTTTTCTTCTATAAGTACAACTTCTGCATTAAGCTGTGCAGCTCTTATAGCTGCAACATAACCAGCAGGTCCACCGCCTAATATGACAATATGAGTATTTATTTTACTCTTCAGCATTAAATCATCTCCTAATATCGTTTTATTTCTATTCCTTTCGCATCAAAAATCGGTTTCATAAATGGAATTTTAGGAAGCATAAAAATGTAAGCATCCTCTTTTAAAATTAAACTATTTAATATATAAATTTTAACCCCATCATATTCATATTCATCGTAAATTTCTTCTTTTATAAAATCCTTTACAATCTCAACACGGAGACTTACAACTGTCGTTGAATTGCCTGTTCAACAGGTTACACTGTTAGTGCGATTTCTAACTAAAAAACTGCCCTGAACTTTTTTAGCATAGCTGATTGCCTTTTCTTGAACAGTTACCATTTGTATTACCTCCCACAACAATCCTTAAATATTTTCAATTATTTTCACTCTAAAAATGTTAATAATAATTTAATTAAATAATTATATAATTATAATATTATACTACTCCTCCCAATGTTCATAGTCAACATTGAAATTTTAATAAAAATAGCCTATACTATATAAAGTATATTAGTATTTAATTAAAAAGAACTATTTTCATATGTTTAATATAAAAGATGGTAAAAATTAAAGGAGGAAGAAATTTGAATCAAGATGATTTAACGGTAAAAATATTTAAAGCACTTGGGCACCCAGTAAGATTTAGAATTATGAAATTTTTATGTGATGGACCTAAATGTGTGTGTAAACTAAATGAGAAGTTTGAATACAGTCAAGCAAATTTATCCCAACATTTGAGAATTTTAAAGGATGCAGGATTAGTTAAGAACGAAAAGGTAGGGCTTGAAATGCACTACAGATTATATAATGATAATGTAAAAAATATCATTGACTATGTTGAAAAGTATGTTTTGGATTATGTAAATAATATTAAGGAAACAAGTTTGATATAAAGTTAAATAAAAGTTATATAACAATTATAAAAAATTAGATTATATTTACATGACTAATATCTACTTATATATTAAAAAGAATTCGCCTCTAAATGTTTATTTTGATGGCGGATTCTTTTTTAGTTTATTTAAATCTAAGTTTAAAGTTTTTAATTGCACACATAACAAAAGTTTTATAACCATCAATTAGTTTTTTACTTTGAGTCCGTTTTGTACAATAATTACATAATCAATAACTAATATTTGTATGTCTATGTATGAAGTAATTAAAATATCAAAAATTAAACATTTAGCATATATTGACAAGTGTAAAAACACAGCATATAATATAATTATATAATTAATTAATTATATAATTATACAATCGTTCTCGAGAGATATTATAAAAATAAATCATGCAATATTATAGTTCGAGCATAGAAATAATAAATTTTGAAAGGAGAAAAAATTATGGATTATAAATCAATAATAGAAAATATAAAAAAAGAAAATGGTGAAGTTCCAAAACCAATAGAAGTATTAGGAGATTTAGACCAAAGTCTTGTTGTAAATCATATGATGGATAAGAAATTTGTTATGTCAAAGGATGCAATACCAGGAAAATATAAAGCATTAATGATTTTATCTGCTGCCATAGCATTGGATTCACAAGCTTGTATAATGATGAACACTAAATTAGCAAAGAAAAGTGGGGCAACTGTTGAGGAAATAATGGAGGTATTTGCTATAGCTAAATTTGCTAAGGCAGCTACTTCATTATCAAGTTGTACCCCTGCGTTTGAATGGCTTTTAGAAAATAAATAAAAAAATAATAATTAAAATATATGGAGGTAGAAAACTATGGAAAAGAATTTAGGATGTGGATGTGGCTGCAGCTCTGTTAATGAAGAACCCAAAAAGATGGAACCTGCAAGTAATGTAAGTTGTGGTTGCGGTGGAGATGAGGTAGAAATTGAAAAACCAAAGGATAACTGGTACTTACCTTATATGGATAAAAAGACAAAAGGTATTGAAGTTGAGGAGAAAAAAAGTCCAGTAGCAGTATTTTATTGTGCAGGTGCTTCCAATGTAGGTCAAGCTACCATGCTTTCTTCTGTAAAAGCAGCAAATGAGGTCGGTTATGATAAAGCTGCACTTCTATGCCTTGCAAGTATATCTGCTGGTCTTGCGAATATAACTAATGGAGCTAAAAATGCTAAAGGAATTGTTGCTGTAGATGGATGCCCAATGAGTTGTGCAAAGAGAACTCTTGAAAAAGCAGGTTTCAATCCAGATGAACACATAATTATTTCTAAAGATTTAAATGTTCCAAAGAATTTTGACTTGAATTCTTCAACTGATTTACAAATGATAAAAGACGCAGTAGCTGAAAAAATTAATAAAGTATATGATAAATAACTAATAATATTAAAGTGCTTACATTTAAAAGTATATGATAAATAACTAATAATATTAAAGTGCTTACATTTATTTGTAAGCACTTTAATACCAAAAAGGGGAGCTAAAAATGAGTGAAAATAAAGAGTATGCAAAGTCTAAATTTATATTATATACAGTTATGATTGGTGCGTTCTTATCAATGTTTGATAGTGGTGTTGTAAATGTAGGATTACCTGTTATTTCAGCACAACTAAAGGTTGACATTGACTCAGTTCAATGGGTAACTTCTATATATCTGCTTATTATGTCAGCACTATTGCCGATTTTAGGAACTTTGGCAGATAATTTTGGCAGAAGAAAAATTTACAATATGGGTTTTTTGATAATATCTATATTCACTTTACTATGTGGATTTTCTGTAAATTTTTACATGCTTATTATTATGAGAGTATTACAAGCTGTTGGTGGAGCAATGGTTATGGCAAACGGTCTTGCTATAGTAACTGAAAATTTTCCCCCATCTGAAAGAGGAAAAAATATCGGAGTTCTTGCTACTGTCATGGCAATTGGAAGTATAGCAGGTCCCCCTTTGGGAGGTATAATAATAGGAATATTAGGTTGGAGAAGTGTTTTTTATTTAACATTTATAGTTTCTATACTTGGATTTATTGCTTCATATTTTTCAATTCCAATAGACAAAAAGGATAAAAAGAAAGATTTTAAATTTGACTTTTTAGGCTCAATATTATTGATAGTAACGATAGTATCATTCATTTATGGGTTTTCTAATATCAATAAAATGGGGTTAAATAATCCTATAATATACTGTAGTCTATTGATATTTTTATTAACATTTATAATTTTCATATTTTGGGAGAAGAAAGTTAGTCATCCAGTAGTACATTTAAGTTTATTTAATAATTGGGTATTTACTTCTTCTATAATTGCTTCTCTAATATCTTTTTTAACTATGTATTCCCCTACAGTATTGATGCCTTTTTATTATCAGAAGGTTTTAGGAATTAGCACACAACAGTCTGGATTATATATGATGGCATTTCCGATTGCTATGGCAATAATATCACCTTTTAGTGGAGCATTATCTGACAAAATTGGAGCGGTAATTTTGACGTCATCAGGTTTGGTGATAAATGGAATAGCACTTATATTACTTGCTAATATAAGTATAAATACTCCTATATATTTAGTGTTATTTTATATGTTTTTGATGGGATTATCTTTAGGTTTCTTCCAATCGCCTAACAATAGTTGTATAATGGGTAGCGTTCCTAAAAATAAGCTTGGAGCTGCCAATGGAATAACGCAGCTTGTTAAAAATTTGGGTATGGTTATAGGAATAGCGTTCTCAGTGGCACTATTTACAGCATTTTTAGGTAAACAAACAGTAGACTATAACATAAGATTTTTGCAAAGCACAAAAAAGGTTTATTATATAGCAGCAGTTTTATGTTTTATAGGTGCTATAATATCAGCTATCAGAAATAATAAAAAGTAAAAAGGTATATGATATTACAAATTAATGTTATAAAATTTTATCTTTAATATTAAAGTTAATCAAACAAAACCTATTATATAGTAAAACATAGGAAATATCATAATAAAGTATAGTGGCTTTATAAATAAAAAAACTTATATAATGCTTAATTAAACGCATTGGGTGGTGATGATAATGAAAAAAATAAAATCAAAACTTATTCTTTATTTTGGTTTATTAATAATTATAGTTTGTATAAGTATGGGTATGTTATCTTATATCAAAGCTTCTAAGCTTTTGATAAATCAGATTAATGAAAGTTTGCCCCAAATGGCAGAAGAAGCCTCTAAAATAGTAGAAAGCAGAGTTAATAGTCAGTATAAACAATTAGAATTTTTATCAGATACTAAGGAAATACAAAATTTTGAGATGTCAAAAGAAGAAGGGTTAAGATTTCTGCAAAAACAATTAAAAAAGATGAATGTTGTAAATTTGGCATATATAAGTATAAACGGTGAAGCCTATTTTGATAATGGTAAAGTTTCAAATATGAAAGATGAAGAATTTTTTAAGGCTGCTATAGAAGGGAAAAATTCCATTGCCTATATAGGAAAAGAGGGGAAAGGACAAATATTTATATCTGTACCTATTTTAAAAGGAGATAAGGTTCAAGGGGTGCTTTTAGCATTACATGATGGCAATGAAATCAATACACTTATTCAAGATATAAAATTTGGCAAATCAGGTTCAGCCTATGTAGTGGATAAAAACGGAACAATCATTTCTCATATTAAAAAAGAGATGATAGGGGTTAACCCCATAATGCAATCAGAGAAAAATAATAATTATGAAAGTCTTGCCAAAGTAATAAAGAATATGATTTCAAGTAAAAATGGAGTTGGAGAGTTTACTTTTAGTGGTGAAAAGCGATACCAAGGATATGCACCTATAGAAGATACAGGATGGTCTGTTGCAGTTGTAGCACCAAAATCAGAAGTTTTAAGTGGAGCAAATGAATTAATACATTATATAGTGATAATATCATTACTGGTTTTTATTATTGGAATCCTACTGGTTCTTTATTTAAGTAAAAGAATTAGTGAGCCTATAACCTATGTTGCTAAAAGGATTGAAAATATTTCAAGAGGAGATTATACATTTGATTTTGATACGAGATATTTAAGTATGAATGATGAAACAGGAACTTTAGCAAGAGCTGCTAAAGATATGCAGGAAAATATAAAGTCAGTTTTATTAATGTTTAAGCAATATTCTGAAGATATTAAAAAACAATCAGAAGATTTGACTTTAACAACAGAAGAGGTAGCATCTTCAGCAGATAATTTATCAAAATCAATAAATGAAACTGCAAAAGGAACATTCAGTCAGACAGAAGAATTAGTGAAGATAAGTGATAGTTTTAACAAATTCAGCACTGCTTTAGGAAAAAGAATGAACGAGTTAAAAAATATTGATGTTGCTTCAAAGAGAATTGAAGAATCAGTAAACACGAATAACTTACAAATGCAGGATTTGATTGAGACAATAACTAATATTAATAGTTCTTTTAGTATGTTTGTAAAAAATATTAATAATTTTATTATGAATATGAATAAAATTAATGATATTACTGCACTAATTAGCAATATATCAAAACAAACAAATTTACTTGCCTTAAATGCTGCAATAGAATCTGCAAGGGCTGGAGAAGCAGGTAAAGGTTTTGCAGTTGTAGCAGATGAAATACGAAAACTTGCAGAAGAAAGTGAGAAGTCATCAAGGAATATCAGTGATTTAGTTAAAAATATTTCAGGGGAGTCTAAAGGAATAATACAGAATAGTGATGCTATGCAGATTCAGTTAACTTCATCTATTGATGTAATTAATAATTCTTTAAATTCTTTCAAGGATATTATATTTGCTGTACAGGAAATAACTTCAAAGATAGATGCTATGAGTGAAACATCAAGTAGCATAAAGAGAGAAAAAGAATATATTACTAATAAAATTGAAAGTATATCTAATACTTCTCAAGAAATATCGGCTGCTATAGAAGAGATATCTGCTTCATCAGAGCAGATGAATGAATCTACTGAATTGGTAGCGAAATCCTCAACAATTCTTGAACAAATATCTAATAATATGTCAAGAAAGATTAAGCATTTTAGGTTATGAAAGTAAATTAAGTGTAAAACTTACGGAGAAGTGCGAATAAAGTTAAGATTCCATAGTCTTACAAATGTATTAAATTAATTTTATTGCCAAACTTGTAAATAGTAGTATAATTAAGTGTGAGATGTAGTCAATGTGTATAAAATTTACATATTGACTAATTTTAAAGCATATATATAATTATTTAATTAAATAATTATAATATTTTCGTTGAAAATAGGAGGAGAGAATATTATGTCAAATCATAATCATAATCACAGTCATGCACATGACGTAAGCAATGTAAAAGGAATAAATCTTCTTATAACAATGCTCCTAAATTTTGCTATAACAGTAGCAGAAGTTATAGGAGGAATATATTCAGGGAGTTTGTCTTTAATGTCTGATGCACTTCATAATTTAAGCGATGCATTGTCTATAGTTGTAAGTTACTTTGCAATTAAAATATCACAAAAAAGCAATGACGAAAAAAGAACTTTTGGTTATAAACGTTCTACAATACTTGCAGCAGTAATTAATTCTACAGTTTTAATTTTTATATCGTTATTTCTTTTTAAAGAAGCATATTTTAAATTTATAAAGCCAGAGAAGATAAATGGTGTAATAGTTATATGGGTGGCATTAATAGGTCTTTTGGCAAATACCTTTGGAGCATATTTACTTAATAGAGGCTCCCATGAAGATATGAATATGAAATCCACATATCTTCATCTTATAAGTGATGCATTATCCTCATTAGGAGTAATTGTAGGCGGAATAGTTATTTATTACTTTAATATATACTGGATAGACCCTCTGCTTACTATAATTATAGGAATATATGTGCTGAAAGAAAGTTATGAAATACTAAAACAAGCAGTTAACCTTCTGATGCAGGGAGTTCCAGAAAATATAAATATACATGAACTTGTTGAAGAACTTCAGGAAATAGATGGTATAAAAAATGTTCATCATGTTCATATATGGGGATTAAACGAAAATAATATATTCTTTGAAGCTCATGTGAACTTAAAACAAGACATATTAATAAGCGAAGCAGCAAGAATCTATGAAAATATTGAACATGAGTTAAAAGAACACTTTGGAATTAGTCATATTACAATTCAGTTTGAGTATAACTGCTGTGACAGTGCTGGAGTAGTCGCAAATGAATAAAAAGGGGCGTTGCCATGGATAATTATATTTTATATGGAATAACCATAATCCTTTTAATTATTTCATATTATAAGGATAAGAAAAAAACTAAAATGGCACTTAAAAAAGCCTGGAAGTCTTTTGAGAATATTTTACCAGAATTTTTAGGAGTTATAATGCTTGTAGGAGTTTTACTGGCAGTATTAAACCCACAAGTGATATCAAAAATTATTGGAAATAACTCTGGTTGGTTTGGAGTTGTAGTTGCAGCAATAGTTGGTGCAGTAACATTAATACCTGGCTTTGTTGCTTTTCCGACAGCAGCAATGTTGTTGCAAAACGGGGCAGGGTTTATGCAGATAGGTGCTTTTGTTTCAACTCTAATGATGGTAGGTATTGTTACTATGCCAGTTGAAATAAAATATTTTGGTAAGAAACTAACGATTTTACGAAATTTATTTGCTTTTATATTTTCATTCATAGTGGCATATATCATTGGAAAGGTGGTCGGTGGAATATGAAAAAGTTATTGAAAAGATATAGATTTTTTATTGGAACAGTAATTGTAGTGGGTATTCTTACCGCTTTTAATATGCAACTTGGACTTAAATCATTCAGTATTGCAGGATACAGTTTTAAAGAAATGGCTTTAGTTATACCGCCAGTTTTTGTACTTTTGGGATTGCTTGATATATGGGTTCCAAGAGAAACTATGATGAAGTATATGGGTGAAGGCTCTGGAATTAAGGGTATAATTCTTTCCATACTTCTTGGTTCAGCAGCAGCAGGTCCACTTTATGGAGCATTTCCTGTGGCTGCAGTTTTTATGAAGAAAGGAGTGAGGTTCAGTAATATTCTTATATTTATAGGGGCGTGGTCTACTACTAAAATACCTATGTTCTTGTTTGAAATGTCTGCACTTGGGAGTAAGTTTGCGGTAACGAGACTACTTATTGATATTCCAGGAATTATAATAATTGCATATCTATTAGCAGCATTTGTTTCTAAAGATGAAATTAAAAAGATTTATAAGAATGCAGAAAGTCTATAGAAAAAGTAGAATATATCAAATTCAAAGGAAATAAATGTTGGGGGTAAAAAATGAATAGGGTCACAAAAATTATAATCATTATTTTTCTGATATTAAGTGTTGCTGGAATATGGGGTTTTAAAACCTATAATTCAAAAAAATCCTCTATAAATAGTACAAACACAAGTCAACAAAATATGCCTATGTTAGTTGATTTAGGAGCAGGGACCTGTATACCTTGTAAGCAAATGGTTCCTGTACTTGAAGAAGTTAAAAAAATGTATGATGGTAAGGCGACTGTCAAAGTTATTGATGTATATGATAGTCCTGATGAAGCAAATAAGTATAAAATAAGTGTTATTCCAACTCAAATATTTTTAGATAAGGATGGGAAAGAGGTTTTTAGGCATGAAGGATTCTTTCCAAAAGAAGAAATTGTAAAAGTATTTGATAAAATGGGAGTAAAGTAAGATGAATGACTTTATAAATAACTTTGGCAGCTTATTGTCTAATAATATTTGGTTAGCTTTAGTTATGTCTTTTATAGCAGGAATAATTTCATCATTTAGTCCTTGTGTATTATCTACAATTCCGTTAGTTATAGGCTATGTAGGAGGATATGCACAAAAGGACAAAAGACTTGCTTTTAAATATTCTCTTATATTTTGTGGTGGTCTTGTAATTACTTTTACAACATTTGGAGCACTTTCGGCAATGCTTGGAAAACTAATGACGGGAACAGGAAAGTGGTGGTATATAGTTCTTGGTATAATTATGCTTGTAGTTGCACTTCAATTACTTGGTGTTATTGAGTTTGGAAATAATTTTTGCAAAATGCCCAATAGAAGAACTGGACTGTTAGGTGCTTTCTTTTTGGGAATACTTGGTGGAGTATTATCTTCGCCATGCTCTACTCCAGTATTAGTTGCAATATTAGCATTTGTTGCTGGTAAAGGTAATATTGTATTAGGTATATTTATGTTGCTTTTATATTCTATAGGTCATTGTACTTTAATTTTAATTTCAGGGACTTCGGTGGGATTTGTGGAATCTATAAGCAGTTCTAATAAAACAATGATGTTTGGTAAAATACTGAAATTAGCACTGGCAGTATGTATAATTTTATTGGGATTGTATCTAATTTATATAGGAATATAAAATGAGGTTGAGGATATGGAAAAACATAATATCCTGTAATTTATTATGAGACTTGTGAAGAGTAAGGAGCTTGTTTTAATAAGTGTAAACATGGAGTGTACAAGAAGAAGGAAAATAGACCTGTTGTAATTTTTTCAGAAGGATGTGTTGAAGGGTGTAGAGTATGTTAGAATTTATGTCCTTCTGGAACAATACAGTACGTTGGTGATACTGAACAAAAGGGTGATTGTAATTGTGGATGCTGTAGTTAAAAAATTAATATTAATAAAGGTTGTTGAATAGGAAGAAAATTATTTAAATAATATCAAAGATATGTAGAAATATATTCATAGCATAAAAAGCTAATAGCTCCTCCAAGGAGCTATTAGCTTTTTGCTAAATATTTGTTCTATCATATGTTTTTACAGAATTATTTTCAGCTACCTCAATTAAGTCCTTGTCCAAATCAATTACAATCTTAAATTTATAGCTTGTATTTTTTGCATGATTTAAAAATCTACAATACAATATATCGTCAACTTTTACAAAATGGGAATCTACTTTTTTGTATGCATTTTTATCATCAAACTCAATATGGTTTCTAAGCTTATCGAATTTAGCTAAAAATGCTTCCTTATACTCGTTTAATAAATCTTTCATATGTTTTTTTACTTTTTCTGGTTCTAACTTGTCCATTAAAAATAGCAATGTTAAACCTTCATTATTATTTTTAATATATTTCTTGTCTTTAAGATTTCTATAATCGTCTTCTGTTAGCCAAATAATTTTATCAAACATTGCTTGAATATTTTCTGATGTTTCTCTTTTATAAAAAGTGCTTATGTCTGTCAGTATTTTATTTAAGTCATTAATATCACTTTTTACTAAATATTCCTTGTTGTTTTGTCTAAACCCAATTAATTCGTATCCCGTTGCATCCTTCATAAAAATTCCTCCTAAAAAATAGTATATATTTAATAATCCTTTTTGTTTTTCAAACTTATATATTATAGTATATAGAAGTATGTATTATTCAGTTTAGTATTGTAATAGTGTAATAAGATACTTTTAGTATAGTTGAACACAAGTTTGTAAAAATATTTTTTGGAAGTTGAATATTACACAATGTTATTATGTAATATAAAAAATTCAGTAAAATCAACACTTCTGTGAAATGGGAAAAAATGCTTGAGTTTGAATATGACTCTATGTATAATATTGATATATAGAAGAATATTTATTTATTTTGTAGGAGATGTGTAAAAATGAATATGGTAAGTCCTATAAAAGATAAAAAACAAATAGAAAATATGAAATTATATCTAAAAGATAAAAGCAAGAGAGATTACCTAATGTTTATGGTTGGTATTTCCAGTGCTCTTAGAATTTCTGATATTTTGAAATTGAAGGTTAAAGATATTTGGGATGGAAAGAAGCCAAAAGAATATATCTACCTAAATGAACAAAAGACAGGAAAATATAAGCGGTTTCCAATTACTGAAAATCTACAAAAGGCGATAAGGGAATATATAAAAGAATATAAACCAGAGCAAGAAGATTGTTTATTTTTTAGTCGAAAAGGTGATAAACCTATTACTCGGCAACAAGCTTCACTGATTCTGTCCACTGCAGGAGATTATGTAGGAATTACAGAATCGATATCAACGCACTCAATGCGTAAGACTTGGGGGTATTGGGCATACAAGAGTGGAGTAAGTTTGGCATTAATTATGGAAGCCTTAAATCATAGCTCTATTGCTAACACTAAGAAATATTTAGGTATTACACAGGAAGACCTTGACGATGTATACATGAACTTAAATTTATAGGAAGGAGGTACATATTAATATGAAGGAAAAAGTTAAGACATTAGTTTGGACAAAAAGATTGAACAATAAGGATTGGATGCAAAAGGCTATTGTAGAGGTAGTAGGAGACGGAATAATGTTGGCTCTTGCAATAGTAATCGGATACTATATAAAAACTATATTTATTTAAAATAATGAGCTTTGAAGCTCATTATTTTTTATGCACAGTTATAGAATAAAAAAGTTTATGATATAACTTAATTGTATAAAGCTACTTTTTTCTCTGATTTAAATATCTCTGTAGTTTTACACCATAATTATACATAGCTGATAAATCAATTCGAGAATCAAAGTAATCATCTGGCATAGTTTCAGATATAATATATTGAAAATACTTAACGAACTTATTGTCAAAATCAATTAATATGTTATACCATTCTGTAATATCTAATTCTTGTCGTTTTAGCATCAGCGGTCTAATACCAAATAAATTTATACTTAGAGATGCATCATTCATTCCAAGTCCATCTATATGATAGTTCCCCCTATGTTTTACATAGTTATATTTGTCTCTTACTTGGGTTATAAATTCATCTGAGAAAAAATCAGTAATATGTTTTATTAGAAGTAAAATTTTCTTCTTTTCTGTAGTTGGAAATACTGATTTGTATTTTAAGAACTCAATTAAGGAAATATAATCACAGTGCTTGGTAGATTTAACATACAATTCATCATACATTAAGTCAAATGATTCACTGTTATAAAACATCCATAATACTTGCCATGAAAGGTCAATACATATGTTGTAGTATATAAGTGAGTTTATAATAAAATTTGATTTTGCATATTTAACACTCAATTTATTATCGGAATCAACTAACTCTCCAAATTTATTACATTCAAAAAAAATTAAATTTAACCTCGCATTGCATAGAGTTTGATATACATCGACTATTTTATGTCCAGTTGCTATTACATTCGGAGTATATCTAAAATATTGTGGTTCTATTGGGTTATATTTAGACCAATGGTGAATGTCTATTAATTCAGTTGTTCTTTGCATTTTTTACCTCCTGAGCACTACCAATAATTATCGGGTGCAGAATTTGAAGTTAAACTTTTTCAAATATTTTGGTTTAGTATAAAATTAACTTTCAAGTATAATTATAACAAAGTAAGGTGAGCAATAAAAATATTCATTTGTATTTAATTTAAAATTTTTTTACTCGAACATAGTAGAACACATTTTTCCTGATTTTTTTGCTTATCTATGTTATATTTTGAAACATAGTGCTTATAATATAAAAACACTTAAAAGGGAGGTAAAAATATGAATTATAAAGAGATATTAGAGGATAAAGAATTAAGTCTTACTGCAAGAGCAGTATTAATATATTTATTAGAAATTGGAATAAACAATATGAGCAAGAAGGGGTTAGCAGAAGAATTGAATGTAGACAGAAGTACAATAATTAGAACTTATAAAGAGATGGTTGATGCTGGATATATAAGAGAAAGCAGGACAAGCATCAACCAGCCAAGTAGAATAGAATTTCTAAAATAAAAAACAAAGGAGGTAAATAGAACTATGCAAGATAAAGAATCTGAATTTGAATTTGGAACATATGAATATTACAAGTCTTTACCAGACGAAGAATTTTATAAAATATTAAGCAGATATAAAAATTTTTACGAGATGCCAGGAATTATAAGCACTGTTATGTTAGAGAGAGACGAAGAAAGAACAGAAAGAAGAAGAGTAGAAAAAAAGAGGCTTGAACAGCTTAAAATAGAAAATCCTATAGCTTATAAAAAGGAAATGGAAAAGAGAGAAAAAGAGCTTATAAAGATTAAAATTAAGGAAGAAAAAGCTAAGGAAAAAGAAGAGCAAAGGAAAGCTAAAGAAAAAGAGAAAAGGGAGCAAAAGAAAAAAGCAAAAGAAGAATATAATAGAGTACACCCCAAAAAAATGAGCAAAGAAGAAAAAGTGCTTCTTGCAAAAGCACTTTCTTATAAAAATATATTCTTTGGAAAAAAACTAAATACTATTAATAATATTATAACAAAAAATGTAAAAAATATAACTGTGGATACTTATAAAGAAGCATTAGATATTATTATTAGAATAGATATCAGAGAATTGTTGGGATTGAGTGTAAATTTAAAAGAAGACTTTTCGTGTGGGATTATATACAATAATACAGCATCTATAGATGTGGATAAAAATGGTATATGTAGATATTTTACTTGGAATCCTGAACACGATAAAGGATATGTTTTTAGCTATATAGATATAGTAGAGATTATGAACAATCTAAGTTACGGTAAAGCACTAAATGAAATATTAAAACAACTAAAAATAAATGTAAGAGAAGGAGGATGGGTAAATATGCAAAAAGAAAAATATACTAACAATATAACATTAATAGAAAACGCAGACAAAGAATTAAGTAAGAGGTATCCAAATTTATTTAGATATATAAAAAGAAATATGATAGTTTTAGAGAAGCTGAATTGTATGGGACTTGCTAATGTAAATATAGAGGAGAATAGCTTTAATGGAGAGAGTATATTCTTTGCTTCCATGCAACATATTTCTGACAGCTTATCTATAGAGGATAGTAAAGTAGATAAAACAAGAGTTAATAGAGCTATTAATGTTTTTGCAATTTTAGGATTAATAACAAAAGTACCTAAGAGCTTTATACCAAGTAAGTTTAAGAAATTTAAAAAGATTAATGAAGGTGACCATGATATAACATTTTTTGCAATTAAAGAAATGGATTTTGGCGTATTGGCAGAGGCAGAATTAAGAGCAGAGCAATTGAAGAAGGCTGGAGTATCTGCTACACATATAACGATAGAAAAAATTAGACAAGCTTTGGGAGATATGATTGCAGACGAGGTATATGGCAATACAGCAATTAAAACAGAATCAATATTAATAAAAAAAGAAGAGAATAAGAAAAAAGAAAAAGCTTCTTAAAAAGTGCAACAATAATTCATAGATATATGTTTGTTTTTTTAAATGAGCTTTCTGAGAAAGCGTTATAAGTTATAAAAATATTATTAGCTTATGTTTTCTATAAACCTCCTATTAAACAGGAGGTGCTCCAGTAGTATTTAGACATCTAATCATAAATTTAAGCATCTTGAAGTTAATGAAAATAATTGGTATTTGTATTTTATAAAGTAAGCTTATACTTCCCAAAATCCAATTATTCTTTACACTAAGATACATTAACAAGCCCTTTATAAAAAAGCTACATTATATATGTGTACAGTATTTTAATAATTGGAAGTATTTTTAAATTAACAAGCCCTTATTTTTAAAAATCTACTTCCAATTATTTTTTTACTGTTTCAAATAGAATAGAAGATAATTTTTATAAAAAATGAGCATAAGGACTAATTTTATAACAGCTTCTTCAAGAAGCGTAATAAGTAATTACAAGCCCTTTACTCCAGGATTAATTTTTTCCCAAACTGATTTGTTTTCATCATATACAGGCTTTAATTTTTTGTATACTCTACAAATATTTTTGTATTCTTCATCATCTGTTCTTCCCACCCATACCATATTTTGTAAGCTTGATTCTATCGTTCCGAATACACAATCAAGCTCGTTAAAAGTAACTTTAATTTCTTTCTTATCAGAGAAATGTTTTTCTATCTTTTCTATCACACTTATAAGTGCATCTTTTGCTCTACTAAAATAATTGTATTCATTTTGTATGATTTTATTTTTATTATATTTCAATGTTGCTAATTGCTTATTTAAAGTTATTATTTCATCTGATATAGCAATAACTAATGTGCTTATATGTGTATTCTTTAGCATATTCAGAGGAATTTCCTCCATTTTAATATCTCTTATATCTTTATACTTTCCAAAATCTATAACCTTGCACTCCATTACCATACCCCCATATTCCGTTATTTTCCTTTTTGAATCTTATCTATCACTTCTTTTTGAAACTCTTCTTCTGTAAGTTCTGTAAGTCTTAATATATCTTCCTTATTCCACTTTTTTAGACTAATCATCTCTTTATACATCTCTGTAGCAATTTCAATATATATATCTTTAGCAATTAATTTTCCTGTTTCTGATTCTTTAACGGAAAGTCCCATTGTAACTTCACCATCCTAAATATTGATGATGGTATTATAGCATTCTAAAATACACATTAAAATACATGTTTAAAGTTTTTTATACTTAATATATAATATTTTATAAGGAGGGGTACGATGGAAGAAAAACGGGTAATTATATACGCAAGAAAATCTAAATTTAAAGAGACAAGCGAATCTTGTGCAAACCAGATAAATATGTGCAAAAACAAAATTTCGTATATGAACTTAGACCCAAGCAATGAGGGAAGAACTACTTATACAGTTGTAAAAGAATTTTCTGATGAAGGATTTTCTGGTAAGAGCTTTGACAGACCCGACATGCAAAAACTTATACAGATGATAGAAAAGAATGAAGTAGATGTTATTTTTGTTTATAAATTGGACAGACTAAGTAGAAGTGTAAAAGATATATTTAATTTTATAGATTTTTTACAACAACATAATGTTGATATAGTGTCTGTAAAGGAGCGAGAGATTGATACTACCTCTGCCACAGGAAAAGCTTTCTTTGCTATAAACATGGTATTTGCACAGTTAGAGAGAGACCTTGCCTCAGAACGAAGTAAAGATAACAATTTAGAGTTAGCTAAAACTGGTCAATTTATGGGGTCTTATGTTAAGTATGGCCACACAGCAATAAAAGAGCAAATACCAGGACTTGAAGAAGGAAGAGGCAAGACAAAAACAAGGTTAGAATGGAACAATACAGAAGCAGAAGTCGTGAAGAATGTTTATGCAATGTACTTAGAGGGTAATAATAGTTATATGAGAATCTCCAATTTTCTAAACGAAAATGGCATTGCTAAGAAATCAGAGTGGAATCAGCCACAAAAAAACGATAAATGGATAGAAACTAATATAAGGAATATGTTAAGAGATATAAATTATTGTGCTAATACTGTAGAGGCATATAATTATTTTAAGAAACAGGGATATGAATTTCTTATAGATATAGAAAAGTTTAATGGAGAAAAGTCTTTACAGTTATATGATGGAAAGATTACAATACTTAATGTATCGCCTATAGTTAGTGCTAAAGATTTTATTAAGGCTCAGAAAATGAAAGATAGTAAGAGAACTACAAGAAATCATGTTCTCCCATATGAGAGTAATATATTACTCGGTTCTGGAATACTGATATGCAATGAGTGTAAGAAACATTTAGGTAATAGTGTTACAAAAAGAAAGAGTAAAAATGGCGAGAAAGAATATGGATATTACCATTGCTACAATAAGGACTGTAGACAATATATGAAAATGAAACATATAAAGATGGATGCTTTAGATAAAAATGTATTGGATAGATTAAAAAAGTTCTATAATAATAAAGAGCTTATAAAGAAAGTTCTTGAAGCTGATTATAATAAAAGGAATCAAGTATCTGAAGCAGAAGAAAAGATACAAAAATTAATAAAGAAACTTGAAAATCTTGATAAGCTCATTGAAAACATGAATACAGCAATTGCTAATTTATCCGAAAATGATGATGAAGATGTTCAAGTTTTAATAACTAACTATCAATCACAGCAAATTAATGCAATTAAGAAGAAAAAAGAAATCAAAGCAGAATTAGAATCATTAAATGTAGAACATGAACAAGAAGAAGAGCGTGTTTATGACATACAAGAATTATTAGAGCGTGTAGAAGACTTTGCAGAAGTCTTAGATAATGCGACAGAAGAGAATAAGAAGAAAATCGTACACTTTTTGGTGAAGAATATCGTTGTCAGGAGTGATACAGACTTTGATGTGAATCTTTATTTCTATGAAGATTTGCCCGATTTCAAGTGTTCTGGCAATGAAGATACACCACAAGGAGTAAGGTGGAAGAAGGTTTAAACAATATGGAGTTTGATATACTTAAAGATAAATTCAATGTTCAGGATGCAAAAATGCTTAATCCATTGGTGCTTGCTTTTATAGGGGATGCTATCTATGAGGTCTTTATACGAACTTATCTTGTAAATAAAAATAGGGAATTGTCTGTACATAAGCTTCATGTAGAGGCAATTTCCTTTGTAAAGGCTCATGCACAAAGCGAATTTATTAAGCAAATGGAGTCTGAATTGACAGATGATGAGATAAGCATGTTTAAAAGAGGGAGAAATTCAAAATCTGGAACTGTACCGAAGAATGCAGATATGCAGGAATATCGTGCAGCTACAGGTTTTGAAACAATGTTAGGATATTTATATATTACAGAGCAAAACGATAGGTTGAATTACATTCTTAATAAAATAGTACAGATAAAAGCAGAGTGATATGAAGTTTGCACAAAGGAAGGGATAATGTGAAAAAAGATTTTCGTGATAATAAAAATAAAGAAGTGAAGGTAAATAAAAGGCTGTTAAAAAATGACGTTAATATTAAGGAAAAAAAAGAAGAATTGCCGGTTAGAGAAGATTTAATTGAAGGAAGAAATGCTGTCATTGAAGCACTAAAATCCGATAGAACAATAGAGCAAATATTTGTAGCCAAGGGCGATGTAGAAGGTTCCATTAATCTAGTATTAGCTTTAGCTAGAGATAAGCACATAGTCGTTAAAGAAGTTGATAGAAAAAAGCTTGATTCCATGTCCATATCTAATGCTCATCAAGGAGTTATTGCTATAGTTACTCCATATAAATATTTTGAGGTTGAAGATATACTAAAGTTTGCAGAAGAAAAAAATGAGAAGCCTTTTATTATAATATTAGATGAGATAGAAGATCCTCATAATTTTGGAGCAATAATAAGAAGTGCTGAGGTATGCGGGGCGCATGGTATAATTATTCCTAAGAGAAGAAACGTTGGAATAACACCTATAGTTTATAAATCTTCAGCAGGTGCTATTGAACATATGAAGATAGCTAAGGTTACAAATATTAATACTGCTATTGATGTGCTTAAGGATAGAGGAATATGGATATATGGAGCAGACATGGACGGAGAAAGCTACTGCTTTGATGTGGATTTTAGTGGAGCTTTGGCTTTGGTAATCGGAAGTGAAGGGAAAGGCATTTCAAAGCTTACAAAGAATAAATGCGATGTGCTTACTAAGATACCAATGGTAGGTAGCATAAATTCCTTGAATGCTTCTGTAGCTGGCGGAATTATGATGTACGAAATTTTAAAGCAAAGATTTAATAGGAAATAAAATTGAGAAATATTTTCGTTGATGGATATAACGTCATAAACAGCTGGCCTGAACTTAGAGATATAAAAGATTATAGTTTTGAAGCGGCAAGGCAAAAACTTATAGATTATTTACAAAACTATGGCGCTTTCAAAGGCTATAAGATAATACTTGTATTTGATGCCCATATGGTTAGCGGAAGTTTGCAGAAGAAGGAAAAGATAAGTGAACATTTGTCTGTAGTATATACAAAGGAAGGGGAAACTGCAGACACATATATTGAAAAAACCATTGACAGCATTGGACGAAAAACGGAAGTATGTGTAGTAACCTCTGATTCTCTGGAACAGCAGCTGGTGTTTCAGAGAGGTGCAATAAGGATATCATCACTTGAATTTTATTTTGATGTTAAAGAGACTGAAAACAGAATAAGTGTTAAAACTCAAAAAAAGTATTCAGAGAAAAGAGACCTGTTAGAAGATAGGATTCAAAAGGATGTTTTGGAAAAACTTGAAAAAATACGTAGAAGCCGATAAAATCCCTTGACGAAAAAAATATTTGTAATGTATAATCAGTGTTAAGGCGTTGTGTTGCTTTGGGGGGGATATTGTGGAAAACAGGGTGAGTTTTGCTAAAAATTATTATGGTTTTGAAGATAGGCTGGATGAAGAAATCGTTATCGAGGCAAAAAAAGGTAATATCAGAGCTCAGGAATATTTAATCAATAAATATCAGAATTTTGTAAAGGCTAAAGCAAAATCATACTTTCTGATAGGTGCCGACAAAGAGGATATTTATCAAGAGGGAATGATTGGACTTTATAAGGCTATTAGAGATTTCAAGTCAGATAAGTTAGCTTCATTTAAAGCTTTTGCCGAACTTTGTGTTACAAGACAGATTATTACTGCAATAAAAACTGCAACTCGTCAGAAACATATACCGTTAAACACATATATATCTTTAAACAAGCCGATTTATGATGAAGAATCTGACAGAACGCTTCTGGATATATTATCTATGGCTAAAGTAACAGATCCGGAAGAGCTTATTATAAGCCAGGAAGAACTTAAGTACATAGAAGGAGAGATAGGAGAGGTTTTATCAGATTTGGAGATGGAAGTATTGTCTTCATACTTAGATGGAAAATCCTATCAGGAAATTGCCTGTGATTTAAATAGACATGCAAAGTCAATTGATAATGCTCTTCAAAGAGTAAAAAGGAAACTTGAAAAGAGTTTATATGGAAAGTAAAAATACATATTGACATATGTGCTTCTATATATTAAAATTAGTAATTGGTATGTGACATTTAGTCGCACATGGGCGGGTGTAGCTCAATGGTAGAGCCCTAGCTTCCCAAGCTAGTTACGAGGGTTCGATTCCCTTCACCCGCTCCAGAAAAGTTAAATTGCCCATGTAGCTCAGTCGGCAGAGCGTCACCTTGGTAAGGTGGAGGTCACCGGTTCAATCCCGGTCATGGGCTCCAATAATATTTTTAAGTAACAACACACCAGGGTGAGTGTATTTGAAAAAAGGAGGAACAAAAAAATGGCAAAGTCAAAATTTGAAAGAAACAAACCTCACGTTAATATTGGAACAATAGGACACGTAGACCACGGAAAGACAACATTAACAGCAGCAATAACAACAGTATTAGCAAAGAAGGGTTATGCTGAAGCAACAAAATATGACGAAATAGATAAGGCACCAGAAGAAAAAGAAAGAGGAATCACAATCAATACAGCACACGTAGAGTATCAAACAGATAATAGACACTACGCACACGTAGATTGCCCAGGACACGCTGACTATGTAAAGAACATGATAACAGGAGCAGCACAAATGGATGGAGCAATACTAGTAGTAAGTGCAGCAGATGGTCCAATGCCACAAACAAGAGAGCATATACTACTAGCATCAAGAGTAGGAGTTGACTACATAGTAGTATTCTTAAACAAAGCAGATATGGTAGACGATCCAGAATTACTTGAATTAGTAGAAATGGAAGTAAGAGAGTTATTAAGCGAATACAACTTCCCAGGAGATGATATTCCAATAATAACAGGATCAGCATTAAAAGCATTAGAAAACCCAGAAGATGCAGAAGCAACAAAGTGCATAATGGATCTAATGGAAGCAGTAGACAGCTATATACCAACACCAGAAAGAGCAACAGATAAGCCATTCTTAATGCCAGTAGAAGATGTATTCACAATTACTGGAAGAGGAACAGTTGCAACTGGAAGAGTAGAAAGAGGAATCTTAAAAGTTGGAGACGAAGTAGAAGTAGTAGGATTAAGCGAAGAAAGAAAGAAGACAGTAGTAACTGGAGTAGAAATGTTCAGAAAGCTACTAGATCAAGCAATGGCAGGAGATAATATAGGAGCTCTATTAAGAGGTGTTCAAAGAACAGACATCGAAAGAGGTCAAGTATTAGCAAAGCCAGGAAGCGTAAATCCACACAATAAGTTTGTAGGTCAAGTATACGTATTAAAGAAAGAAGAAGGCGGAAGACATACACCATTCTTCGATGGATACAGACCACAATTCTATTTCAGAACAACAGACGTAACAGGATCAATCAAATTACCAGATGGAATGGAAATGGTAATGCCTGGAGACCATATCGATATGAATGTTGAATTAATAACACAAGTAGCAATGGATGAAGGACTAAGATTCGCAATCAGAGAAGGCGGAAGAACAGTAGGTTCAGGAGTTGTTACTAAGATTATTGGTTAATTTAAACTAAGATAGGACTGGGTTTCTAGACCTGGTCCTTTTATAAGGTTTAAATATTGGAAAATCTATACTTATTGACATAAATGTAAACTTGTGATAGATTATTTAAGTAATACACTGTGATAAGTATCGCGTTGGCGTTCTTATATAGCAAAGAGACGGAGGTGTAGATTGTGAGAGTTAAGGTAACATTAGCATGCACAGACTGCAAACAAAGAAATTATAATTCAATGAAAAACAAGAAAAATGATCCTGATAGACTAGAAATGAAGAAGTATTGTAAATTCTGCCACAAACATACACTTCACAGAGAAACAAAATAACACAGGTCTATAAATTTTAAGGATGTGAATAAAATGGCTGTTAATGGTAATGTAAAACAAAATAATCAGTCCAAAGTAAATGTTTTTACAAGGACGTTTAGAACAATCAAGGCAGAGACTAAGAGAATAACTTGGGCTTCCAAAGATGAAGTAAAAAAAGCACTAGCAGCTGTAGCAACTTTCTGTGTTATTTATATGGTAATAGTTGGAGTATTAGATTATGGTTTCAGCAACCTCTTCAAGTTGATTTTTAAATAAACTAAAAAGGAGGTAGGGATCAGTAAAATTACTATCCCTAAGATTATGGCAGAGAGAGCTAGATGGTATGTGGTTCACACATACTCTGGGTATGAGAATAAAGTTAAGGCAAACCTTGAAAAAACTGTAGAGAACAGAAATTTTCATGATTTAATACATGATATTCAAGTTCCTATGGAAGAACAGGTTGAAATCAAAGATGGCAAGAAAAAAATAACCCTTAAGAAAATTTTTCCGGGGTATGTTCTTGTAAAGATGATAATGAATGATGACTCATGGTATATTGTAAGAAATACCAGAGGAGTTACAGGATTTGTAGGTCCAGGATCAAAACCTGTACCGCTTACCGATGAAGAGGTTGAGACTATGGGCGTTACAGAAAGACCTGTAGAAATTGATCTTGAGGTAGGAGAAACGATAAAAGTTGTATCTGGTCCGTTAGAAAACTTTATGGCTATTATTCAGGAAATTAATACTGAAAAGCATAAGTTAAAAGCTCTAGTTAATATGTTTGGCAGGGAAACCCCTGTAGAGCTTGAATACAACCAGGTAGAAAAACTTGATTAATGCTTATAAGACGAAGGGAAACCTAGGTCTTAATAAGTGGGAGGACTAAAGTCCGTATTACCACATTATAGGAGGTGTAAACTCATGGCTAAAAAAGTAACAGGAATGATTAAACTTCAGCTTCCTGCAGGAAAAGCAACTCCAGCACCACCAGTTGGTCCAGCACTTGGTCAACATGGTGTAAATATCATGGGATTTTGTAAGGAATTTAATGCAAAGACTGCAAATCAAGCAGGTTATATAATCCCAGTTGTTATTACAGTATATCAGGACAGAAGCTTTAGCTTTATACTAAAGACTCCTCCAGCAGCAGTTCTTTTAAAGAAAGCAGTTGGAATTGAGAGTGGTTCTGGAGTACCTAATAAGACAAAAGTTGCTAAGATAACTCAGGCGCAGCTTAGAGTAATCGCAGAAACTAAAATGCCAGACTTAAATGCTGCATCTGTAGAAGCTGCAATGAGCATGATAGCTGGAACAGCTAGAAGTATGGGAATAGTTGTTGAAGACTAATTTTAAATTTAGAGTTTAATATCTACCAGCTTAAACGTAGATTTACGTTATCGGTGGGAGGTAAAAACCGTTAATACCACAAAGGAGGTTTAGCAAAATGGGAAAGAATTATATAGAAAGTGCTAAACTTGTTGACAAAAACGTTCTATACTCAGCGGCAGAAGCATTAGAGCTTGCTGTTAAAACATCAAAAGCTAAATTTGATGAAACTATAGAATTAGCTGTTAGACTTGGAGTAGATCCAAGACATGCAGATCAACAAGTTAGAGGAGCTGTTGTACTTCCTCATGGAACTGGTAAGTCAGTTAAGGTTTTAGTATTTGCTAAAGGTGATAAAGCTAAAGAAGCTGAAGCTGCAGGTGCTGAATTCGTAGGAGCTGAAGAACTAGTTGATAGAATTCAGAAAGAAAATTGGTTTGACTACGATGTAGTTGTTGCTACTCCAGATATGATGGGTGTAGTAGGAAGACTAGGTAGAGTACTTGGACCAAAGGGATTAATGCCAAACCCAAAATCAGGTACAGTAACTTTTGATGTTGCTAGAGCGATAGCTGAAATTAAAGCTGGTAAGGTTGAGTATAGAGTTGATAAAACTGCTATAATTCACGTACCAGTTGGAAAGAAGTCCTTCGGAGCAGAAAAGTTGGTTGAAAACTATCATTCAATGATGGAAGCTATAATTAAAGCTAAACCAGCTGCAGCTAAGGGTCAATATGTTAAGTCAGTATCAGTTTCTAGTACTATGGGACCTGGAATAAAAATTAATCCAGCTAAGGCATTAGATTAATATTGACACATACAAATACGTCTGATATAATATCAAGCGTTGTAGTAAATAAGTAAATATTCCGTAGACAGTAGGTGCTTATGCATAAAGGGACTACCCAACCTACCGAGGATTCCAATATAAGTATTTAATTGGTCTCTTCGTGTCTACGGGGAGATTTTTAATTTTATAAAACAGTTCTAGACTGTGAGGAGGTGGATACACAGTGGGTAATAATTTAGAAGTTAAAAAGGCTAAAGTTCTTGAAATAAAAGAAAAAATGGAAAAAGCTCAAGGTATGGTATTTGCTAAGTATCAAGGCTTAACAGTTGAAGAAGATACTGAATTAAGAAAGAAACTTAGAGAAGCAGGTATAGAATATAAAGTATATAAAAACACTTTAACAACATTAGCTGCTAAAGAACTTGGACTTGATGAAATAGTAAGCTTTTTAGAAGGACCTGTATCAGTAGCTTTCGGTTACGAAGAAGCTACTGCACCAGCAAGAGTTCTTAATGATTTTGCAAAGGCTCATAAGAAACTTGAATTAAAAGCTGGTATAGTTGAAGGAACTGTATTTGATGCTAAGGGAGTTGAAAAGTTAGCTTCAATACCATCAAGAGAAGTTCTTATCGCTCAGTTACTTGGAAGCTTCAAGGCTCCATTATCAAATCTTGCATACTTATTAAATGCAATTAAAGAAAAGAAAGAATCAGCTGAACAAGCTTAATTAAAAATTTTGGAGGTGCTGTCAAAATGACAAGAGAAGAAATTATTCAAGCTATAAAAGAAATGACTGTTTTAGAATTAAACGACTTAGTTAAGGCATGTGAAGAAGAATTTGGTGTTAGTGCTGCTGCTCCTGTAGCAGTTGCTGGCGGAGCTGCTGCTGCTCCAGCTGCTGAAGAAAAAACTGAATTCGACGTAGTATTAGCAAGTGCTGGTGCTGAAAAGATAAAGGTTATAAAAGTTGTTAGAGAGTTAACTGGTCTTGGTCTAAAGGAAGCTAAAGAAGTAGTTGATGGAGCTCCTAAGACATTAAAAGAAGGCGTTGCTAAAGAAGAAGCTGAAGCAATAAAAGCTAAATTAGCTGAAGTTGGAGCAACTGTAGAAATAAAGTAATTTAACAATAAAAGAGGCGCTTTTCTAAAAAGTGCCTTTTTTTTATATATGTGTTGACATACACTTCTAATTATGGTAACATAATAAATTGCATTGATTTATATAAAAATAAATCAGTTGTAGTAATATTTATTACCAATATTACAAAAATATGAATTATTTTGACATTGTAGGTTATACTAATACGATGAATGATAAGAGCGTTTCCAAATGCACAAAGTCCTAGGGGATATTATGTGTTTTTGGTTATTTTTACTTTAAGCAAGGGGTGATAATCCATGGTACATCCTGTCCAAGTTGGAAAAAGAACAAGAATGAGCTTTTCCAAACTTAAAGAAGTAGCAGATATGCCAAATTTAATCGAGGTTCAGTTAGATTCTTATCAGTGGTTCTTAGATGAGGGGCTGCAAGAAGTGTTTGACGATATAAACCCGATAGCAGATTATACTGGCAATCTTGTACTTGAGTTTGTAGGATATAAGCTTGATTTAGACAACATCAAGTATTCCGTTGAAGAGTGTAAGGAAAGAGATGCCACATATGCTGCACCATTAAAGGTTAAAGTTAGGTTATTAAACAAAGAGACTGGTGAAGTTAAAGAGCAAGAAGTTTTTATGGGAGATTTCCCGCTTATGACCGAACAAGGTACCTTTGTAATTAATGGAGCAGAAAGAGTCATTGTAAGTCAGCTGGTGAGATCACCAGGAGTTTACTATAGTTATTCAGTAGATAAAACAGGTAAAAAACTGTACGCTTCTACTGTTATTCCTAATAGAGGTGCATGGCTTGAATATGAAACTGACTCGAACGATGTAATATACGTAAGAATTGATAAAACAAGAAAACTTCCTATAACTATACTTGCTAGAGCTATGGGTTATGGAAGTGACGCAGAACTTACTACATTCTTTGGAGATGAAGAAAGACTTAGAGCTACTATAGAAAAGGATAGCACTAAAACTAAAGAGGAAGCCTTATTAGAAATTTATAAAAGATTAAGACCGGGGGAGCCTCCAACAGTCGAAAGTGCAACATCACTTATAGATTCCTTATTCTTTGATGCAAAAAGATATGATTTGTCTAGAGTAGGAAGATATAAATTCAATAAAAAGTTAGCTTTAAATCTACGTATTGCAAACCAAATTTCAGCTAAGGATATTATTCACCCAATTACAGGTGAAATATTACTTCAAAAGAACGAAAAAATTGATAGAGAAAAAGCTCTTGAAATTCAGGATGCAGGAATAAACTCTGTTGATATAGTTGTAGAAGATAAAGTTATTAGAGTAATTGGAAACTATTTTGTTAAGCTTAATAAAGTAGTAGATTTTAATGTTGATGATCTTAACATTAGGGAACTTGTACACTATCCTACTTTAAAAGAGATACTTGACAATTATAGTGATGAAAAAGTTATAAAAGAGGAAATTAAGAAGAATATACATAGATTAATTCCGAAACATATCATCAAGGATGATATCTATGCGACAATAAGTTATGAATTAGGATTGACCTATGGTATTGGTCATGTTGATGATATAGATCATTTAGGAAACAGAAGATTAAGATCTGTTGGAGAATTATTACAAAATCAGTTTAGAATTGGTTTATCTAGAATGGAAAGAGTAGTTAAAGAAAGAATGACTATTCAAGACCAAGAGATAATAACTCCACAGGCATTAATAAATATAAGACCAGTGGCAGCAGCTATAAAGGAGTTCTTCGGAAGTTCTCAGCTTTCACAATTCATGGATCAGACTAATCCATTGTCAGAGCTTACTCATAAAAGAAGACTTTCAGCGTTAGGGCCTGGGGGATTGTCTAGAGAAAGAGCTGGATTTGAAGTAAGAGACGTTCACCATTCACATTATGGTAGAATGTGCCCAATAGAAACTCCTGAAGGTCCTAATATAGGTCTTATTAACTCACTTGCTACTTATGCTAGGGTAAATGAGTATGGATTCATTGAAAGTCCATATAGATTAATTGATAAAAAAACTGGCGTTATTACCAATGATATTATATATTTAACTGCAAATGAAGAAGATGAATATCTTGTTGCTCAATCAAATGAGCCAATAGATGAAGACGGAAGATTTGTAGATAAGAGAGTAACTGTTAGAGCACAAGAAGAAGTTATTGTTGTTCCTAGAGAAGATGTTGATCTTATGGATATATCTCCAAGACAGTTAGTTTCTGTTGCTACAGCTATGATTCCGTTCCTTGAAAATGATGATGCCAGCCGTGCACTTATGGGTTCTAACATGCAGCGTCAAGCTGTTCCATTATTAAAGGCAGCTGCTCCTATTGTTGGTACAGGAATAGAATTTAAAGCTGCGGTAGATTCTGGAGTTCTTCCTAAGGCTAAAAATGCTGGGATAGTTACTTATGTCAGTGCAAATGAAGTAAGGGTAAAAAGAGATTCAGATGGAGGAACAGATACTTATAGACTTTTAAAGTTTAAAAGATCTAACCAAGGTACCTGTATTAATCAAAAGCCTATAGTTAATAGGGGCGAAAAAGTTGAAGTAGGTACAGTATTGGCAGATGGACCATCGACCGATTTAGGAGAAATAGCATTAGGTAAAAATATACTTATAGGTTTTATAACTTGGGAAGGTTATAACTATGAAGATGCTATGCTTATCTCAGAAAAATTAGTTGCTGAAGATGTATTTACGTCAATTCATATTGAAGAGTATGAAGCAGAGTCAAGAGATACAAAGCTCGGACCTGAAGAAATAACAAGAGATATTCCTAATGTCGGAGACGATGCTCTTAAAGATATAGATGAAAGAGGTATTATAAGAATAGGAGCAGAAGTTAGATCTGGAGATATCCTAGTGGGAAAAGTTACACCAAAAGGAGAAACAGAGCTGACCGCTGAAGAAAGACTTCTACGTGCGATATTTGGTGAGAAGGCTAGAGAAGTTAGAGATACATCTCTTAGAGTTCCACACGGAGAAGCTGGTATAATAGTTGATGTTAAAGTGTTTACAAGAGAAAATGGAGATGAACTTCCTCCAGGCGTTAATAAACTCGTAAGATGCTATATTGCACAGAAGAGAAAAATATCTGTAGGAGACAAAATGGCTGGAAGACACGGTAACAAAGGTGTTATTTCGAGAGTGTTACCAGAAGAAGATATGCCATTTTTACCTGATGGAAGGCCGCTTCAGATATGCTTAAATCCTCTTGGAGTTCCTTCTCGTATGAATATAGGTCAGGTGCTTGAGGTTCATTTAGGATGGGCAGCAGCAAATTTAGGATGGCATATTGCAACACCTGTATTTGATGGTGCAACTGAAAGTGACATTAGAGAGTGCTTACAAAAAGCGGGATATGATTCAGATGGTAAGACTATGCTTTATGATGGAAGAACAGGAGAAGCATTCGATAATAGAGTAACTGTTGGATATATGTATATACTAAAGCTTGCTCACTTGGTTGACGATAAGATACATGCACGTTCAACTGGTCCATATTCATTAGTAACTCAACAGCCTTTGGGTGGAAAAGCTCAATTTGGCGGTCAGAGATTTGGTGAAATGGAAGTTTGGGCATTGGAAGCGTATGGTGCGGCATATACTCTTCAAGAAATTCTAACTGTTAAATCAGACGATGTAGTAGGTAGAGTTAAGACATATGAGTCTATTGTTAAAGGTGAAAATATTCCAGAACCAGGGGTTCCTGAATCCTTCAAGGTTCTTATTAAGGAATTACAGGCTCTGTGCTTGGATGTAAAGGTGCTTAATGATGATAACCAAGAAGTTAAGCTAAAGGAATCTGTAGAAGAGGAATTAGAGGAATTAGAGGTTAATATTGAAGGAACTGAAGATATAATTCCACCAGCTCCAACAGAAGAATATATTGAGACAGATGACGATGTGGAGGAAGATGTTGAATTAGATTATGACGATCTTCCACTAGATAGCTTTGATGAGGAATTAGAGCTTGATGATTTTAATGATGAACACTAATTATGAAGGGAGGATGTACCCTTGTTTGAATTAGATAATTTTGATGCAATACAAATTGGATTGGCTTCACCAGAAAAGATTAGAGAATGGTCAAGAGGTGAAGTTAAGAAACCTGAAACTATTAATTATAGAACATTAAAACCAGAAAGAGATGGTTTGTTCTGTGAAAGAATTTTTGGACCACAGAAGGACTGGGAATGTCACTGTGGAAAGTACAAGAGAGTAAGATATAAGGGTATCGTTTGTGATAGATGTGGAGTTGAAGTTACAAAGGCTAAGGTAAGACGTGAGAGAATGGGGCACATTGAACTTGCTGCCCCTGTATCTCATATTTGGTATTTTAAAGGAATACCTTCACGTATGGGACTTATTCTTGATATGTCACCAAGAGCTTTAGAAAAAATTCTTTACTTTGCATCATACGTGGTTTTGGATCCAAAAGAAACACCGTTATTAAAGAAGCAGCTTTTAAGTGAAAAAGAGTATAGGGAAGCTGTAGACAAATATGGTGATACTAGCTTTACAGCTGGGATGGGAGCTGAATCAGTAAAGATTCTTCTTCAAGAAATTGATTTAGAATTAATGTCTGAGGAGCTTAAGAAAGAACTTAAAGATGCAAATGGACAAAAAAGAATAAGAATAATCAGAAGATTAGAAGTTGTAGAATCATTTAGGAAATCAGGTAATAGACCAGAATGGATGATTGTAGATGTTATTCCTGTTATACCACCAGATTTAAGGCCGATGGTTCAATTAGATGGTGGTAGATTTGCAACATCAGACTTAAATGATTTATATAGAAGAGTTATAAATAGAAATAATAGATTAAAAAAGCTTCTTGATTTAGGAGCACCAGATATAATTGTTAGAAATGAAAAGAGAATGCTGCAGGAAGCAGTAGATGCTTTGATAGATAACGGAAGAAGAGGAAGACCTGTAACTGGACCTGGAAATAGACCTTTAAAATCTCTTTCAGATATGCTTAAAGGTAAACAGGGAAGATTTAGACAAAATCTTCTTGGTAAGCGTGTAGACTACTCTGGACGTTCTGTTATAGTTGTTGGTCCTGAACTTAAAATGTATCAGTGCGGCCTTCCTAAAGAAATGGCGCTTGAATTATTTAAACCGTTTGTTATGAAAAAGCTTGTTGAGAGCGGAGTTGCTCATAATATAAAGAGTGCAAAGAGAATGGTTGAAAGAGTTCAACCTGAAGTTTGGGATGTGCTTGAAGAAGTTATCGAACATCATCCAGTTCTTTTAAACCGTGCTCCTACTCTTCATAGATTAGGAATACAGGCATTTCAGCCTGTACTAGTAGAAGGAAGAGCTATAAAACTTCATCCTCTTGTATGTACAGCTTATAATGCAGACTTTGATGGCGACCAGATGGCTGTTCACGTACCATTATCTGTAGAAGCCCAGGCAGAAGCAAGATTCTTAATGCTAGCTGCTAATAATATATTAAAGCCATCCGATGGTAAGCCAGTTTGCGTGCCTACTCAAGATATGGTTCTTGGTTCATACTATTTAACAATGGATAAAGATGGAGCTAAAGGTGAAGGAAGAGCATTTTCATCTGTAGATGAAGTTCTTATGGCATATCAACTTGGAGAATTGGAGCTTCATGCTAAAATCAAAGTTAAGATGACTAAGGAAGTAGACGGAGTAGAGAGAAGTGGTGTTATTGATACTACTGCTGGTAAAATTATTTTTAATGAATCAATTCCACAGGAACTTGGATTCATTGATAGAAGCTTACCGGAAAATGAATTCAAGCTTGAAGTTGATTTCTTAGTAAACAAGAAAACCTTAGGTAACATTATAGATAAATGTTATATGAAATATGGCACTAGTGCTACTTCTATCATGCTTGATAACATAAAGGCAAAGGGATATCATTATTCATGTATTGGAGCTACAACTGTTTCAACATCGGATATGATAGTTCCAGAAGAAAAGAAAGCATTACTTGCTGATGCTGATGCTGCAGTTGATAAAATTGAAAAGATGTATAGAAGAGGCTTTATTTCAGAAGAAGAAAGATATGAAAGAGTTATAGAAAAGTGGACTAAGACAACAGAAGATGTTGCTGATGCGCTTATGAATAGTTTGGATAAGTTTAATCCAATATTCATGATGGCTGACTCAGGTGCGAGAGGTTCTAAGAGCCAGATTAAACAGCTTGCTGGTATGAGAGGTCTTATGGCAAATCCATCTGGTAAGATTATAGAACTTCCTATTAGAGCATCATTTAGAGAAGGCCTAGATGTATTACAGTACTTCATTTCTACGCATGGTGCTAGAAAGGGTAATGCGGATACAGCTCTTAAGACTGCTGACTCTGGATACTTAACAAGAAGACTTGTTGACGTAAGTCAAGATGTAATAGTTAGAAGCGAAGATTGCGGTGCCACTGAGGGATATGAGGTTTCGCAAATAAGAGAAGGCAACGAAGTTATTGAGGCTTTAAGCGAAAGACTTACTGGTAGATATAGCGCTGAGGATATACTTAATCCAGAAACAGGCGAAATTATAGTACCAAGAGATGTTTATATTGATGATAAAATGGCTGAAAAAGTTGAAAATGCTGGTGTTAAAAAAGTAAAAATAAGATCAGTATTTACTTGTAAAGCTAAATTCGGAGTTTGTGCTAAATGCTATGGTATGAATATGGCGACCGCTCAAAAAATAAATAATGGGGAAGCAGTAGGTATTGTAGCAGCTCAGTCTATCGGTGAACCTGGAACGCAGCTTACAATGAGAACATTCCATACTGGTGGTGTTGCAGGAGCAGATATAACTCAAGGTTTACCTAGAGTTGAAGAATTATTTGAAGCTAGAAAGCCAAAAGGACTTGCAATTGTAAGTGAAGTTGCAGGTACAGTACGAGTTGAAGAAACTAAGAAGAAGAGAATAGTTTTTGTTACTACTGAATCAGGAGAAGAAGTAAGTTATGATATACCATTCGGATCAAGATTAAGAGTAAGTAATGGAGATGTTATAGCTGCTGGAGACGAAGTAACAGAAGGTTCTGTTAACCCACATGATGTTCTTAGAATTAAGGGAGTTCAAGGAGTTAAAAACTATCTTCTTTCTGAAGTTCAAAAGGTTTATAGACTTCAAGGTGTTGATATTAATGATAAGCATCTTGAGGTAGTTGTAAGGCAAATGACTAGAAAAATTAAAATAGAAGAATCTGGAGATACTGAGTTACTTCCAGGAACAATGATTGATATATTCGATTATGATGAAGAAAATGCTAGAGTGGAGGCACTTGGTGGAAAGCCAGCAGTTGGAAAGGTTGCTCTGCTTGGAATAACCAAAGCTGCTCTTGCTACAGATTCCTTCTTGTCAGCAGCATCGTTCCAAGAAACTACAAGAGTTCTTACAGATGCTGCCATTAAAGGTAAGATTGATCCTTTAGTAGGACTTAAGGAAAATGTACTTATTGGTAAGTTAATACCTGCAGGTACTGGTATGACTCGTTACAGATCAATAAAAATCAATACTGAAGATAGTAATTCAGATTTAGAAACTGCTGTAGAAATGTAAGATTATTTTAAGTTTATTGACAGAACAGTTTCAAAATGATAAAATACAATTTGTGTGATTTCGATGGGATGTAAGTTTAATACTTATATCCCTATGAAATTGTATTTAGGGGGTTTCACTATGGTAGAAAGACTATTAGGCAAGAAAGTAGTTGGAATTAAACAGAGCTTAAAAGCGATAAAAAATGACGAAGTAAAATCATTATATGTAGCAAGTGATGCAGATATAAAATTGATTGAGCCTGTTATAAAGCTAGCACAGCAAAATTCCCTAGAAATTAACTATGTGAAAACCATGAAAGACTTAGGTAAGCTTTGCGGCATAGATGTTGGAGCTGCAACAGCAGTATTGCTTAAGGATTAGTAACTACGTATGCTTGTAACTAAATTTATATAGCATAAAATCAAAAGGAGGTGTAAATATGCCAACTATTAGCCAATTAGTAAGAAAAGGCAGAAAAGACGTTGAAACAAAATCAACAGCACCAGCATTAAAAGGAAGTCCTCAAAAAAGAGGGGTATGTACAGTAGTTAAAACTACAACTCCTAAGAAGCCTAACTCAGCGCTAAGAAAAATTGCAAAGGTTAGACTTACAAATGGATATGAAGTATTAGCTTATATCCCAGGTGTAGGACATAACTTACAAGAGCACAGCGTTGTTCTTATAAGAGGTGGAAGAGTAAAAGACCTTCCTGGTGTTAGGTACCACATTGTCAGAGGAGCTTTAGACTCATCTGGAGTAGCTAACAGAATGCAAAGTAGATCAAAATACGGTGCAAAGAGACCTAAGAAAAAATAGTCTCTTAATAAAATAGTGCTACGTCTTCAGCATTCATATATAGATAATATTTTATTCATATAAATGAACAAATGAAGTACTGAGCGCTTGTCGGCAAAATTATGTCGAGTACCAATGAACTTAAATATTAAATGTTAAGGAGGGAAGAAAAGTGCCAAGAAAAGGATATATAGCTAAAAGAGATGTACTACCAGATCCAATGTACAATAGTAAAGTTGTTACAAAGCTTATAAACAACTTAATGCTAGATGGTAAAAGAGGGGTAGCTCAAAAGGTTACTTATGATGCGTTTGCTTTAATGGCAGAAAGAACAGGAAAAGATGCTCTAGAAGTATTTGAAGCAGCAATGAATAATATAATGCCACTACTTGAAGTAAAAGCAAGAAGAATAGGTGGAGCTACTTATCAGGTTCCTATGGAAGTTAGACCAGAAAGAAGACAGACTTTAGGAATAAGACATTTACTTGATGCAACTAGAAAAAGAGGCGAAAAGTATATGTATCTTAAACTAGCTGGAGAATTAATGGATGCTGCTAACAACACAGGAGCTGCTGTTAAGAAGAGAGAAGATATGCATAAGATGGCTGAAGCGAATAAAGCTTTTGCTCATTACAGATATTAATATAAGAACTGTTTTGGCTTTGCCAAAACAGTTTTATAAAATTCAGACTATGAATAAATTATGAACATCGAGAGGAGGAAAAAAGCGTGGCTAGACAGTTTCCTTTAGAAAAGTTTAGAAACATAGGTATAATGGCTCACATAGACGCAGGTAAAACAACTACAACTGAACGTGTATTGTTTTATACTGGTAGAACCCATAAAATTGGTGAGGTTCACGAAGGTGCAGCTACAATGGACTGGATGGTACAGGAGCAAGAAAGAGGTATAACTATTACTTCTGCGGCAACTACAGCCCAATGGAAAGGTCATGCAATAAACATTATTGATACACCAGGACACGTAGACTTTACAGTAGAGGTTGAAAGATCTTTAAGAGTACTTGATGGTGCTGTTACAGTTCTTGATGCAAAGAGTGGTGTTGAACCACAAACTGAAACTGTATGGAGACAGGCAGATAAGTATGGAGTACCAAGAATGGTATATGTAAACAAAATGGATGCAACAGGAGCTGATTTCTTCCGTTGTGTTGCTACTTTAAGGGAAAGATTAAAGGCAAATGCAGTTCCAATACAAATACCAATTGGCCAAGAATCAGAATTTGTTGGTATGGTAGATTTGATTAGAAATGTTGCTATACTACATAAGAATGACCTTGGTACTGAAATTGAAGAAACAGAAATACCAGCTAATCTTAAGGATCAAGCTGAAGAATACAGAGCAGCAATGGTAGAAGCAATTGCTGATACTGATGAAGAATTAATGATGAAGTATCTTGATGGTGAAGAAATAACTGAAGAAGAGTTACATAATGCTCTTAGAAATGCAGTAATTTCTAACAGTATAGTTCCAGTGATATGCGGTTCATCATATAAGAACAAAGGTGTTCAAGAGATGCTTGATGCAGTTGTTGCATATATGCCATCACCTTTAGATATTCCTGCAATCAAAGGAATAAATCCAGATACTAATACAGAAGATGAAAGACCAGCAGATGATAATGCTCCTATGTCAGCATTAGCATTTAAGATTGCAACTGATCCATTTGTTGGAAGACTTGCATTTACTAGAGTATATTCAGGTATTATGGTAAGTGGTACTTATGTACTTAATTCAACAAAAGGTAAAAAAGAAAGAATCGGTAGACTTGTTAAAATGCATGCTAACCATAGAGAAGATGTAGAAGAATTGCGTGCAGGTGATTTAGGTGCAATAGTTGGATTAAAGGATACTACTACAGGAGATACTTTATGTATAGATACTAATCCAATAATTCTTGAAAAAATGGAATTCCCAGAACCAGTTATAGACGTAGCTATTGAGCCAAAGACTAAAGCTGGTCAAGAAAAAATGGGTCTTGCACTTGCTAAACTTGCAGAAGAAGATCCAACATTCAGAACTCATACTGACCAAGAGACTGGTCAAACAATTATTTCTGGTATGGGTGAACTTCATCTTGAAATCATTGTTGACAGACTTCAAAGAGAGTTTAAAGTTGAATGTAACGTTGGTAAGCCACAAGTTGCATATAAAGAAACTATACGTAAAGCTGTTAAGGCTGAAGGTAAGTTTGTTAGACAATCAGGTGGACGTGGACAATACGGACACTGCTGGATAGAAATGATTCCAACTGAAGGCGAATATGTATTTGAAAATGCTATAGTTGGTGGTGCTATTCCAAGAGAGTATATCGCACCAATTGATAATGGTATTAGAGAAGCAGCTCAAAGTGGTATACTTGGTGGATATCAAGTTATGAACTTTAAAATTAGATTATATGATGGTTCTTACCATGATGTAGACTCATCAGAAATGGCGTTTAAGATCGCAGGATCTATGGCGTTTAAAAATGCTATGGCTAAAGCTGATCCAGTATTACTTGAGCCAGTAGAAAAGGTCGAAGTAACTGTTCCAGAAGAATATATGGGAGACGTTATAGGTGACTTAAATTCCAGAAGAGGTAGAATAGAAGGCATGGAAGAAAGATCAGGAGCTCAAATTATAAGATCATTCGTTCCACTTTCAGAAATGTTTGGATATGCTACAGTTCTTAGATCAAGAACTCAAGGTAGAGGAGTTTATTCAATGGAATTCGATCATTTTGAAGAAGTTCCAAAGAGTATCCAAGAACAAGTTGTAGGAAGTAAACAAAAATAATAAAAATTATAGTTTAAGCATAAGCTAATATTTTAGCTTTTGCTTAAATACATATTAGATATATTAAGGAGGAACAAAAAAATGGCAAAGTCAAAATTTGAAAGAAACAAACCTCACGTTAATATTGGAACAATAGGACACGTAGACCACGGAAAGACAACATTAACAGCAGCAATAACAACAGTATTAGCAAAGAAGGGTTATGCTGAAGCAACAAAATATGACGAAATAGATAAGGCACCAGAAGAAAAAGAAAGAGGAATCACAATCAATACAGCACACGTAGAGTATCAAACAGATAATAGACACTACGCACACGTAGATTGCCCAGGACACGCTGACTATGTAAAGAACATGATAACAGGAGCAGCACAAATGGATGGAGCAATACTAGTAGTAAGTGCAGCAGATGGTCCAATGCCACAAACAAGAGAGCATATACTACTAGCATCAAGAGTAGGAGTTGACTACATAGTAGTATTCTTAAACAAAGCAGATATGGTAGACGATCCAGAATTACTTGAATTAGTAGAAATGGAAGTAAGAGAGTTATTAAGCGAATACAACTTCCCAGGAGATGATATTCCAATAATAACAGGATCAGCATTAAAAGCATTAGAAAACCCAGAAGATGCAGAAGCAACAAAGTGCATAATGGATCTAATGGAAGCAGTAGACAGCTATATACCAACACCAGAAAGAGCAACAGATAAGCCATTCTTAATGCCAGTAGAAGATGTATTCACAATTACTGGAAGAGGAACAGTTGCAACTGGAAGAGTAGAAAGAGGAATCTTAAAAGTTGGAGACGAAGTAGAAGTAGTAGGATTAAGCGAAGAAAGAAAGAAGACAGTAGTAACTGGAGTAGAAATGTTCAGAAAGCTACTAGATCAAGCAATGGCAGGAGATAATATAGGAGCTCTATTAAGAGGTGTTCAAAGAACAGACATCGAAAGAGGTCAAGTATTAGCAAAGCCAGGAAGCGTAAATCCACACAATAAGTTTGTAGGTCAAGTATACGTATTAAAGAAAGAAGAAGGCGGAAGACATACACCATTCTTCGATGGATACAGACCACAATTCTATTTCAGAACAACAGACGTAACAGGATCAATCAAATTACCAGATGGAATGGAAATGGTAATGCCTGGAGACCATATCGATATGAATGTTGAATTAATAACACAAGTAGCAATGGATGAAGGACTAAGGTTCGCAATCAGAGAAGGCGGAAGAACAG